>Ga0316613_10000004_pt1 | contig 467131 bp, 391 predicted proteins | sample OWC_soil_day10_C_2_FD_207647 | JGI IMG/M metagenome (GOLD analysis project Ga0316613, IMG submission 207647) | Wetland soil microbial communities from Old Woman Creek delta, Ohio, United States - OWC_soil_day10_CT_b | ecosystem: Environmental > Terrestrial > Soil > Wetlands | place: USA: Ohio... | reverse complement strand
GCCGTTCATGGACAACAAGCTCTTGCTGATGGCGATCCTGATGGTCCTGGTGTTTGCGGTGGGCACCGCGCTCGACCTGGCGCCGACCGTACTGATCCTGACGCCGGTGCTGATGCCGCTGGTCAAGGAAGCCGGCATCGACCCGTACTACTTCGGCATCATGTTCATGATGAACAACGCCATCGGCCTGATCACACCGCCGGTCGGCACCGTGCTCAACGTGGTGTCGAGCGTCGCGCGGGTCAATCTCGATACCGTGATCAAAGGCATGTGGCCGTTCCTGATCGCTGAAACCGCAGTGATGTTCCTGTGCGTGCTGTTCCCCGAACTGATCACCGTTCCGGCGCACTGGTTCTATTGATATTCAAAGGCAGCAACGCGAGGCCGAAGAGAACTTGGCTTCGCGGCATGGTTGAGCAGTGTTCGGAGGCAGTCAAAGAGGTTGTTGCAGTCCTATCTATCACAGGAGAAGTAAAATGAAACTGAAAAAGGCTTTGTTTTCATCGCTGCTGGCCGCTGGTTTGATCGCTGGCGCATTGGGTGCGGCGCACGCTGAGACCTTGAAATTTGCTTCCGAAGCGCCGCGTTCAGACACGCAATTCACGGCTGGCGAGAAGTTCAACGAATTGCTCAAGGCCAAGACCGGCGGCGCGCTTGACGCCAAGGTGTTTGCCGATAGTTCGCTGGGCGCCTTCCAAGCGGCGATTTCAGGTGTGCGCGGCGGCACCATCGACATCGCCGTTTCCGGCTCGGCCAACTTCAGCGGCCTGGTTCCTCTGCTCGGCGTCTTCGATATCCCGTTCATGTTCAAGGATTCGGCGCACGCTTATCGCGTTCTCGACGGCAAGGTCGGTCAGGAAATGCTCGACAAGCTCGGCGAGTTCGGCATGAAGGGCCTGGCCTTTTGGGACAACGGCTGGCGCGAGCTGACCAACAACAAGCACCCGGTCAAGACGCCTGACGACGTCAAGGGATTGAAGGTCCGTACCACTGGCAGCCCGGCGCACATCGAAGCGTTCAAGCTGCTCGGCGCCAACCCGGTACCGATGCCCTTGGCCGAGCTCTACACCGCGCTCGAAATGAAGACCGTCGATGCCCAGGAGCACCCGCTCGGCGTGTTGTGGTCGGCCAAGCTCTATGAAGTGCAGAAGTACCTGACGCTGACCAACCACGCCTACAGTGCGTTGATCGTCGTCATGAACAAGGCCAAGTACGATGCACTGCCGCCGGCGCAGCAAAAAGCGCTGGTCGAAGCGGCGCGTGAAGCCGGCCAGTTGCAGCGCAAGCTCAACGCCGACAACATGGCCAAGATCGTCGCCGACGTCAAGAAGGCCGGCATGCAGGTCGTCGAAACCGTCGATCCGGCCGCCTTCCTGGCGGTGACCAAGCCGGGCCGCAAGACCTTTACCGACAAGTTCGGCGGCGAGAATTACATCAAGGAAATCGACGCCGTTCGCGACGTCAAGTAAGGTGGCTTAAGTAATTTCCCTGCCTCTTCGCTGTCCGCTCGTAATGAATAGGGCGGCGAAGGGGCGGTGTAGTTACGGGAGTACATCAAGAAGCAGGAGCAAGAGGACGAGCGGTTTGGCTAACTCGGCCTGTGGAAATGAGTAGCCTCCGAACCGGTGGCCCCAAGAATGCGGGCCGCGTCAGCGACCCCGAATAGTCGCTTTGGGCAGCTCACAACCTAATGCCCCCGGCTTTGCCAGGAGGGACCAATTTCTCGACCTACGGCCGGTGAGTTTTTCATTGCGGCTGTTGATGGCGCAGAACCCCAATGACCGCATTGGCCGACGAGAAGACCGCCAGACCAGCGTTTGGTACGGCAACTGCAGGATCCCAAAGCCGTCATGGCCACTGCAAATGTCATCAGTTCGTTGAGGGTCGATAACGCTCAAAATATCACGGATCACTGAGCAGGTCTGACCAGCCCCCCTGCTCAGCCCCGCGCAATTTCGCAATTGCCCTGCCGGCCGCGTTAGAAGAACGAAAATTCACTGCGTGAATTGGGTATACTCGCGGGTTCCCGTTTGATCCGAGGCTTGGCGATTCGGCCTGTGCCTTGCTGCACGGCAGGAATCGGCAAACCCATGGCGCGGCGGAATCAGGGTAATCGCCAGCGGCCTTGAAGGTCCCTCCCGCTGAGTCAGCGCGATGCCCTGCTCTTCCCTGGCCTGGCCCACCGCCAGACTCGACCAGTCCGCCGGGCGCTTGTGGTCGCCGCGCTCGGTCGTCCCTCGGTTCGCCGTTCGCCGGGACCTTGCCGGCGCCGACGATCAAGACCGCCGACGTAACACCTATGGTCAGTCGCGGGCAGGCAATCCGGTCGCTGCCGACCGCCGCCACATGACCGGCAGTTCATTTCGATGAGGCATCAGGCATGTTCAATCTCTTTGAGTCGCTAATTCACCCCTATCCCGACGAGGCGCCCGACGTTCCGCCGAAAACCCTGCTCGCCTTCATTTACGCCGGAACGCGCGGCCTGCGCCCGCTGATCGTCGTCATGGCCACGCTGACCGCGATCATCGGCGTCTTCGAGGCGATGCTCTTCGGCTTCCTGGGAAGCATGGTCGACTGGCTGTCGGCAATGCGACCGGAGACGCTGTGGGCGCAGCAAGGGGGTACCTTGACCATGATCGTTCTGGTGCTGCTGGCCAGCCCGCTGGTCGTCGCCGTCCAGGCCATGCTCAAACAACAGACGTTGGCGGCCAACTTTCCGATGCTGCTGCGCTGGAATTTCCATCGCCTGATGCTCGGCCAGAGCATGAGTTTCTATCAGGACGAATTCGCCGGACGCGTCGCCACCAAGGTGATGCAGACGGCGCTCGCAGTGCGCGATTGCGTGATGATCGTGACCGACATCCTGGTCTTCGTCAGCGTCTATTTCATTAGCATGGTCGCCGTCGCGGCGCACTTCGACACCTGGCTGCTCGTCCCCTTCGGCGTCTGGGTGATTCTCTACGCCGGCGCGCTGCGCTATTTCGTTCCGCGCCTGGGCAAGGTCGGCCAGGCGCAGGCCGATGCACGCTCGCTGATGATGGGCCGAGTCTCCGACGCGTACACCAACATCTCGACCGTCAAGCTGTTCTCGCACGGCAAGCGCGAAGCGAGCTACGTGCGCTCGGCGATGCAGGAATTCATGCACACCGCCCACGCCCAGATGCGCCTGGTGACCGGAATCGAGATCGTCAATTTCACGCTCAACATGCTGCTGATCATCGGCACCGCCGGCGTCGGCCTGTGGCGCTGGTCGCTCGGCGAAGCCGGAATCGGCGGGCTGGCCGCAGCGACGTCGATGGCGCTGCGCCTCAACGGCATCTCGCATTGGGTGATGTGGGAAATGGCGCGGCTGTTCGAGAACCTCGGCACTGCGCAGGATGGAATGAATACCCTGTCGCGGCACAACGCGGTGACCGACCACCCCGGCGCCAAGCCGCTCAAAGTGACGCACGGCGAGGTCCGCTTCGCGCAGGTGAGCTTCGGCTACGGCGAGAGCAAACGCGTGATCGACGGCTTCAACCTGACCATCGCTCCCGGCGAGAAAATCGGTCTGGTCGGTCGCTCGGGTTCGGGCAAGTCGACGCTGGTCAACCTGCTGATGCGCTTCTACGACATCGAATCGGGCCGGATCCTGATCGACGGCCAGGACATCAGCCAGGTGACGCAGGAAAGCCTGCGCGCGCAGATCGGCATGGTCACCCAGGACACCTCGCTGCTGCACCGCAGCGTTCGCGAGAACATCATCTACGGCCGACCCGACGCCACCGAGGCGGCGATGATGCGCGCCGCCAGCCGCGCCGAAACCGACGGTTTCATCGCCACGCTGACCGATCCCACCGGCCGCAGAGGTTACGACGCACACGTCGGCGAACGCGGCGTCAAGCTCTCCGGCGGCCAACGCCAACGCATCGCGATCGCCCGCGTGATGCTCAAGGACGCGCCGATCCTGCTGCTCGACGAAGCGACCAGCGCGCTCGACTCGGAAGTCGAGGCCGCCATCCAGCAAAGCCTCTACAGCCTGATGGAGGGCAAGACCGTCGTCGCCATCGCGCACCGCTTGTCGACCATCGCCGCGATGGACCGGCTGATCGTCCTCGACGCCGGACACATCGTCGAACAGGGCGATCACGCCAGCCTGCTGGCCAACGGCGGCCTCTACGCGCGCCTGTGGGCGCACCAAAGCGGCGGTTTCCTGGGCGAGAGCGACGAGTAAAGTTGGCGCGAAGTTCACGCCAGCAGCAGCGGCCGCAGCCGAAGTGGCCGTACATTTCGTTACCTAAGTACTGAAGAGTTGCCACAGACACGCGGGCTCGATATTTTTACTATGACCACGTTGCTTCAGCGTCCCCCGCTGGCAATGTTTGACCCCTCCTTGATCCATCGCAACGATGAGATCTTTAATCCCGAGCCTAACGGCTTGGGATTTTTTTTGCGCTTCACTCCATTAGTCAACATGAATCAGCAAGACCCATCAGTTTCCGTCATTCCGGGCTTGACCCGGAATCCAGGGGGTTTCAGGCGTGGTAACTGGCCCCCGGCCTTCGCCGGGGTGACGAACAAACCAGCGCCTCCCTAGCAGCACTCCTCCTCGACCTGCGCAAGTAACTCGAGCGCTGCCGTGTCGCCGCATTCCTCGAAGAATTCACGAATCTGGTTGATGTGCGAATGCACCAGGAAGAGATCGTCGGGCGCCGGGCCGCTGCGCGGTGTCCGCTTGCCCATGAAGTACTTCCAGAACGGCTGGTCGCCAGCGCTCGCCACCATATTGCGCTCGATGCACGCCATCACGCGGCGGGCATTCAGGTCGCAGTCGATGCCGTCAAAAGACGTGTAGCGGTCACTCTGTTTGCGACAGCCGCAGTCGGCGACGCGATTGTTGCTCTCTTCCATGCCAGCTTCCTTTGTTGAACGAAGATCATCGCGACTTCATGCCGCAGGCGACCAGCGCCCTCGCCTGCGCGCGGCAAGCGTCGCCGACGGCCGGATTGAGCGCCTTGAGCCAGCGCGGCGGCAACGCTTTGGGGCCATACAGCGCGCCAGCCAGCATGCCGGCGATGGCGCCGGTGGTGTCGGCGTCGCCGCCGCGGTTGACGACGTCGACCAGGCAGCTCTCGAAGCCGTCGGTTTCGAGCAAAGCTTGCAGCACGACCTGCATCGTCTCGACGATCCAGCCGCTGGGGTTGTCGCGCCGGCGGCGGCGAAAGGCGAATTCGGGATGTTCGGCAAGCAGCGGCCGGATGCGCTGGCGATAAACGTCGCGCAAGGGCTCGCCGCGAACGAAGTCCTGCACGGCCAGGACGACGAACTCGCAGGCGGCGTCGGAGACCGGGTTGTGGTGCGTCACGTGCGACTGCGCGCGAACCGCCGCGCAGACCGTCGTCTCTTCGCTCGCCAGCGTCGCCAAGGCGACGGGCAGGACGCGCATCGCCGCGCCATTGCCGGCGTCGAATTCGGAAGGCCGCGCCGACGGCTCGCCGCTACGCCGGAAGGCGAGCAGATTGCGGCGCACGGTATTGCCGATATCGACCGGTTTGCCGCGCATCCAGGCGTCGAAAGCGCAGGCGCACGAGAGCGCGCGCACCTCGCCGCCATCGGCCAGAATGGCGGTTCCCAGTGCCAGCGCCATGGTCGTGTCGTCGGTCACCTGGCCGGGCTTGATCCCCAGCCAGCCGCCGCCACGGATCTCGCGATGAACGCCGTACTGGCAGCTGATTTCGCGCGGCGTCATGAACTCGAGCGTCGCGCCCAGCGCATCGCCCAAGGCCAGCCCGAGATAGGCGGCCTCGGCGCGCGCCAGCAGCTGATCGTTGGTGTTCAGTGCTAGCGGCTCGGATACTCGACGATGATGTCTTCGTCGCGCATCACCATCTGGCAGGCGAGCCGCCATTCGCTGGGAACCAGATCGTCGATCGCCATCTGCTCGACCTGCGCCTTGGTAATTTTCCCCATCTCGCTGAGCACCGCGATTTCACGCTCGGTCAGCGGATGCCCCATGCGTTTGCTGCGCTGCTTGACGCTCGAGACCTTGACCAGACAGGTTCCGCATTGGCCGTCGCCGCAGGAGAAATCGATCGGCACGTGGCTTTCCTTGGCGATTTCGAGAATCGTTTTCTTGTGGCTGCCGGCGACCGCGTAAACGGTCTTGTCCTTGTGCAGGACGCTCGAGAAAGTAATATTGGCCATGCGCTTCTCCTGGTGTAGTGAACGTGGTCGATCGAGAGGCTTCGAACAGCTTCAGGCCGGCGTGACGAGCACCTCGCCGCCCAGCACCTGCGCCTGGCAGGCCAGGCGGTGATGGCGCGGCGCGAGGTTGTCCTTGAGCACCTGATCCTCGAGAAAAGACGGCGCGGCGAGGTTCTCATCGCCTGAGACGACTTTCGTCAGACAGGTACAGCACTCGCCTTCGCGGCAACCGTAGGTGATTCCGGCGCCGACCATTTCCGAAACTTCGATGAGCCGGGTCCCGGCCGGAACCGAGACCGTGACGTTGACGTCGGCGAAAGTGACATTGGCTTTTGGCATGGGGCATTTCCTTTGCGTTAGAGGACGGTCGATCTTGCCTCGCCGCTAGCGCGCGGCGATTTCGGCCTGGACGGCCGCCCAGCGCGCCGGCGAGATTCCGGTCAGCGAACCGGGCGGATTCAATGCTTCATGGCGTTCATTGACGATCGCGCCTTCGACCGGGCAGATCGCCGCGCACTGGGCATCGGCGAAATCGCCGGCGCATTCGGTGCATTTGTTGGCGTCGACCATGAAATGCGGCTTGGCCTCGTAGATCGCCTGGTTCGGACAGAGCGGCTCGCACGCCCAGCAATTGACACAGCTTTCGACGATTTCGAGAGCCATCAGGCGCACCGCTTTCCCGCCACCGGCGTCGCCAGCAGGCCGGCGGCCAGCATCTCGCGCCACACCGCCATCACGGCGTCTTCGATCGGTTCCATGCCGTGCTCGCCGTCGGGTTTGATTCCGGCCGCTTCAAGCCGGCCCCAGGGCTCGATGCCGATTTTCGAACAGAGCACGCGTTCGCAGCCGGCGAGCGCGCGGATCGTGCGGTCGAGCACCGTTTCGCCGTCGCCACAGGTCTCACCGCCGGAACAGTAAAGATCGGTCTTGCGCTGGCCGACCAGGCGCGCACCGGCCTCGCTCGCTTCGTAAACGAGGAATTCCCTGGCGTGGCCGAAATGCTCGTTGATCAGCCCACTGCCGCGGCTGGCCACGGCGATCAGCACGGACCGACCGAGCGCGGCGCGCGGCTGACGATGCCAGGCAATGACCTGGCGCGCCGGGTCGCCCGGCGTCGCCGCGCGCGCGCGTTTGCTTTCGAGTTCCGCAGCGACTTTCGCGCGCAGCGCCAGACGCCGCTCTAGTGCTGCCTGGTGGTCGATTTCCATGGCCGCGACCTTGTCCAGCGTGAATTCGGCACCGCGATCCTCGCCGAGCAGACCGACTGCGTCGGCACGGCACTGGCGACAATGGCGCATCATGGCCATGTCGCCGGCGCAATCGTCCTGCAAAGCCTTGAGCTCGTCGGCGCGCGGGCTGCGCTGGCCCATCAGGCCGAAGAAAGTGCCGTGCTCGGCTTCGGCGATCAGCGGCGTCACGTTGTGCAGAAAAGCGCCCTTGGCCTTGACGATTCGCGAGACTTCCCTGAGGTGCTGGTCATTGACGCCGGGAATCAGCACCGAATTGACCTTGACCAGAATGCCGCGCGCGACCAGCATCTCGAGCCCCTTCTGCTGCTGCGCGATGAGGATTTTGGCGGCGGCGCGGCCGCGGATGCGGCGATTGTTCCAGAAGATCCAGGGATAGATCTTGGCGCCGACCTCCGGGTCGACGCAGTTGATGGTGATGGTGACGTGCTCGATGTTGTATTTGGCCAACTCGTCGATCTGCTCGGGCAAGACCAGACCGTTGGTCGACAGGCAAAGCTTGAGGTCGGGCGCTTTCTCGGCCAGCCCGCGGAAGGTCGCGAAGGTGCGCTCCGGATTGGCCAGCGGATCGCCCGGCCCGGCGATGCCGAGCACCGACAGCTGCGGAATCGCCGCAGCCACCGCCAGCGTCTTGTTGATCGCCTGCTCTGGCGTCAGCAGCTCGGACACCACGCCGGGGCGCGACTCGTTCGAACAGTCGTACTTGCGGTTGCAGTAATTGCACTGGATGTTGCACGCCGGAGCGACCGCCGCATGCATGCGAGCAAAGTGGTGGTGCGCCTCCTCCGAGTAGCAGGGATGGTTCTGCACTTTGCGCCTGACCTCGTCGGACAAGCCGTTCATCTGAGCGGCTGTCGAGCCGCAACTGCCGGCGCTGCAAGCGCTGGCGTGGGCTGACGCAGGAGCTGTTTGGTCGAAGGCAGGAAAGTCCACGTTGTTCTCCGCGAAAGAGTGTTTGATTTCTCTTCAGCAAGCCCTGTGCCAGCCCAGGACAGAACCCCAAGCAATTGAAACGATTGCGTTTTTTAAAACCTTCCGGGCTTCGTGTCACAAACCGGACAAACTGGTGACGACCGGCGTGTGGCGAAGGCAACAGGCGAGGCCAGCGTCACGACGATTCATCCGGCGTCTTGTCCGACGCGACGCTCATCCCCTTGAGCGAGATCCCGGCGAAGGTTTTTGGGTTCAGATCGATTCCGGTGACTGGAATCGGCGGCCGGCCGCAGGTCAGGCAATAGCCTGTTTGCTGGTCGGTCATACAGTAGTTGAGGCAGATGATCGGATTTTCCGTGTCGCTCATTCGTTTTCCTAGTAGTCGGACCATATGAATCGGAACGACACATCAGATTCCGTCATTCCGGGCTTGACCCGGAATCCAGCGGTGCACCACCGGATTCCGGCTTCCGCCGGAATGACATGGCTATCCCTCGTTTTCAACATGACTACCACTAGATCTTTCTTACTTCGATGTTGAGCGTCAGGATACGGTAGGCGATCTGCCGCGGCGTCATTCCGAGCAGGCGCGCGGCGCGGGCTTGCACCCAGCCAGCCTGTTCGAGTGCCGCGATGACTCGCGCGCGCTCGCCAAGATCGTTGTCGGCGGCCGCGCCAGAAGCCGCCGGCGCTGCCGAAAAAGCGGCGCTGGCCGGCGGCGCAGCGGTCGCGTCGTAGTCGCGCTGCCGGTCGACGTGGATCAGGTCGGCCTCGATATTGCCCGACTCGGACATCACCGCAGCACGCTCCAGACAATTTTCCAGTTCGCGCACATTGCCCGGCCACGCGTATTGCGTGAGCCGGCGGATCGCCGCGTCGCTCAGCGAAAGCCGCCGGCCTTGCAGTTCGCCGAGACGACTCGCGAGAAAGCGCGCGATTTCGGGAACGTCCTCGGGGCGCTCGCGCAGCGGCGGCAACAGGATCGGCATGACGTTGAGGCGGTAGTACAGATCCTCGCGAAAATCGCCCGAATCGACCGCCGCCTCGAGGTCGCGATGGGTCGCGGCGATCACCCGCACATCGACCTTGAGCGTACGGCTGCCGCCGACTCGCTCGAGTTCGCCTTCCTGCAGGACGCGCAGCAGCTTGGCCTGGAAAGCCGGCGAGATCTCACCAATTTCGTCGAGGAACAGCGTGCCGCCGTCGGCCGTCTCGAAACGCCCGCGGCGCGACGCCACCGCGCCGGTGAACGCGCCCTTTTCATGACCGAAGAGTTCGGATTCGAGCAGATTCTCGGGCAGCGACGCGCAGTTGAGGCGAACGTACGAAGCGCTCGAGCGCGGCGAATGGTAGTGGATGGCGTTGGCGATCAACTCCTTGCCGGTGCCGGTCTCGCCGCGCAGCAGCACCGTGGTGTTCCAGCGCGAAACCATTCGCACCTGGTCGAACACCCGGCGCATCGCCGCCGAGTGCCCGATGATGTTGTCGAAGCCGTACTGGTGGCGGACGGTTCGCCGCAGGCTGTCGCGCTCTTCGGCCAGGCTCTTCTTTTCCTGCTCGTTGTCGAGCGAGACGCGCACGCTCTGACCGATCAGCTTGGCGACCATCTCGACAAAGCGCGTGCGCTCTTCGAGCAGGCCGTCGTCGGGCGTATTGGGCTGCACCGCCAGCACGCCGCGCAGCTTGCCGCCCAGGCTGATCGGCGCGGCGATGAACGGCAGCCGCCGATCGTAGAGACCGAGCCGGTTGAGAAAACGCGGATCGTCGCCACTCCTGGCCAGCGCGATGGTTCGCTGCTCTTCGATGATCAGCCCGAGCAGTCCTTCGCCGGACTGGTAGCGAATCGCGGCGTGAGCACCGCGCTCGCCATCGTCCTCGACGCTGACGGTATTGACGACCAGGTCGCCGGTTTCGGGGTCGAGCACGCAGACCATGCTGCGGCTCATTCCGGCCAGCTCATCGAGGGCGCGCAGCACTTCGAGCGAGGTGTGGCGAAAATCGAGCGAGCGCGACAGGATGTCGCCGACGCGATAGAGCGTTTCCAGCTCGCTGCGGCGCAGCGTGCTCAAGCCCGGCAGCGAAGTGTCGTTGATGGCCATCGATTTCATCAATTCATCCCTTGCGCTGCGACGGCAGGCAGACGCGGACGCGGCAACCGCCGCGCTCGGTCGAATCGAATTCGATCGTCCCGTCGTGATCGGCGGCGACCTGCTGCGCCGACGAAAGGCCGGTGCCGAGATGGCGGCCGTCGGCTTTGCGCGTCGAAAAGAAGGGCTCGAAAATCTTGAGCCGCAAGTCGCTGGGAACGCCGGGGCCCGAATCCTCGATGACGACCGCGACGCTGCCGTCGTCGCTGCGCGTTCCCACGCGCAGTTCGCGTTCGCGCCAGCCCTTGCTGTTCATGGCGTCGATGGCGTTGTCGACGAGCGCCTTGAACATCGCGCGCAGCCGGTTCGGATAGGCATTGACCGGCGGCAGAACGGCCTGCGGCCGCCACAGCACCGAAATTCCGGTCGCCAGCATTCGCGTCGTACAAAGATCGAGAACGTCGCGCAGCACTTCGTTGAGGTTGACCCGGGCCAGCGCTTCCTGCCGGTGTTCGGGGATCGCGCTGCGCAGGCTGTCGACCGCCTCCTTGCCGGCGCTGAGCACGTCCATCAAGGCCGGACCGGCCGGACTACCGCCGCGCCGTTCGAGCGTTGCCAGCACCGAGGCCATCAGGTTGATCGGTCCTTCGACCTTGAAGACCGCCGCCGAGAGCGTCTCGCGCAGGCTCTCGATGTGCGTCTCCTCGGCCATCATCGCCTGCAACAAGGCCATCCGCGTTTTTTCCTGCTCGGCGCGCTGGCGCGTCGTTTCCTTGGCCACCAGCAGCAGATAAAGATCGTTGCGCCGGGTGAAGAAGGCGTCGGCAGTGCTGTCCTTGCGCTGCACCCAGATTCCCGAACACGAGAACCAGCGCGGCCCGCTCGGCGAATCGAGGCGGATCTCGTGATCGCTGAAGGCCGGCCGGCCATCCTGCGGCGCCAGCTCGCTGACGCCCTGGTCGGCACGAACGGTGTCGAGGATCAGCGTCGCCGGTTCGACCATGCGCAGGTCGCCCATCAGCTTCTTGTACTCGTGATTGTCGAGGACGACCTTGCCCGCACCGTCGAGCAGCGCGATGACCACCGGCGTCGAGTCGACCACCGACTCGATCAGCGCCTTCTGGTCGGCGACTTCGCATTCGAGCCAGTGCAGCTGAGTGACGTCGCGCTGGATGCCGAGGTAGCTCGCGACCTCGCCTTGCGCGTCGACGACCGGCGTGATCAGCAGGTCGGCGAGATACTTGCTGCCGTCCTTGCGGCGGTTGATGAGGCGCCCGCTCCACGGCAGTCCGCGCGAAATCAGCGCCCACATTTCTTCATACAGCGCGCTCGGCGTGCACTTGTTGGAGAGCAGCGACTGGTTGGCGCCGATCAGTTCGTCGGGCGAGTAGCCGGTGGTTCGCGTGAACGCCGGATTGACGTAGAGGATGTTGGCCCTGGCGTCGGTGATCGAAATCGCCAAATCAGCCTGCTCGACGGCCTGCTGAAAAATGGCCGGCGCGATCGCAGCAATTTGCTCAAGCCCGGGTCGATGGTTTTTCATGGTCACAAGTGCCTCCCTCTCAAGACTCTCCAAGCAGGAAACACGCCATCTGCCGCGAAGCATCGCAGCAGCGAGGCCAAGCTGTCGCCTTTGCCGCAAAGTGTAGGACTTGCGACATCCAGGAAGATCGCCACCGACGCGGCGCGAGAGACGCCAAAGCGCGCCCAAAACCCCGTTGCGGTGCGGGTTATGGCGTCGCCTGCACGGTTTCGGGGCCAGGCTAGCCGCCAGGTGGCACGAATCGTGATACGGCTAGGACGAAAGGAATCCGACCGCCAATGAATGAATACTTCGTCCTGCTGATTTCGACCGCGCTGGTCAACAACGTGGTGCTGGTGCGCTTCCTCGGCCTGTGCCCTTTCATGGGCGTTTCCAAGCGCATCGACAGCGCGCTCGGCATGGGGCTGGCCACCAGCTTCGTGATCGTCCTCGCGGCGGCGCTGAGCTGGATCCTCGGACACTGGCTGCTCGTTCCGCTGGGCCTCGGTTACCTGCGCATCATGACCTTCATCCTGGTGATCGCCGCAGTCGTCCAATTCACCGAGGCGGTGATCCACAAGATGGCGCCCAAGCTCTACCAGATGCTCGGCATCTACCTGCCGCTGATCGCCACCAACTGCTCGGTGCTGGGCCTGCCGCTGATCAACGTCCAGCAGGACCACGGCTTTGTCACCACGCTGGTCTATGACTTCGGCTCGGCGCTCGGCTTTACGCTGGCCATGGTGATTTTCGCCGGAATGCGCGAACGCCTGGCGCTGGCGCGCGTCCCCGCAGCCTTCTCGGGCCCGCCGATCGCTTTCGTCCTGGCCAGCCTGATGTCGCTGGCGTTCATGGGGTTTTCGGGGCTCAACTTCAAATGAAAAACATGATTGACCACAGCGAACACGGCGAAAAGACAACGGCCTATATCGTTCCGATAAAAGAGAACGAGCAAGGAACTGCACTGCTTGAGTTTTTCGCCGTGCCCGCCGTACCCCAGGGGTATTTCCTGCGGTGCATGCCGCCGTGGTTAAAAAGGAGGTATTGACATGATCGCCGCCATCTTCAGCCTGACCCTGCTCGGTGCCGCACTCGGTCTGGGCCTCGGTGTCGCCGCACGCAAGTTCGCCGTCGAAGGCGACCCGCTGATCGACGAGATCGAAGCGATGATGCCCGGATCCAATTGCGGCCAGTGCGGAATGGCCGGTTGCCCGGCCGCTGCCCGCGCCATCGCCGAAGGAACGGCGAGCGTCGCCGCTTGTCCGCCCGGCGGCAAGGCGCTGGCGTCGGCGCTGGCCGCCCGGCTCGGCGTTGAACTCGATCTCGCTGCGCTGGTCGACGCGGGACCGCAACTGGCGACCATCTCCGAAGACCTCTGTATCGGCTGCTGCCGTTGCCTCAAGGTCTGCCCGACCGACGCCATGGTCGGCGCCGCCAAACAGATCCACAGCGTCATCCGCGAAGCCTGCACCGGTTGCGGCAACTGCGTCGAACGCTGCCCGACCGAGGCGGTCGTCATGCGGCCGGTGGCGGTCACCTTGCAACACTGGGTCTGGCCCAAGCCGCCAGCCGCCGCCTGAGGAGATGACCATGGGACTCATCGAAAAATTCCTGCACACGCTCAACGTCCCCGGTTGGGGCGTTCATCCGGACGACCGCAAGCGTCCGGCGGCCGACGCCCCGCTGCGGCAACTGCCCTTGCCGGCGCGGCTCTACGTGCCTTTGCTGCAACACGTCGGCCAGCCCGCGCGGCCGACCGTTCTGGTCGGACAAAAGGTCTTGCAGGGGCAGTTGATCGGCGCAGCGCAGGGCCGGATTTCGGCGCCGATCCACGCGCCGACTTCGGGGACCATCGTCGCCATCGGCGAAATCACGGCACCGCATCCGTCGGGACTGCCGTTCAACGCGATCACCATCGAAGCCGACGGCGACGAGCGCGCGATCGAAGCGAGTGTTGCGGCTGATCCCTTCGCGCTCTCGCCCGAGGCGATCACCGAACTCGTTGCCGCCGCCGGCGTCGTCGGCCTCGGCGGGGCGACCTTTCCGTCGTCGGTCAAGCTGGCGCTCGGCAAGCGGACCCGGATCACGACGCTGATCGTCAACGGCGGCGAATGCGAACCCTATCTCTCGTGCGACGACCGCGTGATGCGCGATTTTGCCGCCGACGTCATCGACGGCGTTCGCCTGATGTTGCACGCCACCGGCGCCAGCGAGGCGCTGCTCGGCATCGAGGACAACAAGCCCGAAGCGATCGCCGCCATGCGCAAGGCGGCCGTACACTTTCCCGAGATCAAGCTGCGGCCGGTGCCGTCGCGCTACCCGATGGGTTCGGACCGCCAGTTGATCCAGACGCTGACCGGCAAGGAAGTGCCTTCCGACTGCCGCGCCGCCGACGTCGGCGTGATCGTCAACAACGTGAGCACCGCCAACGCCGTGCATCGCGCGGTTCGTCTCGGCGAGCCGCTGATCCGCCGCATCGTGACGATCAACGGCGGCGCCGTCTGGCAGCCCGGCAACATCCTGGCGCCGATCGGCACGCTAGCGTCCGACCTGCTCGCCTTCGCCGGCCTCAAGAGCGAGCCGGCGCGTCTGCTGATGGGCGGCCCGATGATGGGCGCCGTATTGCCGCACGCCAAGGTGCCGATCGTCAAGGGCTGCGCCGGGATCCTGGCATTGAATGAAGAGGAGATCGCCACCCCGGCAGCCGGTCCGTGCATCCGTTGCGGCAAGTGCACCAGCGTCTGCCCGATCGGGCTGCTGCCGCTCGAGATGGCCGCCAACGTCCGCATCGACAATCTTGACGGCGCGGCAGCGCTCGGACTCTCCGACTGCATCGCCTGCGGCTGCTGCGCCTACATCTGCCCGTCGCACATCCCGCTCGTCCAGTACTTCACGCACGCCAAGGGCGAGCTCTGGTCACAGCAACGCGACAAGCTGCGCCTTGACGCCACCAAGCGCCTGGCCACCGAGCGCGCCGAACGCCTTGAGCGCGAAACCCGCGAAAAAGCGCTTGCCGCCGCCAAACGCAAGGCCGATCGCGCCGCGCAGAAAGCCGCGCAAGCGGCCAGCGCAACGCTTGCCGCAACGGAGACCGCCGCATGAACACCACCCTGCTCACCGCCCCGCCACCGACCGCGCCGCACGCGCTGGCCAGCAACGGCGTTGCGCGAATCATGCTCAGCGTCGCGGCGACGCTCGTCCCCGCGACCTTGTACGGCTTCTGGCTCTACGGCTGGCCGGCGATCCTGCTCTGGTTGATCACCGTCCTTTCCGCACTGCTCGGCGAGCTCGTCAGCATCAAGCTCGCCGGACGCCAAGCGGCGCCGCAGCTTTCCGACGGCTCGGCGCTGCTCACCGGCTGGCTGCTGGCGCTCTCGCTGCCGCCTTGGTCGCCCTGGTGGATCGGCGTCGTCGGCGGGCTCTTCGCGACGATTCTCGGCAAGCAGGTGTTCGGCGGAATCGGCTTCAACCTCTTCAACCCGGCGATGGTCGCTCGCGTCTTCCTGCTGATTTCCTTCCCGGTACAGATGACCGTCTGGGTCGCGCCGCTGCCGATCACTGCCGCTGCCGCGCCCGACTTCCATCAGGGCCTGATGATCTTCATCAACGGCATTCCCAAGCTCGACGCGGTATCGAGCGCGACGCTGCTCGGCTTTGCCAAGACCGAATGGTCGCGCGGCATCGACCTCGTGCATTCGCTCGCCGCGGCGAGCGCGCCCGCCAACTCGCTGGCCGGCGCGCGTTCGGGCAGCCTCGGCGAGACCGCTTCTCTGCTGATCGCTGCCGGCGGCGTGGTGCTGCTCGCGCTGCGCATCATCAGCTGGCATATCCCGGCCGCCATGCTGGCCGGCATCGCGCTGCCGGCGGCGATCGCCCACGCCGTCGACCCGACCCGCTATCTCGACGTCGCCACTCACCTGCTCTCGGGCGGCGCGATGCTCGGCGCCTTTTTCATCGCCACCGACTACGTCACTTCGCCGAACACCAAGCTGGGTCAGTTGCTCTTCGCCGGCGGCTGCGGCTTTCTCACCTACGTCATCCGCACCTGGGGCGGCTACCCCGAAGGCGTCGCCTTCGCGGTGTTGCTGATGAACGCGCTGACGCCGGTGATCGACCGCTATCTGCGCCCGCGAATCCTCGGCCGCAACTGGCGCGGCGCACCGCTCGACGCTGACGTTGAAAGGGCCAAATCATGAGCACTCTGGCGCTGTGGCGCGACAAACTGAGCTACCAGCCGCTCTCGCTGGCGATCATCGCCATGCTCACCAGCGGCGCGCTGGCGCTCAGCAACCAGTTGACGCACGACGGCATCCGCCAGGCCGAGCAGCGCGACCTGCAGGCGTCGCTGGTTCAGGTTCTGCCCGAGGGCTTCGCCGACAACGAGTTGCTCAAGGACACCATGAAAATCGCCGCGAGCGACGGCAAAGCGGTCACCCTCTACCTTTCGCGCCAGGCCGGCAAGGTCAACGGCGCGGTATTCCAGGTTTCCGGCCGCGGCTATGCCGGCGACGTCGTCGTCATCATCGGCATCGACGCGAGCGGTACGCTGCTCGGCGCTCGCGTCGTCAAGCATCAGGAAACGCCGGGGCTCGGCGACAAGATCGAGCTGGCCAAATCGAAGTGGATTCGCAGCTTCGAAGGCCAGTCGCTGGCTTCGCCGCCGGCCGAAAAATGGGCGGTCAAGAAAGACGGCGGCGTTTTCGACCAGTTCGCCGGCGCGACGATCACGCCGCGCGCCGTCGTCAAGGCGGTCAAGGGCGGCCTCGAGTTCTTCGCCGCCCACCGTCAGGAAATTCTCGAAGGGAAATAGCATGGACTACCGGAAAATCGTCAAGGACGGCCTCTGGGATCAGAACGTCGTTTTCTCGCAGATGCTCGGCATGTGTCCGACGATGGCGGTCACCACCAGCGGAACCAACGGCTTGGGAATGGGACTGGCGACCACCGCGGTGCTGGTCTGCGCCAACATGATCATCTCGGCGTTGCGCAATTTTGTATCGCCGCAGGTGCGAATTCCGGTCTATATCGTGTTGATCGCGACGCTGGTCACCGTCGTCGACATGGCGCTCAATGCCTGGATGCACGACCTTTACCGCGTGCTGGGCCTGTTCATCGCGCTGATCGTCGTCAATTGCGCCGTGCTCGGACGCGCCGAGGCGTTTGCCTCGCGCCACGGCGTGTTGGCGTCGGCGCTCGACGGACTGGCGATGGGACTCGGATTCACGCTGGCGCTGACGCTGATCGGTCTGATCCGCGAGCTGATCGGCGCCGGAACGCTGTTCGCGCAGGCGAGCCTGCTGCTCGGAGCGAACTTCGCCTTTCTCGAGACGACGGTGCTGCCCAACTACGGTGGCGTGCTGATGATGATCCTGCCGCCGGCCGGCTTCCTGGTGCTCGGCCTGCTGCTGGCGGCCAAACAGCACTGCGAACGCCGTGCGGCGCGCGCGGCCAGCACTCAGCTCCCGGCCGCAGCGGCCACCGCAGCTTGCCATTGATCACGCTCAGGAGACGCTCATGCAAGTCGGTATCGCCTACTCGGAAAACGTGCAACAAATCTGGCTGACCATCGAGGTGCCCGACGACGCGACGGTCAATGACGCGATCGCACGCTCGGGAATTCTCGACATGTTTCCGCACCTCGACCTCTCCACGCAGAAGGTCGGCATCTTCGGCCGGATCATCAAGCCCGAAGCCTCCTTGCGCGCCGGCGACCGCGTCGAAATCTACCGTCCGATCACCTGCGACCCGCAGACCGTTGCGCGCCGCGACGGCGTCGGCGACGATGACGACTGATCAGCGCGACTAGACATCACGCCGCTTCGCCGAGCAGCCGCGCGATCCAGCTTTTCTGGCTGGCGCGCCGGCGCGATTCGGCGATGCGCTCGCGGATCGCGCTGCGCACCGATTCGAGCGGCAACAGCGATTCAGCCTCGACGGCGACGCACTGCAGAAGATGAAAACCGAGCGGCGACTCGACGACCGCCGAGATCTCTCCGGGCGACAGCGCGAAAGCGACCGCCTCGAGTTCGGCGAACAACTGGCCGCGCTTGACCGTCCCCAGCTGCCCGTTGCTCAGCGCCGTCGGGCATTCGGAATGCTTGAGCGCCTGTTCGCCAAAGCGCCCCGGCGATTTGACGAGCCGCTTGCCGATGGCGTCGATCCGGTCGCGCGCGCTGACCCGATCGCTTCCCGGCAGAGTGTCGTTGATCGTCACCAGGATATGTCGCAAGGTACGATTTTCGGGGCGGCGAAAACGATCGCGATGCACCAGATAGTAGATTTCGACGTCGGTGTCGCCCACGTCGTCGTTCTGGCCGGCGACGCGGTCGAGCACCGCAGCGACCTTGAGTTCGCAAGCGATGGCCTGCGCCAGGCGGTCCGGATCGAGTTCGGATTTTTCGAGATCGGCGAGAAATTCAGCCTCGCTGGCATAGCGGCAGCGAATCTGCGCCAGCGCTTCTTCGAGCGCCGACGGCGAAACGCTCACTTGCGCCGCTTCGGGTGTCGCGAGGATTCGCTCCTCCATCCTGACCTGGCGCGCGACGATCGCATCGACGCGTTGGCGCTGCTCGGCGTCGAGTTCGCCGGGTGCTCTCTGGAACAGTTGCTGCGCGAGCTTGAGCGTCAGATAAGGGTGATTTTCAGGCATCGAACGGCTCCGCGAGCGACATCAGCGCCGCTTCGGGAACGGCCAGCGTGCGTCCCGGCAGGCAGTCGAAATGGACGTGGTAGAGCGCCGCGTCGTCCTCGCGGACCACCCGCAGCACCTGACCGAGCGCGCCGCGCGGAACGCACAGCGCGCTTCCCAGAGAAAGCACGCGGCGCGCGCGGACCCATTCCCTCGACTCGAAGATGCTCGGAATCCAGGGCTCGGCGGCGTCAGCGAGTTCTTCCTCGCGGCAGCCGACGATGCGGTCGTCGTCGATGAAATGCACCGAGTAGATGATCTGATCCTGCAGGAAAGTGCCGATATCGACGACCGCGCCGACGCTGCCGCGACGGATCAGCAGGTCGCCGGTCGCCGCGCCGCAATAGGTGCCGTCGTTGCGCACGTTGCGGATGACGCGAACGCTGTCGCCCAGATCCCAGCGCGAGTGCATCAGCGGCTCGCGCGCCCGATGGCCGACAGCGGGATGGTGGTAATTCCCGAGGCGCGTTGCAGAACCCGGAAAACCTTCTCGGTCAAGGCGTCGGAGCGAACGAAGTCGTCGTAGGCGCGGGCCAGACTGGCGCGGTATTCGGCATGATCCGGCAAACGTGTTTGCGGATACTGGCCAAGATACTGGTTGAAGCGCTGCAGGATGTGCAAGCGATTGACCTGCACGACGGCTGGATCGTAATCGACGCCAAAGAAATCGAGGAAATCCTCGGCCGATTCGAGATCGGCCATGGCGCTGACAAACTCGAAGCCTTGCGGACTTGACGTACTCATGGGGCGCTCCTGGGCAATGAATCGAACGGCTCAGCAGTCGCAGCTCGCAACTCGGCGAGCAGCGACAGCAATTCGGCAGACGCCGGCGGACGCTTGACCGAATAGACGAAATCACGGATTCGGGCGATCAGCAGCACCGCCTCGACATCGGCGACGACCTGGCCAAGATCGGCATAGACCGCCTGCACCCCGCCGCTCCCCGAGTGTTTGCCGAGAACGAAGCGGTGACGGCGGCCGACCAGCGCGGGATCGAAACTTTGGTAATTGTCGGGGTGCTTGAGCAGACCGTCGATGTGGATTCCGGCTTCGTGCGTAAACGCGCCCTCGCCGACGATGCTCTTCTGCCAGGCCACCGGGCGACCTGAAGCGCTCGCCACTTTTTCTGAAAGCGCCGGGAATTTGCGCAGGTCGACGCCGGTTTCAATGCCGTAACAGCGGCGCAGGCCAAGCACGACCTCTTCGAGCGGCGCGTTGCCGGCGCGCTCGCCGAGGCCGTTGACCGTGGTATTGACGTGCGTTGCGCCGGCGCGCGCCGCCGCCAGCGTGTTGGCGGTGGCCAGGCCGAGATCGTCGTGCGCGTGCATTTCGATCTCGAGGTCGGTCGTCCGGCGCAAATCGCCGATGCGCTGTGCGACGGCAAATGGATCGAGAACGCCGAGCGTGTCGGCGAAGCGAATGCGGCGCGCTCCGGCGCTTTGCGCAGCGTCGGCGATTCGCGCCAGGAATTCGGGATCGGCGCGTGAAGAATCCTCGGCGCCGATGCACACTTCGAGACCCGCGTCGCGCGCCCGGGCGATATGCTTGCCGATGTTCTGCAGCAACCAGCCGCGGTCGCGCCGCAATTTGAACGACAGGTGCTGGTCGGACGACGGCACCGAGATATCGATCAGCTGAACGCCCAGACCACAGCACGCGTCGATGTCGCCGGCGTGCATTCGGCTCCACACCATCAGCCGTGACGACAAGCCGAGCGCAGCGACCGCCCGGATGCTCTCGCGCTCGGTCTCGCCCATCGCCGGGATGCCGATCTCCAGCTCGGGAACGCCAAGCGCGTCGAGATGGATCGCGATGTCGAGCTTTTCGTCGACGCTGAACGCGACGCCGGCAGACTGCTCGCCGTCGCGCAGCGTCGTGTCGTTGATGACTAGAAAATCGTGTCCTGGCTGTGTCATAAGACCTCCCGGATTCTCTAGAGCAATTCCGGTGCCAGAACACAATCCCTTTTATTTCAATTAATTAAAAAATAGCCACAACGAACTTTACTCGACCAATGTCGCAAGACCGACAATCGCCAGCGCATACGACTGGTCGCAGACGACGATCGACAAGCGTGGCATCCTGCGGCATAAACGGCCGTTTTGTTTGCCATGGCACGGACCGGTGGAAGCTCGCGCACTTTTTCTCGCTGCCGCTAGTCTCGCAAGAAAATACGGTGCTAGCATGCAGACAACACGGCAAGCTTCTCATGGCACTCGACGCAGGAGCCGAGCGGGAAAATGAAACCAGGACCATTGCTGTCGCTACTGCTGGCGTTTTCCGTTTCCGGCCTGGCCGCCGAGCCGCCGGCAGAACTGACTATTTTTTATTACGAACGAATGCCCTTCTACGGCGACCGCGACGGCAAGCCAGCGGGGTTGCTGATCGACATTTCGCGGCTGATCCTCGACCAGGCCGGGATCAAATATCGCTTGGTCAACGTCCCGGTGATCCGGTTTTTCGAGTCGCTCAAAAAACCGGGAAATTCGTGCCTGATCGGCGCCCTGAAGACGAAAGAGAGGGAAGTCATCTACGCCTATTCCGATGACTACATCTACCGCGACCAGCCCTTCCGCATCATCGTCAACAAGAGCAAGAGAAAAGCCTTGCCTGAACGACCAAGCATCAAGCAAGTCCTCGAAAGCGAACTGCGCCTGGGCGTCTCGGACGGCTATGTCTATGGCGATTGGCTCGACCGGAAAATCATCGAGTACCAACCCAAACTGCAAAAAATCAACATCGGCAACGACAGCGAAAAAATGCACAAGATGATGATCGGCGGCCGCTTCGACTACATGTTTGCGGTCGCCGAAGAAGCGCGCCACATCGTGAGCGAAGATCAGGAACACAGCGACAATCTGACGACCGTCGAGATCGCCGACGCGCCGCGCGGCAACATGAGGTACCTGCTGTGCAGCAAGGAAATAGACAGCGCCATCATGCAAAAGATAAACGCGGCGATCAAAGCCGTAAAATCGACCCCCGATTACGAGCGATTGGCCAACCCGCCCAACTGATCGCCGCGCACGCCAAGCGCCGATCAACCGGCGGCGGAAGCCGCCTGCTCAAGCGTGTGGGCATGCACCGCCTGACGCAGCGTCGCAAAGCGCCGGATGCGCGACAGCGCTTCGGAGGCGTCGAGGCCGCGCTGCCTGGCCGACACCTCGATCTCGGTCTGCCGTCCGGCGACCGCCAAGGTGATGCCGCGCGCCGTGAGCGCCGCTTCGACGTCGCGCAGCACATAGTAGCCGGTGGCGTCGATCATGGTGATCGGCAACATGTCGAGAACCAGGCACGTGAGCTCGGGCCCGGCACGATTGACCGCGGCGAGCACCTGGCGCCGAAAATAAGGCGCATTGAAGAAAACGATCGGCGCGTTGAAGCGAAACAGCATCAGGCCGGGAATCGTCGTCGCGTTTTGGTGCATGCGCAGCGGATGGATTCCGGCCATTCCCGGCACCTCGCCGAGGATCTCGACGTTCGGTCGCGAAGCCTCCTGGACGAAGCGCAGCAGCGCCAGAACGACGACCACCAGAATGGCCTGGACCGCGCCGACGGCGACGACGCCGAGCGTCGCCAGCATCGACAGCGCGAACTCGGTGCGCGAAAAACGCCACAGCGCCTTGAGCGTCGCGATATTGACCAAGGACCAGGCGCCGACCATCAGCACCGCGCCGAGCGAAGCGACTGGAACGTAGGCCAGAGGCGCCGTGAAAAAGAGCAGCACCAGCGCGAAGCTCGCCGCGGCGACGAGCCCGGCGACCTGCGTCTTGCCGCCGGCATAGTCGGCCATGGCGGTGCGCGAGTCGGCGCCGCTGATGGCGAATCCCTGCGACAGCGCCGAGGCGATATTGGCCGCACCGAGCGCCGAAAACTCGCGGTCGGCGTCGATCTCGTAGCCGTTCTTCTCGGCGAAGCTTCGGGCGGTCAGCATCATGCTCGAAAAGCTCACCAGCGCCAGGCCCGCGGCGTCGGCCAGCAGCGCCGGCATCATCTCCAGCGGTAAACGCGGAATGTGCAGCGCCGGCAATCCGGCCGGCACCTTGCCGACGGTCGCCACACCGAGCGCTTCGAGGTCGAACAACGCGCTGACGATCCCGGTCAACATCATCGCCAGCAGCGCCGCCGGCAGCCGGCGCAGATAGCGCGGGCCGAACAGCAGCACGGCGAACGACAGCGCGGAAAGGCCCAGCGTCGGCCAATGGAAATGCTCGAGCTTGCTCAGGAATTCATTGAGGCGCGGCAAAATGCCGTGCTGCTCAAGGGCAAAGCCGAACAATTTCCCTGATTGGCCGATGAAGATCGAGAGCGCGACGCCGTTGAGAAAACCGACCAGGATCGGCTTGGAGAGGAAATCGGCGAGCGCGCCGAGTTTGAGAAAGCTGGCGCCGATGCAGAAGAGCCCGGTCAGAAAAGTGAGCGTCAGCGACAGCGACAGGTACAGGCTGCCGTCACCGGCCGCCAGCGGAACGAGCGCAGCGGCGATCAGCGCGCAGGTCGCCGAATCGGGACCGACGATCAGCTGGCGCGAGGTGCCGAAGATCGCGTAGGCGACAAGCGGCAGGATGCTCGCGTAAATCCCCGAGACCGGGCTGAAGCCGGCGAGCTGCGCGTAGGCGATGCCGACCGGCAGCGCGACCGCGGCGACCGACAGGCCGGCCAGCAGATCGGCGCCGAAATTCTCGCGCCGGTAAGCGAGCAAGGCCGGTAAGCCCGGCGCGAAGCGACTCAGTTTTTCCTTCCAGCTCGGGGCCTCGGCGTCCATGCGAAACTCGCTTTCCTGACTGGTTTGAAGCGCAAGACCAGCGGTCGATCAAGCACCGAAGGTGCGAAACAAGAGCGGCAAAAACAACGCGGTGAGAATGCCGTTGAGGCACATCGCCAGCGCCGAGAAGGCGCCGGTTTCCTCGCTGACCTGAAAGGCGCGCGCCGTACCGATGCCGTGCGCCGCGGTACCCAGGGCGAAGCCGCGCACCGCCGGGTCCTTGATGCGCAGCACGTTGAACAGCGTCGACGCGGCGATGGCGCCGAATATCCCGGTGGTCACCACCAGCACGGCGGTCAATGACGGCAGCCCGCCGATCTTTTCGGCGACGCCCATGGCGATCGGCGTGGTGATCGACTTGGGCGCCAGTGAACGTACCGACTCGAAGGACGCGCCGAGCGCCCAGCCGATGGCGATCGCCGAGACGCAGGCGGTGAGCGAGCCGACGACGAGCGCGACCATCAGCGGCAACGCCATGCGCCGCAAGCGCGCGAGCTGGCTGTAGAGCGGGATGGCCAGCGCGACGGTCGCCGGGCCGAGCAGGAAGTGCACGAACTGTGCGCCCTCGAAGTAGGTCGAATACGGCGTTCCGGTCGCCATCAGCACGGCGACGATCAAGGCGACGGCGATCGCCACCGGGTTGACCGCCGGCTTGCAGCCACTGCGCTGGTAAATGGTAAAAGCCAACTGATAGGCGACCAGCGTCAGCGTCAGGCCAAGCAGCGGCGTCGCCGCCAGATAGACCCACAGTTCGCTGAGCCTGGGCGCGAGATCGCTCATTGCGCCTCCTCACGACGGCGATGGCGCAACAGGAACTGCAGCGTAAAAGCGGTCGCCGCCATCGACAGCAGCGTGCTGCCGACGAGCGCCGCTGACAACGCCAGCCATTCATCGGCAACGCGCGCGGCATGCACCATGACGCCGACGCCGGCCGGTACGAAAAAGAGCGAGAGGTGCTGCAGCAAGGTGTTGGCGGTATGGCGCAGGTGGTCGTCGAGCCGGCCGCGCCAGAGCAGCAGGCCCAATAACAGCAGCAGCCCGATCACCGGTCCGGGGACCGGCAGCGCAAAGCACTGCACGAAGACTTCGCCGATCAGTTGCAACAGCAACAGCAAGGTAAGCGCCGAGAGCATTGTCTTGAAAACCTTTCAGATGGCTATTGATCCGGTTCCGGATTATGCCCTGACCCGGCCGCTGCCGGTCGACCACGGCGCAGCAGCGTTTTGCTTGGCTAACGCTCGGCGCAGCTCAACTTTGCTGCGCCAGCGCCTTGACCTGCTCAAGCAGGGCGTCACGCGCCTCATGAAGATCGGCAAGCCGCGCCAGCGCCTCAGCACCTCGTCCACGGCGACGCCAGGCGCATAGCTCAAGCGCCACGGCATGCACTCGAGCGTGCAGCGCGACGGTCGCCGCAAAGCCCGGATGCACACCATAGCGCGCCAGACCTTCGCTCTCCAGCCAGGAACCAAAACGGCAAGCGCTGACATCCAGCGTTGGTGGCGCACTCTGCTCGTCGCCAAAATGCGCTTCGATCGCGCTGACCCAGGCGCGGTGCTCGACGCTGGCAAAGAGCAGCGGCAAGTCGTCGCGACCGAGCGGACGAAGATTGCGCCAGGCCTCGTTGGGACGCCAGGCGGCGGCCCAGGCGGGGAAGTCGGCGGCCAACATCGGGTGTGCGATGCCGTAGCCCTGAGCGCGCTCGCAACCCAGTTGCAACAGCATGGTGCCGTGTTCGACGGTCTCGACGCCCTCGGCAATCACCTCGCGGCGAAAGGCGATCGCCATGCCGAGGATCCCCTGCAAAATCGCCAGGTCGTCGGGATCGTCGCGCATATCGCGAACGAAACTCTTGTCGATCTTGATCTGGCTCACCGACAAGCGTTTGAGGTAAGTCAGCGACGAGTAACCGGTACCGAAGTCGTCGAGCGAGAAGCGAACGCCGAGCGCGGTGCACTCCTCGATGATCTGCGCGACGCGGCTGAGATCTTCGAGCGCACTGGTTTCGAGCACCTCGAGTTCGAGGTCGCTGGGCCGAATACTGGGATGGTCGGCGAGCAACTCGGCGAGGCGCTGCGCAAACCCCGGCTGCTGCAGCTGACGCGCGCCGACATTGACGCTCACCGGAATCGCCAGTCCGCCATCACGCCAGCGCTCCATTTGCGTCAGCGCGCTATCGATCACCCATTCGCCGACGTCGATCGCCAGCGCATGATCCTCGATCACCGGCAGGAACACCGCCGGTGGCAACAGGCCGCGCTCGGGGTGCTGCCAGCGAATCAGCGCCTCGGCGCCGATCACCGTCCCCGTTCGCATATTGACCTTGGGCTGGTAATAGAGGACGAATTCGCGTTCGCCGAGCGCGTGGCGGATGTGCTCGAGGCTCTCGTGATGGCCACGAACGTTGCGATCCTGTTCGGCGTCGAAAACATGGTAGCGGCTCTTTCCCGCCTGCTTGGCCTGATACATCGCCTGATCGGCCTGGCGCAGCAGCTGATCGGCATCGATCTCTTCGGCTTGCGGATAGAAGGTCAGGCCGATACTCGCCGAGACCTGCAGCGAGAGATCGCCGACGGCGACCGGCTGCGCCGCAGCGACGAGCAGACGGGCGATGATCGGCAGGCTGTCGGCGACCTCGTCGAGGTCGGGCAGGACGGCGACGAACTCGTCGCCGCCCAGGCGCCCCAGGGTATCGCCTTCGCGCAGCGCCTGCTTCATGTGGCGCGCCATGGCGATCAGCAGTTGGTCGCCGGTTTCGTGCCCGTACTGGTCGTTGACCGACTTGAAGCTGTCGAGGTCGAGGTAGGCTACGGCCAGCGAGTTTTTGCGTCGCGGCACCTGCGCCATCGCATGGTGCAGCCGATCGCCAAGCAGCACGCGGTTGGGCAGCATGGTCAGCCCGTCGTAGTGCGCGATGCGTTCGAGCTGCTTCTGATGCGTCTTGGCGGCGGTGATATCGGAGAACAGCGCGACATACTGCTGAGGCTTTCCCTGCACGTCGCGAACTTCGCTGATCGTTTGCATCGAGGCGAACAGCTCGCCGTTCTTGCGCCGGTTCCAGAGTTCGCCGTACCAATGGCCTTTGTCGGAGAGGTCGCGCCACAGCTCGGCGTAAAACGATTTTTCCTGACGACCCGAGCTCAGCAGGCGAGGGTTCTTGCCGAGCACCTCGTCGCGCGAATAACCGGTGATTCGCGAAAATGACTCGTTGACGTCGATGATGCTACCTGCCGTGTCGGTGATCAGGATGCCTTCGCGGGCGTGGGTGAACACGCTGGCGGCGAGCTGAAGCTGGTCTTCGGCCTGTTTGCGCTCGGTGATGTCGATGAATTCCGTGGCGCGAACCGTCCGCCCCTTGTAGGGAATATTGCAACCGCGCACGCTGAGCTGATAGCGCGTACCATTTTTGCGCTGGCCGGCGGCATCATAATGCTCGTCGAGGCCGGATCGAACATAGCTGACGACCTGCTCGCGCCACTCGGGTGCCGCGAGTTGCAGCCCGTCCATGCCGACCAGCTCGTCTACGGCATAGCCGGTCATTTCGGCGAGGCCCTGATTGCAGTCGAGAATGACGCCGTTCTCATGGATCATGATGCCGCTCGACGACGCGTCGTGCAACGCCTTGAAGCGCTCCTCGCTGTCGCGCAAGGCAAGCTCGCGGGCCCCCAATGTCTCGAGCAGGCGGTTGAAGCCGCCGATCAACTCGCCGATTTCATCGTCGCTGGTGACCGCCAAGGGGGGTGGCGCCTGGCCTGAATCGGACAGTGCCGCCAGCGTCTTGGCGGTCGAGAGCAAGGGCGAGAGCTGGCGCCTAACGATCCACCAGGTCAGCGCACCAGCGAGCACAGTAAGCACCAGCGTCACCCACAGCATGCGCTGCTGCATCTGCCAAATCGGCGAAAACGCCTCGGCGGTCGGTAGCGACGCCGCCAGATACCAACCCGCCACTGGAATCCCCTTGGCCGAGACGAGCACCTCGACGCCCTGTGGATTGACGACGACGGTCGAGCTTTCGAAGCCATTGATGAAGCGGTCGATCGCGGGGCTGACGCCAGGCGGCGGTAGCGACTCCATCACCCGGCTCTTGTCCGAGGCGGTGATCACCAGCCGGTGCCCTGCATCGACCAGCAGGTAGCCGCCGGTTTCGCCGTAGCGGCCTTCGGTGATTTCGTCGAGAAAATTGGGCGCATCGAGACTGGTCACTCCGGCCAGCACGCCGATCACCGCGCCCTGCGCGTCGCGAATCGGCGCCGACATGACAAAAACCGGCGCCCCGGCCCGCTTGCCGATCACCGGCCGGCCGATCACCGTGGCGCCGGTCTTCAATGGCGTCGCAATGTAATCGCGGTCGCTGTAATTGACGCCGACGCGCTGGACGGGCAAGGGAAAATCGGCGATCGCCGTACCGTCGACGCCGGCGACATAGACCCCGCCGTTGAACAGCGCATGCAGCGCCGGACGTTGCTCGATCATCGTCTGCGTCACCGCCGATCCGACCTCGATCGCCGCGCCGAACGGCGGGGCCGCTTGTTGCAGCGCCGCCATGCGGTTCGCGAGTTCGCGGTTAAGCTGGGTGGCGATCAAGGAGACGGTCGAAAACTGCTCTTCGCCGAGCAAGCGTTCCATGTCCTTGCGCAACATCTGGCTGATGTACGACGAAAGTGCCCAAAGGCTCAACAGAAAGATGGCAAGCGTGGCCAGGGTGATCTTCGTCTTGAGCGATCGCCCCCGAAAAGCAGTCCGACTCATGCAGATTTCCGCCCTTGATGGCATTTTCTTGTCGGCAAGATGAAGTTGCGCTTTCACTTCCCGTTGTGATGAATTGACTGCCCCGCGCCTTGCCTGGCGGACACCAAGCCAACCATGGACGACTATATCGCATCCGGAATGATTAGTAACGCTCAATGTGGGCTTATGTTCAGGCCTCAGTCGCCCCGTTGCGGCAGACACAGGGGATACATAAAAATCAGTAGCCCGATTACCGCGATCGAAGTATTCCAAACCGCCGGCGAAGAATTGACACTGATTCCATCGACCTGCTGCGATCAGCGTGCCAGGAAGACAGTCAGGCGATATCAGCCCAGGCCGGCTCAGGCCCGATTCGCACCCATTGACCGAGATGGCGCGTCAAGACGATTCGATAATAAAGGAGTCATCATGTTCAAGCACATTCTTGTCCCAACCGATGGTTCGCAATTTTCGCAGGACGCCGTTCGCCAGGCAGTGAGCTTCGCCAAGGAAACCGGGGCACAAATTACCGCCTTCTACGCCAAGCCGTCGCCGCCGATACCGTACTACGGCGAGGGGATCGGCTACAACTTCGAAATGCCGACGAAATACAACGAGCTGGTCGAAAAGCAGGCGCAGGAGATTCTCAGCTTTGTCGAGAATCTCTGTCAACAAGCCGGCGTCAGCTGCACCAAACTCGAATCGACCAGCGACATCCCCTATGAAGCGATCATCGCGGCAGCAACGCAAAGCAAATGCGACCTGATTTTCATGGCCTCGCACGGACGGCGCGGAATCAGCGCGCTCTTGCTCGGCAGCGAAACGAGCAAGGTGCTCACGCACTCGAAGATTCCGGTGCTCGTCTATCGTTGAGCCGATTCGACTCGCCAGGCGGCGCCTCGGCGCTGCCCGGTGCCGCTATACCAGCTCTGGAATGGTGGCCAGCGAATAACCCGCCTTGAGCAGCCCTTCCCTGATCGCCAGCGCGGTCGCCACCGCGTCAGCGTTGTCGCCGTGCACGCAGATGCTCTGCGGATTGACCGGGATGCGCTTGCCAGTGATTGAAATCAGTGCGCTTTCCTCGACCATGCGCATGACGTGCTCGAGGCTCTGCTGCGCGCCGTGGACCATCGCCCCCGGCTGGCTGCGCGGCACCAGGTTGCCGTCGTCAAGGTAAGCGCGGTCGGCAAAAATCTCCTCGACGACCGGCAGGCCCTGGTCGCGGCCGGCGTAGATCAGCTGCGACGCCGCCGGCGCCAGCAGCACCAGCATCGGGTCGAGGCGATGCACCGCGCGCGCCACCGCGTCGGCGACCTTACGCTCGGCGCAGGCGATATTGGAGAGCGCGCCGTGCGGCTTGACGTGCGTGACGCGCAGACCCTGCGCACGCGCGCAGGCGTCGAGCGCACCGATCTGGTAGATCAGCATCGCCTCGAGTTCGGGCAGCGGGATATCCATTCGCCGCCGGCCAAAGCCCTGCAGATCGGGGAAGCCCGGATGCGCGCCGAGGCTGACGCCGTTGGCCTTGGCCAAAGCGACGGTACCCATCATCACCAACGGATCGCCGGCGTGGAAGCCGCAAGCGACGTTGGCCGAATTGACGATGCTCAGCATCGCCTGGTCGCCGCCCATAGTCCACGCGCCGAAGCTCTCGCCGAGGTCGGAATTCAGGTTAAGCAGTTGGCTCATCGATCACACTCCTCATTTGACTGGTCATCAACATAATCCCAGGCCGCGGTCGGGTCGTTGTAAAGCGCCGCGACGTTGTGCACGCCAAAGGCCATGTCGCCGACCCACGACTCCCACTGCGCCTCACGCGCCAGCAATGCGCTCTTCGCCTGCCTGGCGTCGACGGCGGCAAAGCGCAGCGTCTGCCCGGGGTGCATTTGCGCCAGCAGCGGCAGGTCGGCGCTGATCACCGTGGCGATCTTGGGGTAGCCGCCGACCGTCTGACAGTCGGCGAGCAGGATGATCGGCTGGCCGTTGCCCGGAACCTGGATGCAACCGGGCGTCACACCGTCGGAAACGATGTCGGCAGACTGCACCGTCAGATGCGCGAGCGGCGGACCGTCAAGGCGCATTCCCATGCGATCCTGCTGCGCGCTGACCTGATATTCGCAGCCGAGCAAGGTATCGATTGCTTGCGGCTTGAAATAGTCGTGCTGCGGGCCGAGCATCACGCGCACCGTGCACGCTGCGCCGCCGGCGCACGACCACGGGTCCGAGTGGTATTCGTGGTATTGACGGTGATCCTGGCTGGCGCACGGCAGCGACTGGCCGCTCATCAGCGGCTGCCCGTCGATGCCACCGATTGCCGCGCGCTGGTAGGTCGAGCGACTGCCGAGCTGCAAGGGCGAGCGGATGCCGCCGCTCACCGCCAGGTAAGCCGTGCCGCCGGTCAGGAAGGCGACCTCGAGCCGGTCCTTGGGAAACAGCGTGACGCTGACCCACGGCGCGACTTGCTGCGAACGTCCGCTGGCGCGCGTGATCGTTGCCGACAGCTCGCCGGCCAGCGCGACGCGAATTCGTCCATGCGTCACTTGCAGCGTCGGGCCGACGGCACGAATCTCGATCACTGCGCAGTCCGGCGCGTTGCCGACCAGCGCGTTGGCGCAGCGCGCCAGCCACGAATCGAGCGCACCGGAAACGGTGATCCCCATATGGCGATAACCGAAACGGCCGGTGTCCTGGATGCTGTTGCCGATACCGCCGTCGATGACTTCGAGCAGGCCACTCATCACGCTACTCCCGGCAACAGGCTCTGGCGGTCGAAGCGCCCCGCCCCGATCGCCGCTTCGATTTCGAGATAGCGCGACTTGTCGATCGATTGCCAACGGACACGGTCGCCCGAGGCGAGCAGCGACGGCGAGTCGACTTCGCTCGCCGCAAACATCGGTACCGGCGTGCGGCCGAGCAGCCGCCAGCCGCCCGGACTCTCCCACGGATAGACCGAGCACATCGCCCCGGCGATCGCCAGCGAACGCGCCGGCACCGCCTTGCGCGGGCTGGCCAGCCGCGGCACCTCAAGCTCGGCAGGCAGGCCACCCATATAAGGGAATCCGGGCATGAACCCGATCATGTAGACTTGAAAGCTCGCTCCAGTCATCAGCGCGATCACCGCGTCGCGCGAGAGCCCCTTGGCTTTTGCCAGATCGTCGAGATCAGGCGCGAATTCTTCGTCGAAACACACCGGGATCACCCACTGACGACCGACCTGGCTCGCGCTTCCGGCCGACTCGGCAAGGTGCAGCAGATCCTCGCCCAGACGCTCGCCATCGGCCAGCAACGGGTTGTAATGGACGGTCAGCGACCTGAAGGTCGGAACGACGTCGACGACAGCGACGAACTGCGCGTCACCGCTCTCGCGCGCCAGGGCGAGTGCTCCGGCCAGGCCGAGCACGCGCGCATGCAGCGCTGGATCGATTTTGTCGCCGAATTCAAGCGTCCACGCCGTGTCGCCGAGCGGCAGCAGGCGTGGAGCGGATGGTACAGAAAGGCTGTTCATGGTTTCATCGACAGGAGCTAAGCAAACGAAGACGGGTCATTCCGGAACAAGCCGGAAGGCATCGACCGGAAAGCAGAGAATAGCGTATTTCCCCCGCGTGACGAATGGATCACTCTACGCCAGCGAAAGGTCGCTGTTGAGCAGGTCGGTGATCAGCATGTAACCGGGCGCATGGGTAATGCAAAATTCCGGCTCGACGGCCATGACGACCGCCTGCGGCGTCACGCCGCAGGCCCAGAAGACCGGCAGTTCGCCCGGCAGAATATCGACAGCGTCGCCGAAATCGGGCTTGTTGATGTCGCTGATGCCGATCAGCGCGGGGTCGCCCAGATGAACCGGCGCGCCGTGAACGGCGGGAACTCGGGCGGTGATCTGGACCGCGCGGATGGCGTTGGCCGCGCTCATCGGCCGCATCGAGACGACCATCGGACCGTGGAACGGACCGGCCGCGACGGTCTGGATATTGGTCTTGTACATCGCCACGTTCTTGCCTTCCTTGACGTGGCGCAAATCGATTCCGCCCTCGATCAGCGCATGCTCGAACGAAAACGAGCAACCGAGCACGAAAGTCACCAGATCGGCGCGCCAGAGCGGCGTGATGTCGGACAGTTCGTCGACCATCACGCCTTTTTTCCAGACGCGGTAAAGCGGCACGTCGGTGCGGATATCGACGTCCTGACCGAGCGTCGGCAGCATCGGATCGCCCGGCTCGGAGACGGCGAGCAAGGGGCACGGCTTGGGATTGCGCTGGCAGAAGCGCAGAAAATCGCTCGCCAGCGCGGCCGGCAAAATCGCGATATTGCCCTGCGCGTTGCGCGCCGCCAACCCGCTGGTGTGCTTGACCCAGTCACCGCGACGGATCGCCTGCCGGGCCTGATAAGCGGTGCTCGCGGCAGACAAGCCGGCCGCGTCGATCGACAGCGTATTGATTGAAGTCATAGCCTAATCCTGACTTTGAAAAGAAGTATCGAGTTTCCAAGCGCCGCGCCACACGCTGATATTTCGTCTGGTCGCGCCTGACGCGGGTCAGCCCGCCATCTGCTGCGGCAGCCAAGAGGTGATTCCCGGAAAGAAGTACATCAGCAGCACCATCACGATCATCAGCGCAAACAGCGGGAAAGCGTGTCTGGCGATATACGAGATGTCCTTCTTGGTCATTCCCTGCAGCACGAACAGATTGAATCCCACGGGCGGCGTGATCTGCGCCATTTCGACGACCAGCACGACGAAGATGCCGAACCAGACCAGGTCGAAACCGGCGGCTTCGACCGTCGGCAGCAGCACGCCCATGGTCAGCACGACCATCGAGATGCCGTCGAGGAAGCAGCCGAGGACGATGAAGAAGACCATCAGCGCGCCGATCAGCGCCAGCGGCGAAAGCTGCAGCCCGATGATCCACTCGGCGAGGTGGCGCGGCAATCCGATATAGCCCATCGACAGCGTCAGAAAGGCAGCACCGGCGAGGATCAGCGCGATCATGCAGTAGAGCCGGGTACCGCCGATCAGGCTGTCTTTGAAATTCTGCCGGGTCAGATCGCCCTGCACCGCGGCGATCAGCAGCGAGCCGACGACGCCCAGCGCCGCCGCCTCGGTCGCCGTCGCAATCCCGGTATAGATCGAGCCGAGCACCGCGGCGATCAGCGTCACCACCGGAATCAGGTGGCGCGATTCGTAAAGTTTCTGCGCAAAGGTCAGATTCTGGTCGGCGGGCGGGATCTGGTCCGGATGCAGCAGCGCCCAGCCCATCGTATAGGCCATGAACAGTCCGGCCAGGATCAGCCCGGGAAAAACGCCGGCGATGAACAACTTGGCGATCGAGACGTTGGCCGTGACGCCATAGACGATCATGATGATCGACGGCGGGATCAGCAGCCCCAGCGTTCCGGCGCCGGCCAGCGTGCCGATCGAAATCGAATCCGGATAGCCGCGTTTCTTGAGCTCGGGCAGCGTCATCTTGCCGATCGTCGCGCAGGTCGCCGCCGACGACCCGGAGACCGCGGCGAAGATCGTGCAGCCGATGATGTTGGTGTGCAGCAGCCGCCCCGGCAGCTTGTCGAGCCAGGGCGCCAGCCCCTTGAACATGTCTTCGGAGAGCTTGGTGCGAAACAGGATCTCGCCCATCCAGATGAACAGCGGCAGCGCGGTAAGCGTCCACGACGACGCCGATCCCCAGATGGTGATCACCATCGCGTCGCCGACCACCCGGCTGGTAAACAGCTGCATGCCGACCCAAGCGATGCCGGTCAGCGCCAGGCCGATCCAGACGCCGCTGCCGAGGATGGCGAACAGCGCGATGATGAGAAACGCGGTAATGTAAAGATCCATGGGTTGTCCGGTAAGTTTCAGGCGCTGCTTTTTTCTAAGGCCTTATTCGATGTGCGCCGGTTCGCCGTCCTTGGGCTCTTCACGGACCTTACGTCCGGCGAGCAAATCGACCAGGTCGACAGCGAAGGCCAGCGCGAAGACGGTGCTGCCGACCGCCATGCCGAGCTGCGGGATCCACAGCGGCGTCGCATCGAGGCCGGTCGAAATGTCGTTGAAGGCGTACGACTGACCGACCAGACCGACCGAGTACCAGGCCAGCGCGCCGCTAACGGCCAGTGCCACAGCGTGGCAAAAAATGTCGAGCGCGCGGTAGGCGCCCGGCGACAGGCGATTCATGATCAGCGTGACGCGGATGTGCTCGCCGCGACGCAGCGTCGAAGCCATCGCCAGGAAAGCCGCCGCCGCCATGCAATACCCGGCGTAGGCGTCGGCGCCCTGCAATTCGAGCAGCGGGATGAAACGCCCGAAAATGCTCGAAAGAACGGTCAGCAGCGTGCCGATCATGAACAGGCCGGCGAGATAACCTGAGGCATCGAACAGGCGATTGAAGAACGAACGCATCGAGCTTACCTTGAAAAAATGGGCGCCTCGCAGCGCCCATGGGTTGAAACTACTTGCGGAAGGCGTCGATGATCGCCTGGCCCTCGGCGCCGGTCTGCGTCGTCCAGTCGGCGATCATCGTCAGTCCGATCTTCTTGAAGTCGGCGCGCAACTGCTCGGAACCGGCTTCGACCTTCATGCCGTTCTTGACCAGTTGTTCCTTGTACCAGACGTTCTTTTCCTCGCTGGTCTTCCAGCCGCGCGTTTCGGCGGCGGCGGCGGCCTTGAGAACGATGTCCTGGGTCGGCTTGTCGAGGCGGTCAAAAGCCTTCTTGGAGACGATCACGATGTCCTTGGGCAACCAGGCATTGACCTCATAGTAATACTTGACCTGCTCCCAGACCTTGCTGTCGTAGCCGGTCGCGCCCGAAGTCATGAACGCCGTCACCGCACCGGTCGCCAGCGCCTGCGTCAGCTCGGCGGCCTGGATGGTCACCGGCTGGGCGCCGACCAGCTGCGCGATGCGGCTGGTATTCGGGTTGTAGGCGCGCCACTTGGCGCCCTTGAGGTCGGCCGCCGAATTGATCGGTTTGGCGCTGAAGATCCCCTGCGGCGGCCACGGCACGTTATAGAGCACCTTCAGGCCCTGCTTGGCGAAGCGGGCGTCGATCGCCGCTTTCGAGACTTTGGCGAGCTTGAGTGCCTCAGGATAGCTGGTCGCCAGGAAAGGAATGGCGTCGATGGCGAACATCGGGTCTTCGTTGGAGAAGCCGGAAATGATGATCTCGCCGATGTCGGCCTGACCGCCCTGAACGGCGCGCTTGATCTCGTTGGCCTTGAACAGCGAACCGCCGTCGTGCACCGTGATCTTGAGCTTGCCAGCGCTCGCCTTGTCGATGTCGGCGGCAAACTGGCGAATGTTTTCGGTGTGAAAATTGCCGGCCGGATAACCCGTAGGCATATCCCACTTGGTCTGGGCGTAGGCTGCCGAACCGCAAAAAAGCATGGCCGAGGCAGCGCCAACAGCGACGAGCGTCTTCAACATAGAGTCTCCTGAACTGAAGTAGGTTCGGCAGGCTGATGCCCACCGCATGCACCGCAAAAAAAAACACCAAAGCAGCCGAAGAGTGCCGCATTCGCCGATCGACTGCAAGCACCCAACGCAAAAAAGCCGGACGACGGTCAAAGACCGGCCCGGCACGCCGCTGACCGCGCTCAGCGCGCGCGATAAAGCAGCGTCGGATGGACGTCCTGCAGGATCTTCTGCATCCCTAGGCGGGTCTTGAGATTGAGGATCACCGGCGAACGCGTGTTGGCGGCGATTTTTCCGCCGGCGGCCGGGTCGCGATAAACGACCAGGACGACCGCGACGTCTTCGGGGGACTGCAGGCCGATCAGCGCGCAATCGGCGTCAGAGAGTTCGATCTGATACTCGATGTCGAGCGATTCGGGAGCGACGATCGGGAACATCACCTCGCCATCGTCAACCGACTGCAGCCAGAACACCGTCGGCGCGGCCGACTGGCCCTCCTCGTGGAACAACTTGAAGCGCTTGCAGTTCTCGAAACCGGCGATGCCTTCGGGGAAGCTAAACAAGGTTTCCGGATCGACCGGAACATTTTTCAGACCGAGACGCTCGATATCAATTTTCATTGTGTTTTCCCTGACCGTCGCATTCGCCCGATTGGCGATGGTCACATTTAACATTAATCGGATAGGCGCCGCAACACGCGGCGCGCCAGATCGGCAGCGGCCCTTGAGTTTTCGCTCGCGATTGCGCATAGTTCGCCCTTTTTTGAAGAATGATCGACTGCTGATGGCATCACTCGTTGAACAACGCATCACCCTAAAAATCGCTGAAGACATCGGCGCGCGCACCGAGCAGGTGATCGCCGCCTGTGCGCTGCTCGACGAAGGCGCGACCGTGCCGTTCATCGCGCGCTACCGCAAGGAAGTCACCGGCGGCCTCGACGACATCCAGCTGCGCCTGCTCGACGAGCGCCTGATCTACCTGCGCGAACTCGAAGAACGCCGCGCAGCCATCGTCGCTTCGATCGATGAGCAAGGCAAACTGACGCCTGAACTCGCGCGCGAAATCAACGCCGCGGAAACGAAACAGGGTCTCGAGGACCTTTACCTGCCGTATAAGCAAAAGCGCCGCACCAAGGCGCAGATCGCTCGCGAAGCGGGCCTCGCGCCGCTCGCCGAGGCGCTGCTCGCCGACCCGACGCTGACGCCCGAGGTCGAAGCCGAACGCTTCATCAACGCCGAGGCAGGGTTTGCCGACGTCAAAGCGGTGCTCGACGGCGCTCGCCAGATCCTGATGGAGCAGTTCTCGGAAGACGCCGCGCTGCTCGGCAAGCTGCGCGACTATCTCGAAGAGCACGGCATGGTCAAATCGACGCTGATCGAAGGCAAGGAAATCGACGGCGCCAAGTTCCGCGACTACTTCGACTACTCGGAAGCGATCAACGTCATTCCGTCGCACCGCGCGCTGGCGCTGCTGCGCGGACGCAACGAAGGGATGCTGCAGGTCGCGCTGGTGCTCGACTCCGAACTCGACCAGGCGACCAAGCCGGTCGGCCACAACCCGTGCGAAGCACGCATCGCCAAGCGCTTCGGAATTGCCGACCAGGGCCGGCCGGCCGACAAGTGGCTCGCCGACACGGTGCGCTGGACCTGGCGAGTCAAGGTCTTCCTGCACCTCGAACTCGACCTCATGAACGCCTTGCGCGAACGCGCCGAAGTCGAGGCGATCCGCGTCTTCGGATCGAACCTGCACGATCTGCTGCTCGCCGCGCCGGCCGGACAGCGCGCAACGCTCGGACTCGACCCGGGGCTGCGCACCGGCGTCAAGGTGGCGGTGGTCGACGCCACCGGCAAGGTGCTCGACACTGCCACCATCTATCCGCACGAGCCGCGCCGCGACTGGGACGGGTCGCTGCACACGCTGGCCATGCTGGCCAGGAAGCACCACGTCGACTTGATCAGCATCGGCAACGGCACGGCGTCGCGCGAGACCGACAAGCTCGCCGCCGACCTGATCAAACTCGCGCCAGAACTGCACATGAGCAAGGTCGTCGTCTCGGAAGCCGGCGCTTCGGTCTATTCGGCGTCCGAATACGCGTCGCGCGAATTTCCCGATCTCGACGTCAGCCTGCGCGGCGCGGTGTCGATTGCGCGCCGCTTGCAGGATCCGCTCGCCGAACTCGTCAAGATCGACCCCAAGTCGATCGGCGTCGGCCAATACCAGCACGACGTCAGCCAGACCAAGCTGGCGCGCGCGCTCGACGGCGTCGTCGAGGACTGCGTCAATGCCGTCGGCGTCGACGTCAACACCGCGTCGATCCCGCTGCTGACGCGCGTTTCGGGCCTCAACAGCACGCTCGCCGCGAACATCGTCGCGCACCGCGACAAACACGGCGCCTTCGCCAACCGCAAGGCGCTGCGCGACGTACCACGCCTCGGCGACAAGACCTTCGAGCAGGCCGCGGGATTTTTGCGCATCAACGGTTCCGACAACCCGCTCGACGGCTCGTCGGTGCACCCCGAAGCGTACCCGCTGGTCGAGCGAATCCTCGCCGACATCAAGAAGGGAATCGGCGAGCTGATCGGCGACACGCGCCTGGTCCGGTCGCTCGAAGCGAGCAAATATACCGACGCGACCTTCGGTCTGCCGACCGTCTGCGACATCCTCAAGGAGCTCGAAAAGCCGGGCCGCGACCCGCGCCCCGAGTTCAAGACCGCAGTCTTCAAGGACGGCATCGAAGAGGTCAAGGATCTGCAGCCGGGAATGATCCTCGAAGGCGTGGTGACCAACGTCGCCAACTTCGGCGCCTTCGTCGATATCGGCGTTCATCAGGACGGGCTGGTGCACATCTCGGTGCTCTCCAACAAGTTCGTCAAGGATCCGCGCGAAGTCGTCAAGGCCGGCGACGTGGTTCGCGTCAAGGTCGTCGAGGTCGACTTGCTGCGCAAGCGAATTGCGCTCACCATGAGGCTCACGGACGATACGCCCGCGGCGCCGAAAATGGGCGGCGCGCCATTGACCCACAAGGCGCGCGCGCAGCAGACGCGCCAGCCCGAGCCGGCCGGCGCGATGGCCAGCGCCTTCGCCAAACTCAAGCGCTGAAAGAAACCATGCTCAAGGTCTATGGCATAAAAAATTGCGACACCATGAAGAAGGCCTTCGCCTGGCTCGAAAGCAATCATATCGATTACGAGTTGGTCGACTACAAGAAGGCCGCCGTCGCTGCTGAGCATCTGCCCGACTGGAACGCGCGCGCCGGCTGGCAGAAACTGCTCAACACCCGCGGCATGATGTGGAAGCGGCTGTCCGACGACGAGCGCGCCGACATCGACGAGGCCAAGGCGCTGGCGCTGATGGCCGACTATCCGACGCTGATCAAGCGCCCCGTTGTCGACGACGGCGCCACGCTGCTCATCGGCTTCGACGAACAGCGCTACGCGCAGTGGGCAGAGGAACGCCGATGAGCGAGAACAACGATTACGTCCAACGCTTTCTGCTCGACGACCTCGACATCCGCGGCGCGCTGGTGCGCCTCGGCCCGGTCTGGCAACAACTGCTGACCGATCGCGACTACCCGCAGGTGGTGATTGGCCTGCTCGGCCAGATGAGCGCGACGACGCTGCTGCTTGCCGACAACCTCAAGCAAGCGGGCCGGCTGACCATCCAGCTGCGCGGCGACGGACCGATCCCGCTGCTGGTGATCGACTGCAACGAGGCGCTCAACATCCGCTGCATGGCGCAGCACGACGAGAAGGTCGACGACGAGGCACCGCTACAGGCGCTGCTCGGCGACGGCCAGCTCTTGATCTCGCTCGATTCTCCGTCGATGCGCGAACCGTACCAGAGCATCGTCCCGATCACCGGCAACAGCATCGCCGAAGTCTTCGAGCACCACCTGGCGCAATCCGAGCAACTCGCTTCGCGCCTCTTCCTGGCGGCGACCCCCGAGGGAGCCGCGGGTCTCTTCATCCAGAAAATGCCGGGCGCCGATGCGCGCGACGCTGACGGCTGGACGCGAATCGAGGCGCTGGCCGCCACCGTCAAGCCCGACGAGCTGCTCGAACTGCCTGCCGAAGCGCTGCTGACGCGGCTCTTCGCCGAGGAGACCGTTCGCCTGTTTGCGGCGCGCGAAGTCACCAACATCTGCCCCGAAAACCGGGAAAAAGTCGGCACCATGCTGCTCTCGCTCGGCCGCGAGGAAGTCTATGCGGCGATCAAGGAGCGCGGCGAGATCGTCATCCGCGACGACCTCGCCAACCGCGAATACCGCTTCGACAAGGCGCAGATCGACGAGCTGTTCAGCCACACGCCGGCGACCCCGCCGTCGGTGCACTAAGCCCAGCCCCGGTCTGCGGCGAAGATCGCTTGTTCGCGCGGCGTCTTGCGCACTACAATCGACCAAACTCAACCGGGGCATCACATGAAGAACGAGCAGCCCAGCCGCTTGCCAAGTCCACCGGGCGTACCCCGATACGCCTTGGCGCAGGCCTGCTGGGCGGTGATCCTGACGCTGCTGCTGGTGCTCGGCGAGTTGCTGCCGGCGACCCGCTTTTTCGCCGCACAGCAAAGCTACCTGCCGCTGCATACCTTCTGCGAATTCATCGCCATCGTCGTCTCGGCGATGGTTTTTTCACTGGCGTGGAATTTCAGAAGCCGGGAAAAGAACAACCACTTGGTAATTCTCGGCGCCGCTTTTCTCGCCGTGGCGCTGATCGATTTCGCGCACATCCTGTCGTACGCCGGAATGCCGACGCTGGTCACCGAGAGCGGGACGGAAAAAGCGATCAATTTCTGGCTCGCCGGACGGCTGGTCGTCGCTGTTGCGCTGCTCGCGGTCGCGCTGCTGCCGGCGCGACGCTGGTCGGCAGCGTCGTGCTACGCCAGCCTGGCCGCCGCGCTGGCGCTTTCCGCCAGCGTTTACTGGCTGGGGCTCGTCCATGTCGACTGGCTGCCGCGCACCTTCGTCGCCGGCGAAGGACTGACCTCGTTCAAGATCGGCAGCGAGTACCTGCTCGCCGGACTTTACGCGATCGCCGCGTTGCTGCTCTATCGTCAGGCGCGCCGCACGGACAACGGCGATCTGCTCTGGCTCGCCACGGCGGCGTGGGTTCAGGCGCTCGCCGAGCTGTTCCTGACGCTCTACGCCGAGCCCACCGACGTCTTCAATCTGCTCGGTCACGTCTATAAGGCGATCGCCTACCTGATGATCTATCGCGCGCTGTTCGTCGCCGGCGTTCAGGCGCCGTTCCGTCAGCTCGAACTCGAGCGCGCGCGGCTCAAAGCGCTGGTCACGACCATTCCCGACCTGGTCTGGCTCAAGGACGTCGATGGCGTCTATCTGTCGTGCAACCCCGAATTCGAGCGTTTGTTCGGCGCCAAGGAGGACGAAATCGTCGGCCGTACCGATTACGACTTCGTCGACGAAACGCTCGCCGATTTCTTCCGCGACCACGATCGTGCGGCGATGGCCGCGGGCCGGCCGCTGCGCAACGAGGAATGGCTCAACTTCGCGGTCGGCGGCTACCGCGGCCTGTTCGAAACCAGCAAGTCGCCGATGTACGACGGTGACGGGACGATCATCGGGGTGCTCGGCGTATCGCGCGACATCAGCGAACGCAAGCGCATCGAGACCGAGCTTGAAAAATCGCAGCAGCAGCTCGAGCACCTGGTCGAAGCGCGCACCGCCGAACTGCAGCAAAAATCGCTGCATCTGGCCGAAACGCAGTTCGCCATGGATCGCGCCGGAATCGGTATCCACTGGATCGACGCCGACAGCGGACGCATCCTCTACGTCAACGAGTACGCCGCGCGGCTGATCGGCTACCACCCCGACGAACTGACCGCGCTTTGCGTCGCCGACATCGACCCGAGTTTTGCCGCGGCCGATTTCCGGCAGCGCACGCAGGCGCTGCGCGAACAAGGTTCGGCGACGATCACGACGGCCGAGCGTCATCGCGACGGCCGCCTGATTCCGATCGAGGTGACTTTCTATTACCAACCGGCGAGCGGCGAGCTGCCCAACCGCTTCATCAGCTTCGTCACCGACATCAGAGCGCGCCAACAGACCGAACAGATGCTGCGCCAGGCCAAGGACGCGGCCGAGACCGCGAGCCTCGCCAAGAGCAGCTTTCTGGCCAATATGAGCCACGAGATCCGCACGCCGATGAACGCCATCATCGGCCTGACCCATCTGCTGCGCCGCAGTCAGCCGATGCCGCAGCAGGCCGAGCGGCTGGCCAAGATCGAAACCGCCGGCAACCACCTGCTGTCGATCATCAACGACATCCTCGACATTTCCAAGATCGAGGCCGGCAAGCTGCAACTCGAGCACACCAATTTTTCGCTCAACGCCGTTCTCGACCATGTGCGTTCGCTGATTTCCGACCAGGCGCAGGCCAAGGGACTGGCGATCGAGATTGATCCCGACGGCGTGCCGATTTGGCTGCGCGGCGACCCGACGCGGCTGCGCCAGGCGCTCTTCAACTACACCAGCAACGCGATCAAATTCACCGAGCACGGGTCGATCGCGCTGCGCGCGCTGCTGCTTGCCGAGAACGGCGACGAGATCGTCGTTCGTTTCGAGGTCGCCGACACCGGCATCGGCATCAGCGCCGAGCAGGCCGCCGGCCTGTTCAAGGTCTTCGAGCAAGCCGACGCATCGACCACCCGCAAGTTCGGCGGTACCGGTCTGGGACTGGCAATTACCCGCCACCTCGCCCAACTGATGGGTGGCGAGGCCGGCGTCGACAGCGAACCGGGGAAAGGCAGCACCTTCTGGTTCACCGCGCGCCTGGGGCGCGGCCGCGGCATCATGCCGCAGGCGACGCCCGACGGCACGCCCGACGCCGAGGCCGAGCTGCGGCGCCAGCATGGCGGCGCGTTGGTGCTGCTCGCCGAAGACAACGCGATCAACCGCGAAGTCGCGCTCGAACTGCTGCACGGCGCAGGCCTCGCGGTCGACGTCGCCAGCGACGGTATCGAGGCCGTCGACCAGGCGCGGGCCCGCGACTACCAGCTGATCCTGATGGACATCCAGATGCCGCTGATGAACGGACTCGAGGCCGCGCGCGCGATCCGCGCGCTGCCCGGCCGCGCGCAAACGCCGATCCTGGCGATGACCGCCAACGCCTTCGAAGAGGATCAGCGCGCCTGCCGCGCCGCGGGAATGAACGATTTTGTCGCCAAACCGGTCGATCCCGGCGTGCTCTACGCGACACTGCTCAAGTGGCTGCCGAGCGAGCGCTCGTCGCTGGTGGACTGCCCCGACGCAACGCCCAGCGCCGCCGCTCAAGCCGGCCAACCGGCAGACTGGCGAGCCGCGCTGGCGGCGATTCCCGGACTCGACGTCAAGCGCGGCCTGACGCTGGTGCGCGGCAATCACGAAAAATACCTGCGCCTGCTGACGCTTTTCGCCGACGGCCACGGCGACAACGGCCAAGCGCTGGCCGCGGCGCTGGCGGCCAACGACATCGAGCGCGTCGGGCAACTGACGCACGCCTTGGTCGGCGCCGCCGGCAACGTCGGCGCCAGCGCCCTGAGCGAGGCGGCGCAGCGCTTGCAGTCGGCGCTTCACGGCGCAGCCGACCAGGCGACGATCGGCGAATGCGCCAATGCAGTGATCGCCGAACTTGACTTGCTGACGCAGCGAATTCGTAACGCCACGGCGTCGTGATTGCCGGATGCGCGCGGCGGCTGCGCGAGGCCGGCCGAGGATCGCCTTTTAGCGGCCGTTCAGACCGGTGCCGGCACCGACGAGCAGCGCCGCAGCGACGCGCGAGATCACGCCAGCCCAATCGCCCGCCTCCGGCTGACGAAAGATCGTCAGCGACGGATACCACGGGCAATCGCTGCGCTCGCGCTGCCAGCGCCATTCGCCCGAGGCGCGCAGCAGCAGCCAGCACGGCTTGCCGAGCGCACCGGCGAGATGCGCGACCGCAGTATCGACGCTGAGCACCAGATCGAGCGTCTCGATCAGCGCCGCCGTCTCGCCAAAGTCAGCGAGCTCGTCGGTAAAGATGCGCAGCTGCGGCAGCGCCTCGGCGACCGGCAATTGCAGGCTGATGAAATCGACCGGCAGCGCGGCGAGCGGCGCGAGCTGCGCCGGCGCGATGTCGCGCGTCGGGTTGGGCAATCCCTGCTGCCGCCCGGCCCAGGCGATGCCGACGCGCAGCCGCTGGGCGGCACCCAGCCGCTCGCGCCAGCGCGCGACGTCGCGCGGGTCGGCACGCAGATACGGCGCCGGGCACGGCGGCACGCCATCGAGCCTGAGCGCCAGCGGCAGGCTCAGCAAGGGAACCTGGACATCGTGCGCCGGCAGCGGCTGATCGTCGCCGATCACCTCGATGCGCGGGTCGAGCGATTCGACCAGCCGGCGCAGCGGCGCCTGCACGCGCAGGATCACGTGCGCCGCGTCGGCGAGCAGTTGCGGCACCAGGCGGACGAACTGCAGCGTGTCGCCGGCGCCCTGCTCGGCCCACACCAGGATCGTCTTTGCGCTCAGCGCGGGAGTGCCGAGCCACGGCGGCTGCGCGCTCGGCAAACGGTCGCCCTGCATCTGGGCGGTGCGCCAGCGCCATTCGTAGGCCGCCCAGCCGGCCGCATAATGGCCTTCGGCAAGGTCGCAGTGAGCGAGCTCGAGCTGCGCTTCGGCAAACTCAGGCGATCGCGCGAGCGCCTGGCGGTAGGCAGCGCGCGCCTCGCCGAAGCGGCCCAGCTGCTGCAGCACATTGCCCAGGTTGTAGTGAAGTTCGGCGCGCTGCGGCGCCGCCGCGACCGCGCGCGTATAGGCGTCGATTGCCTGATCGTGGCGACCGAGCGCAAGCAGCACGCTGCCCTGATGATTGAGCGCATCGGCATGCTGCGCATCGCGCTCGACGATCGCCGAATAATCGGCGAGCGCCTCGGCGTAATGCTGCGTCCTGCGCCACAGGTTGGCGCGCGCAAGCCGCGCCGCCTGGTCGCCAGGCCGCTCGATCAGGCGCTGATCCAGGTCGGCGAAAACCGTAGCGAGCAGTTCCTGGCGCAGGTCGGATATTTCCGGCGAATTCCCGGCGTGCATCAGGAAAGCATCGTAGCCGTCGAGCGCCTCTTCATAACGTTTGAGCTCGGCGAGCAGCCGCGCGCGATCGATGTGACCGAGCGGCAAGCGCGGATTGATCGCGACGGCCTCGTCGAGGCAGGCCAGCGCGGCGCGCCAATCTTGCTGCAGGCGAAATTCGACGCTGCGCGTCATCAGCGCGACGATTCTTGCCAACTCATCGACCGCGTCGCCCATCGGATTCAGCATGGGAAAAGCAGTTGACCGCAACGAACACAACGAACACGGCGGAAAGACAATAAGCAAAATCGTTTTTGTCGGTCACCCAACGGGTGATGCATAGAACTTCCAAAAACCCACGTTCCTCGTTGTGCCCGTTGTGTCGTTGTGGTTTGAATTGCGTTCTCTAGGTTCAACTTTCAGCTCCCCATCCCGGGAACGCTGCGGGCGCCTTTGAGACGCGAGAGGTGGATCTTGGCGAGCCCTCCCTGCGCCGTTTCGCGGTAGCCCGCTTTCATGTCGCGGCCGGTCTCCGCCATGGTGCGCACCACTTCGTCGAACGACACGATGTGCGCGCCGTCGGAGAGTAGCGCGTACGCCGCGCAATCGACCGCGCGCACTGCGGCGATGGCGTTGCGTTCGATGCACGGAATCTGCACGTAACCGCCGATCGGGTCGCAGGTCAGCCCCAGGTGGTGTTCGAGCCCCATCTCGGCGGCGTATTCGATCTGCCGCAGCGAACCGCCGAGCAGTTGCGCTGCGGCGGCAGCGGCCATCGCGCAGGCGGTGCCGACCTCGCCCTGGCAGCCGACTTCGGCGCCCGAGATCGACGCGTTGCGCTTGATCAGGTTGCCGATCATCCCGGCGCTCGCCAGCGCGCGGCAGATCTTCTCGTCGGAAAGCTGCGACTGCTGCTGCAGGAAATGGAGCACCGCGGGCAACACGCCGCAGGCACCGCAGGTCGGCGCGGTGACCACCTCGCCGCCCGCCGCGTTCTCTTCCGAAACGGCCAGCGCGTAGGCGAAAAGCAGCGCCGTCTGGCCGAAGTGGCCGGCCAGACTCTGCGCGCGCGCATGGTAGGCGCACGCCTTGCGCATCAGCTTGAGGTCGCCGGGCAGTTTTCCCTCGGCATTGAGGCCGCGCGCGATGGCCCGGCGCATGGCGTCCCAGACTCGCTCGAGCGCCGGCCAGATCGCCGGTCCTTCGTGCTCGCCGGCAAGCTGCCAGAGCAGCAGGCCGTCGCGCTCGCCGCGCGCCAGAATCTCGTCCATGCCGGCGTAGGGGTAAACGTCTTCGCCGCCGTCAGCCTGACCATCCTCGTCCAGCAAGGCGCCGCCGCCGACCGAATAGACGACGCGCGTAGCGAGCAGCGCACCAGCGTCGTCGAGCGACTCAAACTGCAAGGCGTTGGGATGACGCGGCAACTCGCGTTCGGGCGCCCAGACGAGGTCGACCGGCAGCGGCGCGAACGGCGCGCTGACCGCAAGATCGGTGAGGTGGCCGCGCCCGGTCGCCGCCAGGCTGCCGTAGAGCGTGACGCGAACGCGCGCCGTCGCGGCCGGCAGCACCGCACGAAAAGCCTGCGCCGCAAAGCGCGGCCCCATGGTATGGCTGCTCGACGGCCCGAGGCCGATGCGGTAAAGCTCGGTCAGCGATTTCATTTGGTGTTCTCGGCAAGAAGTTCGCGCGCCGCGGCGAGCAGCGCCGGACGGCGTTCCTCGCACAGCATCGCCAGGCCATCGATCAGGCATTCCAGGCTGACGCCGGGCATCAGCGCGCTGGCCTCGACGAGATCGCAGGCCAGCGCCGCATTGGCGCCAGCGGACTCGTCGAGCAGATGGCGCGCCGCGTTCGAGCTGGTTCGCGTCAGCCGCGCGCGCAGCGACTCGGCGCCGCGCAGCAATTGGACGACCAGCGCCGGCAGCTGCCAGCGCTCGGCGCAGTGCAGCGTCAGGTCCTTGAAGGTAAAGCCGCAGCTTTTGAGCTGCGCCTGCGCGCTGCGCTGGGCGTGGCCGCTGCGCAGGAACTCGGCGGCGCGCTGCGGAATTTCCGGGGCATAGACCCACAGCAGCAGGTCGCCGGCGCCGCCCAGCAAGGCGGCCAGCGCCACCTCGTCGGGATTGACGTCGAGGCGGCCGCCGGCCCAGGCGCGAGCGATCTGCGCGGAAAGCCGCGCGCGCGTCTCGACCGCGAGCAGCCCGGCATTGCTCTCGTCGACTTCGGGACTGGCGAGCAGCAGCGTGCGGAATTCATCGACGCCAAGCTGCATGATCGCCGCCAGCGCGGTCGTCGTCTGATGGTCGAGCCGACGCGACTTGCGCCGCTCGGCCTCGCGCAGCAGTCCCAGGCAGAGCAGCGGATCCTGCAGCACGATGTCGGCGAGGTCGCGGGGCGCCAAAAGATCGCCCTGCGCCGCCTCGAGCGACGCCAACAGCCGCTTCGAGCGGCGCATCACCGGCAGCGCCTGGTTCTGAAAGTAGGCCGCCCACTGCGCGACGCCCCAGCGGCTTTTCGCAGAATCCACTCAGGCGACTCCGAGCCGCCACAGCGAAGTGACTTCGGCGGCGCGCGCCGCGTGCAGCGGGTCGCTCGCATCGGCGGCACGCGGGTGGGTCGGCCGCACGTCGGCGCGGCCGAGCACCTGCAGGCCGGCGCCAGCAATCAGCGCGAGCAGCTCGTCGCGCGAACGCAGTTCGAGATGCTCGGCGAGGTCGGAGAGGATCAGCCAGCCTTCGCCGCCGGGCGCCAGATGCGCTGCCAGGCCGTCGAGGAAACCGCGCAGCATGCGGCTGTCCGGGTCGTAGACCGCGTGCTCGAGCGGCGAACTGGGGCGCGCCGGAACCCACGGCGGATTGCAGACGATCAGCGACGCACGGCCTGGCGGAAAGAGGTCGGCGGCGACCAGCTCGACCTGCGCCGAAAAGCCCAGGCGGTCGATGTTTTCTCGCGCACAGGCGAGCGCGCGCGCCTCCTGGTCGGTGGCGACGACGCGCGCGACGCCGCGCCGCGCGAGCACTGCGGCAAGCACACCGGTGCCGGTGCCGATGTCGAAAGCGACGCTGTCTTTGACCACGGCCGCCGGCAGCGGCTGCTGCGCGACGAGCGCGACGTATTCGCCGCGCACCGGCGAAAAGACGCCGTAGTGCGGGTGGATTGGCGCGCCGAGCGCGGCGATCGCGACGCCCTTCTTGCGCCACTCGTGCGCGCCGATCACGCCGAGCAGCTCGCGCAGCGAGACGACCATAGGCCCGGCCAACTCGCCGTAGGCCTCGCGACACGCATCGCCAACGTCGGGCGCGCGGCGCAGCGGGATCAGGTAGTCGGCGTCAAAGGGAATGAGCAGCATGCCGAGCGTTCGCGCGCGCTGCGCCTGCGCCATGCGCTGCTGGTTGAAGGCTGCGGTCGGCGACGGCGCGATCTTGCGCGGCTTGCGCTCGACGCGCCGGGCGATCGCCTGCAGCAGCTGGCGAGCGTTCTGGAAGTCGCCGCGCCAGAGCAGCGCCGTCCCCTCGCAGGCCAGGCGGTAGGCCGCATCGGCGGTCAGCGTGTCGTCGGCCAGCTGCACGCGCCGCGGCGCCGCGACGCCGGCCTCGGAATGCCACGGCGCGCTGCGCGGTTGCCCGTCGGCGAGCCAGTCGATGGTCGGCAGCTCAGTTGCCATGGTCTGCCGCCGCTTGCGGCGCGTGATCTTGCGATCTCGTAAACTGCGGGTAAGGCATCTTATTCTCCTTGGGCATCGGCCCTCTTCAAGCGGCCATTCAAGCACCGCAACTGCGCCAGCCAACCCGCCAGCCCAAAAGTTGGCAAAGTATCCTCGCCGCCTGCGCCGAAGTCAAAGCAGGCGGCGCGCCGGCACCGCGCATGGCGATGGCGCGGGCATCTCGCCGGCGAAATTGACAGGCGACAGCGCGGCACGCGGCGTATTGCTGTTACATTGGTCGGCCCACTTTTCCGGGAGATCCGATCATGACTGAAGGCAAGACCGGCGACGGTCATTTCAACCCCATCCTGCGCGGCGACCACGGCGCGCTCAAGCGCGCGCTCTACAAATCGATGGGACACGGCGACGACGCCCTGCGCCGCCCCCAGATCGCCATCGTCAACACCTATACCAATGCGACGCCCGGCCACTACAACCTCAACGCCGTTGCCGACGAGGTGCAGCGGGGAATCGTCGCCGCCGGCGGCAACGCCATGACCTTCGGCAGCATCGCGCCGTGCGACGGCATCGCCGAGGGCCACCTCGGAATGCGCTACGCGCTCGCCGCGCGCGACGTGATCTGCGCGTCGATCGAGATCATGGTGCGCGCCCACCGCTTCGACGGCATGGTGTTGCTCGGCTCGTGCGACAAGATCGTCCCGGCGCAGCTGATGGCCGCCGCCCGACTCGACCTTCCGGCGATCTTCGTCAATGGCGGGCCGATGGCGCCGGCCAATTACCAGGGCAAGCACTGGGACGGCAACATCGTCGTCGAGGCGATCGGCTGGAAACAGCGCGGCCAGATCGACGCCGCCGAGTTCCGGCGCATCGAGGACCTGGCCGAGCCCGGCCCCGGCTCGTGCACCATGTACGGCACCGCCAACACCATGTGCGCGCTCGCCGAGGTGCTGGGAATGAGTCTGCCCGCGTCGGCGATGGTTCCGGCCGTCTCGCCGCGCCGCCTCGAGTTCGCGCGCGCCAGCGGCGAGCGCATCGTCGGACTCGTCAAACAGGGAATCAGCGCACGCCGGATCATGACGCCGGCGGCCTTCCACAACGCCATCTGCCTGCTGCTGGCGACCGGCGGATCGACCAATGCGGTGATGCATCTGCAGGCCATCCACCATGAAGCAGGACTCGGCAGGCTGCCGCTCGCGCAGTTCGACCGCCTGAGCCGCGAGATCCCGCTGCTCGCCGCGCTCTACCCGGCGTCCGAGTACGACATGATCGATTTTTACCAAGCCGGCGGAATCGCCGCAGTCGAAAAGGAACTCGCCTCGCAGCTCAAGGGCGAGGCGCTGTCGGTCAGCGGGCAGACCAAGGGCGAGCTGTGGCAAGGCAGCGCGGCGACGACGCGGCCGGAAGTGATCCACAGCCTGAGCAATCCGGTCAGCAAGGAGGCCGGGCTCGCCGTGCTGCACGGCAATCTGGCGCCGCTCGGCGCGATCACCAAGCCGGCGGCCGTACCGCCCAATCTCTTCAAATTTTGCGGCCAGGCGCGCGTCTTCGATTCTGAGGAAGACGCCGTCGACGCCATCCTGGCCGGCCAGGTCGCAGCCGGTTCGGCGCTGGTGCTGCGTTACGAAGGCCCGAAGGGCGGCCCCGGAATGCCCGAGATGTTTCGCCCGATGAAGGTGCTCGAGGGAATGGGCTTGGCCGATTCGTGCGCGCTGATCACCGACGGGCGTTTCTCGGGTTCGAACCGTGGTCTCCTGGTCGGTCACCTTTCGCCCGAAGCGGCTGAAGGCGGGCTGCTGGCGCTGGTCGAGGACGGCGACGAGATCGCGCTCGACATCGCCGCGCGAACGCTCGAACTGCGCGTCGACGACGCCATCGTCGCCGCCCGCCGTGCGCTCTGGAAGCCGGTCGAAAAAGATTTCCCGCGCGGCTTCATGGACCTCTACCGCGACCGCGCGAGCTCGGCCGCCGAAGGCGCGATGCTGATCTAGACTGGGAGCCAGGCAACGCCGCAGCGATGCCGTTCAATTCGTCGCCAGGCGGCACTTGATTCATTCAGGAAACGATTTTCCGCAATCGCGGTCTGCGCAGGAAAGCCCGTTCTATCGAGGAGCCCGCATGCCCATCCGAACCGATGAAAGTCATGACCGACGCGCCGACGCGCCAGTGGCGCACCAATGTACGCACTGTGGTCACCAGATGCACGACCGGCAATACACCATGATCTCGGGGCTGCCCGTCTGCGAACACTGCTTGCTCGCTTCGCGCAAGCAACTCGCCGGTTTGACCAAGGCTCACCCCTACGAGGACTTCGTTGAATCGCTGGCTCTGGCACTCGACCTGCGCGAGCAGGAAACCGGACTGCACTCGAAACGCGTGGCCTCACATACGCTGATCCTGGCCCAGCACTTCTACCGCAAGACCCATGAGCTGCGCGAGGTCTACTGGGGTAGCCTGCTGCACGATGTCGGCAAGATCGGCGTTCCCGATGCCATCCTGTTAAAGCCAGGGCGACTGACCGACGACGAATGGGCGATCATGAGACAACATCCGGAAAACGGCTTTCACCTGCTGGAAAAGCTGCCCTATCTTTCTTTCGCCGCAAAAGTGGTGCTCTGCCATGAAGAGCGATTTGACGGTTCGGGTTACCCGGCGGGGCTCAAAGGTCAGGAAATCCCCTTGCCGGCACGATTGTTTGCCGTAATCGACACGCTCGATGCCATGACTTTCGATCGCCCCTACCGCAAAGCGCTCTCTTTTGACGCAGCGAAAGTCGAAATTATGAGAATGGCAGGAAGCCAATTCGATCCGCAGGCGGTCGACGCTTTCGTTCGGGAAGAAGCCATCCTGCGCGAAATGACCGCGCTCGATTATCTGGCCGGGCCGCTGCAACGCCTCTAGGCAGCGTGCGCGCTCAAGCGCGCAGGAAATCGCTGACGATGGCGATCTGCGCCTGATCCATGAACATCGGCGCGTGCCCCACCCCGGGCACCTCGACGACGCGCGGCCGCGGTCCGCGCGCGGCCATCGCCTGCGCGGTTTCGCGCGACAGCAGGTCGGACTGCTCGCCGCGCACCAGCAGCGTCGGGCAACGGATGCGCTCGTAGATCGGCCACAGGTCGATGTCAGTGCTGGCGGCAAGCCGAAACGACTGCGCGATCGCCGGGTCGTAGCGCATCTCGAATCGCCCGTCTTCTCGCCGGCGCAGGCTCGATTCGGTGAGTTGCCGCCAGTTGGCGTCGGAAAGCGCACCAAAGGGCGCGCTGACCTGCCGGATATAGCTTTCGGCGTCAGCCAAAGTGTCGAACAGCGGCGCTTGGCCGAGGTAGTCGCCGATGCGCTTGAGCGACTGCGCTGAGATCACCGGACCGACGTCGTTGAGTACCAGATGCGCGATCGGCGCGCCGTCGAGGCTGGCGAGCGCCATACCGATCAGCCCGCCGAGCGAGCTACCGAGCCAATCGACGCACTCGACGTCAAGCCGCGCAATGAGCACCAGCAAGTCGGCAACGTACTGGGCAATGGTGTAGCCGGCGGGGTCGCGCAGCCAGTCGCTGCGCCCGCGCCCGACGAGGTCGGGGCAGACGACGCGATACTCGCCGGCCAGCGCGCGCGCCAGTTCGTCGAAATCACGGGCGTTGCGCGCCAAGCCATGGACGCAGATGAGCACGCGCGGATTGTCGCGCGCGCCCCACTCTCTATAGGCCATGCGGTGCAGGCCGGACGGCGAGCAGCAAGCAACGCTGCGCTCGGCGAATGGCGCGAATTCAGAGTCGGCAGGCGCGACCATGCTCAGGGCCAAGTGCTGATCTCGCGTCGACGTCACATGCCGAGCGAGGCGAGCAGGTCGTCCTGGTGTTTTTCCGCGCCCGTTGGCGCGCTCGGCGCGGCAGCTGGCGCCGGCCCGCCATTGACCTGGGCGATCAGCTCGTCGGGATCGTGCGCTTCCTGCGTTTCGAAATCACAGAGCTTGATGAACTCGGTGCGATCGATCGCCAGCTCGAGATAGAAGATGTTGTTGCGCGCCGTATAGAAGGTGACGCGGCGCGCTTCGGGCTTGTCGAGGTGGGTATCGACGCTGAGCATCACCTGCTTGTTGAGCACCAGCATCTTCGGCTGGTTCTGCGTGATCTGCGTCTGCAACTCGCGCGCCACCTTGCCGGTGAAATCGCCGATGATCTGGTTCATCAGCTCGCCCATGACGTTGGCCACTTCATCCGAAGTGTGCGAGGTCGCCAGGCCGTCCTTGTCCATCCCCATATGAAGCATGTAACTCTCGTAGATTTCCATCGCCGAAGCCGCCGAGAAGTTGAGCACCACCAGGCCGGAAAAACCGCCGTCGAAGAGCACGAAGCAGCCGATATCGGGCTTCAGGCAGGTCTTGGTAATGCGCTGAATCATCCCCGAAAAACGCAGCTGGCTCTGCGTCGTCAGGCTCAGCACCCGGGTCACCGAATTGCACAGGCTCAATAACATGTCTTCGGTGCCGAAGACGACGGGTTTTTCTGATGTGCTCATTGCGTGTCTGCCTGTAAGGAAATAACGTCTGTATACCACGACTTGCGAGCGACGAACATCAAATCTGTCGCTGTTCAACGCGCGTACCAGTAGCGACGATGCGTCTCGCGCCACGCCGAGACGTCGGCGCCCGCAGGCGCCAGTACGATGTGCAGCGCGCCGTCGCGATCGGTTCGCCACTGACGGCTGGCGGCGTAGCGTTCGAGCACCGCCGGATGCGGATGGTTGAAGGGATTGCGGTAACCCGCCGAGAAAATCACCTGGCGCGCGCCGACGGCAGCGACGAACTCGGGCGTCGACGACCCCCGGCCACCGTGATGTGGCGCGACCAGCACCGCGCTGGCGAGCGGCGAGCGCGCCAGTAGCGCCAGCTCGTCGGCGGCCTCGAGGTCGGCGGTGAGCAGCGCGCCGCCGTCCTCACCGTTGCCGACCTGCAGCACGCAGCTCATGCTGTTCGAACGCTTGCCCGCGATCAGGTAATCGGTCGCCAGCGGATGGACGATAGCAAAGCGCACGCCGTCCCATTGCCACGACTGGCCAGCCTGGCAACGTTCGCCGGGCCGTTCGGACAACTCGGCAATCGAGCTGAGCAGCCGGGCGACCGGCAGCGCTGATTGCACTGCGCCGGCACCGCCGACGTGGTCGCGGTCGCGATGCGAAAGCACCAGCGCATCGAGCTTGCCGACGCCGACCGCGCGCAGATAAGGGACGACGACGCGCGCTCCGGCGTTGGCCTCGCCGCCGTAAAGCGGTCCGCTGTCGTAGAGCAGCGCGTGGCCGGCGGTGCGCACGACGACCGCCAGCCCCTGGCCGACGTCGAGCACATCGACCCAGGCTTCTCCCGGTGGCGGACGCGGCGGCGGCCAGCACAGCGCAGGCAGCAGCAGGCACAGGCCAAGCCAGCGCGCCGGAAAGCCGCGCGGCAGAAGCAGCCAGGCGACGCCAGCGAGCGCCAGCAGCGTCGCCGACAGCGGCGGCGCCGCTTGCTGCCAGAGCGGCCAGTCGGCGAGCGCTTCGAGCGCGTTCATCAGTTGCGTCAGCAGCCAGTGATCGACGACCAGCAGCGGCGGCCACGGCAGCACGGCAAAGACGAGCGCCAGCGGCGTGATGACGAAACTGACGAGCGGAATCGCCAGCGCGTTGGCGAGCGGCGAGACGAGCGAGAACTGCTGGAAAAAGAGCAGCAAGAGCGGCAAGCTGCCGACGCTTACCGCCCATTGCGCAGTACCCCAGCGTGCCAGGCCGGCGCGCGCGCCACGCGGCTCGCGCAGGCGAGCGCTGCCGACGAAAAGCAGCAGCGCGACGGCGCCGAACGACAGCCAGAAGCCGACCGCCAGCACCGCCCAGGGATCGAATACGAGCACGACCAGCAAAGCGAGCAGCACGGTTCGCGCAACGCCGAAATTGCGTCCGCTGAGCAGCGCCGCAGCGACCACGGTCAGCATGTAGAGCGTGCGCTGCGCCGGCACCTCGAAGCCGGCGAGCAGCGCGTAGGCGGCCGCCGCCAGCCAGCCGGCGACCACCGCCGCCTGTCGCGCCGGCCGCCACAGCAGCAAGCGCCGGCTGCGCCGCCACAGCGCGTCGATCAGCAGCGCGCCGAGCGCGGCGACCATCGTCACATGCAGCCCGGAAATCGACATCAGGTGCGTGACTCCGGTGCGGTTGAAGACCGTCCACTGATCATTGGCGATCGCGCGCTGATCGCCGACCGCCAGCGCAATCAGCACGCCAAGATAAGGCGCATCGGGCAGCGCGCCGAGAAAGCGGCTGCGGATCGCATCGCGCAGCCGTTCGACCGCGTAGCCTGGGCGTGCGACGAAGTCGTCGACTCGCTCGCCGTTGCCGCGGATGCTGCCGGTCGCGCGGATGTTGCGTTCGAGCAGCCAGGCTTCGTAGTCGAAACCGTGCGGGTTGGCGTTGCCGTGCGGGCGCTTGAGGCGCACCGTGAAACGCCAGCGCTGGCCGGGGCGAACGCCGCGCGCTGCGCCGACGTCTTCCGCCTCTTCGGCGCCAGCGACCGCCTCGTCCCAAGCGTGATACCACGCCAGCTGGATGCGGCGCGGGACGATCGCCGCCCGGGAGTGCACCGCTTCGACGTCGAAGGCAAAGCGCTCGCCACGCTCGAAGCGTTGCGGCAGCGACGCAACGACGCCGGTCAGTGCGATCTCGCGGTTTTCCCAGACCTCGGGCAAGCGATCGGCGAGCCGCTGCTGCGCGAGCCATCCGGCCCAGGCGAAACCGAGCAGCGCCGCACCGAGCGCGCGCCACAGCGCAGGCCAAAGCGTGCCAGGCAGCGCAGCGAGCGCGGGCCTCGCCGCCAGCAGCGCGCCCAGCGCCGCCAGGCCGCCATAAACGCCGGCGCCAATCAACTCGGCCTGCATTTGCAGAAGCGCCACGCCCAGCAGAAAAGCAAGAATGGAGAGCCGCATGGAGCGAAGTCTAGACCGACAATCCAGCCACGACCGCGCACAGTTGCGGAATGATTATACGAAAGTAATAGTATGGTGTAATCTTCAGGCGGTTTACTCGCCTTAACCGGCGATCCGAAAATTGAAATTCCATCGTTCTGAAGACAGTCCTGCGGAGACCACGAATGCGCCTTAAAACCCGAATTTTCATCATTATTTTCGCGTCGCTGGTCGGACTGTTGGCGATCGGCTCCCTCGGTCTCTACAGCATGCGTCAAACCATGATGGACGAACGGCACGCGCAGATTACGCAATTGCTGCTCTTTACCGAGGCGCAACTCAAATACTTCCACGCGCTCGAGACCAACGGGACGATGACTCGCGAAGAGGCGCAGTCGCGAGCCAAGGAGGCGATCGCGGCACACACCCAGGGCGACAATTTCTTTTTCATCCGCAACCTCGCCGATGCGTCTTTTATCTACCATGTCATCCCCAGCCGCGTCGGCAAGCAAGACCCGGGCGCCGTCGGTCCGGACGGACGCACGGCACTGCAGACGACCCACGACGAATTGGCCAAGAGCAAGGACAACAAGGCATTCATGATCGCCTACTCACCGCGTGCCAGTGGCGCCGACAAAAAGCCGTATCCCAAGCTGATCGGGGTGGTCAAGTTCGAGCCGTGGGGCTGGTTGCCAGGTATCGGCTTCTTTATCGACGATATCGACGCCCGCTTCTGGAAGGCGTCGAGTATCTTCCTGATGGTCGCCGGCGCGATGTTCGCGCTGCTCGCCGCCCTGGTTTTCCGGATGCGTACGGCGATTCTGCGACTGCTCGGCGGTGAGCCGCAGGACGCCGCCGATAGCATGAAGAAGATTGCCAACGGCGAACTGGGCATCGAAATCCCGCTGGAAAAAGACGACGAGAGCAGCATGATGGCTTCGCTCAAGCTGATGCAAATGAAGCTGACCAACCTCACCGCGTCGATCCAGGACAACGCGCAAACCTTGTCGGAGCAGGTTCGGAATTTCGACGGCGTATCCAAGGCATACGGCGAAAGCAGATCCGACGAAGACTTGTCAGCGTTGAACCGATCGGTCAAGAAGCTGGGAAAGACCGCGGACATTCTCGGCAAATCGATCTCGCGCTTCAGGCTGTAATATTGGACCCAGCGACCGCTGCGATTGATGACCGATCATTGAACAGTTGAGGTAAAAAGTGGACCTGTCGGCTAAGCTGCATATCACCCCGAAGGGCGTCGATGAAGTCAAGCTGCGGGTGCACAAGCTCGGCATGAAGAAGCGCAGCGTGCTCATTCTGCTCGATACGCCGAAAAGCCTGGCGCAAATCCTCGAGAAGTCGGTCTTTCCCAGGCATGAAGTCCTTGAGGAAGTCGATATTCTGATCGGCGCAGGATTCATCAGCGCCAGCGGCGCCGACGCGCCGCATTCCGCGGCACCGCGAGCGCTCGAACCGGCGACTGGCGGCGTCATCGAATTGGACGATGAAATCATCCTTTCGGAAGCGAAGTTCCTGCTCACCGATTTCGCGGTTGACAGCTTCGGAGCCCACTCCCAGCCCGTGGTCGACGAGATCCGCAGTTGCCAGAGCATCGCCGACTTCAGGTCGTGCCTCAACGCCGTAGCGGCGGCGGTCGGCAAGCGCTGTCCGGCTCAACTGCCAACCTTGTACCAGGTGATCGGCCAAATCAACGAGACCGCCTGAGCATGGCGCCCGCTGCCGCGATTTATTGAGCGTTCGCCAACGAAGACCGATCTCGCTGCGCAAAAATCGGGTTAGACTTGAGCATCTGACAAGCCCTCGCCTAGCGTATATGTCACCTGCCGCCAACCCAGTCATCCTGATCGTCGACGACGCCGCCGAAAACCTGCACGTGCTCTACGAACTGCTGCGGCCGCACTACCGCGTGCTGGCGGCAAACTCGGGCGAAGTCGGTCTGCGTGTCGCTCACAGCGAGCCGACGCCCGACCTCATCCTGCTCGACGTGATGATGCCCGGAATGGACGGTTACGCGGTGCTCGCCAAGCTGCGCGAAGCTTCGGCGACGCGCGACATTCCGGTGGTCTTCCTGACCGCGCTGGCCGATGCCGGCGACGAGGAGCGCGGCCTGCAACTGGGCGCCGCCGATTACATCACCAAGCCGATCAGCCCGCTGGTCGTACTGGCACGCGTACGCACCCAGCTCGAGGCCAAGCAGGCGCGCGACGGCCTGCGCAACCAGAACGCACTGCTCGAAGCCGAAGTCGCGCGGCGCATGGCCGAGAACGACCTGACCCAGCGCGTCTCGATCCGCGCGCTGGCGCATCTGGCCGAAACGCGCGATACCGAAACCGGCAACCACATCATGCGCACCCAGGGCTACGTGCAGCGGCTGGCGGTCGGTCTGCGCCAGCATCCGCGCTTCGCCGCGACGCTCACCGAGCGCTATATCGATTTGTTGAGCCGCTCGGCGCCGCTGCACGACATCGGCAAGGTCGGCATTCCCGACTACATCCTGCTCAAGCCGGGCAAGCTCAACGCCGACGAATGGGCGATCATGCAGACGCATGCCGCGCTCGGCAGCGACGCCATCGAGCAGGCCGAAGTGGACATCGAAATGCCGCTGGCTTTTCTCGCGACGGCCAAGGAAATCGCCCACTGGCACCACGAAAAATGGGACGGCAGCGGTTACCCCGACCGCCTCGCCGGTGAAGCGATCCCCGTTTCAGCGCGGCTGATGGCGATCGCCGACGTCTTCGACGCGCTGATCTCGGTGCGCCCGTACAAGACCGCGATGTCCTACGATCAGGCGCGCGAAATCATCGCCGCCGGCCGCGGCACGCATTTCGACCCCGACGTCACCGACGCCTTCCTGGCCGGCTTCGACGATTTTGTCGCGATCGCCATGCGCTACCTCGACAGTGGCGCGTTGCCGGCACCGTCCACCACGGCGCCGCTTGTTCCGTCATGACCCCAGCGGGAAATACGCCGCCCACCGCGCGACGCCGGACGCCCGACGCCGCACTGCGCGTCGTTCTCGTTTATGCCGCCTTCGCCGGCCTCTGGATCCTGCTCTCCGACCATCTGCTGGCCTTGCTGTTGCACGATCCGCAAACCATTGCGCTGGTCAGTACGGTCAAGGGTTGGCTATTCGTTGCCGTCACTTCGCTGCTGCTGTACGGACTGATCAAGCGACTCGCCGCGCAGGTCGCTGCGACGTCAACGCGCGAGCTCGCAGCGCAGAACGAGAGAATTCGCACCCAGCAATTGCTCGACGTGATCGCCGACAGTTCGCCCGACGCCATTTTCGCCAAGGACAAAGCGGGACGCTACCTGCTCTTCAACCGCGAAACGGCGCGACTGATCGGCAAGCGCGCCGGCGAGGCGATCGGCTTCGACGATACGGCGCTTTTCCCGCCGCAGCAGGCGGCGATGATCCGCGCCAACGACGTGCAGGTGATCGCTGCGATGCAGGTCAAAACCTACGAGGAAACGATCGCCACCGTCGACGGCGAGCGGACCTTTCTGGCGATCAAGGGGCCGCTGCGCGACGAGAGCGGTGAGGTCATCGGAATTTTCGGCATTTCGCGCGACATCACCGAGCGCAAGAACGCCGAACTCAAAATCCAGCGTCTGGGCCAGTTCTACGCGGCCTTGAGCGGATGCAGTCAGGCCATCGTTCGGAGCCCCAGCGAAGCGGAATTGTTCCCCGAAATCTGCCGCTGCGCGGTCGAGTTCGGCGGCCTCAAGATGGCCTGGATCGGGCTCGCCGATCCCGTTTCGCTCAACGTTCGGCCGGTCGCCAGCTTTGGCGACGCGACCGATTTCCTGAAGGCCGTGCAGGTCTCCTGCGATGCCGAGAGCGCCCTGGGCCGCGGCGCCACCGGAACGGCAATGCGCGAACTTCGTCCAGTGTGGGTCCAGGACTTCCTCAACGACCCGATCACCGCGCCCTGGCATGAGCAGTGCGCGCGCGCCGGATGGCGCTCGTCGGCGGCGCTGCCGCTGACCCGCAATGGCGTCGCGATCGGCACGCTGGTGCTCTATTCGAGCCAGCTTTACGCGTTTGATGCGGAAATCCGCGAACTGCTGATGCAGATGGCGACCGACGTCAGCTTTGCCCTCGACAATTTCTCGCGCGAAGCTGAGCGTCAGGCGAGCGAAAAGGAATTGCGCAAGCTCTCACTGGCACTCGAGCAAAGTCCGGAGAGCATCGTCATCACCAACGTCGATGCCAACATCGAATACGTCAACGAAGCCTTTGTGCGAACCACCGGCTATGGCCGCGACGAAGTGATCGGCCAAAATCCGAAAATCCTCAAATCGGGGCAAACGCCGCCCGAAACCTACCACAGCCTGTGGCAGGCGATGACCCAGGGGATCCCGTGGAAAGGCGAGTTCCATAACCGCAAGAAGGACGGCAGCGACTATATCGAGTTCGCCATCGTCACGCCGCTACGCCAGAGCGACGGTTCGATCAGCCACTACGTCGCGGTCAAGGAAGACATCACCGAGAAGAAGCTGATCGGCGAAGAACTCGACCGCCATCGCCATCACCTCGAAGAACTGGTCGACAGCCGCACCGCCGAGCTTTCGCGCGCGCGCCAGCAAGCCGACGCCGCCAACCGCGCCAAGAGCACCTTCCTGGCCAATATGAGCCACGAGATCCGCACGCCGATGAATGCGATCATCGGCCTGACCCACCTGTTGCGGCGCAGCGCGGTAACGCCGCAACAGGCCGAACGGCTCGACAAGATCGACAACGCCGGCCAGCATCTGCTGACCATCATCGACGACATCCTCGACCTGTCGAAGATCGAGGCCGACCTGCTGCAATTGGAGAGTACCGATTTTCACCTCTCGGCGATCCTCGACAACGTCGGCTCGATCATCGGCGAGTCGGCGCGCCATCAGGGGCTCACCGTGACCCTCGACGGCGACGCCGTTCCGCTCTGGCTGCGCGGCGACCCGACGCGACTGCGCCAGGCCTTGCTCAACTACGCCGGCAACGCCGTCAAGTTTACCGAGCGCGGCGTCATCGCGATTTCGGCCAGGCTGCTCGAAGACCGCGACGGCGAACTGCTGGTGCGTTTCGAGGTCGCCGACAGCGGCATCGGCATCGATCAAGACAAGATCGGCCGACTGTTCCAGTCGTTCGAGCAGGCCGACGCGTCGACCACGCGCAAGTACGGCGGTACCGGCCTGGGACTGGCGATCACCCGGCGCCTGGCGCAGCTGATGGGCGGCGAAGTCGGCGTGACCAGCACGCCGGGCGTCGGCAGCACCTTCTGGTTTACCGCGCGACTGCAACGCGGCCACGGCATCCTGCCCGGCACCGCGGCGCCCGAAACCGCCAATGCCGAGAGCCAGTTGCGCAAAAATCACAGCGGCGCGCGCATCCTGCTCGTCGAGGACCATCCGATCAACCGTGAAGTGGCGCTCGAATTGCTGCACGGCGTCGGGCTCACCGTCGATACCGCGAGCGACGGCCGCGAGGCGGTGGCCAAGGCGCGCGCGCACGACTTCGATCTGATCCTGATGGACATGCAGATGCCCGAAATGGACGGACTGCAGGCGACGCGCGCGATTCGCGCGCTGCCCGGCTGGCAGACAAGGCCGATCGTCGCGATGACCGCCAACGCCTTCGACGAGGACCGCCTGGCGTGCGAAGAGGCCGGAATGAACGACTTCATTTCCAAGCCGGTCGAACCCGCGACGCTCTACCAGAGCCTGCTGCTCTGGCTGTCGCTGGCGCCTGCGCCCGGTGCGCCCGGTGCCGCGAGACCCGCACCAAGCACGCTGGTGGTGGCGACGCCAAAGCCAGCGACGATCGACGGCGCGGCACGAGCGCAACTCGCCGATATCCCGGGACTCAACCTCGAGCGCGGACTGGCCAGCTTGCGCGGAAATTTTGGCAAGTATCGCGAGCTGCTCGGCCGTTTCGTCGACGCCCACGCCGACGACATGACGCGGCTGCGCGCCAGTCTGGCGCAGGGTGAGCAGGCCGCCGCACAGCGCCTGGCGCATACGCTGCGCGGCACCGGTGCGACGCTCGGCGCCGACCAGTTGGCGGCGGCGGCGCAGTGCCTGGAGAACGCACTGCGCGCGCAGCAAGTCGGCAGTCCCGACAGCCGCGATCTTGACGCGGCGGTCGCCGCCGTCGATGACGAGCTCGCGTCGCTCGCCGCCGCGCTGCCGGCGCTCGCGGCCCCGTCGGCGGTGACGACTACGGCCCCCCGCCCGGCGCTGCTCGACGCGCTGTTCGACGAACTCGACGATAAGCTGGCGCACCATGACGCCGACGCCACCGCGCTGTTCACGCAGCACGCCGCAACGCTGCGCAACGCTCTGGGCGCGCGCGGCGATCATTTCGCGCGGCAGATCGAGCAGTTTGAATTCGCGAGCGCCCGGCAAATCTTGCGCGACGCGCGCCGCCCGTCGGGTGAATGAACCTGGAAAAAGCAGTTAACCACGACGAACACAACGAACACGGCGAAAAAACAATAAGCTAAATCGTTTATCTGAGTCACCCAGCGGGCGAGGCATAACCTCTCCCAAACAGACGCTCTTCGTTGTGCCCGTTGTACCCCAAGGGTATTTCCTGCGGGGCATGTCGTTTGGTTTGAATTGCGTTCGGATGAATTCTCCCCTACACGACAAAACGTCCGTCGCGCAGCGTGAGTATCCGGTCGGCGCGCGCCGCGAGTCCCGGATCGTGGGTGACGATCACGAAACTCGTCTGGCGCGAGCGGTTGAGCGCCAGCATCAGTTCGAAGACGCCTTCGGCAGTCTGCCGGTCGAGATTGCCGGTCGGCTCGTCGGCGAGCACGCACGCCGGCTCGGTGACCAGCGCGCGCGCGATCGCCGCGCGCTGCCGTTCGCCGCCCGACAATTCAGACGGCGTATGCTCGAGCCGGTGCGACAGGCCGACGTCGGCGAGCACCGCCGCCGCGCGCGCGTGCGCTTCGGCCTTGGGCAGACGCCTGATCAAGAGCGGCATCGCGACGTTCTGCAGCGCGGAAAACTCGGGCAGCAGATGGTGGAACTGATAGACGAAGCCGAGGTGACGGTTGCGCATCACGCCGCGTTCGGCGTCGCTGATCTGCGACAGGTCGCGCCCCATCAGCTGGATAGTCCCGGCGCTCGCCGAGTCGAGCCCGCCGAGCAAGTGCAAGAGCGTGCTCTTGCCCGAACCCGAGGCGCCGACCACCGAGACGCGCTCGCCGGCCTGCACTTCGAAATCGACGCCGGTCAGCACCGGCACCTCGGCGCCCTCGCCGGTTCCCTGGCGGTAAATTTTGGCGAGGCCCTGACAGGCCAGCACCACGTCTCGACCATCACTCATAGCGCAGCGCCTCCGCCGGATTGACGCGCGAGGCGCGCCAGCTCGGATAAATCGTCGCCACCAGCGAGAGCAAGAAGGAGACGCCGGTGATCGTCGTCACGTCCTTCCACTGCAATTCGGACGGCAGGTTGGAGATGTAATAGACCTCTTTGGACATGAACTGCGTTCCCAGCAGGCGCTCGATCAAGGGAACGACGACGTCGACATTGAGCGCCAGCGCGACGCCGCCGGCAACGCCCAGCCCCAGGCCGATGAAGCCGATCAGCGCGCCCTGCACCATGAAGATCGCCATGATGCTGCCCGGGCTGGCGCCGAGCGTACGCAAAATCGCGATGTCGGCCTGCTTGTCGGTGACCGCCATGACCAGCGTCGAGACGATGTTGAACGCGGCGACGGCGACGATCAGCGAGAGGATGATGAACATCATGTTCTTTTCGATCGCCACCGCTCTGAAGAAGTTGGCGTGACTTCTGGTCCAGTCGCTGATGAAGGCCGCGGTATCGAGACGATTGGCGAGCTCGCGCGCGATCGCCGGTGCCTTGAACAGGTCGTCGAGCTTGAGGCGCACGCCCGAGACGCGATCTTCCATGCGGTAGAGGCGCTGCGCGTCCTCCATGCGGATCAGCGCGAGCCCACTGTCGTACTCGAACATGCCGACTTCAAACAGGCCCGAGACGGTGAAGGTCTTCAGCCGCGGGATCACGCCGGCCGGCGTCACGACGCCCTGCGGCGCGATCACCGTGACCTTGTCGCCGACGAAAATGCCCAGCGCGCGCGCCAGCTCGCTGCCCAGAACGATGTTGAACGAGTCCGGCGTCAGCGAATCGAGGCTGCCTTCCTTCATGTGCGTGCGAAAATCGACGACCTGGTCCTCGAAGTCGGGCAGCACGCCGCGCACCATCGCGCCGCGCACCGACTGGCCGAACGAGAGCATTCCCTGGGCCTGCACGAAGGGCGCCGCGGCCAAGACCCCCGGTACTTTGAGCGACTGTTCGGCGACGCTTTGCCAGTTCGCCATTTCGCCGGAAGCGCCGCTGATCTGGATGTGCGAGACGACGGCCAGGATTCGCCCGCGCAGCTCGGTCTGAAAACCGTTCATCACCGACAGCACGACGATCAGCGCAGCGACACCGAGCGCGATGCCGAGCATCGAGATCATCGAGATGAACGAGACAAATTGATTGCGTCGCTTGGCGCGCGTATAACGCAGGCCGATCAGCAGTTCGTAGGGTAGCGCCATCAGGTGCGTGAGCTCATGGGTTTGATTAGCGGGCCGGAGCGGCAAAGGCGCTATGCTACACTTTTTGTTCTCGCGCTTCCCTGGCGCCGTACCGATCAGCGAATTTATCAGCGCATCGATCGCCACTTTTCCAATCTTCGCAGGCGCCATGCAACTCACTCTCATCGTCCCCGAACTGATCTGGCCCGAACCTGCCGACCGCGAGACGCTCGACTTCATCGACTGCCCGGCGCTCGAAACATTGCTCGCGCGTAGCCGGCGCACGCGGCGCGCAGCGCAATCGCTCGAAGCGACGCTCGCCGACGCTTTCGGCCAACCGCCCGGAGCGCCTTACGCCGCCTTTCGCCTGCTCGGCGAGGCGTACCCGCCAGCCGAAGCGAGCACTGGCTGCTGGCTGTGCTGCGACCCGGTGCATCTGCGCTTCCATCAGGAGCAGCTGATTCTGGCCGACAGTACCCGCTTCGAGATCACCGCGGGCGAAGCGCAAGCGCTCGCCGGCGAGCTTAACCGCGAGCTCGCCGACGTCGGCCGTTTCCACGTCGCGGCGCCCGATCGCTGGTATCTCGAGCTCGCCGACAGCACGCTCGCCGCCGCGCTCGACACGCCGCCGCTGTCGGCCGTCGCCGGCCGCCGCATCGACCGACTGCTGCCCGCTACGGCGTCGGCCAGGCGCTTGCGCGCGCTGCACAACGAAGCGCAGATGCTGCTGCACGCGCATCCGCTCAACGCGCAGCGCGAGAACGACGGCCGCCTGGCGATCAACAGCCTGTGGTTGTGGGGCGCAGGCGCGCTGCCAGCACGCCGGGAAAGCGACTTTGACGGGGTCTGGAGCGGCAACCCGCTGGCGCTGGGCCTGGCACGTGCCGCCGGTGTTCCGACGCACCGGCTGCCGGTCGATGCGGCGACGCTGTTCGAGCACGCCGCGCCCGACACCCGCCAACTGGTCGTCGTCGAGGACCTGCTCGTGCCGGTGCTCTACCAGCACGGCGAAGCCTACCGCAGCGCGCTTGCCGGGCTCGAAGCGCGCTGGTTCGCGCCGCTGCGCGCGGCGCTTTCGAGCGGCAAGATCAGCGCGCTGCGCATCGAAGCGTCGACCGCCTACGCGGCGCTCGCCTGGCAGAGCACGCGTCGCGAACAGTGGAAGCTGTGGCGCCGCGCGCAGCCGCTCGCGGCGCTCGCCCAAGAACTGGCGACAACCGCCTGAGGCTTGGCCAGCAAAGGCCCTTGATGGCGGGCAGCAATGACCATCGTGCGCGCCAAGGCACTCAAATCGAGCCGACCACGTCGGTCTGACAAAAGCTCACCAAAGCTCACCAAAGTCATAGACGAAAAGCCGATACAAGTACTAAACTCGCAAAGATATTTCTTCGTCGATCCATGGCCGCCAACATGCATGAAATGAACCATCCAGATGACCAGATCATTAATGGCAGCCCCATTCCAACTTTCATTATCGACCGCGACCATACGGTCACCCATTGGAATATCGCCTGCGAGGCGCTGACCGGTTTGCTGGCCAAGGACGTGATCGGAACGAAGAATCAATGGATGGCTTTTTACGATAAGCGATCCAACGTTCTGGCCGACTATGTGGTCGACGAACCTGACGAACAGAAAATTCTGATTCATTTCGAGGGCAATGCTCGCAAATCGACCTTGATCGATGAGGCTTATGAGGCCGAAGCCTATCGGCTCACCCAGGGCGCGGGAGGAAAGTGGCTGTTTTTTACCGCGGCCCCCTTGAAGAACGCTGCGGGGCAAATTACCGGTGCGATTCAGACACTCCAGGACATCAGCACCACAAAACTCGCCGAAGAAAGAGAGCACGAGTTCAATATCAAGCTCGCGCAGACGGTGTCCGAGCTGCAAAGTTCTCTGGAACTGTTGCGCGAAACCCAACATCATCTGGTCCAGTCTGAAAAAATGGCTGCCTTGGGTGGACTGGTGGCGGGAGTGGCCCATGAAATCAACACGCCAGTCGGTATCGGGGTGACCGCAGCGTCCTTGCTCGAGGAAAAAACCAGGGAGTGCGCAGCACTTTTCTCGACCCAGGCGATGAAGCGCTCCGATCTTGAGGCTTACTTCCAGCTCGCGCTCGAGTCATCGGCGATGATCCTCTCGAATCTTGGACGCGCGTCGGATCTGATTCAGCGCTTCAAACAGGTCGCGGTCGATCAGTCGTGCGAGGAGATCAACACCTTCCGTCTCAGGGAGTGCCTCGAGAACCACATCATGAGTCTGCGCCCGATGCTCAAAAAGGGCGCCCATTCGGTGCAACTGCAGTGCCATGAGGATATCGTCCTGAAGAGCTATGCCGGGGCGCTGGGGCAGATCGTCTCGATTCTGATCATGAACTCCCTGCTGCATGGTTTCGAAGAAACGAAAGCGGGGATGATTTCAATCGAAGTCATCGATCAAGCGAACGATATCGTTCTTACGTATCGTGACGATGGCAAAGGAATTCCCAAGGAAAATCTCGAGCATATCTTCGAACCCTTTTTCACGACCAAACGAAACCATGGCGGAACCGGACTCGGATTGCATATTTTGTACAACCTGGTGACGCAGACGCTTGGCGGGCGCATCAAAATGGAAAGTGAATACGGTCAGGGCGTCGTATTCCGCATGCAGATTCCACGCATCAGCCCACTCAACAGAAGCCTCTTCTTTCATGCAACGTCTTCTGCAGAAATCGCGAAAGTGAGCGTATGAACAGCGCCAAAGATTTGAACGACGATCTGCTTTTTGCCGAAGAAACGGCACCATCGCCCAAGCACCGGCGAGAAGCCTGGAAGCTGATGATCGTCGATGATGAAGAGGAAATCCATCGCGTGACGCGCCTGGCGCTAAAGGACTTTTCCTTTGAAGATCGCGGCCTGTCTTTCATCAGCGCATACTCCGGTGAAGAGGCAAAAGCCCTGCTGCAAGAGCACCCCGATACGGCGGTCATCCTGCTCGACGTCGTGATGGAGAGCGAGCACACCGGACTCGATGTGGCGCGCCACATCCGTGAAACGCTGCGCAACACGCTGGTGCGCATCATCCTGCGCACCGGGCGCCCCGGTCAGGCGCCGGAAAAGCGCGTGATCATGGATTACGACATCAACGACTACAAGGAAAAATCCGAACTCACCGTTCAGAAGCTGACCACCAGCGTCATCACTGCGCTGCGTTCGCATCGTGACCTGCACATCATCGACCGCAACCGCAGGGGATTGCTGCAAATCATCAACGCCTCGGCTCAGCTCTTCGAAATCCAGTCGCTTCGCCAGTTCGCCAACGGGGTATTGACCCAACTGCTCTCGATTCTCAACTACGACGAGAGTTCGCTGTATTTCCACAATGCCGGATTTTCGCTGCCGGATGAAAAAAACAGGTTTGTCATTCTGGCCGCCACCGGCATGTACGAGTCGTTCTCCGGCAAAGATTCCGACCCGCTGATGTCGGACGAAATCAATGATCGCCTGGCGCAGGCGGTCGCCGCGCAGAGCAGCCTGTTCTTCCCGGATGCGTATATCGGCTACTTCCCGACCCCCAGCGGACGAACAGGCATCCTCTATTTGAACGGCGACGTACAGAACCTGCTGGAAATGGATCGCGATCTGATCCGCCTGTTTTCGACCAACGTATCGATTGCCTTCAAGAATCTGGACCTCAACTACGAGATCATCGAGACCCAGAAAGAGGTCATTTACACGCTGGGCGAGGTCGTCGAAACCCATTCGAACGAAACGGCCAATCACGTCAAGCGGGTTGCCGAGGTTTCCTGGCTATTGGCGATGAAAGCCGGCTTCGATGAAGAGCAGGCCGACATTCTGCGCATGGCGTCGCCGATGCATGACATCGGCAAGGTCGGCATACCGGAAGCCATCCTGACCATGCCCGGCAAGCCGACCGCCGAGGAGTTCGAACAGATCAAGCCGCATGCCGCCATCGGTTATGGCATCCTGCGCAAGTCACGTCGGGAAATCATGGAAGCTGCCGCAGTCATCGCCCATCGCCACCACGAGCGCTGGGATGGCACGGGCTATCCGGACGGCATGGCCGGCGAGGAGATTCACATCTACGCGCGCATCACCGGATTGGCCGATGTGTTTGACGCCTTGTGCCACAGCCGGGTCTATAAACAACCCTGGAAAACCTCAGACGTCTACGATCACATCAAAAAGGAAAGAGGAAAGCATTTCGACCCGCACTTGGTCGACATCTTCCTTGAGCATTTTGACGAGTTTGTCGCCATCAACGAAAGGCACCCGGCCTGAAGGATAGCGCCCATTGGGCGTGGCGCTGGCGAGCGGCAAGCTCGGTCGTCGGCGCATCGAGGCGCCGACCGCCTACGCCGTGCTTGACGCTGAGAACACGCGCCGCGACCGCTCGAAGCTGTGGCGCCGCGCGCGGCCGCTGACGGCGCTGGCCAGCGAACTGGCGCAGCCGCCGCTTTGAACACGCCACGGGTCCCGAATGGCCGCCACCAGGAACGACAAGAGTCTGAATGAATTTCGCCATCTTCACGCTGCGCTCGATCAAGGCCCGGGTCACGCTGTTCACGCTCGCCATTTTCCTGATCAGCACCCTGGCCCTGGCGGTCTACGGTCGAGGAATTTTGCATCAGGCGATACAGGGCATGATCGGCGAACAGCAGCTATCGACCGCCGCCAGTATCGCGGCAGGCATCGATCAGGAACTGCGCGATCGACGAAGCGAAATTGAAGCCGTCGCCGCAACGCTCACGCCGGCGCTTCTGACCGATGCGGCGCTACGGGCGCGGCTCGAACGGCGGCCGAGCTGGCCAGTACTGTTCAACGAGGGGGCCTTCATCGTTGGCGCCGACGGCGTGGCGACGGTCGCGATTCCATCGTCGAGCGCACGTATCGGCGCCCGCTTCAGTGACTGGGCGTTCGTCGCCAACGCGCTCAACGACGGTGCAACGAGCCTTGGTCAGCCGGCCGGCAGCGCGCCGAGCCCGGTTGTCGGCCTGGCCACGCCGCTGCGCGACAAGCAGGGCAAGGTGATCGGCGCCCTGATTGGCGTAAGCGATGTCAACCGCTCAGGTTTCCTGCAGCGATTCACGCAAAGCACCGACAGCAAGGCCGGCAACTATCTCCTAATCTCGACACGACAGCGGCGAGTGATCGCCGGCAGCGACCGCAACGGCATTACCGAAACGCTGGCCGCGCCAGGAACCAGCCCATTGATCGAGCAGTTCTTGACCGGCCACGAAGGCTTCGGCGCCGCCTTCAACGCCCGGGGAGACGAACTGCTGGCGGCAGCCAAAGCGATCCCCATGACCGACTGGCAGGTGCTGATCGCGCTGCCCAAAGAGGACGCCCTGGCGCCCTTGCGCGCCGCGCGCAAGCTCATGGCGTTGGCGACGATCGTCCTCGGGCTGCTGGCGAGCGGCGTGATCTGGTTGATACTGCGCCGCGAACTCACGCCAATGCTAACCACCGTCAGAACCCTGGCCAAGCTGAGCGCAAGCAATCAGCGCCCGCAGCTGCTCGACATTCCGGGCCAGGGCGAAATCGCCGAATTGATCGCTGGCTTCAATCGACTGCTGGCAACGCTGGCGCTCCGAGAGAACGCGCTGCTCGTCGCCGAGGCCGAGCTTCGCATCGCCGCCGCGGCGTTTGAATCGCACGAAGGGATGGTGGTCACCGACGCGCGCGGCATAATCCTGCGCGTCAACAAGGCGTTCACCGAGAGCACGGGGTACACCGCCGAAGAAGCCATGGGCCAGAAACCGAACCTGCTCAAGTCGGGTCGGCACGACAAAGAATTCTATCGACAAATGTGGGAAACGCTCAACCGCACGGGCGGCTGGCAAGGCGAAATATGGGACCGGCGCAAAAACGGCGAGATCTTTCCAAAATGGCTCACCATCTCGGCGGTTAAGGACAAGGAGGGTGCGGTGAGCCATTATGTCGGCGCGCACTTCGACATCACCGAGCGCAAACGCAAGGAACGCCAGATCCACCTGCTGGCGTTCTACGACCCGCTCACCACCCTGCCCAACCGACGTCTGTTCAGCGACCGTCTCAACCAGACCATGGCGGCCGGCAGGCGGAACGCCTGTCACGGCGCGCTGATGTTCCTCGACCTCGACAATTTCAAGTCGCTCAACGACACCCATGGGCATATCGCCGGCGACTTGCTGCTCGTCGAGGCGGCGCATCGACTCAGAAATTGCGTTCGCGAAATCGACACCGTCGCGCGTTTCGGCGGCGACGAGTTCGTCGTATTGCTCAGCGAGCTGAACGCTGACGAAACCGAATCGGCGGCACTCACCCGTATCGTTGCCGAAAAAATCCGTGCCGCGCTGTCTGCCACCTACCGGCTGACCCTCAAGCACGAAGGCCTGGCCGACACGATCGTAGATCATCGTTGCAGCGCGAGCATTGGCGTGGCCATGTTGATCAACGACGGCGCCAGCCCGGATGACCTGCTCAAGTGGGCCGACGCGGCCATGTATCAAGCCAAGGCGGCCGGACGCAACTCGATCCATTTTCATGGCACCGACGCGCCGGGATAACGCCCGCTCGACGCCGTCGATTGCAACTCGCCGGTACGCAACGCAGGATTGCCGGCACCACCCCATTTGCCAAGCGACGCTGCGACGCTGCGTTATTTTGTTACCATAGCGCCCTTCCCGCTCGGTTCTCCCCTTGATGAAACGACACGCTCCCGCGGCGTTCGAGTCCACCGCAAGCAGTTTTTCGCTACTCGCGCTGACCGCTCCGGTGGCGATGGGCTACATCCCGCTCGGGATGGTTTTCGGATTCCTCTTCGTCCAGGCCGGAGCCCACTGGTCGCTGGCCGTCCTCTCCAGCCTGCTGGTGTACGCTGGCGCGGCGCAGTACATGATGATCCCGATGATCGCTGCCGGGCTTCCGGTCGGAACGATTGCGCTGGCGACCCTGATCGTCAATAGTCGCCATATATTCTACGGGCTGTCCTTGCTGAACCGGTTTCCGAAGAACGGGTGGCTGCGCTGGTACCTGGTTTTTGCGCTGACCGACGAGACCTACTCGGTGCTCACCACGCTGCCCAAGTCGACCAGCGACAAACAGATGGCCTTGCTCGCGCTGCTCAATCACAGTTGGTGGGTCTTGGGCTCCACATGCGGCGCGATCATCGGCGCGCAAGCGCAGCTGGCGCTGGCCGGACTCGATTTTGTGCTCGCCGCGCTGTTTGCCGTGCTCACCGTCGAGCAGTGGCGAACCCGGAAAAGCGCGGCCCCGCTCTGGGTGGCGCTGGCCGCCTATGCGCTGGCCTACCCGCTGGCGGGAAAACACGCGCTGGTAATTTCGATCGTGCTCAGCATCGCTGCCGCGATGCTCTGGCAGCCCAAGCGGGCTATCGCCGGCGGCGTTGATCATGACTGACGCACGCTACATCGTCGGAGTCATCGCCGCGATGGCGCTGATCACCCTGGCGCTGCGCGCGCTACCCTTTATCGCCGCGCAGTGGCTGCAAAAGAACACTATCGTCGAACGCTTGGGCGAATTCCTGCCGCTGGCGATCATGACGCTGCTGCTGCTGCACTCGGCGGCCGGCTCGGCGCAGCAGGACAGGCTCGGCCCGTGGCCGGAGCTCTTGGCCGTCGTCATGGTGATCGTGCTGCAATGGCGCAGCAGGAACGCGCTGCTCAGCATCGTGCTCGGCACCACCGCCTATGTCGTGATGCGCAACCTCACGCCGGGCTGACACCGAAGGTTTTCAGACCGGCTTGATGAACAGGCCGATGGTCAGCGCGATGCCGATGCAAACGATGACGATGCGCAACAGCTTTTCATTGACCCGCTGCAGCGCCAACGAGCCGAGCAGACCGCCGACGATGGCGCCGGTACCGAGCGCGAGAGCTTCCTGCCAGTGCAATTGCGGCGAGGTCACAAACAGCGCGACGGCCGCCGCGTTCATCACGCCGGCCAGCGCGTTCTTGGTCGCCGCGGCGTTGCGCGTCGGCAACCCGGCCATGGTCAGCGCCGCCATCATCAGGAAACCGATGCCGCCGCCGAAATAGCCGCCGTAGATTGCGATCGCAAATTGCGCCAGGGCGGCGCCGACCGGCCCCAGATGCGCCGACGCCGAAGCCTGCCGGCGGAAGAAGCTGCCCCAGGCGAAGGCGCTCGTCGCGAAGAGCACCAGCCAGGGCACCAGATGGGCGAAGACCGTCGACGGCGTATTGAGCAGCAACAGGCCGCCGCAGGCACCGCCCAGCACGCTGATGGCGAACAGCCCGCGGAACGGCAGACGCCCCGCGCCGCTCACCAGCCGGCGACCGGCGAATCCCGACGTGAGCTGCCCGGGAAACAGCGCGACGGTCGACGTGATGTTGGCTGCGAGCGGCGTCATTCCGGACAGAATCAGGACCGGCAAGGTGATGAACGAGCCGCCGCCGGCCAGGGTATTTTGCAGTCCGGCCCACAGGCCGGCGACGAAAATCAGAGTGATCAGCATCAGCCGCCCCAAGAAACCCGAAAGGAACGAACTCTAACAGACTGCCGCAGCGCCGCCAGGCCAAGCGGTGCGCGATCGACGAGTTTGGCCGGCGCTGAGCGCGCCCCCGGCGGCAGGCGCGACCGAGGGCTGTTGCGCTCAGAGGCGGAAGTTGCTGAACAAGCCGCGCAGGCTGACCGCCAGCCCGTTGAGCTTTCTGACTTCTTCGGCGGCGCGCTGCAGTGCCGAGTCGGAATGGTGCGTCTGGTTGGTGATCTTTTCAGCGGCTTGCGCCATCGACGTCGTAGCGCTCAGCTGTTCCTTGGTCGACAGCGCGATCTCTTCGATCTTGGCGACCACGTCGTTCATGTTCTGGCGAATCGCGGTGATCTTCTCTGCCGCTTCGGTCGAGTGACTGGCGCCGCCGCGCACCGCGTCGAGCGTGCTCTGCATGTTGTCGACGGCCTTGCGGGTTTCTACGCCGACGCCTTCGATCATGCCGGTGATCTGCTCGGTGGCCCGGCTGGTGCGCTCGGCCAGTTTACGCACTTCGTCGGCCACCACCGCAAAGCCGCGACCCTGCTCACCGGCGCGTGCCGCTTCGATCGCCGCGTTGAGCGCCAGCAGGTTGGTCTGGTCGGCGATTTCCTTGATCACCCGGATGATTCCGCTGATCTCCTGCGCGCGCTGATTCAAGCCGTCGAGCATCGCCGACAACTCTTCGACGTCGTGCGCCGACTGGCTCGCTTCGTCGGCAACGCCGCGCACCGCGGCAACCGATTCGCGCGACAGCGCATCGGTACCTTTGATCAGCGTGTCGGCGTCGTTCGAGTTATCGGCAATATGAGAAATGCTGACCGTGATCTCTTCGATCGCCGCGGCGTTTTCGGCAGTCAGTTCGGCCAGTCGTTGGGAATCGCCCGACAGCAGTTCGACGACGCCGTGGATGTCCTTGATGCCGATCGTCAGTTGCGCCGATTCCTGATCGATGCGAACAAACATCGAGCGCAACTGATCGAGGAAGCGATTGAACGCTTCGGCGGTTTCGGCCACTTCGTCGTTGCCGTCGATCTTGATCTTGCGCGTCAGGTCGCCGCCACCGTTGGCGATCTCGACCATCGTGTCGTGGATGTGACGGATGCTGCGCAACATGCGGCTGACCAGCAGGCCGGTGAGCGGCACCACCACCAGCAGGATCACCACCAGGGTGATCAGCGCCTGCCACAGCAGCGAATTGAGCGGCGCCAGCGCGACGCTTTTGTCGACGGCCAGCGCGACGTAGAGGTCGGCGCCGTCGATGGCACGCACGAAGAAATACTTGCCGGTATTGTCCAGCGTGATTTCGCGCATCTCGCCGCTCTTGGCGAGCTCGGACAGCAGTTCGGGTTTGAGCTCGGGCGCGAGCTCAGAGACCGGCTTGGTGACGCGCGCGGCATCGCGGTGCACCAGCACCTGGCCGTCCTTGCCGAGCAGCATGGCGTAGCCTTCGCCGACCAGCTTGATGCCGAGCACGCTGGCCACGATGTCGTCGAGCAGCACGTCGGTGCCGAGCACGCCGAGGAAAGTACCGTTCTTGTTGGCCGGAGCGACGAAGGAGATCACCAGTTTCTTGGTCGATAGATCGAGGTACGGCGCCGTCATCACGGTCGCCGTCGCGCCGACGTTGTCCTTGTACCAGGGACGCGCGGTCGGATCGTAGCCGGCGGGCAGTTTCATGTCGTGATCGGCGATCATCTGCTTGTCGGGCGTTCCCAGATAGGCGGCCTCGAATTTTCCCGACTTGGCCGTTTGCACGATCGCCGCCAGTGGGTCGTCTGCCGCTTGCAGCGCCTGGACACCCGCCGTGACAATAGCTTTTCGCGTGGCGATCCACTCCTTGATCAGCGCACTGGTGCCGGCAGCGGTGCCGCCCACTTCGTTGCGAATCGCGGTATTGATCAACTGATTGCGCATCTGCATGTAGCTACCGATGGTGATCGCCAGGGTGATCAGCGCGGCAAGCGTCAGAATGACGCCCGTGAGCTTGGCGCGAAGAGATATTTTCACGATCATTCTCCAAAGAAAGGCAAAATCGAGGCCGCTCGAGGAACTACAGCGCAAGCGAGTTCTTGCGAGAAAGTCTGCACCTAGAAACCCTACATATTCTAGGGTAAAACACCGGGAAGCGGTGGGCGCTGACCCGCCAGCGTGCGCGATTGCCGTCGGTTCCGGCTCGCTTTCCGATCGCCTGGCGGCCGGCAAGCGCACGGCTATCGCGACTTGGCGCTGGCACTTCTTGCCGCAAATTCTGTATCCTTCGTGTCTTCGCTCGCAGCGGGGCACCCACTTCCTGCGCTCAAACCGCGCGCGCCGCCAGCCTCTCAACACGAATTCCAAGACGCCAATGACCCAACTCAAAGCCCGCTCGGTGCCGCCGCGCATCGAATGGCAACTCGCGCAGCAAGGCCTGCATCCGCTGCTCGCACGCCTTTACGCCGCGCGCGGAATCAAGACGCGCAGCGAACTCGACTACGAGCTCAAATCCTTGCTGCCGCCGGCGCTGCTCACCCACGCTGACGACGCCGCGGTGCTGCTGGCCGACGCCATCGAGGCGCAGGCGAGAATTTTGATCGTCGCCGATTACGACTGCGACGGCGCCACCGCCTGCGCCGTCGGCATCCGCGCGCTGCGTGCAATGGCTGGCGAGTCGTACGCAAATTCCGGCGCAGCGATCGACTATCTCGTTCCCAACCGCTTCACCTACGGTTACGGGCTGTCGCCGCAGATCGTCGACCTCGCGGCGACGATGACGCCTGATCTGATCGTCACCGTCGACAACGGCATCGCCAGCATCGAGGGCGTCGCGCGCGCTACTGAACTTGGCATCGCGGTGCTGATCACCGACCACCACCTGCCCGCCGAAACGCTGCCGGCGGCCGACTGCATCGTCAATCCCAACCAGCCCGGCTGCGATTTTCCGAGCAAATGCATCGCCGGCGTCGGCGTGATGTTCTACGTGATGCTCGCGCTGCGTGCCGAGCTGCGTTCGCGCGGCTGGTTCGGCGAGGGCGTCAAAGAACCCAATCTCGGCGCGCTGCTCGACCTCGTCGCACTGGGTACCGTCGCCGACGTCGTTGCGCTTGACCGCAACAACCGCATCCTCGTCAATCAGGGCCTCAAACGAATGCGCGAGGGCAAGCTGACGCCCGGCATCGCAGCGATCTTCCGCGCCGCCGGGCGCGATCCGGCCAAGGCCACCAGCGTCGACCTCGGTTTCATCGTCGGCCCGCGGCTCAACGCCGCCGGCCGACTCGCCGACATGTCGCTGGGCATCGAAGGCTTGATCACCGACGATCCGACGCGTGCGCTGGCGATCGCGCAGCAACTCGACGCGCTCAACCGCGAACGCAAGGACATCGAATCGGGAATGCAGGACCAGGCGCTGATCCTGCTCGAAACGCTCGAAACGTCGGACGGCGCCGGCGTCGCGCTGTTCGATCCCGACTGGCACCAGGGCGTGATCGGCATCCTCGCCTCGCGCATCAAGGAAAAGCTGCACCGCCCGGTGTTCGCTTTCGCGCGCGGCGAGAACGGCGAGATCAAGGGCTCGGGCCGCTCGATCGCCGGTCTGCACCTCAAGGACGCGCTCGACCTCATCGCCAAGCGCGCGCCCGGCCTGCTGCTGCGCTTCGGCGGCCACGCCATGGCCGCCGGCGCGACGCTGCTGGAGAGCGATTTTGAACGCTTTAGCGAACTCTTCGCCGGCATCGTCGACGAGCTGCTCTCGCCCGCCGACCGTACGCGCACGCTGGAGACCGACGGCCGACTCGAAGCCGCCTACGTCTCGATCAAGACCGTCCAGCTCTTGGAAAACGAGGTCTGGGGCCAGGGCTTCCCGGCGCCGATCTTCGAGGACGAATTCGTCGTCGAGAATCAACGGATTCTCAAGGAGAAACACCTCAAGCTGCGCTTGCGCAAGGGCGAGCAACGACTCGAAGCGATCCAGTTCAACTTCAGCGAGTCTCCCGGCGCCACCATCCGCGCCGCCTACCGGCTGACGATCAACGATTACAACGGCGTGCAGACGCCGCAGCTGATGATCGAGCACCTCGAGACCGTCAAATAAGCCTACCTTCCGGCCAAGGCGGTGCGCAGCCGCGGCCAGAGCAGGTTCAAGGCCAGACCGCCAAGCACCAAGGAAGCCGCCAGCAGCTTCCACGCGGGCAGGCTTTCGCCGAGCAGCAGCGCCGACGCGCCGATGCCGAAAACCGGCACCAGCAGCGCCAGCGGCGTGATGGTCGCCGCCGGATGGCGCGCCAGCAGCCAGCCCCAGGCGACGTAGCCGAACAGCGTGTTGGCCCACGACTGCCAGGCCACCGCGGCCCAGGTCGAAAGATCGGCGCCGCGAACGCCGGCGAGCGCCGCGTCCGCCCCTTCGATCGCCAGCGACAGCGCGAAGAGAGGAACGATCGCGAAGGCGCTCGCCCAGACGACGTAGGCCAGCATATTGTCCGGCGCGCCGCGCTTGGCGGCGATGTTGGCGAGCGCCCAGGCCAGCGCGGCGAGCACCACCAGCAGCAGACCGAGCGGCGTCGTCGTGCCGTCGGTGTGCAGCAGGATCACCGCGATTCCGCAGCTCGCCAGCACCAGCGCGACATACTGAAAGGGGCGAACGCGCTCACCGGAAACGCGCATCGACAGGCCGATGGTGAAAAAGACCTGGACCTGGATCACCAGCGAGGCGATCCCCGGCGAAATGAAACCGTTCATCGCGACGTAGAGCAGGCCGAACTGGCCGACGCCGATCAGTACGCCGTAAGCCGCGAGGTTCTGCCAGCGCACCGCCGGACGCGGCAGCAGGAAGAGCGCGGGAATCCACGCCAGGGTGAAGCGCAACGCGGCGAAGAGCAGCGGCGGCAAGTGCGCGAGCGCGAACTTGATGACGACGAAGTTGCTTCCCCAGACGGCGACGACGGCGAGCGCCAGCAGGAAGTGGCGAAAGGGAAGTGCGCGCTGCATCGGTTTCTCCGGGGGGCGCTCAACGCGCGTCAAAAGGTCATTTGAGCGCAACATACCATGGAAGCCGCGCGCACACTGGATTCCACGACATACCCTCTGGAAATGCCCGTCGTTGTTGGGTTGCAGGCCGACCCTCTAAAACTTGCCGAGGCTCAAGCGCTCGTCGAACACCGCTTCGATCCACTCATTGACGCCGCGGCAGCCGGCGACGACCTCGGCGGCCCAGGCGAAATACTCGCGCTTGCGCGCCGCCGACCAGTCGCGCGGCGGCGTGTGCAGGATCGAATTGAGGTTGGCCGCCTTGTCGGCGATCTTGAGAATCCTGGCGCGCCGCGACAGATGCGGCGCATGCACCACCTGCAAGCGCTTGCGTTCGGCCTTGGGCAGCGACTTGTCGTCGGTCACCTCGAGCACGATACGGGCGACGCGCTCGCCGAAATGATCGACCAGCATCGCGTAATTGACGTGCAGCGCCTGATCCTCGAGCACGTCGTGCAGCAGCGCGGCGATGATCAGCTTGTGGTCTTTTCCGCCGGTCGCTTGCGCGACCAGCCGCGCGACCTCGGTCAGGTGGTTGATGTAGGGTTCGCGCGCGCCGCCCTTGCGCCGCTGCGTCGAATGCGCCCAGGCGGCAAAATCGAGCGCCAGGGCGATCTGCAACACTTTCTTGGCTTTCATGCTGTTTTCTCCATTGCCGGCAAGGGTATCTCCACTGGCGCCGACGAGCAATCGCGATCGACCGCCGGACGCCAGATTGCGCAACGCAAGCGCGGCTCCCGACTATTTTTCTCGATATCACTTTAGTTAGCGATCGGCGAGCCGTTAGTGAAGTTTCGATAATCTCTAAGAGGCGGGGGTATGAGCATGAAAGCAAGCGCCTGTCTGGCCATGACTTTCGTCTGCCTCAACGCTTTCGGCGCCGAATACTGTTGGCAGGCCGAAGGCTGCACGCGCTTCACCGGCGTCGGCTTGGGCGCGGTGCACGCCGGCGACGAAGCATCGTTCAACCAGCGGCAGCTGATGGCGATCCGCGCGGCGAAACTCGACGCGCTGCGGTCGCTCGCCGAACAGGCCAAGGGGCTGCGCCTGCAAGCGCAAAGCGCCAGCGTTGCCACCGACCTGGTCAGCGACCGCGTCGACACGTCGATCGACACCGCCTTGTCGGGCGTCCGCTACGTCAAGGTCAATCCAATCCAGCCGGGAATTTATCAGGCGATCGCCGAAATGGACGTCTATCAAGGCGACGCATCAGCTGTGGCCTCTGGAAAATTACAATGAAAAGAGCTTGTCTTCTAGCGGCCATGCTGCTGGCCATCGCCGGCTGCGCCTCGGCGCCGCAGGCCGACTGCTGCAGCGGCGTGCCGGAAGTGATCTACGTCGACAAGTCGGTCGCCGAATGCACGCGTTCGGTCCAGCGCGTGACGCAGACCAATCCCTGTGCGTCGTGTGAGCGCTTCCCCGTTTCGGCGCGCTTCGACGGCGGTTGCTCAGTCGGCGAGGCGTTGCGAAAATGATGAAATCTATCGCCCTGGGACTCCTCGCCGCGACGTGCTCGACTGCGCTGCTGGCCCAGGAAACCGCAGTCCCGTACAAATACGGCAAGCTCGCGCCAATCGTTGCCGTCGGCGGAACGACCGCGTCGGCGACGCTCAATCAGCTCACGACTTTCCTGGCCAACCAGCTGGCCAATAATCGCGACATCAAGAACCTCTCCGACAGCCGGATCGCCGTCGCCTCGTTCGTCAATATCAACAACCTCGACGAGACCAACAAGCTGGGAATGGAGCTTGCCGAAAACATGATGCACGAAATGCACGTGCGCGGTTTTGGCGTCGTCGACTTCAAGACTCGCGAAGCGCTCAAAGTCAAAACCAACGGCGATTTCGTCTTCAGCCGCGACATCGGCGAACTGAGAAAGCAGTACAACATCCACTACTTCCTGTCGGGGACGATCAGCCGCAACGTCGATGGCGCGGTGATCAATGCGCGCCTGGTGCAAGCCGACACCAGCCTGGTCGTATCGACGGCGCAGGGTTTCCTGTCGAGCCGCGATTTGCAGCGCATCCTGAGCGAGCAAGGCAGCTCGATCGAAAAAGTGGTGATCGAGCGACCGGTGATCCCGCCGCTGCGGCAGAACGCCGTCCTATTGCGCTGAGCGGCCATCCTCGAAAATCCATCGGCAGAGCGTCCCCGACGACAGCTCACTGCAGCCACAGGAAAGCGCCGGGCGACGGATAGGGTCGGCCGGCTATTTTTTTGGGTAATTCGAGATAAAGCTGCGCGTCGTCGCTGTGGCTCACCGTGAGCGCCCCCTTGAGCGCCAACAAATCGATCGTTCCGTCGGCCTTGACTGGAAAAACGTCCGCGTAAAAGACCATCGACGGCTGACTCATCCGTTGTCCGGCGACCGTGTCGATTCTGATCCTTGCGCCCAAGCCGTTGTCGGGAACCCGCACCACGACGGGCAGGCAGCGTAGCGCAGCGGAGAGCTCCTGAACGATCCGGCCGATCTGCGCCGACGCTTCGGTAGTGAGCACCCAGCGCGTCAAATTGGCGTAACCGAGCGATTCGCGCTGTTTGACCATCAGCGTCTTGATATCGAGCGCATAGGTGAGCGCCTTGATCGTCGCGCCGTCGGCGCCGACGACCTTGACCGCCAGCAGGTGTCCGGCCTGCTCGCCCGTGCCTTGTGGCGCAACCGAGGCGAGCAGGTGATACGGGGCGGGATTTGGCGAATTGGACGCGGCGTCATCGGCCGACAGCAACGCCGGGTAGGAGAGCGCCAGCGACTCGCGCAAGCCGGAAAAAAAGAGCAGCACCGCTTGCCGCAACTCGCCGCTGATCGTCGTATTGGCGGCAAGCTGCCAGACCGAATCGATGTTCTTGGTCCACACCACGGGCTCGCAACGCGCTGGCGGAACGAGTTCCTTCTCGACGCGGATTGACAGGCGCAGGCGATTGCCGACGATCTGCTCTTCGATCACCGAGAATTCCTTGAGCTTGACGCGCGAGGTCAGGAGCGACGACTGATAGAGCTGCTGATCGACCAGCGCCGTCGCCGAGCGCAGTTCGACGTCGCCGGCCAGAGCGACATCGCGCAGCACTTCACGCACCGCGTCTTCTCTGGCGCGAACGACGTCGCCATCGACGATCGCGACGTTGGCCGAGTAGATCTCGGCCAGTGCTGCTGCTGATGAGAGCGCCAAGACCAGGCACGCGATCAGGTTTGGCCAGCGAGCTGCCATCGACTTCCTACGACCCATCGCTCCCCCGGTGAATGTTCTGTTCCCATCATTATCACCGAGGCATTCGATTTGCGACAGCCAATGCGCGCCCAAGCGTAGCGTAAAATTGGCAGGTCTTTCTTTGAAGAGGGAATCATCGATGAGCCAAGCGAAGAATCCGCTGGCCCGACGCCGTTTTCTCAATGCCGGTCTGGTCGCTGGATGTTCGTGCTTCTTCCCTGGCCAGTTGCTCGCCGCACAGAGCGCAGGCAAAGTCGCCGTCGACAGCGCGCGCTCACAGCGCTTGCAGGGCGAATTCGAAGGTCTGAGCCAAGGCGCGCAAGCCTGGCTGACGCCGCGCGTCGGCCAGGCGCAAGCGGCAGCCGTCGCCACCCAGAGCCGAGCATGCTTCGCCGCGCTGATCGGCTCGATTCCGGACATCGGCAGCGACAACCGCAACCAGGAAAGCCTGATCGAGGCGGCCTGGCTGACCGCCATCGCGCAGGCCATGCAGGCATCAGGACTGCCACTGCGCGACGCCGGGCGGCTCTTTTACGACCTTTGCGCGCGCGAGATGGCGCAGAGCCGCGCCGCCGACGCCCATGCCAAGGGCCAGGTGATGTTCTCGCCGCAAGGACGCGACTCGCTCAAGCGCTGGGCCGACGGCACGCAACAACGCCGCTATCCCGGCGACTGGGTCGCCGTCGCGGTCTTCGGCGACGGCCAGACCTTCGACGTCGGCTACGACTACTCGGCGTGCGGCGCCGCGAAGTTCTTCGCCGCGCACGGCGTCGCCGGCGTCGCGCCGTATTTTTGCCTCAACGACTTCACGCTTTCGCGCAGCCAGGGCACCGGGCTCACGCGGTCGCACACCATCGGCCAGGGCGACGCGCTGTGCGACTTCCGCTACAAGCAGGACGGCGCCGTCAGCCAGTCGTGGGAGAGCGAAGTTCCGCGTTTCGAAAAGATGCTGACGGCGAGCTCATGACTGCGCACTAAAAAGGCAGTTCCGCCTGCACCGCAGGCGGGATCAGTTCGGCGTCCGCGAGCGGAAGCAGCGCGCCGGCGCGGACGCCGAGCAAGCGGATCCTTTGCGTCAGCGGAACGCGCTTGAGGCACTCGCCGGCCGCCCGGCGGATCTGATCGCCGTCGCAGACGCCGGCCGGCAGCGTGAGATCGCGCGTGACTGAATGAAAATCCGCGTAACGCAGCTTGATGCCGATGGTCCGGCTGGCGTAGCCCTTGCGTTGCAGGTCGTCGGCCAGACGCCGGCACAGCGCGCTAAAGATCGCGGTGAGCTCGGCGCGGTCGTGCCTGGCGTGCAGGTCGCGCTCGAAGGTCGTTTCGCGGCTGATCGACTTGGGCTCGGATGCGGTGACGACCGGCCGCTCGTCACGACCATGCGCGACCCGATGCAACCAGGCGCCGGTCGTACGGCCGAATTTTTGCGCCAGCAGCTCGACCGGCGCCGCCGCCAACTCGCCGATGGTATTGATCCCGAGTCGCGCCAGGGTCGCCGACGCCTTGGGACCGATGCCGTTGATCTTTTTCGCGGCCAGCGGCCAGATGCGCGCCGGGATCTCATCGAGACCCAGGATGGTGATGCCGTCGGGCTTGTCGAGATCGGAACAGATCTTCGAGAGCAGCTTGTTCGGGCTAATGCCGATCGAACACGACAGGCCGGTGGCGTCGAACACCGCCTGTTTGATTCGTTTTGCCAACGCGAGGGTTTCTTCGGCGACCTTGCCCAAATCGATGTAAATTTCATCGATGCCGCGGTCCTCGATGGTCGGCGCGATGGTCGCGACGGCATCCTTGAACTTGCGCGAATACTCGCGGTAGGCGTCGAAATTGGCGGGCAACAGGATCGCGTCGGGCGCCAGCTGCGCCGACTTCATCAGCCCCATCCCGGAAAAAACGCCGAGCGCGCGCGCTTCGTAGGTCGAGGTGGTGATCACGCCGCGCCCGGCATAATCGCGCAGCCGCGCGAAACGAAGGCTGCCGTCAGGCTGCGCGACCGGTTGCTGCGCGCTGCGCCCGCCGACGACCACCGCCTGCCCGCGCAGCTGCGGGTAACGCAGCAATTCGACCGAGGCGAAGAAAGCGTCCATGTCGAGATGAGCAATGCGACGAATACTGTCCATCCGTACAGTATATGCGAATCACAGACGATCCCACAACGCGCTCTGCGAACCGCTTCGGCCAGCGGCCCTCGAATTCGGCGCCCAATCGGGCCGCGACGCTACTGCGCGGCGCGCGGCGTGCGATAGGACGCGCTGCTCATCGCGAAACAACTGCCCAGCGGGCAATTGCGCCCGGGCGGACAGCCGTGCTCCAGCGCGCATTCCTGTTTCGTCTGATCGGTTCGTACCGTGGTGTTCTCCGCATCACAGCGGCGGATCGGCGACAATGATTCGTTCATGAGGCGCTCTCCTTGCAAACGTCATGCAAGTATAGGCGCTTTGCGCCGGCAGCGGCTATTCGAACGCGCTCGCAGCGGTCTCAATCAAGGCCTGGGAATGCCGAACACATCCTCGCGCGCGACTTTGCTGATCGCCACGATCGCCGGATGCGTCAGACGGCGCTCAGTGGTAATGGCGAAGAGTTGTTCGACGACGGTGTCGATACGGCCGACTTCGACGACTTTGTATTGCTCGCAGACGTGCTCGACGATCGCCGTCGGCGCCACGAACAGCCCGGCGCCGGCCTGTCCGAAGGCCTTGATCAGCGCGCTGTCGTCAAATTCGCCGACGATGTGCGGTCGCAGCTCGTTGGCTTCGAGCCATTGGATCAGCTTGGGCCGGATCGCGGCGTCTTCGCCGGGGAGCAGGAACGGCGCGTTGTCGAGCACCGCGGGGAAGCTGCCCGACAAATCCTTGACCAACTGGCGAGCGCCGAAGATCGACATCCCGCTCTCGCCGAGCAAGTGACTGTAGCCACGTACGTTGAGGTTGCCCGGCATCGCTCGGTCGGCGATGATCATGTCAAGCCGGTGGATCGCCAGCTCGGCGAGCAAAGACGCCAGGCGCCCTTCGCGGCAAACCAGCCGCACCGGCTCGGCGAGTTTGAGCGCGGGTTCGACGAGCCGGTAAGCGACCGATTTGGACAGCGAGTCAGCGATTCCGACGCGGAAGGGCAAGCTTGCCTTCTGGTCATGCAGCACGTCGAGCAGTTCGTCACCGATGGTGAAGATCTCCTCCGCGTAGCTCAGAATTCGCCGCCCGGAATCGGTCAGTTCGAGGTTGCGCCCGGAACGGCGGAACAATTCCGCACCAAGCGTCTCGGCAAATTCGCTGAGCTGTCCGCTGATCGATTGCGGCGTGAGATTGAGCTGCTCGGCCGCGCGCGCGATGCTGCCGGTCTTGGCGACCATCCAGAAATACCGCAAATGCTTGAAGTTGAGCGCCGCCATGAGGTCCTACCGATAAAAGTTCCGCAACGATACACCTTGGTACAAAAGCCAGGCAAAGGCGCAACAGACTCGAAGTCGCGTTGCCGGTACGATTCGTTTCGTCAGGTGAAATCCAATTTCACTGCGACGTAGTTTAAACCACCTCAACGAAAGGAAACAAAATGAACTCGAATACTGCTTCCAGCCTCATCAAGAACCCCATCGTGTCGTCGTTGCTGGCCCTGGCCATCTGGGTCGCCGGCGCGCTCAGCGGCTCCATCGCGCTGATGATCGCCAGCGGCATTCTGGCTTACGGTCGGCCGCTACTGTACAGCGCCCTGCTCAACCGCGAGGGAAAATCCGCCAAAACCGGCTTCGGCAGTTTCGCATCGATCCGCCCGAGCGCAGTTGGCGCTCGCTAAGCGCTGCGCAATGAGGCCCCAAATACCGACCGGAAACACGCGCGGCAAGTCGTACAGCCTCGCAGCTGCAATTCGGCAACCGTTTCCGGTCGGCACGACTCACCGTTTCAATGCCTTGCGGCCAGCACAGCGTCACGGCCCGTTACAGAATCAAAGCAAAAGCGCAACAGACCCAATCGTCGTCAGCCAGTAAGATTAGTTCGTATCTTGAAAAACACTTTCACATTACGCAACATCTAGAAAACTTTACGACAGGAAACCATCATGAATGACATCACCGCCAATTTTCTTTTCGCCCACGCCTTCGAGCTTCGTCTGCTGGTCGCCGTCGCGGTCCTGCCAGTCAGCTATGCAGCGATCCAAATCGCCCTGTTCATCGGCCGCGCCGCAGAATCCATTCTCTCCAAGTTCAACAGCGCCGGCGCCAACAGTGTATCAACCGGTGCTTACAGCGCTGCCGGCGCGCGTTAAGAGAGGAAAGCATCATGAACCCGATCACCGCTTCCTATCTTCTCGCCCACGCCTTCGAGCTTCGTCTGCTGTTGGCTTTGATCATCGTCCCGGCCACCTATGCGACGATCCAGATCGCCTTGCTCATCGGCCGCACCGCCGATCAACTCATCACCAAGCTCAGCAGCGTCGGCATCCACAATGTACCGGCTGCCTACAGCGCTGCCGGCGCGCGTTAAGCAGGTTTTTCGGCACTAGCGGCATCGGCACGCCGCATCGATCAGGTGACGCGAGATGCTCACCGGGTCAGGCAACAGCGGCAAGGCGCTGCGCGAAAACCAGCCCGCCGCTTCGATTTCCGACGGGTCAGGGGTGATCTCCCCGCTCACGTAGTCGGCAAAGAAGGCCAGCATCAGTGAGTCCGGAAACGGCCACGGCTGGCTGCGAAAATAGCGCAGGTTGGCAATCTCAATGCCGACCTCTTCGCGCACTTCGCGCACCGCGCACTGCTCCAACGTTTCACCGGCTTCAACGAAGCCCGCCAGGGCACTGAAGACGCCCGGCTTGAAATGCGGGCTGCGCGCCAGCAGCAGTTCATCGCCGCGCTCGATCAGCACCATCACGGCCGGTGAAATTCTCGGGTAGGCGAGCAGGCCACAGGCCGGGCAAGCCATCGCGAACTCGCTGCTTTTCATCGTCGTCGGCGTGCTGCAACGGCCGCAATAGCGATGGTTCTTGCGCCAATCCATCAGCTGAGTGGCGCGACCAGCCAAGGCGAAGGCCTCGGCTCCCGCCAGGCCAAAGACGCTGCGCACCGGGACCAGTTCTCCCGCGAGGTGTTCCGGAAGGCGGTCGATCTCGGCGGCATAGCAGGGATGCCCCTGCCACTGCCCGACCAGCAGCGCGCCCTCGGGATCGCCGAAATCCGCAGCCCGTCCGCGTGGAAAGATCGTTTCGGGAACCGCGCCGACCATCGTCAGCACTTGATTGTCGCTGCGCAGTAGCCAGTAACTCAATTCGTTCATGGTCAATCCTGTTCTAGGGCTGGCGCGAGCCGTCGCTGCAGACTGCCTGCGCGGCGGCATGAAAGCTCCCGGCGTTCGCGCCGCCCAGCCACGCCCCCTCAGATCCCGAGAAAATCGCGCTTGCCGATCTCAACGCCATTGTGGCGCAGGATGTTGTAGGCGGTGGTGACGTGGAAATAGAAATTGGGCATCACCCACTTGAGCAGATAATCCTGCCCGGTGAACTCCAAGCTGCGACCATCGTGCAGTTGCAGCACGATGTCGCGCGTTTCGCTGCCATTGATCTGCGGCGCCTTGAAACTGTCGAGGAAGGCGATGGTTTTTTCGATGCGCGCCTGCAACTCGGCAAAAGTCGTTTCGTTATCGTCGAACGACGGGATATCCACCCCGGCGAGGCGCGCGGCGCAACCTTTGGCCTGGTCGGTGGCAATCTGAACCTGCTTGGCCAGCGCAAACATATCGGGGAACAAGCGCGCACTGATCAAAACGGCCGGATCGATCTTTTTGTTTTCGGCGTGATCCGCGGCTTTGCGAAGAATGGCGGCGAGACTGCCGAGCGACTGTTTCAAGACGGGAATTGAAAAATCGTACATTGAAAGTGCCATGTTGATCTCCTCGTGAAATGGGGGCATTGAATTGCTGCCAGCGCATTGTACTGCCTGATGCGAACGGCGAGCGACGGCCGACTCGACGAGGACAGCAAAAAGCCCGTGGGCTAAGGCACTAGCCCACGGGCTTTCTTTTGTTCAAGCGGCCTCAGCTGATCGGCTGCGGCCGGCGCACTGCTCGCCGCAGCTTAGCCCTGCAGGCTGGCCTCGAAAACCGCCTCGGTGTTACCCGGGAAGTTGTATTTGGCAAACAGCCGCTTGAGCTGCACCGAGCGCGTCCTGGCCGTTGCCGAAAACCAGATGCCGAGCGTCTTGCCGTGCTTGGCCAGCGTGGCGAAGGCGAAGTGCCACTCGCGGGCCTCACCGAGGCGCTCGATGACCTCCTGCTCGTTGCCAATCAAGATGCCTGCGCGTTTGAGTGACTCGATGAAGAGCGTGGATTCATTTTGCTTGGTGATCATTTTTGGCTCCGTAAATGAGTGAGGCTATGAGCCAATAACGAGGACCGAGAGCTTTAGTTGACCGGCCGCGAGTAACGCTCTGTAACCCGCGGACCCATGGCCTCGACAATGAGCTATGCTCTGGCCCTCCTCGCCAAATGCTCGCAAGCAGCCAAGCCATGCCCAACACCCACGATCGATTGCCCCGTCAAGGACTGCTGCTGCTCGCAGCGCTCGCCCTCTTCTGGGGTCTCAACTGGCCGGTCATGAAGATCGTGCTGAGCGAAATCCCGCCGCTCTATTTTCGCGGCGGTTGCCTGCTGCTCGGCGGCGCAGGAATGCTCGCGGTCGCGCGGATCAGCGGCGTTGCGGTGGCGATTCCTCGAGGCTGCTGGGGCCGCGTGCTGGTGCTGACGCTGTTCAACATCATCGGCTGGAACGTGCTGATCGTCTATGGTGTCGCGCTGCTGCCGTCGGGACGCGCCGCGCTGCTCGGTTACACCATGCCGCTGTGGAGCGCCATCCTGTCGGTCTGGATTCTCGGCGAGGCGATCAACCTGCGCCGCATCGTCGGCCTCGTTCTCGGGCTGGCCGGGATCGTCGCGCTGATCGGCGGCAGCCTGGAAGGCATGTTGCAGGCGCCGATCGGTGTAGCGTGCATGATCGCCGCGGCATGGAGCTGGGCGCTCGGCGTCGTGCTGCTCAAACGCCTGCCGGTCGGCATGCCGACCTCGTCGCTGACCGGCTGGACCATGCTGCTCGGTGGAATTCCCATGCTCGCCTTCGCCATCCCGCTGGAAACCTCGCGACTGATCGTTCCCGGTTTCTGGCCAGCCTTCGGCCTGGCCTACAACACGCTGATCGCCTTCATGTTCTGCTACTGGGCCTGGAACCGTATCGTGTTCATGGTCCCGGTCGCCGTCTCATCGCTATCGTCGCTGGCCACCCCGCTGATCGGCGTGCTGGGCGGCGTCTTATTCCTGGGCGAGCCGCTGGGGTGGCGCGAGATCGTCGCCTCGCTGTTGATCCTGGCCGCCGTCGGCACCGTCTCGCTCAAGCGTTGAGCCGTATCTGCCTGCCGTGAGATGATCGTCAACCTGCCACCACCTTAACCCCAACCTTATCAGGAGCAATCATGGCCAAAGAATCCATCTCAATTGCCGGACCCGTCGATGTTTCGTCGGAATCAAAGCAGGCCGTTGCCTTCGAACTCATGAAGCACATTGCCAGCTGCGAAAAAGCCGATGACGCGCAGACCAAAACACGCGCCTACTGGCTCACGCTTTATCGCCAATGCTACAAGGCCACCTCGGGTTCGCCGCTCGAACGGATTCTGCAGGACGATTGATCCGGCGCCAGCGGCCAACGCTGGTCGCAGCCGTTTGAGTTTGTAAAGATGCACGGCCTTACAATGAGCTTCGCTATCGCCGATTGCGCACAATGACCGCCAAGAAGCAATGGAGTCTGGGGACCAAACTAGCGCTGCTGGGTGCGCCCTTCATGCTGCTTGTCTTGCTGTCGACCGCGGCGACGCTGTGGGTGTCGTGGCAACTTGACGGCGGCGCCGCAGCGGTCAATGAGGCCGGCCGCATGCGCATGCAGGCCTACCGGATGTCGCTGTCGGTCAGCCAGGCACCGGCGCAGCTCGCCAGCCAGATCGAGGAATTCGAACGCAGCATCGCGCTGCTGCGCAGCGGCGACCCCGAGCGCCCGCTCTTCGTCCCCTGGGACGACACCGTGCGCGCGAGCTTCGACGTCGTGGCCCGCGATTGGGCGACGTATCGCGCGCGCTGGCTCGACGGCAAGCCGAGCCAACTCACGGCATTGAGTGCTGAGACCAGCGCCTTCGTCGTCGCGATCGATGCACTGGTGATCGGTATCGAATCGCACATGGCGCGCTGGACGGCGCTGCTTTACGTGCTGCAGATGTCGGTGCTGGCGCTGGCGGTGATCGCTGCGGCGATACTGATCTATACGGGCTATGTCTTTGTTCTGGAACCGGTGGGCCAGCTCAAACAAGCCATCGAAAAAATTCAGCAAGGCGATTTTGACGCGCGCGTCGAGCATGCCAGCAGCGACGAATTCGGGACGCTGGCCGAGGGTTTCAACGGCATGGCCGACAATCTGCAGTCGATGTACCACCATCTGGAACACAAGGTCGCCGAAAAAACCAGCGAACTCGAAGATAAAAGGGAGCGCCTGGAAGGCCTCTACGAGGTCACTGCGCTGGTCGCCAAATCGACCACCCTTGACGACCTGGCACAGGGTTTCGTCAAGAGCGTCGCGCGTATCGCGCGCGCCGACGGCGTCACGCTGCGCTGGTCTGACCAGGACAACCAGCGCTATTTGATGCTGGCGGCGCAAGGCATGCCGCAATCGCTGGTCGATGCCGAGCAGTGCATCGACAAGGGCGATTGCCATTGCGGCGCCGCCGACGCCGTGCCCGGGCTGCGCGTCATTGCGATTCAGACCGAGCCGGACGTCGTGCGACTGCCCTGCGCCAAGGCCGGGTTCAAAACCGTACTCAACATCCCGCTGCGGGTGCACGAGCGGTCGATGGGCGAAGTCGATCTTTTCTTCAACGCCCGTATCACGCCGACTCCGGCGCTGCACTCATTGCTCGAAGCGCTCGGCAGCCACCTGGCGAGCGCCATGGACAACCTGCGCCTCAACGCGCTCGAAAAGGAGGCGGCGGTGGCGCAGGAACGCATCTATCTGGCGCGCGAACTGCACGATTCGATCGCCCAGTCGCTGGCCTTCATCAAGATCCAGGTGCAACTGATGCGCGACGCCGTCGCCTCGGGCAGCGCCGTTGAAATCGACCAGATCCTCGAAGAAATCGACACCGGGGTACGCGAAAGTTACGGCGACGTGCGCGAGTTGCTGCTGCATTTTCGCACCCGCACCAACGCCGAAGACATCGAACCCGCGCTCGCCACCACCCTGCGCAAGTTCGAACACCAGAGCGGCGTCGCCGTCACCTTGTCGATGGCGGGACACGGCATGCCGCTTTCTCCCGATCTGCAGATCCAGGTGCTGCATATCGTCCAGGAGGCCTTGTCCAACGTTCGCAAGCACGCCCAGGCAGCGCACGTCAGCCTCGACGTTGAGCAACAACCGGCGTGGCGTTTCGAAGTGCGCGACGACGGCGTCGGCTTTGACGTCGACAACGATCAACTCGACGAAACCCACGTCGGCCTGCGCATCATGAAGGAGCGCGCCCAGCGCATCGGCGCGACGCTGGAGATCGTCTCGACGCCCGGTCACGGCAGTTCGATCATCTTGACGCTGCCGCCCAACGCCCAAGCGATGGCCGCCATTGCGCCAGAGCAAGAGGCCCTGAAATGAGCATGACCACTGCGCCGAGCGAGCAAGCGCCGATTCGTATCCTGGTGATCGACGACCACACGCTGTTTCGCCGCGGCTTGACCGCGCTGCTCGCGCGCGACGCACGCATTGCGGTCGTCGGCGACGCCGCCGATACCGGGGAGGCGCTGCGCCGGGTGCACGAACTGCAACCGGACATCATCCTGCTCGACAACCACCTGCCCGGCGTGCGCGGCGTCGACGCCTTGCCCGCGCTGCGCGGCGCGGCGCCGCAAGCGCGCGTCCTGATGCTGACCGTCAGCGAAGACGAGGCCGACCTCGCTGCGGCGCTGCGCGGCGGCGCCATCGGCTACCTGCTCAAGACGATGGAAGGCGATGCGCTGATCGAGGCCATCGTGCGTGCCGAACAAGGCGACAGCGTGGTGGCGCCGGAAATGATGAACAAGCTCATCGCCGCTTACCGTGGAACGCCGACCGCCAACGGCCAGGCTGCGAGTAGCGAGCCCCCTTGCCTGACGAGTGCGGCAGCCGCCATCGCCAGCCTGTCGCCGCGCGAGCTCGACGTGCTGCGCGGCATCGTGCGCGGCGCCAGCAACAAGGAAATCGCTCGCGAGCACGGCATCGCCGAGACGACCGTCAAGATTCACGTCCAGCACCTGCTGCGCAAGCTCGACGTGAGTTCGCGCGTGCATGCGGCGGTGATCGCCTCGGAAAACGGTATTCTTTGACCCCGCTCAGCGCATCGCTTCGACCGCGTCGCGATAGCGCTCCATGGCCTCTTCACGGCTATTGGCACTGACCTTGAGGTCGTTGATCAAGCCGTTCTCCAGACTGTAACACCAGCCATGCACGGTGACGCTCTGCCCGCGCGCCCAGGCTTCGCGCAGCACCGAGGTCTGGCAGACGTTGACCACCTGCTGCATGGCGTTCAATTCGCACAAGCGATTGACCCGTTCGTTGGCGTCTTCGATCGCGGCAATGATGGCGTCGTGGCGATCGCGCACGTCCTGCACATGGCGCAGCCAGTTGTCGGTCAGACCGGTGCGGTTATCGTAAAGCGCCGCCTTGACGCCGCCGCAGCCGTAATGACCGACGACCAGGATGTGTTTGACGCGCAGCATTTCGACTGCGTAGTGAATCACCGACAACGCGTTGAGGTCGGTGTGCACGACGACGTTGCCGATATTGCGATGAACGAAGACTTCGCCTGGCGCCAGGCCGATGATCTGGTTGGCCGGAACGCGACTGTCCGAACAACCGATCCACAGGTACTCGGGAGATTGCTGGTTGACCAGGCGGGAGAAAAATTCAGGATTCTCCGCATGCATGCTTTCAGACCAGGCCTTGTTATTGGCAAACAGGTTGGCGAGTGGGTTATCTGACATGGTGCTCCTATCGTATCGTGTGGCAGGAGGAACATACCACCTTACGGCGTTTGGCGAGCAACCCGGCGATCGGAATCAGCGGATTGCTCTTTCATCCCGGCATGGATAGACAGACCGCTGCGCCGCCCCGATAGTTCTTTGGAACTATGGCGGCTAGTTCCTTTTGTTCCGACGTCCTCGTCTTCAGGAGGATGCCGCGAGGACTCGCCCCCCCCTATGCTTGCGCCATCGACTCAAGGGGGTTTGGATATGACTAGAAAAGGGCAGGCACTCTCGGTACTGCTGGTCAGCACGCTGGCCTTCACGGTGTGCTTCATGGTCTGGATGATGTTCGGCGTGATCGGCATCCCGATCAGGAAAGCGCTGTCGCTCAACGCCACCGAATTCGGCCTGCTCACCGCGATGCCGGTACTCACCGGTTCGCTGATCCGCGTTCCGCTCGGCATCTGGACCGACAAGTTCGGCGGACGAATCGTCATGGCGACGCTGATGGCGCTCACCGTTCCGGCGATCTGGCTGATGAGCTACGCCACCGCCTACTGGCACTTCCTGGTCATCGGCCTGTTCGTCGGCCTCGCCGGCGGCTCGTTCTCGGTCGGCACACCCTACGTCGCGCGCTGGTTTCCGCGCCACCAACAGGGTTTCGCGATGGGCGTCTACGGCGCCGGCAACTCGGGCGCCGCAGTCAACAAGTTCGTCGCCCCGGCGCTCGTCGTCGCCTTCGGCTGGACCATGGTGCCGACCGTCTATGCGGCAATCATGGCCGTGACGGTGATTCTGTTCTGGCTTTTCAGCCATAGCGATCCAGCCCACCTGACCGGCGGCCACGTCAAATTCACCGACCAGCTCAAAGCGCTCAAGGACCCCAGGGTACTCAAATATTGCCAGTTCTACAGCATCGTCTTCGGCGGCTACGTCGCCTTGTCGCTCTGGATGGTGCAGTACTACGTCGGCGAATTCGGCCTCGACATCCGCACCGCGGCGCTGCTCGCCGCGTGCTTTTCCTTGCCCGGCGGCGTGCTGCGCGCGGTCGGCGGCTGGATGTCCGACAAATGGGGCGCGCACAGCGTCACCTGGTGGGTGATGTGGGTGAGCTGGGTCTGCCTCTTCCTGCTCTCGTATCCGCAGACCGACCTGACCATCACCACCCTCTCCGGCCCCATGACCTTTCACCTCGGCCTCAACGTCTATGCCTTCACCGCGCTGATGTTCATCCTGGGAATCGCCTTCGCTTTCGGCAAGGCCAGCGTCTTCAAGTACATCAGCGAGGACTACCCGTCCAACATCGGCACCATCAGCGGCATCGTCGGACTCGCCGGTGGCCTCGGCGGCTTCGTGCTGCCGATCCTATTCGGCGCGCTGCAGGACGCCACCGGAATCCGCTCGAGCGCCTTCATGCTGATGTACGGCGTCGTCTGGGTCTCGCTGATCTGGATGTACTGGACCGAGGTCAGGCACGGCGAGCTGATGGGCAAGCACGCCGCCACAACCCACTGACTCCCAACGGAAGGCAGATCATGACCGCTACCAAGCAATCCGGCGCCGACGTCGCCGACTGGCGCCCCGAAGACGACGACTTCTGGGAATCGACCGGCAAGCGCATCGCCTACCGCAACCTCTGGATATCGATTCCCTGCCTGCTGTGCGGCTTCGCGATCTGGGGAATGTGGGGAATCATCACCGTGCAGATGATGAACTTGGGCTTCCCGTTCAGCCAGGCCGAGCTCTTTTCGCTGACCGCGATCTCCGGCCTCGCCGGAGCGACCATGCGCATCCCGGCCTCCTTCCTGATCCGGCTCGCCGGCGGGCGCAACACCATCTTCCTGACCACCGCGATGCTGCTCGCACCGGCGCTCGGCACCGGCGTCGTGCTGCAGCACAAGGACTGGCCGCTGTGGGCATTCCAGCTGATGGCGCTGTGGTCGGGCGTCGGCGGCGGCAATTTCGCGAGCTCGATGTCGAACATCAGCACCTTCTTTCCGAAGCGGCTGCAAGGCACGGCACTGGGCCTCAACGCCGGCCTCGGCAACTTCGGCGTGACCAGCATGCAGATCGTCATTCCGCTGGTGATGACCGTCGGCCTGTTCGGCAGCTTCGGCGGCGAACCGATGACGCTAGCCAAAGACAGCGGCTGGATCCTCGGCAAGATTGCGGCCGGAACGCCGACCTGGATCCAGAACGCCGGTTTCGCCTGGCTGCTCTCGCTGGTGCCACTGGCCGGCTGCTGCTGGTTCGGAATGAACAACTTGAAAACCGTCTCGCCCGACAGCGGCGGGGCGATCGCCGCCTTTCTCAAGATCACCTGGCTCTACACATTGTCGTTCGTCCCGGCCGGGCTCGGACTCTACCTCTACCTGCCCTCTCCCAGCGGCCTCGGGCTGCTCAATATGTGGCTGGCGATGCCGCTGATCATCGTCAGCACGCTGATGATCCTCAAGCTCACCGCCTTCGGAACGATGAAGGAGAACATCGCCAAGCAGTTCGCGATCTTCCACAACAAACACACCTGGTCGATGACGCTGCTCTACATCGTCACCTTCGGCTCGTTCATCGGCTTCTCGATGGCGCTGCCGCTGTCGATCAAGGTGATTTTCGGCATCAGCCACGTCGCCGACGCTGCCGGCGTGATGCAGCACAGCGCGAGCAATCCGAACGCGCCGCCGGCACTGACCTACGCCTGGATCGGCCCGTTCGTCGGCGCGCTGATCCGCCCGGTCGGCGGCTGGATCGCCGACAAGGTCGGCGGATCGATCGTCACGCAAATCATCTCGGCGGTGATGGTGATCGCCTCGGGCGCGGTCGGCTACGTGATGATGCAGGCCTACGGCTCGGCGACGCCAGAGCAGTATTTCCCGACCTTCATGGGACTCTTCGTGCTGCTCTTCGCGGCCAGCGGAATCGGCAACGGCTCGACCTTCCGCACCATCGGCGTGATCTTCGACCGCCAGCAGGCCGGCCCGGTGCTCGGCTGGACTTCAGCGGTCGCCGCCTACGGCGCCTTCATCGCGCCGGTGGTGATCGGCAGTGAGATCACCGCCGGAACGCCCGAGCGCGCGATGTACGGCTTCGCGATTTTCTACGCGCTGTGCCTGATCCTCAACTGGTTCTTCTACCTGCGCGCCGCATCCGAAATCAAGAATCCCTGATTCCGACCTCACCCTTTAGCCAAGAGGTACTCCATGAGCCACTTTCTCGATCGTCTGAGCTACTTTTCCAACGTCCGCGAGTCCTTCTCGGGCGAGCACGGCGTCACCAACGGCGAAGACCGCAGCTGGGAAGACGCCTACCGCGACCGCTGGGCGCACGACAAGATCGTTCGCTCGACGCACGGCGTCAACTGCACCGGATCGTGCTCGTGGAAGATCTACGTCAAGGGCGGCATCGTCACTTGGGAAACGCAGCAGACCGACTACCCGCGAACGCGGCCGGACATGCCCAACCACGAACCGCGCGGCTGCGCGCGCGGCGCTTCGTACAGCTGGTATCTCTACAGCGCCAACCGCGTCAAATACCCGCTGATCCGCGGCCGCCTGCTCAAGCTCTGGCGCGAGGCGCGCCTGACGCTGGCGCCAGTCGATGCCTGGGCGGCTATCGCCCAGTCCGACGACAAGCGCCGCGCCTACCAGTGCGTTCGCGGCCTCGGCGGTTTCGTTCGTTCGAGCTGGGACGAGGTCAATGAGATCGTCGCCGCAGCCAACGTGTTCACCATCAAGCAATACGGCCCGGATCGCGTGATCGGCTTCTCGCCGATCCCGGCGATGTCGATGGTTTCGTACGCCGCAGGCAGCCGCTACCTGTCGCTGATCGGCGGCGTCTGCATGAGCTTCTACGACTGGTATTGCGACCTGCCGCCGGCCAGCCCGCAGGTCTGGGGCGAACAGACCGACGTTCCCGAGTCGGCCGACTGGTACAACTCGAGTTTCATCATCGCCTGGGGATCGAACGTCCCGCAGACGCGAACGCCCGACGCGCACTTTTTCACCGAGGTGCGCTACAAGGGCACCAAGACCGTCGCCATCACGCCCGACTACTCGGAAGTCGCCAAGCTCGCCGACCTCTGGATGAAGCCCAAGCAGGGCACCGACGCCGCCGTGGCAATGGCGATGGGCCACGTAATCCTCAAGGAGTTCTATTTCCCCGACGGCGGCAAGAAGCGTAGCGAGTACTTCGACGACTACGTTCGCCGCTACACCGACATGCCGATGCTGGTGACGCTCAAAGCGCACGTACTGCCCAGCGGAGAAACGGTGCTGGTTCCCGACCGCTACGTTCGCGCGTCCGATTTCGCCGACCAGCTCGGGGCGACCAACAACGCGGAATGGAAGACCGTGGCGTTTGACGACGACGGCCGCGTCGTGCTGCCCAACGGCGCGATCGGCTTCCGCTGGGGCCCCGACGGGCGCGCCGACGAAGGCCAGTGGAACCTCGAGGCCAAGGAAGCGACGAGCGGATCGGCGGTCAAGCTCAAGCTCTCGGTGATCGAGGGCGGCAACCCGAGTACTGAAACCGCCAGGGTCGGCTTCCCCTACTTCGGCGGAATCGAGAGCGAGCATTTCCCCAACAACGCGAGCGGCGCTGCAGCCGACAACGTGCTGGTGCGCACCGTTCCGGTCCAGCGAATTTCACTCGCCAGCGGTGAAGCACTGGTCGCCACCGTCTTCGACCTGCAGGTCGCCCACTACGGCGTCGCTCGCGGCCTGCCCGGCGAACTCGCGGCGCGCGACTTTGACGACGACACGCCCTACACCCCGGCCTGGCAGGAGCGCATCACCGGAACGCCGCGCGAGCAGTTGATCGCGGTCGCGCGCCAGTTCGCCGACAACGCGCACAAAACGCACGGCAAGTCGATGATCATCATCGGCGCGGGAGTCAACCACTGGTACCACGCCGACATGAACTACCGCGGCGTCATCAACATGCTGATGATGTGCGGCTGCATCGGCCAGAGCGGCGGCGGCTGGGCGCACTACGTCGGCCAGGAGAAGCTGCGGCCGCAGACCGGGTGGACGGCGCTCGCCTTCGCGCTCGACTGGATCCGCCCGCCGCGCCAGATGAATTCGACGAGCTTTTTCTACGCGCACACCGACCAGTGGCGCTACGAAAGATTGGGCGTCGACGAAGTGCTTTCGCCGCTCGCCGACAAGGCGCTCTACGGCGGCAGCATGATCGACTACAACGTTCGCGCCGAACGAATGGGCTGGCTGCCTTCGGCGCCGCAACTCAAGACCAACCCGCTGCAGGTAGTCAAGGATGCGCTCGCCGCCGGAATCGAACCCAAGGACTACACGGTCAAAGGGCTCAAGGACGGCTCGCTCAAGATGAGCTGCGAAGACCCCGACCACCCGCAGAACTGGCCGCGCAATATGTTCGTCTGGCGCTCGAACATCCTGGGATCGAGCGGCAAGGGCCACGAGTATTTCCTCAAGCACCTGCTGGGAACAACGCACGGTGTTCAGGGCAAGGACCTGGGCGAGGAAATGGACGCCCCCGACGCGCTGCGCGCCTCCCCCACTGGGGGCGCGGCCGACTTGGGGCGGCCCAGCGTCGGCCGCAACGCCAAACCGCAGGAAGTCGTCTGGCACGACAAGGCGCCCGAAGGCAAGCTCGACCTCTTGGTCACGCTCGACTTTCGCATGAGCACCACCTGTTTGTACTCCGACATCGTTCTGCCGACGGCGACCTGGTACGAGAAGAACGACCTCAACACCAGCGACATGCACCCCTTCATCCACCCGCTGTCGACCGCCGTCGATCCGGCCTGGCAATCGAAGAGCGACTGGGAGATCTACAAGGGCTTCGCCAAGCGATTCAGCGAAGTCTGCGTCGGCCATCTGGGCGTCGAGCGTGAAATGGTGCTCACACCCTTGATGCACGACTCGCCCGCCGAGCTCGCGCAGCCCTTCGGCGTCGCCGACTGGAAGCGCGGCGAAATCGAGCTGATCCCGGGCAAGAGCGCGCCCAACATCGCGGTCGTCGAACGCGACTATCCCAATACCTACCAGCGCTTCACCGCGCTCGGCCCGCTCATGGACAAGGTCGGCAATGGTGGCAAGGGGATCGCCTGGAACACGCAGACCGAGGTCAAGCAGCTCGGCGAACTCAACGGTCTGGTCAAAGAGGAAGGCGTTTCCTGCGGCATGCCGAGCATCGCGACCGACATCGACGCCTGCGAGGTGGTGCTGCAACTCGCGCCCGAGACCAACGGCCACGTCGCGGTCAAGGCCTGGCAGGCGCTCGGCAAACAGACCGGCCTTGACCACACGCATCTGGCGCTCTATCGGGAAGACGAGAAGATCCGCTTCCGCGACATCCAGGCGCAGCCGCGCAAGATCATCAGCTCGCCGACGTGGAGCGGGATCGAATCGGAGAGCGTCTCGTACAACGCCGGCTACACCAATGTGCACGAGATGATTCCGTGGCGAACGCTGACCGGCCGCCAGCAGTTCTACCTCGACCACCCGTGGATGAGCGCTTTCGGCGAAGGCTTCTCGACCTATCGGCCGCCGGTCGACCTCAAGACCACCGCCGACATCCAGAACATCAAGCCCAACGGCAACAAGGAAATCGCGCTCAACTTCATCACGCCGCACCAGAAGTGGGGGATCCACTCGACCTACACCGACAACCTCCTGATGCTTACGCTCAACCGCGGCGGCCCGGTGATCTGGCTCTCCGAGGACGACGCCAAGAGCGTCGGAATCGTCGATAACGACTGGGTCGAACTCTTCAACATCAACGGCGCGATCGCCGCGCGCGCGGTCGTCAGCCAGCGCGTCAAGCCGGGAATGGTGATGATGTACCACGCGCAGGAAAAGATCATCAACACGCCGGGTTCGGAGATCACCGGAATGCGCGGCGGCATCCACAACTCGGTGACGCGGATCGTCCTCAAACCGACGCACATGATCGGCGGCTACGCGCAGTTCTCGTACGGATTCAACTACTACGGAACGATAGGCGCCAACCGCGACGAGTTCGTGGTGGTGCGCAAGATGAACAAGGTCGACTGGCTAGACGACGAGCCGGTTGCCGAACCGGCTCAGGCGTGAGGAGGCGATGATGGAACGGAATAAATCGCCTAACCACAACGTGCACAACGAACACGACGAAAACATCAAGACATTTTTAGCTCTTGGTTCTCGTTGTGCCCGTTGCGTCGTTGTGGTTCAACTCTCTTTCCCTGACGTGTTCCACCGTGCTCTGAATCGAGGTAATTGACATGAAAATTCGCGCTCAAATCGGCATGGTCTTGAACCTCGACAAGTGCATCGGCTGCCATACCTGCTCGGTGACCTGCAAGAACGTGTGGACCAGCCGTCCCGGGATGGAATACGCCTGGTTCAACAACGTCGAGACCAAGCCCGGAATCGGCTATCCCAAGGAATGGGAAAACCAGGACAAGTGGAACGGCGGCTGGGTGCGCAAGGCGGGCGGCAAGATCGAGCCGCGCCAGGGCGGCAAGTGGAAGCTCTTGATGCGGATCTTCGCCAACCCCAACCTGCCGCAGATCGACGACTATTATGAGCCGTTCACCTTCGATTACGACCACCTGCAATCGGCGCCCGAATCGAAAGCGACGCCGACCGCGCGGCCGCGCAGCCTGATCACCGGCAAACGAATGGAGAAGATCGTCTGGGGCCCCAACTGGGAGGAAATCCTCGGCGGCGAGTTTGCCAAGCGCAGCAAAGACAAGAACCTCGACGGCTTCGATGCGATGCAGAAGGAGATGCTCGGCCAGTTCGAGAACACCTTCATGATGTACCTGCCGCGCCTGTGCGAGCATTGCCTCAACCCGACCTGCGTGGCGTCGTGCCCGTCGGGGTCGATCTACAAGCGCGAAGAGGACGGCATCGTGCTGATCGACCAGGACAAGTGCCGCGGCTGGCGCATGTGCGTCTCGGGCTGCCCGTACAAGAAGATTTACTACAACTGGAAGTCGGGCAAGGCCGAGAAGTGCATCTTCTGCTACCCGCGAATCGAAGCGGGACAGCCGACGGTCTGCTCGGAAACCTGCGTTGGGCGCATCCGCTACCTCGGCGTGCTGCTCTACGACGCCGACCGCATCGAGCAGGCGGCGAGCGTAGCCCACGACCGCGACCTCTACCAGGCGCAGCTCGATCTCTTCCTCGACCCCAACGACCCCAAGGTCATCGAGCAGGCAAGAATCGACGGTATTCCCGACCAGTGGATGGACGCCGCGCGCAAGAGCCCCGTTTACAAGATGGCCGTCGACTGGAAGGTCGCGTTGCCGCTGCACCCCGAGTACCGCACGCTGCCGATGGTCTGGTACGTGCCACCGCTCTCGCCGATCAGCGCCGCGGCCAACGCCGGCGCGGTCGGCGCCAACGGCGAGATCCCCGACGTCAAGTCGCTGCGCATCCCGGTCAACTACCTCGCCAACCTGCTCACCGCCGGCGATACGCAACCGGTTGAACGCGCGCTCGAACGCATGTTGGCGATGCGCGCCTTCCAGCGCGCCAAGCACGTCGACGGCGTGGTCAATAGCGCGGTGCTCGACCAGGTCGGAATGACGCAAGCCGAAGTCGAATCGATGTACCACGTGATGGCGATCGCCAACTACGAAGACCGCTTCGTGATCCCGAGCACGCACCGCGAATACGCCGAGAACACCTTCGACATGCGCGGCGGCTGCGGCTTCTCGTTCGGCAACGGCTGCTCGGACGGGACCAGCGAAGCGAGCCTGTTCGGCGGGACCAAACGACGGACGATCCCGATCAAGGCGGAGATCTGACCATGACTCAAGCGATCAACACTTCGATCAGCCTGCGCGTTCTGGCCCGCCTGCTGTCTTACCCCGATGCCGCGCTACGCGACGACCTCGCCGACATGCGCGCCGCGCTGCTCGCCGAGCGCGCGCTCGGCGCCGCGCGCAAGGACGAGCTCCTCGCGCTGATCGGCACGCTCGAACACGGCGACGCGCTCGACCACGAAGCGCGCTACGTCGAGCTCTTCGACCGCGGGCGCGCGACGTCGCTGCACCTCTTCGAACACGTGCATGGCGACTCGCGCGATCGCGGCCAGGCGATGGTCGACCTCACCCGGACCTACGAGACCGCCGGGCTCTTTCTGGCGCCCGGCGAGCTGCCCGACTTCCTGCCGGTGCTGCTCGAATTCGCCTCGTCGCAACCGTCAAGTCAAGCGCGTTCGCTGCTCGGCGAAATGGCGCATCTCTTCAACGCCATCTTCAACGCGCTGCAGCAGCGCCAAAGCCCGTACGCCAGCGCGCTCGGCGCGCTGCTCGAACTGGCCGGCGAGTCGGCGCACGCCGTCGCCATCGCGCCCGACGAGGCGCTCGACGAAGCATGGGAAGAACCCGAGGTGTTCGGCGGCTGCTCTTCGAAAGGACAGGAAAAACCCGGCCAGGAAGCAACTTCCCAGCCGATCCACTTCGTCAAATCGTCAGTCGCCAAGGCCACTGCATCCACCGGAGTCCCGTCATGAACACCCTCGATACCTTCCTGTTCGGCGTCTATCCGTACATCTGCCTTTCGATCTTCCTGCTCGGCAGCCTGATCCGCTTCGACCGCGACCAGTACACCTGGAAGAGCGATTCGTCGCAACTGCTCAAGGCCGGACAACTCAAGCTCGGCAGCAACCTCTTCCACGTCGGTGTGCTGTTCCTGTTCTTCGGCCACCTGTTCGGCATGCTGACACCGCACTTCGTCTATGAGCGCTTCATCGACGCCGGCACCAAGCAACTGCTGGCGATGACCGCCGGCGGCATCGCCGGCCTGCTCGGTTTCGTCGGCGTGAGCTTGCTGCTGCACCGGCGCCTCTTTGAACCGCGCATCCGCATCAACTCGAAGACCAGCGACATCGTTCTGCTCGTGCTGCTCTGGCTGCAGCTCGCGCTGGGCCTCGCGACGCTGCCGCTCTCGGCGCAGCACCTCGACGGCAGCATGATGATGCGCCTCGCGGGATGGGCGCAACGCATCGTGAGCTTCCAGAGCGGCGCGCCTGAAATGCTCGCCGAGGCGAGCTGGATCTTCAAGACGCACATGGTGCTCGGCATGAGCATCTTCCTGATCTTCCCCTTCACGCGCCTCACCCACGTCTGGAGCGGTTTCGGCGCCGCCGCCTACCTCGTTCGTCCGTATCAGGTGGTGCGTTCGCGCCGCCTCAACGTCCCTGCCGGACACAACCAGCCGCGCCGCCCCGGCGCAGGGGTTTGAGGTAAGGACAACAACTTGAACCACAACGACACAGCGGGCACAACGAAGACAATGGCCTTTCAGGAAATTCTCAACCGGGCCTGTGGGTAATTTCCAAAAACACTGCAACGCTTTGTTTTTCCGTCGTGTTCGTTGTGCTCGTTGTGGCTAACTTCTTTTTCCAGTTTTAAGGACTCTCTGCCATGCCGACCGCTACCCCTGTGACGCCAGCCTCGATCAACGGCGTCAATATCAACACCGCCGAAGAAAAACTCTCGGCCGACGAACTGCGCCAGCGCGCGTGCTCCGAGCTGCTGCGTCAGGCCGCTCTGGCCAAGGGTCTGCTGCCGGCCAGCGACTTGGCCAGCGGCGATGGAATCATGAGCGAAGCCGCCTCGCACGCGATCGACACGCTGCTCGAGCAGACGATCGTCACGCCCGATCCGTCCGACGACGAGTGCCGGCGCCATTACGCGGCGCACCAGGCGAGCTACTCGACCGGCGAGCGCGTCAATGCGCGGCACATCCTGTTCGCCGTCACCGACGGCGTCGATATCGTCGCGCTGCGCAAGCGCGCCGAGACGACGCTGCTCGACGTTCGCTGCCACGACGGCAGCGAGGACAAATTCGCGCTGGCCGCCAGTACCCAATCGAACTGCCCGAGCGGCGGCGAGGGCGGCAATCTGGGCTGGCTCTCCGCCGCCGACTGCGCGCCCGAGTTCGCCAAGGAAATCTTCGGCCACGCCGAGGTCGGTGTCCTGCCACGGCTGGTGCATAGCCGCTTCGGCTTCCACGTCGTCGAAGTGCTGGCGCGCCAGCCGGGCGTAGACCAGCCGTTCGACGCGGTGCGCGGCGCGGTCATCATGGCCATGCACCAAAAAGCCTACGTCACCGCCTTGCGCCACTACCTGCAACAATTGGCCGCAGAAGCGGCGATCGTCGGCATCGATCTCGAAACCGCCGATACGCCGCTGCTGCAGTAACGTCGCGCCAGCGCCCCCTTTTGCCAAGCAACGCGGAACCCGAGCGATTTGTCCTGTCTAAGCTTTGCGGCAAATCGCCGAACATTTCAGGTACAAGATTTCAATTCCCTTCGATCAGCACACTGTGAGCCATCCTCCCTCCCCCTTCGTCGACACCTTGCTGCGGCCGCTACGCGACCTGCGCATTTCGCTCACCGACCGCTGCAATCTGCGCTGTACCTACTGCATGCCGCGCGAGGTCTTCGGCAAGGATTTCGTTTTCCTGCCGCGCGCGCAGCTGCTGAGCTTCGAGGAGATCGAGCGCGTCGCGCGACTCTTCGTCGGCCTTGGCGTACGCAAGCTTCGCCTCTCCGGCGGCGAGCCGCTGCTGCGCCATGGCGTCGAGCGCCTGATCGAAAAACTGGCGAAGCTGCAGTGCCCGGACGGCCAGGGCGTCGAACTGGCGATGACCACCAACGGCGTGCTGCTCGCCAAAAAAGCGCAGACGCTCAAGGACGCCGGATTGACCCGTCTGACCGTCAGTCTCGACGGCCTTGCCGACGCGACCTTCAAGCTGATGAGCGATTCGGCGGCAACGGTGTCGAGCGTGCTCGACGGGATCGCCGCCGCGCAGGCGGTCGGGCTCGCGCCGATCAAGGTCAACACGGTGATCAAGCGCGGCGTCAACGAACACGAAATCATTCCGCTGGTGCGGCACTTTCGCCACAGCGGGATCATCGTTCGCTTCATCGAATTCATGGACGTCGGCTCGACCAACGGCTGGGAAATGGACCAAGTGGTGAGCGCCCGCGAAATCCTCGATCGAATCAACCAGGAGTACCCGCTGCAAGCGATAGCTGCCAACTACAGCGGCGAGGTCGCCAAGCGCTGGGCACATCAGGACGGCGGCGGCGAAATCGGCGTGATCGCCTCGGTGACCGGCGCCTTCTGCTCCGACTGCAGCCGCATCCGGCTATCGACCGACGGCAAGCTCTACACCTGCCTGTTCGCCACGCACGGCGTCGATCTGCGCGATCCACTGCGGCGCCAATGCAGCGACGGGACGCTCACCCGCCTGATCGAAAACACCTGGGCGCAGCGCAGCGACCGCTACTCGCAGCTTCGCCGCGCGGCGACGCTGCGGCCTTCGCGCAAAATAGAAATGTCGTATATCGGCGGCTAGGCCGTCACTTCGGCTGAGCGTTGGCCGGTGTCGGAGCGGCACGATGAGCCGGTCGATAGACCGCCACAAAGGGAACGCCCTCAAAAAGCGCCCGATATTGACCAGGCTCGGTAGCGATTCCCGCACGCTGCAGTTCGTCGGCATTGACCGCCTTGGTCAGCAGCCAGACTGGCGCAGGATGGTCCTTGAGCGAGTCGAGATCGCTGACGAATCGAGGCAAGAAATCCATTTTCGCGTTGACCAGATACTTGATCGCCAGGCCGTCCGGGTTTTCCTTGTAGAACACCAGCTCGCCAGGCCTCTCTGCCCTGAGCGCCTCGATTCGCCGAACAAAGCCGCTCGTATCGTGCGCCTGGCTGTTGATCGGTTCAAAGACCCCGACCTGAAAGACGTAGGCCGATAGGCCGGCGACAAAACACAGCGCCAGAGACCGATCTGATCCGTTTCGTCTCAGGAATAGGCTGATCAAGACACTGGCGCCGAAGATCGAAAGAAAGATCGCCAGATAGAGCGTCAGATTGAGTCCGGAAGCGGCAAACTTCGCCTTCTGCGTATAGATGAAAATGGCGAGCAGCAGCGGCAGCAGCAGCAAGACGAGTTCGACGCAGCGCCTTATCCACTTCATCGACGGCGACTTGGCATTGAGCAGCGCGTAACTTGCCAAAGCGGCCAAGGGCGGAATGGCCGGCAGGATGTAGCGGATCTTCTTGGTTTGCGGGACGGACAAGCCGAGCAGAACGATCCCGGCCCAGGCCAGCAACAGGATCAAGACCTTGGCATGTTGGCCCAGCATCCCCGTCCTGATTTTTTCAAAGAGCAGGCCCAGCGTGACGAGCACGGCGATCGGATAACTCAAGGCATAGTTCCCGAAGCTGCTGGTGAAGTAATAGTATCTCGGCAAATCGGCGGCCTCACCGAAACGGCTGGTCGCCTGCATTTTTATAATGTCGAGGACAAATTCCCGGCCGTACGCCAGCATGCTCAAGCCCAACATGGCGAGCACACAGGCGAGCAGAATGGCGGCGCTCGACGCGGCGAATGCCAGCACGTCGCGGCGTCCGCTGGTCAGCATCAGGTGCGAGAGAACGACGCCCGCTGGGATCACGATGCCGATCGGGCCGCGGATCAGGAATCCGGCGATGAGCAGAAGCCAAAGCCGCTTTGTCGGCAGCGCGGCTTGCTCGCGATACGCCTGGTGCGTCAGATAGAAGGCGGCCAGCGTGATCGCCGAAACCATCTGGTCGATTGAAATCGATCGAGACTCGGCCACGAACATCAAGGTCAGCAGTTCAAAGCCAACGGCCAATGCGCCCCAACGCCTTGAGTAGGGAACAAGCAGTCGGTAGGTCAAGGCCACGACCAGCGCCGACGCCAACGCCGTTGGCAGCACCGCCGAGAACCTGGTGACCTCGCCGAAGGGAAGCGACGCGAGCCAGATCAGTACGGTTGAGGTCACCGGATAGTCGGGATACGGTTGTCCGTAGGTCGTCGGGAACAGGGTCGGCCCGTGCCGCAGCATTTCCTGGGCAAAGACGGCGAAGCGCGTCTCGAAGTTGATGAACGGCTGATGCCAAATCCCGAAGGTAAACAGCAAGACCGCGACAACCCACAAACACAAGGCTTCGTTGCGAGCCACAAAACCGTGTAGACGCTGCTTGATTTCGATCATTTGAACGGCCTTACAAGGGCTGTGGGGCAAGCGAAAAGCCGGGCCCCGAGAGCTAAAACGCCTGGCGACGAGGAGTTCTGAACCGACGACTCCGCATCATTTCCGCGTGCAACAAAAAGGCCGCCTTGCAGGCGGCCCCGCGAGCAATAAGACGGCCGCTCATTTGAACTATATCATTGCCGTTTCACACTCCCTATTGGTGGCAACCGCCTCCGCCAGAAAGATGTTCGGACGCATTATATTGCCGTCCGCTGACTTTCGGAACGATAAGGATGCAAAACGGCCCCCACGTTCGGGGAACGCGGGGGCCGCTTCTGTTGCGATCAGTTCCAGTCGCCGCTTGAGCTGTCATCCCAGGACGAGCTGTCCGCGACGCCGAAATCGGAACCGCCCATGTCGTCGAGGCGGCCATCATCCGGTAGCGATGGTCCTAAGTCGCTGCCCAGCGGCGAATTGAGCGGATGTTCTCTACCGTCCATGAAGCGGTGCATCAGCGCCTCGCCGGCGACCATGCCGGCGCCGACTGCCGCGCCTGTCGCCAGTCCGCCCATGAGGCGCGACCCCATTCCCGAACCTGGCGTCGCGATTGTTCCCGCGCCGCCTCCTGCGTACGGCGGCAACGGCGAGCCACCCGACGCAGCGCCGAAACCGGGGCTGGCGCCCCCGCTTGAAGCCGGCGACGCGTTGCGCTGGGCCATGAAGCGCGCGGCGAAGACAATAAAAGCAATCAGGCCGGCGCCGAGCATCAGCATACCCCAAGGTAGCGACGATTCATGCGCGGTTTGCGGCAGCGGCTGGAACTGCTGGGTTTCAACAGTCCGAGTAGAACGCGACGAGCCGAGTTGCGCGCGCAGATTCTGCACTGCCTGCGGTTTGGCGAAAGGCAGTCCAGGGGCGAAGCGTTCGGCGGTCGCCAACTCGGCTTCGGCTTTGGCGAGCTGGCCCTGCTTGACGAGCAGTTCGGCTTCGACGAAATGCGCCTTGCCGCTGTTTGGGTGGGTGCTCAGCACCTCATGCATCATCGTCTGCGCTTCAGTCAGTTTGCCCGCTTCTGCCGCCTGGTAGACCTGGTGCAGGCTTGGCTCGTCGGCAAACACGGAAGCGCTGACGAGGACCGTTGAGACCAGCATCAGCAAACCGACAAGGGCATTTTTGGCCATGCGTACGTTCCTTTCGTTGAATATGACGTTCTGGGGTGAGCGACGTTCGGCGATGTTCCGAGCGCTGCCACCCGCTATCGACACAGCGGCAAGATATGAGCGCCCCGCCCTCGCTTCAAGCGGTGTTTTGCAACGGGAGGTATCCGTCTGTACGTCGACGTCGAGCCGGCCCCGGGAAATCGGACGCGGAGATGCGCGATAGCCTTGCTCAACCAACGGCCGCGAAGCGGCCATCATCGTCCGGCGGAGCCAACTGCTCGCCTTGGCGCGACAGCGTGTTTTTCAACCGGCTGACAACAGCCTTCAAGTTGAAACAACGTCGCCGGTCAACGGGACCGCGTCCCGCGAGGAGGTGCTGATCAGGCGCGCCACCCGGATCTCGACGCCCGGCTGCTGGAACTGCCCGATACGTTCGTGAATCTGCCGGTCCGTAACGGTCATGCGGGAACGCAAGCGCACGTATTCGGCCCAGGAGGCGACGACGAAGCGCTCGACGAAGCGTCCGTCCTCACCCAAATCTCGAAATACCCGCCAATCGCTCGCGCCGTTACGGCGCCGCGTCGGTTCTATCTTCTGTATGGTGTTCAGAAACGCTTCGCGGTTCTCAGCGGTGACCTGGTATTCGACCTGGATCAATACCGGCCCGTCGTTGGGCATGGGCTCAACTGCGATGGCGAGCTCCGACGGCTGCCGGCCCAGCGTGACGTCCGCCTCGTCGCCCATCCTGACGCGTATGCGGTAGGTCAGCGCGAGCAGCGAAAGCATAGCGCCCGCTGAGACGGCCAACGCAATGCGGGTGCCTTCGAAGCTCGCGAGCCAACCCCAGAGGACGCTGCCCAGTGCCAGGCTCGTCTGCAGGGACACCAGGTACATCGCCACGGCGCGCGCACGAACCCAGGCCGGGGCAGTGCTCTGCGTTCCCGCCGACAGGCAGGCGAGGACAGACACCCAAGCCGCGCCAGCCACGCACGCACCCGCCACCGCGATGGCAAGATTTTGCGTCGCGGCGATCAGTAGCACCGCAAGCGCCCACAGGACGACACCCGCACTGACCACCGCATTCAGCGGCAGGCGGTGCAATTTCGGGGGGATGTACAAGGCGCCGATGATCGCACCGATGCCGATGCTTGTGGATAACAGGCCGAAACCGCCGGCGCCAAGTCCGAGTTGATCGCGCGCGATGACCGGCAATAGCGCCCACAGCGCGCTCGCGCAGGTACAAAAGCACAGATTGCGCAGTATCAGCGCGCGCATCGGCGGCGAGTGCCTGGCGTAGCGCAAGCCGCTCTGGATGCCGGACAGCAGCGTTTCGGGCACGCCGGGAATGGCATTACCCGGACCGCGCCAGCCGCGCAGTGCGACGATCATCACGCCGAAGAACAGCGCGCTGGTCAGCAGGGCGCTGCCCGAGCCAACCCAGGCGGCAAGGGCACCGGCCAGCGCCGGGCCAATGGCACGGGCCAGGTTGAAGGCCACGGCGCCAAGCCCAAGCGCTCGCGGCAGGTCGGCGCGTGTTACGAGGTCGTTGATGCTCGCCTGTTGGGCCGGCAGATAGATCGTGAACCCAGCACCAATCAGAAAGGTTCCCACGAGCAAGGTCACCGGGCCAAGCACGCCGAACAGCGCTGCCGCGCCGAGGCTTGCGGTAGCCGCCAGCAGGATGAACTGCATCGCAAGAATAATCCTGCGCCGATTAACGATGTCCGCCAGCGTGCCGGCGAGCAAACCAAACAGCAGGGACGGCGCCGTGCTGGCAGTCTGCACCAACGCCACCATCAGCGCCGACGTGGTCAGTGTCGCCATCAGCCAAGCCGCAACGGTCGCCTGCATCGTATAGCCCAGGGCCACAGCCATCGACCCGATGTAGAAACGCCGAAACAAGGCCTGCCGCAGAGGCGAAGCCTTGAACATCTGGGTGAGAAAATCTGCGGCGCGATTGGTCAAAGAGTTGGCAACTAAAATTTTCCGTGCACAGCTCACTTGACCGATCTTCGGACGGGCCGCGCGGATTTGCTAATGGAAAAAGGCGTATGTTTTCAGGCAGACTAGCATATCGGCGATCGTTGTTCAGCACTTCGCTTGTCTTAGTGTTGCTGATGCGTTTGGCGATAAGCTCTTTGCAGGTGTCGACACACCAAGAACATTCGCGCAATGCAACTGTTGCTCGGACACCGTATCCTCAGCACCGCGCTCATTCGCCAGTGAAGGAAGCAGCCGTTCCGTTGGCGCACAGCCTTAACGTCGGCAAACTGCACGGCACCTGCGGTTCAAAAGACTCAACGCCAACGGCAGGAATGGCACCGAAAATCTGCCACAAACTTTGAAGCGCAATCTTTTTGGCGATAAAAAAGCAAATACTTGTCGTGCGAACGACAACCCCACCAAGCAGGATTGGCCGGCATTTCAGCCTATTTTCTGAACAAGCCAGCGCAAGAAATCGTTTCTTAAACGAGTTAATTCGATCCCGTTTTGATAGATCGAACTCAAGATCTCAAACGTCTCAAACTTCGAGATTTGTCCCTTGAAGTCACTAGCCGATTCTGGAGGCTTTTATTCACTGATTCAAAGGGCGTGTTTGTCGCTGGCAACGATTTAGATCAGTGCTGCGGATTCCGTTTTTGATGTAACTTCGACCCATGGTTTTCGCCCAACTGACTCCTCGTCGGCCAATGCCGACATTCGGCCTGCTGGCTGACTCGCTCAGCAATGAGCCAGTTACCTGTCGTTCCGGCAACGATGGCGATCTTTGACTGTTGAGCGCCAGGTTGCTGACCTGGCGAACTCACACTGCCTGCCCTAAACGACCTTGAACCTTTTGAAAAGCGGCCCATCGCCCAGTTAGGGTTGTGTGCGATTAAGCCCAAGAACACTGCGGATGGATTCATCGTCATCGAAAGTCCGAACGAACTACATTGCTTATTCGATGCCTAATTTGTCGCTCAGTCAGCCGGCAAGTTGCTTGGATGTAATTGAGCAGCCGTGTCTGCTGACCAATCACTTTCATTGGCAAGAGAATTGCGTTAGATATTGATTACCCGCGCAGCCGTCGTCGATGGAATGGCGCGAACCTTTCGAATGCCACAAAACCGGACGATTTCATTGACCCTACGTTCCAGCTTTGAAGCCAAGGTAATTACCTCGTTTATTGCCGCCGTACTGGTGGTTGTGTCTCTTTCAGCTGCCACATGGAGAGTAGCGCAAGATGCAGCAGAAGCGGTACATTGGGTTGAACACACTCACGAGGTGCTCAATAGTGTTGCGCAAACCAAGGCGGATACGCTCCAGATCGAATTGAGCACACAAAACTTCCGGATTTCCGGAGATCCTGCGCATCTTGCTACGCGCGACAAGACCATTGCGTCTCGGGAAATCGCTCTTCAGCGTATCAGACAACTCGTTGCCGACCATCTCCAGCAGCAGGAACGTTGGTCGCAATTGCGTAAGGTGATTGACCAACGTCTCGCGATTTCCAGACAGATCGAATATTTGCGCAAGACAAAGGGCGCTGAAGCCGCAAATCTTTTCGTGGCATCAGCTCCACTGCAGGAAACACGCGAACGCACATACCGGATATTGCGCGAGATGGAAGCAGAAGAACGGCAACTGCTGGAAATCCGCAATACCGAACAGCAGCATACCAATCAACGCTTGATTACTGCCGGCATGCTGGTTGCACTCTCGTTGTTCGTGCTGCTTGCGGCAAGCTACATCTTGATCAAACGTCAATTGCGAGAAACCGATGCTAGCCGCCGCGCGCTCGCCAATAACGAGGAGAGTCTATCCACGACGCTGCACTCGATCGGCGATGCGGTGCTGGCTACCGACACTGAGGGTCGCGTTTGCCGCATGAATCCAGTCGCCGAGCGGCTCACTGGATGGACGTTTGCCGAAGCTCGCAATCGCCCTATTGAAGAGGTCTTTCGCATCATCAACGAGACGACGCGGGAACTGGCCATCATTCCTGTAACAGCAGCCCTCGAAACCGGAGAAGTCCAGGCCATAGCCAACCATACAGTCCTTATCGCCCGCGACGGTAAAGAATGGCCAATCGCTGACAGTGCAGCCCCCATACGTGACTCGGCGGGAAATCTCACGGGCGTCGTTCTGGTCTTTCGCGACGTAACGACGGAACGAAAAACGGAACAATCGATTCGCGTGCAGAACGACCTTTTGGAACAACGCGTTCACGAGCGCACCATGGAACTTCACGCCAGTGAGGAGCACCTGCGTAGCGTGATCAGTTCGGTTCCCGCGCTGATCGCATACGTCAATTCAGAACAGCGCTACGTCTACGTCAACCAACAGTACCGCGAACGTTTTTCGTCTGACCATACCGACATTGCGGGTTGTTCGGTATGCGAGATACTTGGCTCTGAACGTTACAAGATCGCTGCCCCGCTCATTGAAAAAGCGCTGCAAGGGGAATCACAAAGCTATGACTGGCAACCCTTTCCTGGTGTATGGCAGGTCATCAACTATATGCCGAAGCGTGACGCCACGGATCGAGTGGTTGGCTACTATGTCATGGGTTCCGACATCACCGACCGAAAACACGCCGAAGAAAAGATCCAGACGCTCAATGCAGAGCTTGAGCTACGGGTTCGCGAGTTGGAGCATATCAGCCGCGCACTGAGAACCCTGAGCGCAGGCAACCGTGCCATGTTGCGCGCGACTGATGAACAGGAGCTGCTCGAGAGCATGTGTGAAGCCATTGGGGAGGCCGGCAACTATCACGCGGCATCGGTGTGGTATCGAATTGACGACGAATTCAAGTCACTAAAGCCGATGGCTGAGAGCGGCCATTCCGGCGGCCTTGCCGCACTGAATCAGATGAAAGGCAGCTGGGGTGACAACGAGCACGGGCGGGGTGCGGTTGCTACGGCGATTCGTTCCGGACAAACCAGTGTGGTCCGAAACATTTTCACCGATCCTGGTTATGCGCCATGGCGGAGCTATCTGGCCGGCTATGCCTCTGCCGTCGCCTGCCCTTTACGGGTGGACGGTAAGGTCATTGGAGGCCTCGCCATTTACGCGGCAGAAGCGGATTCATTTGGCGCAGATGAAGCGACGTTGCTGACCGAATCGGCTGACGACTTAGCTTTTGGCATTGCCACCCTACGCGCACGCGCCGAGCAGCAAAGAATTCAGGCGGCCATGCACCGCTTGTCCCGCTTTGATTCTCTCACCGAACTACCCAACGAAACGCAATTCGCTGAATTGCTGACAGAAGCTCTCGAGAATGGCGCACGACACGAGCGCTCCTTCGCCGTACTACAAGCCAATATCGAACGATTGGGTGAAATCAACGATGCCCTCGGCTTCATGCACGGCGATCACGTGCTCCAGGAATTCGGCTTGAGGCTACGAAATGCGGTACCAGCGTCTGCTGCTGTGGCGCGTCTGCGCGGCGACGAGTTTGCCATCCTCCTTCCGGACGGCAGCGCCGACACCGCAATTGCCCTGGTGCATCATCTCAGCGAGGTTTTTACAGAACCGATTCCGATTGCCGATATTCCCCTGGATATTTCGGCCAAGTTTGGGATTGCACTGTTTCCGCAGCATGGATCGACGCCTCATGACCTCTTTCGGCATATGGACATCGCGGCTCACCAAGCCAAAGGCAAAGGCGTCAGTCATCTCATCTTCGATCCAGGCAAAAGCATGAACCAGTCACACCGCCTTACCCTCGCCGGTGAGTTGCGCCACGCCATCGAAGATGGCGACCTTTTGCTCTACCTGCAACCGAAAGTCGAGATGTTAACCGGTCGCGTTTGCGGAACGGAAGGACTAGTCCGTTGGCGCCACGCTGTCCGAGGAATAATTCCCCCCGGCGAATTCATTGATCTAGCTGAACACACCGGTCTCATCAAGCCGCTAACTGAGTGGGTCATCGAGACAGCACTACGCCTGAATCAAACTTGGGAACGTTCGGGCTGCTCTGTGCCAATCGCCGTAAACCTCTCCGCATACAACTTTCGGGATGAAAATCTTCTAAAGACAATCCGTAATCTCTTGACTACATGGGGCACGACCCGAGGTCTGCTGGAAATAGAGATTACCGAAAGCGCGGTGATGGAAGACGCTGAATTCGCCCTTAACGTCTTGCATGGGTTACGGGATGAGGGCATTCCGCTCTGCATCGACGACTTCGGCACCGGGTATTCTTCTCTGAGCTATCTGCAAATGCTTCCGATGGAGTACATCAAGATCGATCAGTCGTTCGTGCGAAACATGTCGACCAGTAGCGATTCGGCTGCAATCGTACGCTCGACAATAGACCTCGCCCATGATCTCGGACGAAAGACAGTGGCCGAAGGCGTTGAAACACAAGCCGACTGGAAGATACTCGCTGAACTCGGCTGCGATGTGGCACAAGGTTACTTCATTGCCAAGCCAATGCCGGCGGAGGAATTTCAGGAATGGATGGCACGATACCGAACCTAAGCTGAAGCGTTATTTGGCATAGGAAACACCAGCCGCATTCTTTCTCCACTAGGATCCGCGCATTTGCCATCCATGCTCAGCATCTCTCGGCGATTCCTTTGGTCATAGCCCGGCGCGATAAAGCCATGCGATTACCGATGCACTTCAAGTGGATCGATCGTCTTCGCCGACCTCGCAGCGCAAGTCTGCTGGCCGTATTCAATGGGCAGCGCTTGCGACCACCAACCTTGCTTGACAACGAAACGATTCCTCTCACAGGATGTGGGCGTGCCCCATAACCGTGAGAAAAACCGTACTGCCTACCTTTGGTGCGTGAATGCTCAAGCTGCGCACTTGGATGACGCGCGCCCCGCGATGCATATCGAGTGGAGCGCTTGGCAACTGCAACGTCAGTAAGCTGGCATGACCCCCAAAGTCGCTTTCGGTTACCGTCGCTAGGCAGCCGTCCGAGCCATTCTCGCACGTGACGGTATCGCGCAATTGCAGTTGCTCCGGACGCAGCATGATCTGCGCGTTGCCAGTGCGTGTGCGATCAAAGATAGGGATCTGCCCCAGTTCACAATTGGCCCAGCCGGACTCAAGGCGGGCCGGAACGATAATGGCATCGCCCAGGAACCGCGCGGCTTCTTCGTCGCTGGGGTACAGGTACAAGTCTCTTGGACGTCCTACCTGAACTAGCTTGCCCTTGCGCATGACCGCGAGTTGGTCGGCAAACGACAGCGCCTCCGACTGATCATGGGTCACCAGAATGGAGGTCACCCCCGTTTCTGCCAGTACCTGCTCCACAACCTTGCGTATCGACGTGCGCAAACCGGTATCAAGTGCCGAGAACGGTTCGTCCAAAAGCATGAGTGTCGGACGCTGGGCCAAGGCTCGGGCCAGAGCCACTCGCTGCTGCTGACCACCGGAGAGCTCATGCGGCCAGCTTTTGAGCATGCGTGCATCGAGCTCCACCAGTTCCATTAGTTCGGCCACGCGTTGAGGCTTTCCGGCATTGTTGTCGGACAAGCCAAAGCCAATATTGGCGGCAATCGACATGTGCGGGAACAATGCACCATCCTGCGGCACATACCCGATCCGGCGCTGGTGCGCGGGGACTGCCGCCGGGGCGTCGAAAAGAACCTTGCCATCGAGCGAAATTCTTCCGCGGTCCGGAAACTCGAACCCGGCAATCATCCGCAGTAGAGTGGTCTTCCCTGAGCCGGATGGACCGACAATTGCGGTACGGCTGCCGGCCTCGACTGACAGATCGATTTTCTCTGCGACGCGGAGCGGGCCGTACGATTTGTCAATGGCGTTCAGTTCAAGCGTACTCATCGGCCGGCGCTCCGTCTGGATTGAGAATCAAGGAGCCAGGTCAGTGGCAGCGAAAGAGCGATCATGATTAGCGCATAAGGGGCTGCTGAAACATAGTCAATTTCACTGCTCAAGGCCCAGAATCCGGTGGCCAGTGTGCGTGTGCCGTTGGGTGCGAGCAACAGGGTCGCGGTCAGTTCATTGGTAATGCCGAGGAAAACCAGCGCCGCGCCTGCCGCCGCACTCGGTGCGGCCAGCCGCATGGTGATCAGCCAGACCGATTGAGTCGGCGTGCGCCCCAGACTGCGTGCGACGTTTTCCAGTTCCACCGGTGCTTGAGCAATGCCAGCGCGCAGGCTGACCAAGGCGCGCGGCAAGAACATCAACAGGTAAGCCAACAGAACCGTGATGGCGGTCTGGTAGATCGGACGCGCAAATTTGACCGTGAGTGTAACCAGTGCCAGCGCCACGACAATGCCCGGCAACGCGCCGGCGACGTAGTTGCAGCCCTCAAGCAGGCGCTGCAACCGTCCCGGAACGCGAATCGATAGCCAGGCCATGGGAATCGCCGCGCAGGTCGTGAGCGCCGCACCTGCGCTTGCAAGAAGCAGCGTCTGCTGTAGTGCCGAAAGAACGCTGGCCCGATCCCAGACCTCGGTTCCGCCGACGATCAACCACTTGCCGAGCGTTATCAACGGAACCCCCAAGGCCAGCGCACTGGTCAGCGCCGCGAGCAGCAGCGCCAAGGCTGTAGTGCTTCGGTTCAGGAGAGAACGTCGTTGCAGGCGTGCGCTGCCCGAACCGACTCGGGCATAGCGAGCCTGGCCGCGCTTGGCGGCCTCGAGCGCCAACATGGCAAGGCAGCTCAACGCCAGAACGCCGGCCAGCATATTGGCCGCCGGGCCGTTGTAGGTGGACTGAAACTGGTCAAAGATGGCGGTGGTGAAGGTATCGAAGCGGATCATGGCATACAGGCCATATTCGGACAGCAAGTGCAGAGCCACCAGCAGGATGCCGCCCCAGATCGCCAGACGCAATTGCGGCAAGACGACGCGAAAGAAAACCGCCCACGGGCGCAGCCCGAGCGAGGCGGCGACATCCTCAATGCCTGGGTCCAGTCGTCGTAGTGCCGCGGCGACCGGCAGATAGAGAAACGGTGAATAGGAAATCACCGACAACAAAACGGCTGCGGCCAAACCATGAATCGACGGCACCAGGCTAACCCAGGCATAGCTGTGCACAAACGCCGGTACCGCCAGGGGGGCGATCGCCAGCAGCGACCAAAGCCTGGCACCAGGTAGATCGGTGCGTTCGGTCAACCAGGCCATAGCCACACCGAAAGCGACGCACAGGGGGACGGTGATGGTCACCAACAATGCGGTGTTGACCAGGAGTTCCCCGACGCGCGGACGGAACACCAGTTCCTGTACAGTGTGCCAGCCGATCTGGATGGCGACTGCCAACACGAACAACAGCGGCAGAAGTGCCAACAGCGACACCAGCATGGCTGCGCCAAACACCGGCCAGGGCAATGGAGCGAGCGCTTGCCGCCGCGGCGCGGCCGCCGTAGCGCTCCTGCGCAAGTCGGACGTCGTGATTGCGACGCTGGAAGATTGTCCCGACGACACTTTAGAGCAGGCCCGCCTGAGTCATCAGGTCGACCACCTTCTTGCCGTTGAGCTTTGCAGCATCAACCGTCGGGGCATCCAGGTCCTTCAGCGGAAGCAACTTCGGGTTCGATTGCGCGTCTTGACCCACCGCGTACTCGAACGAATTTTCGGTTTTCAGGATGGTCTGGCCGCCCTTGCCGGTAACCCATCTTACGAAGGCCTGGGCTTCTTCCATATGCTTGCTGCTGGTTAACACGCCGGCGCCGGAGAGGCTGACGAAAGCCCCCGGATCCTTCCGCTTGAAGTAGAACAGTGCCGTGTTCTGGCTGTTTTCGCCGGTTTTGGATTGATCAACGAAGTAGTAATAATGGTAGATTACCCCGGCCTCAATCTGGCCGGCGTTCACCGCCTTCATCACCGTACTGTTGCCCTTGTACGCAGTGGAGTTGCTTTTCATCGCCTTGAGCCATTCCAGCGTCGCCGCCTCACCCTTGAGCTCAAGTATGGCACTGACGATGGCCTGGAAATCAGCACCGGCAGGCGAGGCGGCCCAGCGACCTTTCCAGTTCGGCCTGGCCAGATCGAGCAGCGACTTGGGCAGGTCGGCCGCCGTCAATTTGTCCTTGTTGTAGACAAGAACGGTCGAACGCGCAGCAATACCGACCCACTTGCCATGGCTTGGACGGTAGGCTGGATCGATTTGCGCCAGGGTTGCCGAAGCAATGGGTGCGAACAGCCCGGCATTGTCGACCAATACCATGGCTGGCGAGTTCTCGGTCAAGAAGACATCGGCAGGCGAAGCCGAACCTTCCTGTACCAATTGATTGCCTAGCTCGCTGTCGCTGCCATTACGTACGACGACCCTGATGCCCGTCTCGCGCGTAAAACCTTCGACCCAGGACCTGGTCAGGCTTTCATGCTGGGCGTTGTAAACCACGATGCCGTCTGCACTTGGTGCGGCATGCGTTACTCCCGCCGCCAGCAACGATGCGAAAAGCAGTACCGGCACGGTGGCCGAAATTTTCCGAAATGGCAACATGAGGTAGTTCCTGTAGGAAGTAAAGGGCACAAAGCGAGCGGCCTGCATAGCCGACACTCATCGTCACTATACACGAATAGGAATCATTCGCATCTATAGGACCGATATTTCGCATTAACGCTACTGGATATTGAGGAACTTCACGGGATGCGAGACAGCAGTCATCACGAATTCGAGTGTTGAGACGGCGGTGTCGGCAAGCGAAAGGTTGCTATCTGAGTTGAGCGCTCGCCCGGCAAGACCGCTCACGGATAGGAACTCGGTCTAGACAGATCTGGGCAATCGGTCCCAAGGGCATCCGCAATACAAATGTGAGCGGTCGTCGGCCACGTAAACACACCGAGCGAAAAATCCCCGCTAAGCCAACCCAACGACCTTGTCGCGAAAAACCGACAGCTACCCGGGCTCGGGTCAAACCACACCCAATTAAGATGTAAATATATTGCATCTATTATTAGATGCAATTAATATATATCTTCTACCGCCCCAGCTCATTCTTGTGGCCATGAGCCTCAACAACTTTTATAGGAGATCTTGCCGTGCACGCTACACGCAAACTGTGGACATGGCTGGCCGTCATCTGCGTTCTGTCCTTTGCCGCTCTAGGCTGGGTCGGAACAGAAATCTATCTGACCGCGCCGCCCATTCCGAAACAAGTCATTAGCACACAAGGCGACGTGCTGTTTTCCGAGGGCCAGGTGCAACTCGGCCAGGAGGCCTGGCTGTCCGCTGGCGGTCAGCAGTTGGGATCAGTCTGGGGGCATGGCAGTTATGTCGCACCCGACTGGTCGGCTGACTGGCTGCACCGCGAGGCTTTGGCCTTGCGCGAAATCCTGGCACAACGCGATTTCGGCAAGAAATTCGAGCAACTGGGCGTCGGCCAACAAGCCGAGCTAAATGGTCTGCTCAAGAACGAAATGCGTCACAACAGCTTCGATGCGAAGAGCGAAACGATCGTCCTTTCAACTGAGCGTACCGAAGCGGTAAAACAGGTTGTACAGCACTACGTGGGTCTGTTCGGTGATGATCCGGCGATGGACAAACTGCGCGAACAGTACGCGATGAACGCCGGTTCTCTGCCCGACCGGAAGGATTTGCAGGCGCTCCCCGCGTTCATCTTCTGGTCTTCCTGGTCCGCAGCCACCGACCGGCCGGGTGAAAGTGATCTGAGCTACACCAGCAATTGGCCGCATGACGCCCTGGTCGGGAATACGCCGACCACCGGCGCCGGAATCTGGTCGATCGCCAGCGTCATCCTGATGATCGCGGCGATTGCCGGGATGATCTTCTACCATTCGATCAGCAAGGAAGAAGGCGACCCGGTTCCGCCCAAGGCCGATCCCTTGTTCAACCTGAAGCCGACGCCGTCGATGAAGGCCACGAAGAAGTATTTCTATGTGGTGATCGGCCTGATCCTGGTGCAAGTCGGCATGGGAGCGATCACGGCGCATTACGCGGTCGAAGGGCACAGCTTCTTTGGCTATCCGCTGGCGCAGATCCTGCCCTTCACCGTGAGCCGCACCATCCATACGCAGTTCGCCGTCCTGTGGATCGCGACGGCCTGGCTGGCTACCGGCCTGTACATTGCGCCGGCGATTTCGGGACACGAACCACGATTCCAGAAACTGGGCGTCGATGTCCTGTTCTACGCGTTGCTGGTGATCGTTGTCGGTTCGACGGCGTTTGGCTGGATCGGCTCGTTGCAGCATCTGGGCAACAGCTTCAGTTTCTGGATCGGTAACCAGGGGCTGGAATTCACCAGCATGGGGCGCATTTGGCAAATCCTGCTGTTCGTCGGGCTCTTGTTCTGGGTTCTGCTGCTGGGGCGCGGGTTGATGCCGGCATTGAAGACGCCATCTGAAAGCCGCGGCCTGATTGCCATGGTCTTCCTGGCGGCGCTGTGCATCGGCGGTTTCTACGCGACTTCGCTGACCTGGGGCCCGCATACTCACTACTCGATGATCGAGTATTGGCGTTGGTGGCTGGTGCACCTGTGGGTCGAAGGCTTCTTCGAAGTATTCGCGACGGCCGTCATCGCCCTGTTGTTCACGCGCCTTGGCTTGATCCGTGCGAGTACCGCGAATAGCGCCATCGTGCTCGAAACGATCGTGTTCCTGTTCGGCGGCATCCTCGGCACGCTGCACCACCTCTATTTCACCGGAACACCGACTTTCGTGATCGCCATCGGCGCCATGTTCTCGGCGCTGGAGGTGGTCCCGCTGGCGATGATCGGCGTCGAGGCTTATCGCAACTTCCAGCGTTCGAAGTCGGCGCCCTGGGTGCAGGCGTACAAATGGCCGATTCTGTGCTTCATCGCGGTGGGCTTCTGGAACGTCGTCGGCGCCGGCTTGCTCGGCTTTTCGATCAACACGCCGATTGCGCTGTACTACATGCAGGGACTCAACATGACGGCAGCGCATGGTCATGCCGCGCTGTTCGGCGTCTATGGCATGCTCGGCATCGGTTTGTTGTTGTTCTGCCTGCGCGGCCTGTCCGAACGATCGGCGTGGTCCGACCGCCTGCTGCAAACGATGTTCTGGTCGCTCAACATCGGACTGGCGATGATGGTCTTCATCTCGCTGGTTCCCGCCGGCATCTACCAGGCCTGGGCCAGTATCAGCCAGGGAATGTGGTTCGCGCGCTCGCCCGAAGTCGTCCATTCGCAGCTGATGGAAACCTTGGTCTGGATGCGGATTCCCGGCGATGTCGTGTTCTCGGTAGGCGTTGTTTTCCTGGCCTTGTTTGCGCTGCGCCTGTTGCGTAGCAGGAAAACCCAGCCCCTGATCAACCCGGTCGCCAGCACCGAAAAGGCTTGATCGATCGCATTTGAATGCGGCCGGGAATCATTCGATCCCGGCCGCATCGTCATTCGCCCCCACTCGCCGATGGCATCTATCTGTGCACGATTGCGATTGGCGAGCGCCTACACCGCCAGATGCGCTTCAAGAACTACGAACATCTCACGTTCTTCAAAACGCACATGGGACATCAAAAGTTCGGCGAAACACAGCAATGTCGCGGCGTCAGCGTGCTCCAATTGAAGGGCGAGGCGGCGCAGTTCCCCGTGATCATACTGAAGCCGCTTTACGAGTCTGTCTTCACCGGCCTTAACCAGCAACGGCAACAAGCTGTCTTCCTCGATGACAAAGTGGGGATCGAGCGCCGAGAAAAAAGCTGCAAGGCAGGCCACCGCTGTCGTTTCAACTTTTGTTTGGTCGCCCGACATTGCGGCGCGTTTGGCTTTGAGTGCCAACTGCAATGCACTGTGGTGCTCGCGCGAAAGGTCTTGCAGTTTTGGATGTCGCTTCATATTGACCGATTCAACTTCAACAATTCATGCACACGAAACACTCGAAACGATGGCAGAATCATCTTCCAAAGTTGGCCAGGGGCTTGCCGACCCGGACCTAGTTGGTCAGATTTTTCTGCGGTACGCTGTCTTTCCAGCGAATGGCCATCAAGTGCTCCTGCGGCTTTTCCAGGAGGTCGGCGAGCGTGTAACCGTCGAGCACCAAGAACATGGCATTCAAGGCTTCGCCTAGAATGCCACGCAAACGACAAGCCGACAGAATCCTGCACGATGAATTGCCGCTGAAACACTCGACCATCGCGATGTCGCCTTCGGTTTGCCGAATCACCTCGCCCAGTACGATTTCCTTCGGCGCTCGCGCCAAACGCATCCCACCGCCTTTGCCGCGAACTGTCTCGAGGTATCCGCCGCGTCCGAGCTGATGCACTACTTTCATCAGGTGGTTTTCAGAAATCTCGTGCGCCGCAGCAATCTCTGAAATGGTCGCCAGGCGGTCCGATTGAACCCCCAGATACATCAGCACGCGCAGGCTGTAGTCGGAAAATGAGCTTAGTCTCATGGCTGTTCTTTAAGATGTATTTATATTATTGCTTATTCGGCAAAGGATTGATAGCATGTAGATGCAATTCATTTGAATCTTATTGCAAGACTCACGCGCAATCCACCAGAATCGGACGTCACGAGAGCTATGCGCCATCAGCCAGTGCCCAGAAAAGTCATCCCCATCAAGCCGATCTTCGATCCGGAGGCCAAGGTCTATCCGCGTACGATCAAAGGCGCCTTCACCCGCTGGCGCTGGATTTTCGTCTGGCTGACCCAGCTTGTTTTCTATGGCCTGTGTTGGTTGCCCTGGCACGGCCGGCAGGCCATCCTGCTTGATATCGATCAGCGCAAGTTTTACTTCTTCGACTTGGTGCTGTGGCCGCAAGACACGATCTATCTTGTCCCGCTGATGGTCTTGGGTGCGCTCGCGCTATTTCTGTTCACGGCCGTCGCCGGCCGCCTGTGGTGCGGCTATACCTGCCCGCAAACCGTCTATACGGAAATCTTCCTATGGTTCGAGAAGGTCATCGAAGGCGAACGGCCGCAACGCATCAAGCTCGACGCGGCGCCGTGGACGCCGCGAAAATTGGCAATAAAAACGGCCAAGCATGCGACCTGGATGATCTTTTCGCTGTGGACAGGATTTACCTTTGTCGGCTATTTCACGCCGATTCACGATCTGGCGCGCGACATTTTTTCATTGTCACCGGGCGCCTGGTCGTCGTTCTGGGTCGGTTTTTACGCTCTGGCCACCTACGGCAACGCCGGCTTCCTGCGCGAACAGATGTGTCGCCAGATCTGCCCCTACGCCCGCTTCCAGTTCGTCATGTTCGACCCCGATACACTGATCATCGCCTACGACGTCGAGCGCGGCGAATCGCGCGGAGCACGCGCCAAGGCGGTCGACCACCCCGCGCAAGGCTTGGGCGACTGTGTCGATTGCGGCATTTGCGTCCAGGTCTGTCCGACCGGAATCGACATTCGCGACGGCTTGCAGAACGAGTGCATTGGCTGCGCCGCGTGTATCGACGCCTGCGATCAGGTGATGGACAAGATGGACTACCCGCGCGGGTTGATCCGTTATTCGACGCAGAACGCCGTCAGCAAGCGCTACGGTCCGATGGATATCGTACGCCGCGCTTTCCGGCCACGAGTAATCATTTACAGCGCGGTTCTCTTTCTGCTCACGGCGGCAACGGCCTGGTCTCTGGCGACGCGCATCCCCTTGAAGGTCAACATATTGAAGGATCACGGCACGCTGTCGCGCGAAGCCGACGACGGCAGCATCGACAACATCTACGAGTTGAAGATCATGAACACCGGCGACCGGACGCGAACCTTCCGTCTCAGCATCGCCGGAATCGACGGCATCCGCCTCGAAAACGATCGGCCGATCACCGTAAGGGGCGGCGAAATGGGTAGTCAGACCATCGTGCTCAGCGCCGATCCCGGCGCAGCCAAGGCCGGCGCGAACCCAATCGAATTCAAGGTCGAAGATGTCGGCGACGCGACCGTTGCGGTGACCGAGCAGTCGAAATTCTGGATGCCTTGACGGCAAGGCGATACAAAAAGGAGTTCAAATGAACCAATTACCCCTAGTTCGACCGCCATCAGCGATCGAACCCGCGAATCAAGCCACTTTCGCACTTTGGAATCTGGGTTTTCGCCCGTTCTACTTGTTGGCGAGCGTGTTCAGCGCGATTAGCGTAATCCTCTGGGTCGCGCAGTTTTCGGGATTCCTGCCCGCCGCCTATCTCTCGGGAGCATCGTGGCACGGCCATGAAATGCTGTTCGGCTACGCAATGGCGATCATTGCAGGTTTCCTGCCGACTGCGGTACGGGCGTGGACCAACCAAGCCACGCCCAGCGGCGTACCCTTGATGGCCTTGGCAGCGCTCTGGATCGCCGGCAGAGTCCTGGTATTGACGCCGCTGGCGATGACCGCGGCGGTGATCAATGCCGCGTTTCCACTCGCCGTCGCAGTGGCCATCAGTATTCCGTTGTGGAAAGCGCGAAACACGCGCAACTATTTTTTCGTCGGTCTGCTGGTATTGATGGGCGGACTGATTTTTGCCGTGCACATGGCTTTGCAGGGACGCTTCGACCTATCGCCGCGCCTTGGCTTGCAACTGGCACTGGATCTGGTCCTCTTCATCATGGTGGTGATGGGAGGCCGCGTGATCCCGATGTTTACCAATAACGGCATCCCCGGCACCAACGCCACGCGCCATCCGCTGGTGGAAAAAGCGGCGTTGGGATCGGTGATGCTGTTGTTCGTATCCGCTCTACTGCAATGGTCGCCGCCCATCGTCGCCATGATTGCGCTCGTCAGTGCGCTGGCAAATGGCTGGCGCTTGTTTCTGTGGAAACCGTGGCGCACCCTGGCTACACCACTGGTGTGGATACTTCATGCCGCCTATGCCTGGATCGTCGTCTATCTCATCTTGCGCGGCCTGACGGCTCTGGGTTTCCTGACGGGTTCCTATGCCGCCCACGCACTCACGGTCGGCGCCATTGGCGGCCTGACCCTAGGCATGATGACCCGGACGGCGCGCGGTCATACCGGGCGGCTGCTGATTGCCGACGGTTTCGAAATCACGGCGTTCGTGCTGATCCAGGCGGCAGCGATCATTCGCGTCTTCGGCGGAATCGCATCGCCAGGACTGTACCTGGTGAGTATTGAACTGTCTGGGCTGCTTTGGGCCGCTGCGTTCGGTCTTTATGCGGTGCGTTACTGGCCCGTTCTGACGCGTCCCCGGTTGGACGGCAAGCCGGGATGAGAAAGGCTTTCCGTGCCTATTGTTCGTGCTCTAGGGCAGTCGGTCAGGTCAGGAATTTTTGCATCTCAGTTAGGCGGTTTATCTTATGTCAATTATAGGGAAGCAGGCCGAGTCCACAATGGTCGAGGCAGAACCGGACGCAATCTACGAGATTGAGTTGTGCAACGGCGAACGCCGTCGTTGGCGCTACTGTGGGGCAGTATCGCAGTCACAGATTTGGTGGCGTGATATGGAAACAGGACGCGAATTCAACGAAACCAGCGTGATGTATGCCTGGACGATTATTCGAAAAGAAGAACCCTCGACGAAACCCGGGACGGAAGAAAGATCATGACCTTGAGCGCGCAATTCGACACCCATCGCCTGATCACAGAATAAATTGCAGACGCCATCATTTACAGCGATGCGGAAGGAGTCATTCGCTTCTGGAATGCCGCCGCTGTGGGGATTTTTGGCCACACAAAAGACGAGGCCATAGGGCAAAGCCTCGACCTGATTATTCCCGAGCGACTGCGTGCCGCCCACTGGGCGGGCTTCAACCGCGCGATGGCGAATGGCATGACGCAACATGCTGGACGAGCGACGCTTACCCGCGCGCTGAAACGCGATGGAGGGGGCATCTTTGTCGAGATGAGTTTCGCGATCATTACAGATGGGGGCGGTGAAGCCACGGGGTCTATAGCGATGGCTCGTGATGTAACGAAGCGCCACTTGGCTGAGAAGATTTTTCGGGAAAGTACCGCTACCGGCCCCCAAGGGCAGTAATCGAAAGCAATTGACTGAAGTAAGGAAAAACGATGGCAAAGCCGTTTCCATTGAACCCCAAACATCCCGAACGAATTTGCTGGGGGTGTGACAAGTATTGTTCGGTTGACTCACTCAATTGTGGGAACGGCTCGGGTCGCACTCAGCATCCGGCGGAACTGATTGGTGAAGATTGGTATAAGCACGGAGATTGGGGTATCGAATACCCTGCGGATCAGGAATCGGAATAGCCTGCAGATGATTCATGTCGATATATGACAGTTTTTTGCCGCTATATCGTGATTGCTCCGCGTCCGAACTCGATCACACGGTCCTCTACGCGGACTTTGCCATCGACGCTTATTGACAGCTGCAGCAGGCATGGCCGACCAGGCGTCGTCCGCAAGACCTACTCGCTCGAATGAATCATATCGGCGGGCACGACCCATTCCTCGAAGAGAGCGTTGGGTTTGGGCGCCCCAGAGACAGTCAGCCGCAACGTCGATGCTGCCCATCGAGTCGGTTTCCGAACGCTTCATGGCGAGGCGTCCCTATCTCTGGGCGTGCAGCGCTGAATTGAGCTGGTCCACAATCTCCGACCAGTCCGAGTCGTCCTGAATTGCCTCGCGCAAAAAAGCGGCTTGCGTGGGCGTCCAGAATGCCGCGTCGGACAAACGAATTCCCCCCGGCAACGACCTGTAGGTTGTGATGAAGTGCGCGATGGCTGCTGCGTCGCTGTCTTGGCCGAGTTGAGAAAACAGGTGACTCATCGTGTGCGTGTGCTGTTCCATCGCCGACTCCTTGCCGGTCTACGGCAGTATTGGAGTTGCTGCCAAGCCGGTAGTAGAAACATAATCTTGCGACCAAAGCTCGCGGGTGGCGCCGAAAAATTCGATCGCCCGTGCGAGACTAACAATCCTGGGCGACCGGGTCTGTGCGCTGCCGAACGCAAAACGCTATGCAGCGCATGTCGCCACAATGTCAAGCGAACGCAAGCGCAACGCCGGATCGTAAATGTCACAAACGAGCATCAGTTCATCCGCGGCCGTGCTGTGCAGAAGCTCCGTCAGGCCCCGGCGTACGCTGTCCGGGCTGCCGATCACGGCGGCACCGAGAAAGTCGCCGATGGCGTCGCGCTCGTGCGGGTCAAGGCGCGACATGTAGCCTTCAACCGGCGGCGGAAAGCGGCCGCGGTCTCCCCGCAAAATGCCGAGGACACGCTGGTAAGTGCTACTGGCCAGGAATTGCGCCTCGTCATCGCTCGGCGCAGCGATCAGCGGAACGCCGATCATCACGTACGGTCGAGCCAGCGCGGCAGATGGACGGAACTCATGCCGGTACAGATCAACAGCCTGCTGCAGCAAGCGCGGCGCGAAGTGTGCGGCGAACGCATAGGGCAGGCCCCGCTCGGCGGCCAATCGGGCAGAGAACAGGCTCGAACCGAGCAGCCAGATCGGCACCTTGGTGCCGGCACCCGGCATGGCAACGACGGCTTGCCCCGCCAGCGGCGGCCCCAGCAATTGCTGAAGATCGGCGACATCGCGCGGGAAATCGGCCTCGGTCTCGACGCGATCCCGGCGCAGCGCCCGCATGGTGACCCGATCCGTACCCGGCGCCCTTCCCAGGCCCAGGTCGATACGGTCGGGGTACAGCTCGGCAAGTGTGCCGAACGCCTCGGCAACGACCAGCGGCGCGTGGTTGGGGAGCATGATCCCGCCGGAACCCACACGAATTCGTCGGGTTCCGGCAGCGATATAACCGACCAGAACGGCGGTCGCCGAGCTGGCGATTCCAGGCAAGTTGTGGTGTTCCGCCAGCCAGTAGCGCGTAAAGCCCAGGGTTTCGGCGTGCTGTGCGGTCTTCAGGGAGGTGGCCAGTGCTTCGGCCACGGAGCCGTCTTCCCGGACGGAAACGAGATCGAGCATGGAAAGTGGGGTGTCGCGCAGCGTCCTCATCGGTTGGGTCTGTGCTCAAAATTAGCGGTCACGTCTCGTTTCCAGGCTTATCGGTGCAAACCGGCAGTCGCCAGCGCGGCCGAACGAAATGGCAGGTATAGCCATCGGGGATGCGCTGAAGGTAATCCTGGTGCTCGGCTTCGGCCGGCCAAAAGTCGCCGGCGGGAAGGAGCTCGGTGACGACCTTGCCGGGCCACAGACCCGAGGCATCGACGTCGGCGATCGTGTCTTCGGCCACCCGCTTCTGCTCGTCGCTGGTATAGATGATCACCGATCGATAACTGGGTCCAGCGTCGTTGCCCTGACGATTAGGTGTGCTCGGGTCATGAATCTGGAAGAAGAACTCAAGGATCTGCCGATAACTGACACGGGCAGGATCAAAGACGATCTCAACGGCTTCCGCATGGGTTCCGTGGTTGCGATAGGTCGCATTGGGTACATTGCCGCCCGCATAGCCGACCCGCGTCGACAGGACGCCGTCGACACCGCGAATCAGCTCCTGCACTCCCCAGAAGCAACCGCCGGCAAGCACTGCGCGTTCGTCGCTCATGGCATGACCTGCGCTTGGTTCAGGTAGGCTGCATAGCCCTCCGCCGCCATCGCGTCGCGATGAATGAAGCGCAGCGAAGCTGAGTTGATGCAGTAGCGTAGTCCGCCGCGGTCACTTGGCCCGTCGGGGAAAACGTGCCCAAGATGGCTGTCCGCATGGGTCGAGCGTACTTCGATGCGGGCCATGCCGTGGGTGGTGTCGCGCAGTTCATTGACATGGGCCGGGTCTATGGGCCTGGTAAAACTGGGCCAGCCGCATCCCGACTCGAATTTGTCGGCTGAGGCGAACAACGGCTCGCCCGACACCACATCGACATAGATACCCGGTTCGTGGGTATGCAGATAGCTCCCGGTTCCGGGATGTTCAGTTCCGTTTTGCTGCGTGACGCGATACTGCTCGGGCGAGAGCGCCAATATGGCTTCGTGGGTCTTGCTGAATTTGCGCATTGCCTACTCCTCGTGGCAAACGGTACCAGGTAGACATCCAGCCGATTGGCCAGAAAGGACGGTAACGTTGACCTAGTAGACGCCGGCCTTCCGCGAAGGTTCTTCGCCCGGCTCGTCGGCCTCTCGGTTATTGGCTCGATTGTGTACCTACGGCTGCAGTGAACTGTTCACACGCCATGGACATGACGATACGGGCCTTACCTCAACGCCACGCTCTCCCTGCGGGGCGATTTCATCGAAAACTCTCGGTGTTTCGTTGAATGCGTGCTTCATCCGAACACTGCGCAGATCTATTCGTCACCGTGCCGACGGAACATCTAAAGAGCAGCCCGAATCCACAGCTATGGTAGGCACTGTCGTCGTAGAAGCGGAAACTCCGAAGCGACCTGAATCTCTCCGCTCAGTGCTCCCTCAATGCAACCGCTCTTGGCGATGATTGGATGGCTGAAATTTGTCGCTCAACGGCCGCCCAAGTTGCGATTCCCCAATGACCGCTGAAGCCGAAAATCTGCCACAAACGTCGTCCCCCTCGATTCTTTGAAGCGCAATCTTCTCGGAGATGAAAAACAAAAAGCCAACCGTAATCCGGCTGGCTTTTACTTGGAAGCATATCCTTGCCGCTCGATTTTGGAAGCATATCGTTGCCACATTGCGTCCAATTTATTCCAAAAACCCGTGCGTCTCTCTATCAGTCGGAATCATATCTTTGCCATCACCCCATTTCGGAAGGATAAACTTGCCGAGAATCCATTTACACAAAACACATGCGCCCCCGCGCTGAGCACAGGCTAGCTGCTTTCGGCAGCGATACGAGGTACATCGACATCGTCGTTCGTCGGCATATCAACCCACATTTCTAGAATATTAAAAAATTCCTTAATCTCTTTGCATCATCTTCTCGAACCGAAACGCTTCGTCATGTCCGGGAAAATCTTCGGAACAGGGATGGTTTGGATCTGAGTGATATTTGTTGAAAAACTCGATTATTTTGAATCCACATTTATTGACGTAAAAATGGATGTTTCTCTTTTCAAAGTATGGCGTGTAAGTCTGCCAAGTTTTTGTTTCCGGATATCGCTTTTCAATAGCAAACCATGCTTTATTCCCTAAGCCGCGACCATGCTCCCTTGCTCTTATAAAAAACAGGTCGAGAGAATTATTCTGAGTCTGCTCGTCGATGATTAACACAGCACCACCTACCTTTTGGCCATCGCACAGAATTCGCAGAACGACGCTACCTCGTGCATTCATAGAACTGTCCAGATCGTTTTCCGAAGGGATTGGCCCGTCTGGTAAGGATCCGAATTCATCCACCACTGCTAGGGCGAAGGATTCTTGAAGTTCCTTCTTGAAGGTTGGTATATCGTAGGCGTCAGCCATTTCTAAAGTGATTTTCTTATCGGCCATGGCATCGTCTCAATTTTGGTTGCCTAAATTCGGAACTGGTGATTTCACGTCACTTTTTCTTGCTCTGTCGAGCACTTTTTGGGAGAAGGACGTACTCCTCAATTCTGGGGGGACACCGCACTGACGCTTATCGTGACATTGACGACTGAGCCCTCCTCGACGAAGCTGTAAACTGCGGTCGTATCCTGCTCGCCAGTCGTTATCACCGCGAAGGTACGGTCAGCATTCGGATAATTGAGATTATGGTCTATCCACGTTCCGGAGTTTAGGTAGCATTTGCCATTGCCAATGTCCCGATAGGACGGCACATGGGTATGCCCGAACACAACCACGTCCACTTTTTCAGCGGGATTTTCGAGATACTGCGCCTTGGCCTGCTTGAAAAATGACTCAAACGCAAGGGCCCCCGTGACGGCCTCAATGAAGCTGTCGGGAACCTTGACTTGATTAAGCGTCTGACGCCCGGCCCAGGTACGTTGAATATTTCGGAACAGCAGCGGCGCTGAAATCGTTCCGTCCGCCTGCTGCGCCGGATAGAAATCAAGATAACTGTAGGCATCGTGAAATCCGCAGATGCGCATATTGAATATCTTTTCGGAAAGGCTCTCGTAGGGCGTCATCCGCGTCGATATTTTTTTCAGCGTCGCATAATACAAATAGGCGCCATACTGATCCGTGTTGTTTATATCGGGTATGTTTGTCACCTCGGGCAGACTTTTTGCAGCGCTCGGACGCCCCTCAAGCACCCAGGTTGCGGCATAGCGGGCGTAAAAATAGCCGGCAGGCAGGATCGTATTTTCATTTCCGCACAGTTGTGCGTTGGAGAGAGTGTCGGGCGCGGAAAACATATCGTAGCGGTGGCCATGCTCGATGACGATTTCATTGCGGTCGCCGGTATAGTAGGCGCCAAGCCCTTTGACATCCCTCGCCTGAAGCAACCCAGGGAGCGCTTCCTGCAAAACATCTGCCGCCAAGGTCAGATCATGATTTCCGGGAACGTAAACCAGCTTTATTCCACTGGCAATCACATTGTTTAGTTCATTGAAAACGCCCTGATTATTGGCGATCACACTCTTGTAAAACAGAGATTGATCCGTATAGACGGGATAATAAACAGGCAAATACCACTCATCCAGAAAATCACCGGCAATCACCAGTTCTCGTACATCGCTGGTGTTTTGCAGGCATTGCAAAAACCTAATAAGCAGAGGACGGTTTTTTAGGTTTTCGGTGTACTTGTCGTCTATGCCGAGGTGAAGATCGCTTATGACGACGATCTTGTTCCTGGCGTTACCCGCAGGCCACAAAGGCGTAGCGCTAGGGTCCGACGATGCGAAGTCGCCCCCCGCGCCGCCCGAGCATCCGGGAATGCCCAGCCCCGCAAGACACATCCCCGCGCCCGCGCCCAGCGTTCTAATAAAATCTCTTCGAGAAAAATTCATGTCAGGCCTCTGGCAGCCCCATGCTGCCTCGTAAATTGGGTCAAAATTCCGCGCAAATATACACTCTCTCGTTGTAGGGCGGCTTATCAGCTTGATGCTCTATGCGTACAATCGGCCAGGAGCTGCTGGTCAAGAATGCGCTCCAAAGCAGTCGTTCCCCGGAAAATTTGGCCGACAGAGGCTCTGTCCGAGCGGGCAGCATTCACAGTCCTTGGGGACTGTGGCGCAACACCGCTCACCAATCCCTCGGAGCCCCACGAAAAGCGGACTAGCTCACCCCGGTTACTTCAGCGGCTCTTTTCTCCCCACCTCGACCCCGGCAATTTTCTCCATGGGGATGATAACCGCCGCAAGATGCTGCTCGCTGTGCCCCAAACCTCGCGCTTCCACGTAGATCTGCTGCGCCAGCGCTGGTAGTAATAGCCTCACACCATTCTCCCTGGCCGTCCGGATGGCGCACTCGAGGTCCTTGACCATTCCGTTGACCGTATAGGCTGCGTCGAAATTACGAGGCAGAATGGCCTCGGGTACGGCTCGGTCGAGAGCACGGCACTGTCCCGAGCTGAGATGCAACACCTCGAACAGCATCTGCGGGTCGAGGCCGAGCTTCGTTCCGAGCACCATGGCCTCTGCCACCAGGACGTGTGCGGTTCCGGTGAGGATCTGGTTGCAGATCTTGGTTGAGCAGCCCGCTCCCACCGGCCCCATATGGAAAATGTTTTTCCCGAATACCTCAAGGACCGAGCGGGCCTTATTCAGTGCCGCCGTATCGGCGCCCACCATGACACTGAGCGTCCCACTCTCCGCGCCCTGCGGCCCGCCGCTGACAGGCGCGTCGATGAAGGAAACCCCTATGGCGCTGAGTGCTTCCTCAATTTTTCTACTGGTCATCGGATAAATCGTGCTCGTATCGATGAAAACCTGACCTGCGCGCGCCCCCTCGATCGCTCCCTCCGGCCCGAGGTAGATTTGTTCGACCTGTTCGGGTGTCAGAACGCAGGAAACAAGGATATCCACCGAACGTGCAACCTCCGCAGGTGACGATGCGGGCCGAGCCCCTAGGGCGACCAAGCGGTCGACGGGCCCCCTGCTTCGGTTGTGCGCTACCACCGAGTGTCCTGCCTTGATGAGGTTGTGTGCCATGGGGAACCCCATGCGTCCCAGACCGATAAATCCTACTTGCATATTTATTACCTCCTCGTTTTTATCAATATCAGGCTGCATATCTTTCTGAGCGGCCTACTCTGGAGCAGTGCAGATGGGACCGCAGCATCAATACAAGTGGAACGATCAGGGCGGCGGTCGCCGCCGAGGCCAGGACGCCGGTCGTCTGGCTGGTGTGATCGGCGAGCGCACCGTAGAGTATCGGCGCAATACCTCCCGAGCCGATCACGCTCGTATAGAAGAGCGCGAAGGCCCGGCCCGTATCGCCATCTGAAAGCTCCGGCACGGAGCCGTAGAGTACCGAAGAGGTGCCGTTGAGTACGATACCGAGTAACGGCAACAGGATGAGCGTTGGCGTCAGCGGCGTGACCAGCGTTGCCGCGATCAGCAGGGCTGTCGCAGCTTCCGTCATCATGACGCTCCTGACAACCCCCAGGCACTCGCCGAGCCTGCCGCAGCTCGCCTTGCCGAAGGCTCCGCCGATGAACAGCAGGGCGAGTGCGATGCCGACCGTCGGCAAGTCTCCGCCCCGACCACGGATAAGAAAGGGCAGAAACAGCAAATACCCCATGCGGGTCGCCGTATCGAGTGCACCTATCGTCATCAGAATGCCGAAGCCGTTGCGGCCGCGCCCGGCGGTGGCCGCTCCCGTGGCATTCCTGATGACGGCAGCCGCCGGCGGCAGCGATACCAGAGCGACGGCCAGAGTAATCCCCAACACGGCCATCAGGCCCAACACCGATTGCCACGCGAGGATCGGCAATAGCACGGCAATGAGCGTCGGCAGCACGGCTTTTCCGAGGTCGCCCGAAAAATTGTAGATGCCGAGCGGACGTCGCGACGCCGTGCCATAACTGTTGGTGACGAGCATCGAGCCCCGTGGGTGCTGGATGCTCGATCCGATGCCGGCTACGACGAGGCCGACGCAAAGCCCCGAAAAACCGAACGGCAGCGCCATGATCAACAAGCCAGCCGCGGCGACGACGGTCGACAGGATCAGTGCTGTTCGCGGTGACAAGCCGCTCAGGAGACGGTCGGCCGGAAGCTGGAAGCCCCCCATCGTCGCGTAATACAGGGCGCGAACGGCGGCCAGCGCCGCATAAGAAAGGCTAAATTGCGCCTGCCATGCGGGCAGGAAGGCATAGAGACCATCGGTGTAGCCGTCATGAAGCGCGTGAGTGAGGCAAGCACCTACCAGGCTGCGTTTTTGTGTGCTCCATCGATTTCTTGGTTCCATTATTGGCTGGGCTAGCGGAAACGTGAGGTGGGTTATTCGGTTGTAGCGTTTTTCAAACGAATCGTACATGTGTGAGCAATTATCGACTAGTATGCTTTTAGTCACGCATAACGTTACTTTTACTCACGAGTTAAAATGCGCCGCCTTCCCCCTTTAAACGCCCTTCGCATCTTCGAGGTCGCTGCTCGGACAGGCAGCTATGCCGAAGCAGGAGCCGAACTTGGTCTAACCCATGGCGCAGTGAGCCGGCAAATCGCTGCGCTCGAAAGCTGGCTAGGGCAGAGGCTCTTCACGAGAGACGGCCGCTGCATGGTCGCGACGCCAATGGCGAAGATATTCGCCGCAGAGGTCGGCCTTTCGTTCGATCGCCTGGCTGTTGCGGCGGAAGCTTGCGGCCGACCTGGCGCGCGACGCATCTTGCGTGTAAGCGCTCCGACTAGCCTCGCGATGCGCTGGCTGATTCCACGGCTCAATCGCTACCACGCAGATCATCCGCACGTCGAAGTCGCGGTTACGACGGTTTCGTGTGTGCTCGAGGAATTGCGCGGTGGCGTCGACTTGGCGATTCGGCGCGGTGTCGCTCGAGCGGATGTATGGCCGCAGCACCGCATCGTTCCATTGCTGGATGACGTGGACACGCTGATCATGAGCCCCGCGCTATTCGCGCATCGGCCGATCCTGAAGCCGGCTGACATCGAGGGCCATACGCTGTTTGCGAGCGAAACTCGCGCCGGCGATTGGGCGAACTGGCTCGAGGCGGCCGGACTCCAACATCTTGCCGGACTCCCCCGTCAGATATTTGATCACTTTTTCGTGGCGCGCCAAGCCGTGGAAGACGGGCTCGGCATCGGGATCGGCCCGCTGCCGATGCTGGATATCGACATTGCCAGCGGAAGGCTGATGACGCCGCTGCCGGACATCCGGGTTCCGCAAACGGGTTATGTCGCGATAATCCCACGTCAGGCCGAAGCCGGAAATCTGGTTGCCGGCTTCGTCGACTGGCTTGTTGGAGAGGCGCGCGGACCGGTTCCCTAACTGAATTAGCAACCCGTAGTCGAAAGTCCGCTTTTCCAATGCCTGATCGACCGCAAAGTGTCGAAAATACTCGGTGATGTCAGGCAACTTTCGGGGTGCGAAATTTCACTGACTGCTTTCCGGAGATGAAATCGAAGAGGTAGCGGTCGTGTCGCGACCCTGAGCTGTCATCATCATTTGCGGTAAAGCTAGCTGCGCTGGTGCCGCCAAAAACATTCTGAATTCGCATGTTCTGGCATCTACGTGTCTCGCCTCATCGACTTGACGTAGCGATCGCCGATGCGATGAAAAGTCTTCCAGGGCAGAAAGCCCATGAGTTGGGCGAACAACGTCTTGCCGAGGTTCATCGGCGTCTCCGTCGAAAGCAAAGCCAGAAGACTTCCTCATCGGCAATTCACCGTTCAAATCGGAGATACACAAAAATTCTCCGAATGCCGCACCAGTTCTTGGTTTCAAGCTCATGGGTATCGTTTTAACAGGACACTACTGATTCTAAGGATTATTTTACAAATCTTTCGTGTTTGGCTTAGTCTTTTCCTTCTTCGTGCCGAAAACAATCATGGATTGAGTAAGCTTCCCCGCATATTTCATCACCATCAAATGCGTGCCATCCCGGCGCATCCAAGTGCTGGTGACGTTTTCTGCGTGAGCGCCGAACCCATTTGACACGATTTCCCTGTCAATAATGGTGGGTTTTCCGTACTTTTCCTCCAAAGCTTCCATTACCGTACTATACAGGTTCACAGAAATGGTCATGGAGATGTCGGCCAGTGCGCCATCTTGCTGCGTTGTTGTTGATACGTCTGCCATCGCCCCGGCAATCGTTGTAACCCCCATGCAAGACGTGTGATCCTTATAATCACGACAAGACATCTCAAAGCGATCAGGGATATTCTTTCGCTCCCATTCGCACATATCCTTTGCCCCTGCGCATCCCATTGGGAGCACTTGCCTAATTTTCTCAATAGGTACCTGACTACCAACAAGCAACCCCTTGAATTCAAGGGGCACGGTGGAAACTTCCTCCGCCTCAACAGGGGCTGGTTTCGTGATTTGACTGGCAGGCTTCGCCGGCTTTGCCGCATGTGCACCGCATACAACACCAACAGAAAGAAGCGTTGCAACGATGATTTTTCTGATGCTTTTGGTCATGGTAGTCCCTTTATTGGCTGGTTCATGGAACCGGCGACGGTCCGTTGATGGCCGGGAGTGTGAGGTCAGCAACGGCGGCTTTGGAGCATTCTACTCGCGGAGCCTCGGTTTCGCTGACCGGCCACTTTGTGAAAAGCTGACGGACCGAAATGGGTCGGGTGTGAGAGTTCGCCGAATGGGTAAGCGGACCTTCTGCGTGATTTCCACCTGAACGGCAGTTGACCGGCGCATTGCTGCCCGGCATTACCAATCCCGGCAACGGCAGCTCAGGCACCGAAAACCTGCCGAGAAGACCGTTAGGCGAGAGCGACAATTCGTAGTCGAGGTTTTTGTAGGGCAGAAAAGCAAAAAGCCAACCGTAATCCGGTTGGCTTTTACTTGGAAGCATATCCTTGCCCCTCGATTTTGGAAGCATATCGTTGCCAAACGGCAAAGTTATGGTTCCCGGGACAATGCGGGTTTCGTATTTTTGAATCATGGTGGGCGGTACTGGGTTCGAACCAGTGACCCCTGCCGTGTGAAGGCAGTGCTCTACCACTGAGCTAACCGCCCGCTCGAGGGACGGGATTTAACCACAACTCGGCCGGGCGGTCAATTTGAAGAGTGCTTTACTTTACAATACGCGTTTTCCGCTTTTGGGCCACAGATCATGATCCGCACCCGTTTTGCCCCCTCCCCGACCGGTTTCCTGCACATTGGCGGCGCGCGCACCGCCCTTTTCTCGTGGGCCTTCGCCCGCCATCACGGCGGGAAATTCGTTCTGCGCGTCGAAGACACCGACGTCGCACGCTCGACGCCACAAGCCGTGCAGGCGATTCTCGACGGCATGAACTGGCTCGGCTTGAACTACGACGAAGGCCCGTTCTACCAGATGCAGCGCATGGACCGCTACAAGGAAGTGCTCAAGACGATGGTCGACTCGGGCGCCGCCTACCCCTGCTACACGACGCCCGACGAGCTCGAACGCATGCGCGAGGAGCAACGCGCCGCCGGCAAGAAACCGCGCTATGACGGCACCTGGCGCCCGGAGCCCGGCAAAACGCTGCCGACGCCGCCGGCAGGAATGACGCCGGTGCTGCGTTTCCGCAATCCGAGTTCGGGCGTGGTCGCCTGGGACGACATGGTCAAGGGCCGCATCGAGATCGCCAACGCCGAACTCGACGACCTGGTGATCGCGCGCGCCGACGGCACGCCGACGTACAACTTCTGCGTCGTCGTCGACGACTGGGAAATGGGGATCACCCACGTCATCCGCGGCGACGATCACGTCAACAACACGCCGCGCCAGATCAACATCCTCGAAGCGCTCGGCGCACCGGTGCCAATCTACGCCCACCTCTCGATGATCCTCGGCGACGACGGGCAGAAGCTCTCCAAGCGCCATGGCGCGGTCAGCGTGATGCAATACGACGACGAGGGCTACCTGCCCGAGGCGGTGCTCAACTATCTGGCCCGCCTGGGCTGGTCGCACGGCGACGACGAGGTGTTCTCGATGCAGCAGTTCTGCGAGTGGTTCGACCTCGAACACATCACGCCGTCGGCGGCGCAGTTCAACACCGAAAAGCTCAACTGGCTCAACGCCCACTACCTCAAGGCGTCCGACAACGCGCGGCTGGCGGCGCTGGTCGAACCGCGTCTCGCAGCGCGCGGCGTCACCGTCACCGCGACGCCGTCGCTGGCGGCCATCATCGGGCTCTACAAGGAGCGCGCCACCAACCTCAACGAACTGGCCGACGCCGCCGAACCGTTCTACATCGACCTGCAACCGAACGCCGAGACGCTGGCGCAGCACCTGATCCCCGAAGCGCTGCCGGCGCTCGCCGACTTCATCGCCGGCGTTCGCGACGTCGCCTGGGAAGCGCCGGCCATCGGCGCACTGATCAAGACCTGCATCGGCGCGCATGGGCTCAAAATGCCCAAGCTGGCGATGCCGCTGCGCGTGCTGCTGACCGGGCAGGCGCACACGCCGTCGGTCGACGCGGTGATTGCGCTTTTCCCGCGCGAGTTGGTACTGAAGCGCCTGAGCGTGGCGACGCGCGACTAAAAACTTGTCGCTAATACTCAATAAAATTCAAAAAGCGCTTTACAAGAGCTGGCCGGATCTCTACAATGCGGCCTTCTTTCGAGCAGGGGGGTATAGCTCAGCTGGGAGAGCGCTTGCATGGCATGCAAGAGGTCCGCGGTTCGATCCCGCGTACCTCCACCAACAAGCCGAAAGAAAGTAGTCGTTTTAGTCCGGGTCCCCATCGTCTAGAGGCCTAGGACACTACCCTTTCACGGTAGGTACCGGGGTTCGAATCCCCGTGGGGACGCCAAGTTTTTGCAGCATGCAGTACTGGAGTGGTAGTTCAGTTGGTTAGAATACCGGCCTGTCACGCCGGGGGTCGCGGGTTCGAGTCCCGTCCACTCCGCCAACATATAGCGCCCTGTCATTTCGTGCGAACCACGAGATCACAGGGCGTTTTGCTATGGGTTTGACCGCTCGACGTTTCCCTGTACGTGGAATCAAGCTTATTGCTTAGGTATTTCGCGACAAACGAATAGAATCTCGAATTATTGCTTCGACTGGCAGGATAGTGTGGACCGATTCCTTGAAATGAAGACCTTCAATGCGGTGGTCGACGCGGGCAGCTTCGTCAAAGCGGCGGACGCGCTGGAAATGTCGAAGGCTGCGGTGTCGCGCTATGTGGTCGAGATGGAGACCCGGTTGGGCGTACGCCTGCTGCATCGGACGACGCGGCGGCTTTCCTTGACCGATGAAGGCCAGGTCTTTTACGCGCGCAGCAAAGAATTGCTCGCTGAGCTGCAGGAAGCTGAGGAAGAAATCACGTCACGCAGCAAGGCCGCCAGCGGCTTGTTGCGGATCAACGCGCCATTCACCTTCGGCATTATTCACCTGGCACCGCTGTGGGGACTGTTCAGGGAACAAAATCCGCAGGTCACCCTCGACATCACGCTGGCCGACCGCTTGGTCGATCTGGTCGAAGAAGGCTATGACGTGGCCATCCGCATCGCGTCGCTCGAAAGCTCGACGCTGGTCAGCAAGAAACTGGCGAGCACGCGCATCGTTTTGTGCGCCTCGCCGCAATATCTCGAAGCACACGGCTTGCCCAAGCACCCCAGCGAGTTGGCGCAGCATGCGGTGATCGCCTACAGCTATTCATCGACCAAGGACGAGTGGCGATTTGTCGGTCCCGAGGGACCGGTGAACGTCAAGACCAAGCCGTGCATCCACACCAACAATGGCGACACCTGCCGTGCCGCCGCGTTGGCCAACCAGGGAATCATCCTGCAGCCGACATTCCTGGTCGGCAAGGATTTGTCAGAAGGAACGCTGGTCGAGTTGATGCCCGAATATCGCGCGCGCAATCTGGGAATCTACGCCGTATATCCAACGCGCAAGCACGTCTCGGCCAAGGTGCGCGCGCTGATCGATTTCTTGACGGCGCATTTTTCCCAACTCGGGCCGTCGTGGTGACGGGCTTTTTACGTCGGCAAAGATCGTCGATAGGCACGCGCAAAAACACTAGTGACGACGATCTGATCGGCTGATTCATCCGCGGCGCGGAACGCCGGGGTTCTGTCCGGCCGCGTGCGAGTAAGCGAGGTGCTCGACCAGAAAGTCGACGAAGGTACGGGTCTTGGCCGGCAGATGCTTGCGGCTCGGAAAGACGGCATAGATTCCGAGCGATTCGCAGCGGTACTCTTTGAGCACCTCCTCCAGGCGGCCGGCGCGCAGATCCTCTCCGACGAGGAATTCCGGCTGACACATCAGGCCGCCCCCACTGAGCACGACCTGATTGAGCAAGTCGCCGTTATTGGCCCGCATGTTGCCGCCAACTTTCACTGAATGCTCTCCGTCCGGCCCGGTCATTTTCCACTCGCTGCCCGCCGCCGAGTAGGAATAGAGCACGCAGTTATGCGCTGCGAGATCTTGCGGCCGCGTCGGCCTTCCGCAACGATCCAGATACGCCGGCGCCGCACAGATCACCAGACGGTCGGCGGCCAGCCGACGCGCGATGAGACCGGGGTCGGGCGAGGGACCGACGCGCAAGGCCAGATCCAGCCCTTCCTCGATCAAGTCGATGCGACGATCGCTCAAGACCGCGTCGATCTGGACCTCGGGAAATTTTTCGAGGTAGCGCGTGATCAGTGGGCCGATGTGCCTTACGCTGAACGAAACAGGCATCGTCAGGCGCAGTATTCCGCGCGGGGTCGCTGAGAGATTGACGGCGCCGGACTCGGCTTCTTCAATCTCCTCGAGGATCTGCGCGCAGCGCTCGTAATACGCCGTTCCCGAGTCGGTGAGCCCCAACTTGCGCGTTGTCCGCTGCAATAAGCGCGTGCCAAGGCGCTCCTCAAGATAGAGGACATATTTGGAAGCCATCGCCCGAGAAATGTCGAGTCGCGCTGCGGCGGCAGCGAAGCTGCCAGTAGCCACGACCGTCGCGAAGACTCTCATGCTTTTGAGCGTATCCATGCGCGCGGATCTCCTGGAGGCAAGGCGGTGCCACGCGAAACTAACGTCCCGCAACACCCGAATTATCAACAAACGAGAAACAAACTATCAATTTTCACCCTGTTTATCAAATACAAAATAATCAATAGTATGGGGACATGTAAAACAAGTTGTTCCAGCCGTCGAAAACATTCACATCATCCCCGTTCAAGGAGTACCCAATGCCCGAGTCCAAACCGCGTTTTGACCTGACTGATCCGATTGTCGTCATCCGCATCCTGTGCGGCTTGCTCTTCGTTCCGCATATCTTGTTCAAGCTCAACGGGATGGATGGCGCGGCGGCGTTTTTCGCCAAAGCGGGTTTCAGCCCGGCGATGCCGATCGTGGTCCTGGCGCTGATTGCCGAAACCACTGCCGCCATCGGCCTGGTTTTCGGAATCCTGACAAAATGGAGCGGACTGCTCTCGGCGGCAGTCCTGGCTGGCGCCACGCAGGCGGTGCTAAGCACCAAAGGTGCGGTCTGGTTGTGGAATCTCGGTGGAATCGAATACAACGTTTTCTGGTGCGCCCTTTCGCTGATCCTGGCGGCAAACGCGTGGCGCGATGAGCGCCGGCAGTTCGGCCGCAGTTTTCTGCTTTCCCCAAAACTCGCCTGATTGGCTTGAAACAGCCGTGGGTACCCACGAAAGGAAGACGATGACGATCAATCAATCCGGCCTGGATCAGGCCTTTATCGGTGCGCATACGGCCAACAAATTCACCGGCCAGCCGGTCAGCGACGACACGCTGCACCAACTCTACGACTTGCTGCGCTGGGGGCCGACGTCGATGAATTCGCAGCCGGCGCGCTTCGTCTTCCTGCGCACCGCAGCGTCGCGGCAACGCCTGATGCCGGCGCTTTCGCCGGGAAATCAGGAAAAGACGCTGGCGGCGCCGGTGACCATCATCATTGCGCAGGACACCCGGTTCTTTGATCATCTGCCGACGCAGTTCCCCGCCTACGATGCCAAGCCGATGTACGAAGCCAATTCGGCGCTCGCCGAAAGCACCGCGTTTCGCAACAGCAGTCTGCAGGGCGCCTACCTGATCATCGCTGCCCGGCTTCTGGGCCTCGATTGCGGGCCGATGAGCGGATTCGATGCGGCCAAGATCAATGCCGAATTCTTTCCCGACGGTCAATGGAAGGCGAACTTTGTCTGCAATCTCGGCTATGGCGATTCCTCTGGCAACCGCCCGCGCGGTCCGCGCTTGCCGTTCGAAACGGTCGCGCAGATGCTTTAGTTCGTGGCAACGGTAAAACTTGAGCGCGCTTAGCCCAGCCGAGCGGCCAGAACGCCTTTCTGCCGCTCGTCCATTGCGGCAGATCGATATTTTGCATAGTATCGATGCCGGAAAGCTTGTCTCGCCTCGATGACAATTCTATTTCCAACGTCGCTCGGACGGTTCCGGGCGCTTACGTGAAAGATAAAATCATGTCTCAATCCCCTGCTGTACCCTCGGTTTCACCTTCCGTTTCACCCGCTGCTGCTTCGTCCGCCGCACCATCCGTTGCGGCGCCCGTTTCTGCGTCCGCTTCTGCGTCCGCTTCTGCGTCCGCGTCTGCGTCCACTCCGCGCCGCTTTACGCGCATCGAACGCTTGCCGCCTTACGTCTTCAACATCACCGCCGAACTCAAGATGGCGGCGCGGCGGCGCGGCGAAGACATCATCGACCTGTCGATGGGCAACCCCGACGGGCCGACGCCGCAGCACATCGTCGACAAGCTGACCGAGGTGGTCAAACGCCCGGACACCCACGGCTACTCGACGTCCAAGGGAATTCCCCGCCTGCGCCGCGCGATCACGCGCTGGTACAAGGATCGCTACCAGGTCGACTTCGACCCCGATTCCGAGGCCATCGTCACCATCGGCTCGAAAGAGGGGCTGGCGCATCTGATGCTCGCCACGCTCGACCGCGAGGACACGGTGCTGGTGCCCAATCCGAGCTACCCGATCCACATCTACGGCGCGGTGATCGCCGGCGCCCACATCCGTTCGGTGCGAATGAGTCCCGGCGTCGATTTTTTCGCCGAACTCGAACGCGCGATCCGCGAGAGCTACCCCAAGCCGAAGATGATGATTCTCGGCTTTCCGTCGAACCCGACCGCGCAATGCGTCGAACTCGAGTTCTTCGAACGCGTCGTCGAGCTGGCCAAGCAACACAACATCCTGGTGGTACACGATCTGGCCTACGCCGACATCGTCTTCGACGGCTACAAAGCGCCGTCGATCATGCAGGTTGCGGGGGCGCGCGAGGTCGCCGTCGAGTTTTTCACGCTCTCCAAAAGCTACAACATGGCCGGCTGGCGCATCGGCTTCATGGTCGGCAACAAGGAGCTGGTCGCCGCGCTGGCGCGAATCAAGAGCTACCACGACTACGGCAGTTTCACTCCCGTCCAGGTCGCCGCGATCGCCGCACTCGAGGGCGACCAGCAGTGCGTACGCGACATCTGCGCGCAGTATCAGCAGCGTCGCGACGTGCTGGTCAAAGGACTGCACGAGGCCGGGTGGATGGTCGAATCGCCGAAAGCGGCGATGTACATTTGGGCGCTGATTCCCGAAGCCTACCGCCATCTCGGCTCGCTCGAGTTCGCCAAGCTCTTGCTCGAAAAAGCCAAGGTCTGCGTTTCGCCGGGGGTCGGTTTCGGCGAGTACGGCGACGATTACGTGCGCTTCGCGCTGATCGAGAACGAGTCGCGAATCCGGCAAGCCGTACGCGGCATCAAGACCATGCTGCGTGAGAACATCGACGCTGACCTGGCGCCTGAGCTGGGCGCCGACCACAAGTCGAGCCGATAGCCGGACAAGGCCTGGTGGTCTGTTGAACACAGGACCGCCAGGCCCATGCGATCAAAGCTGCCCGTAACCCCCACGACCTGAAGCGTTCCGCGTCGTGCACGGCAATCGCCGCCAGCCTTTGAATATCGGCGAGAGTCGCCGTTCCATCCTCATCTTCCGCTGCATTGCCGCCCAAGCCCTTGGCTGAGCCTGCCCATCGTTGCCGATTGACCGCAGGGATTACGGTAATGGGAATACAACGATGTCGGTATGTCTTCGTCTGAGCGAACGCGCTAGCGTTGAGCGACCATTTGCAGACGGCAGCATCGACACCGAGGGGGAGCGATGGAACGCAAACACGAGAAATACGAACGCCTGATCGCCCGTTGCCAGACGCTGGCCCCGGTCGCCACCGCCGTCGCCCATCCGTGCGACGAAAGCTCGCTCAGAGGCGCGGTCGAAGCCGCTCAAATGGGCCTGCTGCAGCCGATCCTGGTCGGCCCGCGCGAGCGCATCGGAACCGTTGCCGCCGAGTTCAAGCTCGACATCTCCAGCTACGAACTGGTCGACGCACCGCACAGTCAGGCCGCGGCGGAAATGGCCGTACAGCTGGCGCGCGAGGGCCGCGCGCAGATGCTGATGAAGGGCAGCCTGCATACCGACGAACTGATGGGCGCCGTGGTGCGCAGCGCGACCGGCCTGCGCACCGGGCGGCGCATCAGCCACGCCTTCATCATGGACGTACCGAGCCTGGATCGGGCGATCATCGTCACCGACGCGGCGATCAACATCTTCCCGACGCTCGAAGACAAGAAGCACATCGTGCAGAACGCCATCGACCTCGCGCATGCGCTGGGCTTTGCGCTGCCGAAGGTGGCGATCCTGTCGGCGATGGAAACGGTCAATCCCGACGTACCGTCGACGGTCGATGCCGCCGCTTTGTGCAAGATGGCCGACCGCAAACAGATCACTGGCGGCATCCTCGACGGTCCGTTGGCGCTCGACAATGCCATCGACCTCGCGGCAGCGAAGATCAAGAAGATCGACTCGCCGGTCGCCGGAATGGCCGACATCCTGCTCGCCCCAGACCTCGAAGCCGGCAATATGCTGGCCAAGAGCCTGTCGTTCATGGCCGACGCCGACGCCGCCGGAATCGTTCTCGGCGCCCGCGTGCCGATCATCCTGACCAGCCGCGCCGACTCGGTGATGACCCGGCTGGCGTCGTGTGCGGTGGCCGTGCTGGTCGCGCAGGCCCGGCGCGCAAACGCCGGCAAGGCGGTGCTGTGATGAGCGACGCGATTCTGGTTCTCAACGCCGGTTCGTCGAGCGTCAAGTTCTCGCTTTTTCTGGAACATGGCGAGTCGCTCGACTTGTTTTTCGGCGGACAACTCGAAGGCCTCTACACCGCTGCGCGGTTCAAAGCCAGCGACGTGGCCGGCGCCGTCATCGGCGAAAAGCAGTGGGGTGCGGGGGAAAGGCTCGGCCACGACGGCGCCATCAACTTCCTCGCCGATTTTCTGCGCCAGCAGCTCGGCGAACACCGGCTGGCCGCCGTCGGCCACCGCGTGGTGCACGGCGGCATCGACTACGCCGCGCCGGTACGCCTGACGCCGGCGATCGTCGGCGACCTGGAGAAACTGATCCCGCTGGCGCCGCTGCATCAGCCGCACAACCTCAAGCCGATCCGTCTGCTGCTCGCCAATCGCCCGGAACTACCCCAGATCGCCTGCTTCGACACCGCCTTCCATCATACCCAGTCAGCACTCGCCCAGGCCTTTGCGCTGCCGAGCGAGATTACCGCGCGCGGCGTCCGGCGCTATGGCTTCCACGGTCTCTCCTACGAGTACATCGCGTCGGCGATCGCCGAGCATGACGCGCACGCCGCGCGTGGGCGCGTCGTGGCGTTGCACCTGGGCAACGGTGCCAGCATGTGTGCGCTGCACGGTGGCCGCAGCGTCGCCAGCACCATGGGCTTCACCGCGCTCGACGGATTGCCGATGGGCACCCGCTGCGGCAACCTCGACCCGGGCGTCGTTCTCTATCTGATCGATGAGCTCAAGATGGATGCGCGCGCCATCGAGAAACTGCTTTACCAACAGTCGGGACTGCTCGGGGTCTCGGGCGTTTCGAGCGACATGCGCAGCCTGCTCGATTCGGACGAGCCGAAAGCGAGATTCGCGGTGGACCTGTTCGTCTACCGGATTGGCCGCGAACTCGGCTCGCTCGCCGCAGCGCTGGGCGGAGTCGATGCGCTGATCTTCACCGGCGGCATCGGCGAGCACGCCGCGCCGATCCGCGAACAGGTCTGCCGCACCGCCGCCTGGCTCGGCGTCGAACTCGATGCGCTCGCCAACGCTGCCGACGGCCCGCGCATCAGCACCGCAAACAGCAAAATTGCTGCCTGGGTGATCCCGACCAACGAAGAGTTGATGATCGCCCGGCATACGCGGCAGAGTCTTGGTTCTGTGCGCTAGGGAATGCGCTCATCGCCGCTGATATGCCGCTCCGGCCACCGCGCTGCTTACCCGTCTCTTCTTGAATTTGGCGCTTCCGCTCTTTCGGACTTGAATTGCTAGACAGAAAGGAAAACCAATGAAAACCACTGAACAGCTCAGACTTGACGAGGCTCGCGAGCAAAACATTGCCTGGAAACAGTGGGGCCCCTACCTCAGTGAGCGGCAATGGGGAACGGTGCGCGAGGACTACAGCGAGGGCGGCGACGCCTGGAATTTCTTCACCCACGATCATGCGCGATCGCGCGCTTACCGCTGGGGCGAGGACGGCTTGGCCGGCATCTCCGACGACAAGCAGCACCTCTGCTTGGCGCTGGCCTTGTGGAACGGCAAGGACGCGATCCTCAAGGAGCGCTTGTTCGGCCTGACCAACAGCGAAGGCAATCACGGCGAGGACGTCAAGGAATACTACTTCTACCTCGACAGCACACCGACCCACTCGTACATGAAGTACCTCTACAAGTACCCGCAGGCGGCGTATCCGTACGCCGACCTGGTCGACACCAACGCTCGTCGCAGCCGCAACGAGATGGAATATGAGTTGCTCGACACCGGCGTTTTCAACGAAGACCGCTATTTCGACGTCTTCGTCGAGTACGCCAAAGACGGGCCCGATGACCTGCTGATGCAGATCACGGTCGCCAACCGCGGGCCCGACGCGGCCGAACTTCATCTCTTGCCGACGCTCTGGTTCCGCAACGACTGGGCACCGTGGATCGCCCAATCTAACCGCACCGAGAAGAAGCCGATCGTCAAGCAGATCAACGCGGCTTCAGGAACAAGCGCGGTTGCCGCGTCGCATCCGCTGCTCGGCGAATTCGTGCTGTGCTGCGAAGGCGACGTCCCGCTGCTGTTTACCGAAAACGAAACGAACCACGCGCGGCTTTTCCCCGGCCAGACCAACGACAACCGCTACGTCAAGGACGGCATCAACGACTGCATCGTCGAAGGCCGTCAGGCGGCAGTCAATCCCGAGCAGCATGGAACCAAGGTCGCTGCGCACTATCGCCTCAACGTCGAAGCCGGACAGTCGAAGAGCGTACGCTTGCGCCTTGCCGGCAAGAGCGCCGCCAGCAAGCGAGGCAAGGCGGCCGCCTTCGGCAAACCCTTTGACGAGACCTTCGCCATCCGCCAGCAGGAGGCCGACGACTTCTACCGCTCGCTGACACCGCCGTCGCTCACCCCGGATCAGGCCAGCGTGATGCGCCAGGCGCTCGCCGGCATGTTGTGGAGCAAGCAGTTCTTCTTCTTCGACGGCGACAACTGGCTCGACGAACACAATTCGAATCCGCTGCATTCGGGCTATCGCAATGGCCGCAATTCGGAGTGGTTCCACATGCTCAACGAAGACGTCATCTCGATGCCCGACAAGTGGGAATACCCCTGGTACGCGGCTTGGGACCTGGCTTTTCACACGCTGCCGCTATCGATCGTCGACCCCGACTTCGCCAAGCATCAAATGAAGCTGATGCTGCGTGGCGACTATCTTCATCCAAGCGGCCAGATGCCCGCCTACGAGTGGAACTTCAGCGACGTCAACCCGCCGGTCCATGCCTTCGCGACGCTGTTTCTGCACCGCACCGAGCAGGCGCTGCACGGCTCAATGGACCTCGACTTCCTCAAGTTGACGTTCAACAAGCTGCTGCTCAACTTCACCTGGTGGGTCAACCGCAAGGACCGCTTCGGCAAGAACGTTTTCGAGGGCGGCTTTCTCGGCCTCGACAACATCAGCGTCTTCGACCGCAGCGCGCCGCTACCGACCGGCGGGCACCTCGAGCAGGCCGACGGCACGGCGTGGATGGCGCTCTTTAGCCAGAACATGCTCGAGCTCGCGGTCGAACTCGCCGCCGACGACCCGGCCTACGAGGACATGGTGCTCAAGTTCGCCGAGCACTTCTATTACATCGCTGCGGCGATGAACCGTTCCGGCGCCGACAGCATGTGGGACGAGGAGGACGGTTTTTACTACGACCTGCTGCGCCTGCCCGACGGCAGCGCGACACGGCTCAAGGTGCGCTCGATGGTCGGACTGCTGCCGCTGTGCGCCACGACGGTCATCGAACAGTGGCAGCGCGACCGCCTGCCGCGCGTGATGACGCACATGCAGGAGCGGCTGCGCCGAATTCCCGAGCTCATGGAAACGATTCACCCGACTGGCCCGGGCCATCTGGGCGTCGCCGATCGCGGCATCATGGCCATGGTCACCCCGGATCGGCTGCGCCGGATACTCACCAAGATGCTCGACGAGAACGAGTTCCTGAGCCCCTACGGCATCCGCTCGCTGTCCAAGTATCACCAGCAGCATCCCTACGTCTTCCGCGTGCAGGGCCAGGAGTTCCGCGTCGATTACCTGCCGGGCGAATCGAACAGCGGCATGTTCGGCGGCAACTCCAACTGGCGCGGCCCGGTCTGGATGCCGGTCAATGCCTTGATCATCCGGTCGCTGCTCAATTTCTACACGTATTATGGCGACAACTTCAAGATCGAATGCCCGACCGGGTCGGGCAAGATGATGAACCTCTTCGAGGTGAGCCAGGAGATCGCAAAGCGGCTCACGCGGATCTTCACGCGCGACGATAATGGCCGGCGAGCGGTCTATGGCGGAACCGAGAAGTTCCAGAACGATCCGCAGTGGCGCGACCACATCCTCTTTTACGAGTATTTCCACGGCGACAACGGCGCCGGACTCGGTGCCAGCCATCAAACCGGATGGACCGGGCTGGTGGCCAAGCTGATCGAGCTCTACGGCTTCATGGACGGTGAGCAACTGCTCAAGGCAGGCAAGCAGCACGCGTTCACTGCGGTGGAGAAAAGGACATGAATGCGTGGCCGTCGCATCCGCTGATCTACGAGATCAACACCTGGGTGTGGCTGCGGGAGCTCGCCCAGAAACACCGCCAAGCGCTGACGCTCGCCACCGTTCCCGAAGCGGAGTGGGAAGCGATCGCCGCCCTTGGCTTCGACGCCGTCTGGTTGATGGGGGTGTGGGAACGCAGCCCGGCCGGGATCGCGATTGCCATGCGCAACAAGGGCTTGATCGACGACTTCAGGCGAGCGCTGCCCGACTTTGCGGCGCCGGATAATGTCGGCTCGCCGTACTGCGTGCGCCGCTACGTCGTCGACCGACAGCTTGGCGGGCCGGCCGGACTGGCCATCGCACGCAGCCGGCTCGGCGAGCGCGGCTTGCGGCTGATCCTCGATTTCGTTCCCAACCACGTGGCGCCCGACCACCCCTGGGTGAGCACGCATCCCGAGTACTTCGTCAAGGGCAACGCCGACGATGCGACAAACCATCCGGCGTCGTTCATCGAAGCAGAAGGCGCAGTGTTTGCCTGCGGCCGCGACCCATTCTTTCCGGCGTGGCCCGACGTGCTGCAGCTCGATGCCTTTGCGCCGGGGCTGCGCCAGGCGGTATTCGAAACGCTCGCGGAAATCGCCGCGCAGTGCGACGGCATCCGCTGCGACATGGCGATGCTGATGCTGAACGCGGTTTTCGAACGGACCTGGGAATCGCGAGCGAGCGCCAAGCCGGCCGACGATTACTGGCAGGCATTGATCCCGGCGATCAAGGAAAAGCACCGGGAATTCAAGTTCATCGCCGAAACCTACTGGGATCTTGAGTGGGAACTTACGCAGCAGGGCTTCGATTACTGCTATGACAAGAAGCTCTATGATCGGCTTGAGCACGGCGACGCCGAGAGCGTTCGCATGCACCTGCTGGCTGACTCGGCTTACCAGCAGAAAATGCTCCGTTTCATCGAGAACCACGACGAACCGCGCGCCGCCGCCGTTTTCTCGCCGAGAAAGGAACGCGCCGCGGCGCTGGCGACGCTGACCTTGCCCGGCGCCAAGCTGCTGCACGAAGGACAGTTCGAGGGCCGCAAGCTAAGGCTGCCGGTCTTTCTCGGCCGCCGCCCGGCCGAGCCGGTCGATCACGATCTCGCCGCCTTCTATGCGCGACTGCTCAAAGCGATCGATCGCGACGTCTTTCACCTGGGTCAATGGCGCCTCTGCGAGCGCAACGGCTGGCCCGACAACCAGAGCTGTCAGGGCATTCTGGCCTGGTGCTGGGTCCATGGCGACGAGCGCTATCTGATCATCGTCAATTACCAGCCACAAACGGCTCAAGCCAAGATCAGCGTCCCCTGGGATGAGTTGCGCGGCAAAGAGTGGCGGCTCAAGGATCAACTGTCGGACCAATCCTACGATCGCAACGGCAGCGAAATGCGCTATGTCGGTCTGTACGTCGATCTTCTGCCGTGGCAGTGCCACCTGTTTGAGCTGCGCGCCTTGTAAGCGATTTGAGGTAGCGTCCGCTCTTGAATTTGGCGACGAAAAAGGCTGCAACGCGGGAACCCATCGACAAATTCAACCAATCAGCCGAACGTTCGCTCCGTCGAGAAATCAAACGCGCAGACATGGGCTGATTGGAGAATGATCATGAACACATCGCCTGGCCTGCTTGCCGAGCAGCGCTGCAAACCCTGCGAAGGCGGTGTTCCGCCGCTGGCGCAGCGAGAAATCGAACGTTTGCTCAAAGAACTGCCAGGCTGGGAGCAGTCGGCGCAAACGCTGGTCAAGACCTTCCAGTTCAAGAATTACTACGAAACCATCGCTTTCGTTAACGCGACGGCTTGGGTCGCGCACCGCGAAAACCATCACCCCGACCTCGAAATCGGCTTCAGACAATGTCGGGTCAGTTATTCGACCCACGCGATCGGCGGTTTGTCTGAAAACGATTTCATCTGTGCCGCAAAGATTGACGCGCTGAACGCCATCCCAGACATTTGATTGACGCCGCGCAGCGACCCCTGGAACTGTTGTCGTCCGTTTCAATCTCAACCAACGCCGGGTCCGGTGGCCCGTTGACTGAAGGAGGTGCGCGATGGATACCCAGCAACACAGCATGGCCGATCTGTTCGCCCAGCTTGGGCTGCCTGCCACCCCTGCGGAAATTGAAGAATTCATCAGGACCCACGGCCCGTTGGCCAATCAGCTCGCCCTTTATCGTGCGCCATTCTGGAGCGACTCGCAGCGATGTTTTCTCAAGGAGGAAATCATCGAAGATGCGGATTGGTCCGCCGTCATCGACGAACTCAATAGCCGCTTGCATGAACAGCCAACGAATTGAACGAGATTCGTTTGGAACCATAGCGGTTCCAGCGCAACGGTTGTGGGGAGCGCAGACCCAGCGATCGCTCGAACACTTCAGGATTTCCATAGAGCGCATGCCGCTCGAGATCGTGCATGCCCTCGCCGCGATCAAGCGCGTCTGCGCCGAGGTCAATTGCGAACTGGGACTGCTGCGCGAGGACAAGGCGCAGGCCATCGTCGCGGCGGCCGCCGAGATTCTGTCTGGCCGCTACGACGACGAATTTCCGCTGTCGGTCTGGCAGACGGGTTCCGGCACCCAGACCAATATGAACCTCAACGAGGTTCTTGCCAACCGAGCTTCTGAGTTGCTTGGCGGCGAACGCGGCGAGAATCGTCTGGTGCACCCCAACGACGACGTCAACCTCGGGCAATCGTCCAACGATGTGTTCCCAACCGCCATGCATCTCGCTGCGGCCAGCGGCATTCGCCGCTCACTGTTGCCTTCATTGGCCAGCTTGCGCGTCAGCTTCGCCGCGAAAGTGGAAATTTTCGCCGACATCGTAAAAATCGGTCGGACCCATTTGCAGGACGCCACGCCGCTCACCTTGGGGCAGGAATTTTCCGGCTACGTCGCCCAACTTGAGCACGCGGAGTCGCTCGTCGAGGCGACGCTCGCGTCCTTGTACCCATTGGCCATCGGCGGAACGGCGGTCGGCACCGGGCTCAATACCCACCCCGAGTTCGGCGCGCGCGTCGCCGCCAAACTGGCGCGCAGCTGTGAGTTGCCGCTGGTGAGCGCCGCCAACAAGTTCGCGGCACTGGCCGCGCACGATGGCGTGGTCGCCGTGCATGGCGCGCTCAAGACCTTGGCGGTCGCGCTCATGAAAATCGCCAACGATGTCCGCTGGTTGGCCTCGGGCCCGCGCGCCGGACTCGGTGAAATCAGGATTCCGGAAAATGAGCCGGGCAGTTCGATCATGCCGGGGAAGGTCAATCCGACCCAGTGCGAGGCGCTAACGATGATTTCCTGCCAGGTCATGGGCAACGACGTGGCGATCGCGATCGCCGGCGCTTCCGGCAACTTCGAACTCAATGTCTTCAAACCGTTGTTGGCCAATGGCGTACTGCAGAGCATTCGCCTGCTCGCCGACGGCATGGCCAGCTTCGAAGCGCATTGCGTGCGCGGCATCGAGGCTGATCGCGAGCACATCGACGCGCTCTTGCAGCAATCCTTGATGCTGGTCACTGCACTAACGCCACACCTCGGCTATGACCGTGCCGCCGAAATCGCCAAGAAAGCGCAGCGCGAACGCTGCACTCTACGCGCGGCGGCGTTGGCGCTGGCCTATGTCACCGGGTCGGAATTCGACTCGTGGGTCAAGCCGGCCGAGATGATCGGCACCGGCCCTGGCCAGCGCAGCCGCTGATCGTGCCGCGACGGCGCCATCCCGACTGCAAACCTTTTCCCGAAACGCCGCTCTAATAGATACGACTAAAGTCCTAGCCGAAGGAGGAAAGGCAATGTCGATTTTTGCTCGCTATCAAAACCGCTACGCGGCGGCGCAAGAAGAGGAGATGACGGTTCAGGAGTATCTCGAACTGTGCAAGAAAGAGCGCTCGGCCTATGCCAGCGTCGCCGAGCGAATGCTTGAGGCGATCGGCGAACCGGTGCTGGTCGATACGCGCAGCGACCAGCGGCTGTCGCGCATTTTTGCCAACAAGATGCTCAGACGTTACCCGGCTTTCCGCGACCTCTATGGTATGGAAGAGGTGATCGAACACATCGTCTCGTACTTCCGTCATGCGGCGCAGGGACTCGAAGAAAAGAAGCAGATTCTCTACCTGCTCGGCCCGGTCGGCGGCGGCAAGTCGTCGCTCGCCGAGCGACTCAAGACGTTGATCGAGAAAGTGCCGTTCTACGCGATCCAGGGTTCGCCGGTGCATGAATCGCCGCTCGGCCTCTTCAACCCCGACGAAGACGCCGCGCTGCTCGAAGAAGACTACGGCATCCCGCGCCGCTACCTGGGGACCATCATGAGCCCGTGGGCGGTCAAGCGTCTGCACGAATTCGGCGGCGACATCACTAAATTTCGCGTCGTCAAACGCCATCCTTCGGTGCTGTCGCAACTTGCCGTATCGAAGACCGAGCCCGGCGACGAGAACAATCAGGACATCTCGTCGCTGGTCGGCAAGATCGACATCCGCAAGCTTGAGACTTTTTCGCAGAACGACCCGGATGCCTATTCGTATTCCGGAGGTTTGTGCCTGGCCAACCGCGGCGTGCTCGAGTTCGTCGAAATGTTCAAGGCGCCGATCAAGGTCTTGCACCCGCTGCTGACCGCGACTCAGGAAGGCAACTACAAGGGAACCGAGGGATTCGGCGCGATTCCCTTCGATGGTTTGATCCTGGCGCACTCGAACGAGGCCGAATGGCTGTCGTTCAAGAACAACCGCAACAATGAAGCCTTCCTCGACCGCATCTATATCGTCAAGGTGCCGTACTCGCTGCGCGTTTCCGACGAGATCCACATCTACGAGAAATTGCTGGTCAATTCCTCGCTCGACCAGGCGCCGTGCGCACCGGACACCTTGCGCATGATGGCGCAGTTCTCCGTACTGTCGAGGCTCAAGGAGCCGGAGAACTCGAGCATCTTTTCGAAGATGCGGGTCTATGACGGCGAGAATCTCAAGGATACCGACCCGAAAGCCAAGAGCTATCAGGAGTACCGCGATTTTGCCGGCGTCGACGAGGGAATGACCGGGCTATCGACCCGCTTCGCTTTCAAGATCATGTCGCGGGTCTTCAATTTCGACCATCGCGAGGTGGCCGCCAATCCGGTGCACCTGATGTATGTGCTCGAACAGCAGATTGAGCAGGAGCAGTTTCCTCCCGAGGTCGAAGAAAAATATCTGCGCTACATCAAGGAGTACCTCTCGCCGCGCTACGCCGAGTTTATCGGCAAGGAGATCCAGACCGCCTACCTCGAGAGCTATTCGGAGTATGGACAGAATATTTTCGACCGCTACGTCCTCTATGCCGATTTCTGGATTCAGGATCAGGAATTCCGCGACCCGAACACCGGTGAAATGCTCGATCGCGGCGCACTCAACGACGAACTCGAAAAAATAGAGAAGCCGGCGGGAATTTCCAACCCGAAGGATTTCCGCAACGAAGTCGTCAACTTCGTTTTGCGCGCCCGCGCCAAGCACGAGGGGCACAACCCGAGCTGGACCTCCTACGAAAAACTGCGCGCGGTCATCGAGAAGAAGATGTTCTCCAATACCGAAGAACTGCTGCCGGTCATTTCCTTCAACACCAAGGCCAGCGGCGAGGAGCACAAGAAGCATCGGGACTTCGTCGAGCGCATGGTCAGCAAGGGTTATACGGAAAAGCAGGTGCGCTTGTTGTGCGAATGGTATCTGCGCGTGCGTAAATCCTCTTGAGCATAAAAAAAGAGGAAGAGTCAGGGAGAACCCGATGACCGTCCGCATCGTAGACCGCCGCTTCGACAGCAAGAACAAGAGTTCGGTCAATCGCAGTCGGTTCATCCGGCGCTTCAAAGGACAGATCCGCAAGGCGGTGTCCGACGCGATCGACCAGCGCGGCATACGCGACGTCGATAACGGCGAAAAAATAGGGATTCCCGGCAATGACATCGCCGAATCGCAGTTCGCCCACGGATCGGGAGGGCGGCGTGAAATCGTCAGCCCAGGCAACGATCGATTCATTAGCGGCGATCAGCTCGAGCGACCGCCGGAAGGCGGCCAGGGAACAGGAAGCCGGGCGAACCAAAGCGGTGCAGGCCTCGACGATTTCGTATTCACGCTGACGCGCGACGAGTTTCTCGATATCTTCTTCGACGAATTGGCGCTGCCCAATCTGATCAAGCAGCAGTTGGCCCGTACCGAGCAGTTTCGCCGCGTGCGCGCCGGCTATGCGCAAACCGGCGTGCCGACCAATATCAATCTGGGCAGAACGATGCGCGGCGCGGCGGGACGGCGGATCGCCATTGGCGGCCCTTACGCCGGGCAGTTGCGCGCGCTCGAGCAGGAACTCGACGGCTTGCGCCAGACGCTCGCTGACGACCACCCTCAGGTCGAGCAGGTACGGCGCGAAATCGGCAAACTGCGCGCCAAAATCGACTCGCTGCCGTTCATCGACCCCTTCGATCTGCGCTACAACAACCGCGTGCGCGTCGCGCAACCGAGCACGCAGGCGGTGATGTTCTGTCTGCTCGACGTTTCAGGTTCGATGGACGAAGGGCGGAAGAACATCGCCAAGCGGTTTTTCATGCTGCTCTATCTGTTCCTGACCCGCAACTACGAACACACCGAAGTGGTCTTCATCCGCCATCACACGGTCGCTACCGAGGTCGATGAGGACGACTTCTTCACCTCGCGCGAGTCGGGCGGAACGGTCGTTTCCAGTGCCTTGACCTTGATGCTGTCGATCATCAGCCAACGCTACCCGAGCAGCCTGTGGAACATCTACGGCGCGCAGGCGTCCGACGGCGACAACTGGACCGACGACTCGCCGCGCTGCAGGGAATTGCTCGCCAGCCAGCTGCTTCCGCTATGCCAGTACTTTGCCTACATCGAGATTACCGAAGGTGCACCGCAGAATCTTTGGGCCGAGTATCAGCAATTGCAATCGACCCACGCCGGCCGCTTCGCCATGCAGCACATCGCGACGCTGGCCGACATCTACCCCGTATTCCGCGAATTGTTTAAGCGGCGAGCTTAGGAGTGCGAGCATGAACCCGATCGCGCTCCCCCCCACCCTGCCCACCGGCTCCGAGTGGACGCCCCAGGCGATCGCCGAATACGATACGGCGATCGGTCGCATCGCAGAGGACTACGGACTGGACTGCTATCCGCACCTGATCGAAGTGATCAGCGCCGAGCAGATGATGGATGCCTATGCCTCGATCGGCATGCCGGTCTATTACCACCACTGGTCGTTCGGCAAGCATTTCCTGTCCACCGAAAATCGCTACAAGCGGGGCCAGATGGGCCTGGCCTACGAAATCGTGATCAACTCCAATCCGTGCATCGCCTATCTGATGGACGAGAACACGCTGCCGATGCAGGCGCTGGTCATCGCACACGCAGCCTATGGACACAATTCGTTCTTCAAGGGCAACCACCTGTTCAAGCAGTGGACCAGCGCCGACGCGATCATCGACTACCTGGTATTCGCCCGCAACTACATTGCCCAATGCGAAGAGCGGCACGGCATCGAAGCGGTAGAACGAATTCTCGACGCTTGTCATGCCTTGCTCAACGTCGGCGTCGATCGCTACAAGCGGTCGCCGAAACAATCGCTCGAAAAGGAAACGCTGCGCCTCAAGGAACGCGAGGCGTACATGCAGGCGCAGGTCAATGACCTGTGGCGAACACTGCCGTCGCACCCGAGCGCCGAGGTCCGTCGCGAGCAGTCGCGATTTCCCGAGGAGCCGGAAGAGAACGTGCTCTATTTTGTTGAGAAGAATGCACCGCTGCTCGAGCCGTGGCAACGCGAGGTGGTCCGCATCGTGCGCAAGATCGGCCAGTATTTCCACCCGCAACGCCAGACTCAGCTGATGAACGAGGGCTGGGCGTGTTTCTGGCACTACACCTTGCTCAACACGCTCTACGACCAAGGCGGCCTGTCCGACGGTTTCATGCTCGAGTTTCTACAGTCGCACACCAATGTCGTCTATCAACCGCCTTACAACAGTCCCCATTACTCGGGAGTCAATCCCTACGCGCTCGGTTTTGCGATGTGGCGCGACATCCGGCGAATCTGCGAGCAGCCGAGCGCTGAAGATCGCGAATGGTTCCCGGATATCGCCGGCTCGGACTGGCGCCAGACCTTCGACTTCGCGATGCGCAATTTCAAGGACGAGAGCTTCGTCGCCCAGTTCCTCTCGCCGCGGGTGATGCGCGAATTCCGCTTCTTTTCGGCGCTCGACGACGATACGCGCAGCCACTTGCAGATCGATGCGATCCACGACGACCAGGGCTACCGCACGCTGCGCCGCCAACTCGCCGAACAATACAATCTGGGCAGCCGTGAACCGAACATCCAGGTCTGGAACGTCGACCTGCGCGGCGACCGATCGCTGACGCTGCGCCATTTCGCACACCAGCGGCAAAAACTCGACGCGCAGTACGACACCGTGCTCGAACACCTGGCCCAACTGTGGGGATTTGGCGTCCGCCTCGAAGAGCAAAGACCCGATGGCACGATAAACGTCATTGGCGAGAAGAAAACTGACCGGCGCCGCAACAACTGAAGCCTGTCCCTGGGAAATTTCCTGATCGGCAGAGGCTTCTTAGCCCCTGTCAAACGGACCGATGAAATGGCATCATCGAGGGGGTCGATCAATAGAACTTCGCGGCCAGTATAACCACGCTCCTGGGCTCGGAGTCACCAACAGCCCGCGCCGCGGACGCGGTCGGGTTGCGCTAATTTTTCTCCAAGGAAAGGCAACATGCCAGAACTGCGCCAAAAACTGATCGCCACCGCCTGCCGAACCATGAGTTGCGGCCTCAATAAAGGCGTTGCCGGCAACCTCAGCGTGCGCGCCGAGGAGAACGGCGAAGCGGGTTTCCTGATCACGCCGACCGGCATCGCCTACGCCGCGCTGGAACCTGCAGACATCGTCTTCATGCGCTTCGACGGATCGGCGACGGGCCGGCGCAAGCCGTCGTCCGAATGGCGCTTTCACCGCGACGTCTACGTCGCGCGCCGCGAGGCCGGCGCCATCGTTCATGCGCACTCGCCGTTCGCTACCAGCCTCGCCTGCCTGCGCCGCGACATCCCCGCCTACCACTACATGATCGCCCGTTTCGGCGGCGATACGCTGCGCTGCGCGAGCTACGCTACCTTCGGCACGCAGGCGCTGTCCGACGCCGCGCTGGCGGCGATGGCGCAGCGCAAGGCCTGTCTGCTGGCCAACCACGGCATGCTCGTCTTTGGCCGCGACGTCGACCAGGCGCTCGACCTGGCGATTGAACTCGAGGCGCTGTGCGAGCAATACTGGCGCGCCTGCCAGCTCGGCGAACCGGTGCTGCTCGATGCGCGCGAGATGGCGATCGTGCTCGAAAAATTCGCGCACTACGGACAACAGGATTCATAACGTGAACCAAAAGGAGTACTGCCGTGCTTGACCTTTATTACTGGACGACCCCGAACGGTCACAAAATCACAATATTTCTCGAAGAAGCGCAAATCCCGTACCGGATCATTCCGGTCAATATCTCGAAGGGCGAGCAGTTCGCTCCCGAATTCCTCAGGATCTCGCCGAACAACCGCATTCCCGCGATCGTCGACCACGACCCGGCCGACGGCGGCGCGCCCGTTTCGGTTTTCGAGTCCGGGGCGATCCTGCTCTATCTCGCCGAAAAGACCGGGAAATTCATCCCGGAAACGCTACGCGGCCGCACTGAAGTGCTCGAGTGGCTGTTCTGGCAAATGGCGGGGCTCGGCCCGATGGCCGGGCAGAATCATCATTTCGGCCATTACGCGCCGGAGAAGATCCCCTACGCCATCGATCGCTATGTCAAGGAAACCAATCGCCTGTACGGCGTGCTCAACAAGCGCCTGAGCGAGCGCGAATATATCGCCGGCGACTATGGCATCGCCGACATGGCGTGCTATCCGTGGATTGTTCCGTGGCAACGACAGCAGCAGAAGCTCGACGATTTCCCCAACCTCAAGCGCTGGTTCGAGCTGATTGAGGCGCGTCCCGCGGTCGAGCGCGCGTATCGTCTGGCCAATGAGATCAATACCGCGCCGACGGTGACCGAGGAGTCCAAATCACTGCTTTTCGGGCAGACGGCGAGCGGCACGCCGACGCGCTGACGCTGACAGCACGCGCGCCGCTTCGGGTCAGGCGCAGGCAAAAAAAAAACCGAGCACGCTCGGTTTTTTCAGTGGCCAAGAACAGCCGATCAGCTGTTGCCAGGCGTTTCGGCGGGACGCTTCGGACGTCGGTGCTGGCGTTTGGGCGGCCGACCATCGGCGGGCCGACCTTCCTGCGGTCGCTGATCGGGCCGAGGATTGTTGTTCTTGGGCCCGCGGTCGGGGCGGCGAACCTGCCCGGCGGGATTCTGCCGCTTCTCCGGCTGCCCGTTCGACTCCCTGTTGCCGGGTGCGGTGCGGATTTCGAGCTCGTTGAGCTCATCCCACTGTTCATCGGTACGGTCCCGTTCCGGGATGGCATTGAGCTCTCGGATCCGACGACGCGGATCAATGGGTTCTGGATCATTCATGGCGACATTATGGACCACACGGCAGTCCTCATTCAATACTCTCGAAAAATGAAGCAGAACAAGGACCCAAAAACGATCGATTACGCGCCGCGTTCAGCCCTATAATTCCTCTCTTTTTTTAAAGTCCTGCCCATGTGGTTCAGAAACCTCCAGCTCTACCGCCTTCCCAAAAACTGGGCCGACAATACCAGCGCGCTTGAAGATCAGTTGTCCAAGCTGACGCTGCAGCCGTGCAGCGCCAGCGCCATGCAGAGCATCGGCTGGGTCGCGCCGCGCCCCGGCGGGCCGCTGGTGCACGCCGTCAACCGCCAGTGGCTGCTGGCACTCGGCGCCGAACAGCGGCTGTTGCCGGCATCGGTGGTCAAGCAGTTCGCCAACGATAAGGCGAAGGACATCGAGGAAGCCGAAGGGCGCAAAGTCGGGCGCAAGGAAATGCGCGAGCTGCGCGAAGCGATGACGCTCGAACTGATGCCGCGCGCTTTCGTTCGCCGCCGCACCACCTTCGGCTGGATCGACCCGGTCAACGGCTGGCTGGTGATCGACGCCGCTTCGCCGGCCAAGGCCGAGGAATTTCTCGAGCATCTGCGCAAATCAGCCGAAGGCCTGCCGGCGCGGTTGGTCCAGGTCAACCAATCGCCGTCGGCAGCGATGACCGCTTGGATCGCCGCCGGCGAGGCACCGACGAATTTCACGCTCGACCAGGACCTCGAACTGCGCTCGGCTGAAAACGCGACGGTGCGCTACGTCAAGCACACGCTCGAAGGCGATGAAATCGGCCGGCACATCGCCGCCGGCAAGGTCGTCACGCGACTGGCGCTGACCTGGGGCGACCGAATCTCGTTCCTGCTCAACGAGAACCTGCAGATCAAGCGGCTTTCCTTCCTCGACATCCTCAAGGACGAAGCCGATGGGCAGGCGGAGAACGAAGACGAGCGCTTCGACATCGATTTCACCCTGATGTCCGGCGAAGTCGCGCGTCTGCTCGACGACCTGCTCGCCGCGCTCGGTGGCGAACAGGAAAAATCGGTCTGATCACGCCGCCCAGGAATCAAGGTGCCAGCGGCGCGATCAAGCACGGCCGATAGCAAGCTGCCGTCGCCGGCCAGCTGGTTCCTGTACCTGATCGAATGCGCCGACGGCAGCATCTACACCGGCATCGCGCGCGATGTCGCGGCGCGTTACGCGGCGCACGCCAGCGGCAAGGGCGCGCGCTACACGCGATCGCACCCACCGGCCCGGCTGCTGGCGTGCCAGGCCTACCCTGATCGTTCGAGCGCACTCAAAGCCGAATACCGGGTCAAGCAACTCACGGCGACGGAAAAACGGGTTCTTGTCGCGCAGCTGACTGCTGGCGCTGCGGCAAGCGCTCAAACGCCCGCAGCAGCTTAGTCGAACAGCCCGGGCTGCAGCGGTGCCAGATTCTCGCGCTTGACTGTAAACCTGACCGGCGAACCGCTGCGCCCGAGCGCTTCGACGACCATTCGGTCGGCACAGGTTTCGGCGACGACGCGAACGTTGTAGCCGCCGCGCGCCAGTCGGCTGGCCCGACCGATGTAGGTGGCGACAGCCCCGATTTGCGGGAGCCAGACGGCTTTCTTGCGAGCCATGTAGTGGACCAATCCGATTTGACGTGAAACAAATCTTAGCATTGCGGCAGGAAATCAGCCAAGATAGGCGACACCATACTGACGATGGATTGCTTGCATAACCTGTGTTATTCGAATGGAGCGCCATGAAATTCAGAACCAGGATATTGATGATCGTCGCCGCTGCGCTGGTCGGCATGGTGGTGATGGCCATGAGCGGCCTGTTGCAACTGCGGCAAAGCATGTACCAGGAACGCCAGTCGCAGATTGTCCAGCTACTTGACGTCGCCAGCGCCCAGATGAAGTACTTCTACGACCTCGAAACGTCGGGCAAGCTGACGCATGAAGAAGCCCAGGCGCGAGCCAAGGAAGCCATCTCGGCGCAGCGAACCCAGGACAACTACTTCATCGTGCGCAACGTCGCCGACAATATGCTGCTGATTCACGGCACGCCGTCACGTGTCGGCAAAATCGATCCGGGCGGCAAGACCATCGATGGCCGCCAGGTCATGGACGTCTACAAGGAAGAGATCAGCAGGAACAAGAACGGCAAGGGCTTCGTCACCTTGACTGCCGTCCGGCCGGGCAGCGAAGACAAGACGCTGTACAAAAAGCTCAACGGCGCGGCGATCTTCCAGCCCTGGGGATGGCTGGTGGCCATCGGATTTTTTGTCGACGACATCGATCGCGCGTTCTGGACCGACGCCGTCAAGATGCTGCTGATCGGTGGCGCGCTGATTGCCATCGTCGCTTTGCTCGCTTTGCGCACCATGCGCAGCATCCTCGGCCAACTCGGCGGCGAGCCCGCCTACGCGGCCGAGATTGCGCAGGGAATCGCCAACGGCAACCTGTCGCGAAGAATCGATACCAAGGGCCGAGCCGACAGTCTGCTCGGTTCGATGCGCATCATGCAGGACGGCCTGCACGCCATGGTCGAGCGCTTCAACAAGGCGTCGACCACGCTGGCCGGCGCGTCGCAGCAACTGAGCGAAAAAACCGAGCAGATCAGTCGCGGCAGCCAGATGACCTCCGACGCAACGTCGTCGACCGCCGCCGCAGTCGAACAGATGACGGTCAGCATCAGCCACATTTCGGAGAATGCGCGGGAAACCGAGAGCAACTCGCAGCAGGCCGCCGAACTCGCGACCCGCGGCGAACAGCAGGCCAAAGACGCAGCCTCTGAAATTCGCCGCATCTCGGGCGACATCAGCGGCGCCGCAGACTTGATCCGCGGCCTGGTCGACCGCGCCCGCGAAATTGGCGGCATGAGCGCCGTGATCAAGGAAATCGCCGACCAGACCAATCTGCTCGCGCTCAACGCGGCGATTGAAGCCGCACGTGCCGGCGAACAGGGGCGCGGTTTCGCTGTCGTTGCCGACGAAGTGCGCAAGCTCGCCGAACGAACGAGCGGCGCGACGCAGGACATCACGCGAACGATCAACGCCGTCCAGGGCGATACCGACGCCGCTGCGGCGCGCATGGACGGCATCCGCGACCAGGTCGTACTGGGCGTCGAACTGGTCGAGAAAGCTGCGCAGGCGCTGCGCGAGATCAACGAAAGCGCGAAAGCCACGCTCGACAAGACGCGCGATGTCGCCAATGCCGCGCGCGAGCAAAGCGAGGTCAGCAACAGCATCGCCGGCAACGTCGAGCGCATTGCGCAGATGGTCGACGAAGCCGACAGTTCGGTACAGGCGGCCAATGCCCAGGTCAGGCAGCTTGACGAACTGGCGCGTGAATTGAGCCAGGCGGCCGCAAAATTTACGCTGTGACATCAAAGGCCGCCGTGAAACGCGGCCGGGCGACAAAAAAGCGGGAGGAAAAGCGGCGTCATCCTTAAATACCAGGCGTTCAACGTTTATAATCCCTCGTTTATCGTCTATCGCTTGGAACACCATGGAAGCCGAACAGCTCAATATCATCGCCAACCGACTCGTGGATATCGCCCAGCGCGCCACCGAGTTGCGGAGGTATCTTTGACTACGATCAGAAACATGATCAGCTAGAGGCCGTCTCGCGCGAGCTCGAAGACCCGAAGATCTGGGACAACGCCGACCGCGCGCAGGAACTCTCGAAGGAAAAGAAGTCGCTCGAAAACGTCGTGCTGACGCTCGATCACGTCGCTGAAGCATTGAAAGACGCCGACGAGCTGTTCGCCATGGCGCGCGAGGAAAACGACGACGATACGCTCATTGCGATTTCGACCGACGTCGACGGCATCGAGAAGCAGATTGCCAACCTCGAATTCCGCCGCATGTTCAACAACCCGGCCGACCCGCTCAACTGCTTCATCGACATCCAGGCCGGCGCCGGCGGCACCGAAGCGCAGGACTGGGCGTCGATGCTGCTGCGCATGTACGTCAAGTACGGCGAGCGCAAGGGTTACACGGTAGACGTCATGGAAGAGTCCGAAGGCGACGTCGCCGGAATCAAGACGGCGACGATCAAGCTCTCGGGCGACTACTGCTTCGGCATGCTGCGCTCGGAAACCGGAATCCATCGGCTGGTGAGAAAATCGCCGTTCGACTCGAACGCGCGCCGCCACACCAGCTTCTGCTCGATCTTCGTCTACCCCGAAATCGACGATTCGTTCGAGATCGACATCAACCCCGCCGACCTGCGCATCGACACCTACCGCGCTTCGGGCGCCGGCGGCCAGCACATCAACAAGACCGACTCGGCGGTGCGCATCACGCACGTTCCCAGCGGCATCGTCGTGCAGTGCCAGAACGACCGCTCGCAGCACCGCAACCGCGCCGAGGCGATGGCCATGCTCAAATCGCGCATGTACGAAGCCGAGATCCGCAAACGCCAGGCCGAGCAACAGAAACTCGAGGACTCGAAGACCGACATCGGCTGGGGCCACCAGATCCGCTCCTACGTGCTCGACCAGTCGCGCATCAAGGATCTGCGCACCAACGTCGAAGTCGGCCATACGCAGAGCGTGCTCGACGGCGACCTCGACCAGTTCATCGAAGCCTCCCTCAAACAGGGCGTCTGAACGACCGCCCCAGCCCCCCTTTAAAAACATCGATTGCGAGACGACCATGTCCGAACCCAGCAGCGCAACCCCGACCCAGCAGGACGAAAACCACATCATCGCCGAGCGCCGCATCAAGCTCGCCGAATGGCGCGCCACGGGCAAAGCCTATCCCAACGACTTTTCGCGCGAAAACACCGCCGGCAAGATCGCCGAAGTCTACGAATCGAAGTCGGGCGAAGAGCTTGAGGCGACGCCGGTCGAGGTCAAGGTCGCTGGCCGCATCATGCTCAAGCGCGTCATGGGCAAGGCGTCGTTCGTCACCATTTCCGACGTCTCCGGCCGCATCCAGCTCTACGTCGCGCGCGACAAGGTCGGCGAAGAGACCTACGCATCGTTCAAGCGCTGGGACACCGGCGACATCATCGGCGCCGTCGGCCCGCTGTTTCGCACCAAGACCGGCGAACTTTCGGTCCAGTGTACGGAAATCCGCCTGCTCTCAAAATCGTTGCGCCCGCTGCCCGAGAAGTTCCACGGTCTGACCGACCAGGAACAGAAGTACCGCATGCGCTACCTCGACCTGATCATGAACGATCAGTCGCGCTTCACCTTCGTCGCGCGCAGCAAGATCGTCCAGTCGATCCGCAACTATATGACCGACCACGGCTTCCTCGAAGTCGAAACGCCGATGATGCACCCGATTCCCGGCGGCGCCTCGGCGCGCCCGTTCGTGACGCACCACAACGCGCTCGACATGGAACTCTTCCTGCGCATCGCGCCCGAGCTCTACCTCAAGAAGCTGGTCGTCGGCGGTTTCGAGAAGGTCTTCGAAATGAACCGCAACTTCCGCAACGAGGGAATGAGCCCGCGCCACAACCCCGAATTCACCATGATGGAGTTCTACGAGGCCTATAGCGACTACCGCAAGCTGATGGACTTCACCGAGGGCTTGCTGCGCCACGCCGCGCGCGACGCGCTGGGCACCGAAGTCTTCGAATACCAGGGCCGCACGCTCGACCTCTCGAAACCTTTCGACCGCCTGACGATGGTCGAAGCGATCCGCAAGTACTGCCCGCGTTACTCGCTTGAACAGCTTAACGACGAAGCGTGGCTGATCGAGCAGCTCACGGCGAAGAAGGCCGAAGTCAAACCAGGAATGGGGATCGGCACGCTGCAACTGATGATGTTCGAAGAAACGACCGAAGCCGACCTCTGGGACCCGACCTTCATCATCGACTACCCTGCCGAGATCAGTCCGCTGGCGCGCAGCAGTGACAGCAATCCGAACATCACCGAGCGCTTCGAACTGTTCATCGTCGGCCGCGAGATCGCCAACGCCTTCTCCGAGCTCAACGACCCCGAAGACCAGGCCGCGCGCTTCATGGAGCAAGCCAAGGCCAAGGACGCCGGCGACGAGGAAGCGATGTACTACGACGCCGACTACATCCGCGCGCTCGAATACGGCCTGCCGCCGGCCGGCGGCTGCGGCATCGGCATCGACCGCCTGGTGATGCTGCTCACCGACTCGTCGAACATCCGCGACGTGATCCTCTTCCCGCAGATGCGACCGGAGTGAGCCCTGAAAGGGCGAACGCAGGAAGTCCCCTTGGGGGACGCCTGAATAGGATAGTCCGCGCTTGGCAATACTGCGTTGCAAACCGCCTTGCATAGCGCTGCTATGCGGCGGCGGTCTGCGCGCCCCAAGGGCACTTCCTTCGGGGCGCCTTGTCTTGCCTGCGCTCGCTCGATCCTTGACTTACCGGAGATAAAAGTCACGGGCTGCGCAGGTAACTCCTGCCCGAACCACATCATCCCAAAGCGCCTGCGGGCGCTTTTTCTTGCCCTCGAAAAAGTCGATTCCGGGATGCGTTACGGTGCAAAAGGCCGCTGGCGCAAGTGCTACTATTCATCCTTTGCGTCCAACACCGCTCCAGGAGAGACCATGAAGCTCGAAACGCTCGCCGTGCATGCCGGCTACAGCCCTGAACCGACGACCAAGGCGGTTGCCGTGCCGATTTACCAGACCACCTCGTACTCGTTCGACAGTACGCAGCACGGCGCCGATCTCTTCGACCTCAAGGTGCCGGGCAATATCTACACGCGAATCATGAACCCGACGCAGGACGTTCTTGAAAAGCGCGTCGCTGCACTCGAAGGCGGCGTCGCCGGTCTGGCGCTGGCCTCAGGAATGGCCGCGGTCACCAATGCGATCATGACCATCGCCGAGGCCGGCGACAACATCGTCTCGGCGGCGACGCTCTACGGCGGCAGCTACAACCTGTTTGCGCATACCCTGCCGCAATACGGAATCAGCGTGCGCTTCGCCGACCACCGCCAGCCCTCGTCCTTTGAAGCGTTGATCGACGCCAAGACCAAGGCGATCTTTTGCGAATCGGTCGGCAACCCGCTGGGCAACGTCACCGACTTCGAGCAGCTCGCGCAAATCGCGCACCGCCACGGCATTCCGCTGATCGTCGACAACACCGTGCCGTCGCCCTACCTGTGCCGCCCGTTCGAGCACGGCGCCGACATCGTCGTGCATGCGCTGACCAAGTACATCGGCGGTCACGGCAACTCGATCGGCGGCATGATCGTCGACAGCGGCAAATTTCCCTGGGCCGAACACAAGGAGAGGTTCCGCCGCCTCAACGAACCCGACGTTTCGTACCACGGCGTCGTCTATACCGAAGCGCTCGGCGCGGCGGCCTACATCGGACGCGCGCGCGTCGTTCCGCTGCGCAATATGGGCGCCGCCATTTCACCGTTCAACGCCTTCCTGATCCTGCAAGGTCTCGAGACGCTGCCGCTACGCATGGAGCGCATCTGCGCCAACACCCTGGCGGTCGCGCAATTCCTCAAAGGCCACGCCAAGGTGAGCTGGGTCAATTACGCCGGACTGCCCGACCACGCCGATCACGCGCTGGTGCAAAAATACATGGGTGGCCGCGCCTCCGGCATCATGACCTTCGGCGTCAAGGGCGGCAGCGCCGGCGGCGGCCGCTTCCAGGACGCACTGCAGCTGTTCACCCGCCTGGTCAACATCGGCGACAACAAGTCGCTGGCTTGCCACCCGGCGACGACCACGCATCGCCAGCTCGGCCCCGCCGAAATGCTCAAGGCCGGCGTCTCCGAAGACATGATCCGGCTGTCGATCGGCATCGAGCACATCGACGACCTCATCGCCGATCTCGATCAGGCGCTGGCCGCCGCCTGACGCCGATAAAGTTCGCCCATCAACCCATCGTCCTTTTCCAGGAGAATCAAGCATGTTGCTTTCCCGCCTCAAAACACTCACCACGGTCGCGGTCCTGGCGGTTTCGAGCCTGACCCTGGCCCACGCCGCTGAACCGCTCAAGGCCGGTTTCGTCTATATCGGCCCGACCGGCGATCACGGCTGGTCGTATGCGCACGACCAGGGTCGCAAGCAGCTTGAGGAACAGTCGGGCGGCAAGGTCAAAACGACCTTCGTCGAGAGCGTTCCGGAAACCGCCGACGCCGAGCGCGTCTTCCGCGACCTCGCGCAAAAGGGCAACAAGGTCATCTTCGCCACGTCCTTCGGCTACATGAACCAGATGGTCAAAGTCGCCAAGGCCTTCCCCAAGACCGTTTTCATGCACGCCACCGGCTACAAGACGGCAGCCAACCTCGGCGTCTACGACGTGCGCACCTATGAAGGCGCCTACATGCTCGGCGTCGTTGCCGGCAAGATGAGCAAGGGCAACAAGCTCGGGGTCGTGGCGTCGATTCCGATCCCGGAAGTGATCCGCAACATCAACGCCTTCACGCTCGGCGCGCGCAGCGTCAATCCGAAGATCACCACCCGCGCGATCTGGGTCAACACCTGGTTCGATCCGGGCAAGGAACGCGAAGCGGCGCTCGCGCTGATCTCGCAGGGTTGCGACGTGCTGATGCAGAACACCGATTCGCCGGCGGTCGTCCAGGCCGCGCAGGAAAAAGGCGTGCTCGCTTTCGGTTGGGATTCGGACATGAGCAAGTTCGGCGGCAAGGCGCACCTCGCCGCATCCATCCTCAACTGGGGCGTAATCTACAAGAAGGTCACCGACGACGTTGCCGCCGGCACCTGGAAATCCGGCAGTCTGTGGTGGGGTGTCAAGGAAGGCGCGGTCAATATCGACAACTTCGGACCGGCCGTTCCGGCCGACGTCAGGAAAGTCGCCGAAGAGCGCCGCGACGCGCTCAAAGCCGACAAGCTGCACCCCTTCACCGGCCCGCTCAAGGATCAGTCGGGCAAGGTATTCCTGGCGGCCGGCAAGGTCTATTCGGATGCCGACCTCCTGAAGATGAATTTCTTCGTCGAAGGCGTCCAGGGCAACGTTCCCAAGTAAATCGCAGCTTCCCGAAAAAGCGGCCTACGGGCCGCTTTTTTTGCCTCAAGGAAAAGCATCGATCCGGCTTGGGCTGATCGATGGCACCCTCTATAATGCGAGCCATTCATTCTATTGAGGAACGCGGCATGGAATCTTCGCTCAAGAGCCCCTACCGGGACGACATCGTGATCTCCTGGCCGGAATTGCACCGGGACACGCGCCTGCTCTGCCACGCGCTAATGGAAAAGGGGCCGTTCAAGGGAATCATCGCCATCGCGCGCGGCGGCATGATCCCGGCGGCACTGGTCGCCCGCGAACTGGAGATCCGCCTGCTCGACACCATCTGCGCGTCGAGCTACGACGAATCGGCCGAAGAAGGCGCGCAGAACACGCGTTCGGAAGTAAAAGTTCTGAAAGGTGTCGACCATGATGGCGAAGGCTATCTGCTGATCGACGACCTGGTCGACACCGGCAACACCGCGCGAGTCATCCGCAAGCTGCTGCCCAAGGCTTACTTCGCGACGCTCTACGCCAAACCGATGGGACGCGAAATCGTCGATCTTTGCGTCAAGGAATTCAACCAGGACAAATGGATCTATTTTCCCTGGGACATCGATTACAAGTTCGTCCCGCCGATCAAGAAGAACCGCTAAACGCGCGCCATGACCGCGCGCGGCGCCATTCTAAGCAGAGGCCAGCCATGTCGCGCGTTTTTGTTCTGCTTCTGCTTCTCGGTTTGGCCGGCTGCGGCGAGAGGCCCCCAGCGGTTTTCAACAACGTCGAGCTCACCGGGGCGGATTTCGGACGTTCGCTCAACAATCTGCGCGATCATCGCCGTCAGCCGGCATCGCTTGTCGATTTCCACGGCAAGGTCGTGCTGATTTTCTTCGGCTACACCTTCTGCCCCGACATTTGCCCAACCGCATTGACCCGCTTTGCCGAGGTGATGGCGCGACTCGGGACCGATGTTGAGCGGGTACAAGTACTGTTCGTGACGCTCGACCCACAGCGCGATACGCCGGAAAGGCTGGCTGGCTACGTGCCATGGTTCTACCCGACATTCATCGGGCTCTATGGTGACGATGCCGCGACCGACGCGGCGGCGCGGGAATTTAAAGTTTATTATGCGCGCAGCGTCGGCGGTGACGGCGCCAACTACACGATAGACCACTCGGCGGGCGCCTACGTCATCGACCCTGCCGGGAAAATCCGACTCTACCTCAAGGACGGCGCGCCGACAGACGCCATCGTCAGCGATCTGCAGTACTTGTTGGCCGGAAAATGATTCCTCACGCTGATCAACGCTGTCATTTGTCTCATATGAAGACGCGGTAATCCGTTCAGATAGGTCAATGCGCAAGCGCATTGCTGCCACAATCGATCTGCTTTACTGAGAGGAAATGCAGACATGTTTGAGCAATTGAGCAATCTTCTCGCCGTCAATGGCTATCTCCCGCACGGCTATTGCATCAGTTGGTCGCCGCTGCTGGTGTTCACTTTCGTCGCCAGCGATCTGCTGATCTTTTTCTCCTATTTCTCGATGCCGCTGGCGATCGTCTATTTCGCGCGACGGCGTCCCGACTTTCCGTATCGCTGGCTGTTGTGGATGTTCGCCGCCTTCATCATGGCTTGCGGCGCGACGCACCTGATGAACGCCGTCGTGCTATGGGTGCCAATGTATGCGCTGGACGCCTTGCTCAAGGCGATTACCGCGACCATTTCGGTGCTTACCGCCTTCGTGCTCTGGCCCTTGATCCCGCAGGCGTTGAAAATCCCGAGCCCGGAACAGATGCGTCGGGTCAATCAGAAACTACAGCTTGAAATTGCCGAGCGCAAAGGCATCGAGGACGAGCTGCGACAGGCCAAGGCGGCTGCGGAAACGGGTTTGCAGAAAGAGCGGGTGATGATGGCGGCGATCGTCGAATCGTCAGATGATGCGATCATCGGCATGACGCTCGACGGCAAGATCACCAACTGGAACCCGGCGGCGGAAAAGATATTTGGTTTCTCAGCCGCCGAGATTCTAGGTCAATCGATGCTTGGCCAGATTCCCCCCGAACATAACGACGAATGGCAGAGAATCCTCGCCACCATCCAGCGCGGCGAATCGGTCAAGCAACTCGAAACCCAGCGGGTCCGCAAGGACGGACGCTCGATCGATGTCTCAGTGACTTTTTCGCCGATCAGAGACGAACAGGGACAGATCATCGGTGCATCGAAGATCGCGCGCGACATCACCGAGCGCAAGCAGGCCCAGGTCAAGATCGCGCAAAGCGAATCGCTGCTCAAGGCGCTAACCCAGGCGATTCCCGATCTGGTTTGGCTAAAGGACCCGGACGGCGTCTATCTGGCCTGCAACCACCGTTTCGAGAGTTTCTTCGGGGCTTCTGAGGAAGCCATCGTGGGCAAGACCGATTACGACTTTGTCGACCGGAAACTCGCCGATTTTTTCCGCGCTCACGACGATGCGGCGATGAAGAACGGCAAGCCGTGCACCAACGAAGAATCGATCTCGTTTTCCGACGGCCATCAGGAACTCGTCGAAACCACCAAAACCCCCGTCTTCGACGCCCAGCATCGCCTGCTCGGCGTGCTCGGGATCGGCCGTGACATCACCGGACGCAAGCAGGCTGAAGCCGAGTTGCAGCAACACCGCCTCCACCTCGAAGAGCTCGTCGCCTCGCGCACCGTCGAGCTGGCGCAGGCCAAAGAGGCCGCCGAGACGGCCAATCTTGCAAAAACCGCCTTTCTGGCCAACATGAGTCACGAAATTCGCACGCCGATGAACGCCATCCTCGGCATGGCCCACCTGCTACGCCGCGCTGGCGTCACGCCGGCCCAGGCCGACCGTCTCGACAAGATCGATGCCGCATCCGATCACCTGCTCGCAACGATCAACAACATTCTCGATATTTCCAAGATCGAAGCCGGAAAATTCGTCCTCGACGACAGTGCGCTGACGGTCAGCAGCCTGATCAGCAATGTCAGTTCGATTCTGAGCGAACGCGCTAAGGACAAGGGGCTTGAACTCAAGACCGAAAGCGACAGCTTCCCGACCCCTCTGCGCGGTGACCCGACCCGCTTGCAGCAGGCCATGCTCAACTACGTCGCCAACGCCATCAAGTTCACCGAACACGGCACGGTGACGCTACGTGCATTTGTCCAGGAAGAGTCTGCCGAATCGGTGCTGGCCCGCTTCGAGGTTATCGATACCGGTATCGGTATCGCGCCCGAAGTTCAGCAGCGGATTTTCAATGCCTTCGAACAGGCCGACAACTCGACCTCGCGAAAATACGGCGGCAGCGGACTCGGACTGGTAATCAGCAAACGCCTCGCCGAGTTGATGGGCGGAGAAGCCGGCGTCGAAAGCACCGCCGGCGTCGGCAGCACCTTCTGGTTCACCGTTCGCCTGCGCAAGGGGCAAAGCCACGAGGATTTGACACCGACGCCAACGGCGGACGCTGAAGCCACGCTTCGCCAAGACCATCGAGGCCGTCGCATCCTGCTCGTCGACGACGAGCAGATCAACCTCGAGGTAGCCCAGTTTCTTCTCGAGGGTTCAGGACTGGTGGTCGAAACCGCCGAAAACGGCTTCGAAGCCATCGAGCGGGCACGGGAAACGAATTACGCCGTGATCCTGATGGACATGCAGATGCCGAAACTCGATGGATTGGAGGCCACTCGACAGATCCGTGAACTGCCTGGTCAGCGCGATACGCCGATCATCGCGATGACCGCCAATGCCTTTGCCGAGGACCGGGCGCGCTGCCTGGACGCCGGGATGAACGACTTCCTGATCAAACCATTCGACCCCGAACAGCTCTTCTCAACGCTGCTCAAGCACCTGGCGACCTGAATAGATCAACGCCGAGCCGGCCGGCGCGAGCGACATGCTCAGCGGTCAGCGGCCCGCATTGACCAGTAGCCGGGCCAGTCGGTTGTGCTGCTCGACGAGCACCGGCAACTCGATCGGTAACAGCTGGCCGTCGCTGACCACCGGCCGACCGTTGATGATCGAATGGCTGACGTTTTGCGGCGCGCAGAAGAGCAGCGCGGCGACCGGGTCATGCACTGCGGCGCCGGCCATCGCCAACCCGTCAAGCGAAAAGGCGACGACGTCGGCGCTCATCCCCGGCGCCAGCGCGCCGATGTCGTCGCGCCCCAGCACCCGGGCGCCACCGAGCGTCGCCAGTTCAAGCGACTGGCGCGCGCTCATCGCCGCCGGGCCGTATGCAACGCGCGCGAGCAGCATCGCTTGCCGCGCCTCGCCGAGCAGATGCGCGCCGTCATTGGACGCGCTGCCGTCGACGCCGATGCCGACCGCCACGCCGGCGTCGCGCAGCGCCGCAATCGGCGCGATTCCCGACGCCAGGCGCATGTTCGAACAAGGGCAATGCGCGACGCCGGTGCCGGTGCGCGCGAAGAGTCCGATCCCCGGTGCATCGAGCTTGACGCAGTGCGCGTGCCAGACGTCGTGACCGACCCAGCCGAGCTCCTGCGCGTACTGCGCGGGCGTCATGCCGAATTGTTCGCGGCTGTAGGCGACATCGTTGTCGTTCTCGGCCAGATGCGTGTGCAGCGAAACGCCATAGGCGCGAGCCAGATCGGCCGATTCGCGCATCAACTCGCGGCTCACCGAAAACGGCGAGCAAGGCGCGACGACGATGCGCAGCATCGCGTGACGCGAGCCGTCGTGCCAGGACTCAATCAGCCGCCGGCTATCCTTGAGGATCGCCTCTTCGTCTTCGACCAGGGCGTCGGGCGGCAGCCCGCCATCGCTCTCGCCGACGCTCATGCTGCCGCGCGCGGCGTGAAAGCGCATTCCCAGCGTCGCAGCGGCGTCGATCGAATCGTCGAGGCGCGAACCGTTGGGATAAAGATAGAGGTGGTCGCTCGACGTCGTACAGCCCGACAGGATCAGTTCGGCCATCGCCGTCAGCGTCGACACGCGGATCATTTCCGGAGTCAGCCGCGACCAGATCGGGTAGAGCCTGCGCAGCCAGGCGAAGAGCTCGGCGTCCTGCGCGCCGGGAATCGCCCGCGTCAGGCTCTGATACATGTGGTGATGGGTATTGATAAGACCTGGCAGCGCGACGCAGCCGGCCAGCGAAATCACCTGATCGGCGCCCGCCGGCAGTTCGGCAGACGCTCCAACCGCTTCGATCACGCCGTCGCGGATGAACACCCCGCCGCCGGGAATCTCCCGGCGCTGGTCGTCCATGGTCACCAGCACGTCGGCGTTCTTGAGCAGTAATGTAGTCATCAAGCAACCTCTAGCGAGAAATCAACTTTGTCAGAGTCAAAAAGATCAAACCACGGCGACTCAGCGAGCACGGCGAAAAACCGAAACAAACAGAAATGACGCGGCGCGACCGTCGAATGACAGATAGAACGGCTTCAATTCTCGGTATTTCGCCGTGTTCGCCGTGGTTAATCTGTTTTTAGGCGAACCGAGCGACGTCAAGGCAAAAACGGCTTGCCGAGCGACGCCGGCAAGTTGTTCTGCAGCACCCGGCGGTCGCGCGAAATGACGACCAGCACGACGATCGTCGCCAGATAGGGAAGCGCCGCGAGGAACTGGACCGGCAGCATGATTCCCAGGCCCTGGGCATGAAACTGCAGAATCGTGACGAAGCCGAACAGGTAGGCGCCGAACAGCAGCCGGGTCGGCTTCCAGGTCGCGAAGACGACCAGCGCGACGGCGATCCAGCCGCGCCCGGCGCTCATGTTCTGCACCCACAGCGGCGTATAGACCGTCGACAGGTAAGCACCGCCGATGCCGGCCATGGCGCCGCCAAAAGCGACCGCGCCGAAGCGGATCAGGATCACCGGATAGCCGATCGCATGGGCCGACTCCGGCGACTCGCCGATGGCCTTGAGCAGCAGCCCGAGGCGGGTTTTGGTCAGCGTCCAGGCGACCGCCGCGTAGGCCGCGAGAGAAAGATAGACCACCGCATCCTGCGCGAACAGCACCGGCCCGAGCAGCGGGATGTCGGCCAGCAGCGGAATGGGCAAGGGCTTCAAGCCTGGCAGGCTGTAGCTGATGTAGTTCTGGCCGATGAACGCCGACAGGCCGATGCCGAAGATGGTCAGCGCCAAGCCGCAGGCGGCCTGATTGGCGGCCAGCGAGAGGGCGAAGAAAGCGAAGATCATCGCCGTCGCGGCACCGGCCAGCGCCCCGGCCGGCAACCCGGCGGCGACACCGTAGCCGGTCTCGGCAGCCGCCGCGAAACCGGCGATGGCGCCGACCAGCATCATGCCTTCGACGCCCAGATTCATCACCCCCGTGCGTTCGACGACGAGTTCGCCAAGCCCGGCGAAAATCAGCGGCGTCGCCGCCGCCAGCGTCCCGGCGAGGATTGGAATGAGCTGTTCGATCATAGGATGGCTTTCGCGGTCACTCAGGCTGAACGACGCAGGCGGTTGTCGATGAAAACGTCGGAACCGAGCAGGAAAAAAAGCAGCATTCCCTGGAAGATCCCGGTAATCGCGAACGGCATCTGCAGGCTGACCTGAGCGGCTTCGCCGCCGAGGTAAATCAGCGCCATCAGCAAGCCGGCGAGAACGATTCCCAGCGCATGCAAGCGCCCGAGGTAGGCGACGATGATCGCGGCAAAGCCGTAGCCCGGCGAAATATTGAGGTTGAGCTGGCCGACCGGTCCGGCGATTTCGCCGACCCCGGCGAGCCCGGCGGTGATCCCGGAGACGACCAGGCTGAACCATACCGTCTGGTGCGACGAGAAGCCGGCGTAACGCGAAGCGGCCGGTGCGTGGCCACCGACCTCGAGCTGGAAATGCATGAAGCTGCGCGCGTTGAACAGCCAGAAGGCGAGCACTGCGGCGCCGGTCAGATAGATCGAGGTATTGACGCGCGAACCTTCGAGCAGGATGGCAAAGAGCGCGTTGTCGCCGAACATGATCGACTGCGGGAAGTTCATCCCTTCCGGGTCGCGCCACGGTCCGCTGACCATGAAAGAGAGGATGAAGCTCGCGACATACGAGAGCATCAGCGTGGTCAGCGTCTCCTGCGCATTGAAGCGCGTCCTGAGCAAGGCCGGCAAGGCGCCCCACAGCCCGCCGCCGATCGCCCCGGCGAGAATCATCGCCGGCATCACCCACGCCGAGTCGCTGCCGTCCATATAGATCGCGACGCCGCCGCCGGCCAGCGCGCCGATGATCAGTTGGCCTTCGGCGCCGATATTGTAGATGCGCGCCTTGAAGCCGATCGCCAGCCCTTCGGCGATCAGGATCAGCGGGCAGGCCTTGATCAACAGCTCGCTCCAGCCGTAGCTGCTCGTCATCGGCTGAATGAAGAAGACTTCGAACGACTCGAGCACCGGTTTGCCCAGCGACCAGAACAGCAGCGAACCGGCGAGCAGCGTGGCGACGATGGCGATCAGCGGCGCCGTCCAGCGCATCAGCCGCGACGGACGTGCGCGCGGCTCAAGCAGATGCATGGGAAACCTCGCTCGATTGGGAAGTGGACGTTTCGTCGAACAGCCCCGACATCTTGAGGCCGACCGATTCGGCGCTGGTCGCACCGCGCGGCTGCGCAGCCGAAAGCCGCCCTTCGGCCAGCACGGCGATGCGGTCGCTGATTTCAAAGAGCTCCTCGAGCTCTTCGGAGATCAGCACGATGGCGACGCCATTGCGCGACAGGTCGACCAACGCCTGGCGCAGCACGGCCGAAGCGCCGACATCGACGCCCCAGGTCGGCTGGGCGACGATCATCAGCTTGGGCTTGAGCATGATTTCGCGGCCGACGATGAATTTCTGCAGATTGCCGCCCGACAGCGACCGCGCATCGTCGCCCGACCCGCCGCAGCGCACGTCAAAGCGCGCGACGCATTGGTCGGCAAACTCGCGCGCCTTGCTGTAGCGCACCATCCCCCAGTTCTTCATGCCCTTGCGGTGCGCCGTCAAGAGCGCGTTGTGCGAGAGTGAAAACGGCGGCACCGCACCGCGCCCGAGTCGCTCCTCGGGAACGAAGACGAGTCCGCGGTTGCGCCGTTGCCCGGCGTTGAGGTGACCGATCGCCTCGCCGTCGAAGTGGATCGAATGTTTTTCGACGGTCGTCTCACCGGACAGCGCGGCCATCAGCTCGGCCTGCCCATTGCCCGAAATCCCGGCAATGCCGAGGATTTCGCCGGCATTGACGCTGAACGAAATATCCTCGAGGTTGGTCCCGAAAGGCTCTTCGGAGATCAGGCTCAGCGCTTCGACAGTCAGCACCGTGCGTTTCTCGCCTTCATAGGCCGGCGCCTGGCAGACCGGCAGTTCGCGGCCGATCATCATGCGCGCGAGGCTGGCAGCGGTTTCCTGGCGGGGGATCGCGGTACCGGTGACCTTGCCGTGGCGGATGATCGTCGCGCCATCGCAAAGCGACTGGATTTCGTGCAACTTGTGGCTGATGTAGAGAATCGAGACGCCTTCGCTGGCGAGTTGGCGCAGCGTCTCGAACAAGGTCTGAACGGCCTGCGGTGTGAGTACCGAGGTCGGCTCGTCGAGGATCAGAAGCTTCGGGTCCTGCAGCAGGCAACGGACGATTTCGACGCGTTGGCGCTCGCCGACTGAAAGGCTATGCACCATCCGCTTCGGGTCAAGCGGCAGGCCGTAGCGCTCGGACACCGCCTTGACGCGCACGGCAAGCGCCGGCAAGTCGAACGGCTCGTCGAGCACCAGCGAAATATTCTCGACCACCGACAGCGTCTCGAACAACGAGAAATGCTGGAACACCATGCCGATCCCGTGCCGGCGCGCCTGCGCGGGGTTGGCAATGGAAACCTCGTGGCCGTTGAGCAGAATCGTTCCGGCGTCGGCCTTGACCGCACCGTAGATGATTTTCATCAGCGTGCTTTTTCCCGCGCCGTTTTCGCCGAGCACCGCGTGGATTTCGCCAGGCAGCACCGACAGGCTGACCTCGGCGCAGGCCACGATGCCGGGGTAACGCTTGGTGATGCCCAGCAATTCCAAGCGGGGAACGGGCGAGTGCATGCTTACTCCGGCAGGATGGAAACGATCAACAGACCGGTCTTGCCGGCCTGAGTCAACGGTTGACGAATAGTTGGTTTGCGCACGATAGTCACACGATCCTGCCGGTCGAAGGCCAGTTGCCTCCGGCGGCCCGGTAGACGAAGCCCGAATGATACACGTTCGCCGCCCAAGCCGATCAGGCGCAGCAGCCTTCGACGCAAGAACGAGCAGCGCGTCGCCGAGTCGCTTTCGCCAAGCTGCGTCAATGGCGCTAAACTGGCAACCATTGACCGTCCGCCTGCCGCTTCCCGGCGGCGAAAAAATCGACCGATCGCTTCATGCCAAGGCCCGCGAGTGCGCTTATTCCAGTCGACCAAAGAATTTCTGACGCTGCCCCTGGCCAAGTCCAATTACCGCGAAAATCGGCGCCGGACGCTGCAGGCACTGGCCGCCGACGCCGTGCTGCTGATCCTGGCGCTGGTCGTTTTGACGCTGCTGAGCGTGCTGCCCAGCCTGCCGCCGTTCGACGTCGTCACCGACTATCGCCCCAAGATCCCGCTGCGCATCTATACCGCCGACGGCGCGCTGATCGGCGAATTCGGCGAAGAGCACCGCGACTTCATGCCGATCGGCGAAATTCCCGCAGTCATGAAGGACGCCTTGCTGGCGATCGAGGACGCGCGCTTCTACGAGCATAGCGGCGTCGATTTCCGCGGCGTCACGCGCGCGCTGCTGGCCGATCTGACCGGCGGTTTCCGCCAGGGCGCATCGACGATCACGATGCAGGTGGCGCGCAATTTCTTCCTGTCGCAGGAAAAGACCGTGCGGCGAAAGCTCACCGAAATCGTTCTCGCCTACCGCATCGAAGCGGCGCTGTCCAAGGATCAGATCCTTGAGCTGTACATGAACCAGATCTACCTGGGCCAACGCACGCACGGCTTTTCGAGCGCCGCGCGAACCTATTTCAACAAGCCGCTCAAGGACGTGACGCTGGCCGAAGCGGCGATGCTCGCCGGCATCCCGCAGAACCCCTCGCGGCACAATCCGGCGGTCAACCCGCTGCGCGCCAAGGCGCGCCAGGAGCTGGTGCTCAAGCGCCTGCTCAGCCTCGACCGCATCACGCCAGAGCAATACCAGCAGGCGCTCGCTGAAAAACTCAAGATCAGCGACAGCCCGCAGTTCGAGGTGCATGGTGACTATGTCGCCGAACTCGTTCGCCAGACGCTCTACGCGCAGTACAAGGGCGAGACCTATACGCGCGGCCTCAAGGTCTATACGACGATCGTCAAGGCCGAGCAGAACGCGGCGTACGACGCGGTACGGCGCAATGTGCAGGCCTACGACCTGCGCCATGGCTACCGCGGACCGGAAGATTACGTCGAGCTGCCGGACGACCAGGACGCTTTCGACGACGCCATCGACGCGGTACTGGCCAAGCACCCGAACAGCGACAACCTGGTTTCAGCGGTGGTCACCGAAGCCTCGCCCAAGCGGGTGCTGGCCGAACCGGCGAGCGGCGACACGCTGGAGATTAGCGGTGACGGTCTGCGCCTCGCCGCGCGCGCCTTGCAGCCCAACAGCAAGATGGCATCAAGGATTCGCGTCGGCTCGGTGATCCGTGCCAGCCGCGACGGCAAGGGGCGCTGGGTGATCAGTCAGCTGCCCGAGGTCGATGCCGCTTTCGTCGCGCTGAACGCCGAAACCGGTGCCTATCGCGCGCTGGTCGGCGGTTTCGACTTCGCGCGCCGGCAATTCAACCATGTCACCAGCGCCTGGCGTCAGCCCGGATCGAGCATCAAGCCCTTCGTCTATTCGGCGGCGCTGGAAAAAGGCTTCTCGCCGGCGACGCTGGTCAATGACGCACCGCTCTCGCTGCCCGGTGGCGACAAGGGTCGCGCCTGGGAACCGCAGAATGACGACGGCTTCGACGGCCCGATCACGCTGCGCCGCGCGCTGGCAAGGTCGAAGAACGTCGTCGCGGTGCGCCTGCTGCGCGCCATTTCGCCGTCCTACGCGCGCGATTATCTGCAGCGCTTCGGCTTCGACGCTGACAAGCAACCGGACAACCTGACGCTGACATTGGGCAGCGGCTCGGTGACGCCGCAGCAGATGGCCAGCGCCTACGCGGTGTTCGCCAACGGCGGCTTCAGGGTGACGCCCTGGCTGATCCAGAAAATCACCGACGATCGCGGTGCGGTGCTGCAGGAAACTCCGGAGCCATCGGTCGGCGTTGACGCAGAGCGAGTCATCGACGCGCGCAATGCCTTCATTATCGACAGCATGTTGCGCGAAGTGGTCAGCGGCGGCACCGGCGGCCAGGCGCAGCAATTGGGACGCAGCGACTTGGCCGGCAAGACGGGTACGACCAGCGGCGCGCTGGACGGCTGGTTTGCCGGTTACTCGGGGAATGTCGTTGCCGTCGCCTGGATGGGCTACGATCAGCCCAAGTCGCTGGGCGGACGCGAGTTCGGCGCCACGCTGGCACTGCCGATCTGGATCGACTTCATGCGCCAGGCGCTGTCCGGCCTACCGCGCCACGACAGATTGCCGCCGCCGGGCGTCTCGCAGGTCGACGGCGACTGGCTCTACGACGAATTTTCCGGCGACGGCAGAGTCAAGACCCTCGACCTCGACGAGCCCGAGGTTGCCGCCGAGGCCACGCCGTCGGCAACGCAGTAAGCCCGGGTAGTGCACAGAAACCGTCGGTAAACCTGTGGGTAAGTCGTGGATAAGTGAGCTAAGTCCGCGCCTGACCAGACTTAAGTGACGCCGCCCAATTTTTGGGCGATGGCTGATTGCTCTCTCAGTCGTACTTCATCTCTTCGGCCTTTTGCCGCATGGTTTTGCGCGGCTTGGTCAAATCCAGCGCCGGACACGGCGCCTTGTCGTCGTTGGAGACAATGAGATGCCCTTTGGGAGCAATCTTCTGCACCGCTGCGTTGAGCGAAACGGTGTCCATCGCCACCGGCGGGCGGGTGCCACGCCAAACAACCTCGTTGGCAGGGCTATAGATCAGATAGCACACGGAAAACGCCGCAGTCGAAAAAGAAAACGCCAGGAAAGCGAAAATCGTCTTCATCGTTAGTCCTCTCAATACCCTGCGACCGATGCCGGGAAAGCACAACGGGCTCGAATGCCGCCTGCGCCACCGGTCAATGATCGTGACGGTGTGCCGCGATCAATCCTTCCAGTTTCTCGACCCGAACGCAATAGCCAATGCGGCGCAGCACGTTAGCCCAAGACTCAGCGGCGCTCTCCGACGTAAACCACGGACCGTGATCCAGTATTCTGTTTCCGCAATGATCCCGGTAATCCGTAACGACTCGATACACGTGCAACCCTGCTGCCTAAAAAAAACGATTCTAAACCTCTGGCGCGATCGATGCGATATAAGGCGAGGTTGCGCCGCCTAGCGACAAACCAGTACCGGGATTTTTGAGTGGGTGAGTACCTTGCTGGTTTCACTGCCAAGAACTATTGCCCGCGTTCCACCTCGTCCGTGCGAAGCCATGCAGATCAGATCGCAGCCGTTTTCCGTTGCGGCTTCGATGATTGCCTCATAGATGACATTGCTTTCTTTGCTCACCTTTCTGCAGCTTACGCCCTCCCGCCAGCAGAGATTTTCGACAAAACCGAGAATTCGTTGGCCTTCCTTGTCCTTGGCTTTCTTGAAGCTGGGAACAATTGGAAAACCATTCCCGCTGCCTTGACTGTGAAAAGGCGAGTACGGCTGATCCACATAAAAAGCGACAATCTGGCCGGCGCTTTCCTTCGCCAAGGCAACCGCCCGGCAAGCCGCATCCTGCGAGAACTGGGAACCATCAGTCGGGACGAGTATTTTCTTGAACATGATGAATCCTTCCTGCTTTGATCAATGCGGTTTCAATATAGCGGGAAAGCCACCGCGGCGCACCAACTGGAGACCGGCCCTTGCCGCCACTGAGGATCGTCATGCCAGCAACGGCGCATCGCCACACGCCCCACATCGGATCACATCAAAAAACCGCGACCTGCATTGAACTGGTATTTTTCTGCCGCGCCAACCAGCGAAGGGCTCCCGGTGTTCACCCTTGGCGATCAGCCTCGGGCTAAGCGCGGCAGTCTTGTTATTGTTTGCTCTTGGCTGCCAACAACACGTCAAAAACCTTGCCGCGTGCCGGCCCAATATCCCGCGGCATCGCTGAAAACTCCTTGATCTCAGCGTCGCTGGCTTTCCCGGATTTGATGGCACGCATCAATTCTCTGCACCGCGCGTTCTTCGCCTTCGTTGCCTTGGCCGCTGCACTTGCATTCTTGATAACCATTGCCGATCCCTCCATTGCGTCGTTCGCCTGAACCCGTCAGGTTGCGGTGTTGCTCCTCGCGCCGCGCTGCGTGAAGTCGGCGCCGACATTCCAATTATCTCAGCAATCGACTCAACACCATCCGGCGCGCCTGAAAAAGGCCGATGCGGCGGTGCGCCGTTCCCGACGTCTCGGCGACCGCGTGCGCCCGTGGTGCTCGAGCGCTGCCAGACGGAAACTTTCGACCACGGATCGTCAAAGAAAAACCCGCCACAATGGGCGGGCAGAAGGCTGAAATAAACTGCGCCAAGGAGCTTAGGGAGAATCGCCTCATCTCTTCGTGCTCGCGCTACGTCCGCATTAGCCGCAAGATCTCAGCAAAAATTGCGGGAACGTCCGCGCAGGTCAAAGACACGCAGGCTGGCGCGCAGCTGTCTTTTCTCCGTTCGCGCGAGTCACTCCTGCCGTGCGTACATGAAAAACGGCCACACGATCGTTTTTCTTGCAGCCGTGCGCATTTAGAATTTATACCCGACGCCGACAGACCACATATCCGTCTTGGTGGTCCCTGTTCTGTCGGTGTCGCCAAACTTCCCAAAGTCCTCGTATTCCAGTCGGGCAGAAAAATTCCTATTGAAGTTGTATTCTGCGCCCAGCGCATAATGAACGTCGTTGGTCGACTTAGACTCGCTTACAGGAAAGCCGACCGCGTCGTTCAAGGCGGCGTTGCTCGAGCTGCCGCTAACTTCCGACCTGTTTATGGCCCATCCCAGCTTGGCAAACAGGCTGAACTGGTCGTTTAAAGGTAACGTCCCTTTCGCGTCAATAAACCACGAGGAATTTTCTATTTGAGCGCTACCAGAGCTGCCAAAACCCGAAAAATTGATCTGGGGTTTGCCCAAATACGCGTAGCCGGCTTCGATTGCCCAGTTCTTCGAGAATTCATAGCCAGCAAACAACTTGTATGCGGTGTCGGTCTTGTCAAAATCTTCGGCAACATTTGGAATGTTGAAATAAAGCTCGTTGCCAAACGTCGTCGACGATTGACCAACACCGCCGCCCACATACACCTGTGCGCATGCGATTGACGAAGAGGCAAGAGCGACTGCAACAAAGCCAGCCTTTGACACGAATTTCATTTCGTCCTCCTCAAAATTTACGAAGAAATCCATCGGCGCGGACAGATTCTACCCAACGGAATAGTCGAATGGCATATACAAGTTTTGAAACAGGCCGCGGCTATTCAGAAGTGTTGCTCCTGCGCAACGATCGGCTGGTTTTGTAAATACATCCCGGCATAGTCATACGACATCGCCAGGCGGGCCGGCGATTCCCTCGCACCAGCCAAGCCGTCGCCGGACGGCAGACCGGTGGCCAGATCACCCCTCCTGACCGTCGGTCATTGACAATGCCCTTCCGATCGTTGTTCAGGGTGAGGTATTTGTCCTGAAGAAAAAGGGAGAAATCAGCCGATACGCCAGATCGCTGCTCGACGCAAGCGGACTGCTACAGGCCGCGTAGACGAAAAAAAACCCACGGTCAGTGGGTTTCAGTCGATTTCTTGGAACGTATAACTGCTTGAAACTGTTTCTTGGTGCCCCGACCCAGACTCGAACTGGGACGCCTTGCGGCGCGGGATTTTGAATCCCGTGCGTCTACCGATTCCGCCATCGGGGCAACGCTTTGGATCCGCTGTGTCACCAAACCAACGGACGTCGTGCTTATTGCGGCCTTGCCAACTACCCACATAAGCAATTGATTTATATGGTATAATGCGCCGCACTTCGATTTCACCGGGTCCGCAGCCCCTGCCGCGCGACACTTGCCGATTTCGCAAACAGATTCGGGACCCGCAACAGACGAATCGAAAGAGGCCGAATTATCCTCGATTCGGCGCTAACCGACAAGCCAAACTTCTGACAATTTTTCGCATGCTCACTCTCGACGATTTTGATTTCGACCTGCCTCCCGAGCTGATTGCCCAGCACCCGGCCAGCGAGCGCAGTGCCAGCCGCCTGTTGCACGTTGCCGCGGGAACGCTGCACGACCGGCAATTCATCGACCTGGCGCAACTGATCACGCCGGGCGATCTGCTGGTCCTCAACGACACGCGCGTGATCAAGGCCCGCCTTTACGGGCAGAAGGACAGCGGCGGCAAGGTCGAGGTGATGATCGAGCGCATCGCCGACGCGCACCACGCGGTAGCGCAGATCCGCGCCAGCAAGTCGCCCAAGCCCGGCAGCCGGATCGTCATCGAAGGCGCATTCAGCGTGACGGTAACCGGCCGCAGCGGCGAACAGTCCGAGTTTTTCGCGCTCGAACTTGTCGGCGACGGCGATCTCTATGCACTGCTTGAGCAGCACGGCCACCTGCCGCTGCCGCCGTACATCACGCATGACGCCGAAAGCGACGACGAGACGCGCTACCAGACGGTCTTTGCGCGCCACTTGGGCGCCGTCGCGGCACCGACCGCCGGGCTGCACTTCGACGATGCGATGCTGGCGACGCTCGCCGCCCAGGGCGCCGAACTCGCCTATCTCACGCTGCACGTCGGCGCCGGAACCTTCCAGCCGGTGCGCGTACATGACCTTTCGCAACACCGCATGCACAGCGAACGCTTCGCCATCCCGCCAGCAACGGTCGACGCGATCGCGCGTACCCGCGCGCGCGGCGGTCGCGTCATCGCCGTCGGCACCACCAGCCTGCGCGCGCTCGAGGCGGCGGCACAAGGCGGCGAGCTCGTCGCCGGCGACGCCGAAACCGATATTTTCATCACGCCCGGCTACCGCTTCCGCGTCGTCGACCGGCTGATCACCAATTTCCATCTACCCAAGTCGACGCTGCTGATGCTCGTCTCGGCCTTCGCCGGAACGCAGACCATGCGCGCCGCCTACCGTCACGCGGTGGCGCAGCGCTATCGCTTCTTCAGCTACGGCGACGCCATGCTCCTCGAAAGACAAGACCATGCAATTTGAACTCCTCGCCAATAACGGCGCCGCGCGCCGCGGCCGCCTCACCCTCGCTCACGGCGTCGTCGAGACACCGGTCTTCATGCCGGTCGGCACCTACGGCACGGTCAAGGCGATGACCCCGCGCGACCTCACCGAAATCGGTGCGCAGATCTGCCTGGGCAACACCTTCCACCTCTGGCTGCGCCCAGGCCTTGAAGTGATCGCCGCGCACGGCGGTCTGCACCGCTTCATGGGCTGGAACGGCCCGATCCTGACCGACTCGGGCGGTTTCCAGGTGTTCTCGCTGGGCGCGCTACGCAAGATTTCAGAGGAAGGCGTCAAGTTCTCGTCGCCGATCAACGGCGACAAGCTGTTCCTGACGCCCGAGGAATCGATGCGCATCCAGCACGTACTCAACTCGGACATCGTGATGATCTTCGACGAATGCACGCCGTTTCCGGCGACGCACACCGAGGCGGCGATCTCGATGCGCCTGTCGCAGCGCTGGGCGCAGCGCTCGCGCGACGAACACAATCGCCTGGAGAACAGCAACGCGCTGTTCGGAATCGTCCAGGGCGGCATGTACGAAGACCTGCGCGACGAGTCGCTCGGCTGCCTCGCCGAGATCGGCTTCGACGGCTTCGCCATCGGCGGTCTCTCGGTCGGCGAACCCAAGGACGAAATGGCGAGAATCCTGGCGCATACCGCGCCGCGCCTGCCGCAGCACAAGCCGCGCTACCTGATGGGTGTCGGCACGCCCGAAGACCTGGTCGCCGGCGTGCAGGCCGGAATCGACATGTTCGACTGCGTGATGCCGACGCGCAACGCGCGCAACGGCCACCTGTTCACGCGCTACGGCGACATCAAGATCAAGAACGCGCAGCACAAGAACGACCCGCGCCCGCTCGACGACGGCTGCGATTGCTACACCTGCCGCAACTTCTCGCGCGCCTACCTGCATCACCTGCACCGCATCGGCGAAATTCTCGGCGCGCAACTCAACACGCTACACAATCTGCACTACTACCAGGTGCTGATGCGCGAGCTGCGCGAAGCGATCGCCGCCGGCAAACTCGCCGAAATGGTCGCCGCCTTTCATGCCGGACGCAACCAAGAGGCCAGGTGATACAATAAGCGGCTTATTTTCTGTCGCTTTTTCGATTTACCCAAGGAGACTAATGTGCTGATCAGTAACGCCTACGCCCAAACCGCGGCGGCCGCCGCCGGACCCATGGACAGTGTCATGCAGTTCCTGCCGATCATTCTGATGTTCGCCGTGCTCTATTTCCTGATGGTTCGCCCGCAGATGAAAAAGGCCAAGGAACACAAAGCACTGCTCGAAGCGCTCAGCAAGGGCGACGAAGTCGTCACCCAGGGCGGACTGGCTGGCCGCATCACCAAGGTCGGCGATGATTTCGTTTCGATCGCGATTGCCGACAACGTCGAGATCCAGATGCAAAAGGGCGCGATTTCGCTGGTCCTGCCCAAAGGTACGCTCAAGAATCTGTAAGAAGACGGGAGTGGGAAGTGCGGCGCCTGGCGCCGCACTTCGTCCGCATCTCTTCGTCATTCCGACGCCGCACCACCACCTTTATTCTTCACTGCTCCCATGAACCGCTATCCGCTCTGGAAATACGTCATCGTCGCATTCGCGCTGGTGTTCGGCTTCATCTATACCCTGCCGAATTTCTTTGGCGAATCCCCGGCCGTCCAGGTCTCGAGCGCCAAGGCGACGCTCAAGGTTGATGCCAAGACGCTCGAACGCGTCGCAGCGACGCTCAAGCAGGCGAATGTCGACAGCAACGGGACCTTCCTCGACACCACTGGAGTCAAGGTCCGCCTCAAGGATACCGACACCCAGCTCAAGGCCAGGGATCTGCTCGAAAAGCAGTTCAACCCCGACGCCGCCGACCCGCAGTACGTCGTCGCGCTCAACCTGCTCTCCAGTTCGCCGCAATGGCTCACCAATATGGGCGCGCTGCCGATGTACCTCGGCCTCGACCTGCGCGGCGGTGTGCACTTCCTGCTGCAAGTGGACATGAAGGGCGCGCTGACCAAGCGTCTCGATTCGATCGGCGCCGACCTGCGCAGCCTGCTGCGCGACAAGAACATCCGCCACGGCGGCATCAGCCGCGAAGGCGAGCGCGTGGTCATCCGCTTCCGCGACGAGGACACGCGCAGCAAGGCGCGAATCGTCCTCGAAGACAGCCAGCCCGACCTGCAGCTCACCGACCAGGGCAGCGGCAACGACCTCAAGCTCACCGCCACGCTCAAACCGACGGCGATGAAGCGCATTCAGGAATTTGCCATCAAGCAGAACATGGGCACCCTGCATAACCGGATCAACGAGCTCGGCGTCGCCGAGCCGGTGATCGCGCAGCAGGGCGCCGACCGCATCGTCGTCCAACTGCCCGGTGTGCAGGACACGGCCAAGGCCAAGGACATCCTGGGCCGCACCGCGACGCTCGAAATCCGCATGGTCGACGACACGCCAGGCGCGCTCGAAGCGGCGATGGCCGGCCAGGTTCCGTTTGGTACCGAGCTTTACGTCGAGCGCGGCGGCCGGCCGCTGCTGGTCAAGAAGCAGGTGATGCTGACCGGCGACCGCCTGACCGACGCCCAGCCCGGCTTCGACAACCAGACCCAGGAAGCGGCGGTGCACCTCAACTTGGACTCGGCCGGATCGCGAATTTTCAAGGAAATCACACGCGAGAACGTCGGCAAGCGGATGGCCATCCTGCTCATCGAAAAGGGCAAGGGCGAAGTCGTCACCGCCCCGGTGATCCGCACCGAAATCGCCGGCGGACGCGTGCAGATTTCGGGCAGCATGAGCACCCAGGAAGCCAACGACACCGCGCTGCTGCTGCGCGCCGGATCGCTCGCGGCGCCGATGGAGATCATCGAGGAACGCACCATCGGCCCGAGCCTCGGCGCCGAAAACATCACCAAGGGCTTCCATTCGACGCTATGGGGTTTCACCGCGATCTCCGCGTTCATGATCATGTACTACGTGCTGTTCGGCCTCATTTCGGTCGTCGCGCTGGCGTCCAACCTGCTCTTCCTGGTCGCGCTGCTATCCTTGCTGCAGGCCACGCTGACGCTACCCGGCGTCGCCGCCATCGCGCTGGCGCTGGGCATGGCGATCGACTCCAACGTGCTGATCAACGAACGCATTCGCGAAGAACTGCGCAACGGTTCGTCGCCGCAGGCGGCGATCACCGCCGGCTACTCGCACGCCTTCGACACCATCATCGACACCAACATCACCACGCTGATCGCCGGTATCGCGCTCTTGGTCTTCGGTTCGGGTCCGGTGCGCGGCTTCGCGGTGGTGCACTGCCTGGGCATTCTGACCTCGCTGTTCTCGGCGGTGGTCGTCTCGCGCGCCATGGTCAATCTGATCTACGGTCGCCGCCGCAAGCTCGAATCGCTGGCCATCGGTCGCGTCTGGAAACCCGGTCACAGCACCGTCGCCAAATAAGGATACGCAGAGATGGAATTCTTCCGCATCAAAAAAGACCTCCCGTTCATGCGCCATGCGCTGGTGTTCAACGTCATTTCGCTGATCACCTTCCTGCTCGCGGTGTTCTTCCTGCTGCATCGCGGCCTGCACCTGTCGGTCGAATTTACCGGCGGCACGCTGATCGAGGTCAATTACTCGCAGGCCGCCGATCTTGAGAAGATCCGCCAAGGGCTGATCAAGGCCGGCAATACCGACGTGACCGTGCAGAATTTCGGTTCGAGCCAGGACGTCATGATCCGCCTGCCGCTCAAGGCCGAAACCAACTCGACCAAGATCGGCGAGGCGGTGATGGCCACGCTCGACGCCGAGGCGCCGGGAGCGACGCTGCGCCGCGTCGAGTTCGTCGGCCCGCAGGTTGGCCGCGAACTCGCCGAGAACGGCTCGCTGGCACTGCTGCTGGTGATCGTCGGCATCGTCATCTACCTGGCGCTGCGCTTCGAGTGGCGCTTTGCGGTCTCGGCGATCATCGCCAACCTGCACGACATCGTGATCATCCTCGGCTTCTTCGCCTTCTTCCAGTGGGAGTTCTCGCTGACGGTGCTGGCGGCCGTGCTGGCGGTGCTCGGCTACTCGGTCAATGAATCGGTGGTCGTCTTCGACCGCGTTCGCGAAACCTTCAAGAAGGTTCGCGGCCTGACCACGCCGCAGGTCATCGACCACGCGATCACCGGAACCATCTCGCGAACGATCATCACGCACGGCTGTACGCAGTTGATGGTGCTCTCGATGCTGATCTTCGGCGGCGCGACGCTGCACTACTTCGCATTGGCGCTGACCATCGGCATCTGCTTCGGCATCTACTCGTCGGTTCTCGTCGCCAGCCCGCTGGTGATGTGGCTCGGCGTCTCGCGCGAGCACTTCATCAAGGTCAAGAAGACCGTCGAAGGCGCCAACGAGGACGGGGCGGTCGTCTGAACTTAAGCGCTCGGAAATGAGTCTGACGGGCGCCAATCGGCGCCCGTTTTTTTTGGATGACTTGGAGAATTGCATGGCCACGAAACGCATCAAGCTCTGGGACCTGCCGACGCGCCTCTTTCACTGGCTGCTGGTCCTGTGCGTCAGCGCCGCGCTGATCACCGGCAATATCGGCGGCGCCGCGATCGAATGGCACGGCCGAATCGGCCTGGCGATTGTCGGGCTGGTCGTCTTCCGCATCGTCTGGGGCCTGATCGGATCGAGCCACGCGCGCTTCGCGAGCTTCTTGCCGACACCGGCGTCGATCGCCGCCTACCTGCGCGGCCAATGGCAAGGAATCGGCCACAACCCGCTCGGCGCCCTGTCGGTCATCGGTTTGCTGGCGCTGGTCGCGCTCCAACTCTGCACCGGCCTGTTCGGCAACGACGACATCGCCTTCCGCGGGCCGCTCTACGACCTGATCACCAAGGACCTCTCCGACCGACTCACCGCAATCCACGAACTGACCAGCAACGCGCTGATCGCGCTGATCGTCCTGCACCTCGCCGCGATCGCCTTCTACGCCCACGTCAAGAAGGACAATCTGGTCAAGCCGATGATCACCGGCTGGAAGGAACTACAAGGTGACGAGTACGGCGAGTCGACGACCGGCGGCGGCGCCATCGCCTTCATCGTCGCGCTGGCGATCGCGCTGGCTGCGGTTTACGGCGCCTCGGGCGCCTGGCTAGCGGCCCCGCCCCCCCCTGCTGCCGTCCAGGCCGCGCCGGCCTGGTAAACGCAAAAGGCCGCCAGCTGGCGGCCTTTTTGTTGGCGCGAGCGATCAGTGGCCGTCAGTCCTTTTGGCGAAATTCGTCGTGACACGCCTTGCAGGCACCGCCGGTCTTGCCGAACTGCGCCTTGATCGCCGCCACGTCGCCAGTCGCCGCAACCTTGGCCAGTTCGTTGGCTTCCTTGCCGAAAGCCATCCCGACTTCGCTAAGCTTGGCCTTATGCGCCGGATCGAAAAGCTCAGGTTTCACGCGCGTCTTCTGGTCACCGACGTCCTTGTCTGTCCCCGGCGCAAAGAGCGCACCGGTGCCGGAGTTGGCGGTCGCGGCCAGTACGTTGGCAGCAGCGATCACCTGCTCCTTGTTGAAGTTGCCGTCAAGATTGGCCTTGATCTTTCCCATGTTCCACGCCTGGACGGTCATGTTCGCCTTGCGAATTTTGATCATTTCCTCGGGCTTGAGGCTCTGCTGGGCAAACGAGGCGCTGGCCAGGCCGGCGATAACCAATGCGGCGATGATCTTCTTCATGCTTGTTTCTCCGTTGTGATTGACGAGGCGGCGGCTATCTCGCGACTTCAGCGCACCGACCGAATGGCCCTATTGACACCCTGCCTTAGTCAGCGACTTGCGCCAAGAAGTTTCGCCGCTCACAACGCAAACACGTGTTTGGTTCGCAAAGTCTTGTTTTCGTCGATCAGCGCCAGCAGCCGGTCGATGTTCGGATGCTTTCCCGGGTGTTCGCGCGCGTCGGTGGCGTGCTCGGCAAAGAGCTCGACGCCTTTCCTGGCGGCATCCGGAGTGATCGCACCGTAGGTCTGCGCCAGATGGTTGTAGACCGCCAGCGAGCCCTGGCTGCCCGGCTTGTTCTCGATCGTCGCGAGCACGTTGCCGTCGCCATCGAGCAGATTGATCGCTGCCAGATGCGAGATCCCCGGCAGCTTTTTGAGGTTTGCGGCAAATTCGGACACGTCATTCACTCCATTTAGCAGGCATCAATGCCTCTATTGAACCACTGCGAACACGGCGGGCACGGCGAAAACACTGGATTCAGAGTATTCCTTCGCGCCACCACCAGGTGACCGAACAAGCCTGCAAAAGCATTGCTTGTTCGCCGTGTTCGCTGTGCACGCCGTGGTCAACCGCTTTTACTAAATCCGCCGCGCGAGTTCGGCGGCTTTGCCGGTGTAGTCCCAGGGGGTGAGCTTGAGCAGCTCGTCCTTGGCCTGCTGCGGAATTTCCAGGCTACGAACGAACTCCTGCATTCCGGCGCTCGAAATACGGTTGCCGCGCGTCAGTTCCTTGAGCTTCTCGTAGGGATTGGCGATGCCGTAACGGCGCATCACCGTCTGGATCGGCTCGGCGAGCAGCTCCCAGTTGGCGTCGAGGTCCTGGTGCAGGAACTCGGGATTGGCTTCGAGCTTACCCATGCCGCGCAGCAGCGAGTCGTAGCCGAGCAGCGTGTAGCCCAGCGCGACGCCCATATTGCGCAGCACCGTCGAATCGGTGAGGTCGCGCTGCCAGCGCGAGATCGGCAGCTTCTCGGAAAGGTGCTTGAGCAGCGCATTGGCGATGCCCAGATTGCCCTCGGAGTTCTCGAAGTCGATCGGGTTGACCTTGTGCGGCATGGTCGACGAGCCGATTTCGCCGGCCTTGAGCTTCTGCTTGAAGAGACCCAGTGAAATATAGCCCCAGACATCGCGGTTGAAGTCGATCATGATCGTATTGGCGCGTGCGAAGGCGTCGTAGAGCTCGGCCATCGCGTCGTGCGGCTCGATCTGGATGGTGTAGGGGTTAAATTCAAGCCCCAGGCTTTCGACAAAACGCTTGGCGAAGCTTTCCCAGTCGTAAGCGGGGTAGGCCGCCAGATGCGCGTTGTAGTTGCCGACCGCGCCGTTGATCTTGCCCAGCAGGCTGACCTGCGCGATGCGCGAAGCCGCGCGTTCGAGACGATAGACGACGTTGGCCATTTCCTTGCCGAGCGTCGTCGGCGTCGCCGGCTGACCGTGCGTGCGCGACATCATCGGCAGCTCGGCATGCTGGTGCGCGAGATCGCGCAAACGCGCCACCACGCGCGCCAGCATCGGCAGCATCGTCTGATCACGCGCCGTCTTGAGCATCAGCGCATGCGACAGATTGTTGATATCCTCCGAGGTACAGGCAAAGTGAATGAACTCGGCAACGCGCATCACTTCGGCGTTGTCGGCCAACTGCTGCTTGATCCAGTACTCGAGCGCCTTGACGTCGTGGTTGGTGACCGCTTCGATGGCCTTGACCTCGGTCGCCTGCTGCGGACCAAAGTCGGCGAGCAATTGATCGAGCCGCGCGACGGTCGCCGGCGAAAAGGCCGGAATTTCGGCAAAATGCGGCTCGGCGGCGAGCGCCTTGAGCCATTCGATCTCGACTTGCAGGCGACGGCGGATCAGTCCGAATTCGGAGAACTGCTCGCGCAAGGCATCTACCTTGGTGGCATAACGGCCGTCGAGTGGCGACAGCGAAGTAAGGGTATTGAAAGACATGGCACTCATCCTTTTGCGGTAAGCTCGCTATTTTACCCGCACGGCAAAATCTCCAGTAAATTGATCACTGCGGCAATGCTATAATTTGCCGGAATTATTCTCCAGCAGGACGCTAATGAAGCTCATCGGATCACTCACCAGTCCTTACGTCCGCAAGGTGCGTATCGTTCTGGCCGAAAAGAAAATCGAATACGAGTTTGTTCTAGACTCGCCGTGGACGCCCGAATCAACTGTTCCCAACCTCAATCCGCTGGGCAAGATTCCGGTGCTGGTGCTCGACGACGAAACCGCGCTCTTCGATTCTCGGGTGATCAGCGAATACCTCGACAACGTCGCGCCAAACAACAAGCTGATGCCCGCGCCCAATCGCGAGCGCACCGAAGTCAAACGCTGGGAAGCGCTGGCCGACGGCATTTGCGATGCCGCCGCGCTGCTCTTCCTTGAGCAAAAACGTCCGGCCAAGCAACAAAGTCCGGACTGGATCGCCCGTCAGCAAAGCAAGATCAGCCACGGGATCGACTACATGGCTAAAGAACTCGGCGAAAACGCCTGCTGCATCGGCATGCACTTCTCGCTCGCCGACATCGCTGCAGTTTGCGCGCTTGGCTACCTGGCCTTCCGCTTCCCCGAAATCGACTGGAGCGAAAAGCACCCCAACCTCGCGCGCCTCTACGCCAAGCTGATGCTGCGCCCGGCCTTTGCCGACACCGTTCCGCAAGGCTGAAGCCTGCGCTCATAAGCCGCGTCACGCGGCGACCCCGTTCAGTTGAGAAGAAAACCGCCGTTCGCCCTGAGCTTGTCGAAGGGGGATGGCGGTTTTTGCTTCGTGCCGGAGCCGTTCATAGTTCGACAGGCTCACCACGAACGGCTTAAGCGAACAGCATTAGCTTCAAGCGGCTCTATTCACATCTGTTTCTGATCGATGGCAGCCTGCCGCCTAAACGCGAAAGCGCGCCACCGAGTCGTGCAGCTCCTTGGACAATTGCTCGAGGACCAGCACATTCTCGCTGGCGGCGCGAACGGCCGCCGTCGATTCCTCGATCATTCCGGAAATCTGCTCGACATTGCGCGCGACGCTGGCGCTCGCCTGGCTCTGTTCGGTCGTCGCCGCGGCCACCTCGCTGATATTGGAGAGCGCCAGCAGCGACGCTTCGTTGATCTCGCGCAGCGCCGCGCCTGCCTGACCGGCCATGTCGACGCCCCGCGCCACCTGCGGTGCGACCGACTGCATGCCGGCAACCACCGCCGACGTATCCTTGTCGATCGCCTGGATCATCCCGGTAATCTGGTCGGTCGCCTGGCCAGTACGCTCGGCGAGCTTGCGCACTTCGTCGGCGACCACCGCAAAACCCCTGCCTTGCTCGCCGGCGCGCGCCGCCTCAATCGCCGCGTTGAGCGCCAGAAGGTTGGTCTGATCGGCGATTTCCTTGATGACGCGAGCGATTCCGCCAATTTCGCGCGAGCGCTCGGCAAGACCGGCGATCAGCCCGCTGGCGTCATCGACCTGACTGGCGGCACGCTGAATCTCGTCGCTCGCCTTGTTCGCCATGTTCTCGCCCTGGTTCGCCAGTTGCGTCGTGTGCGTGGCATTGACTTCGGTCTCCTTGGCACTCTGCGAAATGTGGTCGACGCTGACCGCCATCTGCTCGATCGCCGACGCCGTCGAATTGACGGCATCCGAAGACTGGTGCGACGAGCTATTGATCTGTTGCATCAGCGCCGACAGGTTGTGCGAGGCTTGGGCGACCTTGCCGGCATTGCTCTGAATGCTGCCGATGATCTCGTGCAGCCCGGCTTGCATCAACTCGATCGATTCCATCAGGCTGCCGGGAATGCCGCGGTGACTGACCTCTTGCGAAAGATCACCGCTGGCAATGCTCCTGGCCATGGCCGCAGCGTAGTCGGGCTCGCCGCCCAGCGCCCGATAGATCTTTCTCGCCATCAGCACTGCCGCCACGATCACCCCGGCAAAGATCGCCAGGCCGATCAGCATAAAGCGCAGCGCGTTGTGCCAGTAGGCCTGCTCGATATCGTCGGCGAACAGACCAAAACCGATGATCCAGTCCCACTCGGGAACCTTGACCAGGCCGTTGATCTTGAGCACCTCGACATCGCCCTTGGGCCGCTTGGTCTTGATCTCGACCATCGCCAGATCGCTGGTCTTGACCGCATCGACATAGATCTGCATCAGCGTGCGGCCATCGGGCATCTTCGAGCCCATGTCCACCTTGCCTTCCTTGCGCGGATCGGTGTGCACCAGCACGGTGCCGTCCATCTTGCGCACGAAGACGTAGTCATCGCCTTCGCGCAGCGTCGACAGCGCTTGTTTGGCCTTGGTCTGCGCCTCATCGCGACTCAGCGTCCCGGCCTTTTCCTGCGCCAGGAAGCTGGCTGCCTGCTTGCCGGCAAAACTCACCATCAGACGAATCTGCGACTGACGATCCTCAAGCATCGTCGAATGAATCGTTTGCAGCGCGACCAGCACCAGCACCAGCGCACCCAACGTGGCGCAGCCGACGATCAGCCCCAGGCGTGTAGAAAGTTTCATGATTGCCCCCTATCAGATCCAGACAGCTAATGTTTTTACCCCGGCTTCGATTGTACAAGCAATGACAAACAGCGCACCACGGCCAATGCAGGCAGGCCCGCCGGCAGCGCCGATTGGCGTAAAAAAAGCACGGTTCGGTCGATGCCCATGAAGAAGGGGGCATCATTTCAGCAACGAAATGATGCCCCCTTGGGGTGTGGATGGTGTTACCGAGCTATTTAGCGCGCCAGCCAGCCGCCATCGACGGCAATCGTGTAGCCATTGACGTAATCGGAAGCTTTCGACGCCAGGAAAACGACGGCGCCGCCCAGATCCTCGGGCAGCCCCCAGCGTCCGGCGGGAATCCGGCCGACGATTTCGGCGCTGCGCGCTTCGTCGGCACGCAACTGCGTGGTGTTATCGGTCGCCATGTAGCCGGGGGCGACGGCATTGACGCCGATGCCGTGCTTGGCCCACTCGTTGGCCATCAGCATGGTGATTCCCTTGATGCCGCTCTTCGAGGCAGTATAGGACGGCACCCGGATGCCGCCCTGGAACGACAGCATCGAAGCGACATTGACGATCTTGCCGCCCTTGCCCTGCGCGATGAACTGGCGGGCAACGGCCTGGCACATGAAGAATGCCGACTTGAGATTGACGTTCATCACGTCGTCCCATTCCTGCTCGGTAAAATCGACCGAGTCGTTGCGCTTGATGATTCCCGCGTTATTGACCAGGATGTCGATGTGACCAAAGGCCTTCAAGGCCGTGTCGACGATGCGTCCCACCGGCTCGATGGAGGACAGGTCGGCCTGCACATGCACGTATTTGCGCCCCGCCGCCTCGACCGCCGCAGCGGTTTCCGGCGCGTCAGCGACGTAGGTCACGCCGACGATGTCGGCGCCGGCCTGCGCCAATGCAACGGCCATGCCGCGACCGAGGCCGCGTTCGGATCCGGTGACGATAGCCACCTTGCCATCCAGTTTGAATGCGTCAAGAATTCCACTCATTGTCATTTTCCTTATTTGAGGTCGTTGGGACCAAGCGTGTCCATGTCGTCGAAAGTCTGGTTCTCGCCAGCCATCCCCCAGATGAACGAGTACGGACCCGAAGCGACGCCGGCGTGAATCGACCACGACGGCGAGATCACCGCCTGCTCATTGGCCATCACGATGTGACGGGTCTCGAGCGGCTGGCCATGCAAGTGGAAGACGCGAGTCTGTTCCGACATGCCGAAGTAGAGATAGACCTCCATGCGCCGTTCGTGGGTGTGCGGAGGATAGGTATTCCACACGCTGCCCGGTTCGAGAACGGTCAGCCCCATGACCAGCTGGCAGCTCTTGCAGACTGCCGGATGGACGTACTGGTAGATGGTGCGCACGTTGCAGGTTTCGACGGCGCCGAGCTTCTTGGGGTTGGCGTCGGCGCGCGTGATGCGCACCGTCGGGTAAGTGGCGTGCGCGGGGCTGCTGATCAGATAGAACTTGGCCGGATCGGCAGGATTATCGCTTTCGAACGAGACCGCCTTGACGCCCATGCCGACGTAGAGGCCGTCGCCGTTGGCCAGTTCCTGAACTTTTCCATCGAGCAGCACGCGGCCTTTGGCGCCGATATTGATGATTCCCAGCTCACGGCGATCGAGGAAGTTCGGCGTGCCGAATTCCTTGCCGCCTTCGAGGACAAGGGCTTGTGTGGTCGGCACCGCACCGCCGAAAACGACGCGGTCGACATGCGTGTAAACGAGCTTGAGTTCGCCGGTCACGAAAACCTGTTCGACCAGGAAATGGCGGCGCAAGGCTTCGGTATCGTAGCCCTTGACGTCCTCGGGATGGTGCGCATAGCGTGTTTCGAGTTTCATGAAACCTCCAGAATCAATTCTTGAGAAAGTCTTCGCGCTGCGGCGTGAAGATGTCGAGCAGGCTGCCTTCGCTGACACAGACCGTGCCGTGCAGTGCCGATGAGGGGAAAAATAGCGAATCGCCGGGGCGCAGCGTTACGGTTTCGCCCTCGATGGTGAAAACAAACTCGCCCGAAAGGCAGTAGGTGACCTGCTCATGCACATGCCGGTGCTCGGAACCAACGCCGCCGGTTTTGAAGAACACTTCGACCATCATCAGGTCACCGCCGCGTGCGCGGATCTTTCGGCTGACCTTGCCCGCTTCGATCGTTTCCAGCTCAAGCCCGGCATCGGGGAAAAACACGTCGCTCATCGTACCTCCAAGCTAAATTTCAATTTCAGGGTGTTCATGCGGGGAATTGCGGCCTGCGAACCGCACCAGCGACTGGGCGCTGAGTCCCATCAGGGCAGACTCTTCCATGCAGCCGAGAAGAACTTTACACCATGGCGAAAAGCTCTTCAAGTTTTTTTGAAACAATATTCCATTTTTAGAGTCTTGGCGTCAAAAGACGGCACGGGACGCCGCCCTGCGCTTGAACCAGCGCGCTCGATCGAAATACTCGAGACTCAGTCCTGCGCGTCCGGGAGATAACCGAGGACGGCTGAGATCTGAGCCGCGGCCGCCTTGACCCGGTCGATCCAGCCAGGTTCTTCAGCCAGTTCGTAACGGAAACTCGGCCAGGACACCGAGAGCACGGCGACCACCGCGCCGGTGTAGTCGAAGATCGGCGTGCCGATGCAGTGCAGGTTTTCCTCGCGCTCCTCGTTGTCGCGCGCGAACCCCTGTTCGCGGATTTGCGCGAGCTCAGCATCGAGGGCGGCGCGGGAGGTCAGCGTATTCTTGGTGATGGCCAGCAGACGGACGCCCTTGAGCGCCGCCTCGCGGTCGGCGTCCTTGGCGAAGGCGAGCAGGGTTTTGCCGATCGCGGTGCAGTAAAGCGGCATGCGCCGGCCGACGCGCGAATACATGCGGATCGTGTAACGCGACTCGATTTTCAGCACATAGACCGCCGCATCGCCGTCGAGCACGCCCATATGTACGGTTTCGCCGAGCTCTTCCGACAAAGCTTCGGCGATCGGACGCGCCGCCGACAGCAAATCCAGATGATCAAGCGCGCGCGATCCCAGGTTGAACATCTTGAGCGTCATCGCCCAGCGGTCACCATCGACGCGGCGTGCATAGCCCAGTTCCTGAAGGGTCAGCAGAAAGCGGTAGACGGTCGGCTTGGCCAGCTTGATCTCGCGCGAGATCTCCTCCAGTCCGATGGCGCGCTGCCGCGAGAGGCGTTCAAGGACAGCAAGAACCCTGACGGCCGCGCTGATCAGTGGAACCGCTGCGGCTTTGGACGCACTCTTCTTTTTTGGCGCACTCTTTTTTTCCATTTATGGACTCACATTCCATTTCTATGATTGCTCATGGTACGTCAAGGATCGGCGCGCGTACACCCCCGAACGGGAGCTGCCGAGTACCCGAAAAAAACCCGGACAGGCGATCAACCTGTCCGGGTCTGTTTACTTTTGTCTTGTAGCGACTGTTTTAAAACGGGATGTCGTCGTCCATGTCCTCGAAGCTCGGTGCCTTCTTGGCTGGCGCGCCGCTGCGCGACGGCGCCGCCGAAGACGGCATGCTGCCGCCGTACTCGGCCTCGCCACCCGACGACGAGCCGCCGCTGCGGCCGCCGAGCATCTGCATTTCACGCGCTTCGATCTCGGTCGTATAGCGCTCCTGGCCTTCCTTGTCCTGCCACTTGCGGGTGCGGATGCGCCCCTCGACGTAAACCGCCGAGCCTTTCTTGAGATACTGACCGACGATCTCGGCAAGCTTGTTGCGAAAAACCACGCGGTGCCATTCGGTAAGTTCCTTCTTTTCGCCGGTGGCCTTGTCTTTCCACGACTCCGTGGTCGCCAGGCGGATGTTGGCCAGGGCGTCGCCATTGGGCATGAAGCGGGTTTCCGGATCGGCCCCCAGGTTACCGACGAGAATTACTTTGTTGACCGAAGCCATGTTGCCTCCATGAAGGATGTTCGAAACCGGGGATTATAAAGGCTTATGCTGCCGCTCGTGCGCGTACCGGCGGCATCGTCATCGACAGCCCGAGAACCAGCCAGCACAGCGCCAGTACGGCGCAGGCGATCCATACGGTCAGCGCACCTGAGTGCTTGGCCAGCCCTCCGCCAAGGACGCCGCCGAGAAACAGGCCGAGCGACTGGGTGGTGTTGTAGACACCGAGCGCAGCCCCTTTGGCGTGCGCCGGCGCGAGGCGTGAAATCAGCGACGGCTGCGTCGCCTCGAGCACGTTGAAGGCGACGAAGAACAGCGTCAGCCAAAAACCCAGCGCATAGACGCTGTCGCCGAAGAAGCCAAAGCCGATCTGGACCACAAGCAGCAGCGCGATCGCGGCATTGAAGACGAGCTTCATGCGTCCGTGTTTTTCGGCGGCAATGATCGCCGGAACCATGATCACGAACGAGACGAGCACCGCCGGCAGGTAAACTTGCCAGTGCTCGGCGACCGCCAGCCCGCCGCGCTGGACCAGTATCGACGGCAGCAGCACCCACATCGCGGTCTGCACCAGGTGCAGCGTGAACACGCCGAAATTCATGCGCAGCAGTTGCCGGTTGGAGAGCACCTCGACGAAGCTCGGCCAACTCGGCCGGCGCGGAATTGCCGGCGCCGCGGGAACGACCTCGAGCACCACATAGATCGCCAGAATCGCCAGAGCGCCGGTCAGCGCGAAGATCCCCGGCATGCCGATCGCCGCATAGAGCAGCGGCGCGCCGACCATCGACAGCGCGAACACCAGCCCGATCGACGAGCCGATCATCGCCATCACCTTGGTCAAGTGCTGCTCGCGCGTGAGGTCGGCGGCGAGCGCCGTCACCGCCGCGGAAATCGCGCCAGCGCCCTGCAGCACGCGGCCGGCGATGACGCCGTAGATGTCGCCGGCGAGCGCCGCGACGAAGCTGCCGACGACGAACAGCAGCAGCCCGAAAACGATCACCGGCTTGCGCCCGAAACGATCCGACGCAATGCCGTAGGCGATCTGCAGCAGCGCCTGGGTCAGGCCGTAGGCGCCCAGCGCCCAACCGACCAGCGCCATGTCGTCGCCCCCCGGCAGGTCTTTGGCATAGATCGCAAAGACCGGCAGAATCAGGAACAGGCCGAGCATGCGCAGGGCGAAGATCGACGCCAGCGCGGCGCCGGCACGGCGCTCGGTCGAAGTCATCGGATCATTGGTCGGAGAACGCATCGGGTCAACACACGGCAAGGAATAGTCGAACCATGATTGGTTCGAACGGTCGGAACTGGTTATATTAACAGGTTTGCTTCCCCCTTCAGGCCACGCTCCCCCATGGACGAACTACGAGAAATCAGGATACGCGGCGCGCGCACGCACAACCTCAAAGACATCAATCTCGACCTGCCGCGCAACCGGCTGATCGTCATTACCGGCCTGTCGGGTTCGGGCAAGTCGTCGCTCGCCTTCGACACGCTCTATGCGGAAGGCCAGCGGCGCTACGTCGAGTCGCTGTCGGCCTACGCACGCCAGTTCCTGCAGCGCATGGACAAGCCCGACGTCGACCTGATCGAAGGGCTGTCACCGGCGATTTCGATCGAACAGAAGGCGACCAGTCACAACCCGCGCTCGACCGTCGGCACGGTCACCGAGATTCACGACTACCTGCGCCTGCTGTTCGCTCGCGCCGGCACCCCCTACTGCCCCGAACATCAGCAGCCGCTCGATGCGCAGACGGTGTCGCAGATGGTCGATCACGTGCTGGCGCTGCCCGCAGAAACGAAGCTGATGATCCTGGCGCCGGTCGTCGCCGAGCGCAAGGGCGAGCAGCTCGAACTTTTTGCCGAACTGAGAGCGCAGGGCTTCGCGCGGCTGCGCGTCGACGGCGCGATCCACGAAATCGACGCGCTGCCCAAGCTCGCCAAGACGCAGAAGCACACCGTCGACGTCGTCGTCGACCGCCTCAAGGTGCGCGCCGACATGCGTCAGCGCCTCGCCGAATCGTTCGAGACGGCGCTGCGTCATGCCGACGGCCGCGCCATCGCCTATGAAATGGATACGCAGAAAGAACACCTGTTCTCGGCCAAGTTCGCCTGCCCGATCTGCTCGTACTCGCTGCAGGAACTCGAGCCTCGGCTTTTTTCGTTCAACAATCCGATGGGCGCCTGCCCGACCTGCGACGGCCTCGGCGTGATCCAATTCTTTGATCCCAAGCGCATCGTCGCGCGCCCCGACCTGTCGCTCGCCGCCGGCGCCATCCGCGGCTGGGACAAGCGCAATCCGTTCTACTTCCAGCTGCTGACCTCGCTGGCAGCGCACTACCGCTTCGACGTCGACACGCCTTTCGCTGAGCTGCCTGAGGCGATCCGGCAGGTCGTGCTCTACGGCTCGGGGAAAGAGACGATCGCTTTTGACTATTTGAGCGAACGCGGCCGGGTGAGCCGGCAGCAACACAGCTTCGAGGGCATCGTCAACAATCTCGAACGCCGTTACAAGGAGACCGACTCGAACGCCGTTCGCGAAGAGCTCGCCAAACTGATCAGCAACAAGGTCTGCCCGAGCTGCGCCGGCGCTAGGCTGCGTGAGGAAGCGCGCAACGTGCGCATCGGCAGCGACAGCGGCGCGCTGACGCTGCACGAGATCAGCCGCTTGCCGCTCAGGGATGCGCGCGAGCACTTCCAGGCCTTGCCATTGTCAGGCAACAAGGCGCAGGTCGCCGAAAAGATCCTCAAGGAAATCAGCAGCCGATTGCAGTTCCTGATCAACGTCGGCCTCGACTATCTGTCGCTCGACCGTTCGGCCGAAACGCTGTCCGGTGGAGAGGCGCAGCGCATCCGCCTGGCCTCGCAGATCGGCTCGGGCTTGACCGGCGTGATGTACGTTCTCGACGAGCCGTCGATCGGCCTGCACCAGCGCGACAACGCGCGCTTGCTGCAGACGCTCGAGCAATTGCGCGACATCGGCAACACGGTGATCGTCGTCGAGCACGACGAAGACGCCATCCGCAGTGCCGACTACGTCGTCGACATCGGCCCCGGCGCCGGAATCCACGGCGGCTTTGTCGTCGCCGAGGGAACGCCGCGAGAGGTCGAGGACAATCTGGCGTCGATGACCGGCGCTTACCTTTCCGGCCGGCGGCGCATCGAAGCGCCGGGCCAGCCGCGAACGCCCGACCCGGCGCGGCAGCTCACGCTGACGGGAGCGCGCGGCAATAACCTCAAGAATGTCACGCTCAAGCTGCCGGTCGGCCTCTTGACCTGCATCACCGGCGTTTCCGGCTCCGGCAAGTCAACGCTGATCAACGACACGCTCTACGTCGCCGCCGCGCGCCACCTCTACGGATCGACCGCAGAGCCGGCCGACTACGACGAAATCGTCGGCCTCGACCATTTCGACAAGGTCATCAATGTCGACCAGAGCCCGATCGGCCGCACGCCGCGCTCCAACCCGGCGACCTACACTGGCTTATTGACGCCGATCCGCGACCTCTTCGCCGGCGTTCCCGAATCGCGCGCGCGCGGCTACGGCCCCGGCCGTTTCTCGTTCAACGTCAAGGGCGGGCGCTGCGAGGCCTGCCAGGGCGACGGCGTGATCAAGGTCGAGATGCATTTTTTGCCCGACATCTACGTCGATTGCGACGTCTGCCACGGCAAGCGCTATAACCGTGAGACGCTCGAAATCCATTACAAGGGCAAGACCATTCACGACATCCTGCAGATGACCGTCGAGATGGCGCGCGACTTCTTCGACGCCGTACCGGTCATCGCGCGCAAGCTGCAGACGCTGGTCGACGTCGGTCTCTCCTACATCACGCTCGGCCAGGCGGCGACCACGCTCTCCGGCGGCGAGGCGCAGCGCGTCAAGCTGGCACTCGAACTCTCGAAGCGCGACACGGGAAGAACGCTCTACATTCTCGACGAACCGACTACCGGCCTGCACTTCCAGGACATCGAAATGCTGCTCACGGTACTGCACCGCCTCGCCGACCACGGCAACACGGTGGTCGTCATCGAACACAACCTCGATGTCATCCGAACCGCCGACTGGATCGTCGATCTCGGACCCGAGGGCGGCGGCGGCGGCGGCCGCATCCTCGCTGCGGGTACGCCTAAAGTCATAGCCGGCACCGCGGCCAGCCACACCGGCCGCTTTCTCAAGCCGCTGCTGGCGCGAAAAAAATAGACCGCCAGCCGAGTCCAAAAAGCCTTTTGGCACGCAAAAAACAACATAATTTTCGTTTTCTTTACAAATACTGTGCCTCCCCCCCTTCCCAGCAGAGGCAGAGAGTGCAAGAATCGCGGCGGAGTACTGGTGAGGCTCAACAATGAACAACAGGAGATACTATGAACAAGTCTGAATTGATCGACGCAATTGCTGCACGTACCGAACTGTCCAAAGTTGCTTCGGGCAAAGCGCTGGATGCCGTGATCGAAACAATCGTTGACGCGGTTGCCAAGGGTGATGGCGTGAGCCTGGTTGGTTTCGGTTCCTTCAAGGCTGCGGCTCGCGCCGCCCGCGAAGGCAAAAACCCGAAGACCGGCGAAAAGATCAAGATCGCCGCGACCACCGTGCCGAAGTTTTCCGCTGGCGCGACCTTCAAGGCTACGGTCGCCACGGCCAAGAACAAGGGCAAGAAGAAGTAGTTCGTATTTTTTCGATTCCGAGAAAAGGCTTGCGTCACGGCAAGCCTTTTTTTTAAGGCGGTCTCCTTGGTGAGAAACCGTCTCGACTCAGACACGACAACTAAAACAGAGGAAAACGCCATGAAAATTCGCAGCGCACTGGCTACGGCAGCACTCGTGCTTCTCCCGTTCACCGCCTCGGCACAGCAACCGACAGCTGACGCGGTCAGCCTCGTTGGTCCCGGCAAGTTCGCCGGCGTCGTCGAGGCGAAGGTCACGTCGACGGTCGAATCGATCGACAAGGCGACGCGTAGCGTCGTTCTCAAGCGCGCCAACGGCGAACTGCTCAAGGTCACTGCCGGCGAGCAGGTCAAGAATTTTGATCAGATCCAGGTCGGCGACAAGATTGTCGCGACCCATACCCGCGCTCTGGTTCTCGAACTCAAGAAGGGCGGCGGCGTTCGCGAACGAGCCGAAAGCAGCGATCAGGGCAGCGCCAAGCCGGGTGAAAAACCCGCCGGCTACGATGCGAAGGAAGTTAAATTTGTCGCCGACGTGCAAAAGGTTGACGTCAAAAAACAAATCGTTACGCTGCGCGGCGTCGAGAATACGGTTCAGCTCAAGATCAAGGATCCCGAGCAACTCAAGCTGATCAAGAAGGGCGACCAGGTTGAAGGCGTTTATGCCGAAGCCGTTGCCATCTCGGTCACCGCCGCACCGGCAAAAGCCAAGAAATAAGCCGGAAAATAGCGAAGCGACGGCGCGGCACGAGGCATCGGCGCATTGATGATTGACGCGGTGATTTCCGCCGCGTAGAATCTCGCGCTTTCGGGGGCGTAGCTCAGTTGGGAGAGCGATTGGTTCGCAATCAATAGGTCGGCGGTTCGATCCCGCCCGTCTCCACCAGAAATACCAAGGCTCACAGCAATGTGGGCCTTGTTCGTTTACAGACCGGGATGACGCCGGGGTGACAAATCCAGGAATCAGGTGCCCCCTTGCCCTGCAGGCGCATTTTTGTACTCTCCAGGCATCGCCTACGCCAGCCAGGGGCATGTACAACAGCCGGCAATCGCTAATAGGCGACATAGGGCCCGTTACCGCCCGGAGTGCTCCTGCCCTCAATGGCGGTAAAGACTCTGCGTCCGAAAAAGAAAGGCAAGCCCCAGTCGAAATAGCGAATCCCGATAGCTGGAGCGGCAGGGTCATTGAAAGCGATGTTGCCGCTACTCAACATGTGCGCCTGATCGGCCACAATCGATGCCTCGTTCTCGCCCAAAGCCGCCAGAGCCGTCCCGTGCAGGAAGAACAAGCACGAACATAGGAAAATTTCTTTTGGCACGTTCCTCATCTTGCCTCCTGAAGCAGCTCACAGCGTCGGCATGCGTTCAAGCAGGCCAGCTGCGTGCGTTGATTTTGACCCGACCGGCAGCGCAATGCCGAATGCATAGGCGTGGAGAATTCTAGTCCACGCGCGAAAGACAGATGCACCCATTCTTCGATGGCTGATGTTTTTGGCAGAGCCTATTTGCTTGCCGGGGGTCGTACAGGCACGACGTCAAGCAAATTCAATCATTCGAAGCAACACGTTAGAATGAACGCCACGAGAGCAGCCGATTTGCAGCTGTTCATTAGCCGATCACAAAAATCCAATGCCCGATATATTCCGCGTCGAGAACCTCATCTGCCAATTGGTTTCGTGGCCGTCGGTCCCCGACGAGTGTTCCTGGCATCAGTGGGCGCCGCTACTCGCCGGGTATTTCGCTGCGCTCGCGTATCGTGCTTTCGGTACCGGGCGGCTCAGCGCGTTTGCCGGCGGCGTCGCGGCTTTCTTCCTGGTCGCCATCGGCTTGTCGATCGCCCCACTTCATTCCCCGTTTCTTTTTGCCTACCTGTTTCTTGCGCCGGTCGCCTTCATCTCAGCGCTTCTCGGGCTCATCTGCGGCGACATTTATCGCCACCTGGCACGGCGATTCGGCGATGCGAGCGGCTCAATCGACTGATGCGCTGAGCCGTTGCTAGCGCAGACGACGGACATGGCGCAGTTCCGTTGATCCCCGCTTACCCGACCCTTCCCTTTCCAGCGAAAAAAGAGCGTCGCCAGGCGTCGATTCGCCTGCTGCAGAAGATAGAATTCGCCGTCATTCAACAAACTGCCAAGGAGCAATGCCAATGTCCGGTCATGGATTTCACGTACACGGCCCTCACGATCACGAAGTCGAGCATGTCGCCCAACACGGCGGCGACAGCTTCACCTCGCGCGTCGCGGTGCTGACCGCCATTCTTTCGACGGTGGGCGCCATTTTTGGCTACATGGGGGGTCATGCGCAGAATCTGGCACTGCTCTACAAGAATGAAGCCGCGATCCAGAAGACTTCGGCGTCGAATCAATGGAATTACTACCAGGCCAAGAGCAACAAGCAGAACCTCGCCGAGTTGTCGGTGACGCTGACCACCGGCGAAGCCCAGCAGAAATTCAGCCAGGCCATCGAGCGCTACAAGAAGGAAAAAGAAGAAATCAAGGTCGATGCCGAGAAACTCGAAGCCACCGCCCAAGCCGCCGACCATCAGAGCGAACTCGAAATGCACGTGCATGGCCGCTGGGCGCTGGCCAGCACCCTGCTGCAGATCGCCATCGCGCTGTCGGCGATCACGCTGCTCACGCGCAAGCGCTGGATGTTGGGCGGCGTCTTCAGCGCCGCGGGAATCGGCCTGGTGTTCGGCGTGATGGGCTATCTGCACCTGTAATCGCGCATGCGCCTTGCCCCAATCCGTCGTCTGATCGTAGCGCTGGCCGGCGCCCTGCTCGGCGCGCTGGCGAGTGCCGCCGAGCCCTGCCGCGTCGCTTTCGACATCGGATCGTCGGGAATTCGCGCTGGGGCGTCGAATAGCGCGCTCACGACGCGCGTCGACATCGACTACCTGGCTCCCTTGGCAGCCGGTCGCGGTCTCGAAGCGACGTTGCCAACAACGATCGCAGCGCTGCGCGACTTGCCGCAGCAAGGTGGTTTTTCGGCCGAATGCGTTCGCGTCGGCGCCGGCTTTTCCGCCTGGCGCCTGGCCTTGCAGCAGGACGCCGAAAAGCTCGCGACGCAGCTTGCCGAGATTGAGGCGGCCAGTGGCGTTGCCGTACTGGTGGCCCCCCAACAGGCCGAAGGCGCCTACGGCCACTTCGCGGCGCAGCAACAGCTCGGCGAACGCCTGCGAACCAGCCACGTCCTCGACATCGGCGGCGGCAGCCTGCAGCTTGCCGGCGAGCGCCACTCGTTCGGCGCGCCACTTGGCCAGAAAATCTGGCATCGCGAGCTGTGCCAGGCGATCCGCCAGACGACGTCGCCGACCTGCGCGTTGCAGCCGATCTCCGGCGACGAACTGGCTGCGGCGCGCGCGCTGCTGGCCGAAAGACTGCACGGCGTCAGCGCTGCGCTCCCGGAATCCGTGGCGATGACGGCGATCAGCCGCCCGGTAACCCAGGGCGTCTGGCCGGCAGTCGAGCGACTGCTCGGCAAAGCCGAAGATAACAAGCTTCTCGAGCGCACGGCGCTCACTGCAGCGATCGAGCAGATCGCCGACTTGACGCTGGCGCAAACGACGACGCGGCTCGGGATTTCCGAAAAATACGCCGCTTACCTCTTGTCCGACATGCTGCTGGTCGAGGGCCTGATGCGCGCGACCGGAGACCAGGACCTCCACATCGCCGACGTCGATCTCACCAACATCCCGGGCCTGCTCGCCGACGACCGCGCCTTCGACTGGGCGCGGCATTACGGCTGCTACCTCGATCGCCTGCGTCGTCTGGGACTCACCGCCTACGCCAGCGATCCGGCCAGTTGCGGGCAATGAAACGCTGCCGCTATCTTTACAGCACCGGGCCGAACATCGCGGTGGCGTTATTCAAGAGCCGCCGCGCCAGCGGCCAACTGGCGACCATCGCGGCAGTGACCTCGCACGATCCGGCCAGGTAATCGCCCTGGCGTCGGCGCACGTCGGCGGTCAACGCCGGATCATAAAATAAAACGTTGTTCTCGTAGTTGAGATCAAAACTGCGGCGGTCCATGTTGGCCGAGCCGATCAGCGTGATTTCGCCGTCGAGCGTCAGCGACTTGGTATGCAGCAAGCCACCCTGGTATTCAAAGATGCGTACGCCGGCGGCGAGCAGGTCAGCGTAATAGCTGCGGCTCGCCGCGCCGACGATCAACGAATCGTTGCGCGCCGGGAAGATGATGGTGACCGCGACACCGCGCAGCGCGCTGGCGCACAGCGCGGCCTGCATCGACTCGTCGGGGACGTAATACGGCGTGCTGATGACGAGCTCGCGACGCGCGGCGAACATCAGCGTTTCGAACACCTCGGGCATCGCCGAATAGCGCGCCGTCGGCCCGGTGCCGATCACCTGCGCGGCAAAGCCGCTCTCGCCAGCCGGCAACGCCTGGCGCAGCAGGCCAGAGAGGTCTTCATCGACCTCGGCCATCCAGTCGCTGGCGAACAGGTGCTGATTCTGCCGCGCAATCGGCCCCTCGAAACGGATCACCGCATCAACCCACGGCGCATACTTGGCCTTGACCAGGAACTCGGGGTCGGCGCAGTTCTGGCTGCCGCAGTAGGTAATGCGGTTGTCGATCACGACGATCTTGCGGTGGTTGCGCAGATCGATTCGGCCCCGCAACGCGCGCAGCAGCGGATTGCCGATCGGCAGCGCGGTGGCCACCTCAACACCGGCAGCGCGCAGCGCCGACCAATGCGGTGATGCGATCATCGCGCGCGAACCGAGGCCATCGGCCATCGCGCGGCAGGCAACCTGGCGCGACGCGGCGCGCTGCAAGGCCTCGACGACCTTGATCCCGTTGTGATCGGGAAGCCAGATATAAAAAACCAGATGGACATGCTCGGTCGCCGCGTCGATGTCATCGACCAGCGCGTCTATCGTCGAATTGGCGTCCGGCAACAGCCGCGCCCGGTTGCCGCCGACCGGCAGGAAGCCATTGATCGAACGGCCGACCTGAAAAAGGTGGTGGTAGTCCGGCGGGATTTCGGCCAAGGAGTTCGTCGCCGTCGCATCCGGCGTAGCGCTCGCCGCGGGCAATTGCGCCAGCACCTTGCGCATCGCGGCGATGCGCCGGCGACCGATATTGGTTTCGCCGAGCAGCAGGTAGGCGATGATTCCGAGCAAGGGAACGACCGCCATCACGACCACCCAGGCGAGCCTCGACGCCGGGTCGCGGTGCCGGCGCAGAACGGCGCGCGCCATGAAAACGACGTGCAGCAGCCAGATCGAAACCATCCACAGCGAGGCGAGCGCCGAACTTTCAGTCATGTCGGTCGGTTGAGTTGGTCAAGAGCGAGAGGGTAACAGCAATCCTGCGCTCTTGAAGCGCTACAGCCGGCCCGTCGGCGCTATTTCTTAAGCGGCGCCAGCCGGCCGAACTGGGCGCCCGCCGCCGTGCGCGTCTCGACGCCGAGCTTCTCGTAGATATGCTCAAGGTGCTTATTGACGGTGCGCGGGCTCATGCAGAGGATATCGCCGATGTCGCGGTTGGTCTTGCCGTGCGCGATCCATTCGAGCACGACCATTTCGCGCTGGGTCAATGGATTTTCGCGCAGCGCCTCGTTTTCTGCGGCGCCGCCAGTTTGCATGGCGTCGTTGAGCTGGCGAGCGACGCGCAGGTGCGCGTGCAAGCGCGCGACCAACTCATCGGGCGCCACCGGTTTGACCAGATAGTCGATACCGCCGGCCGACAGCGCCTCGACGATGCGCTCGGTTTCGGTGAGTCCGGTCATGAAAATCACAGGGACCGTCTCCATTCCCGGCACCAGCTTGAGCTGACGACAGGTCTCGAAGCCGTCCATGCCGGGCATGCAGGCGTCGAGCAGCACCGCGTCGGGCCGGATTCGCGTCAGCCGCTTGAGCGCGCTGGCGCCGTCGGTCGCCACCAGCACCGTGAACCCGGCTGCGTCGAGCGCCTCGGCGATCATGCGCACGGTATCGGGCACATCGTCGATCAGCAGGACGACGCGGCGCTCGGCGCCCGGCTCAGGTGGCGGCGACATAGTCATCGAGAGGCTCATCCATTTGCTCGATCAGGGTATCGAAGCGCAGCTCGCTGGTCAGCGCGCGAACGGCGCTCAGCGTCGTGCGCAGCTCGGGGTGAAGCGTTTCCAGTTCGTCGAGGCGGCGCAGCAGCCCCTGCAGATGGCCAAGTTCGGCGAAGTCGCGCAGTTCGGCACGCAGCGCGGCGGGCAGCCGCGAGAAGTCGGGTGCGGGTTCGGCATCGACCTGATTGGCCGGGTCGGCATAGGTCCACGTCAGCCCAAGCCAGGTATTGAGGTGCACGAAGAGTTCCGACTCGATCACCGGTTTGACGATGAAGCCTTCGCAGCCCGCCGCCTCGCAACGCTCGAGCTGGTTTTCATAAGCGTTGGCCGAAACCATCACGATCGGCCCGGCGTAGCCTTGCTCGCGCAACAGGCGGCACAACGTCCAGCCATCGACCTGCGGCATCGAGACGTCGAGGAAGATCAGATCGGGCTTGAGCTCGGCAGCCAGCACCAGCGCTTCGTCGGCCTGATGCGCCTCGCAGACCAGGAAGCCGCGCGGGGTCAGTAGGTCGACGAGCAGGCGGCTCTGGCTCGGCTGGTCGTCGACCACCAGCAACTGACGCCGCCTCCCGGCATAACCCTCGATCTCGCGTTCGGGCCGACTGGCGAGTTTTGGGTTGACCACCCAAGGCAGGTAGAGCTTGACGCGGAAGGTACTGCCCTGGCCGGGGACGCTGCTCACCGTCAGCTCGCCGCCGGCCAGATCGACCAGCATCCGGGTAATGGTCAGCCCCAGCCCGGTCCCGGCAACCTGGCCCGCCGCACCGTGTCCCTGCGCGGCGCTGCCGCGCTCGAAGGGTTGGAAGATGCGTTCGAGTTCGTCGGGCGCGATACCGCAGCCGGTGTCGCTGATCTCGAACAGCGCCAGGTCCCACTGATAGGTGGTCTTGAGCGTGACCGTGCCGTGCGGCGTATAGCGCACGGCGTTGGTCAGCAGGTTCGTCAGGATCTGACGCAGCCGGCCGACGTCGGCATGCACCACGTCGGGCATATTGCCGACGAATTCGATGCGAAAATCGAGCTGCTTCTTGCTCGCCTCAAGGCGAATCATTTTTTCGATATGCGTCAGGAACTCGGCGAAGCGCAACTCCTGTGGGTTGAGCTGCAAGCGCCCTGCCTCGATGCTGGCGATGTCGAGCAAGCCGTCGATCAGCGTCAACAGATGCTCGCCGCTGCGCTCGATGGTGGCGACGGCGTCGCGCCGGCGGCGCGGCAGATCATCGTCGTGCGACATGATCTGGCAATAGCCGAGAATGGTGTTGAGCGGCGTGCGCAATTCGTGGCTCATGCCGCGAACATAACGGCTCTTGGCCGCGCTGGCGGCGTCGGCTCTTTCCTTGGCCTGCTGCAACTGGCGGTCGGTATCGCTGTGCGCCTCGATCTCGCGCAGCAGCAAGAGGTTCTGGTGTTCGAGTTCCTCATGCGCCGCGCGTCGGCTCTCGTTGGTCAGCACCAGCCACCAGACGCCGACCGCGGTGAGCAGGATCAGCACGGCGTAGATGCGCAAGAAGGAGAGCAGCAGGTTGGCCTGGCCGGTTTGTGCAGCAATCAGCTCCTGCTGATAGACCAGCGCGACGATTCCGGCGATCAGCGCGCTGCTGATGAAGAAGACCAGCAGGAACTGGCCCAGACGCCGCACGCCGCGCGCCTTGAGCGTCGCCGGCAGCGCCCCCGAGATCAGTGGCATGAGCAGCGCCAGCAAGCCCTGCTCAGGCTTGCAGCGGTCGCGACAGCGTGCGTCGAGCGTGCAACACAGCGAGCAGATGGCGCCGCCGTAGGCCGGGCAATGGGCCATGTCTTCGGACTCGAAGCGGTTCTCGCAGACCACGCAACGCACTTCCTCGCCGGCTTGCCAGTCGGTCGCCTGCGCGCGCGCCAGGTAAAAGCGCCCGCCGCTCGCCAGCGCGATGGTCGGCGCCAGCACGAAGGCGGTGAGCAGCGCGACGAACGGTGCGAAGGCCTGCGCCTGCCCGCCAAGATAGCCGGCGAACGAGACGATGCCGAGCACCGAACCGCTGAGCATGGCGCCGACGCCGACCGGGTTGATGTCGTAGAGATAGGCGCGGCGGAACTCGATTCCCGGCGGCGACAGACCGAGCGGCTTGTTGACCACCAGGTCGGCGACCACCGCGCCGATCCACGCCAACGCGACCTGCGAGTAGATGCCGAGCACGTGTTCGAGCGCCTCGAAGACGCCGAGCAGCATCAGGATGAGCGCGATCAGCACGTTGAAGACCAACCACACGACCCGCCCCGGATGCGTGTGCGTCAGGCGCGAGAAGAAATTCGACCAGGCCAGCGATCCGGCGTAGGCGTTGGTGACGTTGATCTTGATCTGGCAGAGGATGACGAAGGCACAGGATAACGCGATCGCCAGGCGCTGATCGCCGACCACCCTGGAAAATCCGGCGAGGTACATCTGCGTCGGCTGCACCGCCTGCTCGGGGGTCAGCATCGACTGCAGCGCGAGGAACGCGAGAAAAGCGCCGCCGAGCATTTTGGCTGCGCCCAGAATGATCCACCCTGGTCCGGCGGCGGTCACCGCAGCGCGCCAGCGCCAGCGATTTTCTTTCGTTTGCGGCGGCATGAAGCGCAGAAAGTCGACCTGCTCGCCGATCTGCGAGATCAAGGCGAAGGCGACGGCGCTGCCGGTACCGATCGCCAGAGCGTCGAAATCGTTGCCGTGGTGGCCGCCGAAGGTCGTGAAGCCCGCATAGCTTTCCGGCGACGCGAACAGCAGCGCTAGGAATGGCGCCAGCAGCAGCACGATGAACAGCGGCTGGGTCCACCGCTGCAGGCGGCTGATCCAGGTGACGCCGTGCGTCACCAGAGGAATGACCGCCAGCGAACTGACCAGGTAGCCCCAGACGATCGGCAGCCCGAACCACAGCTGCAGCGCCATCGCCATGATCGCCGCCTCGATCGCGAAAAAGATGAAGGTGAATGACGCGTAGATCAGCGAGGTGATGGTCGAGCCGATGTAGCCGAAACCGGCGCCGCGCGTCAGCAGATCCATGTCGACCGCATAGCGCGCCGCGTAGAAACTGATCGGCAGGCTGGTCAAGAAAATCACCAGCGCCACCAGCGCGATGGTGGAGAGCGCATTGACGAAGCCGAAGTTGATTCCCAGCGAGCCGCCGATCGCCTCGAGCGCGAGAAAAGACACGCCGCCGAGCGCCGTATTGGCGATGTTCGAGAACGACCATTTACGGAAACTGCGCGGCGTGTAGCGTAACGCGTAGTCCTCGAGCGTCTCGTTGGCGACCCAGCTGTTGTATTCGCGACGGATGGTGATGATGCGCTGCGTGGCGGCAGGCGGCACGGGCGTTCCTTGTCTGCTCAATCGAAGCTTCTCCCAAGCAAGTAGCATTCCCCTCGCCAAAAAACGCCGTCTGGCTGACTGCACGGCAGCAAACCCGCGCGCAAGTCGTCTGAACCCGCACCGATTCGGTGACTTACGCCCCGTGTCGGGGCAAGGGAATCGCGATAACGCGCAACGAGTCGGAGACGGTTGCGCCCAAAAATATAGCCGCTGCGCAGACGCCGCCACATACGTCGTTTGACTTATTCGCGCGCCGCGACTTGCTCGCTAGTGTGCACTCCACGACGCCGCATCAGCCCACAGCGATACGGCGTTCCCAGCCACTTACCCAGGAGCCATCGATGTCCAAGAATCAGCACTGTTCCTTCAAGCGCCGCAGCTTCATGATCGGCGCCGCGGCCTTGCCGCTCATGCTCGCCATGCCGCTCGCCGCGCATGCCGCGCCGCCGGCGACCGCCGCGGTCAACACCACCAAGCTGGCGGTGACCGATACCGAGGTCACGGTCGGCCAGCTGCACTCGGCGACCGGCACCATGGCCATTTCAGAAACCGGTTCGATCCAGGCCGAACAGCTCGCGATCGATCAGATCAACGCGCTGGGCGGCGTGCTCGGGCGCAAGATCAAGGTGATCAAGGAAGACGGCGCGTCCGACTGGCCGACCTTCGCCGAGAAGTCGAAGAAGCTCTTGGTCAACGACCGCGTCGCGGCGGTGTTCGGCTGCTGGACTTCGGCGTCGCGCAAGGCGGTGCTGCCGATTTTCGAGAAGGAAAACGGGATGCTCTACTACCCGACCTTCTACGAAGGGCTCGAACAGTCGAAGAACGTGATCTATACGGGACAGGAAGCGACGCAGCAAATCCTCTACGGCCTCGACTGGGCGGCCAAGGAAAAGAAAGCCAAGACCTATTTCCTGATCGGCTCGGACTACATCTGGCCGCGCACGTCGAACAAGATCGCTCGCAAGCACATCGAAAACGTGATCAAGGGCAAGGTCGTCGGCGAAGAGTATTACCCGCTCGGGCAGACCAACTTCAATTCGCTGATCAACAAGATCAAGGTCGCCAAGCCCGACGCCATCTACGCCATCGTCGTCGGCGGATCGAACGTCGCCTTCTACAAGCAGCTCAAGGCGGCCGGGATCACCGGCGACAAGCAGTTCCTGCTGACCATCTCGGTGACCGAGGACGAAATGCTCGGCATCGGCGGCGAGAACACGGTCGGCTTCTACGCGGCGATGAAGTACTTCCAGTCGCTCGACAATCCCAACAACAAGAAATTCGTCGAGGCATTCAAGGCCAAGTACGGCAAGAACGCGGTGATCGGCGACGTGACGCAGGCCGCTTATCTGGGCCCGTGGTTGTGGAAAGCGTCGGTCGAGAAAGCCGGCAGCTTCGACATCGACAAGGTCGCCGCGGCGTCGGGCGGAATCGAGTTCAAGGACGCCCCCGAAGGCTACGTCAAGATTCACCCCAACCACCACCTGTGGAGCAAGACGCGAATCGGTCAGATGCAGTCCGACGGCCAGTTCAAGGTGGTGACCGAGTCGCCCGGTCTGATCGAACCCAACCCCTTCCCCAAGGGCTATCAATAGTCCGCGTCTGAACGCTGCACCGGGCGCCGCCGCCAGGCGGCGCCGGTCAGCCGCCCACAGTTTGAACGAGGAAATGACATGAGCTTCTCCGAAATACTCAACATCGGCCTGATGCAAGGCTTCGCCGGGCTCAGCCTGTTCTCGGTGCTGCTGCTGATGGGCCTGGGACTGGCGATCATCTTCGGCCAGATGGGCGTCATCAACATGGCGCACGGCGAGTTCATGACCATCGGCGCCTACACCATCTACCTTTTCTCGCAGCTCACCGAGACTTACGCGCCGGCCCTGGCGCAGGCTTATTTCCCGTTCGCCATCGCCGCCGCCTTCGTCTTCGCTTTCATCGTCGGCTGGCTGGTCGAGTGGGCCTTCATCCGCCACCTCTACCAGCGACCGCTCGACACGCTGCTGGCTACCTGGGGACTGTCGCTGGGAATGCAGCAGATCTTCCGCTCGTCGTTTGGCGCCAAGGAAGTGAGCGCGACGCTGCCCGACTGGCTGATGGGTTCCTGGGCGCCCAAGGACGGCCTCGACATTCCGATCAACGGCCTCTTCGTGATGGCGCTCACGCTCATCGTCACCGGCGGCGTGCTGCTCGCCCTCTACAAATCGCGCTGGGGGCTGCGCGTACGCGCCACCGTTTCCAACCGCGTGATGGCCAACGCCATCGGCATCAACACCACGCGCACCGACCGCGTCACCTTCGCCATCGGCTGCGGCGTCGCGGGCGTCGCCGGCGCGGCATTCACCACCATCGGTTCGACCGGTCCGACCAGCGGCTCGCTCTACATCGTCGACGCCTTTCTGGTGGTCACCTTCGGCGGCGCCGCGAGTCTCTGGGGAACGGTCGTCTCGGCCTTCGGCATCGCCCAGACGCAATCGGTTGCCGAGTTCTTCCTGAGCGGATCGAACGCCAAGGTGCTGACGCTGTTGCTGATCGTCAGCATCCTGATGCTGCGCCCGCAAGGTCTGTTCGCCGCCAAGATCCGTCGCTGACCCGCTCGCTAACGCTTAACGAAAGCCCACCATGAAAGCAAACGGCCTCATCCGAACTGTCTATGGCAACTACTGGAGCGTGGCGATTCTGGCCCTGATCCTGCTGGTGCTGTTCCCGCTGTCGATGGACATCTTCCGCCTCAACCTGGTCGGCAAATACCTGACCTACGGTTTCGTCGCCATCGGCCTGGTCATGCTGTGGGGCTACGCCGGTGTCTTGAGCCTCGGCCAGGGCGTTTTCTTCGGCCTCGGCGGCTACGCCATGGCGATGTTCCTCAAGCTCGAAGCGTCCGACCCGGTGAGCACCGCCATCCAGTCGACGCCGGGAATCCCCGACTTCATGGACTGGAACCAGCTGACCGCGCTGCCGTGGTGGTGGCAACCGTTCCACTCGCTGCCCTTCGCACTCTTCGCGGTGATCGCCGTTCCCAGCCTGCTGGCCCTAATCATCAGCTTCGCGATGTTCAAGCGCCGCGTCGGCGGCGTCTATTTCGCGATCATCACGCAGGCGGTGGCGCTGATCCTGTCGGTCTTGATCATCGGCCAGCAGGGCTTCACCGGCGGCGTCAACGGCATCACTGACCTCAAGACGCTGCTCGGCTGGGACATCCGCAGCGACAGCGCGAGATACGTTCTCTACTTCGCCAACGCCGCGCTGCTGCTCGGCGCCATCGTGCTCTGCCGGCTGATTCAGCAAAGCAAGCTCGGCACGCTGCTGCTGGCGATGCGCGACAAGGAAGACCGCGTGCGCTTCTCGGGCTACGACGTGGCGATGTTCAAGGTGTTCACCTTCTGCCTGGCGGCGGCGCTCTCGGCGATCGGCGGCGCGATGTTCGCGCTGCAGGTCGGTTTCATGTCGCCGTCCTTCGTCGGCATCGTGCCGTCGATCGAGATGGTGATCTTCGCCGCGATCGGCGGTCGCATGAGCCTGGTCGGCGCGATCTACGGCACGCTGCTGGTCAATTTCGGCAAGACCTACTTCTCCGAAAGCTTCCCCGACCTCTGGCTATTCCTGATGGCGGCGCTGTTCATCGGCGTCGTGATGGCCTTCCCCAACGGACTGGCCGGACTCTACGAGAGTCACGTCAAGCCCTGGCTGGCAGCGCGCCGCAGCAAGGCCACCAAAGCCGCCGCCCGGGTTGCGCCTACCGCGCCAACGCACCGCCCGACAGCCCCCGCCAGCCCCGCGGCGGCGGCCGGCGAGCTCGGTCTGGCCGGCAAAATCAGCAGTCAAATCGCCTAAGCGGAGGAAAAAACCATGAGCAATACCGATTTCGCCCTTGCCGTAGAAGGCCTGACCGTTTCCTTCGACGGCTTCAAGGCGATCGACGACCTGACGCTCTATGTAGACCGCGGCGAGCTGCGCGTGGTGATCGGCCCCAACGGCGCCGGCAAGACGACGCTGCTCGACCTGATCTGCGGCAAGACGCGTGCCTCGTCGGGCAGCATCAAGTTCAAGAACGAGGAAATGAGCGAACTTCCCGAGCACCTGATCGTTCGCGCCGGAATCGGACGCAAGTTCCAGACACCGTCGATCTACGAAAACCTGTCGGTGTTCAAGAACCTCGAAGTGTCGTTTCCGCGCGGTCGCGGCGTGATCGGCGCGCTCGGCTTCAAGTGCGATCAGGTCGTTCGCGACAAGATCGACGAAGTGGCGCAGCTGATCGGTCTCGCCGACCGTCTCGATGTCGAGTCCGGTCTGCTTTCGCACGGTCAGAAGCAGTGGCTCGAAATCGGCATGCTGCTGATGCAGGACCCGGAGCTCCTGATGCTCGACGAGCCGATCGCCGGAATGAGCGCGCGCGAGCGCGAACTGACCGCCGAGTTGCTGCTGCGCATCTGCCAGAACCGCTCGATGATCGTCATCGAGCACGACATGGACTTCGTCTCGCGTATCGCGCACAAGGTCACCGTCATGCACCAGGGGAAGATCCTCGCCGAGGGCTCGATGGCGCAGGTGCAGGCCGACCCCAAGGTCATCGACGTCTATCTCGGCCACTGACCGGAGAACAATTATGCTAAAGGTATCGGAAGTTGTCGTCAATTACGGCCAGAGCGAAGCGCTGCATGGCATCAGCCTGGCCGCCGCGAAAAACGAAACGGTCGCCATCATGGGCCGCAACGGCATGGGCAAAACCACATTGTTCAAGTCGCTGATGGGCGTGTTGCCGATCAAGTCGGGAACGGTGCAGGTCGATGGCCAGGAAGTGAGCCGCGACGAAAGCTATCGCCGGGTCGCCAAGGGAATCGCCTACGTGCCGCAGGGCCGGATGATTTTCCCGACGCTGACCGTCGAGGAGAACATCCAGACCGGCCTCGAAAATTCGAAAGACCGGCTGATCCCGCAAGACATCTACGCGCTCTTCCCGGTGCTCTGGGACATGCGGCGGCGGCGCGGCGGCAACCTCTCGGGCGGCCAGCAGCAGCAGCTGGCGATCGCCCGTGCGCTGGTCACCGAACCCAAGGTGCTGCTGCTCGACGAGCCGACCGAGGGAATCCAGCCGTCGATCATCAAGGACATCGCGCGCGCGCTCAACGAAATCCGCAAGCTGCGCGAAATCACCATCGTCGTCTCCGAGCAGGTGCTGTCTTTCGCCATGGACGTCGCCGACCGGCTGTTCGTGATCGAAGGCGGCCGCCTGGTGCACGAGTGCGCGGTGGCCGATACCGACCAGGCGCGAATCAAGCAGTTTCTGTCCGTCTGAAACGGACGTCCTACGCCCCAATCACCATTCACGCGGCAATCAGGGTCCAGCCGTTTTGCAATCGGACCACATCTCAGTTTTTTCTAAAGGAGAAAGACCATGGCTAGCACAGGAAGCGTCAGCGCTTGGGAAGAAGCACTGTTGGTTGCAATGATCCAATATCCGGTCCCGGTCATCACCGGGCCGGCGGACATCCAGGTGCAGGTCGACCAGATCTGCAAGGCGGTCGACAGCACCAAGGCCGGCTATCCGGACCTCGATCTGATCGTCATGCCCGAGTATTCGACGCAGGGCCTCAACACCGCGATCTGGACCTACGACGAAATGCTGCTCACCGTCGATAGCCCGGAAATCGGAAAGTTCAAGGCCGCCTGCGTGCGCAACAAGGTGTGGGGCGTCTTTTCGCTGATGGAAAAGAACGAGGATCCCAAGAAGGCGCCGTACAACACCGCGATCATCATCAACGACCAGGGCGAAATCGCGCTGCACTACCGCAAGCTGCAGCCGTGGGTGCCGATCGAGCCGTGGTCGCCGGGCAACTTCGGAATGCCCGTCTGCGACGGACCGAAAGGATCGAAGCTCGCCGTTTGCATCTGCCACGACGGGATGTTCCCCGAACTCGCGCGCGAAGCCGCGTACAAGGGAGCCAACGTCTATATCCGTATTTCCGGCTACTCGACGCAGGTCAACGACCAGTGGATCTGGACCAACCGCACCAACGCCTGGCAGAACCTGATGTACACCATCTCGGTCAACCTCGCCGGTTACGACGGCGTGTTCTATTACTTCGGCGAAGGCACCATCTGCAACTACGACGGCAACGTCGTCCAGCAGGGTCACCGCAACCCGTGGGAAATCGTCACCGCCGAACTGTTCCCGAGGCTGGTCGACAAGGCGCGCGAGAACTGGGCGCTGGAAAACAACATCTTCAACCTCGGCTGCCGCGCTTACGTCGGCAAACCCGGCGGCGAAAAGGACAACTACCTGACCTGGGTTCGCGATCTGGCCAAGGGCGAGTACAAGCTGCCGTGGGACGACAAGATCAAGGTCCGCGACGGCTGGAAGTACTATCCCGACGGCGTCAAGCTCGGGCCGATGCCCAAAGCTTGAGGACTTGAATGCCGACCGGCGGTCATCGGCCGCCGGCGTGAGCGGCGTCCCCTTGGCGGACGACAAGACCAGTAGAATGTCGACTGGTCCGACCGACGAGGGCAGCCGCCATGAAACGCCGCTTTCCGCTGCACGTGCACATCTCGACGCTGTTCCTGGTGCTGTTGCTGATCGTCGGCGGTGTCGTCGGCGGCCTCGGCTACACCGTCAGTCGCGGCATCCTCAAGTCGTCGGCCGACGAGTTGAGTGAGCGCATCGGGCGCGAAACGCTGCGCGAAGTGCGCAGTCTGATCGGCCCGGCCGAGATGGCGACCCGCTTGTTGAGCCTGGGCGGGCTGCCGCAGGCCAGCTCGCTTGAACAAAGGCTCGGCCATCTGGGTTTCGTGCGCGAGGCGCTGAGCGGATCAGCCGAGCTCACCTCGCTCTACGTCGGCTACGGCAACGGCGACTTCTTCATGCTGCGCCGCGTCGCCGACGCCGCCGGCGATTTCTCGGCGCCGCCCGAGACCGCTTATCTGGTGCAGAGCATCGACCACCCGGCCGGCCGGCTGCGTGGCCGTTTCATCTTTCTCGACAAGACGCTGACCCGTCTGCACAGCGAAGAGCGACCCGACTACGCAAAAAGCTACGATCCGCGCACGCGCAACTGGTACCAGGCAGCGCTCTCCGCCAGCGGGCAGGTCAAGACGCCGCCCTACCTGTTCTTCACCACCGGCGAGGTCGGCACGACGATCGCCAGCCAGGCCGGCCGGTCCGCCGCGGTGGTCGGCGCCGACATCGCGCTCAAGACGCTCGACCAGGTGTTGGCGCAGCAGAAAGCGACGCCCGGGATGCAAATCGCCCTGGTCAACGCAGACGGCCAGATCATCGCCCACCCGGACAATGCAAAAATGATCCGGCGCTCGCTCGAACCTCGCGGCCAGCCGGTTCTGGCCAATCTCGCCGAAGCCGGGATTGCCGTACTCGCGCAACTGGCGCCGATGATCGGCGACCTCCGGGGCGACGCGGCGGTGCAGCGGGTGCTGCCGGTCGGCAAGGAGCTCTGGCACGTCGCGCTCAGCCCTTTGACGCTTGAGGGTGCCGGCACGCTGGTACTGATCAGCGCGATTCCAGACAGCGAACTGATGGCCGCCGCCTATACGCTGATGCGCCACGCGGCGCTGGTCATGGCGCTGGTCATCGTGCTGGCGATCCCGGTCACCTGGGCGCTGGCGCGCGCCGTCTCGCAACCCTTGCGCAAACTGGCGGGCGAAGTCGACGCCATCCGCCACTTCGAGTTTTCCAAGCCGATCAGCGTCGAATCGAAGGTTCTCGAGGTTGGCGAGCTGGCGCAGACCGTCGACAGCATGAAGCACACCATTCGCCGTTTTCTCGACATCAGCCTGGCGGTCGCTGCGGAAAACAATTTCGACCGGCTGTTGCCGCAGCTGCTCGCCGAGACCATAGCCGCCGCCGACGCCGACGCCGGCGTGCTCTACCTCGTCGACGACGATAAGCTGCTGCCGGCGACCGGACTGCGTGCCGACGGCAGCGCCTTGCCGACGAGCGCGCTGCTCGTCGATCCAGCGACTGACAGCCCGCTGTTTGGCGCCGCACTGGCGGCGCGAAGCGCTTGCGCCGCACGGCTGACCGACGCCGACATCGACGCCCTGGGCCTTGCCGCCGCAGTAAATGCCTGCGGCGATCGCCACGCCATCGCCGTGCCGCTGCTCAACCGCCAGCAAAGTCTGGTCGGCGCGATGGTGTTGCTGCGCCACGACGAAACCGACGCGGCGCGCCTCTCGTTCATCGGTGCGCTCTCCGGTTCGGCCGCCGTGTCGCTCGAAACCAAGGAGCTGATCCACGCCCAGAAGCTGCTGTTCGCAGCGCTGATCAAGCTGATCGCCGGCGCCATCGACGCCAAGAGCGCCTACACCGGCGGGCACTGCGCGCGCGTTCCGGAAATTGCCAAGCTGCTGGCGCGCGCCGCCTGCGCGCAGAGCGACGGACCGTACCGGGACTTTCGCCTCGACGACGACCAATGGGAGACGCTGCACGTCGCCGCCTGGCTGCACGATTGCGGCAAGCTCACGACGCCGGAATACGTCGTCGACAAGGCAACCAAGCTCGAAACGCTCTACGACCGAATCCACGAGATCCGCATGCGCTTCGAAGTCATCAAGCGCGACGAAGAGATCGCCTGCCTCGAAGCGATCGCCGCCGGCCAACCCGAAGCCGGCGCACAGGCCAGACTGGCCGCGCAGCTCGCGCAACTCGACGACGACTTCGCCTTCGTCGCCGCGTGCAATGAGGGCGGCGAGTTGATGGCGCCCGACAAGCAGGAACGGCTCAAAGCGATCGCCGCGCGCAGCTGGACGCGAACGCTCGACGACCGCATCGGCATCTCGCAAGAGGAGGCCGAACGCAAGTCGCGAACGCCGCCGCCCACCCTGCCAACGCTCGAGCCGCTGCTCGCCGACAAGCCCGAACACCGGATCGCGCGGCAAGCCGCTGACCGGGTCGCGCAAGACCCGCACTGGGGATTCAGGATGGCAGTCCCCGAACTGCGCTACAACCAGGGCGAGCTGCACAACTTGAGTATCGCGCGCGGCACGCTGTCGGAGGAGGAACGCTACAAGATCAACGAGCACATCGTGCAGACGCTGATCATGCTCTCCGAACTGCCCTTCCCCAAGCATCTGCGCGAGGTCCCCGAAATCGCCTCGGCTCACCACGAGAAGATCGACGGGACCGGCTATCCGCGGCGTTTGCGCGGCGAAGAAATGAGCGTGCAGGCGCGAATGATGGCGATCGCCGACATCTTCGAAGCGCTGACCGCCGTCGACCGCCCATACAAGAAGGGGAAAACGCTTTCGCAAGCGATCGAAATCATGGCGCAGATGAAAAAGGACGGCCACCTCGACGCCGATCTCTTCGACCTTTTCCTGCGCTCGGGCGTCCATCTCGACTACGCGCGTCGTTTCATGCGCGCCGAACAGATCGACGAAGTCGATCTGGCCGCCTATCTCGATACCGCGCCGACAGGCTGATCGGCGCTTTTTCGGCAAAACCGACAGCGCTGCTGTCCGGTGGTAAACTCCGCGCTTAAAAAAGCAAGCAGGCCAGACGCGTTCTGGCCTTTGCCTTTCCGTAAATGCCGTCAAGCACGCCTGCAGGAGAACCCCGCGCAATGAGTTACACCGCTGATTCCATTTCCGTTCTCAAGGGACTGGAGCCCGTTCGCCATCGTCCGGGAATGTATACGCGCACCGACAACCCGCTGCATATCATCCAGGAAGCGATCGACAACGCCGCCGACGAGGCGCTTGGCGGCTACTGCAAACACATCACGGTCACGCTGCACGCTGACGGCTCGGTTGGCGTACAGGACGACGGTCGCGGCATCCCGGTCGAAATCCACCCGGTCGAGGGCGTGCCGACGGTCGAGGTGGTGTTCACCCAACTGCACGCCGGCGCCAAGTTCGACAAGGCCGACGGCACCTCGGCCTACCGCTTCTCGGGCGGCCTGCACGGCGTCGGCGTCTCGGTGACCAACGCCTTATCGACCCGCCTCGAAGTCGAAGTCACGCGCGGCGGCGCGCGCCACCAGCTTGCTTTCTCCGGCGGCGCGCTGATCGAGCCGCTGGCGCGCCTTGGCGACGCGCCCAAGAAAGCCAGCGGCACGCGCGTGCGCGCCTGGCCCGACCCGCAGTTCTTCGATTCGCCGACGATCCCGGTCGCCGAACTCGAACGCTTGCTGCGCAGCAAGGCGGTGCTGCTGCCGGGCCTCGAGATGTCGCTCACCGTCGAAGCGACCGGCGTCACCAACACCTGGTGCTTCGCCGCCGGAATGCAGCAATACCTCGCCGAACAGCTCGACGGCGAGCTCGTCGCGCCGATGTTCACCGCGCAGAAGTATGCCGCGGCCGGCGACGAGAACTTCCCGGTCGGCTCGGGTGCGGCGTGGGCGATCTGCTGGAGCGCCGAGGGCAACCTCGCGCGCGAATCCTACGTCAACCTGATTCCGACGCCGGCTGGCGGCACCCACGAGACCGGACTGCGTCAGGCGGCGTTCGACGCCGTCAAGGGTTTCGCCGAGCACCGTGCGCTGCTGCCCAAGGGCGTCAAGCTCGCTGCCGAGGACGTCTTCTCGCGCGCCAGCTACGTGCTCGCGGCGCGCGTCCTCGACCCGTCGTTCCAGGGCCAGACCAAGGAGCGCCTGAACTCGCGCGACGCCGTCGCGCTGGTCGCGCGAATGGTTCGCGACCCGTTCGAACTGTGGCTCAACGAGCACCCCGACGACGCCAAGAAGATCACCGAGCTCGCGATCCGCGCCGCGCAGGCGCGTTCGCGCGCCGGCCAGAAGATCGAGAAGCGCAAGCAGTCGGGCGTCGCGATCCTGCCCGGCAAGCTCTCCGACTGCCAGAGCGAGGACATCCGGCGCAACGAACTGTTCCTGGTCGAAGGCGACTCGGCCGGCGGCTCGGCCAAGGCTGGCCGCGATAAAGAACTACAAGCGATTCTGCCGCTACGCGGCAAGGTGCTCAACACCTGGGAAGTCGAAGCCGGCAGCCTGTTCGCCAACCGCGAGGTGCACGACATCGCGGTCGCGCTCGGCATTGATCCGCACGCCCCCGAAGCTCCAGCGAGCGTGCTCGACAACCTGCGCTACGGCAAGGTGGTGATCATGACCGATGCCGACGTCGACGGCAGCCACATCCGCGTGCTTCTCTGCACGCTCTTTTACCGCCACTTCCCACAATTGATAAAGCAGGGCCACCTCTATTTCGCGCAACCGCCACTTTATCGCCTCGACGTTCCGGGCCACGGCAAGAACCGCCCGCCGCGCAAGCTCTACGCGCTCGACAACGCCGAGCGCGAGTCGATGCTCGACCGATTGCGCCTCGAAGGAATCAAGCCCGAAGCGGTCGAACTGTCGCGCTTCAAGGGCCTCGGCGAAATGAACTCCGAGCAGTTGTGGGAGACGACGATGTCGCCCGACACCCGCCGCCTGATGCGAATCCGCCAGCCCGGCGCCGACGACGCCAATCCGGTGATGAACATGCTGATGGCCAAGAACGAGTCCGCCGGACGCCGCGCCTGGATGGAAGCCAACGGCGCGCTGATCGGCGCGGAGATTTAGGACGAGATTTACCACGGCGAACACGGCGGGCACAGCGAGAACCAAAACGAAAAGCGATTCTTACTAATGTCTTTCGCCGTGTTCGCCGTGGTTAACTGATTTTTTAAGACTGATATGCCAAATACCCCCGACCTGTTCGACGACCTGCCGCCCTTAGCCGAAACGGCCGCAACGCCGGCTGTAGAGCCACCCGCAGAAATCGTTCCCGCGGCGACCACAGGCGAACCGCCCGAACCGCCCGCGCCGCCGCCGGCGGCCTTGCCCGAACCGCCCGACGACGACGGCGAGAGCGTGCTGCTGCACGAGTCGGCGTCACGCGACTACCTCGAATACGCGATCGCCGTCGTCAAGGGCCGCGCGCTGCCCGACGTCAAGGACGGCCAGAAGCCGGTGCAGCGCCGCGTACTGTTCGCCATGCGCGAACTCGGCCTGTTGGCCGGCGCCAAGCCAGTCAAATCGGCGCGCGTCGTCGGCGACGTCATCGGTAAATACCACCCGCACGGCGACACTTCCTCGTATGACGCGATGGTTCGCATCGCCCAGCCGTTCATGCTGCGTTATCCGCTGGTCGACGGCCAGGGCAACTTCGGCTCGCGCGACGGCGACAGCGCGGCGGCGATGCGCTATACGGAAGCGCGTCTCGCGCCGATCGCCGAACTGCTGCTCGGCGAACTCGGCGAAGGCACCGTCGACTACCAGCCCAACTACGACGGCTCGTTCCAGGAACCGGCTTTCCTGCCCGCGCGCCTGCCGTTTTCCTTGCTCAACGGCGCGTCGGGGATCGCCGTCGGCATGGCCACCGAAATGCCGTCGCACAATCTCGCCGAAGTCGCCGCCGCAGCGATCCACAAGATCAACAATCCGTCGGCGGGCATCAAAGAGCTGATGGAGCACATCCCCGGCCCGGACTATCCGGGCGGCGGCCAGATCATCTCGTCGGCGGCCGAGATCGCCAGCGCCTACAGTAGCGGGCGCGGCAGCCTGCGCGTTCGCGCGCGCTACGAATTCGAGGAAATGGCGCGCGGCGCCTGGCAACTGGTGATCAAGGAACTGCCGCCGAACGTCTCGTCGGCCAAAGTGCTCACCGAGATCGGCGCGCTGATGAACCCGCAGCCCAAGCCGGGCAAGAAATCGATCGAGCAGTCGGCGGCACAGATGAAAGCCTTGTTCGCCTCGCAGCTCGAACGCGCGCGCGATGAATCGGGCAAGGACGACGACATCCGCCTGGTCTTCGAGCCGACGAGCTCGCGCTTGCCGCGCGACGAGTTCGTCGCCCTGCTCTTGGCGCACACCAGCCTGGAGACGACCGCGCCGATCAACCTCGTCGCCGTCGGCATCGACGGCCGCCCGTGCCAGAAGACACTGGTCGATCTCGTCGGCGAGTGGTGCCAGTTCCGCGTGCGCACGGTCGTGCGGCGCACCGAATTCCGTCTGGCCAAGGCCAACGACCGAATCCACATCCTCGAAGGCCGGCACATCGTCTTTCTCAACATCGACGAGGTGATCCACCTGATCCGCGAGTCGGACGAACCCAAGCCCGCGCTGATCGATCGTTTTGCGCTCTCCGACCGCCAGGCCGAGGACATCCTCGAAATCCGCCTGCGCCAGCTGGCGCGGCTCGAAGGAATCAAGATCGAGCAGGAACTCGCCAAGCTCGGCATCGAGCGCGACGAACTCGAGAAACTGCTCGCCAACGACACGCTGCTGCGTAAACTCGTCATCAAGGAAATCAAGGCCGACGCCGCCAAGCACGGCGACGAGAGGCGCACGCTGATCGAACCGGCGTCGATGGCGTCGCGCTCGGAAGTCGCCGCCGTCGCCGACGAGCCGGTCACGCTGATCGTCTCCGAAAAAGGCTGGGCGCGCGTTCGCCAGGGCCACGGCCTCGACCTCTCGGGCGTCACCTTCAAGGACGGCGACAGCTTCGGGACTAGCCACGAATGCCGCTCGATCGATTCGCTGGTGATCCTGTCGACCGAGGGCCGCGCGTACACCCTGCCGATTGCCAGCCTGCCCGACGGTCGCGGCATGGGCGCGCCGTTGCCCTCGTTCATCGAGATCGGCAACGGCCGCATCGCCCACGTACTGATCGCGCAAGCGGCCGACGAATTACTCGTTGCCAAAAGCTCGGGCTACGGTTTTGTGTGCAGCTTCGGCGACCTGCTGTCACGGCAAAAAGCCGGCAAGTCGTTTCTGTCGATGGAAGACGGCTCGGAAATCCTGCCGCCGGTGCGCGTTGCGGCAATGGACCACGTCGCCGCGCTGTCGTCCGACGGTCGCCTGCTGGTCTTCCCGCTAGCCCAGATGAAGCGGCTGTCGAGCGGCAAGGGCGTGCAGATCATCGGCCTCAAGGCGAGCGAGACGCTCAAGGCGGTAGTCGCCGCCAAGGGGCCGACGGTATGCATCAAGGGCGTTTTCCGCAACAAAGCCAAGACGCTGCACTCGGATGAAAAGCATCTGGGCCAGCGCGCGCGGCGCGGCGCTGCGGTCGGGCTCATCAATCAGCCGACGATAGCAACGCTCGAAGCGCCTGCCGAGGGGCGGCCGACAGGCGGCTAAGCGGGATTTTTCGTCGCGGCCTCTTGCGCAGACAGCGAGTGCATCATCGTGTAGCGGCCGGCGCTAACGCCGGCGGCGCCACGCTGCTCGAGTTGTGCGGTCGAGAGCTCGCCTTCGGCCAGCCGAGCAAGGCTCTGCGCGCGGTAGCCGGTGACGAGCAGCACCCAGTCGATGGCGCCATCCTTGCCGCGAATTCGCTGTTCCTGCGTGAGCTCTGGATCTAGCGCCGTTTCGAACAGGTGCGCGCTGACGAGTCCAGGTCGTGCAGGGAGCGTCGGCAAAACGTCGCCGCATAGCCAGTCGCGCAGCAGCGATTCATTCGCGTCCTGAGGACTGAAGCGGATCAAAAGGCCGACGTTGCCGAGTCCGTCGCCGTGGCTAGCCGACAAGTGGCACAAGCCCCGGCGCATGCCGCGATAGTTGGCCATCATCTTGGTCGTCCACGGCGACGGATGATTGAGCCGTTCGAGATAGGCCGCAGACGCCAGGACGTCGAGATCCGCTACTTCGTACATCACGAAGTAGTTTGGCTCAGCGGCTGAAGCGACCCAGCGCGATCCGCGCAGGAATCCCGGAATCGACATTCGTTCGTTGAAATGCTCGTGCGAATGCCAATCGTCGTGCTCGTCGATCGCTTCGGCAACGATGTCGAACGAAAGAATCATTGCCGCCTTGCCGAGTAAGGCCATTTTTTCTTACCCCCTAGTCAGAACCGGTTTGAATATTGCGCAAGGCACCGTACAGCGGGCCCAGCTTCATGGGTAACAAGTCCGTTTCACTCACCGCTCAGCCGATTCGAAATTCCGCAGCGCCGATTGATCGGGTGAAAATCAAGCGGCGATCACGGCCAGAGGGAAGAAGAGAAACCCTCAATTTCCTGCTCGGATTTGTTCGACGGACTTGTTACCCATAAAGGTGAAAACACCACCATCTGCCGTGGCGCAGTTACAAGGCTACGCCACGGACAGCTTTCATGTCGCGGGCCGCGCCTTATTTTTTGCGACCTTTTTCGAGTTCGCTCTGCAATTCGGCAACCAGTTCAGGACCGACGTTGGTGCTGAATTTCTCGATCACCGGCTTGATCTTGATGCGGATTTTCGCGACTTCTTCCGGCGGCAGCACGTTGACGCTCATCGATTTCTTGAGATTATTGAGCGACTTTTCAGCCAGTTCGCGGGAGTTCAGGCGCTGCCACTTGGTCGCTTCGGCGAGCGTCGCAGTCAGCAGCGCCTGCTCGTCGTGGGTCAAGGTATCCCATCTTTTCTTGCTCGCGAGAACCGACTGCGGGTTGTAGATATGATTGCTGACGGTCAGGTATTTCTGGACCTCATACAACTTGCTGGTCTCGATTACGGCGAACGGGTTTTCATGGCCGTCGATGATCTTCTGCTCCATCGCCGTATAGACTTCGGTGAATGGCATCGGCACGGCATTGGCGCCGAGCGCATTGAATGTTTCAATGTAGATGGGTGACTGGATCACGCGAATCTTGAGCCCGGCGAGATCCTCCGCCTTGCTGATTGGGCGCTTGCTGTTGGTGATGTTGCGGAAGCCCAACTCCCAGTAAGCCAGGTTGAGCAGCCCTCTGGCCGGCAACAAATCGGCGAGCTTCTTGCCGAACTGACCGTCAAGAATCGCGTCGGCTTCCTTGCCGTTATCGAACATGAACGGAAAGTCGAAGATGGCGAATTGCTTGACCTGCGTCTGCAGGATCCCCGAGTTCATCGAGGTAAAATCGATCGTACCGCCCTGCACCGCCGACAGCGCCTGAACGTCGCCGCCGAGCACGCCGTCGGCGAAAACCTTGATCTGCATCTTGCCGCCGCTCTTCTGCTTGACCAGTTCAGCCCACTTCTCGGCGCCCATCACCGACGGGTGTCCCGCCGCGCCGGCGATTGAAATCCTGAAAGTGTGTTCGTTGACCTGCGCCTGAACTGCCGCAGAAAAAATCAGTCCGCCAAAAACCAGTGCCGCACAGCCCACAATCCGCTTTATTTTCATGTCGATCTCCTTGATCAATAGGCCTCGAACCGGCGAGGCCATCCGCATAGAATCAGCACCCGATAGCGTGCTCGATGCTATTTTTTTGATTCGTGTCCTGATCGTCCGGTCAAATGGTCGTGACCACCCCGCCGCTCCTCGCCGCTTCGACGACGGCATCGGTCACCCGAAGGTTCTGCAGGCCATCGCGCGGCGAAACCAGCGGCTCGGCTTCGCCGCGGATGACCGCAGCGAAGTGCGCGATCTGTTCGGCAAGCGGATCCTTGCGCTCGATGTACAGCGTTTCGCAGACAAACGGCTTGTACCAGGAACGGTCGCCATCCTGCCGGTAATACTTCAGACGCATCGTCGGCACGGCCAGTGAGCCGCGATTGCCGATGATCGTGTAGCAGTCTTCGTCGGGATACGTCGTGTATTGCTTGTTTTCCTGCGCAGTCTGTTCCCAGCTTTTGGCACTGCCTGCGGCGTCGGACAACAGGAAGCAGCCCAAGGCCCCATTGGCGAACTTGAGATTGATGACCGCGCTATCCTCGACCTTGAAACCCCGCGTGGCATTCGAGGTGAACGCTTGCACGGCGACGATCTCGCCGACCATCGCGCGCAGGTTGCCGATCTCGTGAATCAGATTGAGCAGAATCGGACCGCCGCCAGGTTCACGGCGCCAGGCGTTCGGGCCGTCGTAGTAGCCTTCGCTGTCCGGCTTGTAGAACGCCGCGCTGCCCATGACGCAGACGAGCTGACCAAGCACTCCCGACTTGACGACCTCGACCACTTTATGCAGGATCGGGCTGTGGCGGCGATGGTGGCCGACCAGCACCTTGACGCCGCAGGCTTCGGCCGCCTCACACAGACGGATGCCATCGGCCAGCGTGTGCGCGACGGGCTTCTCGACGAAGACCGCCACGCCGGCATTGATGCATTCGATCGCCTGGTCGGCATGCAACTGGTTCGGGGTCGCCAGGATGACGCCATCCGGCTTGTCCTTGGTCAGCATTTCGCCCAGCGACGCGTATAGGGGAACGCCGGCGGTCGCGCCGAGAGCGGCATTGCTGCCGAGCCCGGCAAGCTTGGTCGGCGGGTGCGGATCGACGATGGAAAGCAGTTCACAATCCGGGTTCTTCTGAATCTCTTCGATGTGGCGGTAGCCGATCAAACCGGCGCCGGCGACTGAAATGCGGACTTTCTTCATGCTGAGTAACGCTCCTCTATGATCAATCGACGAGGCCAGACAAGCTGAGCTGAATCGACTTGATTCGTCTTCGATTCGCCTTGCTGACGGCTACCTCGGTTCCTTAGGAGCGAAAGATACTGAATTTCAAAAAATGTATAATCGGCTTTTTTATTAAGTCACTAATAACCACCAGTGAACAATATCGAGTTCAGCGATCTTCGAATTTTCTGCTGCGTCGCGCGCTTGTCGAGCTTCGTTGGTGCGGCGCAGGAGCTCGGCATCTCGCCCGCCTTTGTCAGCAAAAAAATCGCCGGCCTCGAACAGCGTCTGGGCGTGACGCTGTTCAACCGCACCACCCGGCGGGTACGAATCAGCACCCAGGGCGAGGTGGCCTATAGCCGGGCGCGCCAGATCCTCGAAGATATCGAGCGGATGTCCGACGAAATGTCCAGCACGAAAGTCGAGCCGTCCGGCAGGTTGCACGTGAGTACCAGCCTGCGCCTGGGCCGGAATCATGTGTCGCCGATTCTTTCCCGGCTCGGCAAGCAGTTTCCCAAGCTCGAAATCTGGCTTGAACTCGTCAATACCGGCATGGATATGATCGATGAAGGAATTGACATCGACATTCGCGTCGGCGAGGTCAACGAACCCCACCTGATTGCCCACCGTATCGTGAAAAGCGAACGAATCCTCTGCGCAGCGCCCAGCTATCTGGAAAATCGCCAGGCGCCGAGCAGCGTTAGCGAACTGGCGCAGCACGATTGCCTGCTCTTCAAGGGGCGTGATCAGGCCTTCGGCGTGTGGCGGCTCAACGGGCCAAACGGAATGGAATCGATCAAGGTCACCGGCCGGATCGGCTCAAACCACAGCGACATCACGCGTGGATTGGCGCTCGACGGTCATGGAATCATCATGCTGTCGGACTGGGATGTCGCCGACGACCTCAACGCCGGCCACTTCGTCCGTGTTCTGCCGCAGCACTCGCAAACGGCGGACGTGATGGCCGTCACCAGCGGCCGTTCGGCGACCTCGGCCAAGGTCAGGAAAAGCATGGAGTTCCTGATCGACGGTTTGCGCCTGGGGCCTTTTGCGTTGAAGAGCCAGGGTTACTGAGCTCCAGGCAGCGGTGACCGGTAACGGCAATCACGCATTGCGGATTCAAACCCTGGGTTTGCGTCCCCACGCGGTGCGAAACCCGCTGGCGACGATCGCCAAACCGGTGCCTAAAGAAACATTCCGCCCGAGGCCTCGATGCGCTGCCCGTTGATCCAGCGGTTGCCCTCCGACAGCAAGGAGGCGATCACGCCGCCGATATCGTCGGGCACCCCGACGCGGCCGAGCGCCGTCTGGCTGGCGACGAAGGCATTGAGCTGGGCGTTGTCGCGCACCGCGCCGCCGCCGAAATCGGTTTCGATGGCGCCCGGCGCGACGACATTGACGGCGATGCCGCGCGCGCCCAGTTCCTTGGCCTGGTAGCGCGTCAGCACCTCGATCGCCCCCTTCATCGCGCCGTAGGCGGCGTAACCGGGCAGCGCGAAGCGCGCGAGTCCGCTCGAAATATTGACGATGCGCCCGCCGTCGGATATCAACGGCAGCAGCGTCTGAGTCAGGAAGAACGGCCCCTTGAGGTGGATATTCACCAACTCGTCGAACGCCTCTTCGCTCGTTTCGGCAAACGGCGCATTGATGCCGATACCGGCGTTATTGACCAGATAGTCGAAGGTCTGGCGCTGCCAGTGCGTGGCGAGCGCCGTCTTGAGCTCGCCGGCGAAGGCGGCAAAACTGTGGCTCTGCGCCACGTCGAGTGGCAAGGCGACGGCTTGGCCGCCGAGCGCTTCGATCTCGCCGACCGCGCTGTCGGCCTCGGCGCGCCGGCTGCGGTAGGTGATGACCACGGCGACGCCCTGGCGCGCCAGATGCAGCGCGGCGTTGCGTCCGAGGCCCCGGCTGGCGCCGGTGACGAGTGCGATTTTGGTCGATTCCATGTTGATCTCCAGTCGGTCGTTGAGTGCTGATTCATTTGATACCTGAGCTGCAAATCCATGGTATTGAATTGCAGGAGCCTGATAAATACCTTAAATCCGATTAGACTGTTCGCCAATACATACCAATCGAGACGAGATGAACCTCCTGGACGCCATGCGCATCTTCGTTCGCGTCGCCGACCTTACGAGCTTCACGCAGGCCGCGCTGACGATGGGCCTGCCCAAGGGCAGCGTGTCGACGGCGGTGCAGCAACTCGAAAGCCGGCTCGACACGCGGCTGCTGCACCGCACGACGCGCAAAGTGCGGCTGACGCAGGACGGCCAGGTATTCTACGAGCGCTGCAAGGACCTGCTGGCCGACTTCGACGAGGTACAGACGCTGTTTCGCAACGACCCGGCCAGCCTGCGCGGCCGCCTGCGCGTCGACATGCCGCTGGCCGTCGCGCGCGATGTCGTGCTGCCCAAGCTGCCCGAATTCCTGCGCGCCCATCCCGATCTCGAAGTCGAGCTGTCGAGTACCGATCGGCTTGTCGACCTGGTGCGCGAAGGCTTCGACTGCGTTCTGCGCGTCGGAACGTTGAGCGATTCGAGCCTGATCGCGCGCCCACTCGGCCACTATCGCCTGATCAACTGCGCGAGTCCCGACTATCTGGCGCGGCACGGCACGCCGACCACGCTGGCAGACCTCGCCGCACACCAGCTGGTGCATTACGCGCCGACTCTCGGTGCGTGTTCGGCCGACTTCGAGTATATCGACCCCGCCGACCCAACCCGCACCTGTTCGCTGCCGATGGCGGGCGCCCTGACGGTCAACAATTCGCTGAGCTATACGGCGGCCGGCCTGGCCGGACAGGGGATCATCCAGTCGCCCGAAACGGGCGTGCATGCTTACCTCGAAAGCGGCGAACTGGTCGCCATCCTGGGCGATTTGCGTCCCGCGCCACTGCCGGTGGCGCTGATCTACCCCAACCGCCGCCAGTTGCCGCGCCGCGTCCAGGTGTTCATGAGCTGGCTTGAAGCGCTGATGCACGAGCGGCTCGATCATTGACGGCGCACGAAGGACACCGCGATACTCAATGACCTAGCGCTCCCGTCCGTCACCCCGGAAAGAAAGACATTTGACCATGAACCGTGTCCGCCGCTTGCTGCTGCTCCTGACCGCTGCGTTGCTACTCCCAGCCCCCCAGGCGATCGCCCAGATCAGCTGGACCATGACTACCGAGTATCCGGCGACGTCGATGCCCGGTGAAGGCTTGCGCTTTTTCGCCGAGGCGCTGGCCCGGGAGAGCGCCGGGCGCATCGTCGTCACGACGCGTTTCGACGCCAGCGCCGGAATCAAGTCGGCCGAGATGATCGCCGCCGTTCGCGACAGCCAAGTGACCGCGGGCGATGCTTTCGCCGGCGCCATGGGCAAGGTCGATCCGCTGTTTCTGCTCTCCTCGCTGCCCTTCATCGCCGCCACCAACGACGAGGCACGCCGGCTCACGCAGGTCGCGCGGCCAGCGTATGCCAAACGCCTCGCCGCCGAAAAACAGCGCCTGCTATACACCACGCCATGGCCGCCGAGCGGCATCTGGGCCAAGAAGCCGATCGTCTCGTCGGACGACCTCAAGGGGCTGACCATCCGCACCTACGACAGCACCGGCGTCAAGGTCTTCGCCGCCGCCGGCGCCGCACCGGTCAACCTGTCGTTTGCCGACGCGATGCCCAAGTTGATCGACGGCTCGGTGGTCGCCGTGCTGTCGTCGGGCGACGGTGGCGCCGGCCGCAAGCTGTGGGACTACCTGCCCTATTTCACCGAGGTCAACTATGCCGTTCCGCTCAGCCTGGCGACGCTCAACGAGTCGGCGTATGGCGCGCTGCCGTCCGAGCTGCGCGACGCAGTCGACCGCGCGGCGAGCGCCACCGAGGCCAACCAATGGCATCTGCTCGAAACCCGGCTCGCCGAGAACTATGCGCGAATGGCCGCCAACGGCGTGACGCTGGTCAAGGCCAGCGCCATCTCGGCAGATCTGCGCCGCCTGCTGGCGAACAGCGCCGACCAGGCGATTGTCGAGTGGCGAGGTCTGTCCGGCGACGCCGGTGTCGCCCTGCTCAAGGAAATTGGCCGCTAGCGCCTGGCGGCGAAGTGTCCGCGCCGCTTCAGAGGCCCCTCCTGGCGCGCATCAAGCTGGCCGTTCGTCGGCCGGGTCGGCAGCTCGGGTATCCGATATTTATTCAGTTCGCCCTGAGCCGTGAGCGTGTCGAACGAGCGAAGGGCGGTGATTAGAAATCGGCGTCTTGCCAGGGGCAAGACAGGCTCAGTCCGAACGGAGCGAATTGATCAGCGCGCCCCTAATTACCGGCGAATCTTTCGTAGCCTATTTTTGGCGGCGTTATGGACGATAGTGGTAAGCAAATCCAATGACCTCGAACCAATCCGCCAGCGGTGCCAATACAAGGGAACGTCCAGCCAGTGCTTTGCTGCAATCTTGACCAGGGCACCGGAATGCAAGGCGTCAGAAACAATGCTTTCAGGCATCATTCCCCACGCCAGCCCGCGACATGCGGCCTCAAGAAACGAACGGGTTGAGGGAACGTAATTGATCGGTGGATGGATGATTTGGCTGGTCAGTTGGGATAGAAAAGTCCATTGCAAGGCATCTTTCTTGTTGAACATGAGCATTGGTGCGAAATTGAGGCTTTGCTCATTGACCCCCGTTGGAAAGTATTTCGCAACGTAGCTAGGTGAGGCAACAGCCAGATAGCGCATCGTCCCCAACGGTTCGACCCGACACCCTTGAATCGCGTCAGCAATCGCACTTACTCCCGCCATCACGACCCCCTCGCGTAGCAGAGCAACTGAATGATCTTGGTCTTCGGTTCTAACGTCCAGAGTAAGCGACTCGTCATTGGCCACGGCTTGCAGGACTTCGGCAAACCAGCTGTCCAGTGAATCAGCATTGATGACAATCGGTATGCGCGTCCGCGTCGTGGCATCCCCCGCATCAACGCCCAATGCGGCAAGAACCTCGGACTCAAGGAGCGTTACTTCTTCAGCGTAGCGCAGTAGCGTGCGTCCCGACTCGGTGGCTTGGCATGGTGTTGTTCGCTGGATAAGGATTTGTCCAAGGCGATCCTCAAGCAACTTGATTCGCTGACTAATCGCAGATGGCGTGACATTCAGTTTCCGCGCTGCGAGATCAAAGGTGCCTTCGCGCAAAACTGCGGCGAATGCGGCGAGGTGGGCGTTGTCAATTTTCATATTTAGAAAAATTAATGTTCGGTAAGAAAGTTTAGCTGTACTGATACATTGGCGCACATCATTCTGTTCCTCATCGCAAATATCTTCGTAAACACATGACTGCTGACCTTGTTGCTGGATTCTTATCTGGAGCCGTATTGATCATCGCCATTGGCGCCCAGAATTCGTTTGTTCTACGTCAAGGTATTCGACGGCAGCATGTGTTGCCCATTGTGCTTGTCTGCGCAAGTGCCGATGCGCTTCTGATTGCAGCAGGTATCGCTGGTCTTGGCGTACTGATCGAGTCGGTGCCAGTGGTCATCAATGCGGCTCGTTATGGCGGCGCTGCTTTCTTGTTCGCGTATGGGATAGTCGCTGCACGTCGGGCGATGCAGCCCCAACAACTCAAGCTGGGCTCAGAGGTCGGCTCATCGTTGTGGGCAACAATGGCGACATGCCTTGCCTTCACCTTTCTCAATCCACATGTGTATCTGGACACCGTGATTCTGCTTGGCTCGCTAGCCAATCAACGGGAAGGCGTTGGGCGGTGGATATTTTGGGGAGGAGCGGTCACCGCCAGCTTTGCATGGTTCTTCGCGCTAGGCTATGGAGCCCGCCTGCTCGGCCCACTATTCAGCAAACCGGCTGCATGGCGAGTGTTGAACTCCCTGATCAGCACAATCATGCTTGGCCTTGGATTGACCTTGCTGGCGGGTCGCTGAAATTTTTCTTCCGCCAAGCCACAACCGGCCGCTCGAGGTGCTCTCCCAATTTAAATCGCCGGGAGCCCGCTGACTCCGCTGGACGTCCGCTAATCTAACTCCAGACTTCCTTTCGAGCATCAAGGGACGCAATGCAATCAGCGCAACGATCCAGGCTTTAGCAACAATCGAGTTCAAGTCGAAATCGCCCCCCGATTCGTCTGCCGGCCTTGCGGACGGTGGGCATCGACGGCAGCCCCGTGCCGCTGGGCGACCCGCAACGCGTCACGCTGCTCAATTTTGTCTACCCGCGCTGTACAACCATTTGTCGTGCGTTCGGCAGCGAGTTCCAGCAATTGCAGACCGAGATTCGCCGTCGCGGCTTGCAGGATCGGGTTCGTCTGCTCAGTGTCAGCTTCGATCCCGCATACGACACGATCACCGAACTCGCCGCCTACGCTCGCCAGCAGCGCGCCGACCCGGCCTTGTGGCAATTCGCCACGCTCGCCGATGCGGCCGACCTGCCGGTGTTGCTCGCCAACTTCGGGATCGTCGTCATCGCTGACGGATTGGGCGGCTTCGAGCACAACGCGGCGATCCACGTGGTCGATCAACAGGGCTGGCTGGTGCGCATCGTTGACTTCTCCAAACCCGCGCAAGCGCTGGCGAGCGCGCTCGAGCAAGGCGCAACGAGCCGCGCCAAGAAACCTCCTGCCGGCGCTGGGTCATGAAACGCCACGCGGCTCTTCTCCTGGTGCTGCTCCTTCTCGGCGTGTTGGCAACGCCATTGGTGCGCGTCTGGTTCGAAAGCAATATGGCACGACACATGCTGGTTCAGTTGCCGCTGATCGTGCTGGCGGGCTATTTGCTGGCCGATGGCGACGCGATGGGACGGCGGCCATGGCTTGATGCCTGGAATCGCGACGGCTTGCCCGGCCTGTCGCTGGCCTTGTCGGTCACGTCGTTCTGGATGATCCCGCGAGCGATCGACGCCGCTCGCCTGCTGCCGTGGGCCGAAGCGGCCAAGTTCGGCTCGCTGCAGGCCGCCGGCGCGGCATTGAACTGCTCGTGGCGGCCGGCTGGCCGCATCGTGCAGGCCTTCTTCGTCGGCAACTGGTGCTGGATGGCAGCGGTCGCCGGGCTGCTCTATCTGCGCGCGCCGACCCGCCTATGCACGGTTTATCTGGCTGACGAGCAGGTCGCTGCCGGCTTCTGGCTGGTGGTCGCAGCACTGCTGGCATTCCTGGCCTGGGGTGCCGATCTTTGGCGCAGCGGCGATCTGCAGTGGCTATTGCGCGACGACGAGGCTCCGCCATGAACGATATTCAGTAGCCGATTTGCCGCCTTTGCCATCGCGCGGGCATCTGTCGCTCACCTCGACAACGATCGGTTTGCGGCGATGACGTCGGCTGCCGTGCAATGAGCGCTTTCGCGACGCCAACGTTTTAAACTTTCAATATTCCCCATCCTTGAGCATACGAATGTCGAACCCCGAGCCCAGGACCGCCCCCGATTCGTCTGCGGCGAACGAGGCAGCCGTCATCCTTCCAGCTGCGCTTTCTCAGGACGATTACCGCCGCTTATCCCATGTCCGTTATCAGCTGCGGCGCTTTTCTCGCCTAAGCGAAGACATCTGCCGTACGGGTGGCGTCACCTCTCTTCAGTATCAATTACTGCTGCACGTCAAAGCGATGCAGGGAAAGAACTGGGCCAGCGTCGGCGAACTCGCCGAGAAATTGCAGGCCAAACACCACGGCGTGGTGGCCTTGCTCGATCGTTGCGAGAAACTCGGCCTGATCGAACGCTGCGAAAATCAGCAAGACCGGCGCCAAGTCGAAATCCATCTGCTACCCAGGAGCGAGCAATTGGTCGAACGCCTGGCGCTGCTGCATCAACCAGAATTGCGTCTGCTTGAGGACGCCTTCAGTTTCCGCGGAGATGATCATGCCGTCGGTCATTCGTAAGCCCGGCCGGCATGAACAGCCTATCTTCGCGGCAAGCCGCCATGAGGTCCGCGATTTTTTTGAGGACTGTGATGACTGATTCCCTTTTGCCGCATGCCCCGTCGCTGGACGAGCCGCTGGAAATGCTGGAAGCCTGCCACGGACGCATCGAAGCGCAACTGCAGACGCTCGAGCGGCTGCTGGTCTATCTGCCGCAGCACGGCGCCGACGATCAGGCGCGACAGGCGGCGCGCAACATCTTGCGCTATTTCGACCTGGCGGGACCGAACCACCACGAAGATGAGGAACGCAGCCTATTCCCGACGCTGATTGCCCGGGCCGGCGTGGATGAGACCGCCGCAGTGCAATCGCTGGTCCAAAATCTGCTGTCGGATCATGTCCGCATGGCCGTCGCACTGGACGTCGTGCGCATGCAACTGACGCCGATCGCCGACGGCACTGGCAGCGCACTCGAAGAAGCGGCGGTCCGCCGGATGGCCGAGCTTTACCGGCAGCACATCGCGAAAGAAAACCGCGACCTCCTGCCGCTCTCGCGGCGACTTCTGCAAACGCCGGACCTCGAGGAATTGAGCCGGGCAATGACGGCACGGCGCACCCCGCGTTCGGATTGAACCTCAACTCGACGTCGACGAAGAGCGCTCGCAACATTCTGCAATAGGTCGTTCGCGTCAATAGTCGCTTAAGGTCCAAGCAGAATGCAGCACGACACTAGACCAGGATCACTGGCATCCGGCGGTATCCACCCACCGGTGCCACTTCCCTCTCTGGCTTGTGATCGGGCGCCAGCGCAATGGTGTGCACCGACGTCAACAATGCCCGCAACGCGATGCGCAGTTCCCAGGTGGCCAGCAAGCGCCCCGGGCACGCATGTTTGCCGATCCCGTAGACAAGGTTTGCCGCCGCGTTGCGCTCGGGGTCGAAGCGGTTGTTGCCGAAAACCGCCTCGTCACGGTTGGCCGAAGTCCAGTTGAGCTTGACCCGCGCACCGCTGGGGATATCCTGCCCCGCGATGTGCACCGGGCACGTGGTGATGCGTCGATTCGACACGAACGGATCATCGAGGCGCAAAATCTCATCGATAACCGCCTCCACTTCGCTGTCCGAGGCCGTACGTAGCCGCTCGACCAGCCCCGGCTGCTCGGCGAGATGGGCCACGAGCACGCCGACACACAGCGCAAGGGATCCCAGATCACCGCCGGTCCAGTTGCGCAGGATCGAAACGAGCTCAAGCTCCGTCAGTGACCGGCCGTCCACCACCTCACGGCAAAGCCGGGTGGTCACATCGTCGGGAGCATTGCCGTGCCTCGCACGGCAGGGCAGGATGGCCGCGAAAATGATCTTGTCGAACTGTTCGGCCACGTTGACCATCCAGGCAAGGTCACCGGAGCGGGTCGCTGCGTGGTTCTCCTCCATCCACGCCAGCAGCTGTGGTTCCAGCGCGGCCGGCCAACCTAACCATGCACACTGGACACGCACTGCAAACACGGCGCCGATCTCACCCACGGCATCCAGCACCACGCCTCTCGGCAATCGTGCGATCAGTTGGGTCGCAACGCTTTCGAAGACGGGAACAAACGGTTCCAGTGCCTCATGGCTCAAGTGCCGCGCGATCACTTCCCGATAGCGCGCATGTTCCTCACCGTCAAATCCATTGGGAACCTGCAGGTGGCGAGATACTCTGCTGGAAAAGCGCTGGTGATCCATGGCCGCGGCGACGACGTCGGCATGCCTGAGCAGCACCCATTCGCCGGAAACGTTTCTGACCACGGAATGCTTGGGCCGCAACTCATCGGTGTAGGCGCGCAGGTCGCGACCAGCCGCGGACAAGTCATCTGGCATGTGGTCGGTCATACTGGCTCCTTCACCATCAAAGCATACTACTTCCCGATTTCGAGGAAAAAGCCTGCATTGCCCGTTACAGTCACCGCGCTGTCGCCTTGGCGAGCATCCGGGTCATGCCGCCCATCACGCTCAGATTGGCGCTTTCCATCGCCTGCAATTCACCCAGCGCCGCCTCGAACTCGCCAGCGTAGAAAAGGGTCACGGCTTGGCGGGCGTGCGCGTGAACCGCGCGGTGCGGTATTTCCAGTTCGGCGTAGCCGGGCAGCCCGGCGAAGCGCTCGCGCCCTTCGCCGTCGTAGTACCACAGGCCGAGGCGACAGTGCTTTTCGTCCGGCAGGTCGTCGGCGCGGATGCGCGAGACGCCGAGAAAGACCTTGTACACTTCGAGTTTGAGCGTCAGCTCTTCGATGTTGGCGAGTTCGACATTGGACAGCAAGGCCGAAGATGAGACGGCGCCTTCCATGTGTCGTGCCAGTTCCAGCAGACGCTGCATGCTGTGCATCGCGACCTTGCTCTCTGTAGCGTAGCGGCTGGCGTCGTCGGCGCCGATCTCCATCACCGTCTTGGCGACGCGCGTTTCCTGCTGAATGCTGCCGACCAGTTCCGAGATTTCGGTCGTCGCCTTGGCTGTACGCTCGGCGAGCTTGCGCACCTCGTCGGCGACCACCGCGAAACCGCGCCCGGCTTCCCCGGCTCGTGCCGCCTCGATTGCCGCGTTGAGCGCGAGCAGGTTGGTCTGGTCGGCAATCTCCTTGATCAGGCTGACGATGCCGCCGATCTCGCCGGCGCGCTGGTGTAGGCCGTCAACGTTGCGCGAGGCCTCGCTCATGCGCTCGAACATGGCGAACAGATTGGCCGCGATCTTCTCGAAGGCGACGCGGTTGCTGTCGGACTGAGACGCCGCTTCGCGTGCTGACGCTTTTTCCTGATTGAGCGTTGTTGCCAGCCCAAAGAACGACTGACGGACGCCGCCGAGCGAGTCGCCGAAACTACCGAGACTGGAGAACACTCCGCTCAGGCTGGCACGTTCGCGGCGCAGGGTCGTGGCCTCGTCGTGCAACGCGGTGCGCTCGGCCTCGAGCAGCGCAATGCGTGTCAGCAGATCCGCTTTGTCGCGCTGCAGCCCCTCATTGTCTGTTTTGGATTGAATCAGGGATTGCTTCAGTTTCGGGAAGAACATCTGAATTCCTAGGCTAAATAGTTGAGTCTTTTACTCGGCATTTAAGTTGAGCATTTTACTCGGCTATTACGAAGGGAATTTGATATTTGTCAAAAAAGCTGACTTGGCAGCCCGAAAATCAGTCCAGGGTCGACCGTGCGCGATTTCAGCGCATCGTGAGTAGATGAATTCGTTTTCGCTCGGTGCTTTTCCTGCTGAACCAGAATCAAGGCCCCTTGTCTGATAGCCATCTCGGAACTTTCAATGCGATCAGCGACGCCAAATTTGACGGCATCGTTTCTGTGGCGACAGTTGAAACACCCGAACATTCCTTGCCACGACTCTCCTCCCATGTTTATGGGCCGTAGCTAACGCCATGCTATCCGGATGATGAGTCGCCTTGTGGTTCGGAAAGCGAAGATTGGACTTCCATGAATCTCTTGCTAAAAGCCACTGTGTTGGCGCTTCCGATATTGTTGCTCATGGCCTGCGATGTTCCGGTAGGACACCCCACGGCCAAGGCCGACCCATACGATGTAAAGTCGATGGATTTGAAGCCCTCGCCGGCGTCGATCTCATCGGTACGTCACACCGGTCCTTTTTCAAGCGGCAGCTCGCTGAGCCTGACGTCTGATTTGAGGCCGCTCGACCCCTCCCCCGTGAAAACCATTCAGCTTGATACGTCCCACAAGATCATCGATATTGCGCCGGGCGTAAAATTCAGCGCCTGGACTTTCGGTGACCAGGTTCCTGGCCCCACCGTTCGCGCACGTGTCGGCGACAAGATCCGCTTCAGCATGACCAACCGCAGCGACGAAACCATTCCCGGTGTGCAACTGACGGCGGCACCGATGATGCATTCGATGGACTTCCATGCGGCCATGGTCTCACCCCAGGACAAATACCGATCGGTTGCCCCCGGGCAAACCATTACTTTTGAATTCACCCTCAACTACCCGGGCGTGTTCATGTACCACTGCGGTACCCCGATGATTCTGGAGCATATTGCCTCGGGCATGTACGGCGCCGTTGTTGTCGAACCGCGCGAAGGCTACCCGACCAAGGTGGACCGCGAATATGTCGTCATCCAGAGTGAGTTCTACGCCAAGCTTGATCCGGACAATCGAAAAGTTGATGGAGCGCCGCTTTATGTCCTTGATACCGATCGCCTGAAGGCCGCACAACCGACCCACACGGTGTTCAACGGTACCCATAACGGCATGGTGACCAAGCCGCTGTCGGCGAAAGCGGGGGAACGCGTACGATTGTTCGTGCTCAATGTCGGCCCGAGCAAGACGTCCAGCTTCCATGTGGTCGGCACGATTTTCGATCGCGTCTGGATCGATGGCAACCCGGACAACCAGTTCCGCGGCATGCAGACTGTTCTGCTCGGGTCGTCCAACGCCGCCATCGTCGAATTCATGATTCCAGAAGACGGCTCCTACATCATGGTCGATCATCATTTCGCCAATGCCTCACAAGGCGCCATCGGGTTGATCTCAACCGAGGCGAAGGCCGATCAAAAGGATATCGAACATCACAATATGGAGGCGACCGCCGCGCCCACGGACCCGGACGCGATCGCCGGCAAGCAGGCCTTTGAAAGCAAATGCCTGGCATGCCACTCCATTGGGCTGGGCAAGAAGCTTGGCCCTGATCTGGCGGGCGTGAGCAAGCGTCGCAGCGAGGCGTGGTTAACCAGTTGGCTCACGTCGCCGGAAAAAATGCTCGAAACGGATGCTGACGCAAAAGCCATGCTCAAGGAACACAACGATATTCCGATGCCGAATCAGAACTTGTCGGCCAGTGAGATCAAACAGTATCTCAAGTATTTTGGCTGGATCGACGCGCAGCCAGTCGGTACCGTCGGCGCGGCCGGCGCACACTGACGGGATCATGAACAATTCACGGGCACGGCTTGTTCGAGGCAAAGCCCTCTTTTGGGCGGGACTGCTGCCGACCGTCATAAGGGCAACTGCTGGAAAAGCATAACCAAGATCATTCAGCGCGGCTATGAGCGCTGACTTGCCGGCCCCCGAGGCGCCCGTGATCACATGAAACTGCTGACTGCTCATGACGTAAATTCTGGCGACCAACCTTGTTACAGGGAACCGTTTTTCTGCATAACTCCGGCACCTGCTCCCGAACTCGTCGCGGAACATATCTCTGCGAGCCGCGTCACGACTGGGTTTTCGGTGCCCCAGAAGCGTTTTGATTCAGTATTAAATAAATCGTGAAAAGCAGCACCTCGATGCCGGTTGGTTTACGCCACCTGCGGAATGTGGGAAGTCCTCTTTATGGTCATTCTGACGACTGCCCTACTCCAGTAAGCGAGCGTTGCCCCGCTGCATATCGCCCCCACGTCAAAGTCGATACGCGGCAACAATCTTCTGCATTTCGGTCGCCAGCCGATCGAGGTCCTTTGCCGATTGCGAGCTGTTTCCGGCAGCGGCGCTGCTTTCCTCGGACATCTGCGCGATGCGCTCGACCTGCGTGGCAATATTGTTTGTCGCCGATCCCTGCTCGCGAATGGCCGCCGCGATTTCTTCGACCATGCCGACCGCGCTGCGACTGCTTTCGCCGATCTGCTTGATCGACACATTCGCCTCCTGAGCACGCTCGACGCCCTGGGCCACTTTGTCGGCCACTTCCCGCATGCTGAGTACGGCTCTGCTGGCGCCGTTGCGCATGGTATCGATGGTGCCGGTGATTTCCTGAGTCGACGATGCCGTGCGCTCGGCCAGTTTGCGCACTTCGTCGGCGACCACCGCGAAGCCGCGCCCCTGCTCGCCGGCACGTGCGGCTTCGATGGCCGCATTGAGGGCCAGGAGATTGGTCTGGTCGGCGACGTCCTTGATCACCTGGACGACGTTGGAGATTTCCTGACTATGCCTCTCCAGGCCATGGATGAGTTCCGCCGCCGCATTGACCGTCGTCGCGATATTCTGGATATCGTCCGCCGTCTGACCAATAATCGTCTCGCCGGAAATCGCCAGCTTTCCGGATTCGCTCGACAGGCGATTGGCTTCCTGTGCCCGGTCGGCAACGTGGTTGATACTCACCGTCATTTCCTCGACCGTGGCCGCCATCCCCGACGCCGCCTCGCTCTGCTGGTGTGAGGCAGTGGCCACTTGGCTGGACGTGGTCGCCATCTGATTGGCCGAGGTCGCCACGGAATGGGCGCCTGTGGCGATCGCCTTGAGGTTGGCCTGCAAACGTTCGGTTAGCTTGTTGAAAGCGTCCGCAGCGCCGCCCAGTTCGTCAAGACGGGTAATCTTGATGCGCTGGGTGAAATCGAGATCGCGATTCACTTGTTCGATGAAACCCTTGAGCCTGTTCATGCGCACGCGAATCTCGTTGGCCACCACATAGCCCAGAATCCCCACCAGCGCGACGGCCAGCAGCATTGTCGATAATTGTATCCACTTCGATTGCGCGTACTCGGCAGCGTTTGTTTTGCGCAGACTCTCGGCCAGTTTCCAGTTGTAGGCCATATGATCGGAAAAATCCTTGGTCAACTGCTTGGCGATGAAACTGAATTCACCCGTGGGCGAGAGCATTGTATGCACGGCGGCCATGTCGTTAGCGCTGGACTTGGCGATGACCGCCTGGGTCATTGCCATGAACTTGGCTAGGTCAGCCTTGTCGGCGGTGACCATCTGTCTGTCAGTGTCGTCCGACAGGAGTTCCTTCTCGTAGCGGGCCAGGTCCTGGTCGATGGCCTGCTCCGTTTCTGCGATCACTTTTGCCTGCGCATCCTTTTCTTCCGTACTGTCGCCGGCAAGAATATGGTCGCGCAAGGCAATGCGCAGCCTCTGGACGTGGTTGCTGGCATCCTGGAGGACCTGGACACTCGGTACGGAGTTGTCCTGCACGTATTCGAAACGTTGCTGTGCCGCATTCAGTCCCCACAGAGCGTAACTACCTACGCCCAAAAGCGAGAGTAATGCAATGGCCAGAATCATGATGATGCGGTTTGCGACATTCATTGCAAGTCTCCTGTCAGTCCGAATCTGTCCAATACAAACACAACCTAGGTCGCGAATCGTTAGGTCCGCATTCGGCCGGTAGTTCCCCCTTGAGTTCGAAACCTGAACCGACCGTTGGTGTGGCGGACGCAGAGGCCATCCAGCACTTCCAGCGGATGCCGGCGCGCCGAGTGCTGAGCGCCTCGTCTATCAGGGGAGGGGGTCGAGTGCTGACCGGTAAAGAACCGGACATTCGGAATGTACGAAAATTAGGCAAAGTTCATGGACCACACAGTATGGCGAAATCGCAACCATACACACTGTACGTTCGCGCACAGACTGATCATCCGATTGATGTTCCGATGGCACAGGGAATATATAAGTGCCTGGATGCCTCGTTAATGCATCCAATTTTGATTTATCTCTATCAGGACGCATGGACTCATGCTAAAAGCAAGAATCGCCCCGTTGTCGAAGAGTCCTCCTCCGGCCAATTCTCTGACCCAGGTGCTGGGACAAAGCGAGCGCATCAAAGACGTTGTCGAAGAATGCGCAGACGATCTCTCGTCAGTCAACGCCGGCCTGAAGCGGGAACTGCTGGACGGAGGAATCTCGCCCGGTATCGAAAACGCCCTGGAAGAGAGTGAGGCCATCGAGGGCAAGGTGCAGGATGCTTCGCAGGCTTTGTCGCTGGTCAATATTGCGCTGAAGGAAGAGGTGCAGGGACGGGCTATCCTGCAAGAGAGATTGGCTGTGGCGGTAGAGCAGGGCGATGAAGCGCGCCATGCCTCGCTGCACGATCCACTGACCGGCCTTCCCAACCGCGCGTTGTTCAATGATCGCCTCGAACACGGATTGGCTCATGCCAAGCGCAATGGCATTTCGCTGGTCGTGATGTTCGTCGACCTGGACGACTTCAAGAGCATCAACGACAGCCATGGGCACGACGTCGGCGACATCGTGCTGACGACGATTGCCGCGCGCATCAAGCAAGCGTCGCGCGACGAAGACACCGTCTGCCGTCATGGCGGAGACGAATTCCTTTACATGCTGGTGGAGGTCAGAAACGAAGCTGATATCGCGACCATCGCGGAAAAGATCATCGCCATGGTCAAGGTGCCGTGCAACATCCGCATACGTGACATCGACCTCAGCCTGGTCATTCATCCAAGTATTGGCGTCGCGATTTTTCCGGCTGACGGCACGACTGCGGATTCGCTGGTCGCCAATGCCGACAAGGCCATGTACCAGGCAAAAAGGAATAAATCCGGTTATTCGCTTTTCGCAGACTTGACGCTATCGCCAGGCTGAAAAGCGGCTTGCTTGGGGCTGTTCGGCAAAGCCCGCCGCTTTGCGCTGGGGAGCATCAAGCCGCTCGCAAATCGGTCAAGCCGGAGGTCATCTACAGCGAAGACCGGGCCGCGTTTCGTGCGCTTGCCGTCGGACCCGGTCGCGACGTCTGGTGCTTTGAACCGCGCTTGCTCGAAAGCAAGCGACCCTACTCGGCCTGAACCACCGAATAGCATTCGCACACGCGCTGTTCAAGCTTGGCGGACCGCTCAAAGGTAAGCCGTTGCGGCTCTTTCGAATTGACGCGGAAGGCCATTTCATCGAAGCTGGATTCGCCCCCCGTTCAGACGGGCGGGACCAAGGACGCAACGCTGAAGCGCGATCAGGAAAGAGTCGATGAAACCAACGTGCCTGGAACTTGACTGGCCGACAGCCCATTTCGCTTCATCGGCACACCTTCTGCAAAACGAGTGACGCAAAGACCCTATACTGCCTTGTCCGGCCAACAGCCGGCAATCCATTGCTTTGAGCAAACCCGAGATCACCGACCAATCGGCCACCATCGATGAAAACCACCTATCTTCTGCAGCACCTGATCGAACTGTCGGCCGCCAGGGATCCGCAGCGCGTGGCGCTGAGCTATCAGGGTCAGGACATCAGCTATGCCGAACTCGACGCACAGGTCGGCCGCTTTGCCGGCGCGATCGCCGCCGTTTCAGGCGAAAAGCACGCGCGGGTCGCGATCTTTCTGGAAAAACGCTTCGAGTTTGTCGTCGCCTGCTTTGGCGCCGCGTCCGCCGGCTGCGTTTTTGTTCCGATCAATCCGGTCCTCAAGCCATTGCAGGTCGCCCACATCCTGCGCGATTGTTCGGCACGCCTGCTGGTCACCTCGAAGAGCCGCCTCGATCAGCTGCGCGAGGTCCTGCCGGGCTGTCAGGAGCTGCGCCACGTGGTGCTCGTCGACGGCGTCGACGACAGTGTGCCGACGCCGCTCAGCGCTTGCCGTACGCACGCTTGGACTGCCTTCAACGGCCTGCGCCAGGCCGGCGCGGCAGCGGGCCTGATCGACAGCGACATGGCGGCGATCCTCTACACCTCGGGCAGTACCGGCAAACCCAAGGGCGTCGTTCTCTCGCATCGCAATCTGGTGTGCGGAGCCCAAAGCGTCGCCCAGTATCTCGAGAACACTGGCGAAGATACGCTGCTGGCCGCCCTGCCGCTGTCCTTCGACGCCGGTTTCAGCCAGTTGACCACCGCCTTCCATTGCGGCGCGCGCGTCGTTCTGATCAACTATCTGCTGCCGCGCGACATCCTCAAGGCGGTGGTCAGCGAAAGGGTGAGCGGGCTGACGGCGGTCCCCCCGCTGTGGATTCAGCTGGCCCACCTCGACTGGCCGCGCGCGGCGAGCGATCATCTTCGCTACTTTGCCAATACCGGCGGCCGCCTGCCCGGCGAAATCCTGGGACGACTCAGGGCGGCGCTGCCCAAGACCCGCCCCTTCCTGATGTATGGATTGACCGAATCGTTTCGCTCGACCTATCTGCCGCCGCAGGAGATCGATCGGCGCCCGGATTCGATCGGCCGCGCGATCCCCAACGCCGAAATCCTGGTTCTGCGCGAAAACGGAACGCTGTGCGACGACGACGAAGCCGGCGAACTCGTCCATCGCGGCGCGCTGGTCGGCATGGGCTACTGGAATGACGCAGAAAAGACCGCCGAGCGCTACCGGGCGCTTCCCGCCGAACTGCGCGCCGGCGGTCTGACGCTGCCCGAAATCGCGGTCTTCTCGGGCGATGTCGTGCGCCGCGACAAGGACGGATTCCTCTATTTCATTGGCCGTCGTGACGAAATGATCAAGACTTCCGGCTACCGCGTCAGCCCCAGCGAAGTCGAGGAAATTCTCTACGATGCAGAATTCGTCGACGAAGCCGCGGCCTTCGGCATCGAGCACCCGCTGCTCGGGCAGGCCATTGTCGCCGTGGTCAAAGCCAGCGACGCAGAAGCACTGACCGGCGAGCAACTGCTCGCTCACTGCCGCGCCAGGATGCCCGCCTACATGGTTCCGGCGCGAATCGATCTGATCTTCACCAGCTTGCCGCGCAACGCCAATGGCAAAATCGACCGCAAGGCCCTGGCCACCGTCTACCAGGACAATTTCATGACCACGAGCGAAAATCATGTCAAGCCGAACTGACCCCCCATCCCCGCTCGGCGACCCCGCCGGCGCGCCTATCGACTACGGCTTTGCGGTTGTCGACGGCCAATTGCGCGTCGCCGGCGACACCCTGGCGACGCTGGCGGCGCGCGCCGGGCAGACGCCCTTCTATGCCTACGACCGTTCGTTGATCTGCCGACGGATCAGGGCGCTGCGCGAAGCGTTCAAGGGCGCCGCCGAAATTCACTACGCGATCAAGGCCAACCCGATGGCGGCGGTCGTCGATCTGCTGGCGCAGCAGGTCGACGGTTTCGACGTCGCTTCCGGGAGCGAGCTGTTGAGCGCGCTCGATTCAGGCATGAGCCCGCAGAACATCAGCTTTGCCGGTCCCGGCAAGCGGCCCGGCGAGCTGGCGCAGGCGGTCGCTGCGGGAATCCTGATCAACGTCGAGTCGATCGACGAAGTGCGGCGACTCGAGACGATCGCTCAAACCCTGGGCCGCAGCGCGCGAGTCGCCATCCGGATCAACCCCGATTTTGAACTGAAATATTCCGGACTGAAAATGGGCGGCGGCCCGAAACCGTTCGGGATCGATGTCGCGCAGGTCCCCCAGGCGCTGGCCGAAATCAACCGCAGCGCACTCGCCTTCGAGGGCTTTCATATTTATGCGGGCTCGCAGAACCTCAAGGCCGAAGCGATCATCGATGCGCAAAACAAGAGCATCGAACTGGTGGCCCGGATTGCCGAAGGTATCGGCGCGCCGATCCTGAGCATCAATCTGGGCGGCGGCTTCGGCATCCCCTACTTCCGCGGCGAAGAGCCGCTGGCGCTGGCGCGGGTCGGCGAGAACCTGCAGCGACTGCGCGCACGCTACGCCGCCCACTTCCCGCAAGCGCGCTGGATCATCGAACTGGGCCGCTATCTGGTCGGCGAAGCCGGCATCTACGTGTGCCGTGTCCTGGAAAAGAAAACCTCGTGCGGCCACGGCTTTCTCGTCGTCGATGGCGGCATGCACCATCATCTGGCCGCCTCGGGGAATTTCGGGCAGGTCATCCGCAAGAATTATCCCGTCGCGATCGGCAACCGCATCGGCTCGGCGGCAACGGAAGTCGTTTCGGTGGTTGGCCCGCTCTGCACGCCGCTCGACACGCTGGCCGACAACATGCGCCTGCCGGTCGCCGAAGCGGGCGACTTCGTCGTCATTTTCCAGTCCGGCGCCTACGGCTTTTCAGCCAGTCCCCATGACTTTCTGGGCCACCCGCCGGCGGTTCAGATGCTGGTCTGATCGATCGAGAAACGGCGCGCCAGAATCATGTCACTTCGGCCCGGATGCCAACCATATCGAGGTCCTTGCAAGTCGTGCTGCGGTACAACGCCGATACGAATTCTTCCCAGAGAAGATCGGGCTCGATCAGGCGAAAGGCGTAGAAGCCGTTGCTTTTCTCGCGTAGCGGCAAGGCGCGAAAGTGCGAAATGTCCGCCTCGCCGAGTTGCACCGTCGCATCGCACCAGATGTCGAGCGGCAGCGAATTTTCGGCACGGGCCTTGAAGCCGTAACGGGAAACTTCGATCACCTCGATCGCCAGCTTCTCCGCGCAGTTGAGCGGGTCATAGACGATGTAGGCCGGGCACTTGACCGAGAAGCGCGGGTGATGGCGGATCGGAATATCCTGCTGCGGGACGGAGAGCAGCGGAAGGACGGCACGATAGCCCGGCAAGTCGTAGATCAGATGGAGCAGCGCTTTCTTGTGATCGCTCAGATTCTCGAAAGAGCGGGTACGTACGTTGAAGAAGTAGTCGAGCAGCTCCGGGGTCAGCACCGGGTCGTTGGTCGTGAAGTAGCGGCGCAGGGGAAGCTGGATGTTGGCTAGCTTGAGCTCGATGAAGTAGGTATATAGATTGCGGCGCTGCGGCTTGGATCCGTAATGTTTTCGGAACATCTCCGGCGCTTCCTGAAGGTCGAGCGTGGCGCCGATCGCCGGTGCGCCGTTGACGAAATCGTAGGTTTCGACGACGTTGGCGGAGAGTCGCCGAAACAGCAGCAGCGACTCGTACAGCTCGATATGACTGGGATTGACCGCGATCACCAGATGCCGGGTATCGAAAAAAGTGGTGCAGTACTCGTACATGAACTTCATCAGCGGGAAAAGGATGCTGCCCCCGGTCTTGCGGAAATCGCGATGCACGGCGAGCGCCGACACCTCGGCAATCTGGCCGCCCTTCTCGCGCACCGCGGTCAGGTCGAAGATGCTCTGCAAGGGAACGCCCAGCGCGCTTTCGCGAATCAGCGAGATGGTGCCGACGACCTTGCCGTCGTATTTGGCGCAAAGCGTCGTGGTCGCCGGCAGCGCGTGATAAATCGTCACGCGCATGCCCGATGGATGAGGTTTCATGAAACCGCTGGCGACGTAGGCCTGGTGCAGCAGCGCAAAACAGGCTTCGAGTTCCTCCTTGCTTTCCGCTATTTTGAGGACAAGGCGCTGGCTCGGCTCCGGGTTGCAGTCGGCGAATAGACGAAAGATCCGGAAGCGCTGATTGCGCGGCAGCCAGGAGAGCAGCTTGCGCGTCGCCTGATGCACCAACTTGCGCGCCAGCGAACGAATGATCCTTGGCCGCGCGAGACGGCCCCTAGCCACCGCGTGCGACCCTTGCCGGCCGGCCACACGTCGCGTCGATGGCAGGACGATGCCTGGCGGACAGGTGCGCCGCGGCCACGGCGCGAGGCAGAGCGTTGACAGGGGCAGATCGATTCATTTCCGACATCCTAGATTTCACGATTAGCCCAATGGAGACGCCCCTTCGATGCCGGACGAGCACTCCGATCAATTGCTGCCGTTGTCACAAGCATCTTTTGTGCCGAAAAACCTTCCCCTTGTATTTATTGGATTATTTCAACATAAGCGGCCGCCAGACCGACCCACTGTAAGAAATTCCGACACTCGGAATCGCCGGCCGGCGGCGGCACTTGCCCTGGCGATGAAGCAAGCCGGAGGCTTCAAAGGGCTTGGCTCACGCGAATGCGCGCCAGCTGCGGCGACGGCGCCGTAACCGCCGGGTCGTAAGGGTGTGCGCTGTTCTTGAACAGGCTGGTGATGCGCTTGACGTAATTTCGCGTTTCCGCATAAGGCGGAATTCCAAGGTAGCGATTCACCGCCCCCTCGCCGGCGTTATAGGCGGCAGCGACCAGCGAAACATCACCCTCGAAATAAGCGAGCAGCCAGCGCAGGTAGGACAGTCCGCCGCGAATGTTCTGCTCCGGATCGAGCGGCTTCTTCACGCTGAAACGCAGCGAGGTTTCGGGAATCAGCTGCATCAGGCCCTGAGCGTTCTTTGGCGAAACGACGCCGGGTTGAAAATTGGACTCGGTCCTGATGACGGCCATCACCAGCGACTGGCTGATGCCATACTCGGGCGCCAGTTTGCGCACCAGTCCGAGCACGGCGCGCTGCGCCGGAGTGACCGCTTCGGGCTCGGCGTCTTCGAGCGCGGCGCGCATGCAGTCGGGCCGCGAAGCGGCGCTTGCGGTGACCAGGCGCAGCAGCGTCTTTGCCTGCTGGTGGCCCTGGGCAGCCGCCAGGGTGAAGAAATAGGCAGCCAGTTCATCGTTGCGCGGCAGCCCCCGGCCATTGGCATACATCCAGCCGAGGCTGAATTGCGCTTCCGCATCGCCGTCGCGCGCGCCGTCGCAGTAGAGCGCAGCGGCGCGCGCGACGTCACGGGCGACGCCTTCACCGTGCTCGTAGGCACGCGCTTCGTATCTCAGGGTTTCCAATTCAGCGGCGGACCGGCCAGGCGGGCTGGCGGTCGCCTGCGCTGAAAAACCGCAGATGGCCAGGCCGACGGCGGCGACCAAGGCCGTGGCGCGACAATCCTCGACGAGGCTCATGATTTTTTCAGGTCCTGCAATAATTTCTCGACTTCGGCCTGAGCCGGGAATTTTCCACCCAGCCTCGCGAGTTCATCGAGTTCCTTTTTCGCTTCGAGCCGCTTCCCCGACTTGAGCAATGCCTTGGCCAGGTGGAAACGAATCTGCGCATTTTTTTGATCAAGATCGGCCGCCTTCTGCAGCAGACCGAGGCCACGCGAAAGGTCGCCATTGTCGACCAGAATCCCGCCCAGCGTATCGTTGATGGCGGGCTGATTGGGCGCCAGGCGGTAGGCGGCTTCGGCATAGTCGAGCGCCTTGGGGTCCTTGACCTGCGCCAGCGTCCACGCCAGGTTGTTGAGGATCGCTGGATTGTTCGGCTGCAGCTCGACCAGCGCCCGATACTGCTTGCTGGCCGCGGCGTAATCCTTTTTGCCATTGGCGGCCTCGGCCAGATAATGCCGGAAGCGTATTTCGCCAGCGTGCTCCTTGAGCCACCGCTCGGCAAACAGCGCCGCTTCACTGACCTCGCCACCAGCGCTCAGCGCGGCATGCAGCTTGATCGCCACTTCACTTGCGCCGTTCAAGCTGATCGCCTTGCGAAAGGCCGCCGCGGCCTCCTTCCATGACTTCCTGGAGGCTTGAATATCGCCCTCGATCACGTGACCCGCCGCTTCCCTGGGGTGCTGTTTCTGAATCCGACGCGCGCTCGCCAAGGCCTCGGCCGTGCGTCCGGCATCGAGGTCGAGCATGACCATCCCGTGCTGCGCCTCGATCGAATCGGCCTTGACCGACAGCGCCTTGCCGAAGCTCAGCCGGGCGGCTTCCTTGTTTTTCGCGGCCAGCGCAATTTCAGCCATGCGCAGATAGGGATCCGGTGAATTGGGCGTCAGCTTGGCCAGGTTGGCGTAAGTCGCCAGCGCCTGATTGAGATCGCCAGCCGCCGCCTGGGCACGGCCCGCGGCGTTGAGGACGTCCGGCTGATCCGGCATGACGGCCAGCGCCTCCTGCGCCACGGCAACGGCCCGCTTGAAGTCCCCGGCAGCGATCAGCTGTCTGATCAAGGCAATCCGCGGCCCGGCATCCTGCGGGTTGGCAGCCACCGCTTTGGTGATCAGATCGGCCACTTCATCAGGTTTACCGCCGGTCTTGGCATGCAGCTCGGCCAAGGCCAGCAAGGCCTGGACATTTTTCGGATCTTTGGCGATGACCGCTTCGAAAAGCGCCTTCGCCGCCGCCGGCTTCTTTTCGACCAGTTCGACATTGGCGAGGTTGGCCAGTGCCGGGAAGTACGCGGGACTCTTGAGCAGCGCCTGTTCGAAACCGGCGCGCGCGCCTGCCAAGTCGCCCTTGCCAAGATACGCGGTGCCGCGCAGGTTTGACACCAGCGGATTATCCGGCAGTTTCTTTTCGAGCGCGGCAATCGACTTGAGCGCCTGATCGAACTGGCGACCGTTGAACTGGGACGCGATCAGCGCCAGATCCGCCCTGACGCCGGTGTCGATCAGCGCGATCTTCTCGAGTTCGCGGTTGGCGTTCTCGGCTTCGCCCATCGACAGATGCGCCAGTGCGACCGAAGTGCGTTTGCCGGCATCCTCGGGGTCAAGCGCAGCGGCTTTGGTAAAGTAGGCGGCAGCCTTCTCGGTGTCGCCGTTCTGCATGTACACTTCGCCGGCCAGCGCCAGCATGTTCGAGTTCTTCTCGATTCCCGCCAGCGCCGGCTGCAACAGCGCCAGCGCCTTGCCCGGCTGGCCGTCACGCAAATAGCTGGCGATCAGCACGACACGCGCAAAGCCGGGCTCAGGCGTTTTCGGCAGCACCTTGAGCAGATAGGTTTGCGCCGTCGAATACGCCTTCAACTGGTATTCGATGCCGCCCGCCAGCTGCAACCCCGGCATGCTGTCCGGGATGATCCGCAGATGTTGTTGAATCGCCTGCTGGGCAGCCTTGAAGTCTTCTTTCTGCTGATAGGCCAGCTGAGCCTGCAGGAAGTAAGTCTGCGGGTGCGCCGGCGCAATTTTCGCCATTGCCGCAAGTTGCCGCGCGGCCTCTTCAAGATTGCCTGCAGCCAACAGTCGGGCGACCAATGAGGAGTGCGCCGGCAGGTAGTCCGCCCGGATCGCCAGGGCCTGGCGATAGGCTTCGATCGACCCCTTGGGGTCGCCCTGGGCGTTGAGAATATCGCCCTTGAGCTGCCAGGCCTCGTAAGAGCGCGGGGATTTTTCGAGCACTGACCCGAGCCGCACCATGGCCCCCGGAAGATCACCCCTAATCGCGCTGATTCTGGCCTCGCCGATCAGCGCCGCGCCGTAGTCGGGAACAGCGGCAAGCGCCTCGCCGAAAGCGGCCTGCGCCGCGCCGATCTTTCCGCTCATCAGATTGGCCTGACCGACGGTCGTCTGCAGATCGGCGTTGCTGCCCGCAGAAGTCAATCGGACACTGGAAAAATCATTGACGATCTTTTCGAATTTCCCCTGCATCAGCAAACTGCGCGCCAGCAGAGGCGTCACCTGCTCGGCCGCATAGGTCAGCTCGGCGGCCTTGCGCAACTCGACTTCCGCCGCCGTCGGATCGCCGCTGTCGAGCAGCACCTGGCCCAGAACGAAGCGTGCTTCGCCCAGATTCGGGTTGATCTGCAGCGCGTTCTTGAGCTGGATCAGCGCCGCCTTCGGGTCGTTCTTGGCGATATAAGCCCTGGCCGAAGCGACCATGACCTCGGGCTTCTCGCCGCCGCAGCCAAGCACGACAAAGCTCGCCAGCAGTGCGGATACGGCCATTCGATTCATCGATTTGCGCAAGATCATAGACGCCTCAAAAATAGGGGTGATGGAGAACCGCGTCCGGATCATTTCAAGCCGAGCCGGTGCATGAGGTCGTACAGCGTCGGCCGGCTGACCCCCAGGATTTCGGAGGTGCGCAGCACATTGCCGTCGGTGCGCCCGAGCGCCGCCATGATCACTCGCGCTTCGGCCGCCTCCCTGGCCTGGCGCAGATCGACGATCGTCTCCTGCGCGCTTTCCGGCGCCACCAGGTCGAGGTCGGCGAGCGTGATCTGATTGCCGTCGGCCATGATCACCGCGCGCTTGATGCAGTTTTCGAGTTCGCGGACATTGCCCGGCCACGGGTGCGCTTCGATGACGCGCAGGGCATCCTCGCGCAAGCTCATCGCAGCGCGCTTGTTCTCGTCGGCGAAACGCCGCACGAAGGCGTGCGCCAGCAGCGCGGCGTCGCCTTGCCGGTCGCGCAGCGGCGGAATGCTGACGACGATTTCGGCGAGGCGGTAATAGAGGTCTTCGCGGAAACGTCCGGCCTTGATCAACGTCTTGAGGTCCTGGTGCGTGGCGCAGACGATGCGCACGTCGATCGGGATCTCCTGCCGTCCGCCGAGGCGTTCGATGACGCGTTCCTGCAGGAAACGCAGCAACTTGGCCTGCAGCGAATGCGGCAGATCGCCGATCTCGTCGAGCATCAGCGTGCCGCGATGGGCGCTTTCGATCTTGCCTGGCGTGGTCTTGGCGGCGCCGGTGAACGCGCCTTTTTCATAGCCGAACAATTCGCTTTCGAGCAGATTTTCGGGGATCGCCGCGCAGTTGATCGCGATGAAGCGCTCGCTGCGTCGTGGCGAAGCGGCGTGCAGGCCGCGTGCGATCAACTCCTTGCCGGTGCCGCTCTCGCCGAGCACCAGCACGGTCGCCGCGCTCGACGCGACCTTCTCGACGGTGCGGCAGACGCGCAGGATTTCCGGGTCGCGCGAAATCAGCCCGGCCATGACGTCGGGCTGGCGCATGAGCTGCAGCCGCGCGTTCTCCTGCTGCAGATCATGCAGCCGATACGCGCGTTCGATGGTCAGCGTCAGCATCTCGGCCGCGAACGGCTTGGCGATGAAGTCGTAGGCCCCGAGGGCGATGGCGCGCAAGGCGTTGCTGCGGTCGTTCTGGCCGGTCAGCGCGATGACCTTGGTTTCCGGGGCGATCGACATGATCTGTTCGAGCAGGCTGAAGCCTTCCGAAACCGAATCGGGGTCCGGCGGCAGGCCGAGGTCCATGGTCACCACCGGCGGCCGGTGGCGACGAACCTGAACCAGCGCCTCCTCGCGGTTATCCGCGGTCAGCGTCTCGTACTGGTCGAAGGCCCAGCGCATCTGTTTTTGCAGCGCCGGATCGTCCTCGACGATCAGCAGCGGCCGCATTTTTTCACTACTCATTCAAGCTCTCCTGGCTTCGAACGCGCCCGCATCGAACAGCGGCAAGGACAGGCGAACCTCGGTTCCGACGTCGATCGCGCTATCGACCGACACCCTGCCGCCCAATTCATTGACGTACTGGAAACTCTCGTAGGCGCCGATCCCCATTCCCGCCGACTTGGTCGTCTGAAACGGCTTGAACAGACGTTCGCGCACGAACTCGCCGCTCATCCCGTGGCCGCTGTCGTTGACGCTGATGCTGGCGTTGCTGCCCTGGCGTTCGAGCCTGACGCTGACCCGCCCATGCTGCTCGGTGGCGTCGAGCGCGTTCTGGACGAGGTGGCCGATCACCCGCTCGATCCTATCCTCATGGCCGCGCGCCACCACCGCTTCCTGCACCTCGACGTCGACCTCGCGCCCCTGGCTGGCCTTGGCCGTCTGCACGCGGCGGATGACCGCAGCGAGCTCGATGCCACGCGGGCTGTCGACCGGCGTCGACCCCTCGCGCAGCTGCATCATCAATTGCCGCATACGCTCGACCGAATGTTCGATGGTCATCAGCATGTCCTGCTGGAATTCAGGATTGTCGCGATGGCGCTCGGAGTTCTTGAGCATCAGCGATAACTGGGCAACGATATTCTTGAGGTCGTGCACGACGAAGGCCGACATCCGGTTGAAGGCATCGAACTTCCTCGCTTCGAGCAGCGCCTCGGTGGCCTGCATCTGACCGAGAAAGGCGCCGGCCTGACGGCCCGCCGTCTTGAGCAGGTCGATCACTTCCCAGTCGACGTCGATCTTCGTTCGCGCCGTCGCCAGCACGACGAAACCGATCATTCCGGACCCCGTCGCCAGCGGCACCACCAGCCAGGCGTTCGGCGTTTCCAGAAGCCACGCGGGAAGCGTCAGCTGCGCGTAACGCAGCGGCGCGCGGCGGTATTCCTCGAGATCGATGACCCAGCCGCTCTCGCGCAGAAACCGGCAGAGCGGGCTGTCGGCCGGCTCGCTCGCCGCACCAGCCGGAATATTCCAGCACGCGGTCTGGGCCAGCAACTGTCCGGACGGGTCCTTCAACCAGAGCGCGCCGGCGGGACTCTCGACCATGCCGGCCATCGCCTTGACGACGTTCTTGCCCATCTCGGAGAAGTCTTCCTGCGCTGAAAGGGCGCTCGTAAAACGCAGCCATTCCTCGCGATAGTCGTAGCGATAACTGAAGAAATGTTTGCCGACGAGCACCCTGAGCTTGGCGCGCAAGGCCCCCGAAAAACCCAGCACCAGCAACAGCAGCAAGCCCGCGAAGGCGAGCGCCAGTTGCAGCGCGCGGCCCCAGTCGCCGCCGAAATAGCGCACGTAATAGCCGGCGGCGGCCATGAACAGCAGATACACGCCGACCGCGACCAGCGTCGCCGACTGCAGCGCAGCGCGCTGCGAGAGCACCAGCCGGTTCTTCCAATCGCGGCTGCGAAGCGTCGACATGGCGAGCAGCGGAACCACCAGCACATGAACGAAGCCGCGGACGCTAAAGGCATCGATATCGATGCGGTTGAACAGCAGCGCCTGCGAATAGAGATAGACGTCGAAAACGATCGAGCTGCCCAGGCCGATGCACAGCGGCTTGATGTTCCAGCGCGCGTCGGGAGAAACGTTGCGCAACAGCTGCTCGACCAGGACCAGCGCCAGGACGCTCATCGCCAGGGCGTCGACCAAGGCCAGGCGCAAGGGGTTGACGGCGACGCCGAGGCCCAGCACGGCCATCAGCAGCGCGCCGATCCCGACCACGAACAGGCCCAGGGCAAGGCCGCGCAGCCAGCGCCCCCTCACCCGGTCAGCGTCGGGGCACAGCAGGACCAGCAGGAAGCAATACCAGCCGCCGAAACGCAGGATGTCGGCGAGCAGACTGCCGGCCAGACTGACCACCGCGCCGGTCAGCGCAAAGGCCAGGCCGGCGCATCCCCAGAGCGCGCAGAGCGCCAGCGCGATGAACAAGGAACGGCTGCGCCAGCCGCTGCGCCAGGCGCTCGCCACATAGATCGCGAAAGCGGCATAGACAAAACCGGCCAGCCCGTAGCTCCACGCGGTAAACACTTGTCGGCCGGCATCCATTCGCGATCCTCTCTGCGCTGCCTAATGCGACTGCGGTCGGGAGTTCATGTTTACTGGGCGCCCTTGCCGGTCAGCACGACACCGACGGTTTCAAACAGGATCACGATGTCGAGAAACAGCGTGTGATTCTTGAGATAGTAGAGGTCGTACTGCAGCTTCTGAATCGAGTCATCGACCGACGCGCCGTACTGGTAGCTGACCTGCGCCCAGCCGGTGACGCCCGGCTTGACGCTATGGCGCGCGGCATAGAAGGGGATGTCACGGGTCAGCATATCGACGAAATAGGGGCGCTCGGGGCGCGGGCCAACCAGGCTCATGTCGCCCGAGAGCACGCTGAACAACTGCGGCAATTCATCGATGCGCAGCTTGCGAATGATCCGCCCGACGCGCGTCGTCCGGTCGTCGTCGGCCGCCGCCCAGCGCGGCTTGCCGTCGCTCTCTGCGTCGTTGCCCATGCTGCGGAACTTGATGACGTTGAACAGGCGGCCGTTGAGGCCGACGCGTTGTTGCCGGTAGAGGATAGGAGAGCCGTCTTCGAGCACGATGAACAAGGCGGTCACGGCCATCAGCGGCAGGGTGAGCAGGACCAGGATCGACGCCGCGACGATATCGAACAGGCGCTTGATGCTGGTACGCAGCACGCCCTGGCGGAAACCTTCGCCGAAGATCAGCCAGCCGGCGCGCAAGGAATCGAGGCGGATCTGGCCGAGCGCGCGCTCGAAATAGCTCGACAGATCGAGCACGGCGACGCCGGAAAGTTTGCAGTCGAGCAATTCGCGCAAGGGCAGGATGCCGCCGCGCCGCTCACGTACGGCGATGATGATTTCATCGACACGCAAGGCACACGCCGAGTCCGACAGCGACTGCGAACGCGACAACACGTGTTGCTCCGTGGAGCTCGTTTCAAGGTCGGTCGGGCTGGGATAAAAACCGACGATCTGGATGTCGCGGCCCGATTTCTTGAGCGCCTTGCCGACCGAACTCGCGGCTTCGCCGGTGCCGAAGATCATGACGCGATGGGTCATCGCCCCGGAGCCGCTGTGCGTGGTGTAGACGCGATGGGCCAGCGTCGCGAACAGCGCCGCCAGTCCCGAGAACAGCAGCAGCTTCTGATTCTCGCTCGAAATCACCAGCAACGAAAAAATGCCGTAGGCGATCGGGATCGAAACGCACAGCGACAGTGCAGCGCGGGCGCGCGTTTGCGCTTTGCTTCGACTGTGCGTCCGGCTGTAGAGTCCGAGCCAGAAATTGAAGACGACCATGGCCAGCGCAAAAATCACCGCATAGACGAATACCGCCTGGCGAGCACGTTCGCCGCCTGGCCCCCAGAGCGAGATGGCCAGAATCAGGCAAACGCTGGGCAGGATGAAATCGAGCGCGATCCGGGACATCGTCTTCCAGTGAATCCAGTGACTGAATACTTTAATCATGGCCAACTCCTCATACACCTTGATTGGAACGGAAAAATTTTCTGACCGAGAGGACGTCGCGCGGCGCGGTTGGCACGGGCGGATTGGCTTTCCTGCTCAATCAGGGAGGCATTGTGCGCACATTGTTTTGGCCCCACCGTGCGCTACCGAACACAAGCCAATGGCTTTACGACGCCCTTGCCAGCGAGCGCCGAAGCGGCGTCATGGGGTCCTGCTTGAAGGGATGCGGCGCGAGCCGCGCCGGATTCGGCAAACTGCGACGACGGTCAGTAGCGCCTAGCCCGCCGCGGCGCGGCGCGGCGCGTCAATTGCCACGCCCAGAGCAGAAAAAGGCAAAACAGCGTGGCCACGCGCGGCATGTCGAAGAGGCTGATCAACAGCCCCAACGCGAGCAGACCGGCAAGGCTGGCGATGAAGAACGGGGCCAGGCGATCTCCGCGCCGGCACGCGAGCAGAAGCCGCCACAGGATAGACAGCACAAGCGCCAGAAAACAGCCGAGCCCGACGACGCCGCTCTCGATCAGAATCTCAAGGTAGAGGTTGTCGATGTGCCAGGGCAGGAAATTTGATTGGGCGAGCGGAAACCAGTACGCCGCGCCGTCGATGAACTGCCCGTTGCGCAGCAAATCCGCGCCGCCCGCCGACAGCTGCAGCTTGTCCAGCTCGACGTTCGCCCCCGGCGTCAGCACCGACACCAGGACAACGCCGTGCCAGGCGCGCTGCCAGGGAGCAACAGCGAACGGATTGCCGGCCAACAACGACTCCCGATGCACACTGCCGCCAGCAGCGAGCCGGACGCTCTGGCGCTGGCAACTTTTCGGATAGAGCAGATGCAGCGCGCAGACGCGGATCAGCAGCTCGGCGTCGCGATCGCTGCGCGCATCGATGGCCAGGCGATAGCGCGCTGCGGCGAGCAGATCGACGCGCTGCGAGAGCGCGTAGAGGCCGTCGGCAGCGGCGCCGCCCGGACTCGGCCCGGAAAGTACCATGCCCGCGCCGGACGCCGCACCGCGCTGGTGGCCGCCCGGCACCGGCACGCCCGAATCGACGCGCGCAAAGCGCAGCGGCACGCGCCCCACGCCGATGCCGAACAGCCAGTCTTCGCTCGTCTGCAACAGGCCGATGCCCTGTCGCCAATGCTGCAATCGCCCGGCGATGTCGCGTTCGCTCTCCTCCAGGCGCTGGTTGACGAATGAACCCGCGCCGAGCACCAAGGCGCCTTCGAGCAGCACCAGCGACAGCACGACGACGCTGCTCGCGCGAACGCGCGGCGCCTTCCCGCCACCTCGCCGCTGCCAGACCAGCAGGCTGGCGAGCAGCAGCAGGCTGCCGGCGATGGCGCCATAGACGCCGCGCGAGATCGTCGTCAAACAGCCGTAGGCGAAGGCCAGGACAAACAGGCCGAGGACCAGCCGGCGCCACGCCGGCATGCCGGTCCGCCAGGCCCAGACGAGCAGCGGCGCGAGCAGGACGAGATAGGCATCGAGCGCGCCGCCGCCCAGATGCATCTCCCAGAACAGCGCGACGGTGCGGTAAGGCGTCACCATGTTCAACAGGCCGGGATGGAACGAGCGCTCCCAGAACAGCGCCGCGACCACGCATGCGCAGCCGAGCAGACAGGCGCCGAAAAAGCGCGTTGCCAGTTGCTCTGGCGGACGCTGCCTGGCGGCGTGCGCCAACAGCGGCAGCAGCAGGGCCGTCCACAGCAGCGTCTTGAGCACGCGCAAGCTGTTGCTCGGCGACGCGTAGCCCGCGAACAGGTCGATCCCGGACAGCGTCAGCCCGTCGGCGCCGCGCACCAGCAGCAGCGCGACCAGCGCGAGCAGCAACAGGAAGGCACGCCGGCAAGTCAGGCGCGAGCCAGCGCCGAGCATGCGAAGATAGCCGCCGGCGGCCACCGCCAGCACCAGCAGGTCGAATTCGTCGACGATCAGCCAGCCGCTCCACGGCGAGAAATCGAGCACCGGCAGCAGCATCGGAATGGCCAGCAGGCCGGCCCACGGCTGCCAGGCCGAGAACGCCGCGACGCCCAGCACCGCGGCGAGCGCGGCCGCCGGCAGCAGCGGATGAAGTCCGGCGAGCGCCAGCGCCGCGGCCAGACACACACTGGAAACCAGCGCCAGAGCGGCCGCCTCGAAGCGACTGCGTCGTCCCAGGCCAGGCGTCATGGTCGGTCAGCGAGCAGGCCGCCGCAATCGCCAAAATCGGCGAGGCGCCGCGCGTTCACGCCACCGACTCGCTGAGCCAGCGCAACAGCTCGCTTTCGACCGCGCGCCGCGCCGACGCACTGGAAAAGGTATGGTCGGCTTGCGCCAGATCGCGGCGCGACACCTGTTCGCGGCCCAGCGCGGCCGACCAGCGGCGCGACGCGCGCGCGCAGTCGTCGAATTCGCGCGCGGTCAGGTCGTCGGCGCTCAGGATCAGCAGCAGCGGCCCCGAAAACTGCTCGATCCCGCGCAGCATTCGGGCCTGAAAGGAATCGTCGGGCACCGACTCGCGGCCCGAACGCAGCGCTCGCTTCAACTGCCTGAGGTATTCGCGCAGCGACTCGCGCCAGCGCAGGCGTCCGCCAAAGAGCTTGGCCCAGAACGAGCGACTCAAGAATCGTTCGCGGTAATAGTGCCTGACCTGGGCTACCGCCAGCGATTGCTCCGAGCGAACCCAGGGGTTGAGCAGGCACAATCCGGCGAGTCGCGCGCCAAGCGACGCGGCAAAAATCAGCGCCGACGAGGCGGCGTCGCAGAGGCCGAACAGCACCACCCGATCGACCCCCGGGCAGTTCGAAAACAGCTGCTCGCTGGCCGCCGCGAGGTCCGGCCCGAGCTCGTCGAAAGCCACGGGTTCGCCGCTGCTGTCGCCCATCCCGCGATAGTCGAAGCGCAGCGAGGCATAGCCCTGCGCCGCCAGCGCGCGCGCCAGCAACGCGAACTGGCGATGACTGCCGACGCGGTACTGATCGCCGCCGACCAGCAGGAGCACGCCAACGCGCTGCACGCGCTGCGGCCGACTGAGCACGCCGACCAGTTGCTCGCCGGCGCAGGCAAACACCAGCGGCAGCTCGTCGCTCATCGCGCCGCCTCGCGCAGCAGCTTCGTCGTCGCGGCAATCAGCGGCGCGACGTCGGTCCGATCGACGCGCTGCCAGAACGGCGGCGAGCGCAAGCCGTGAAACTGTACGGCCGCGCCGTACGCGCGCCACCCGGCCAGCGCCTCTTCGAGCGACGGCGAAGGCCCGGCCGGCGCCTGTGAGGCGCCGGTCTCGATCACGATCAGCTGCCCGACCTCGGCCGGCGGCGCCAGCGTCGCCGCGCGCAATCCCTGCGCCAGCGGCGCCGAAACGGCGTAGCCGGCGACCTCGACGGCCTGCCCTGAAGCGAGTTCGGCGAGCATCTCTCCGACGCTGGTGCGCCGCTGATTCGAAAGCACGTCGCCCGCAATCTTCAGGCGCAGGAAATGGCGCAGAACCATTTCGCCGGAAACCGACGGCTGCCAGAACAGGAAGTTTGCGCGCTGATCAAGCCGTTGCGCCGCCTCGGCGGCGAGCAAACATCCGGCGCGCAGCCCCCAGAGCCAGAGCGGCGCCGCGACGCGTTGCCGCAACCAGGCGACGGCCGCCAGCAGGTCGTCGCTCCAGCCGTCCCAGTCGGCGTCGGAAAAATCGCCGTCGCTGTCGCCGCAGCCGTGCACATCGATCTGCAGCACGGCCAGACCTTCGGCGGCGAAGGCCCTGGCCTGCGCCGCAGCGACGCGCCGCGCGCAATTCATCTCTTCGGCGAACGGCGCGATGTAGAGGATCGCGCCGCGCGCAGCGACGCCCGCGGCGATGCCATGAAACAAGCAGAAACGTCGGCCGCGCGGCAGCCGAAGAAAAAAGGCTTCGAGCGGCGCGCTTTCGATCAATTGCGCAGTTTTCCGGCGACGAAATCGACCAGACTGCCGACGGTCGCGAAAACGCTGCCGTCGATCTCGTCGTCGTCGATCGTAAAGCCGAAGCGCTCTTCGAGCGTCGTGAGCAAGGCCAGCACCGCGATCGAATCAAGCTCGGGCAAGGCGCCCAGCAGCGGCGTCTCGAGCGCGAAGCGCTCGGCCCTGCCGTTCAGCGCGAGCACGTCGTCGAGGATGCCGCGTATTTCCGTGAGAGCTTCCATGTCGGTCAATTCGGGTAGTTTGCTGCAGGGCATTATAGGGCGAGCGGGCGATTGCAATTGAAACCATCTGCTCGCGGCGGAATGCGACGCAGGCCAGGGAGGCAAAGAAAATGCTGTAAGGGCGCGCTGTAGGGGCGAATTCATTCGCCGCGAAGCAAGTCCCCTTGGTGGGCGCCCATCGAACCGGCGCTTATCGTTGTCGGGCGAATAAATTGGCGCTGTCGCAATCAGCTGTTGCGCCCGCGGAGAGCGCTTTGCCAGGAAAGCGATTGATTGGGAGATGGCTGACGCGCCGGGTTCCGCCTTGACGGCGGCTTACTTCTTCTTGTCTTGCCAAGAAGAAGTAAGCAAGAAGAAGGCGCGCCCGCTGCGTCGCCCGGCTGCGCCGGGTGCTCTGCGCTGCTCGGTCGCAACGGGGGCTGTGGAACTCGGGCCTGCGGCCCTCAAACAGTCCTCGCCCTTTTTCCGTTGCGCCCTGCGCTGCTCGACGCCGCAGAGGGCATGAGCAAACCGATCCTCAATTGCCATTGTGCTGACAGGCGGTGGTGCACAGACGGTTTTGACCTTTCCCCCTGTGGAGCGCCGAGCAACGCAGGCGAGCCGGGGGAAGTCGGCGAGCACTGTCTGAGGGGCGTAGCCCCGAGTTGCGCAGCCGCGCCCCGAGCGATGCGAAGCAGCGCGAGGAAGTACTCCCGGGGTGCCCGGCTTGACGAGTCGCGCAGGGAAGTCGGCGCAGCCGACCGCGGAGCCGGGGTCGCCTTCTTTTTGGTGACTTTTTCTTGGCGAAACAAGAAAAAGCCACCCGCCATCAAGGCGGAACTCAGCGCTTCCTCAACAGAAACATCGTCATTCGTCCAGAGGATTTTCCGGCGAATGAATTCGCCCCTACAGGCCGATACGAACGCGGCGCGACGATTGCAACCCGCACTGACCGATAGCGCATCAAAAGGCGTCTTCAGCGACCCCTGCCGCGAAAGCCGCGTCTTTAATGGCGTTCACGGCAGGCATCGCCAGGAACGTCAGCTGGCGCGGTGTAGCGCCCTGCCCTTGGCGGCGTGAGCAGTGCGATGGCCTGATTGCAGCGACTCGCTCGTCCACGGCTGAGTTATGATCAGCACCACTCCTGAATCACGGGCTTCCCTTGCCGGACACGATTTCCATCCAGGCTTTTCCCCACTTCACTGGTTTGGCCGCGGCCTTTCCAGGCCTCGTCGCGGCTGCGGCGGACAGCGATATCTTCCTGACCCCCGACTGGTTTTCGACGCTCTGCGAATACGGCAACACCTTTGCCGGCAAGCTCCAACTGATCGTCGCGAACGATCGGCAGAGCGGCGCGACGCTCTGCCTGCCGACCGTCGACGGGCGCAATCTCCAGGGGCTGAGCAACTATTACTCGAGCCTCTTCGCGCCGATCGGCGACCCCACGACAAGCAACGCGCCAATCTGCCAGGCGCTCGGCCAATGGCTCTATTCCCAGCCGCAAAGATGGCCGCAGCTCAGTTTTCAGCCGCTCGATACGGACCATCCCTTCTTCGACCACATGCTTGCGGCGCTGCGCGATGCCGGCTACCGCGCCGACAGTTACGCCTGTTTCGGCAACTGGCATCTTGACGTCGCCGGGCGCAGCCACGCCGACTATCTGGCCAGCACGCCTTCGCGCCTGCGCCACACCATCGAACGAAACCGGCGCAAGGCGCAGAAAGCCGGTGGTGTCGACATCCGCATCCACCAGCAGCCGGGTCCGGCGCTCGACGCGGCGATCGAGCACTTCGCCGCCATTTACCGGCGCAGCTGGAAACCGGCCGAGTCGCACCCCGCGCTGGTCAGCGCGCTGTGCCGGCTGGGCGCGGCCAAGGGCTGGCTGCGCCTGGCGGTCCTCGAATTCGCCGGAGAAGCGATCGCCGCGCAGATCTGGCTGGTTCATCGCGGCAAGGCCAGCATCTTCAAGCTGGCCTACGTCGAAGGCGGCAACCCCTTTTCCGCCGGCACGCTGCTCACCGACGCGCTGATGCGCCAGGTCATCGACATCGACGGCGTCAGCGAAGTCGACTACCTCTCCGGCGACGATGCCTACAAGCAGGACTGGATGTCGCACCGCCGCGAACGCCGCGGAATCGTCGCCTTCGATCCGCGCACGCTAGGCGGGCTGCTGCTCGCCGGCAAGCATCAGGCCGGGAAAATGCTCAGGAAAAACAATGCTCGCCCGTGAGCTGATTGTCGTCCGCCCGCCAGGCCGCCGGTGAACGGCGCCGCCGGTCTGCTCAGGAAATCGCTGCTGGCGTCGCTTGGCGCGGCGCTCGCCGTCGCGCTGCTGGTCCGGGCCGCCGAGCAAATCGTCGAACGCCCGCCGCCGGCACTGCCGACGCTCGGCAAGGGCCAGCAGGTTCGCGCGGCCGGCCGTGACGATCCGTCAGCGACGATCGTCGCGGCCAGCGTCGAGCAAATCATTGGCGGATTTCGGACGCTGCGCGCCGGGCAGGTTCTCGAGATCGTTCCCGGAACCTACCGCCTGCGCAGCCGGGTCATCACCGCCAACGCCGGCGCCGCGAACGCGCCGATCACCGTCAGGGCAGCGACGCCCGGCAGCGTGATCGTCGAAGTCGATGCTGCCGAGGGCCTGGCCATCGACCAGCCGTACTGGATCGTCGAGAACCTGCTGCTGCGCGGCGTCTGCGCCCTTGACGCCGACTGCGAACACGCTATTCACATCACCGGTCAGGCGCATCACGCGATCATCCGCAACAACCGCGTCGAGGACTTCAACGCCCATCTGAAGATCAACGGCGACGGCAGCGGCCATTGGCCGGACGACGGCGCCTTGCGCTTCAACACGCTGACCAATACCCGGCCCCGCCAGACCAGCCAGCCGGTCACGCCGTTCGACCTGGTCGGCGCCAGTCGCTGGGTCGTCGCCGACAACGTCGTCAGCAACTTCGTCAAGGACCAAGGCAACCGCATCTCCTACGGCATCTTCATGAAAGGCGGCAGCCGCGGCGGGCGCATCGAGCGCAACCTGATCGTGTGCACGCCGCCAGGCGCCTCGCCGGCCGGGCAGCGCGTCGGCGTCTCGTTCGGCGGCGGCAGCACCGACCCCGCCTACTGCCGCAGCGAGGGCGGCCAGGGCGGCCAGTGCGCGCCGGAACACCAGGACGGCGTCGCCAGCAACAACATCGTCGCCCACTGCAACGACGAGGGCATCGACGTTAACCGATCGAGCGCAATCGCCGTCGTCCACAACACGCTGATCGCGACCGGCGGCATCGCGGTGCGCAACGCGGCGGCGGCGGTGCGGATTTACGGCAATCTGCTCGATGGCCGCATTCACACGATTCGCGCGACGAAGGGCGGGCAGCTCGGCGTCGCGATGAACGAGATCGCCGCAATGAACGCGCTATTCGTTTCGGCCGACGCGCTTGATCTCGATTGGCGCCAGGCGCCCGCAACGATCGCCGCGACGGCGCTGGTCGCCGACGACTTCTGCGGCCGCGCGCGCAGCGCAGCGACGCTGCCGGGCGCCTTCGCCGAATTGGCGCGTTGTCCGCCGGCCCCCCCGCGCTGACCGCCAGCGCGCGCCCGACGGCCTGAAATCAGGCCTTATTCCTGCGCTATGTGCGGCAGCGCACACAGTCCGAGCCGCCAGTCGAGTAATTTACGGATAGTGGAATTTCACGTGCAGCGGAAATCAAAAGCTGGCCTTGGCGCAAGAGCACTTTGCGCATCGATCTATTGAATCAACTCACAGGAGTTTCATGAACATCACCGTCATCGGCACCGGCTATGTCGGCCTGGTCAGCGGCACCTGCCTCGCGGAAGTGGGCAACGAGGTGCTGTGCCTGGACATTGACCCGGAAAAAATCAGCATCCTCGAAGCGGGCGGCATTCCGATCTACGAACCCGGCCTGCACGACCTGGTCAAGCGCAACGTCGCCGCCGGCCGCCTGCATTTCACGACCGACGTCGAAAAGGCAGTGCGCCACGGAACGATCCAGTTCATCGCCGTCGGCACGCCGCCGGACGAGGACGGATCGGCCGACCTGCAATACGTTCTGGCCGCCGCGCGCAACGTCGGTCGGCTGATGGACGATTACAAGGTGATCGTCGACAAGAGCACGGTCCCGGTCGGAACGGCGGCCAAAGTCGCTGCGGCGATTGCCGAAGAACTTGGCCAGCGCGGGCTCGATACGCCGTATAGCGTCGTTTCCAACCCGGAGTTCCTCAAGGAAGGCGCCGCCGTCGACGATTTCATGCGCCCCGACCGGATCGTCGTCGGCGCCAGCGACGAGCGCGCCATCGCGCTGATGCGCGAACTGTACGCGCCGTTCCAGCGCAATCACCAGCGCCTGGTCGTCACCGACGTCAAGAGCGCCGAGCTGATCAAGTACGCGGCCAATGCCATGCTCGCAACGCGCATCAGTTTCATGAACGAGCTCGCCAACCTGGCCGAGAAACTGGGCGCCGACATCGAGATGGTGCGCCTGGGTATGGGCTCCGACCCACGCATCGGCACCCATTTCCTCTATCCGGGGTGCGGCTACGGCGGCTCGTGCTTCCCCAAGGACGTCAAGGCGCTGATCAAGACCGCGCGCGACGACGGCCAGATCACGCTCAAGGTCTTAAGCGCCGTCGAAGAAGCCAACGACGCGCAGAAACACGTGCTGACGCACAAGATCAAGGCCCGCCTCGGCGACCTCAAGGGCCGGCACTTCGCGCTCTGGGGACTGGCTTTCAAACCCGACACCGACGACCTGCGCGAAGCGCCCAGTCGCGCCTTGATCGACGACCTGCTCGCCGGCGGCGCGACCGTCAGCGCCTACGACCCCGTCGCCATGCCCGAAGCGCGACGCCTCTACGGCGACGAAGCCGGCCTCGCCTACGCCGAAAACCCGATGGCGGCGCTCTCTGGCGCCGACGCGCTGGTCATCGTCACCGAGTGGCGCGAATTCCGCAGCCCGGACTTCGCGGCCATCGGCAAAGCGCTCAAAAAGCCGCTGATTTTCGACGGGCGTAACCTCTACGACCCGCACGTCGTGCGGGCGCTGGGCTTCGACTACCTGGCCATCGGCCGCTAGATGCGATGCGCATTCTGCTGATCGCCGCCTTGCTGCTCGCCGGCATCGCGCGCGCCGAACTGCCGCCGCCGCCAAGCTACCTCGGCGAGATCAAACGCAACGACCAGGGCCAGTTGGTGGTCATCGAATCTGACGCTGGCGGCGGCGCCGCCAAGGAATCGCCACCGGCGCTGCCCGCGCCGAGCGCGCCGGCACCGCCAAGCGTGGCGGCAGTGCCGCGCGCGGTGGCGCCGGCGGCCAGACCCGACGCGCGCGCCGAAGCCCGGCCGGCAGCGGCCGAGCGCAGCGCGCCGCAATGCGCGCGCCATAGCATCACCTGCGTCGAGGTGGTGGCGACCGGCGAGCGGACCCAGGCCAGCGTACCGCTGACCTTCGGCCAGCCGTTCAGGATCGGCGACCTGGCCAAGGGCGGCCGCCTGCTGGCGAGCGACGGCCATGGCCGCCTGCCGTTGCAGATCGACGAAACAGCCAGCCACGCCGACGGATCGCTCGCCTTCGCCGTTCTCAGTACGCAGATCGCCGACCTCAAACCCGGCGAGAAGCGCATCATCAACCTCGCGCGCGACAACGGCGAAGCTGCGCGGCCGGCCGCGGCGCCCCCGCCCGCCCCGGCCAGCCTCGACCTCAAACTCGCGGCCACCGTCTACTCGCCGCAAATTTCGCAGATCACCTTCGGCGACCGCAACGGCAATATCCAGGGGATTCCCTTCGCAGCCGGCGAAGAGATCACGCTGCAACTGGGCGATGCGCCCGACGAACGCTTCACGCTGACCGTCACGCCGGAGCTGGCGGGCGGTCAATTCACGACGCTGACCAAGATCGCCGAGAGCTTCCGCGACCTCGTCAACCGCCGCAGCCGCGGCTTCCGCGCCGACAAGCCGGGCGAAGGCGGCGGCTACGAGAAGCTCTGGATCGCCACGCGAACGCCGGACGGCGCCGCCTTTGCCGTCAAGTTCATCTACTCCGGCAAGGCCAAACTGAGCAGCCGCAACCTGCAGGAACACCGCGCGCCAAGACAGTTCGTCGCGCTCACGCGCCCCGCGCTCGAACGCGCGCTCGCTGACCACGCCGCGCCGCGCCTGCTCGGGCCGGTGGCGCGCGAATACACGCTGGTCGTCCCGTTCACCGAAGTCGGCAGCGGCAAGTTGCACCCGCAGTTGAGCGCTCGCCTGCACGCGCGTTTTCTCGACAACAACCAGCGCGTTCGCACCGACCTGGTTCTCGAAAACGACTGGGCCTACGCAGCCGAGCCGGGCAACCTCACCTATGACCTTCTCGTCACGCAGGGCGACAAGACGCTGCTGCGGCAAGCGGCGTTCACCCACCATCACCACGCGCGCTGGCACCGCGTACTGTGGACGACCGGCGACGCACCGCAGGCGCAAGTCCGCCACAATATGCCCTATTTTCTGGACAGCAAGGCGACCTGGAACTACGACCTGTCGCTCAAGATCCCCGAATCGGTTCTCGCCGACGAAGCCGCAAGACTGGCCAAGACCGACGCCGGCCCGATGGGCGGCGCCGCGCTGACGCAATACTTTCCGATGACCGGCGGCCGCCCGGACATCGGCCCGCTGCCGCGCTGGACCGCGCTCTACCTGATTTCTCAGGATCGCCGCGCCGAAGCGGCGATGCTGGCCAACGCCGACGCCGCGGCGACGATCCCGGTCCACTACCGCGACAGCGCCAGCGACCAGCCGGTCAATCTCGACCGCCACCCCGGCCTCGCCTTGCGCTCGGGACAATCGACGGCCAAGGACGCGATGCCGGCGACGGCCAACGGCGAAACGCCCTGGACCGTCGACGTTTCGCACCAGGCCTCGTTCGCCTTCATTCCCTACCTGATCAGCGGCGACGCGTTCTACCTCGACGAGACGCTGTTCTGGGCCGCCTGGAACATGTTTTCGATCAACCCGGATTATCGCGAGCACGAGAAAGGCCTGGTTCATCCCGAACAGATCCGCGGCCAGGCCTGGGCCTTGCGCTCGATCGCCGACGCGGCGTACGCGCTGCCCGACCGCCATCCGGAGAAGGCGTATTACAGCAAACGCCTGTCGACCAACCTCGCGTGGTACGCTCAATCCGCCGCCAGCGCCGCCGGGCCGATCCGCGCGCTCGAACAATCCGACAAGCCGGGGCTCACCGCGCCGTGGCAGAACGATTTCATGGCGCTGGTGGTCGGACTGATCAGCGAGCGCCAGGACGCCTCGGCAGAGAAATACTTCGCCTGGCTCAGCCGCTTCACCGTCGGGCGCTTTACCAACGAGGCGCAGGGATTCTGCCGCAGTCGCGCGCCGGGCTACTGGATCAAGATCCGCGATGCCAAGAGCCAGGCCCCGTACAAAACCTGGCACGACGTCTACCAGGCCAACTGGCCCGACGACCCGGCGTGCGCTGCGCAAGCAAAGCTCGACGGTTACCCCGAAGCGGCCGGCGGCTACGTCGCCAACGCGCGCGCCATGCTCGCCGTCTCGGCCAGCCTGGGCGTCGCCCAGGCCGCGCAGGCGTATGACTGGCTGTCGGCCAGTGCGCCCGGTGCGGTCGCGGCGATGGATCGCGACCCGACCTGGGCGATCGTCCCGCGTGCCGTTCGTGGCCGAGCCCAGTGATGGGCTGCCGCGCTGATTGCCGCGCCGCGCGGCGGACGGGCTGAAGCCGATGTCGCAGCTACGCCGCTCGGTCCTGATCACCTTCCTGTCGACCAACGCCAACACGGTCGTGCAGTTCGGCGTCACGGTGATTCTGGCGCGGCTGCTGACGCCCGCCGAAGTCGGGATCTTTTCGATCACCGTCGTCTTCGTCAACATCGTCGCCGTGTTCAGGGAATTCGGCATTTCGGATTACCTCAAGCGCGAAAAGGAACTGACGCCGCAGAAGATGAGGTCGGCGCTCGGCCTGTTGATCAGCACCTCGTGGCTGCTCGCCGCCTTCCTCTATTTCTCCGGCAGCCACGTCGCCGCCTTCTATCGCGAACCAGGCATGGCGGCCGTGCTGCACGTGCTGAGCATCAGCTTCTTCCTGGTGCCCTTCGCATCGTTCAATTACGCGATGCTGGCGCGCAACCTGCAGGCCGGCCAGCAGGCCATCGTCAATGCCGTGAGCACGCTGGCCTACGCCAGCTCGTGCGTGTTCATGGCCTTCCAGGGAATGAGCTACATGGCGCTGGCCTGGGCCAACGTCATCAACATCAGCGCGACGGTGGTCGCCTACTATTGCCTGCGGCCGAAGGACGCGCTGATGCTGCCATCGCTGTCGGGCTGGGCGGCGCCGGCACGCTTCGGCGGCGGCGCGATCCTCGGCACGCTGATCGACCGCGTCAACAATTCGATCCCGGACCTGGTGCTCGGCCGGATTTCCGGCGCGCGCGACGTCGGCCTCTACAGCCGCGCCAACGGCCTGGTCGGCATCTTCCAGCAGATCGTCGGGCCGACGATCAATTACAACGCCATGCCGTTCATCGCCAGGAACCACCACGCCGGGGTAGCGCTCGGCCCGATCCTGTCGCGGGCGACCGCCTATCTGACCGTGCTCTATTGGCCGGCGCTGGCGATCACCGCGATCTACGCCAGGGAAATCATCGGCATCCTCTACGGCGCACAATGGGTCGCCGCCGCGCCGGTGGCGCTGATCATCTGCGTTCAGGTCGCCGCGCGCGTCGGTTTCTCGCTGACGCAGCCCGGTCTGATGGCGATCGGCCGCCCTTACCTCTCGGCCGTATCGTCCGGCGTCGCCGCCGGCGTCAAGCTCGCGGCAATCTACTTCTTTGGCGCGAGTAAGCTCGCCACTTTTGCCATCGTCATTTGCGCCGCCGACATCGTCGCCGCCATCGTTCCGGCCTGGCTGATGGCCAGCCAGTTCGGCTACAGCTACCGCGAGTCGTGGCGCGCCCACTGGGTGAGCGTCAAGGTCGCCGTTCCCTGCCTGGCGGCCTTGCTGGCGATCCGCGCGCTGGTGCCGGCGGACTGGCCCGACCTGGCCGTCCTGACGCTGGCCGGGGTCACGCTGGCGGTGGTCTGGCTGATCGCGCTCTTCGCCTTCCGCCATCCGCTCTACGACGAATTGCCGCCGCTGGCGCGCCGCTGGCTGCCGGCTTCACTCTACGACAGGATCAGAACATGACCGCCAACGGCCAGCAGCGCTACTACCACAACCCGCGGCGCGAGATGCTGCGTTTCGTCCCCGACGCAGCGCAGCGGATTCTCGACGTCGGCTGCTTCAGCGGCGCCTTCGGCGAGGAACTCAAGAAATCGCGCGCAGTCGAGGTCTGGGGCGTCGACCCCGACGCGGTCGCGGCCGCGCAGGCGCGGCGGGTTCTCGACCGGGTGCTGTGCGGCTATTTCGACGCACAACTCGATCTGCCGGACGCCCATTTCGACGCCATCGTCATGAACGACGTGCTCGAACACATGATCGATCCGTGGGCGGCGCTCGAACTGGCCGCCAGGAAGCTCAGGCCCGGCGGCAAAGTCGTCGTCTCGCTGCCCAATCTGCGCCAGATCGACAACCTGCTGCACATCCTTTTCGACAAGGACTTTCGCTACGAACTCAACGGCATCCGCGACAGCACCCACCTGCGCTTCTTCACGCGCAAGAGCGCGATCCGTCTGCTCGAAGAGTGCGGCCTCGAGGTCGAACACGTCGAAGGCATCTGCGAGCAGTGGTGGACGAGGTCGATCTGGCGGCGGATCGCCTTCCGCGTGTTCGCCAGGCAACTCACCGAGACCAAGTACGTGCAGTTCGCGCTGGTCGCCGGAATCAGGCCGGCGAACTGATCGCTAGGCGCTGAAGCGCTGCCTGACGGTCTGCGTCGCCTCGAGATAGGCGCGGCCAAATTTTGCGCAGGGTTCGAGGTGGTTGCCCTCGGCCCATTCGTTCCAGGCGTTGATGAACACCAGGCGATGTTCGGGCCGGTTGTGCGCGAGCGACCACTCTGCACTGCGCGACAGCCAGTCCTGATACGCGTCGGGGCTGCCGTTGATGATGATCGTGGCATCGGCGGCGCGCCGTGAACTATTGTCGAAACCCGGGCTGACGCAGCGAACGAAGGGATAATCGGGCGGCGATTTGGCCATCACTTTCTCGACCATTCGGCGGTAGTCGAAAATATTGTGCTCGAGGTAGGCCTTGGGAATAATCCCCAGACGCGCCGCGAGCCGGGCCTTGGCGGTGGCGTAATAGCGGCCGCCGAGATTTCTCCAGTCGGGCGCGAACTCGATCGAAAGATCGAGGCCGTCGTCGCGCGGATCCTTATGGCCGCCGCCGCCGCCACGTTCGAAGCGCGCCAGGCAGAGCTCACCGACGCCGCTCTTGAGCGCCTCGTTGCGCCACAAGTCGAAGGTCTTGCGCGGATTGGGCAGGTCGTCGGCGCGATAGACGACGAAGAGCGGGCGCGAATCGACGCGGATATAGCGCCGGTCGGCGAAGAACGGAAGCAGGTGACGGATGTGCGCCAGATCGTCATCATCGCTGTAGCCCTGCTCGACCAGCAGCTCGCGCGATTCGCCGTCCCAGGCGCGGGTCCAGCTCTCGTTGGCCCAGCACAGACAGAACGGAAAATCCGGCTGTCCCGATTTCAGATTTTCTTCGATCGGATAGTTGAGGAGTCGCTTGCCCTTGAACCAGTAGTGGTAATAACAAAAGCCGTCGATGCCGTACTGCGCCGCGAGCTCGGCCTGCCCGGCGCGCGCCTGCGGCAGACGCAGGTCATAGAAACCGAGGTCGGCCGGCAGCTGCGGCTGGTTGTGGCCCGTAAACAGCGGCCTGGCCTTGGCGACATTGGTCCATTCGGTGAACCCCTTGCCCCACCAGCGGTCGTTTTCCGCGAAAGGGTGAAATTGCGGAAGTACTATCGAAATGAATTTGCATTCCATCGTGGCCTACCTTTCAACATGATCTGCAATGGGTGCGGGGACGCGTCACGGCGCTTCAGCGCAAGAACACGCGCGAGATCAGGCGCATCGGCCACGGCACCGGGCGCTCGAGCCTGGGCGGCCCGATGCGCTGCAACAGGCCGTCCCAGGCGCCGAGCAGGCAGGCGTCGGCCTTGTCGTGTTGGCCCGAGTTTTCGAGCCGCTGCGCCGCGACGATGGACTGTTGGACGACGCGATAGCGTATCGGCCGCCGCCAGGCGTCGGGGCAGTTCTTGAGCCAGAACAGCAGCGCGTTGCGCGCCATCAGGTAATGAAAGTAGGTCGGCCGCTCTTCGGGCGCGCCGAGCGTCGTGAAGTGCGACACCGAAGCGTCGAAGGCCACCCGGTTGGAAAAACCGCCGGCCGCCAGCCGCGCGCCCAGGTCGTTGTCCTCGTAATAGGCAAAATAGTCTTCGTCGAAGAGCCCGACCTGGCGCAGCGCCCGGCAGCGCAACATCACCGCCGCGCCGTGCAGCCAGGTCAGGGGGCGCCGCGTCTTTTCGAATTCGGCGCCCTGCTGCGGGCTCGCGGCCTTGATCGATTCAAGCGCCGTCCAGTCGTGCACAGCGCCGCAAAAATCGATGTGCGAGCGGTCGTGAAGCGCGCGGATGAGCGGCGACACCGCGCCACACGTCTCGTCCGAGACGATCAGCCGCAGCATCTTCGCCAGGCAGTCGGCGTCGGCAATGGCGTCGTTGTTGAGCACCCAGACGAAGTCGACGCCCACCGCCAGCGACTCGCGCAGCAGCCGGTTGTGCCCGCCGGCAAAGCCGAGATTGAGCGGCGAATATTCAAGGCGAACCGGCGTGTCGCGCAGGCCGTCGGCGAGCGTCTGACGGTCAGCGGCCGACGAGCCGTTGTCGAGAACGCAGATCTCCAGGCTGACGCCGAGCTCCGGCGGCAGCGACAGCCGCGACAGCGCGGCGATGCAGCACAGCGTGTCAGCGGCGCGGTTCCAGTTGAGGATGTTGATGGCAACGCGTAGCAAGAGATGGTCTCCTCAGGTCACGGTAATGTTCTTGGCGCGCGACGCTCGGCCCTGGCGCTGCGACATCGCCCACAGCGATCTGCGCAAGGGCCCGGGAAGCAGCGAAATGCAGCGCTTGAGAAGATAGTTCGGGTTCAGCGGCATTTGGCCAAGGCGCGCGGCGATCTGCTCGGCGCACGCGAAATCGCCTTCGGCGAAAGCCATGTCGAAAGCGGCCAGACGCCGCTTGTGAACGCTGGCCAGAATCTCCGCCGCAAAGGCCTCTGCCCCGGCGTGATTGGCCAGGCTGTATTCGAGGATCAGCGACTCGCCGAGCGCCTGCCTGAGCCTCGACCCGGACTCGTTTCCGGGATGCTTGCGAATGCGCGCCAGCGGCTTGCGGCAGACGGCGACGTGGCCCGCGCTGGCGGCGCGCAACAGGAACTCGAAATCCTCGGCACCGACGCGATTGAAGCGGCTGTCATAGCCGCCGATACGCTCGTAGAATGATTTGCTGACCACGCAGCCGGTCGGAAACAGCGGCTGGTAGTCGAGCAGGCGCCTGGTCAATTGCGGAATATCGCTGCAGAACTCGCCGTCCTCACGGGCGCCGCGAAAGAAATCCGGCGGCGCCAAGGAGAGCTTGTCGGGATGGCTGCCGTCGCGGTCGAAGGTCGAGAAATTGCAGTAGAGCGCGTCGACGTCGGGCCGTCCGGCCATCCACGGCGCGACGGTGGCGACGAAATCGCTTTCCAGCAGGTCGTCCGAATCGCATAAGGCGACCAGCGCCGTGTGGCTTGCGGCCACCCCGCAATTGCGCGCGGCCTGGACGCCGGCATTGGCCGTCGTGATGCAGCTGATGCGCTCGCCGTAGGCCGACAGGGCTTGCGCCGTGCCGTCGCTCGAACCGTCATCGACGACGATGATTTGCGCGAAGGGAAGCGTCTGCTGCAGCGCGCTGGCGACACATTCACCGACCAGATCGGCGCGGTTGTACGTCGGAATCACCAGCGTCATCGCGGCGCAAGCCGCGGGCATCGTCTCGTTCATGATTTGGGCACCGATCCTTGATGAACTGCAGCTCCCGGAAAACGCAAACCGGCAATCACGCGCTTGCCGATCGCGATGAAAGGCTGCTCGATGTGGCGATAGCTGATCGCCGCCAGCAAATAGGTCAGCACCACGCCGATCAGAACGATGGCGCCGGCATAGGGAATCGACGCGACGCCGACCTGCGGGCCGTGCCAGAGCGACGACACGATGCGGCTGGCCAGTTCCAGCATGAAGAAATGCAGGATGTAGGCGCTGAAGCTCACCTGCCCCAGTTTGACGATCAAGCGATTGACCGCCAGGCCCGGCGACCTGATCACCAGAACCAGCGCCCAGGCCGTGAACGCCAGAGAAATGAGCAAGTGCGTCGGCAGCGTGCCGTCCGAAAAATCGAAAAACTTGTGTTGGCCGTAAAACGAGAGCGCGACGACGATCAGCGACATCGCCGCCGACGCCCGGTTGCCGCTGATCGCCGAGCGCAGCACGCGCTGCCGCAGCACATCGCTCTTGATGGCGTGATAAAGCACGAAGCCGAGCGCGAAGATCGCCAGCTGATTGGGCGGCCAGAAGTAGAGAAAGGTGCCGCGCGCCTCGCTGCCGATTTCGGGATAGAGCGCGGCGCCAAACGACGATGCGGCGATCATGATGGCCAGCGCAACGACGAAGAAAACCAGCGCGCGGCGCAGCGAATCGACCGACGCGGCGAGCAGCGGGAAGATGAAGTAGAAGCAGAATTCGACGCCGATGCTCCAGCCGCCCGGGACGGCGATCCATCCGGGCACCGTCGGAATCAGGTACGGGCTCCAGGCATTGTAGAAGAACAGCGTGGCGAGCAAGGTTTCGAGGCTGAAGTCGGCCGCCACCTGGTGCTTGACGACCCAGTAGAAAGGGATCGCCAGGAAATAGAGCGGCGCGATGCGGAAAAAGCGGCGGACGAAGAACCTGACGCTGCGCACACCGAGCGGATCGCGGCTGCGCCCCCACGACATCAGCAAGGTCAGCGCCGAGGCGATGAAAAAGAGCTGTACGCCGTAGGTGCCGAGCAGGAAGAAGCGCTTGGCCGGCCACACCAGTTGCGGAACGTAAGGCGTCGCGTGCGAGAAGATGACGAGCAGGATCGCGTAGCCGCGCAGCGCGTCGACCACCTGCAGGTGGTCTTGCTGATCGAAGGAGGAGGCGCCCTGAGCCATGGTCAATAGCTCACTTGCTGGGCGCCAGGCTCTGTTCGAGCAGCCGTTCGCAGATTTTGAGGAAGCGCTCGGCGACCGCGCGGGTGTTGTTCTCCTGAGCCAGTTTCAGGCCAAAGCTGCTCATCTGGCGAGCCAGTTCGGCATCGCTCAGAATGCCGACGATGGCGGCGGCGATTTCTGTCGGCTGGCAGCCATCGACCAGCAGCCCCGATTGCCCGTCGACGACCGCTTCGACGGCGCCGCCGGCGCGGCCGCCGACCACCGGCTTGCCGCAGGCGTTGGCCTCGCGAAAGACCAGCCCGAAGCCCTCGGTATCGCCGTCCGGCATGGTGCGGTTGGGCATCACAAAGAGCTCGCAGGCCTGCAGATAGCGCAGCAGGTCGCGGTCCGAGACCTTGCCGACCAACGTCACCTGGTCGTGCATCGCCTCTTCGTCGATGATTCGCATAAGCTCCGGGCGATACTCGCCGTCGCCGATGATCAGCAGACGCGCCTCGGGAACCTGGCGCAGCACCGCGGGCATCGCCCGGATCGCCATGTCCATTCCCTTGCGCGGCACCAGCCGGCCGACCGAGACGATCAGCCGCTTGCCCGCCAACCCGTGCGCAGCGAGGAATTGGAGATCGGCCGCGCCCGGACTGAAGCGATCGGTATCGACGCCGTTGGGAACCAGCGCGATGGCCTCGGACGGCAGCCCCATTTCGCGCGTCAATGCGTCGCAGGTGAAAGAACTGACCGAAATCACCTTGTCCGCCGCCTGCAGATAGCTGCGCCGGCGGTTGCCGTGCAGACGTCCGGCGGTCTGCGTCGTCACTTCCTCGCCGTGCACGTAGATGATCAGACCGCAGCCGAACAGCTTGCGCAGCGCCAGGCCGAGCCAGCTGCCGGTCACCAGTTCGCCGACGCAGACGACGTTGATGCGCTGCTGGCGAACGATCAGCGCCGCCTTGAGCAGAATCCGGGCGTAAAGAAAGAGGTCCTGGAAGATCAGGCGGTAGAGCGAAACGACGAGGTTGGCCGGCGGCGGCAGCATCAGCGGACGCAGATACGGCAAGCGGTCGACCGCAAAACCGAGCGACGCGTCGTGCTCTTTCCAGCCGCTGATGACGCCGTGCGTCAAATAGTTGTTCTTCGCCGCGAGCACCCTGATGCTGCCCGGCGGCATGTGCAGGCAGAGGTTTTCGTAGACCACCGCCGAACCGCCATTGATCGGCGGGAAGGTGCTCGCCACCAGCAGACAGCGGACGTCGGTCGGGCGCGGATTCTCCCCCTGCGCGGGATGCTGGACGCGCAACTCGGGCGTGCGCAGATTGCGCGCGACGCGGTAGGCCATCCGCTCGCGGCTGGTTCCCCAGAGCGTCGAGCGCGGCAACTGGAAGATGTCCGACGACGCACTGGCGGCGCCGCCGGTACTCGCCACCGCGGCCAGGTAGCCGCTTTGCCTGACCATGCGCACGTGCTGGCTGTTGTAGTCGCGCCCGGGCCGGCCGTTGGGATAGGCAAACAGATTGACCGGACCTCGGGTGAGCGCGCAAAGCGCCTCGCGGCTGCCGCCGATTTCGGCGATCGCTTCGGCCTCTGAGCACTCGTTGAGAATCGGATGGCGCACCGTATGCGCACCGATCTCGAAGCCCTGGCTGTGCAGATCGCGCACCGCCGCGGCGTCGAACGCCGCGGGCAGCACCAGCGCGCCGACCGCCTGCGCTTCGAGTTGCGCGATCGTCGCCAGACGCTCGGGCAACGGCGCGTATTTGAGTCTTTCCAGCAATTCGCCGACCAGCTTGATGCGCGAGACCTGGCTCGAAAGATCGCCATGCCCGCCGAAGCCGTAGGGCAGGCGGGCGCCGTGAATGGGCAGCGCACGCACCCCGGCGACGATGCGCTCGTGCCACAGCGCCGAGCCGTCGAGCGCTTCGGTCGAGATGAAAAAGGTCGCCGGGATCCTGCGCTGGCGCAGCAGCGGCGCGACATGAGAAATCCACTCCGCATAGCCGTCGTCGAAGGTGATGGCCACCGCGCGTGCCGGCAGTCGGCCGCTGGCCAGCGCCGCGGCGGCTTCGCCGAGCGTCACGAGCTGCATGTGCTGCTGCAGGAAGTCGAGGATGATTTCGAATTCCTGCAGGCACAGTTCATCGGGAACCAGCGGATCGGGCGCCAGCGGAATCTTGTGAAACATCAGCGTGGTGAGGCGCCCGCGCGGTCCTGGCGGCGAGAGCAGCGAAAAGAGTCCGCGGATGATTGAGGATTCAGGATTGAACATGTTCGCTATCCGGTCGATGTATCGTCATCAAGGCGTGCTGACGCAGCACACTCTGGGCTGCACTTGCTGGTCGCGCGTCGTCGCCGGGCGCAATTTCCGGCGCCTCGCCGGCCCGCTGCGCGACCCGTTGCGCGACCTGAATCTTGAGTACCTGCAGCAACATCGCGATGATGTACATCAACTCGAAATAGCTCGCGCTGAGCGCCGCGCCGCCGATCGCATAAACCAGCATGCTGGCCGACAGCGCATTGGCCGCATCCCTCGCCCACGCCAGATCGGCGGCCGACTTTCCGATCAGCCTGACGATCTGCCGGCGCAGGACGAACGGGGAATACAAGATCAACAGGAACAGCAACAGGCCGACAAAGCCCAGGTCGCTGACGATCTCGAAGTAGATGCTGTGCGCCGCATGCGGCACAAGATCGGCGTCCGGCGTCGCGAACATGCCCATGAAGCCCTGCGCGTAGCGGAACTGGTCCCACACGTCGTAGGCCTGCAGCGAGCGGAAGCCGCCGCCGACCAAGGGGTTGGCCAGTGCGATCGCCGAACTGATCTTCCAGGCGACGACGCGACCGATGAACGACGCGTCCTTTTCGGCGAATTGAATGCTGTCCATTCTTTCGGTCCAGGCGTCGGGCGCCAGCGCCAGCAACAGGAAGGCCGCAATCGCGACAACGGCGAAATTCATCGCTTTGCGCCGGCTGTGCAGCGCCATCCAGACGGCCATCACCGCCAGGCTGACCAGGCCGCCGCGCGAATTGGTCGACACCACCGAGAGCACCGTCGCGCCGGCGACGCCGAGGAACGACCAGCGCACCCAGCGACGCGCCGAGTAGTGAAAGAGATAGAGCAGAATCGGGACGATCATCACCATCACCAGCGCCGCATGGTTGTTGTCGCCAAACTTGGCGTTGCCCAGCCAGTGATGCGCGCCGCCGCTGGCCAGGAACTTGAGCCCCTCGAGCAGGCCGTGGAACGAATAGGCCAGCGCCAGCATGATCAGCATGGCGTGAAAGCGGTATCGGCTGGTGACGAGCATCGGCATCAGCAGACAGAAGAGGATGATCTTGAGCAGGTTGAAGCACAGTTCCCAGTTGAGCAGTGCGCTGCTGTAGGCCAGCGACGCGCTGAGCAAGGCCTGGCTGGAAAAGATCAGGAACAGCGTGGTCGTGCGGTTGGCGGCGAACCGGCACTGCTGTTGATCCTTGCCGACGACAAACAGCGCCAGCGTGATCAGCGCGAAGATCAGGTTGAAGGGAACGGCGACCATGAAGCCATAGACATAGGTGTTGATCGCCACCCCCGCCGTCCAGCTCCACATCAGATACGCGGCAAAGGTGCTGCGCAGGGCCAGCGGCACGAGAATGAGCAGCGCACCGAGCAGCATCAGATCACGCATGGTCGGCGCCGCCTTCTTTCGGCGAAGCTTCGCCGCCGCTTTCGCGGTACTGAAAAATCCCGAGCACCGGCGCTACGGCGCCGCCCTGGTCGCCGACCACGCAACGCAGCAGCACGACCATCAAGGCGATATCGATCGTCAGAATCAGCGCTTCCAAGTCGCCCTCCCGGTCACGTGGCGCAGGCGGTCAAGACAAGCGCGGAAGATCGCCAGTTGCCCCTCGGTCGTCGCCTGCCAGGAAAATGTTTCGGCATGAAGCCGCGTGGCACCGCGCTGCGGCGGATCGGCGAAGAGCGTCGCGTAGGCTTCGCGCAGTGAGGCTGCCGAGCGCGTCTTCATCAGCACGCCGGCGGCCGGCGCGCTGACGACTTCCGGCGTCCCCCAGATGCTGGTCGCCAGCACCGGCGTATCGCAGGCCATCGCTTCGAGCAATACGTTGGCCCAGCCTTCGCGGCTGGAACACAGGACCAGCGCGTCGGCGGCGCCGTACCACCACTTGAGCTCTTCGTTGGCGACCTGTCCGACGAAGCGCACGCGCTCACTGACGCCCAGCGTCTGCGCCAGACGCTGCAGGTTTTGCAGTTCCGGGCCGCTGCCGACCAGCACCAGCAGCGCATCGGGCAGGCCGGCGATGGCTTCGATCGCCAGTTGATTGCCCTTGCGCTCGATCAGCAGGCCGACCGAAAGCAGGATTCGCGCTTGCGCCGGCAGGCCGAGCCGGCGGCGCGCCTGCGATCGATCGAGCGGATGAAAGCGCTGCAGATCGACGCCGTTGCGCAGCACGTGCAGCTTGGATTCGTCGGCGCCGAGTTCGGCCAGGCGATCCATCAGCGCCCGGCAGACGCCGATCGACGCCGCCGCCTGCGCCGCGGTTTCGAGGATCAGCCGGCGCGGCAGGCGGTAATCGGGAATCAGACTCAAGTCGCTGCCGCGCGCGGTGACGACGAAGGGCTTGCCCAGCGCGCGCGCCAGCAAACCGGCGGCGACGCCATCGGGATAGTAGTAATGGGCATCGATCAGATCGAAATCGAAGCCCTCGCTGATCAGACGTTTGGCGACCGGCAGCGCGGCGCGCGCCAGCGCGTACGGCGCCAGGTTCATGCCGACCTTGGGCAGCAGCAGGTAACGCGGGTGATCGACTTTCACGCCGTTGCGCGTCTCGTGTCCGGGCGTCGCGGCGTGGCGCGCGTATTCGCCGAAACAGCTGGCGGTAAACGGGAACCAGGGAACCGGCGCGATGACACGGGTTTCGACCTCGCCGGTGGCGAGCAGTTGGCGCAAGCGCGTCTCGACGAAGATGCCATGGACCGGGCGCGCGGCGCTCGGGTAGAGCGTCGAGAACAGCAGTGTTCTAAGCGGTCGCATTGAAGGCCTCCGGTGCACGCCCGAGGCGGACGATGAGAGGCTGGCTGAGCCGGTGCACGACGATCGCCGTGATCGACGATAGCGCCAGCGCGACACTGACCGCATAAAGCGGGTTGGCGATCAGCTTGACGGCGCCGGCCAGAAAAATGCCATGAACCAGATAATATTCATACGCATAACCGCCCGCTTTGCTGATCAGCGCCGGTTCGGCGACCGGCCAGCGCAGGACCGGCAGGATCAGCGTGAGCGCGAGGCCGCAATAGAAGAACTGGGGATCGACGAAGACGCCGGCGGCGAGCAGCGCAAGGCCGAGCAGGCCGAGCAGCGAACGGCTCACCCCCAAGGGAATCAAGGCCACCAGCGCGAACGACAGCAGGTGGCGGCTCAAATCGACTTCGTAGCGCAGCGCGCACAGCGTCGCCGCAAGCAGCGCGACGACGCCGAGGAAGGTCTTGGGGAAATCGCTCTGCCAGGCGATCGCCGCCAGCGCATAGCACAGGATGATCAGCGAAACGAACCACGAGACGACGTTGATGAGCTCCCAGCCGTGCGTGAAATAACCGACGCCGAGCATCTGCGAGACGAACAGCCCGACGCTGATCTTCTTGGCCGACCAGGCGAACGCCAGGCCAAAGGCGACCAGCGTGACCAACCAGTAGGCCGGGAAGATGCGGGCCAGCCTGCGCCTGAACCATTGCCACGGCGACGCCGGTCTCGACGAAAAGGCCAACAGGCCCGAGACGCCGCAGAAGATGGCGACGCCGGCCTGCCCGGGACTGATCAATCGCCACTGCGTCGCCGCGTAGAATCCCAGCGCGCTGGCGGCGTGCTGCCAGGTGATCAGGAGCAGCGCAAAAATGCGCAGCAGGTCAAGGCCGCGGATCATCGATCGCTCCCCGTGCCAGCGCGATGACGCGCGCCGCGTTGGCGTTCCAGGTCAGCTGGCGCTCGCCGATGCTGCGCTTGGCGCCGGCGCCCAGCCGCGCACGCAATCCGGCGTCGGCGCACAGTGCCGACAGCGCATCTTCGAGCCCGCCCGCTTGCTCGCCGGCGAACATCAAGGCGTTCTCGCCGTCGCTCAGGATCTCGAGCAGGTTGGGCTCGCGCGGCGCGATGATGGCCTTGCCCAGCACCAGGTATTCCATCAGCTTGAGCGGCGACGCGTAGGCGGTCACCGCCGGTTGCAGGGCGATGTCGAAGGCGGCGACGTAGCGCGGAATCTCGTCGCGCGCGACGACCCCGGTAAAGCGCACGCGCGCTGCGATGCCGAGCTCGCCGGCCAGTGCCTCGAGCTCGGCGCGCACCGGGCCGTCGCCGACGACGAGCAGGAAGGCGTTGGCCGGCGCTGCCGGCGAAGCCATCCAGCGGATCACGCGATCGACGCCATGCCACTGCCGCACGAAACCGGTAAAGCCGAGCACCAGGCTGCCAGAGAGTCCCAGCGTCTGCCGCGCCGCGTCGGGCGCCGGCGCGTTCGTGAAGTGCGCCTCGTTGATGCCGTTGGCGATCACCGCGATGCGTTCGCGCGCAACGCCGTACGCCTGCGCGTGCGTGGCGAGCACCTGCGTCACCGGCAGCACCCAGCGCGCGCCGCGCCAGGCGGTGGCCTCGGCCCAGCGCGCTAGCGCCTTGAGCGCCAAGCCGCCGCTGTGTTGCGAGCGCTCATAGACCAGCGGCGAGTTGACCTCGAGCAGCAGCGGGATTTTCGAACGCCGGCTGAGCATGACGCCGGCGAGCAGGAAGAGGTTGTAGCGCTCGTAGATGAAATCGGGCCGGAACGCATCGGCGGCGGCCTTGAGCTGGCGATAGGCGAGCAGCGTATAAGCGAGTTCGAGCAACTCGTAGAGCGCGCGCGGCAGGGCGTCCTTGAGCCGATGCACCCAGCCGAGCTTGCCGCCCATCGCGCCGTCGCCGCCGACCGCCGGCGCGACGATCAGCACCTCGTTGCCGAGCGCGCGCAGCGCGGCGACCATCTCTTCGATATGCACGGCCTGGCCGTCCTTCGACGCCGTGCGGTGGTGGTAGAGAATCTTCATCGTTCAGGCGCCCCGCTCTGACAGAAACAGCGCCCGGTAGCGCGCGATCATTCCCGCCAGCGCAAAGGATTCGACGGCGCGCCGGCGCGCGCTCTGCCCCTGGCGTTTGGCCGCCAGCGGGTCGCTGTAGAGTTTCCAGATGGCGTCAGCCATCGCCGCCTCGTCGTCCGCAGGAACAAGGTAGCCGGTGACGCCTTCATCGACCAGCTGCGGCGTGCCGCCGACCGCGGTGGCGACGACCGGCAGCGCGCAGGCCATCGCCTCCTGCAGCGTGCACGAGGTGCCCTCGGCCTGCGACGGCAGCACGAAGCAGTCGAGCCGCTGCATGATCTGCGCGACGTCGTCGCGCGCGCCGGGCAGCCAACTCAACGCCAGGCAACCCGCGGCCGCCAGGATCGCTTCGGTCTCGCCGCGCAGCGGCCCTTCGCCGATGATCAGCAGACGCAGACAATCGCGCGCCTGCGGGTGCTCGCGCACCAGGCGCACGAAGGCGCGCGCCAAGAGCGGCTGATTCTTGACGCTCTGCAGGCGGCCGACGGTGCCGATCAGCCAGTGCTGGCCAGGCGTAAACGGGCAGCCGGCGAGCGCCGCGCCGCCGCGAGTGGCCGGGGTCGCCGGCGCAAAGCGGCGCGTATCGACGCCGTTGGCGATCAGCGAACGACGCGCGGCGGGAACGCCGACGGCGTCGCCCAGATAGCGGTCAAGATCCTGCGAGACCGAAATGTAATGGCTGACGAAGGGTCTGTAGCAGCGGCGCAGCAGGCGATAGCGTGGATTGCTGCCGTCCGGATCGTGCGCGTCCCAGCCGTGCTCGGCGTGGATGCGCAGCGGAACGCGCGCCAGCCAGCCGAGCGGGACGATTTCGAGCGCGGCGAGGTTGCAGGTATGCAGGACGTCGGGCTCAAGTTCGCGCAGCAGCCGGGTGATGCGCGGATAGAGCGCCACGGCGTGGCCCGGCTTCTTGCCCAACGCGATGAAGCGCACGTCGTGGCGAACGATGCGCCGTTTGAGGTCGCTGATCCCGGTCAGCGAAACGACGACGTGCTCGAACTCGTCGGCCGGCAGGCCGTTGATCAGCTGGACGATGACGTTCTCGAGCCCGCCGATGGCGAAGTTGTAGACCACGTGCACGATGCGGCGGCGCTCACCCATGGCTTGGCGCCGCCTGTCCGGCGTTGCGCAGGAAGGCCTCGAACATCAGCAGCATCCATAGCGCCGCCGAGTGGTCGCGCCGTCCGCTGTGGTGCCGCGCGAGCATCGCTTCGAGCGTTCGCCGGTCGAAATAGCCGGTGTCGGCGAGCCGCTGGCCGAGGATCGCTGCGCGCGCGCGCTCGGCGAGCGGTCCGCGCAGCCACTTGGCGAGCGGCACCGAGAAACCCATTTTCGGGCGATAGAGCACGTCGTTCGGCAGACGCGATTCGTTGGCCTTCTTGAACAGCCATTTGCCCTGCCGATCGCGGATCTTAAGGTTCGACGGCAGCGTCGCCAGCCATTCGACGAGTTGGTGATCCATCAGCGGCTCGCGCACTTCGAGCGCATGCGCCATGCTCGCGCGATCGACCTTGGTGTTGATGTCGCCGACCAGCCAGGTCTTGTAATCGAGGTACTGGATCAGCGCCAGCGAGTCGTCGGTGCCGGCGCCCTTGGCGTAATGGCGGAAGACGTCGAGCGCGCGGTAGCCCGCCAGCTGTTTCTTGAAACCCGGCGAATAGAGCTGCTCGCGCTCATCTACGCGCAGCAGCGACATGCTGTGCATATAGGCTTCGACCGAATCGTAGGCCAGCGCCTGCAGCGTCGTCTTGGCGCGCAAGACCTGCGGCGCCCAGTCGGCCTTGGGATAGAACCGGCCGAGCGCGCCGAACAGCGGGCGGCGCAGCGCCAGCGGCAGCATCGCGCGCGCGCGCTCTTCGTTCGCGTGCAGCCGGTAGCGGCGGTAGCCGCCGAAGCTCTCGTCGCCGCCGTCACCCGACAGCGCGACGGTCACGTGCTGGCGCGCCAATTGGCAGACGCGGTAGGTCGGAAACGCCGAGGCGTCGGCGAAGGGTTCGTCGTAGAGCCAGGCCAGCGTGTCGATCAGGTCGAAATTGTCGTTGCCGACGACGTGCAGGTGGTGTTCGGTGTGGTAACGCTCGGCGACCTCGCGCGCGAAATCGGATTCGTTGAAATCAGGATCGTCGAAGCCGATCGCGCAGGTGCGCACCGCGCTCGTCGACGCGCCGGCCATGCTCGCCACCACCGCGCTCGAATCGACGCCGCCCGAAAGGAAGGCGCCGAGCGGCACGTCGGCGATCATGCGCGAACGCACCGCGTCGTCGACGCGCGCGAGCAGCTCTTCCTGCGCCTGCGCCAGCGAGAGCGGGCTGTCGAGCGTGAAGCGCACGTCCCAGTAGGCTTCGGCCGCCGGCATGACGCGCTGCCCGGTCTTCAGCGTCAAGGTATGCGCCGCCGGCAGCTTGCACGCGCGCTGATAGATGCTGCGCAGGTCGGAGACGTAGCCGAGCGCGAAGTACTCTTCGACGGCCAGCGGATCGAGCTCGCGCGCAAAGCCGGGATGCGCGGTCAACACCTTGAGTTCGGAGCCGAAGACCAGCGTGCCGTCGTCGAGCAGGCTGTAGAACAGCGGTTTGACGCCCAGGCGATCGCGCGCCATGAACAGCGTCTGCTGGCGGCGGTCCCACAGCACGAAGGCGAACATCCCGCGAAAATGCTCGACGCACGCGGCGCCCCAGGATTCCCAGGCGTGCACGATGACCTCGGTGTCGCTGCGCGTGGCGAAGCGATGACCGAGTTGCTCGAGTTCGGCGACAAGTTCGCGGAAATTGTAGATTTCGCCGTTGAAGACGACGCACACCGAGCCATCCTCGTTGAACAGCGGCTGCTGCCCGGTCGACAGGTCGATCACCGACAGCCGCCGGTGCGCCAGCGCGACGCCGGGCTCGAGGTGGATTCCCGATTCATCGGGGCCGCGATGGGCCTGAATGTCGTTGATCCGGCGCAGCAGATCGCGGGAAAAATCGCGCTTGCCGCAAGTATCGAAGAGGCCTGAAATTCCGCACATGAGATTTATTCCTGAAGCGCTGGTGAGCGCGAAGCGCGCACGTCGGCGAGCAGCTTGACGATACGCGCCGAGTTGGCCTGGGCGAAGTCGGCCAGCGCGCGCGCGCCGCCGCCTGCCTGGTCCTTGGGCGCGTAGAGGATGATCACCGCCGAGTCGTCGCCGTGCCCGGTCAATTGCAGCAGCGCCGTGTAGAGCTTGGCGAGAGGGTCGCTGCGGGTCAGCCGGCCGTTGATCCAGTACAGCTGACGCACCGAGAGACGCAGCGATTCAGCCTGCGCGCTGCCGGCGCGCAGTTCGGCGCTGCGCGCGGTGATCTCCTTGCCGGCGAACGAAAGCGGTGCCTGGCCCGACGAAACCACCGCCCAGACCGCATCCTGGCTCCTGACCAGAACGTTCTCCGAACTGATCAGCTTGCGCTCGCCGTTCTGCCGGCGGTAATAGCCCAGATACAGACCGACCAGCTGGCCGTGCGCGGCATAGAGCGTATTGCTTTGCGCCGAGGGATTGACGAAGGCGGGCTGCCACGCCGGCGACAACGCGCCGTCAACCTTCTGCCAACTGTCTTCGAGTTGGCTCATGATCGGCAGCACGGGAACCGTCGCCGGCGCGCCGCGTTCGATGGCGAACTGCGCGAGCGGCGCGATCGCCAGCACGGCGAAGGCCAGCACGGCGTAGACGCCGAGGCCGGCAGCGCCGACCGCTGCGCCGCCGGCGACCGCTGGCGCTGGCGCAACGGTCGCCGCCGCTTCGGGTTCGGCCCAGCGATTGCCGATGACGAACATCAGCAGAATCACCACGCCGAAAAACAGCCAGCCGTAGATCAGGTGATCGACGCCGGTGGCCAGCGTGTTTCCGGAAAAATGGCCGAGCATGACGATGACATAGGCGCGCAGCCAGTTGGCGAGCAGCGGAACGAGCAACGAGACGCCGATAAAAATGGCGCGCCGCCAGAATGAGCGATAGCTCAGGTAGGCGAACAGCGTGCCCAGCATCAGCGACGCGATCAGGTAGCGAACGCCGCTGCAGGCCTCGATCACCGACCAGTTGCCCGACGGAATGACGAACTCGAGGCCTTCGCGGTAGACCGGGATGCCGCTCAGGCGCAAGCCGAGGACGGTAAAATCCGCCGTCCACTCCATCAGTTGCGGCATCGCGAACTCGCCGAAGGGAACGGCGAAATAGACAAACGCCAGCGGAAAAGCGATGCACCGCGCGACCGGCCAGCCGAGCAGCGCCGGAACGCAGAGCAGCAGCATGCTGGTCAGCGCGAACTGCGCGACGACGCCGACCGTCGCCAGTTCGCCGAGCAGCCAGAAGAGTCCCGCCGCGGCCAGCGCGCCCAGCGTCCACAGCGAGGGACGCGGCGTTTGCTGCGCCAGCTCATCGCGCCGCCGCCAGATCAGCCACAAGCTGATCGGCGCAACAACAAAGGCGTGGTTGAAGGTTTCACTGCGCAGCCAGATGGCGACCATCGACAGCGCCGTCGAACGATAGAGCAGCACGATGGCGAAGAGCAGCACGATGAGCGTCGCCAACGCGCGCGGCCAGCGTGCGCGGTCGGTGTCTGGCGCGGGCAGCGCGTTCATCGCGCGGCGTCCAGGGCCGGGGCGTCGAGAAAGCAGTCGATTCCCGCCAGATGGGCGGCCCAACTGTAACGCGCGACGACCTGCGCGCGCGCGGCCAGGCCGATGGTCGCGGCACGCTCGGGATCGGCCAGCAGCGATTCGATTTCGTGCACATAGTCGTCGACGCTTCCCGCGGTCAGGAAATCCCAGCCGGGGACGGCGTCGACGGCGCCCGCGCATTGCTGCGAGGCGACCACCGCCTGCCCCATGGCCATCGCTTCGAGCACCTTGTTCTGGATGCCACGCGCCAGGCGCAGCGGCGCGACGACGAGCGCGGCGTGCTGCAGATACGGGCGCACGTCGTCGACGCTGCCGGTGACATGGACGTCGTCGCCGGCCAGCGCGCTGACTGCTGGCGTCGGGCTGCGGCCGACGATGTAGAAGCGAAGCCCCGGCCGGCGCGCGCGCAGCAGCGGAAAGATTTCGCCGGCGAACCAGCTCACGGCGTCGATATTCGGCCAGTAATCCATCGCGCCGGTAAACACCAGCGGGATTTCGCCGGCCGCGTACGGCGAGGCCAGCGCGTGTTCGGGCGAAAAATACTCGGCGTCGACGCCGTTGCACATCGCGCTGACGCGCGCTCTCGACTCGGGCGCGCTCCCCAGGAAGAGCTCGGCCTCGTTGTCGGTGACGAAGAACGAGTGCTGCGCGCGCGCTGCGACCTCCCGTTCGAAGGCCAGCAAGCGCCTGCCCTCGCGCCGGTAAAGCCAGGACAAGGGCCAGCGGTGCTCGGGCGCGTATTGCGTCCATTTGGCCGAATCGACGTCGACGAAATCGACCAGCGTCGGCAGCTGCGGGACAGCCCGGACGTATTGCGCCATCGCCGACGAGAAAATCACCGCGGCGTCGATCCGGTGTTCGCGCAGCGTGCGGTCGACCCAGCGCTGCAGGCCGCCATTGCGGTAATAGGGAAGCGTCAGCGCCTCGTTGCCGAGCAGGCCGCTGAGGCTGCGCAGCCGGGCGCTGCGCGGCGACAGCCGCGCGATATGGAGGTCGGCGCAGTAAGGCCGCAGTTTATCGACGTAGGCTTCGTCGACCGGATCGTCGATGAAGGTGCCGAGGAACACGCGGTGCCGGCTCGCCAGATGCTTGAGCAGATGGTAGGAACGGACCTTGTCGCCCTTGTTCGGCGGATACGGCAGACGATGGACGAGATAGAGGAGATTGCTCATGCCAAGCCTCAGCCCAGATTGCGCACGATGAACGGCCCGAGCCAGTTGGCGACGCCGACCGGCAGGCGCCGCCAGGCTTCGATGAACAGGCGATACTTGGCGTTCGACGGGTTGTTCTGCGGAATGCGCTCGTGCTTGTACAGGCAGTATTCGTAGAACAGCGGCTGCGGCTCGAAGCCCCAGTTCTTCTTGAAGGCGTACGAACCGGTGCCCTGCTTGCTGCGGCCGTAGTCGAAAATCTCGACGCCGCGCTCGCAGGCGCGTCGCATCAGCTCCCAGTACTTGAAGTCGTTGGCCGCCAGCTCGCGCGCCGAGAAGTCGTCACCCGCGTAGTACGGCAGGACCTCGTTGCGAAAATAAAAGCTCAGTACGCTGCTCAACGCGCGCCCGTTCGCGTCCTCGACGGTCAGCAGCTCGCAGTCCTTGCCGAAGACTGTGCGCAGCGCCGCGAAGTAGCGCTTGGGCATGGCCGGCGTACCGTGCCGATGGACGTTGTCGGCGTAGAGCGCAAAGAACCGGTCCACCGTCGTATCGATCGTGCTGCGCAAGCCGTTCTTGATTCCCTTGCGCACCATCGCGCGCTGCTTGCGCGGGATGGCCAGCATATTGGCGTCGACGTCGGGCGAGAGCGCCTTGCGGAAACAGACGTAGAGCGTCTGCGTCGGCCACTGCGGGTGGCGCGGCTGCAGGTTGCGCAGTTCGAGGTGGTCGACGCCAAGCTGCACGGCGATCGCCTGCGCCTCGCTCTCAAGCGCCGCTGCCGCTTCGTCGCTGTTGGCCGCGACGCCGCCATAAACCGCGAACGGCAGCGCCACCAGCGCCTTGCCGAAGAGCAGGCTCTTGACGTGACCGAGCGGCAGGATGGCTTCGATGACCCCGGCGCGCTCGGCGTAGAGAAAATACGTCGGGTGGCCAAAGACCTCGCCGACGATCTGCTGCCATCCCGCCCGATGAAAGAAGGTCGCGGCCGGGCATTGCGCGACGAAATCGTCCCAGCGCACCGCGCCGGCCGCGTCGCCGCGCGCCAGACGCCTGACGGCGAGTCCCGCGGGCGCCGCCGGCAGTGAGGCCTGAATTTCGCCGGTCGTCATCGGTTGACGACCGCTTCGAGAAGAAATACCTGATCCATCGGCGCCCAGTCGAAATCGGCCAGCAGCCGCCTGATGCGCGCCTCGGTGCGCTGCAGATTGAGGTAGTGGCGGAAACGCGCCTTGGCGCTGATTCCCGCGACGCGCGGCTGCGCGGCGTCGATCTCCCAGGGATGGAAATAGAACACCGCGGGCTGACGATCGCTGGCGTTGACGTGATTGAGCAGCCAACGCGACACGGCGTAGGGCAGCAGGCGGAAATAACCGCCGCCGCTGGCCGGCCAGTTTCGCTCAAAGCAGCGCGCGGTGGTCAGCGGCACTTCGAGCAGGCCGGGCCGCACCAGGTGGCCGAAGCGCGGCGCGTCGGGCATGCCATAGTGATCGTGACGGATCGGGTAGATGCTCGAACTGTAGCGGTAACCGGCGCGCAACAGGCAGTCGAAGGCCCACAGATTGGGCGCGCCGATCGAAAAGCTCGGTGCGCGGTAACCCTTGATTTCGACGCCAGAATGGTCTTCAAGCAGCTTCTTGGCGCTATCGATATCGGCGAAAAAGGCAGCCTCGGTGAGGTCGCTGGCGCGCTCGTGCCCATAGCCGTGGCTCGCCAGTTCATGGCCGCCATCGACGATGTTGCGTACCAGATGCGGATAGCGCTCGGCGATCCAGCCGAGCACGAAGAAAGTCGCCTTGGTCCGGTGGTCGTCGAGCATCTGCAGGATGCGCGCGACATTGCGCTCGACGCGACATTCGCGCGCCGACCACTGGTCTCGGGGAATGTACGGGGCAAACGCCGAGACCTGGAAATAATCCTCGACGTCGATGGTCAGGGCATTTTTAATCCTGCGTTGCTGCATCAGACTGCCCTCGCGGGTGATTTCATTGATCGGAGATAAGGCGTGAACCGCGACGCGCCGGGCACGCTTGAACTGGCCGCTGCGACGTCGTCAAGACTCCCTTTCCGGCGCCGGCGCGCGCATGGCATTGACCAGTTGCTGCAGCAGCATGAGCGTCGCCGCACAACTGTGTTCGATGCGGATCATGCTGCGCTCCAGACGAACGATGCGCTGCTCGCTGATGCCGTTGCTCAAGTCGGTAATGGTTCTGGTCGCCGCGTCGGCGCTGGCGGTGTCGAGCACGGATTTGCTCAGCTCAACGTCGAGCCGGTCGCCATCGACCAGCGCCGAGCCGACGCTGCTCCAGCCGCCGGCTCCGGCATCGGCCGGCGTTGCCGACGCCTGCGTTTCTTCGTTGAGTTCCCTGGCCACTTCCTCGACATCGCCGAGGCTGAAGACCTTGGTCCCGGCCAGGAAGCCGAACAGCAGAATGCGGTCGCACAATAGATTGATTCGCCGCGGCACGCCGCCGGTCGCGGCGAAGATTTGCCGCGCCGCGTCGTCGTCAAACAGCGGCGTTCCCGAGAAGCCGGCGCATTTCAGGCGATGGTTGATATAGCCGTGCGTTTCCTGCTGGTCCATCGGGCCGATATGACACGCGGCGATCACCCGTTGCCGCAGTTGCTGCATCTGCGGACTTTGCATGATGCTGCGAAATTCAGGCTGGCCGATCAGAAAACTCTGCAGCAGCGCCTGCGTTTCGAACTGGAAATTCGACAGCATGCGCAATTCTTCGACCGCCTGTGCGGTCAGGTTCTGCGCCTCGTCTACGATGAGCAGGCAACGCTTGCCCTGCTGAGTGACGCTGACCAGAAAGGCTTCCAGCGCCAGCAGGACGTCGGACTTGGAAAGACCTTTGGTCTTCACGCCAAAAGCGCCGGCGACCATGCGCAACGTGTCGTCGGCATCGAGCTGGGTGCTGACCAGTTGCGCCGCGACCACTTTGGACGAATCGAGCTTGTCGAGCAGACCGCGCACAATCGTCGTCTTGCCGGCACCGACCTCGCCGGTCACGACGATGAATCCTTCATTCTGATGCAAGCCATACTCGAGGTACGATGCCGCGCGTCGATGCTGCTTGCTGGCGAAATAGAAACCGGGATCAGGATTGAGCTGAAAAGGCTTGCTGGTCAGACCATAGAAGGATTCGTACATTGCGGGCTCAGGTTAGAACTGGTAGGAAATGGTGCCGGTCAAGGCATTTTCGGTATAGTTCGTCGTTCCATCGACCACGCTGCGCCGCACGCCGACTCCGGCGCTTGTTTTCGGGTCGAGCCGCGTCACCAGATTCACATTGAACATCTTCTGGTCGGTCTCAAGCGTCGTCGCTCCCGTTCCCTTGTTGTTGATCAGCGCATAACTGGCCACTAGTGAAGACAGGCCGGTCAGCTGGTGCGACCAGCTGATGCTGGCCCCGCGCTGCTTGAGTTCCTGGATCAGCGGCGAGAGGACGTAATTTCCGCCGATGCTCGGGACGGCCATCAAGATCTGCGTGATTCCCGTCGACTTGCTGTTGAACGCGGCGAAAGTCAGCGTGTTTCTCGCGCCAAGCAGCGCGAATGACACATCGCCACGCTCCTGCAAGGTCACGCCCGAAATCATCGAATTGATCGTCAGCGGACTTCCGGAACTGGCCGTGTAGTTGCTGGCAACCGGTGCGCTCGAACTGGTCGGCGGGCTGCTGGCAACCGGATCGAAAGCAAACGATCCCTGCTGATTCTGCTGTACGACCACATCCCTGGTCTTGCTGATTTTCCACACCGAGCCGCCGGTGATGTGCGAGAAGATCAGATGGTAGGTATCACCGATGAAACGATTTTCCATGATCGCCGAGGCCAGCGTTCGCTCGGTCGGCGCCCACTCGATGCCGCCGCCCTTGGTGGTGTACGCCGTCTTGTCGGCGGTCAGGTAGTTGTTGGCCTCGCGTCCGGCGATCAGCAGCACCCTCAACTGCGGGTCGAGCTTGTAGGTGAGAATGCCACGCAGCAGGTCAAGCTCGTTGTTGCGGCCGTCGCCGAACTTGACGGTCTGGCTTCTCGCGTCGAGCATCCAGCCCAGACTCGCCAGCGCGGTATCGCCCTTGAGCGAACCCATCAACTCGTTGGTATCCGAGTTGAAGGCGTCGCCATATTGCGTGGTGTACTTGCTAAGATTGTAACGAAGCAGGTAATCGGCAAGATTGCCGAAGCTGCCGCGCATGTAGGGCGAGACGCGGTAGGTTCCCGTTTCCGTTGTGTTCGAGCTGCTGTTGGTATTGACCGTGCTGGAAGTCGCTCCGCCAAACGCCGAAATGCTTTGCTGGGCAATGGCCGCGCTGGCTTCGATGAATAGCCAGTTCTCCGCCGCCTCGAGCGTGCCCAGTGCATTGAGCGAGTTCTGCGAGCGGTCGAGGTCGGAATTTCGGGCGTAGAACAGATTGTGCAACTGATAATCGAAGTGCAGCTTGGAACGACCGCCGGCACCATCGATACGCAGCCCGGGATTGACGTCGGTCACCAGATCGCTGCTTCTATTGGTCGCCACCAGATTGACATTGTCAGTCGCCGTTTCATTGACGCTGACCATCGGCGTGATGGTCCACTCGCCGGCAGCGGCCGGCAGCGAAACGCAGACCAGCGTCAGTCCATGGGAAAGAAATCTGAAGGCGCCGCGCGCTGATCTTCGTCTAGTTGCCATAGCCGTATCCATAACCGTAGCCGTAGCCGTCCTTGACCGAGGTCGCGGCCTGATTGAGCAACATGAGCTTGATCGGGCAGCCGGCGATCATCGCCAGCGCATGCTTGACTTCCGCCTGCGAAGTGCTCTCGGCCTTGACCACGACGACGACCTGCCCCATGTGGGCGGCCAGCGCGCGGGCCTCGGTGGTGACCAGCAGCGGCGGCGAGTCGAAAATGATGATGCGGTCTGCATAGCGGCTGCCCATGTCGGCGAGCAGGCGGACCATGGCGTCGCTGGCCAGCAGTTCGGTCGCGCGCGGATGCGAGTTGCCGCTCGGCAGGATGGTCAGGTTAGCGATGTTGGTGCGCAGCAGGACCTGCTGCAGATCGACCGACTCGTCGCCGAGCACGTCGAGCAGGCCGCGCCGCTGCGGCAAGCCCAGCAGTTTCATCAGGCTCGGCCGGGCGACGTCGGCATCGACCAGCATCACCGTGTGATTGAGTTCCATGGCGATGCTCATGGCCAGATTGGCCGCGGTGAATGTCTTTCCCTCGCCCGGCAGCGCACTGGTGATCATGATCAGATTGGCATCCTTGATCGGCACCGCCCCGGTTCTGCCCTTGGCGTTGTCGATCAACGGCCGCTTGATGACCCGGTACTCGTCGCCGAGTTGCGAGCGCATCGCGTCGGGGTGTACGATTCCCGCCGCCGAAAGCACCTTCGGATCGAGTTCGACGCGCTGCGCTGCGGCGGCGCCGGCAGAGGGTGCGAAGACCGGCTCGAGCGCTCTGACCGGGGTCACCGGCCGCGCCGAAACGACCGCTGACGGCGCCTCCGGCGTGGGCGCGGGCGGCAGGTCAACCCCGGCCTGGCGCAGCTGTTCGAGTCGCTGGGTGGCTTGTTCAATAAGGCTCATCGTCTTCCCTCAGGCCGTATTCATGGTAAGAAAAAACACGGAGGAAATCCCGACGGCATAGACCGAAAGGAGCGCCGCAAGCGCAGCGATGAAGCGTTTCAACTCTTTCCTGGCCCTGATCCTTTCGCCTTCGTTGACGATCCTTGAAACGGTCCCGAGAATCGGCAAACCGCAGGCTTCACGCAGCAGGCGCGCATCGAAAAAGATCGGACGAATCGCGCTGCCGGCGAAGGCGACAAGGAATCCGGCGGCCAGCGCCACGACCAGCGTCAGCGGAATGAGCAACAGTCGGTTGGGCGAGACCGGCTTGGGCGAAACCCGCGGCGGATCGATCAGGCGGAAATCGACGCCGGCCGTGGAAGCGTCCATGTCACCCGACATCGTCGCCGACTCGCGGCGCGTGACCAGACTTTCGTAGTTCTTCTTGTTGATGTCGTAGTCCCGGTTGAGCTGCGTGAATTCGGCTTCGATCTGTGGAATCATCTTGACGGACTCCTTGAGCAGATTGAAGCGCGATTGGTATTCGGCGACGCGAACGCGCAGCGAGGCGACCGTCGCTTCATTTTCGGCGAGCGATATGCGCAGCTGCTGGTAAACGGGGTTGCTGTTGGCCAGCGACACCGGCACGTTGGGCGAACTCTTGCGGCGGGCGGCGATCTCCGCGCGCTTCTGCGCTTCCAGTTCCTTGATCATGCGTTGCGTTCCGATGACATCGGGATGCTGATCGGTAAACCGCTGCAAAAGGCCGTCAAGATTGCGTTTCATGGTGTCGAGGCGACCGTCGATCTCCGGCATGACGATCCCGGCGGCGGCGTCCGGACTGTCGGAGGCCAAGGACGGGGTCTCTCCGACGAGCTGTTTCTTGAGCGCATCGCGCGAATTCTCCGCTTCGTGCAGCTCGAGCTTGGAGCGCTCGAGCACCGCGGTGATCTCGCCCATGCGGCCGAAATAGTCCTTGCCGTCGGCGGCTTGCATCGCGATATTCTTGAGCTTGAATTCCTTGAGGCGGTTTTCGGCTTCCTCAAGCTTGGTCTGGTAGACCTGGATCTGGTCATCGATGAATTTCTTGGCCGAATCCGTATCCTTGCGCTTGTCGCCCAGGCTCGACTCGACAAAGATCGAAGCCAGCGACTGCACGACGCGCTTGGCCCGCTCCGGATCGTGATCGTTGTAGGCCAGCGTGTAGAGGTTGTCGCGCGACGTGCTCTTGATGCTCAACTGCTTCATCAAATCGTCGCCCAGCGCATCCTGCGCCGGTTTCGACTTGATGTTCAAATCGAGGTCGGCCATGTGGATCAACTTTTCCACATTGGGCCGGCTGATCAGCGTGCGGCTCAGGATCATGATCTTCTGATCGACATTGGGCTCGACCGCCAGCCCCGACATCAGCGGCTTGAGGATCGACTGGGTATCGACAAAGATGCGTGCCGAAGCCTCGTATTTGTCTGGAATGCGCAGCACCACGACGACGCCGACCGCCCCGACTCCCCAGGCGACCAGCAAACCAAGCCAGCGACGCTTCCACATCCCCCTCAGAACAGTCGTCGCCTGCCGGATTATTTCATCCATCGGATTCTTGTCTCGCTATGTGTTGTTGCACGCCGCTGGCCGCATGCCAGCGCTGAAGTGAGACGCTCAGAACCAGCTGCGCGGAATGATCAGTACGTCACCCGGTTGAATCTCGACGTTGGCCGACACGTCGCCACGTTTGACCAGATCCTTGACGCGCACGCTGTATTGCTTGTTGCCTTCGGCGGTGCGCAACAAGGTGGTGGCGTTGCCGTCGGCAAAGTCGGTCAGGCCGCCGACCGCAATCATCACGTCGAGCAAGGTCATCTTCTGCTTGAACGGCAGCATCTGCGGTTTGGACGCCTCGCCGAGCACGCGGATCTGTTCGCTGTAAGGGCCGACAAAGGCCGTGACGATGACCGTCACGACCGGGTCGCGGATGTACTTGCCGAGCGCCGCCTCGATGTCGCGCGAGAGCGTCGTGGCGTCCTTGCCCATGGCCGGCAAATCTTCGACCAGCGGCGCGGCGATCTTTCCATCGGGGCGAACCGGAACGCTCATCGAAAGCTCCGGATTGCGCCAGACGACGATATTGACGAGGTCACCCGGACCGATCAGATAGCTGTAGTTTGGCGAAGCGGCGAGCGAAGGCGCCGGCGGGTTGGTCGTCGCACAGCCGAAGACGACGGTCCCAAGCACGCTGATGACCATCCAGCGCAAGGCGGCGGCAACTCGGTGATTCTGGCTACAAGACATATGGTTCTCCGTTATTCTGGGCAGTCGCATTGAACGCCAACGATCGACAAAGGGATTTCAGACGATTCGTGACACAGGATCGGCCCTGATCTTAGCGGCGTCGGCCGGGACCGTATGTACGCCAGCCAACATATGACTTACTCATACCCGCAGCGCGCATTGCGCAACGGCGGCGGCGGCACACAAAGCAATACGGCCTGCATGCGCAGGCCGTAATTGAAACGATGACGCTCGATCAGGCTTGTGGCTTGCGACGATTGCGCAGCGTGCCCAGGCCGAAGAGGCCGACGCCCAGAAGGGCCAGCGAACCCGGCTCGGGGATCGAATTACCCTTGAAATTGCCGGTACCGAGCGACTCCAGCAGCTGCGTATTGGGATTCTCGGTGACCGGTCCGAGCAGGGTTGTGAAGCCGTTGGTGAAGGTCATGTCGGAACCGTCAGCCTTGGTATTGGTGTTGAAATGTTCCAGCGCCAGGCCGCCGGTGGCGTCGAGCAGACCGCTGCCAACCAGCGTCGAAACTTCCTGGGTTACGGGATCGACCGAGACCGTACCGACCAGCGAGCCGGTCGGCAGGTTATGCCCGGTCAGCGCCAGCCACAGTGCGCCGTCGCCGGTGCTGGCTTGGGTCATCGTCGTGCCGTCGAGGTTAGCCGCCTCAGGCGTGCTATCGGCGAAGACATTGACGAAGCCACCCGCGTACTGAATGGTGCTGCCGGTCGCCGACGGCAACAAGCCGGTGATCGGCGTGAAGCCGCCAAACTGGAAGGTCAATTCGCAGCCGCCGGCGGCGCAGAAAGTCGACGACCCGTTGATCGAATTGATCGTGCCGAAGCCGCTGAGGATGCCGGTAATGCTGTCGATGAATTGGTGGATGGAAACCGAAGCGGCGCTGAAATCGATGCCATTGTCCGGATCCCAGACGACGCCGCCGACGTTGATCGGCGTGGCTTGTGCGGAGGCGGCGATGCCCATGGCCAGTGCGGCGCCAATCATGGTCTTCTTGAACAAGTTCATTATGTTTCTCCTCAAATGGTTGAATTCTCGCGAACCTGTTTGCCCGCTTGGTGGCAATAAAGCACTTTACATGCCATACCCCACTACAACCCATCAACATACTGTATTTATTGTGTTTTTTTATAAAATCAAGAAGAAAAAAAAGGCTCATCTCTTGCTGCTGTAAAGAAATTCGACACCTGCCAAGAGAAGCTACTGATAGCGGCCCGGCGCCAGTAGGTTGTCAGGGTCGATGGCCTGGCGCAGCCGGGAATGAAATATTGGCGCCGTGTCCTGCAGTCGATGCAGCGTCTTCATCGTGCTGATCCCGACCCGGTAGGGAAAACAGCCCATCAGCCGCCCGGCTTCGAGCAAGGCGGCGTAACAGGCGGTCGCCGCAGCGAGCGCTTCAGGCTGGTCGCGGTTGAAGATGAGCGGCACGGTGCTGTCAAAGACCCGGTCGCTGACCGAGGTAAACGTGATAAGAGGCTCGATGCCATACTCGCGGGTCACGCGACAGACCATGTCGACGTAGGCCCTGATCGCCGCCGCGCGCATCGGCACCAGCGGCGCGTACCAGATCAGGCCACAGCCGTCGCGCGACGGGTTCATCAATACGCCGAGCGGCGGCCGGCCATTGCGCCAGTAAGCAAGCGGCATCGCCGTTTCATTGGGGCGGCCGGCGACCAGCTCGAGCGACTTGGCCAGCGTCGCAGCGGTGCTGGCGAGACGCCGGCCCATCGCGCCAGGGATCATTTGCGTCACCCGTGACAGCAATCTGGCCTGTTGCGGGCTGAAGAACATCAGGCGGCAGGCGATTCCCGCGAGTTCCTGGCGAATCTCCTTTTGCGCCGCAGCAACCATGCGCTTTGTTCCGTAGAGGGTCGCAAAGCCGGTCCATGGCGAGATTTGATACTGCTGTCCCAGTTCCTTGACGAGGGGCGCCGGGATCAGGCCGTCGGGACCCAGGCGGCTCGCTGGAAAGGGAATCGACATGGCCAGCACCCGATGCTGGTTCATCAGGTTGATGGCGCCCAAGATGCCCGGCAGCTTGCCCAGGATTTGGCGCACGGGATCGATCGCCGACTCGAGCAAGGCGTCGTCCTTGAGGCTGAACAGGCAGATCTTCACGCACTCCGGTCGTCTGGCCAGGACGATGCTCATGCGCGTCACGATGCCGAATCCGCTTTGCGCAAATAGTCCAGCCGAGTACGGCCCGATTCCCCATTTGAAGAGCCGGGCGAGATCGTCGCCGGCGGCTTCGCGCAGCGCGGTCCGGTAGACGCTGCCGTCGGCAAGCACGGCTTCGAGATCGGTAACCGCGCCAAAATGATCAACATGGGGAGTCACGCCGTAACCGCGCTCCAGCGCGTTGCCGACCAGGCTGCAGGTCGGCCCGGCCCCGGTCACCGGGACCAGAAAGGGATGTTTACCCTGTTCCAGAAAGCGCTCCAACATGCGCTGGGTGACCCCCGGTTCGAGCGTCACGACGCCCAGTTCGGCGTCGAAATGGATGATCTTTTTCATTTCCGACAGATCGAGAATGACGCAACCGTCGCTGGCCGGAAGTGACGTGCCGTAGCCCCAGTTATTGCCCGTACTGATCGGATAGACCGGTATGCGATGCGCCCTGGCGGTATTCATGACCGCCGGAAGAGACGCGCCGTCGGCAATCAGCAGCGCCGCCGGAATGCAGCGGCTAACGCCGCTGGCATCCATGCCGTAGCGTACTGCGGCGGCTTCTCCCTGAACGACCCGGGCGACGCCCAGGGTGGCTTGCCATTCGTCGATTGCCAACTGCAGATCCATGCCTGCCTCTCGCGTAAATGATTCGGTACGACCGTTCGCTTCTTTGATCAATTGCGCCAGCGAATCCCCCGGTTCGTCGTCAAGCCTTTTTCGAGGAAATAGGCGTCCGGGGGCGGGCGTCGAGGATTCTGCAGGGTCTGCCGGTTCCCGTATGTTGGCTACCGCACATTGGCGCCAACCCGCTTGCGCTAAGGTGCCGGACATTGATCGGCGACTGGCCGGCTTGAGCGGGCCGACAGCGCGCAGGCGATCACACGCAGCATTTCCAGGAAATCCCCCATGTGCTTCACCGATACCGCCAGCATGCCGCTTGACCAGATTTCGGTGATCGGTTCCTTTCTCGCTGTTTCCAGGCGTTCTCTCGACGCCAAGGGGCCACGTGCCGGCGGCAGCGAAGCCGCGCTGAAGTCGACATTGAGCAAGGTCGTCCAGCGCGCGTCGGCTGTCTTGAGCCATGCCTCGAGCGAACGCGCAATCCAGGCCGGGAATTCGGGCGCCGCGACAAAATATGCCAACTGCCTGCAAGCGAATGACGCGCAGACGACACACGAGGTCTCGCGATTGCTCGATCGGCGAGTGATCCGTCTGTTCGCGAACGAGGCCCCTCGAGAAACGGCGCTGGGATTGTAAAGCGGGGGCCTTTTGTCAGCCCCCGATGGATCAGCCTTTCTCTCCGATGCCATCATCGTCGAGCGCTACATCGAGCTTGGCAGCCGGCTCGAACGCGTCATCGCCGTCGTCAAGGTGCGCGGCGGCGCCCATTGCAACGAGATCAGACGGTTCGGAATCGGCGATTCAGGAATTGTCATCGGCAATCCGCTACTCGATTACGAGGGACTGCTCGGCGGCCGGCCGACACGGACGGCGCGGGACGGGACTCTGGCGATGGAAAATCCATGATGAATACGCTGCGCAGCAATCGGACCAGGACGCAAGCCACGGCACGGGCGCTGAAACGCTGCTGACCAATGCCGACATGAATGTCCAGACAATCGCCAGGCAATCGGTCCGGCAGGCGCTGCATCGCGGGCTTGAGCAGAACGGGTTCGTCCTGCATTACCAGCCCAAAGTGGATATCGGAACCGGCGCCATCGTCAGCGCCATCATCGCGATGGGCAAGAGCCTCAAACTGCGCGTCGTCGCCGAGGGCATCGAAACGCGGCAACAGCTTTCCTTCCTGCATGCCCAGCAATGTGCCGAGGGACAAGGCTATTACTTCAGCCCACCGGTGGCGGCCGCCGACTTCGCGGCCCTACTGCAACGCTGGCCGCGGCAAGAGCGTCGCTGAGGTCGACCATCACGGCGCTCGGCCTGCCGCGCTTTGATCGCCCGCGAAAACGGGGCCGCACCCGATCGCCGCCGCCGGTGGTGCGAGCCGATTGATTCATTGGCCGATGCAGCGCGGAGAAAAAGACCGACCGCCAAACTTCTCCGCCGGTTATGTGCGCTAGCATACATACAGAAAATTCGTTCCGGCTATAGTCCCCCTGGCCTTGCCCTATCGACGCCTGAAGCTGGGTGTGCCCCGAGGAAACAGCATGCTTTCGATCAGCCCGGAAAACCCCAAGCAGAACTCGATTCTTGCAGCGCTTGCGCCGAAGGAGTATGCACGCATCGTCGACGATCTTGAACTCGTCGCGCTGAAGCAGGGAGAGGTTCTTTATGAGCCGGGGGGGCAACCAGACTATGTCTATTTCCCGACCACCTGCATCGTTTCACGGATCTATACCACCGCCAGCGGTTCATCGGCCGAATTGGCAATGACCGGCAATGAAGGCCTGGTCGGCATCTCTCTGATCCTCGGCAGCGATTTGATTTTCTATCGTGTCGATGTGCAAATCCCCGGCAACGCCTACCGCTTGCGCGCCGAGGTGATCCGTTGGGAACTCGATCAGGGGGGGACCTTGCAGCGAATGGCGCTGTTCCATACCCAATTGTTGATGGCGCAGATGGCGCAAATGGTCGTCTGCAATCGCTACCACTCGGTCGACCAACAAGTGTGCCGCTGGCTCTTGCTTTGCCACGATCGCATGGCGGGAGCCCCGATCGCCATCACGCAAGAGCGAATAGCAAAGATGCTCGGGGTGCGCCGAGAAGGGGTTACCGAAGTCGCCGTCAAGTTGCAGGCTGCCGGTCTGATCGTCTACAGCCGCGGCCATATCAGGATCATCGATCGACCTGGCCTGGAAGCACGCAGCTGCGAATGCTACGCCGCCGCCAAGCTCGAGCAAGAGCAGCTGCAACGCCGCGCGCCGGAGGCGCGCGTCAAGGATCGGGCGAGGCCCAATCCGGCAACGCTGCGCCGGCGCGCGGAAACCCGCTTGCGCCGGGCTTCGCCCCCCGACCTCGGCGTCGATAGCGCCCGGCTCCTGCACGAGTTGCAGGTCCATCAGATTGAACTTGAAATGCAGAAGGAAGAGCTGCTCGGCGCCTATAGCGAAAGCGATGCATTGCGCGAACGCCATGCCGATATTTACGATTTTTCACCCGTCGGCTATTTCACGCTTGATCCGCAGAGCACGATTCTGGATCTCAATCTGGCGGGCGCCATTCTGCTCGGCATCAAGCGTTCGCAAAAGAGCCGCTATCGTTTCGCAACGTCAGTCAGCCTTGAATGCCGAGAGGTGTTCGACGACTTCATCGCCGACGTGCTCAGGAAAAGAGGCAAGAAGCGTTGCGAAATCACCTTGCGCGCGAGCAAGCATCGACCCGAAGCCATCGTTCGGATTGAAGCCGTGCCTGATGAAGGCATGCACGAGTGCCGCATGGTGGTGATCGACGTCTCGTCGGAAAAACGGGCTGAAAAGGCGCTCTTCGAACGCGACGAGTACCAACGCGCACTGATCGACAATTTTCCGTTCAATGTCTGGCTCAAGGACGAGCAAAGTCGCTATCTGGCCGTCAACAAGCCCTTGGCCCTGGCTCTAGGGTGGCCGTCCGCCGACGATCTCGTTGGTAAAACCGATTTCGACATCGCTTCGCGCGAGCAGGCCGAACGTTACCGGGCCGAAGATCAGGCAGCCTTGATTAGCGGCCAGAGCAGTAATAGCGAACAGATCATCGAAGTCCACGGCGAAGACCGCTGGTTCGAGGTCTATAAATCTCCGCTGGCCATCAATGGGCAATCGGTCGGCACCGTCGGTTTTGCCCGCGACATTACCGAACGCCATTTGGAGCAGCAAGCCTTGTCGGAATCCGAGAGCCAACAGCGCAGTTTCATGGAAAACCTGCCCTTGAGCGTGACCATCACTCAGGACGGAATCCTCAAGTACATCAATCCCAAAGCCGCAGAGCTATTTGGCTATTCGCCCGATGAGTGCATCGGTAAATCGTCTCTACCGCTGGTGCACGAGGGCGATCGCCGCCAATCGCTGGCCGACCATCAGCAGCGCATGCGTGGCGAGTCAACGCCGCGACAGTCCGATCTACAGATCGTCGCTCGATCCGGGCAGCTCATTGACTGCCACTGCTCTTTCAATCTGGTGACCTGGGGCGGTCGCATTGCGTCGCTCGCCGTTCTTGAGGATGTCACCGAAAAGAAACGCCTGCACACCGAGCTGCAAAGTCTGGAAACCATTGATTTAGTCACGCGACTCGCCAACCGGCGGCATTTTATCGCCCGAATGGAAGAAGCCCTTGCGCAATTACGCCGTAGAACCGATGTTCAGGTCACCGTGCTGGTCATCGAGCTTGAGCAGGTCACGCAAATCAACAAGACGATGGGCTATTCGGCAGGCGATGCCATGCTTCTGCGCTTTTCGACCGTGCTGCGTGACGAGCTGCGCACCGCAGACACGGGTGGCCGGATTGGCGACAAGGCATTTGCCGTACTCCTTCCCGACACCAGTCAGCTTACCGCATCGGTATTCGCCGAGCGCCTGTACAAAAAAACATCCGAGGTCGTGGTCATGGTCGATAACAGAATGGTTTCGATCGCCGTAAAGATCGGCATGTCAGCACTGACCGCGGTGGATGCCAACGCCGAGCTCATCCTGGCGCGAGCCAATCAATGCGTTCGCTACGAGAGTCGTCCGGCTTAGCGTGAGACGATGGGGGGGTTGGGCTCAAGACACGTTGAGCAAACGTTCCATTTTTTTGGCAGCCCAATGTTCGGTTTCATTCAGACAGGATAAACGTGGCCAAAACCTTGCAACTGAACGAGAGCGGGGCGCCGACGGCAAAGACCGTCAGGCCAGCCTGCGCGCCAGATGAGGTATCACGCCCTTTTTCGCTGCTTGCTCGGGACGCGTCAGTCGGTGGCCTTGCCGCCCTTGCCAGCGAGGCATCCGCCAAGGAGTTGCCACGGCGCGGCGCCGCCCCCCGTCGTCGCTCACGCCGCCCGGCCAGCCCGGCGCAGAACGCCGAAACGGCAGGGCAAAAGAACGCCTTCGAGACGATTTGCCTTCTTCTACGGGCCCAAACGACTCACGATTTTTCTCTCTACAAGCACAGCACGCTGTACCGCCGCATCGAGCGCCGGATGGCCATCCATCAGCTCGACCGCATCGCCGACTACGTGCTCTACCTGCGAGAGAACCCGCAGGAGCTTGACTTGCTGTTCAAGGAGTTGCTGATCGGCGTGACCCGCTTCTTCCGTGACCCGGCATCCTGGAGCCTGCTCGCCGAGCACAGGCTGCCTCAACTGCTCGCCGCCTACCCGACGGGCAGCGCCCTGCGCGCCTGGGTTGCCGGGTGCTCAACCGGCGAAGAGGCGTATTCACTGGCGATCATCTTCCGCGAAGCGCAGCAGCGGATGGGTTCATCCGGGCGCCATTCGCTACAGATCTTTGCCACCGACCTCGACCCGGATGCCATCGACCAGGCGCGCCGGGGGATCTATCCGGCCCACATCGCTGCCGACGTTTCCGCTGAGCGCCTCAAGCGTTTCTTTGTCCGCAACGGCAGCGGCTATCGGATCAGCAAGGAAATCCGCGAGATGGTGGTCTTTGCGCCGCACAACGTCCTTATGGATCCCCCCTTTACCAAGCTCGACATCCTGAGCTGTCGCAATCTGCTGATTTATCTTGGCCGCGAGTTGCAGAAGAAGCTTTTGCCACTGTTTCACTACTGTCTCAAGCCGGACGGCATCCTCATGTTGGGCAGCGTCGAATCGATCGGAGGTTTGAGTGAATTGTTCTCGCCGCTTGAAGGCAAGGCCTGCCTGTTTCAGCGCAGTAGTAGCCACCAGGCCCCGGTCGATCTTGAGTTTCCCTGCCGCCACCTGGCCACAAAAATCGGATCGCCCATGAATGACAAGCCCGCGACCGCCACCTTGCAGAGCCTTGCCGATCAGTTGCTGTTGCGGCAGTTCTCGCCCGCCGCCGTGCTGGTCAATGCCAGCGGCGACCTCGTCTACATCAACGGCCGCACCGGCAACTACCTGGAACCTGCCGCCGGCAAGGTCAACTGGAACATTCACGCGATGGCGCGCCGCGGATTGCGCCATGAACTCGCGCTGGCGCTACCCGAAGCGCTGCGCAGCGGCAAGCCGGTACTGTGCAGAAATCTGCAGATCAGCACCAACAGCGGCATGCTGACCGTCGATCTCGCGATCCGGCCGATCGACGAACCGGCGGCATTGCGCGGCATGGCCATGGTCGTATTCTGCGACGTGGCTGTCGCCACAGCGCCACCCGACGCGGTCGGCAAACTAGGCGGGTCCCGCCCGCGGGAGGCCGCGTTGGCGCAGGCGCTGGCCCAGCTGGAGCAGGAAAAGAAGTCGTTGCGCGAGGAAATGCAAGCCGCGCAGGAGGAGATCAGGACGACCAACGAGGAGTTGCAATCGACCAACGAGGAACTGACCACCTCCAAGGAGGAAATGCACTCGATCAACGAGCGACTTCACACGGTCAACCGCGAACTGCAATCAAGGGTCGATGATCTGTCGACGGCCGACAACGACATGAAAAACCTGCTCGACAGCACCGACACGGCCACCGTATTCCTCAATCGCGCCCTCCACGTGCGGCGCTTCACCACCCAGGCGACGCGCCTGTTCAAGCTGATCCCGTGCGATCTCGGCCGGGCCCTTTCGGATATCGTCACCCATCTCGTTTATCCCGGCCTGATCGACGACACCAGCGAGGTCCTGCGCAGTCTGGTCGGTTCCGACCGGGAAGTGGCGACCGACGACGGGCGCTGGTTCCAGGTCAAGATCATGCCTTACCGCACCCTGAAAAACGTGATCGACGGCGTCGTGATTACGTGTAACGACATCAGCCGCGCCAAACGCCTCGAAGCGCAGTTGAAGGCGATCACCTCGGCCAAGGAATGCTGAACATCCGACTTGTCGCCGCGCAAGCGCCGCGACCATGCCCGGGTGTCTATTCCCGCGGGTCGAATTAAGCCGCCCTTATGTGTTCTGCCGAACTGAGCTTTCGCGACTGGCCGGGTATCGTTGAAATCCTTAAACGATACGAAAGGAATATCTCATGAACAGCATCGTCTACCTGGTCGGCGCCATCGTCATCGTCCTGGCCATATTGTCGTTCCTCGGCCTGCGTTAGTGTCGTGTGGCGCGCTGTTTGACTGCCGCAACACGCTGGCGATGTCCGCGGGCCGCCTGGTCGCCTGCCTCGGCGTCGACGACCTGATCATCGTCGAAACCCCGGACGCCATCCTGGTCGCACACAAGAGCAAGACGCAGGACGTCAAGAAGATCGTCGATCACCTCAAGCGCGAAGGCCGCAGCGAGGGCCAGTTGCACCGCAAGGTCTTCCGCCCGAGGGGATCGTACGACGGCGTCGATGTCGGTGAGCGCTTCCTGGTCAAGCGCATCATCGTCACGCCGGGCGCCAGCCTATCGCTACAGATGCACTATCACCGCGCCGAACACTGGATCGTCGTGCGCGGAACCGCCAAGGTGACCCGCGGCGATACCAGCTACCTGGTGTCCGAGAACGAATCGACCTTCATCCCGCTCGGCACCCATCACCGCCTCGAGAACCCCGGTCATTTGCCGCTGGAAATGATCGAGGTGCAGTCGGGCTCCTATCTCGGCGAGGATGACATCGTTCGTTTCGACGATAATTACGGGCGCTAAGCGTGGCCCGCAAATCCCTCTGCGTAGCGCGGCGCGGGCACCGCGCGGATCCCCGGCGAGCGCATCGACGATGAGACCGTTGCGCCGCCGACACATTCCGGCCAAGAACGCAGTAATCATGCGGCCCAGACCGAAGAAACAGACCTCGCACATGCGCCGAAGCGGTCCTCGGCGCCACCTCGGTCAACGTGACGGGCTCCTGCGCCGGATCGTCGAGTGCGCAGACGCGACGCCGCTTCCTACTCGCTAGTCGGTAAGTCAAGCGACAGAACCGCTAGGGTCTGTTGACAACAAAGTGAGCCAAATGACCGCGTCGGCGAGGCCCTGTCCCGGCAAAGCACCACGGCCAGACGACGATGAACATCGCTGCGGCCACCGGCCCGACGACGAAGCCGTTGACGCCCAATACCGCCATTCCACCCAGCGTGGTGATCATCATCACGTAGTCGGGCATGCGGGTATCAGCACACCAAGACTCGTGATCCTATGGACGATCTTGATGAAAATTTTGACGGCATTTCCCTGTCTGGTCGGCGTCGATAGTCTTCTTTAACATTCCCGCCATCATTCCCGACAAAGGGGACCTGGCGGTATTCATCGGTCGCCAAACCGTTGATGGTTCGACAGGCTCACCACGAACGGCTCAAGCGAAGCGCATGGCCACGGTTCGCCCGGCCTTTCCCGTCGCTCTTGCTCTGGCGACGACGCTGCCGCATCTCATGCCAGCCGCAACCAATCCCACAGTCTTGCGTAGAGGACGCCCGCGCTGAGCAGCTTGCCGCTGTGGCCGTTCATCCCAGCCGCCAGGCAGCGCTGACAATCGTCGTCGAAAGCGCTGGCGGTCATCGCGATGATCGTGATGGCCGCCATTCCGGGTAGTTGGCGGATGGCGCGCGTGGCTTCGCCCCCCATCAGTCGGGTCAGGCGTTGGGAGATGACCAGACCGAGCCCGCTGCGTCGTCCTGCACCGCGCAAGAACGGATGACGATCTGGCCGCGTTCCGAGACTTTGGACACCGGTCAATCATGGAAATCGGATCGCAATCATTTCTTGGCTTTGAGCCCCCACGCCGCGTGCGTCCCGCCGGCGACGACCGCGCCGACCGCCCAGAAAACGCTGGCGACGCCGCCGAACGCACCGGTCGCGCCGAACAGCATCGGCATCACGATTCCCGATGCGGTGAGCGACAGCATGCGCAGCCCCATGGCTTCGCCCTGACGATGCTCGGGCGTGATCTGGTGCATCGAGCTCAGGATCATCGGCTGCACCGAACCGAGCGAAAAGCCGAGCAGCAGCGAGCAGAACCCCATCGCCAGCGGCGAATGCAACAGCGGATAGACGCCGAACAGCACCGCCGTCGAGCCCAGCGCAACGGCGATGACCGCCCACTCGCGCAGGCGCGCGGCGATCATCGGCATGGCCAGGCGCACCAGCGTGGTGGCCACGGCAAAGACGCCAAGAATCGTTCCGATCGCCGATGCGGACAGGCCGCGCTCATGGCCGAGCATCGGCAAGACGAAAGTGTGCACGTCCCAGCACGACGCGAGAAGCCAGTTGATCAGCAGCAAGCGGCGCATCTGCGGCAAGGCGAGCAGATCCCAAACCCCCTTGCTGGCCGGCCCGGCCGGTCTATCCTGTCGCGCCAGCTCGGGCGTATGGCGCACCCAATACCACGAGGCGAGCGGCAGCACCGCCATCACCGCGAAGGCGCAACGAAAGCCGGCGTGGTCGATCAGCAGTCCGGCGGCGAAGGGACCGATGAAATTGGCGATCGACGGCGCGATCGCCAGCCAGCTGAAAACCTGCCTGAGTTCAGTCGTGTTGCTGGCCATCCGGCTGACCTGACGCTGCACGGCGATCAGCGCCGCGGCGGTCGCTCCGCCGCTCGCCAGGGCGGCGATGCAGAGCGCCGGAAAGACCGGCCACAGCGCCGCCAGCGCGGCGCCAAAGACGCTGAAGCCGACGCAGATGACGACCGGTCGCTTGAGGCTGTGGCGGTCGGCGTAGCGCCCGGCGGGCAAGGACAGGAAAGCCTGCGGCAGCGAAAACAGCGCCAGCAGCACGCCCACCGCCGCCGGGCTGTGACCCTGGCGCAGCGCCAGCAACGGCGCCGCCATGCGGATCGCCGACATGCACGCGTGGATGCACACCTGGACGGCGATAGCGCGCGCCAAAGATCGGTTCAAGCGGATAGTGGAGTTCATGTTCCAGCGGCTTCGTTGGCGCCGAGCGCGACGAACAGCGATTGTCCGCAGCAGCGGGGCGTCGGCCAAAGCCGAACGCTGATGGCCCTCATCGGCGCGGACCTGCGGCATTATAAGCGCTGCACCCCGGCCGCGGCCATTTGGCTCGCCGCGAGCCTGCGCGCCAATCGAGTCGCGATCGACCCGCCGCGTGACACCGGCGTATCATCTTCGCATCGCCAGCGATTCGAACGTTGAATTCATCGAACGCGGCCACGGGAGAATCGATCATGCCAAGAAAAATCGGGGTGTTTGTCGCCATCGCGCTGCTCGGCGCCGTGCTCGGCGGCTATCTGCTGTTGCAACGCGACGCCGAACCGCCCGCGCCGGCGCCGGTATTCACCGCGCCGGTACCGGTCGCACGCAAACCGCCCGAGGCGGTGGCCCCGGTAGCCGAGCCGGTGATCGCCCATCCGCTTGAAGCCGAGCCGGCGACCGAGCCGCTGCTCGAACCCGGAAAGGCCGATGTCGCGCTCGCCAAGGCGCTGGCCAAGGTCTTGGGCAAGAAATTGCTGGCGCTCGTCGTTCCCGACGAACTGATCCGCCGTATTGTAGTCACCGTCGACAATCTGCCGCGCCAGCACCTGCCCGCTTCACTGGTACCGCTCAAGCGGATGCCGGGCGCTTTCGCGACCGCCGGCAGCGGCGAGACGCTGGCGATCGACGCGAGCAATGCGAAACGCTATACGGCCACTGTGCAGCTCATCGCCGCGGTCGATAGCGCCAAACTGGTTGCGCTCTATCGCGAGTTTTACCCGCAGTTTCAGCGCGCCTACGCGCAACTGGGTTATCCCAAGGCGTATTTCAACGATCGCCTGGTCGCGGCGATCGACGATTTGCTCGCCGCCCCCGACCTCGAGCCAGGCGCCCTGCTGGTCCAGCCGAAGGTGCTCTACGAGTATGCCGACGCCGAACTGCAAGCACGCTCGTCCGGCCAGAAGATCATGATGCGCATCGGCGCCGCCAATGCCGGCGCGCTCAAGGCCAAACTCAAAGAAGTCCGTCGCCTGGTGGCGCGCGGCGCAGAAAGCTCGTAGCTCGTTCTCAGCGCGCCGCCCGCCGAGGCGGATGGCGCGCTGCGGTCAATCGAGCGTGGCGCCCGTTTCCTTGGCGACCCGCGCCCATTTGACGTTCTCGGACTTGACGAAGGCGGCGAAATTCTCGGGCGTATCGCCGACGTAATCCGACCCCGTGTCGGCGAGCACTTTCTGGAACTCCGGGGTCTTCATGTACTTGAGCGCCGCCTCGTTGATCCTGGCGACAATCTCCTTGGGCGTCTTGGCCGGCGCGAACAAACCATACCAGCCGTACGACTCGACGCCGGCCAGACCGGCCTCGGCGAAAGTCGGCACGTCGGGCAATTGCGGCGAGCGCTTGACACCGCTGACGGCGATCGCGCGCACCTTGCCGGCCTTGATCTGCGGAACGATGGCGATGGTCGTGTCGAACATCATCGCGACGTGACCGCCCATCAGATCGGCGATCGCCGGCGCCGATCCCTTGTACGGCACGTGCATCATGTCGAGCTTGGCGGTGGTGCGAAACAGTTCGCCGGTCATGTGCTGCGGCGTGCCGTTGCCCGCCGAGGCCCAGGGCGCCTTGCCGTCCTGCGCCTTGATGTAGGCGATCAGCTCAGCCAGATTCTTGGCCGGCACCGCCGGGTTGACCGCCAGCACCACCGGAACGCGCAGCAGGTTGGTGATCGGCACCAGGTCCTTGCGCGGATCGTAGGTCATCTTGGTGTAGACGTGCGGGTTGATGACGATCGGCCCGCCCGAGGTGATCAGCAGCGTGTGACCGTCGGGATTGGATTTGGCCGCGTATTCGCTGCCGATATTGCCGCCGGCACCGCCGCGGTTGTCGATCACGAACGGCTTGCCGAACGCTTCGGAGAAGCCCTTCGACATCGGCCGCGCAACGATGTCCGACGGGCCGCCGGGCGGCCACGGGACGACGATCGTCACCGGTTTGGTCGGCCAGGATTGCGCCACAGCGACGCAACACCAAACGGCGCATAGCGCGCCCGTCAAACACTTGATTCGGCTGAACATCGTCATGACGTTGTCTCCTCAGGTCGGCATTGATACGGCGAGCGGCCAGTCTAGTGGAATGGCTGATCGCCAGCAACCAAGCGTTGGCGAGCCAAGCTCAGACGGTCGGCGCCAGGCAGGCGAAGATCAGTTCAATGGTCTCGGCGAAAGCCGCCGGCCGTTCGGCGAGCAGCGAGAACAGCCGGTTGTGCTGCGCGTCGGCGACGACGTGCAACTGGCGCCACGACGCTTTGCCTGCCGCCTCGACCAGCCGCCAGGGGATTTCGGGCGGGATCACCGTATCGTTCTGCGCGGCGATCACCAGCAATCTGCCGGTGAATCGGCCAACGATGTCCCAGGCGTCGGTCGCCTCCCAGCTGCGCTGCGCTCTGATCACTGCCGAGAATCCGGCGTCAAACGGCAATTCGTAGGCGGCCGGCGTATAGACGCCGGGGACGACCAGCACCAGCGACTCGACCTGGCGCGCCTCGAGCAGCTTGATCGCGTTGTAGGCGCCCATGCTGGTGCCGACGACCGCCAGCGGCGACGCGCCGTGTCGCGCGTCGGCGACGGCAGCGGCCTGGCGCGTGCGACTGGCGAGCGACGACGCACAGAGCAACCCGCCGGTCTGGCCGTGGCCGACGCAGTCGAACGCGGTCGACGCTATGCCGCGCCGGAGCAAGGCGCTGCGTAGCGGCGCGAAACGCCCACGCTCGCTCTGTCCGGCGCCGTGGATCAGCAGCGCCGGCAGCTTCGCGCGGCCAGCCAGATGGTCGGCCTTGATGAGCCGACCGGGAAACGGGACGTCAAACGGGATTGGGGTCATGCGCATACCACCGGCAACGCACCTGGCATGGATTAACGGCTATCCATCAAGGTACTCACCGCAATATCCTCGTCGATTTCAGGCCAATGTACGCCGACCCCCTTGCCGATCAAACGCCAGTTGAGACGCTGAGCACGGGAAGCATCGCGCAGACGCGGGAACCATTCAAGTGGCGCGGAAATTTCCCGGCCGTCAACCAGGACGAAATGCAGCGCGTTGTCGTCGATCGAAACGTCAATGGCGTGGGCGTCGAGCTTAAGCGCCAAAGTGCTCATTCCACTTCTCCAAAAAGAATTCCCGATGTTCGATGACGAGTGCTCGAACTCGTGTCAATTCATGACTCCTGAAACCTTCAGACATGGCCAGCGTGACCGGATTCAACCAGTATTTTGCGACCTTGTCGCCATGCTCGACGTGTACATGCGGCGGCTCAGCCCCTTCTCCGCTGAAGAAGAAAAACCGGAAGCCAAGAACACAGAGCAAGGTCGGCATGCCGAAAGTCTACCAGCAATGGCGTTGCGAACAAGCTTAAACGCAATCAGCGGATCGCTTGTTCGCCACTTTCTTCAAAACGCTTTTGACCGCCCACCACAGCCGGATGCCGAGCAGCGCGGCGACCACCGCGGCGTAGATGCGCACCGTGCCAAAGTCGTTCTTTCCCGCCTTGTGCCACCAGTAGTGCAGGATCGCGGCGATCGCGATCAGGTAGATCAGCCGGTGCAGGCGCAGCCAATTGACGCCCAAGCGGCGCATCATGGCGCGCGTCGAGGTTGCGGCGAGCGGCAGCAGCAGCACGAAGGCGGTGAAGCCGGCGGCGATGAAAGGGCGCTTGACGACGTCGGCCCACATCTGCCCCGGATCGAGGTTGTGGTCGATCCAGAACCAGATCGAAAAATGCAGCAGCGCGTAGAAGAAGCAGTAGAGGCCGAGCATTCGCCGCAACTTGAGCCACTGCGGCTGGCCGGTCAGGCGCCGCAGCGGCGTGATCGAGAGCGTCAGGCAGAGGAAGACGAGCGCCCAGGTGCCGGTCGAGCGGGTGACGAATTCGAGCGGATTGGCTGAGAGGCCGTCATGGTTGCCGAGCCAGACCAGGCGCGCGAGCGGCGCCAGGCTGGCGACAAAGACGCCAAAGCGAAGCCAGACCGGCATGCCGTGCTGACGAAGCGCGCTCAGAAGAATTTCTTGAGGTCCATGCCGGCGTAAAGCGACGCCACCTGCTCACCATAGCCGTTGAACATCAGCGTCTTGCGCGTCGGCGTGAACAGGCTGGCGCCTTCGCCGATGCGATGTTCGGAAAACTGGCTCCAGCGCGGGTGATCGACGCCCGGATTGACGTTCGAATAAAAGCCGTACTCGGTCGGCGCCGAGACGTGCCAGCTGGTCTTCGGTTCGGTCTCGGTGAAACGGATGCGGACGATCGATTTGGCGCTCTTGAAGCCGTACTTCCAGGGAACGGTGATGCGCACCGGCGCGCCGTTCTGCTTGGGCAGCACCTCGCCGTAGAGGCCGAAGGTGAGCAGCGTCAGCGGATGCATCGCCTCGTCGAGGCGCAATCCCTCGACGTACGGCCAGTCGAGCACCGGGACAGCGAGGCCGGGCATCTGCTTCTTGTCGGCGAGGCTCACGAATTCGACGTATTTGGCGCTGCCGGTCGGTTCGACGCGACGGATCAGTTCGGCGAGCGAAAAACCGATCCAGGGGATCACCATCGACCAGCCCTCGACGCAGCGCAAGCGGTAGATGCGCTCTTCGAGCGGCGCCAATTTGAGCAGTTCGTCGATATCATAAACCTTGGGTTTCTTGACCAGCCCCTCGACGGCAAGCGTCCACGGCCGCGTGATCAGCGACTTGGCGTACTTGGCCGGGTCGGCCTTGTCGGTGCCGAATTCATAGAAATTGTTATAGCTGGTGACGTCCTTGTAGCGCGATTGGGCTTCCATCAGCGCGTACTGCGCGTTGCGCGTCGCCGCCAGCTTGGTGCCGGAGCCAGCTGGCGTCGTCTGCGCCAAGGCGCTGCGCGCGAAAAAGGGCGCGAGCGTCGCGCCGAAGGCGCCCGCCGCGGCTGCCCTGATCAGCGTGCGGCGCTGTTCGAATACGTCGCGCGGCGTGATCTGGCTGGCAACAATCGTCGGATCCGGTTTGCTGTGCTGGTTCATTTGCTGCCTCCGTATGCACTCGTCGTCGACCACCGTGGCTGCCGCCTCGCTTCCTGACGCACTGATCGTCGCTAAGTTTGAACGCGGTTTGGCGCCATTGTTCCGCTGACCAGTGCATACTTCGCCCTTGCCTCGTTGCTCGTGACCCCCGTGATGAATCTCAGATACCCGCTGCTCGTTTCGCTGTCGATCTTCTGTTCAGCGGCGTGCGCCGAAAAAATCGGCTGCGTGACCACCGAATGGAAGCTGCTCGGCGCCAACCACAAGGTCTGCGTCGAGTCGTTCGCCGACCCCAAAATCTCCGGCGTCACCTGCCACGTGAGCCAGGCGCGCACCGGCGGGGTGGCCGGCAGCTTTGGTCTGGCGCAGGATCCTTCGCAGTTCTCGCTGGCCTGTCGGCAGACCGGCCCGATCACGCTGCCCGACAAGCTGCCCAAGGAGGCGACGGTGTTCGCCGAGGACACCTCGGTCTTCTTCAAGGAAACCCGCGTCGTCCGCCTGTGGGACGAGGCCAACCGCACGCTCGTCTACCTCGCGATCAGCCGCAAGCTGATCGACGGTGCGCCGGCCAACAGCATCTCGACCGTTCCGCTGATGCCTTGGGGAACGCGCTAAGAGCGCTGCCGGAAGTTCAGTTCATTCTCACCCCGACTTCAACCGAGCCCATGCGCAAAAAAACCCATTTCGCCGAACTGATCCTGTTGCTGGTCGCCATCATCTGGGGAATCAACCCGCCGATCATCAAGCTCGGCCTGCAGTTTCTCGCGCCGCAGCCGTACAATGTCGCGCGCATGCTGGTCGCCAGCGTCGCCGCGCTGATCGCGCTGTGGCTGTCGGGTAGTTACCGCCGCGTCGACCGCGCCGACTTCTGGAAACTCTGCCAGGTCAGTGCGCTCGGCTTCTTCGTTTTCCAGCTCTTTTTCACTGAAGGAATCCAGCGCACGACGTCGGGCAACGCCTCGTTCATGCTCTGCCTGATGCCGGTCAGCGTGCTGCTGCTCAACAAGCTCTTTGGCCTGGAGACGATCACCCGGCCGGTGGTCATCGGCATTGTCTGTTCGATTTCGGGAATCGCGCTGATCGTCGTCGGCGCCGGCCGCGAGCTGAGCCTGTCGAGCGGCCATCTGCTGGGCACCTTGCTCATCCTTGTCGCGCAGGCCGGTTACGCGTACTACACGGTATTCTCGAAGGAACTGCTGGCGCGCTACTCGAGCTATCAGGTTTCCGCCTACCTGATGGTGATCACCAGCGTCATGCTGCTCGCCGTCTCGGCGCCCGAGGTGACGAGCGTCGCCTGGCTCGACCTTCCCGTGGCGGCATGGACCAGCGTGCTGTTCTCCGCCGTGCTCGCGCTGTGCCTGGCCAACGTGCTGTGGATCTGGGGCACCGGCGTGATCGGCACCTCGCGCGCGGCGATCTTCAACAACCTGTCGCCGGTGTTCGCCGTGATCACCGGCTACCTGCTGCTCGGCGAAACCTTCGGCGCGCTGCAGGCGGCCGGCGCCGCTTTCGTCTTTGCCGGCGTCTATATCACGCGCCACAAGGATCGCTGGCTTGGTCAGCGCGCCGACGCGTCGCTTTAGGCGCCCGCCCGATTGATGACTCGCTTACCGCGCCGCAGGTAAGCGCGCTACCGACATCCGCGTATTCCTGAGCCCGGGAGAAAAAGCTAGATTGCAGGAACCCGCCGCCGCGCCACCACCTGCCACTTACGAGGAGAAACGCATCATGACCCCTGACACGCCGCGTCCCCTGCTCAAGGGAAAGAAAGCGCTGGTGGTCGGCATCGCCAACGAGCATTCGATCGCTTACGGCTGCGCCAAGGCCTTTCGCGAACTCGACGCCGATCTCGCGCTGACCTACCTCAACGAAAAGTCGAAACCCTACGTCGAACCGATCGCCAAGGACTTGAACGCGCCGATCTTCATGCCGCTCGACGTCAGCCAGCCGGGCCAACTCGAAGCGCTGTTCGCGACGATCGCCAAGCAATGGGGCCGGCTCGACATTCTGGTCCATTCGATCGCCTTCGCGCCCAAGGCCGACCTGCAAGGCGGCCTGCTCAACTGTTCGGCCGAGGGCTTTGCCCAGGCCATGGACATCTCGTGCCACTCGTTCATCCGTATGGCGCGGCTGGCCGCGCCGCTGATGAGCGAAGGCGGAACGATGTTCGCGATGAGTTACCACGGCGCCAACGAGGTCGCGCCCAACTACAACGTGATGGGGCCGGTCAAGGCGGCGCTCGAATCGTCGTGCCGCTACCTCGCCTACGAACTGGGCCGCCAGGGAATCCGCGTGCACCCGATCTCGCCGGGACCGCTCAAGACGCGCGCCGCGTCGGGGCTCAAGGACTTCGACCTGCTGCTCAACGAGGCGGTCGAACGCGCGCCGCTCGGCGAACTCGTCGATATCATGGACATCGGTTTTACCTGCGCCTTCCTCGCCACGCCCTACGCGCGGCGGCTGACCGGCAGCACCATCTATGTCGACGGCGGCGTGCACATCATGGCCTGAGACCGCCTGGAAAGGCCGTCAACAGGTCATTTCAGCCTATGCTGCCGAGACCGCCAACAGTCATGCGGCGTCCCCGGCAAAGTGCTGCGCATTGGCCGTGCTGAGTCGTTCCCAGCACTCATCGTGGTCGAGCGCCTGATGCAGCAGCAGCACCGGCGCGTCGACGCAGCGGCAATGCCGCAGCGCACCGATCTGGCGAAAACCAAGGCGGCGCTGATAATAGCTGGCGTGGCGCGGATTGACGCCGATCACCGCGTCGCTTGCCGCGAATACGCGTCGACCATAGTCGAGCGCCGAGGCAAAGAGGCTCGCCAGCAGTTCCGGGCAACTGAAATCGGGGTCGACCGCCAGCCGCGACACTTCGCACAGCACGCGCTGCGGCTCGCGCAAGCGGCGCAGCTCGCTGGCGTATAAGGCATCGGCGTGCAGCCCGAGCGGCGAATCGCGGCCGAGCGTCAGCGTCGCCGCCAACTCGCCGTACTGCCAGGCGGCGAGCGTCAGCCGATGAGGATCAACCGCCGGGTAAGCGAGCGATTCGGTGTGATAACCGCGCCAGGCATAGCGGCGCTGCACCAGTGCGTTGACCAGGTCGCGCTGCTGCTCGTCATGCACCGGCCGCACGTGATAAGCGTGCAAGCGCTGCAGGCGGCCCCACAGCGGCCGCAGCGACGGAAACAGCGCGCCGGCCGGCGGGGCCTGCGGCGCCAGGCGTTTGAGCGCGCCGTTCATGTCGCGCTCACGCTTTTGCCGCGCTGAGCGCGACGAAAGGCTCGATCACGGCGCGCGGCGTCGCCGCCGCGGCCACCGCTGGTGCAGCGTTGCCGCCAAGCACGCTGATCTCGCCGTTGAGTTCGCCGCCCTTTTCGACGACCAGTTTGCCGAAACGAATCGTTCCGCTGACCCGCCCGGTCGACCGGATGATCAACTGCGAGCGCGCGGTGAGCTCGCCTTCGAACGAGCCGTCGATCTCGGCGATATCGATGCTGACCTTGCCGATGAAAGCGCCGTTCTCGGCAATCCGGATCAGCCGGCTGTCCATCGTCGCCTCGACCCGGCCCTCGACGACCAAGGTGTCGCAATCGAGAATCTCGGCGCCCTTGAGCTTGACCTCGGGGCCGACGATCAGGCGCGCGCCGCTGGCCTGATCGTCAGGCGACGCGTCACGGCGAGTCTCAGCAATCACCGCCGGCGCGGCGACCGGCGGAGGCGCGACGGGGGCTGGATTGACGCTGGCGGCGCGCGCAGCGGCAGCGCTGCGGGCCGCGGCGGACTCGGCGCCGGAGGCAAGGACCGGCACCGCGTCGCGGCGGGTCACCGGTTCGTTGCGGCCAAAGACTGACGGTTTGTTGAACATGGCATTTCCTTTTTGAAGGTGAAGACGATGCAGCACAGCGACCTTAGCGGGATCCATGCCATGGAGATCTTTCCGTTTAATATCAAGGCGTTGAATAAAATCGCTTGGATCTCGGATGAACTTTGGTCAGCGATCTGTCGGGAAAAAGCGACAGCCTTTCCTGGCTTTCGTCGAAAAGCTGGCTGGCACAAGGCTTAGCCTTGTCGCCGAAACCCGACAAATATTTCAAGCAATTGATTTATTTGAACAATAAATACACCTCAAGACGCCAGCCAGGCGACTTTCGCCGCATCGTATGCGCCCGAAGCCCGGCGAATCGTCTACACTGCCGGCCTGTCCATCGAGGGTTTACCGCTTGATTCGCATCTCGTTTCGCCAGACGATGCTGGCCGGATTCCTGTTGATCGCCGTGCTGCTGAGCTGGGCGGCGCTACGCAGCTGGCTGGTGCTCGAGCAGTTCGTCGAGCAGAGCCGGCGCGGCAACGAGCAGGCGCTGCAGGTGAGCGCCGCGATCCAGGAACTCGCCGAGCGCACCGTCGATCTCGAACGCAGCGCGCGTCAGTTCGCAATTCTCAAGGATTCGGCGCTGCTCGCTCGCTTCGACGACAACGCGACCCACGCGCGCGCTGCGGCCACACGCCTGCAGGCGATCCCCGGCGACGCCCTGGCGGCGCTCGCCGGCGACTGGGCGCAGACGCTGACGCAACTCGGCGAGGAATTGCGCCACGGCGCGCCGGGCGCTGCGCAGGGCGCTTCGCTCAAGCGACTGGCCGAGCTCAACCGCGAACTGGAGCACAGCGGCCGACGCTGGATCGGCGCACAGCAGGCGACGATGCTCACCGAGCTGCAGCAAAACCGTCAGCACCTCGCGCGCCTGCTGGCGCTAGCGGTGGTCGGCGCGGTGCTGGTCGCACTGGCGATGAACTGGTGGCTGACGCGCCCGCTCGAAAGCCTCGAACGCTCGATCGAACGTCTGGGCGAGGGGCGCTTCGGCGATCCGGTGCGCGTCGGCGGCCCGGCCGACTTGCGGCGACTCGGGCGTCGCCTCGACGCGCTGCGGGCTCGCCTGGGCGAACTTGAGGCCGAGCGCGAGCAGACGCTGCGTCACGTCTCGCACGAGCTCAAGACGCCGCTGACCGCGCTGCGCGAAGGCATCGCGCTGCTCCAGGAGGGCGTCGTCGGGACGCTGGCCGGCGGTCAGCAGGAAGTCGTCGACATCCTGCAGCACCAGGTGATCACGCTGCAGCGCCAGATCGAGGGATTACTGCGACTCAACGCCGTTGCCCTCGAATCGCGCCGGCTGCATTACCAGCGCTGGTCGCTGCGCCAGTTGCTGAGCGACGTCGTCAGCGCGCGCGAATTGCAGATTCAGGCGCGCCAATTGCGCGTCGAGAGCGAAGCACCGGCAATCATGCGCGTTCTCGACGGCGAGAAGTTGCAGGTCGTTCTCGACAATCTGCTCTCCAACGCCATCGATTTCTCGCCCGACGGCGGGCTCATCCGGCTGCGCGCGACGCTCGCTGATCAAACGCTGACCATCACCTGCAGCGACCAGGGACCGGGAATCGCCGCCGAAGACGCCCAGCGCATCTTCGACCCCTTCGTGCAGGGCCGCCGCGCACCGCCGACGCCGCGCCAGGGCAGCGGCGTCGGCCTGTCGATCGTGCGCGAGCTGATGAGCGCGATGGGCGGCGAGGTGCGACTGGCGGCCGGCCCGGCAGGCGGCGCCAATTTCACGATCGAACTGCCGTGTGACGAACAGAACTGACTGGATCAAGCAATGAAGACGAATCAAGCACGCAGCCAAGTGTTGGCCGCGCTGGCCATCACCCTGCTCGCGGGCTGCGCGACGCGACCGGCGGTCAACGTCCCGGCGCCGCCGGCCGCAGTGGCCGACGTCGACGAGAAAATCGTCAAGGTCGACGAGTCGTCGATGTTGCCGCTGCTCGGCTATCTGCAGCTGCTCGCGCAGCTTTCGCCGCCGGAACTGGCGCGCGAACGCGCGGTGCTTCTTTACATCCCGCCGACGCCGTCGACGCAGCTGCGCCTGGCCATGCTGTTCGGGCAGACACGCGCGCCGGCCGACCTGCAACGCGCGCTGGCGCTGCTCGACAAGATACTCAGATCGAGCGAACCGGCGGCGGCCAGCATGCACCCGCTGGCGCGCTTGCTGACCAATCAATACCAGGAACGGCTGCGGCTGCAGGGGCAAGGCGAGCGACTACAGGCGCAAAGCGAGCGGCTGCAGGCACAGAATGAACGGCTGACGCTGCAACTGAGCGAAAGCCAGCGGCACAGCAGCGAACTGCAGGACAAGCTCGACGCGCTGGCCGACGTCGAACGCTCGCTGCCGGCGCGCCCAAGCGGCCGCGAGACAGCGCCCGGAGCTGCGCGATGAACACGACAATCGATCCGGCCGCCAGGCCCGCCGCCGCGCACATCCTGATCATCGACGACGATCAGGACCTGCTGCGCCTGCTGACGCTGCGCCTGCAGGCCTGGGGCTTCAGGGTATCGACGGCAGCGTCTGCCGAGCAGGGCCTGGCGCGCATTGCCATCGAGGCGCCGCAACTGGTGCTCAGCGACATCCGCCTGCCGGGCAAGGATGGCCTGGCGCTGTTCGACGAAATCCGCGCCAGCCGCCCGTCACTGCCGGTGATCCTGCTGACCGCGCACGGAACGATTCCCGACGCCGTCCAGGCGATGTCGCGCGGCGTCTACTGCTACCTCACCAAGCCCTTCGACAGCCAAGTGCTGCGCGAGAAGATCGAGCAGGCGCTGCAGCTTTCGCCGCTGCCTGCCGCCGGCGCGACGGGAACGATGGGCGCGTTGGGACTCGACGAATCCTGGCGCGAGGGAATCATTTTCCGCAGCAGCCGCATGGCCGAAGTGATCGAAGACGCGCGGGTGGTCGCCGCTTCGGACGCCAGCGTGCTGATTCGCGGCGAGAGCGGCACCGGCAAGGAGATCCTGGCGCGCGCGATCCACCGCGCCAGCCCGCGCGCCAAAGCGCCCTTCGTCGCCATCAACTGCGCGGCGATTCCCGAGCCGCTGCTCGAATCGGAACTGTTCGGCCACGTGCGCGGCGCCTTCACCGGTGCCGCCAGCGCGCATACGGGCCTGTTTCAGAGCGCCGACGGCGGCACGCTGTTGCTCGACGAAATCGGCGACATGCCGCTGGCGCTGCAGGTCAAGCTGCTGCGCGTGCTGCAGGAACGCGCCGTGCGCCCGGTCGGCGCGACGCGCGCCGAACCGGTCGATGTGCGGGTGCTTTCGGCGACGCACCGCGACCTCGACGCGACGATGGCGCAAGGGCTCTTTCGCGAGGATCTCTACTACCGCCTCGACGTCGTCACGCTGACGCTGCCGCGCCTCGACGAGCGACGCGAGGACATTGCGCTGCTGGCCACCCATTTCGTCCAGCAACTGGTCAAGAAATACGCCAAGGGAATCGTCGGCATCGCGCCCGAAGCGCTCGCGCTGCTCTCTTCCGCCGCCTGGCCGGGCAATGTTCGCCAGCTCTACAACGTCGTCGAACAATGCTGCGCGCTGACCACCGCGCCGCTGATCACGCTGACGCAGGTCCAGCGCGCACTGCGCGTGCCGACGCTCGACGCCTTGTCTTACGCCGAAGCCAAGCAGCGCTTCGAGCGCAACTATCTGGTGCAGCTGCTCAAGCTCACCGACGGCAGCGTCGCCGACGCCGCGCGAATCGCCGAACGCAACCGCACCGAATTCTATCGCCTGCTGCAAAAACACGAGCTCGCCCCCGAAATGTTCCGCAGCGCGACCGGCCAATGATCGGCGCCGCCAGCGGGCGACTTACAAATTCTTACAAATTGTCGATATCTGCGCCGAGTGCATATCGCATACACTTCATTTGCGACGTGTTCGCTGCATTCATTCAACAATCTTTACTGGAGTCCTAACCATGGCTGCGAAGAAAAAATCCAAGGGCAAGAAACCCGCCCCGAAGTAATCACCGACAGGCTCAGCCTGTTTCGTGAACGACAAAAAAGCAGGCGCAAGTCTGCTTTTTTGTCGTTCAGCCACTGATCATTGACCTCGCCTCGGCCCCTCTTCGATGTCCTGCGCCCAGCCAGAGGCCTTTCGGCCTCGCGACTTCTTCCGCTTCGTGATCGGCCCGGCGATCTTCGCCATGCTGGCGATGATCCTGCTCCAGGAGTTTTGCAGCGCGGCAACGACCTGGCTGGTGATCAAGATCGCTCGCGACATCACCGAGGAAACCGTCTCGGCCGGCCTGTTCGCCTGGATCATCGCGGCGCAGACGGTGTCGTATCTGGCCAGCGCGGTGAGCTGGATCTTTGCCGAGCGCGCCGGCTTTGGCGCCTACTCGCGCTACATGCTGCACTTCGCACGCCACAACCGCTTCTCGACCGCCTTGCTCGGCGATACCGGCGCACGCGAACAGAGCGAACCCTTCCTCACCAGCGAAACCTTCCACGTCTGCTTCGAGCTGATCTTCACGCTGCAGTTTCATCTGCGTCTGTTCTTCCAGCTGCTCTTCAACTGCCTGGTGCTCGGCGTCGAAATCGACGCCGGTCTGCCGCTCGCCTTCGCCGCCGCCTTCGTCGTTCTCGCCGTGCTGCAGTGGTTCCTGCGCCGGCCGCTGGCCGCCGCCTACCTGCACAACCAGCGCATGACCAACCGCATGACGGCGCGCACCTACAACGCCTGGGACAATATCTTTTCCGGCAACCGCTACAACTTCGGCCTGTGGCACCGCGATTTTCGCCAGCGCCTTGCCGCCGCGCTCGACGCGCAGGTTCGCGCGATCCTGCTGCGCGAAGGCTGGAGCGCCGTCAGCGGCCTGATCGCGCTGGTGCTGGTGCTATCGACGACAGCCTGGATCGCGGTCCAGGACGCCGGCAATACGACGCTGTTGATCGCGCTCGCCGCGACGCTGCCCAGGCAGATCGAGATGACGCTCGACATGCACCAGCTGACCGCCGGTTTTACCGACCTGCTGGCGGTATGGACGCGAATCAAGGGCGTCTGCGAGCACATCAGGCCGCTGCCCGACGCCGGTTTTGTCGCGCGCATCGGTTTCGGCCGCGTCGTGCTCAAGGAAGGCGATCAACAAAGAAGCTGCAGCTCGCTGGCCGACGCCATGCACCACGCGCTGGCCGCCCCTTGCGGACTGATCGCCGTGCGCGGCGGCAACGGCAGCGGCAAATCGACGCTGCTCGCGGCGCTCAAGGCGCAGCTGCACGGCCGCGCCTACTACTGGCCGACGCAGGACCGACTGGCCTTTGCGTTCAACAGCAGCAACGCAGAAGTCGCTGAAAACTCCGACGATGCCGATGAGATCGTCGCCGCCGAGGACGCGGTCGAGAAGAAAGGCTATTCGTCGGGCGAACGCCAACTGCAGGTGCTGCGCGAGATCGTCGCCAACACCGCCTACCCCGTCTATCTGCTCGACGAGTGGGACGCCAACCTCGACGCGGCCAATCGCGCGGCGGCGCTCGCGCTGGTCGAGGAACTCGCGCGGCGCGCGCGGGTCATTGAGATATCGCATCGCGATCGGAGTTGACCATGCTCACTGCGCAACGATTGGCCGTCACGCTGTCGACCGTCTTGCTGCTGCAGGGTTTTGCCGCGTTTGCCGCCGACCCGCAATGGCTGGTCACGGTCGACAAGCGCGGCAAGAGCTTCGTCGTCGATGCGACCATCGATTTTCCGGCGCCGCTGCGCACCGCCTGGGACGTGCTCACCGACTTCGACCACATGACGGCGATCCTGAACAACCTCTCAACGAGCAAAATCGTCAGTCGCACCGACAATACCCTGCAGGTACAACAGGAAGGCGTCGCCCGCTACGGAATTTTCTCCTACACGTTCACTTCCGAGCGCGAAATCCGCCTCGAGCCGATGCAACGCATCGTCGCGCGCCAGCTCTCGGGCAATGCCAAGAGCTTTGTCAGCGAGCTGCAGCTCTCGCCCAGCGACGATGGCACCGAGGTGCGCTATCACGCCGAAGTGGTGCCCAGCTCGGGGATCGCGCGAACCTTTGGCGGCCCCTTCATCAAGCACGAAACCGAAGAGCAATTCCGCGCCATGGGCGCCGAGATGGCGCGCCGCCAGGCGCCCTGAAACGCGCCTCGCGCCAATCAGACGACGTTCACGCCTCGCCCGAACCGCAGGCGGCGCGGCGCATGCGGTCGGCGACTGCGACCCATTCGGCGGTTGCCGGAATCGTTTCGACGACGATCAGGTCGATGTCGGCCTGGTCGAGTTCGCGCAGCGCGGCGTAGATTTCACGCGCGTATCCCTGCGCGTCGTCAGGCAAGCGGCGATACGCCTGCGCCGGTGCGCTTTGCGCACGGTAGGCGAGTACCCCGCAGCGCTGACCGCGCTGCTGCAGCTCGCCGACGAGCGACGACAGCTGTTCGCCGGATACCAGGCGCATCGGCGTGCGCGGCGCGTAATGGCCGTCGAGCGAACCGGAAACGCGCGGCACGCCACCCGCCATGACGCCCGGCAACTCGGGAATGACGCCGATCACGCTGGCGATCTGCTCGGGAGTCACGTGACCGGGACGCAACAGGCGCGGCAGCGCGTCGCCGCGCGACAGGTCGATGATCGTCGATTCGATGCCGACCGGGCAGCGGCCGCCGTCCAAAATCAATGCCACCGCGTCGCCGAGTTCTTCGCGAACGTGCGCGGCGTCGGTCGGACTGATCCGCCCGAAGCGGTTGGCCGACGGCGCCGCGACCCCACTCATGCCGTGGCGACCGCCGCCGGCCTGCGCGTAGGCGCGCAGCAGCTCGAGCGCAATCGGATGCGACGGCACGCGCAGGCCGACCGTCTCCTGGCCGCCGGTCACCGCGTAGGGAACCTGCGGCGCGCGTTTGAGGATCAGCGTCAGCGGCCCCGGCCAGAAAGCTTCAGCGAGGTCCCAGGCCGCTTGCGGAAGATCGATCGCCCAGCGCTCGAGGTAAGCCGCACCGGCGAGATGCACGATCAATGGGTGGTCGGCGGGACGTCCCTTGGCGGCGAAGATTTTGGCCACCGCCTCGGGGTTGGCGGCGTCGGCGCCCAGGCCATAGACCGTCTCGGTCGGAAAGGCGACGAGTTCGCCGGCCTGCAGCAGTTCGACCGCTCGCGCGTAATCCGGCACGCTCACGGCAGGTCGGGAAGCGTCTTCGCCAGCACCTTGGCGCACTGGTCGGCGCGGAACTCTCGCAGCTTGGCCGCCAGCTCATTATCGGAGAGCGCCAGCATGGCGACCGAGAACAGTGCCGCATTGATCGCGCCGGCTTCGCCGATGGCGAAGGTCGCGACCGGAATGCCGCCCGGCATCTGCACCATGGCGAGCAGCGAATCGAGCCCCTGCAGGTGTTTCGACGGCATCGGCACGGCCAGCACCGGCAGCTGGCTCTTGGCCGCCAGCACACCGGCGAGGTGCGCAGCGCCGCCGGCGGCGCCGATCAGCACCTTGATTCCGCGCTCTTGCGCGCTCGCCGCGTAGTCGAGCGCGGCGTCGGGCGTGCGGTGCGCCGACAGAACGCGCGCCTCGTAGGGAATCGCGAAGCGCTTGAGCGTCTCGGCGCAGGCGCGCAGTACCGGCCAGTCGCTGTCCGACCCCATGACGATACCTACCAGCGGATTTGTAACCATGATCATTCCTTTAAACCATAAAAGACAACTTAACCACGAAGGACATAGCGCGAAGCAAATCCCGGAGGGACCAAGAGCACGAAGAAAGACAAAAAGTTCAAGCGGATCGGACCTTTTGTCTTTTCCTGGTGTTCTTCGTGGTCAAAAATTTAGGCGCTGGCCGAACGCTCGGCGCTTTCCAGCGTATTGGCGAGCAGCATGGTGATGGTCATCGGGCCGACGCCGCCGGGAACCGGCGTGATATACGAAGCGACCTCCCTGGCCGATTCGAAATCGACGTCGCCGCAGAGTTTGCCGTCGGCCATGCGGTTGATGCCGACGTCGATGACCACCGCGCCGGGTTTGACCATGTCGCCGGTGATCATCTTCGGCCGGCCGATCGCCGCGACCAGAATGTCGGCGCGCAGACAGTGCGCCTTGAGATCCTTGGTCTGAGAGTGGCAGACGGTGACCGTCGCGCCGGCGTGCATCAGCAGCATCGCCATCGGCTTGCCGACGATGTTCGAGCGACCGACGACGACCGCTTCCTTGCCCTTGACGGAAATCCCCGCGCTTTCGAGGAACTTCATCGCGCCGTAGGGCGTGCACGGAATGAAACAGGGCTGGCCCTGCATCAGCGCGCCGACGTTCTCGGCGCGAAAGCCATCGACGTCCTTTTGCGCGGCGATCGCTTCGAGCACGGCGTCGGCGTCAAAATGTCTGGGCAGCGGCAACTGCACCAGGATGCCGTGGATTTTGGGGTCGGCGTTAAGCTCGGCGATCTTGTCGAAGACCACCTGCGGCGCGACGTCGGGCGCAAAGACGTACTTCTCGGAGTGGATACCGGCCTGCGCGCAGGCATTGACCTTGTTGCGCACATAGACCTGCGACGCCGCGTCTTCGCCGACCAGGATCACCGCCAGGCCAGGCCGCGTTCCCTGCGCAGCGAGTTGATCGGCGCGTTGTTTGAAACCGGCGCGCAGTTGCTGTCCGAGTGCGACGCCGTCGAGAAGTTGTGCTGTCATGTGAGGTCCAGAAGGTGGGTAAGGATAAATCGGCGCCGGAATCTGGCGCGTCACGCCGCCTGCGCGGCCTGTGCCGCTGCCGCGCGACCGGCGGCGAAGGCCTGGCGGTTAAGCTCGATGAGCGCCGGCTTCTTGGTCGCGAAACGCTTGAGGATGCATTGCTCGAGCACCTGCGCCGAGAACGGCAGATAGTCCGAAATGGCGCCGAGCATCACGCTGTTGCCTAGCCGGGCGTCGCCGAGTTCGCTGGCGATGGCCGACGCGTCGAACGAAAAGACGCGGGTTCCGGCAGCACGCACGGCGGCGACCGGGTCTTCCGGATAGTCGTAGAGCCCCAGATCGACGACGGGAGGAACGAGGCGTCCGCTATTGATCAGCGCCAGGCCGTCAGCGCGCAGCATGTGGCGCCAGCGCATGCCTTCGGCGGCTTCGAAACCGAGCAGCAGGTCGGCGGTCCCCGGCGTGATCTGCGGCGACAGCACCTTGGCGCCGAAACGCAGATGCGACGAGACGACGCCGCCGCGCTGCGCCATCCCGGCGACTTCGGTCTTTTTGACGTCGTGGCCGAAGGCGATCGCCGCCTCGGCGAGGATTTCGGTTGCCGTCATGACGCCCTGACCACCGGTGCCGACGACGAGGATGTTGGTAATTTCAGACATGAAACACTCCTAAAACAAGCTCACCACAGCGAGCACGGCGAACACGGCGAAAAGACAGAGGCTTAAAAGATTTACTTAATTCGCTTGAGGTTGATCCCAATAGGCCCTCAAAACCTGGTTTCGCGCCGTGCTCGCTGTATCGCCGTGGTTTGAACTGAAGTTGTTAATTCTTCTTTACCACATGAATCGGCATCGACAATTCGCCCACCGGGACGATGGCGTCGGGCGCGCAGGGTTGCAGGCAGAGGCCGCAACCGGTACACGCCGAACTCTCGATGCGAACGAAGTTGAGCTCAACCTCCTTGCCCGAATTCTTGATCACCTTCTCGCGCCGCGTCACGTGGATCGCCGGGCAACCGATATCGACGCAGTTGCCGCAGCCGGTGCACTTGTCGCTATCGACCATGAACGGCGATCGCGCCTTGAAGTCGTCGGTCAGCACGCAAGGCCGGTTGGTGATGATCACCGACGGCTCGGCGATCTTGGTTTCCTGGCGCAGCGTCTTGAACAGCGTCGGCAGTTCGTAGGGGTCGACGACATGCACGCGCTCATCGCGAACGCCGAGCGCGCGGACCAAGTTCGCGAAATCGACGCGCGGCGCGTCTTCGCCGTGGATGCCGTGGCCGTTGCCCGGATTGTTCTGGCCGCCGGTCATGCCGACGGCGCGGTTGTCGAGCAGCAACACGGTGACGTTGCCGCGGTTGTAGACGATGTTGAGCAGGCCCTGCATTCCCATGTGCATGAAGGTCGAGTCGCCGATCACGGCGACGATCTTCTTGTCCTTTTCGGAATCGGCACGGCCCTTGTCGAGGCCGTGCGCCATGCCCATCGACGCCCCCATCGAGATGCACGCGTCGAGTGCGTTCCACGGCTGGCCGAAACCGAGCGTGTAGCAGCCGATGTCGCCGGAGACGGTGACGTTGCGCAGCTGCGCCAGCGTGTAATAGACACCGAGGTGCGGACAGGCGACGCACATCGTCGGCGGCCGCGGAAAGACTTGCATCGGCGTCGCCACCGGGGCTTCGGCAACGGTTTCGCCGAGCAGCCGCGCGATCGCCGGCCCGAGCACAGCGGGCGAAAGTTCGCCACTACGCGGCAGGATGTCCTTGCCGAGCGCAGCGATACCCTGCGCCTTGATTTCGGTCTCGATCAGCGGCTCGACTTCCTCGACGACGACCAATTGGTCGCACTGATCAGCGAACTTGCGCACCAGCTCGAAAGGCACCGGATACGAAAAACCGAGCTTCAACACTGGCGCGTCGGGGAAGCGCTCGCGAACGTGCATATACGCCGGGCCCGAGGTGACAAAGCCGACGCGGCGGTCGGCGCCAGTTTCGAGCACATTGAACGGTGAAACCTCGGCCTCGCTGCGCAGGCGGCTTTCGCGCTCGAACATCAGCGGCAGACGGCGGCCAGCGGCGCCCGGAACCATCACCCAGCGACCGACGTCCTTGGTGAAGCCGGCGACCGGATGCATGCTGCGCTCGCCGACGGTGACCAGCGCCTTGACGTGGCAGATGCGCGTCGTCAGGCGCAGGATCACCGGCGTCTGGAAGCGCTCGGAGAGTTCGAAGGCGGCGAGCGTAAAGTCGTGCGCCTCCTGCGAATCGGACGGCTCGAGCACCGGCAGATGCGCGAAGCGGCCCCAGTAGCGCGAATCCTGCTCGTTCTGCGACGACGACAGGCCGACGTCGTCGGCCACCGCGATCACCAGGCCGCCGGCGACGCCGGTCAGCGTCATGGTCATCAAGGCGTCTGAGGCGACGTTCAGGCCGACGTGCTTCATCGCGCAGAAGGCGCGCGAGCCGGCCATCGCCGCGCCGAAAGCGACTTCCAGCGAGACCTTCTCGTTGACCGACCATTCGGCGTAGAGATCAGGGTAGGTCGAAATCTCCTCGAGCATTTCGGTCGCCGGCGTTCCCGGGTAGGCGGCGGCGACGCGCACGCCCGACTCCCAGACGGCACGGGACACCGCCTCGTTACCTGACATCAAGAGCCGGCTTTGCGCCGGCGCGGGCATGACTGCGGCCATCACATCTCTCCAAAGGGCTCGAATGACTTCGAAACGGCGGGAAATTCAGCGACGCAGTATACCCCAGCCGCTTGGCGCAGTCTCGGCTCAAAGGCCTGATCGGAGCGCCGACGGGTCCGGCGGCGAGGACGCTGGGCGGCTAGCCGGCGGGTTTGACGTGGCCCATCATGTCGGTGAAGACGATGTGGTCGCCGTCCATTGAAAAGCTGCCCGTCTCGTAGGTGCGGCGCAGGCGCAGCGCTTTGCCGCAAAAAGTGATGTCGACCGCGCCCTCGACACCCGCGCCGACTTCGATTTTCGCCGTGGCGGTCAAGGCCAGCTCCTGTTCGAGCGCGTCTCTCTCCGGCAGCAGTTTGGCCCACGCCTGCAGCGACTTTTGCCACGACGCCTTGGCGCGTTCGAGCATGCCGGCCTTGTCGCCATGCGTCGAAAGATGTTTGACCAGTTTTTCGAGATTGCTTTCTTCCTCGCGCTGCTTCTCGATGGTCTTCTGCAGCTGCTGGTATTTGGCGTCGAGCACCGGATTGACGCCGAGCAACAGGCGGGTCACGCCGCCCGTCGACGAGCCGAGGATCGGCACCTGGATCAGCATCATCGCGCGCGCCGAGCCGCCGGCCAGTCGTCCGCGCGGTGAGTTGAGACCGACGACGATTTGATTATTGGCCTGCAAGTCGCTCTGCAGGGCCGTGTCGTCGATGGCGATGGTCGTCCCGGCGAGGACCTGCGAGTTTTCGACGAAACGCGCCGACACCGCGCCGCCGGCCTCGACCTGCGCCTTGGCGATAATCCCGCCACCGATGCGGATGTCGCCGCCGGCCTTGAGCTCGGCGCCGTCGATCACACCGCCGACGATGATGTCGCCGGTCGCATGCACCTTCATTCCGGGCAGGACCTCGCCTTCGATGCTCACCGTGCCGTCAAAGGAAACATTGCCCGTCGCCAGGTTGACGTTGCGAAAATGCAAAATGGGCTCGACGTTAACGCCATTGCCGCAGCGAACGGGTTGCCCGCTGAACACCGCGCGCAGCAAATTGGCGTCGTCGTCGGCGACATAAGCGCCGACAAGATTTTCAGCGAACGGCAGATTTTTCCCGGGCACCGGCTCGACGGCCCCACCGCGGACGTTACGCCCGGCCGTTCCGGTCGTCGGCGGGATGCGCCGCATCAACGGCTGTTCGGCAGCGACCGACGGGATCTCGCCCAGATCGCGAAAATCGATCAAGCCCTTTTCGTCGACACGCGGCGAGCGGTCACGCGCATCGGTCACGAGCAGTTCGAAGCTCGCGTCGATGCCGTTTTCCGCAGGCTTTCCGCTGGCGATACAGGCGCGCTCGGCGCCCTGCGTCGCACTGGCGGCACAGACCGCGCTCACCGCCGCCTGATCGATACCGAAAATCACCCCGGCTGCGTCGAGCGCCGCGAACACCGCGTCGACTTCGAGCGCCTTGCCGCCACGCGCCGCAGTCACGTTGATCCAGGCCTGCATCGCGTCGGCGGCAATTTCGAGCGTAAAGCTCGCAGCGCGACACTCGCCGATCGTCAATTCGAGCTCAATCCCCGGCGAGTTATACGCTTCGACCAGCGTCGAGAGCGCCTCGTCAAACAGCTGGCACTGTCCGTAACCGGCACGCGACAACATCTCACGCAAGCCATCGAGATCAAGCAATGGCCGTTCTGAAGACTGGCGCAGAGACGCCAAAAGCTGGTTTTCGTTCGCAGAAAACACCAACCCCGGAAAATCGGTCATAAAAAATAGTCTTTCGCAATGCCACCCCGCGCCGCCACTTCGCCGCGCCCCTCCACACCAGCCGTCATTTTGAATGACCGTCTGCCGCAGCCATCGTTCGTCGCCGACCGCCAAATGTTCGGTCTGATCGGGAACCAAGCCTCTTTACGGCATTCTTACGCCATCATTGATCCTTTGGCTATGAATATTTAAATTGCTTTGCTTTTATTGCACGATACAGGATCATGTTTTACAATGTGACATAAACATCGTGATTGATGCACTGCGGTACTTTCCATCGCGACCGCGCATTACCCTTGTCGTTTTCGTCAAGCACCGATGAGCGACACTCCCCACCCGCAGGCTAGGAGACAAGTCATGGCAGTAGCACCCGAGAATAACGAAGCCCCAACAATTAACGACAGCGATCCGCAAGAGACACGCGAGTGGCAGGAGGCGCTGACCGGCGTCATCGGCCAGGAAGGCACCGACCGCGCGCATTTCCTGATCCAGCAGTTGATCGCCCAGGCGCGCGAGGAAGGGATCGACATCCCGTACAGCGCGACCACCGAATACGTCAACACCATCCCGGTCGATCGCCAGCCGATGTATCCCGGCGACGCGACGATCGAAATCAGGATCCGCAATTTCCTGCGCTGGAACGCCATGGCGATGGTCGTTCGCGCCAACCGCGACACCAACGTCGGCGGCCACATCGCGTCGTACGCCTCGTCGGCGGCGCTCTACGACGTCGGCTTCAACTGGTTCTGGCGCGGACAGAATGAACAGCACGGCGGCGACCTGGTGTTCTTCCAGGGGCACTCGATTCCCGGCGTCTATGCGCGCGCCCACCTGCTCGGCCGGCTGTCCGACGAGCAGATGAACAATTTCCGCCAGGAAGTCGACGGCAAGGGCCTGTCGTCCTACCCTCACCCCTGGCTGATGCCCGATTTCTGGCGCTTCCCGACCGTCTCGATGGGACTCGGCCCACTGCAGGCGATCTACCAGGCACGCTTCATGAAATACATGGACAGCCGCGGACTGATCGAAGCCAAGGACCGCAAGGTCTGGGCCTTCCTCGGCGACGGCGAGACCGACGAGGTCGAGTCGCTGGGCGCCATCGGCATGGCCGCGCGCGAGAAGCTCGACAACCTGATCTTCGTCATCAACTGCAATCTGCAGCGTCTCGACGGCCCGGTGCGCGGCAACGGCAAGATCATCCAGGAACTCGAAAGCACCTTCCGCGGCGCCGGCTGGAACGTCATCAAGCTGATCTGGGGCCGCCACTGGGACGTGCTGTTCGAGCGCGACAAGAAGGGAATCCTCAAGAAACGCATGATGGAAGTCGTCGACGGCGAATACCAGACGTTCAAGGCCAAGAACGGCGCCTACGTTCGCGAGCACTTCTTCAACACGCCCGAACTCGCCGAGCTCGTTGCCGACTGGACCGACGCCGACATCTGGAACCTCAACCGCGGCGGCCACGACATCTTCAAGATCTACTCGGCGTTCAAGGCGGCGGTCGAGCACCCGGGCCAACCGACGCTGATCCTGGCCAAGACGATCAAGGGCTACGGCATGGGCGAAGCCGGCGAAGGGATGAACATCTCGCACCAGCAGAAGAAGCTCGACGTCAACGCCATCAAGCGCTTCCGCGACCGCTTCAAGCTGCCGGTTGCCGACGACCAGCTCGAAGCCCTGCCTTTCCTCAAGTTCGAGGAAGGTTCGCCGGAGCTTGCCTACCTGCGCGAACGTCGCGCCGCACTCGGCGGCCTGCTGACCCGGCGCCGCTGCCAGGCCGCGCCGCTCGAAGTGCCGCCGCTCGCCGCCTTCGAGTCGCTGCTCAAGGCGTCCGGTGAAGGACGCGAGGTGTCGTCCACGATGGCGATCGTTCGCGTGCTCAACATCCTGCTCAAGGACAAGAAGATCGGCAAGCGCGTCGTCCCGATCGTCCCCGACGAATCGCGCACCTTCGGCATGGAAGGCTTGTTCCGCCAGATCGGCATCTGGAACCAGCAGGGTCAGAACTACGTCCCCGAGGACCAGGACCAGCTGATGTTCTACAAGGAGTCGAAGAACGGTCAGGTGCTGCAGGAAGGAATCAACGAAGCCGGCGCGATGAGCGACTGGATCGCTGCCGCAACCTCGTATTCGGTGCATGGCGAGCAGATGATCCCCTTCTACATCTGCTATTCGATGTTCGGCCTGCAACGCACCATGGACCTCTACTGGGCCGCCGGCGACCAGCGCGCGCGCGGCTTCATGATCGGCGGAACGGCCGGGCGAACGACGCTCAACGGCGAAGGCTTGCAGCACGAGGACGGCCATTCGCACATCCTCGCCGGGCTGATCCCCAACTGCATCAGCTACGACCCGACCTTCTCGTTCGAGGTCGCGGTGATCATGCAGGACGGCATGCGCCGCATGTTCGCCGAGCAGCAGGACGTCTATTACTACATCACGGTGATGAACGAGAACTACGAGCATCCGGCGATGCCCGACGACGAGAACACGGCGGCCGACATCATCAAGGGAATGTACCTGCTCAAGAAGGGTCAGGTCTCGGACGGCAAGCAGGCGGCACCGCGCGTCCAGCTGCTCGGCTCGGGAACGATCTTCCGCGAAGTGATCGCCGCCGCCGAGTTACTAAAAAGCGATTGGGGCGTCGACGCCGATCTCTGGGGCTGCCCGAGCTTCAACGAACTGGCGCGCGAAGGCAACGACCTCGCGCGCTGGAACCTGCTCAACCCGACCGACAAGCCGAAGCTCTCGCACGTCGAGCAGTGTCTCAACGACACGCGCGGACCGATCATCGCGGCGACCGACTACGTGCGGCAGTACGCCGAGCAGATCCGCCCGCTCATCAACCGGCGCTACGTGACGCTCGGCACCGACGGCTACGGCCGCTCGGACACGCGCGAGAAGCTGCGTCACTTCTTCGAGGTCGATCGACGCTGGATCGCCATTAGCGCGCTCAAGGCGCTCGCCGACGACGGCACGATCGCGCACAGCCAGGTCGCCGAGGCGATTGCCAAATACGGCATCGACGTCAATAAACCAAACCCGATGACGGTCTAAGGGAGCGTATCAATGAGTCAGCAAATTGAAGTCAAGGTCCCGGACATCGGCGATTATTCCGACATCCCGGTCATCGAAATCTGCGTTGCGGTCGGCGACACGGTCAAGGTCGACGACGCGCTGGTGACGCTCGAATCGGACAAGGCGACGATGGACGTTCCGTCGTCGGTCGCCGGTGTCGTTCGCGAAATCCGCGTCGCGCTGGGCGACCGGATCTCCGAAGGCCGCGTCGTCGCGATTATCGAAGCCGCGCAAGCCAGCGCCCCGGCAGAAACGGCCAAGCCGGCGGCACCCGCGCCTGCTGCTCCCGCGCCCGCCGCGGTGGCCCCGGCTCCGGCGGCACCCGCCGCGGTCGCTGCCCCTGCACCGGCGGCAATCGCTCCGCCGGCATCGACCGCCGGCCTCGCACTCGACGCGCCAACGCACGCCAGTCCGTCGGTTCGCCGCTTCGCGCGCGAACTGGGCGTCGATTTAACGAAGGTCGCAGCGACCGGCCCCAAGCAGCGCATCGTCAAGGAAGACGTCGCCGCCTTCATCAAAGGCGTGATGAAGGCCGGGCCTGCCGCAGCCGCGAGCGGCGCCGCGCTGGGTGGTGGGCTTGACCTGCTGCCGTGGCCGAAAGTCGATTTCGCCAAGTTCGGCGAAGTCGAGGTCAAGCCGCTGTCGCGAATCAAGAAGATCTCCGGCCAGAACCTCGCGCGCAACTGGGTGATGATCCCGGCGGTGACCTACCACGAGGACGCCGACATCACCGAGCTCGAAGCTTTCCGCGTCGCGCTCAACAAGGAAAACGCCAAGAGCGGACTCAAGATCACCATGCTCGCCTTCCTGATCAAGGCCTGCGAGCTGGCGCTCAAGAAATTCCCCGAGTTCAACGCTTCGCTCGACGGCGAGAATCTGATCCTCAAGAAGTACTTCCACATCGCTTTTGCCGCTGACACGCCCAACGGCCTGGTCGTCCCGGTGGTCAAGAACGTCGACCAGAAGTCGGTGAGCCAGATCGTCGTCGAATGCGGCGAACTCGCCAAGAAAGCGCGCGACGGCAAGCTCAGCCCGGCCGAGATGAGCGGTGCCTGCTTCACCATCTCGAGCGTCGGCGGAATCGGCGGCACCTCGTTCTCGCCGATCGTCAATGCGCCCGAAGTCGCGATTCTCGGCGTTTCCAAGTCGGTGATGAAACCGGTCTGGAACGGCTCCGAATTCGCTCCGCGCCTGATCCTGCCGCTCTCGCTGTCGGCCGACCACCGCGTCATCGACGGCGCCACGGCGACGCGCTTCAACGCTTTTGTCGCGCAGCTCTTGGCCGACCTGCGCCGCGCGCTGATTTGATCGGGAGAAAAAAATGACTCAGATCATCGAAGTAAAAGTCCCGGACATCGGCGACTTCAAGGACGTTCCGATCATCGAACTGTGCGTTGCCGTCGGCGATACGGTCCGCGCCGAGGACGCGCTGCTGACGCTCGAATCGGACAAGGCGACGATCGACATTCCGAGCCCGGCCGCCGGCGTCGTTCGCGAGTTCAAGGTCAAAGTCGGCGACAAGGTGTCGCAGGGCAGTCTGGTCGTCATTCTCGACGCGGCGGCCAGCGAAGCCAAGCCCGCTGCCGCCACATCAGCAGCTGCGCCCGCAGTCTCGTCCGCGCCTGCGGCCGCCGCACCGGCCCCGACCGCAGCGCCCGTTCCGGTCGCCGGACAGTTTGCCGGAAGCGCCGATCTCGAATGCGAAATGCTCGTCCTCGGCGCCGGCCCCGGCGGTTACTCGGCGGCGTTCCGCGCCGCCGACCTCGGCCTCAAGACGATCATCGTCGAGCGTTACGCGACGCTCGGCGGCGTTTGCCTCAACGTCGGCTGCATCCCGTCGAAAGCGCTGCTGCACGTCGCCGTCGTCGCCGACGAAGCGGCGCATATGGCCGAAGCCGGAGTGACCTTCGGCGCGCCGCAGATCGACATCGACAAGCTGCGCGCGCACAAGGCCAAGGTGGTCGGCAAGCTCACCACGGGACTCGCCGGGATGGCCAAGATGCGCAAGGTCGAGGTCGTTCGCGGGGTCGGCCAGTTCCTCGACGCCAATCACATCGAGGTCGAAGTCACCGACGGTGCGGCGCAAGAGAAGACCGGCGCCAAAAAGGTCATCCGCTTCCAAAAATGCATCATCGCCGCCGGCAGTTCGCCGGTGCATCTGCCGTTCATCCCGCAGGATGCGCGCATCGTCGACTCGACCGGCGCACTCGAACTGCGGACCGTCAATGGGCAGATTCCGAAGAAGATGCTGGTGATCGGCGGCGGCATCATCGGTCTCGAAATGGCGACCGTCTACTCGCTGCTCGGCACCCGCGTCGACGTCGTCGAGATGCTCGACGCGCTGATGCAAGGCCCCGACCGCGACGCGGTCAAGGTCTGGGAAAAGCAGAACCTGCACCGTTTCGACCAGGTCATGCTGAAGACCAGGACGGTCTCGGTCGACGCGCGCGACGACGGGCTCTACGTCAAGTTCGAAGGCGACCAGGCGCCGGCCGGCGAGGTCAAATACGACCTCATCCTGCAGGCCGCCGGCCGCTCGCCCAACGGCAAGAAGATCGGCGCCGAAAAGGCCGGCGTGGTCGTTTCCGAGCGCGGCTTCATCACCGTCGATCGGCATATGCGAACCAATGTGGCCAACATCTTCGCCATCGGCGACATCGTCGGCAACCCGATGCTCGCGCACAAGGGGGTGCATGAAGGGCACGTCGCCGCCGAAGTCGCCGCCGGCGAAGTGCAAGGCAACGGCGAACTGTCGCGCGTCGCCTTCGACGCGCACGTGATCCCCAGCGTCGCCTACACTCACCCGGAAGTCGCCTGGGTCGGCATTTGCGAAGACCAGGCCAAGCGCGAAGGACGCTCGATCGAAGTCGCCAAGTTCCCGTGGGCGGCGTCGGGACGCGCAATCGCCAACGGCGCCGAGTACGGCTTCACCAAGCTCATCTTCGACACGCACATGCACCGCGTGATCGGCGGCACCATCGTCGGCCCGAGCGCCGGCGACATGATCGGCGAAATCTGCCTGGCCATCGAAATGGGCTGCGACGCCGTCGACATCGGCAAGACCATCCACCCGCACCCGACGCTCGGCGAGACGATCGGCATGGCCGCCGAAGTCGCGCACGGCACCTGTACCGACATCCCGCCGGCGAGGAAGAAGTAAGCCGCAGCGCACGGCAGCACGCCAATGGCCACCGCGCAAGCGGTGGCCATTGGTCTTTCTGGCCCGCGCGATGATTTTTTCGGATCAGCGGCATTTACGGATACACCAGCGTGCAATCTGCTGCGAAAATAGCGGCGTGCAAAACGGTCGCCCGGATGCTTCACCCTATCGCGACACGCCAGGAGATTTCATTGTTGCCCACCGAAGATCAAAAGGCGCTTGACGCTTTAGTCGCCAAAGGTATCCGCCTTCCACCGCAGCCGCGGGTCCTGATCGAACTGCGCGAGGCCATCGACAGCGCCGATTACACCGTCGGGACCATCAGCCGCATCATCAATCAGGATCCGGGGCTGGTCGCCATGCTGTTCAAGATTTCTCGTTCGCCAGCCTTTTCGCGCGGGCGACAATTCAACAAACTTGGCGATGTGCTGCAAGTCATCGGGATCCAGCAGGCCTACAATCTGGTGCAGTCGATCGCGCTATCGACGGCGATTGGCGGCGAAACGCGAAATGCCTTCGCGCGGTTCTGGTCGCGCTCAGGCGAAGTGGCTGAGCTGTCATCGCTGATTGCCGAGGACCACGTCGGCGTCTGCAACGTTTTCCCGGACCAGGCCTATTTGGCCGGAATCTTCCACCAGTGCGGCGTTCCCGTGCTGATGATGCGCTTTCCCGATTACTGCAAGAAACTCCATCTTGACGACACGCAGAACTGGCCGGACCTAGCCGAGGAAGATGCGATCTTTAACGTCGACCACTGCAGCATCGGCTATCTGGTGGCGCGCCACTGGGGGCTGCCCGATTTTGTCTGCGCAGCGATTCGCTATCACGACGAGCTCCCGACCGAAGAGGCGGGTCAGGCGATATCGCTGGTCTGCATCGTGCAGTTGGCGATCCACTGCTACCTCTACAATAACCGGCAGGCCAATCCGCTGTGGGAAACGATCGGTGCTCGGGTACGCGACGAACTCGGAATCTCGGCGCACGAGCTGGGCGACTACCTGGACGATGTGCTGCGCCGCTTCCACCAGGCAGCGCTTTAGAACAGGCCAAAAAATCGCATCGCGCTGGCGCAAGACGAGATCGGCCGTCGCCAGTTTCCGATTTGCGCCGTTGTCCCTATCGCCTGGTGTAGATTGCGACCTGGCAAAAAATAGGGATTTCCGATGTCGAAGATCTTCGTCCACACGCTCGCCGCCGGGGGATGCGCGCTGGCGCTGCTGGCCGGCAGCCAAGTGGCCCGCGCCGAGAACGTCGCCGCCGGCGAAGCGCTCACGGGAAGTACCGACGTCTCCGGCGTCGGCAAGATCGGCCAGGTGCACGACAAGCTGCGGCGCACCGCCGCGCGCCATTCGCTGTATACCGAGATGGCCGACGTCTACGATGAATATTCCGCTTTCAAGACGCTCGCCACCAAGAACACCGGCCTATCGTGGTCGATCGACTTAAGCTACCTGCAACAATGGGGCCGCGCCGACGGCGGCAGCCCGGCGGGGCAGTGGCTGGCGACGCCGTCGGCCGACTGGACGCTGTTTCGCGACAGTGCCATCGGTACCGGTTCGTTCCAGCTCGACTATACGGCGGTTCGCTACGGCACCCGGCAGAGCGCCGCCGAGGTGCAGGGCAGGCTTGGACTGGGCACGCCGATCAACGACTATTCGAGCGCGCAGAACACCTTCAACCAGTTGACCTACACCCACGCCCTGCCGGGCAACCGACTGCTGGTGTCGGTCGGCCAGTATCCGTTCGCCAACTTCGACGCCAACCAGTACCTCGCCAACCAGCAGCAGAATTTCAACAACGACCTGCTCGCGCAGAACGGCAGTCAGACCTACGCCAGCGCGGGCCTTGGCGCCTACGTCCAGGTCAATGCGACGAGCACCGTCCATTTCGCCGCCGGCTTTCAAAGCGCCGACAACCTCGCTGCGACGACGCTGTCGGCCAAGAACTTCGGCGACGACGGCTATGCCTGGTTCGGCTATGCGCAATGGACGCCGGCGATCAAGGGCTTGGGCCCCGCGCAGTACTCGCTGACCTATTACGAGACGCCGAGCGTTCCGGCGCAATCGCCGAGCAGCCGCGGCTGGTCGGCGAACGCCGTACAGAACGTAAACGACCGCTGGGCGGTGTTCGGCCGCGCCAACCGGGCGTATGGCGACGTGACGCCAATCCGTGCTTCCTACGCGCTCGGGGTGGCGATCAACGATCCGCTCGGGCGCAGCCCGACCGATCAGATCGGCCTGGCGTTCGCCTACAGCGATGTCATGCCGACGGCGACGAACCCGGCGATGCTGCGCAACGAGAAGGTGGTCGAGACCTACTGGAACTGGACCTTCGCCAAGGGACTGTTGCTCACCCCCGGCGTGCAGTACCTGCGCGATCCGGCGCTGGCGCCGTCGAGAAACGACGCCTGGGTGATTTCCTTGCGCTCGACGCTGATGTTCTGAGCCTTCAGCCGCGCAGCCGTTTGACCATGTAATAGCCCTGCCCGCCATAGGTCTGCAAATTGGCGAGTTCGAGCGGATCGAGCTCATCGACGACCGCGTAACCGTGTTTCTTCCAGAACTCGCTTGACGCCTGAATCGAGACCAGCGACGAATGGGCCAACCCTTCGGCGCGCGCCTGCTCGCACGCCAAGCCGACCAGCGCCTGGCCGATCCGGCAACCCGTGGCACGCCGGGCAACCGCCAGGTCGTGCAGATAGAACGTTCCAGGTTCAGTCGCGACGTCGAAGGCGCCGCCGATCGGCGTGACCTTGCCGACGATCGAACGATAGGCGACCAGATAGGCGCAGACGCCTTGCTCATCTTCGGCAACCCACGCCGAATCCGGTGACGCGTCAAGACGCGAGCGGATCGACGACTCGTCTTCGATCACCGCCGGCAGGTAGCATTCGGCCTGGATGACGAGAACGGCAGGCACATCGTCCTGCGTCATCAGCCGCAATTTGCACTTTCGTTGCAGTTCGCTCTTCGCTCGCCTATTCACGATGGCTGAAGCGCTCCTTACGACAAACGACGAATACACTGCACGCGATAATTGCCGTCCTCGACCTCGACGCCGTGCGTATCGTGAGCGAACCCCGGGAACTCGCGGTCGAACGATTGCAGCGCCTTGAGGTAGCCGAGCAGCGGCGCGTCCGCGTCGCCGGCGTTTTCGCCCGGCATCAGCAGCGGAATTCCCGGCGGATAAGGAACGACGCCGGTCGCCACCGTGCGGCCGGCCATCTCGTCGAGCGTCAGCGATTCGACGTTGCCGCGAACCAGCTGCTCGTAGGCTTCGACCGGGCTGAAATCGGGATGCGGCAGAATCGAGAAGGCTTGCGCCATCGTCTCGCTGGTCTTGAACGCGCGCATCGCGGCGAACATCGAAGCGGCCAGATCCTTGAGGCCGAGCCCGCGGTAGCGCGCCGGATTGGCCGCCAGCAGCGCTGGCAGCACGTGCTCGAGCGGCGCATTGGCGTCGTAGTCGCGCTTGAAATCGAGCAGCGCGTTGACCAGCGTTCCCCACTTGCCCTTGGTGATGCCGATCGAGAACAGGAAGAGAATCGTGAAGTCGTTGGTCTTTTCGACGACGATGCCCTGCTGATCAAGGTACGCGGTCACCACGGCGGCGGGAATCCCGCTTTCCAGCAGGCCGCCCGAAACGGCGACGCCGGGCGTCACGATCGAGACCTTGATCGGATCGAGCAGGCAATAACCGTCTTCGATGTCGCCAAAACCGTGCCACAGCGCGTTGGGTTTGAGCACCCAGCACGCGGGGTCGGTGACCAGACGCTCTTCGTCCACCGCGAAGAAGGGGATGCGCTGGCCGGAAGATTGGTCATCGACGGTCTCCGGCTGCCAGGCGTCGAAGAACCAGTCTTTCTTTTGCGCAAACTCGCTGCACAGACGCGCCAGCATGCGCCGGAAAGCGACCGCTTCGCGAATCGCGTCGCCGGTCAGCGCCTCGCCGCCGGGACCGTCCATCATCGCCGCGCTGACGTCGTTGGAGGCGATGATGGCGTAGAGCGGCGAGGTCGACGCATGCATCATGTACGCTTCGTTGAAACGCTCGTGCGGAATCGGGTTGCGGCCATCGCGAACGTGGATGAACGACGCTTGCGAGAGCGCCGCCAGCAGCTTGTGCGTCGATTGCGTGGCGAACACCGTCGGCCGGCTCGCGTCGTGCTGCGCCGGGTCGCCGTGCATCGCGAAACGCTCGCGGTAGATCGGGTTGAAGCGCGCGTAGCCGTACCAGGCTTCGTCGAAGTGCAGCCGGTCGACGCTCTGGCCGAGCAAGGCTTCGACGCGGCTGACCTTGTAGCACAGGCCGTCGTAGGTCGAATTGGTGACGATGGCGTGCACCGGCGTCGGGTCGATGGCGCCGCGAACCAGCGGATTGTCGCTGATCCCCTTGCTGATCGCCGCGGGCGTCAGGTGCTCGGGACGAATCGGCCCGATGATTCCGTAACGGTTGCGCGACGGAATGAGATAGGTCGGGATCGCTCCCGACATCACCATCGAATGCTCGACCGATTTGTGGCAGTTGCGGTCGCACAGCGCGATCTGGTTGCGCGTCACGCTGGCCATCAGGATCACGCGGTTCGACGTCGACGAGCCGTTGGTGACGTGGTAGCTGCGGTGCGCGCCGAAAACGCGCGCGGCGTAGCGTTCGCTCTCGCCGATCGGTCCGGAGTGATCGAGCAGCGAGCCGAGCTCGCCGACAGAGATCGACAGATCAGAGCGGAACAGGCTCTCGCCGAAGAACTCGAAGAAGGCGCGGCCGACCGTGCTCTTGAGGAAGGCCGTCCCGCCCGTGTGCCCCGGCGTGTGCCACGAGTATTCATAGACTTTCGAGAAATTAGCCAGCGCCTTGAACATCGGCGGCAGCACCGTCGCGCGATAACGGTCGATCGCGGCGACGATTCGCCCGCCGATGAAGTCGGTCGTATCCTCCTGCATGAAGACGAAGTCGTCGGCCAGACGCATCGCCTCGACCGGAATGTCGGCGGCGCTGCTGCGGTCGGCGAGCAGGAAAACCGGCAGGCCGACGCTGCGCGCGCGGATCGCGTCGAGCACGCGCAGCGCACTGCGATGCTCGGGGTCGCCGCCGAGGTCCCAGCTGAGCAACAGGCACTGGATTCCCGGGTCGGCCTTGATCGTCAGCACCGCGTCGTCGGCGCTGATCGCCACGACGATGCGCACCAGACGCGCTTCGAGCTCCTGCAGCAGCTTGTCGGCGCTGTTGCCCGCCGCCGTCGCGTCGTCGATCCTGTCGTGAACCAACAAGGCTTTCATGCCGAGCCGGCGATGGAGTGGGACGGTTGGTGTGGCGGACATGCGCTGCTCCTCGTAAAGGGGTTGCCTGGCCATGGCGTCGCCACGACCGCTGGGAACCGTGGCGGCCGCGAGCAGCCGCCACGGAATTTTTATTGAGCCACTGCGGGGGCCGGGGTCTGCACCACCATCGGCGCCACCGGCTTCGGCGAACGGTGACGCAGGTTGAGCCCGTCGTGACGACCGACCGAAATCCAGAACATCACGGCCAGCGCAATCAGCGTGAGCGCCAGCGACGCATAGCGGACCCAAGCCGGCGAGACGCCGCCCGGATGAACGCCCTGCTCCTCGATCCTGCGCGTCGCGTTGATCGAGAGCTCGTAGAAGATGACCGTGGCGATCACGAAGATCAGCGACCAGCGCGTCAGCTGGCCGTCCGAGCCGACAATCGCCCACAGGCAGTAAATCGCCGCGATGATCCCGACGAAGGTGTAGGCGGTATATTCGCCGCTCGGGATTTTCTTGTACGCCAGGATCTTGATCGACACCGCCGAATAGATATACGGCAGCAGCGTCATGATCACGGCGATCGACGCGATCTTGCCGAACTGCTCGCTCGCCGTCGGCGACATGGTGGCCAGCACCTCGATCGACATGATCGCCGCGACGATGGCCAGGCCCGCCGACGGAACACCCTGGCTATTGACCCGCGCAAAGACGTTGGCGAACAGGCCGTCGTCGGCCGCCGCCTTGGCCGTCTGCCCGACCAGCAGAGTCCAGCCGGCAAGCGAACCGAGACAGCCGATCGCCGCGCACAGGCTGACGATGTCGGCCGCGCTGTTGCCCAGCGCGAGCCGCGCGGCGTCGGCGAACGGTGCGCCGGAGGCGATGAGATCCTTGTTCGGGATCATTCCCATGATCACCGTCGAACTCAGGACATAGCAGACTGCGGCGAGCACGACGCCGCCGACCGTGGCAATCGGCACGTTCCTGGCCGGATCCCTGACCACGCCGGCGGAAACCGAAGCGCTCTCGACGCCGATAAAGGCCCACAGCGTGTAGTTGAGCGTCACGCTCACCGCGTCGAAGCCGGTTTTTCCGGAAACGTTCCAGCCCGCCGAATAGATCTCGCCGCTGAACCAGAACCAGCCGAACAACGCCATGCCGACGATCGGAAACAACGCGAAGACGGTGGTGAATGACTGGATCTTGCCGACCAGGTTGGGACCGAGGATGTTGGCGTAGGTGAAGAACCAGATCACCGCGATCTGCGCCAGCGCCGAAGCCAGCGGGTTCTGCAGCAGCGGGAAGAAGTGGGTGAGATAGCCCATTCCGGCGACCGCCAGCCCGACGTTGCCGATCACGTTGGCCAGCCAGTAAACCAGATTGGCCTGATAGCCCATGTAGTTGCCGAACGCCTTGCGCGTGTAGGCATAGGGTCCGCCGGCCGCCGGATCGATCGCCGAGAGCTTGGCGAAGACCAGCGCCAGCGCCACCGCGCCGACCACCGTGATCAGCCAGCCGTAAAGCGCAATGCCGCCGGTCGTCGCGAGGTTGGCGGGCAGCATGAAAACGCCCGAGCCCATCATATTGCCGGCCACCATCAAGGTCGCGGGAACCAGCCCTATTTTTCCGTCAGAAGCCATCGACAACCCTTTCCGAAAGCGCAACGTCGCTGAGCGGAGGGTCGAGCACATGGCCTGCGCCACATTACCAACACTCCCGAAGTGGTTTCTGGATTATCGCAGCTAAAGGGACAGAGCGGAACCGTCGCAGCGCCCAGACGGGTTCTTGGTTCTCAGCAAAATCAGCCGCGCGACCGGCTATTCGACTTCAGCCGGCGGCCCGGATCTGGCTGAGCAGCCGGTCCCGACTGTGGCGCACATGCGCGCGCATGGTCTGTTCAGCACCGTCCGGGTCACGCGCATGGATGCGATCAATAATCTCGTGGTGCTCCTTGGCGGTGACCAGCGCAATGTTGTCGGGTTGGCGTACCCCATGCAGACGATACAGGCGTAACAGCGAATACAGGTCTTCACACAGCAAGCGCCTGATCCATTGGTTACGGCTGCCAATAGCGATCTGCAAGTGAAAATCGGCATCCAGCTGGCCCGAAAATATGAACAGCGACCCTTCGTTGATGAGCTTTTCGATGCGCGCTGCCGTCTCGCGCAGCTTGTGAATTTCATGCACCGTCATTTGTTCAGCGGCCTGCCGACACGCCATGCCTTCGAGGGCCTCGCGCATCACCAGCAGTTGCTCAAGGTCATCGAGCGAGAGCTGAACCACTCGCACGCCGGCGTGCGGCGTTCGTTCAAGCAAGCGACGCCCTTCCAGGGTCCGGATCGCTTCTCGCAAAGGACCTCGGCTGACCCCCAGCGTGTTGGCCAACTGCTGTTCCGGCAATCGGTCGCCCGGTTGCAATTCGCCGCGCATGATCAACGCTTCCAACTGTGCAACGGTATCGTCGATCATCACACGGGAAGACAGGATAGGTTTAGTGATCGTCATCGGGCGACTTTAGCATACGGTTGACGAAGTCGCATATTTGTCTACAATCTCAACAGGTCGTATACATAAGGACAAACCATGTCACCCTCTTCCTCCATCAATATTCTGGTGCCCGTTGGCGCACTGGGGCTCGGCGTCAAGGAAAGCGATGTCTTCGCGCGCGTCAGCGACGCCGACGCCATTGCCTGCGACGCCGGGTCAACCGACAGTGGCCCGGCTTACCTCGCGACGGGCAAAGCCAAGTATTCGCGCGATTCGATCAAACACGACCTGTCGATTCTCATGCGCGCCCAGGCCAAAGCCGGCATTCCTCTGCTCATCGGATCGTGCGGCACTTCGGGCGGCGATCAGGCACTCGAGTGGACACGCGACATCGCACTGGAAATCGCGCGGGAGCACGGCTTGCATCCCCGCATCGCGCTGCTCTATTCGGAACAGCCGCCCGAGCTCATGGCGAAAAAGGCCGAAGCAGGCCGGGTCACCCCCTTGGCGCCAATGACAGACAGCGACCCGGCCCTTTTCCGGGCATGCGATCACATCGTCGCGCTGATGGGGCCGGAGCCGTACATCGCGGCCCTGGAAGCCGGCGCCGACATCGTGCTCGGCGGACGGTCGACTGACTCCGCGGTGCTCGCCGCCGTGCCCTTGATGCGCGGCGCGGGCCTGGGCGTCGCCTGGCATGCGGGCAAAATCGCGGAATGTGGTTCTTTGTGTACCACGCACCCGCGCGAGGGCGGGGTGATGATCCACGTCGGCCGGGACGATTTTACGGTCGAACCCTTGGGCCCCGACAATCAATGCACGGTCGAGACCATTGCCGCCCACATGTTGTACGAGAACAGCGATCCCTTTCTGCTGCAGGAACCCGGCTGCACCCTGGATGTAACGCAAGCCATTTACGAAGCCGTCGATCAGCGCACCGTGCGCGTCACCGGTTCGAAGCTGGTGGCGCAGCCTTATACGATGAAGCTCGAAGGGGCAAGCGGATGTGGTTACCAGACGATCATGCTCGTCGGCATCCAGGATCGCGAGGTGCTCGCCAATCTCGATCGTTTCATGGCGCAGATGCATGACGTTCTGGTGACGCGGGTGCACGCCAACATGGGCGAGCGAGCCGGTGAGTTCGACATTTCCTTGCGCGCCTATGGATGGAATGCAGTGTGCGGCGAGAAACTCGATGCGCCAACGGCCGCGCCGCGCGAAGTGGGGCTGTTGCTCGTCGTCACGGCGGCGACGCAGGAAGTCGCCACGCAGATCGCAAAAACCTGCAATCCGTGGTTTTTCCATCTGCCGCTCAATCCCTGCCAGGAATTGCCAAGTTATGCCTTCCCGTTTTCCCCCGCGGAAGTGGAGCGAGGACAGGTGTATGAGTTCAAGCTGAACCACGTCGTCCATGTCGATGACCCGATGGAATTGGTTCGTACCGTGTATATCAACGCCAAGGAGAAAGCCGATGCCTAAGGTCAGCGAGGTTTGCCGGCACGTACGATCGAAGAATGCGGGACCGTTCTGGATCACGCTGGACTTGTGGTTCCCCGATCGCGCCGCTTTTGACCGCTACAGTTCGTCGCAGGCGTTTCAGCCCGCGGCGATCGGCGCGCTCTATGGTATTGATCCGACACAAATCAAGTGTTTTCCGGTTCCGGATTTGTGCGTCCTCAAGATCTCCTACCCACGCGTTCGAGCTCAGGGGGGGGTGATGGAGCGTGATATGCACGGCGGACAACAGTACGTGCGCCTGCTTGATGTGATGCTGTAGAAGCAGGCTCTAGGACGCACGGCTACCAGCAGGAGGGTGTGCCAAAACGGTTTGGCCGAGGGTAGCCGGCGTCTGGCGCGGATTTTCAATAGCGGTTTTTTACATCGGTTGCCCAGCCCTGATGGCAGAATTACTCCAAATCCAAATTGCGCACCTGCCACAATTTGGCATAGCCTGCTTGGTCGCATTTCTTGCCTCGATCCTTGGCGGGGTTTCCGGTTTCGGTACCGGCCTTATCCTGCCTGCGTTTCTGGCGCCACTGGTCGGCGTGGAAAACGTCATCCCGGTAATGGCCGTGGCGATGCTATTTACCAATGGCAGTCGTGTCCTTGTTTTTTGGCGGGATATTCACTGGACTCATGTCCGACGCATCCTCATCGTCGGCTTTCCCGCCTGCGTTGCCGGAGCCTATTGCTACACCTTGCTCAACGCCAACTGGGTCGCCGCGCTGCTTGGATTTTTCCTGCTCGCTTGCGTCCCTCTTCGCCGGATTTTGCGCAAATCCGTATTTCAATTCTCCACAAGCGTTGAGATCCTTGCCGGCGGTGGTTTTGGCTTTGTCAATGGCGGGATGTCGGGAACAGGAATCCTGCTCATCTCGATTCTGATGTCAGCAGGGCTGTCTGGCGAGATTCTCATTGCCACGGATGCGGTGACATCACTCATCATGGGCGCCACCAAGGTCGTCTTGTTTGGCGGATTTTCGGCCCTCACGCTCGAACTGGCTTGCGTTGGATTGCTGGTCGGTTTTTGCACCGCGCCAGGCGCCTTGGTCGCTCGTTGGCTGCTCAAATACGTGCCAGCGGGAATCCACGCCTGGATCATGGAGCTGATCGTGGTGATCGGGGCAATTTCCTTACTCAGACATAGCCTCTGGTGACCCTTCGGACGCCCTGGCTTCAGTGAGGCCGATTCGCGGCAACGAAATCGAAGGCGGCGCAACGACGGACCAGCAAACGCTTGATCCGCCTTGACCACAAGGGTCTGATTCTTTCTTCAAGGAACGAATCGAGAGCTTCTGGACCGGTGTTGAACTCACCATCCCAGACCTAAACGCCCTTTCTCAGGATGGCGCCGCTGCGCGCGTAGGTCTCAAAGCCGTCGAGCAGCGCGAAAGCGCCGTTGACCATCACCGCGGCGATGCCTTCGGGGTACTGGTTGGGGTCGATGAAGGTCCCCTTGTCGATCACCGTTGCCGGATCGAGAACGACGATGTCAGCGGCGTAACCGGTGCGCAGCAGACCGCGACCCGCGAGCCCCAGGACCTCGGCGGGCTTGCCGGTCATCTTGCGAATCGCCGCTTCCCAGCTCAGGCATTTCTCCTCGCGAACGTATTTGCCGAGCACGCGCGGAAAGGCGCCGAAGACGCGCGGATGCGGCTTGCCTCCGCCCATCAGGCCGTCGGTACAGACGTTCTGTTCGGGGCGGCAGAGGAATTTGACGACATGTTCTTCGCTGCCGTAAAAATCGACCATGCCGACCGCGTTTTCTTCCTCGAACAGCAGGTCGAAGGTCGCGTTGTACGGGTCCTTGCCGCGCATCTGGCCGAGCTCGGCGAGGTTCTTGCCTATCGTGTCGCGGTTCTTGTCGGTCTTGACGCTGGTGATGAAGATCTGGTCGATGCCGGCAAAATCGATGAAATTGTCCCAGCCGGCAATGCCGTTCTCGAAATCATCGATGATTCTCTGGCGCAGCTGCGGCGACGCCAGGCGTTCGAGCAGCTTCTCGGTGCCGCCGGCATGGACCCACGGCGGCAGGATCACGCCGAGCATGGTGCTGCCGGCGACATACGGATAGTGGTCGAACGAGACGCGAATTCCGCTCGCCTGCGCCGCTTCGAGCAGACCGAGCATTTCGTCGATCAGCCCCCAGTTCTTGCGGCCGCACACCTTCATGTGCGAGATATGCAGCGCGACGCCGGACTGCTGCGCGATGGCTATCAACTCGCGCGTCGAGGCGATGATGTCGTCGGCTTCGCTGCGCTGATGGACGACGAAAACCCCGCCGTACTGGTGCGTGACCTTGCACAATTCGATCAGCTCGTAAATGTCGCCGAAGGCGCAGGGGTTGTAGATCAACCCGGTCGATAGCCCGTAGGCGCCGGCCTGCAACTCGCGCTCGAGAATGCGGCACATCGCGGCGACCTGCCGGCGGCTGGCTTTCTTCCCTTCGAGTCCCATCGCCTCGATGCGCACGTTGCCGTGCGGCACCAGGCTCGCCAGGTTGGTCGCCGGGCGGTGCGCTGCGAGCAGCTTGAGATAGCCCTCGGTATCCTGGTACTTCCAGTCAATGGTGTCGGTGTCGCCGTCGAGTCCGGCGATGTTCTTGCGCCACGCCGCGATGTATTGCTCGGGCAAGGGCGCCATGGCGACGCCGTCCTGGCCGAGCAACTCGCTGGTGATCCCCTGGCGGATCTTGGCCGACAGCGCCGGAGCGACGATCGCCGCCAGGTCGGAATGCGTATGGGTATCGATGAAGCCGGGGCAGACGATCTTGCCGGTGGCGTCATAGACCTGCTCGCCAAAATCGGCGGTGAAGCTGCCGAAGCCCACGATCCGGCCGTGATCGACCCGCAGGTCGGCAACAAATCCGGGCGCGCCGGTGCCATCGACGATGGTGCCGTTTTTGAAAAGGGTCTTCATCTTTTTGCTTTCATCACTTGATTGGTTCGCTTGGCACTGAGCACGAGCGATTGGCAGGCGTTCGCCAGCGAACGCGACGCCCTGCCGGCGGATAGCGCACATGATGCCGCAATTACCGATCGGCTTCCAATGGCCAGGCGATCTTGCGCCTGCCCGACGCGGAAAAACCGACTCAATCGCCGGTAACGTTGAATTTCGCTGGCAGTTCAGGTTAAATGCTCACCCATCAGGTCGCCATTCCCCCGCAACAAACCGTTCTCGTCCCAACCGGGATGACCCGTGACCCCGTCGGGCACCTGCCCGGCCATCGAAAGAAAGAAAAAATGGAAGCTAAAGCAGACATTGCACTGATCGGACTGGCCGTGATGGGCCAGAACCTGATCCTCAACATGGACGATCACGGCTATACCGTCGTTGCCTACAACCGCAGCACCGACAAGGTCGACCACTTCCTCGCCAACGAGGCCAAGGGCACCAAGGTGCTCGGCGCGCATTCGATCGAAGAGATGGTCGGCCTGCTCAAGACGCCGCGCCGCGTGATGATGCTGGTCAAGGCCGGCAAGCCGGTCGACGACTTCATCGAACAACTGATCCCGCAGCTCGAAGCCGGCGACATCATCATCGACGGCGGCAACTCGCTGTTCGAGGACACCAACCGGCGCCAGAAGTACGTCGAAAGCAAGGGCTTGCTCTACATCGGCACCGGCGTCTCCGGCGGCGAGGAAGGCGCGCGGCGCGGCCCTTCGATGATGCCCGGCGGATCACCCGCTGCCTGGCCCTTCGTCAAGGACATCTTCCAGGCGGTCTCGGCCAAGGTCGACGGCGGCGTGCCGTGCTGCGACTGGGTCGGCCAGATGGGCGCCGGCCACTACGTCAAGATGGTGCATAACGGCATCGAATACGGCGACATGCAGCTCATCTGCGAAGCCTACAACATCATGAAGACCGGCCTCGGGATGAGCGCCGACGAGATGCACGACGTGTTCACCGAATGGAACAAGGGCGACCTCGACAGCTACCTGATCGAGATCTCGCGCGACATCCTGGGAACCAAGGACGACGACGGGTCGCCGCTGGTCGACAAGATCCTCGACACCGCCGGACAAAAAGGCACGGGCAAATGGACGGTGATCAACTCGCAGGACCTCGGCATCCCGATCACGCTGATGGCCGAAGCGGTCTATTCGCGCTGCGCCTCGGCCTTGAAGGACGAGCGCGTCAAGGCGGCGCGCAAGCTCAAGGGCCCGCGCCCGGCGCTCTCCGCGATCGCCGCCAACGCCGAAAAGAAGGCGGCGTTCATCGAAGACATCAAGAGCGCGCTCTACGCCTCGAAGATCGTCAGCTACGCGCAGGGCTACATGCTGATGCGCGCTGCCGCCAAGGAATACAAGTGGACGCTCAACTACGGCGGCATCGCGCTGATGTGGCGCGGCGGCTGCATCATCCGTTCGCAGTTCCTGTCGAACATCAAGGACGCCTACGACAAACAGCCGGAACTCCCCAACCTGATGCTCGACGACTTCTTCCGCGGCGAGATCAAGAAGGCGCAGAAGGGCTGGCGCAAGGTGGTCGCCACCGCCGCGCTGCGCGGCATCCCGGTACCGGCGTTCTCGACCGCGCTGTCGTTCTTCGACCAGTACCGCAGCGCCGTGCTGCCGGCCAACCTGCTGCAGGCGCAGCGCGACTACTTCGGCGCCCACACCTACGAGCGCATCGACCAACCGCGCGGCAAGTTCTTCCACACCAACTGGACCGGCAAGGGCGGCACCACCGCGTCGAGCGAATACACGGTCTGACCGTTTAGGCGGACAAGAAAAAGGGCGCGCAGAGTAATCTGCGCGCCCTTTTTTAACGCGTCATTTCCGCAAGCGTGCGATCCGCGATTTCGCCAGGTCGATCGTCGGGTTGGCGATGACTCCCGGGAAGCCGCCTTCGACGAAGACGCGGCGCATATCGTCGACCATCGTCGTTCCCATGCCGCGTAAGGAAACGACCGAATAGCCCCCCAGGTGCGGCGTGATGATCACGTTCTTGGTCTTGAGCAGCACGTGGTCGGCGCCGATCGGTTCGCCTTCGACGACGTCGCTGGCGTAACCGCCGAGCTTGCCCGATTCGAGCGCATCGATCAGTTCGCCTTGCTTGAAGATTTCGCCGCGACAGGTGTTGACGATGATCGCGCCGTCTTTCATTGCAGCGAGTTGCTTGGCGCCGAACATCCGCGACGTCTCATGGGTCAGCGGGCAATGCAGCGAAATGATCGCGCTTTGCGCGAGCAGTTCGTCGAAGCTCACCTTGGTCGCGTGGTTGGCGCGAATCACCGCGTCATCGACGTAGGGGTCGTAAGCGATGACCTTGGCCTGATAGCCCTGCGCCAGGATTCGCGCGACGGTCTTGCCGATCGCGCCGATGCCGACGATGCCGATCGTCGCGCCGTGAAAATCGACGCCGAGCGCGATCTTGGCCCTTTTCGCCCATTCCCCCGCCTTGACCATCTGCGCGCCTTCGACGATGCGCCGCGCCGACGCGTCCATCAAGCCCAGCGCCATCTGCGCGACCGACTCGCGCTCGATCTGCGGACCGACCTTGGACACCGCGATGCCGAGCTCGCTGCACGTTGCAAGATCGACGTTGTCGCAGCCGACGCCATGGCGTGCCAGCAATTGCAGCTTGGGCAAGCCCTGCAGCACTTCGCGCGTATACATCGGCGTCACGCTGGCGATGATGCCGTCACACGCTGACAGCTTTTCGTGGAATACCGCGGCGCTCGCGCCCTTGGGAATTTCGACGCGGATCAGGTCGGCGAATTCTTCCAGCGCTCTCAAGTGTTCCGGATAAGAGACGCCGAACGAGCTTGAATTGACGATGGCGATCAGAATTTTCTTGGCACTCATGTTTTCAGTCCTTTGCTGTCAAATGGTACGGTCTGCGGCATTAGCATTACATTTAAACCTAGAAAAAGCAGTTGACCACGGCGAACACAGCGGAAAAACAATTAAGGAGACATCTTTTATTCGTCACCCCGGCGGAGGCCGGGGTCCAGTTCGTTGCTTTTCCTGGATTCCCGCGTTCGCGGGAATGACATTTTTGCATTTAATCAGCACCTACTTAATTGCGATGGTTCTTGAATTCATCCTTTGGGTTGGCGAAAAAATACTGAAAACCTCAGGCATTTCGCTGTGTTCGCCGTGTCGCCGTGGTTAAAACTACGGCTTAGAATTACCTGACTTCTTCGGGAATTTCCCTGACCAGCCGCAATTCCTTGGCCACCGGCCGGTGTTTCAAGCTCTGCAAGGGCCGCAATCCCTGCCGCGCCAAGAGCGGTTCCTTGAGCGATTCGCGCACCGCGAAGTAACGCCCGGCGACTTCCTGGTAGATCTCGACATTGGCCGCAATCGGCTCGATCAGCGTGGCACCGTCCATGATTCGCCGCGAGCTTTCCAGCAACTCGTCGCCGTAGCCGTAGCGCGCCAGGCTGGCGGCGCCGATGATCCCCATTTCCGGGTTCTGCGTGATGCGGATCGGCAGGTTGAGCGCGTCGGCCATGATCTGCATCCACGGCAGGTTGGCGGTGCCGCCGCCGCCCAGGCGAAACTCCTTGATCTGCTTGTCGGGATCGAGCCGGTCCTTGACGAACAGGAAAGAAAAAGCGACGCCTTCGAGGAAAGATCGCGCCAGGTCGTCGCGCGTCGAGGCAATGCCCAGGCCGATCACCGTCCCGGTGCCGATGTTGCCGATGATCATGTCGCGCTCGCCGGTAAAATACGGGAAGGTCATGATGCCGTGCGAGCCCGGAACCGACAGCGAATTGCCGCGCAGATAATCGAGGTCGAGTCCGAGCACGTTGAGCAGCAGATTGGTGGCGATCGTGCAGTTGTTGATCCCCGACCCGGTGAAGAAGGTTCCGGGCTTGAGCAGGCAACTCTGGATCGCGCCGCCCTCGAGATCGTCGATCGGCGCGGCGGTCGGCACGCGGAACATTCCCGAGGTGCCGAAATTGCCGACCGCGATTTTGGGTTCGAAGCCAGTCAATGCCGCGGCCAGCGCGGCGCCGTCGTAAAGCCCCGGCGAGATGGTCGTTCCCGGCTTCAAGCCGAAAGCCGAACAGATCGAGTCCTTGAGCGCGATCTTGTCGGCAAAGCCGTCGACGACGCGCGGAAACTGGTCGACCGAAAATCCCGCGGCTTCGACGATCTGTCGGTCCCAGTTGCCTTCGATGTCGAGGCAGCCCATCGAATTGGCGGTGCTGTAATCGGTGGCGTACTCGCCGGTCAGCTCGTGCAGGATGAAAGCCTTCGAATCGAGCACGTAAGCGGTTCGGCGCGCAATTTCGGGGCTCTTGGTCGCGATGTAATGCAGGCGATTGATCGGGTACTGGAAGATCGGCGGGCAGCCGGTCGCCAGATACATGCGGTCGACGTCGCCGATCGCTTCGAGGAATTTGGGGTGATGCGATTGCGAGGTGGTATCGAGAAAGGTCGAGATCTTGGTCAGCGGCCGGTGATCCTGGTCGGCGAGCAGCAGGCCGAACATGTACGAGGTCAGCGCGAAGCACTCGACTTCGCTGCCGCGATCGCCAATCGCCAGTTCGCAGACCTCGAGCAATGCCGCCTTGAGCTTGAGTGGATCGTGCTCGGCACGCCCGGAAGCGTCGCCCTCGATTTTCATGTTGAGGCTCTTGACGTCGCCGGAAATCTGCCCCGAATCGTCGACCAGAGCGGCCTTGATGTTGGTCGTTCCCACATCAATTGAAAGAATCAAACCCATGACGTTACTCCACTAGAGGAAGATCAATCGGAAACCTGATTAGCCACTCAGCCTGTCATTCCGGGGCCGCGAAGCGGAACCCGGAATCCAGGGTTTTTCATCGTGCTTACTGGATTCCGGGTTCTGTCCTAACAGACAGCCCCGGAATGACAGATTTTTCAATTAGCTACTGACTGCCTGAACATTGTTGTCCATCTGGATCGGAAATGCGTTTCCCTATGTGTCTATTTATCCGCCGCCCAGCACCCGCAATAGCTCGCGCCCGTAGGCTTCGAGCTTCTTGGCGCCGACGCCGCTGATGTCCGAGAGGTCGTCGAGCGTCTCAGGCGCTTCCTGCGCCATTTCGGCGAGCGTCGCGTCGTTGAACACGACGTAGGCCGGCAGATTGTGTTCGCGCGCGACGAGGCCGCGCCATGACTTGAGCGCGGCGAAGCGCGCGAGGCCCGCTGCGTCGAGCGGCACTGGCGGCGGCTTGGCCTTGCCGCGCGAGGTCTTGGCCGCGGCCTTGCTGCGCTTGGCGCTGGGCTCGCGCAGCAGCAGCTGAACTTCGCCGCGCAACACCTCGCGCGCGCTCGCCGTCAGTTCGAGCGTGTTGTACTCGCCTTCGGTCTGCACAAAGCCAAGCGCGATCAGCTGGCGCAACACGACGCGCCACTGCGCGTCGCCGATGTCGACGCCGATGCCGAAGGTCGACAAGCTCGCGTGCCCGTTCTGCGTCACCTTTTCGGTCATCTTGCCGCGCAGCACGTCGATCAGGTGCACCGCGCCGAAGCGCTGGCCACCGTTCTGGTGGAAGCGGTAGATGCAAGACAGCGCCTTGCGCGCAGCCTCGGTCGCATCCCAGGTGGCGGGCGGATTGAGGCAGTTGTCGCAAGCGTGCTGATGGGGCGCGCAAGGCGAGCTCGCCTCGCCGAAGTAGGCGAGCAGGCGAACGCGCCGGCAGTCGTGCGCCTCGGCGAGAGAGAGCAGCGCGTCGAGCTTGCCGCGCTGGCCGCGCTTGAATTCCTCGGCGGCCGGACTCTCGTCGATCATCCGCCGCTGGTTGACGACATCAGCCAGGCCGTAAGCCATCCAGGCGTCGGCCGGCAGCCCGTCGCGCCCGGCGCGGCCGGTTTCCTGGTAGTAGCTCTCGATGTTCTTGGGCAGATCCATGTGCGCGACGAAGCGCACGTCGGGCTTGTCGATTCCCATGCCGAAGGCGATGGTGGCGACCATCACCACGCCCTCGTCGCGCAGGAAGCGGTCCTGGTGGCGCCGGCGCAGCGCGGCGTCGAGCCCGGCGTGATAGGGCAGCGCGTTGACCCCCTCGGTGCACAGCCAGGCTGCGGTGTCGTCGACCTTCTTGCGCGACTGGCAATAGACGATTCCGGCGTCGCCGTCGTGCTCGTCGTGGATGAAGCGCAGCAACTGGCGGCGCGCGTCGTCCTTCTCGACCACCGCGTAGCGGATGTTGGGCCGGTCGAAGCTGCTGATGAAGACGCGCGCATCAGAGAGTGCGAGGCGCTCGATGATGTCGGCGCGCGTCAGATCGTCGGCGGTCGCCGTCAGCGCGATTCGCGGCACCTGCGGATAGCGCTCGTGCAGCACGTTGAGCGAAAGATAATCCTCGCGAAAATCGTGGCCCCACTGGCTCACGCAATGCGCCTCGTCGATCGCGAACAGGCTCAAGAGGCCGCGCTCATTGAGCGAATCGAGCTGCGCCAGCATGCGCGGCGTGGACAGGCGCTCGGGTGCGACGTAGAGCAACACCAGGCGGCCGCTCATCATCTCGCGCTCTATCGTTTGCGTTTCGTCAAACGACAGCGTCGAGTTGAGGAAAGCGGCGTGCACGCCGGCTTCTTCGAGCGCGCCGACCTGGTCGTGCATCAGCGCGATCAGCGGACTCACCACCAGCGCGACGCCACGCCCGGCGCGATGGCGGGCGATCGCCGGCACCTGGTAACAGAGGCTCTTGCCGCCGCCGGTCGGCATCAACACCAGCGCGTCGCCGCCGCCGATCAGGTGGTCGACGATCTCGCCCTGCGCGTCGCGAAATGCACCGTAGCCGAAAACGTCGTGCAGGATCGTGGCGGCAGAATCTGACGCTGAAGGAATTGAAGCTGAAGGGGTCACTGGACGAGTCGACGACAAAGCCGTGATGGTACCCGATTGCACGCGCCAAGGCTCGTCCGGCGCAGCAGTTTGCTGTCGATCAGCCGTTTCGCCGGCCGGCGGCTTTACCCGGTTTTACGGCGACCCTAACCGCACTTAACGCCTGCCCGGCCGACAATGGCGTCAGCGTAACGACCCGCCATCCTGCCCGGTCGACCCTCAGGAGAAAGCATGAAAGCAAGCAAAACACTCTGGCTCAAACGCATCGTGATCGGCGCCGCGGTCGCCGCGCTGCCGCAAGTCCTCTTGGCGCGCGCACCCGATGACGTCCCGCCCCCCTGCCCGCCCGACTTCGTCGAACACGGCGCCGCACCCGGAATGACTCAAGGCCTGCCTGTGCTGCACGGCGTTGAGCTCAGCGAAGCCCAGGAGGACGCGGTTTTCGAGCTCGTGCACGCGAAAATCCCTGCACAGCGAACGCTCGAAAGGAAAGCCGCCAAGGCGCTCGACGAACTGCATCGCTTGGGCACCAGCGAGCGCTTCGATACCAGGCAAGCGCGCGCGCTCGCCGAGACCTATTCCCAGGCGCAAGCGCAGCTTAGCTTCAACCAGGCCGAACTCGACAGCAAGCTGCGCGCCTTGCTGACGCCCGAGCAGCGCCAGCAGCTCGACGCGCCGCGCCACGAGCGGCCCGGTCCTCGCCCGGCCAGGCCTTGAGCGCGACGGCCAGCCCGCCAAGCATGAGCATCGAAGGCCGGGAGCTGATCGACCGCGCACGCACGCTGTCCTTGCCCGTCGAGTGGATTGCCTGCGCGGCAGAGAAGCGCGGCATGAGCCGATTCATCTTTGCTGACGCCAGGATCGACAAGCAGCTGATACCATCGGGCCATCTGCCGCCACCGGAAAGCCCATGAAACGCACTTCGACCCTGTTTTTTCTGCTGCTTCTGCTCAGCGCCTGCGCGCCATTTGGCGGGCGCGGCGGTCCGTCGGGCGACGCCGTCGGCCCGCCAATCATCTCGGTCACCGACCAACAGCAAGCGCTGCTGCGCGAAACGGCCGCCGAACTCAAACTGACGCCGCGCCAACTGGTGCTCTGGGAACGCTATCAGCAATGGGTCGGCGCGCTGCTGGCCGACCAGTTGCGCAGCGAACCGCCGCCTAACCGCCGGCTCAGCGCCCCGCAGCAGATCGACTCGCGCGTCGCGACGGTGCGCAACCGGTTGGCCGCGATCGAGGAAGTGCAGCAGGCCGCGACTGCCGTCTACGAATCACTCGATGCCGAGCAGAAGAAGATTGCCGACCAGAGTCTGCCAGCAACCGTACCGCCGCTCTATTCCGGACTGATTTCCTGCTTCACGGCGCCGCCCACGCGCGACCAGCCGGGCGGTGGACCGGGCGGCTCGCCGCCGCGCCGCTAACGCCAATCGAGCGCGTCAAAGGACCGCCGACCCCCCGTTGCGTTCAATGCCCGTCGTCCGCCGGCCGCCGCTCAGCGCGGCGCTCGTCCTTGCGCTGCGGCCGGTCCGGATGGTCGGCGCGAGAACTCGGATACCGCTCAGACGAAGTGCGAACATCGCCTTCACCGCGCGGCGCATTGCCGCGCTGCTGCTGGTGGGCTGGTGCGGGTTCTGGCGGGCGTCGAACGTCGCGCTCAGGCGCCGGCGCCGGCCGCGGTCCTGAGCGCGGAGCCGGCATCGGTGCCGGCCGCGGTCGCGCATCGGGCGCCCAGCGCCCGCCCTGCGCTCGCCAATGGTCACCGTCACGCTCCCAGCGATGCGGCATCCAGTAATACCCGGGGCGAGGGCTTTCCCAGCGACCGGGAACCCAGACGTAGCGAGCGCCACCCCAGTTCCAGTAACCATCGACCCAGAGATAGTCAGCGGCCGGCGGATAACCGGGATACTCAAGCAGCGCCGGCGGCGGTGCGACGCCAGCTGCGGCGCCATAGTAGCTGTCGTAAGGCGCCACCGCGCATGCGCTCAGCAGCAGGGACACGGCAACAAAGCCGGCAACTCGCGATACATTTCTCACCGAAGCATCCTTCCCAAGCAGTCGACAACAACGCGTCTTGAGTTCGCGCGCCGGAGGTTAAGCCCCCTGTCGATACCAGTAACGGATGCCTGGCCGCGTCAGATGACGGCCGGCACGAAAGATTACAAAACCTTTCAAATCGTCGAGGTCAATCGCCGCTCCCCGGCAGCCGCAGGACCGAAAGCATGCGAAGGCGATGGCCATTGCTCAGCGCCCAATCGTCGCCTGATTTGCCAGCGGGGTACATCTGCCGTGCGCCCGTGTCGTCGAGCGGGACGAGAATTTCCCGCATCATGGCGCGAGAAAAATCGCTTCGCTAGCCCGTTGCGTGAGCCGCTATACGGCCATTGCCAGCTTGTTTATCGTTAGCAATTCACGCTGACGCGAAGCGGACTCAGGCTCACTTCGCGTCGAGCACCCGCCTCAGTTGCTCGTCGTCAAGCGAGTCTTCCCATTTGGCAACGACGATGGTCGCCACCGCGTTACCGATCATATTGGTCGGCACCAGGCCTTCGGCGAGCAGGCGGTGAATACCCAGAATCAGTGCGACGCTGGTGACCGGAATCGACCCAACGGTTGACAAGGTCGCCGCGAGAACCACGAAGGCCGCGCCGGCAACCCCCGCAGCGCCCTTCGAGGTCAGCAGCAGAACACCGAGCAGGCCGATCTGCTGCATCAGATCGAGCGGGGTGTTGGTCGCCTGCGCCAGAAACACGGCGGCGAAGGCCAGGTAAAGACAGGTGCCGTCAAGGTTGAACGAGTACCCGGTGGGAATGACCAGCCCGACAACGCTCTTCTTGCATCCCAGTTGCTCGAGCTTGTCGAGCAGTCTGGGCAGCACGACCTCCGACGAAGTCGTCGCCAGACAGATCACCAGCTCTTCACGAAAATAGCGGATCAACTTGAAGATGCTGTAACCGGAAAACTTGGCGACGATCCCCAGAACAACGACCGAGAAGAAGATGCAAACGATGTAGAAATAGCCGACGAGCTTGCCGAGCGACATCAGCGATCCCGCGCCATACTTTCCGACGGTGAAGGCGATGGCTCCGAAAGCGCCTACGGGCGCCGCCCACATCACGATGTTGACCGCCCCGAACACCGTTTTTGAAGCCAGTTCGATGATGTGGATCAGCGGCTTGCCGGCATCGCCAAGAGCAACCATGGCAAAGCCGAACATCACGGAAATGAAGAGAACCTGAAGGATATGCCCCTCGGACAATGCCCCGACGACCGTGTTGGGAATGATGTTCATCAGGAACTGGGTCGTTCCCAGCTCTTTGGTCTGGGAAACGACGCTCTTGACCGACGATGCATCGATCGTCGCCATATCGACGTTCATCCCTGCGCCGGGTTGCCAATAATTGACCGCCACCAGCCCGATAACCAAGGCAATCGTCGTCATCACCTCGAAATAGACGAGCGTCTTGAGCGCCACGCGCCCAACCTTCGCCATGTCGCCCATGCCGGCGATTCCCAGGATGACGGTGAAGAAGATGAGCGGCGCGATGAGCATCTTGATCGCCTTGATGAAGGCCACGCCAAGCGGCTGCATGTCGGTGCCAAAGGCCGGATACCAGTGGCCGACGGCGACACCGACGACCATCGCCAACAGCACGTAAAACCACAACTGCTTGTACCAACACTTTTTGCTCGCTATTGAAGTCTTCCGCTGCGGTAATTCAACCTGGACAATTTCTTGTGCAATCGAGTTGTCTGAAATCATTTTTTTCCCTTTTTCCCTGCCGTTAAGCAGCAATGTGACCGAAGTGAATACCGTGCTCAGGCCTCTTCGGGCCAGTACAGGCGCCGCGGGTTGTCGACCAGCAGACGCCGTTGATCGGCGGCATCCGGCGCGTAGAGCGGAACCAGGTCGATCAGGTCGCCGTCGTTGGGCATCACCTTGACGTTCGGGTGCGGCCAGTCGCTGCCCCACAGCACGCGGTCGGGCGCGGTCTCGATGAGTTTGCGGGCGAACGGCACGGCGTCGTGAAAAGGCGCGCCGGTCGCCGAAACGCGCTCGGGGCCGCTGATCTTGACGTAACACTGGCGATCGCGCGCCAGCAGGTCGGTGAGGATCTTGAACGGCTTCTGGTCGAGCCCGTCGCTGGCCTGGACGCGGCCCATATGGTCGATCAGGTAGGGAATCGGCAGGCTGTCGAGCAGCGGGTAGAACGACGGCAGGTCGATGGCGTCGAAATGCAGGTCGACGTGCCAGCCCAGCTTGGCAATGCGCTTGATCGTGCGGTCGAAAACGGCCATGTCGGGAAAGCCGCCCAGATGCTTGACGAAGTTGAAACGGCAGCCGCGGATTCCGCCCCGGTCGAGCGCCTGCAATTGCGCGTCGGAGACGCTATCGTCGACGTTGGCGATGCCGCGATAGTGACCGCCGCTTTGCGCGATGGCGTCGGTGACGACGCGGTTGTCGTTGCCGTAGAGGCTGGCGTTGACGATGACCGCGCGCTCGACGCCGATCCTGGCGTGCAGTTCGCGAAAATCGTCGAGGCCCGAATCGGGCGGCGTATAGCTGCGCTTGGGCGAATACGGATAACGCGCCGCCGGCCCGAAGATATGGGTGTGGGTGTCGCACGAACCTGGCGGCGCCTTGTATTTCGGTGTTTTCGTGTTGCGGTCGGGCGGCGGGATCATCGGGATGACCTTCTTGGCCGCCGCGTCGCCGTCGGCCGCGCGGCTGCCGGTGACCGCCGTCGCCAGCGCGGCGCCGACCAGGCCGGCCATCGTGTTGAGCGCATCTCTTCTTTTCATGACGCCTCCCTTATTATTTGTTTGAATCAAAGTTCGCCGGCGCTCTGCTCCGGCCAGTACAGGCGCATCGGGTTGTCGACCAGCAGCTTGTGCTGCAGGGCCGCGCTCGTCGCGATGTGCGGAATGAAATCGACGAGCAGTCCGTCGTCGGGCATGTGCTCCCTGAGGTTCGGGTGCGGCCAGTCGCTGCCCCACAGCACACGGTCGGGGAAGGTCTCGACCAGGCGCCGGGCGAAGGGTACGACGTCGCGATAGGCATCGCGTTCGCCGTCGAGCGCGCGCGGGCCCGAGAGCGAGAGGCGTTCGGGGCAGCTCACCTTGGACCAGACGTTGTCGTGCTCGCGCATCAGCTTGACGAAGAGCTCGAACTGCGGGCCGTCGACCGGTTTACCGACGTCGGGTCTTCCCATGTGGTCGACGACCACCGTCGTCGGCAGCGCGGTGAAGAAATCCCAGAGTTCAGGCAGGTCGACGGCCTCGAAATAAACGACGACGTGCCAGCCGAGCGGCGCGATGCGCCGCGCGATTTCGAGCAGCTCGTCCTTGGGCGTGAAGTCTACGAGGCGCTTGACGAAGTTGAAGCGCACGCCGCGCACGCCGGCCGCGTGCAGCGCCTGCAGGTCCTGATCGCTGATGCCGCGCCTGACTGTCGCGATGCCGCGCGCGCGGCCTTCCGAATGCTGCAAGGCATCGACCAGCGCGCGGTTGTCGGCGCCGTGGCAAGTCGCCTGGACGATCACGTTGCGCGCAAAGCCGAGATGGTCGCGCAAGGCGAAGAGCTGGTCCTTCGACGCGTCGCACGGCGTGTATTTGCGCTCGGGCGCGTAGGGAAACTGCGCGCCGGGGCCGAACACGTGACAGTGGGCATCGACGCTGCCCGGTGGCGGAATGAACTGCGGTTGCGAGGGCTTGGCGTACCAGTCGAGCCAGCCGGGAGTCTTGGAAAATTCCATTGTCGTATCCATCAGTCGATATACCTGAGTCCGGCCTTCTCGAGCGGCTCGCGCATCTTGTACATGTCGAGCCCGAGTTCGCCGGCGGCGAAGCGCGCGCGCTTGGCCGCTTCGTTGTCCTCACGCGATTGCGCCGCGTCGGCGGCCTGCTGCGCGATCGCCGCCGGAACGACGACGACGCCGTCGGCGTCGGCGACGATCACGTCGCCGGGATTGATGAGCGCGCCAGCGCAGACGATCGGGATATTGACTGAACCGAGCGTCGCCTTGATCGTTCCCTTGGCGCTGATCGCGCGGCTCCAGACCGGGAAGCCCATCGCCGTCAGATCCTTGACGTCGCGAACGCCGGCGTCGATGATCAGCCCGACCGCGCCGCGCGCGCGAAACGACGTCGCCAGCAGGTCGCCGAAAAAGCCGTCGCTGCATTCGGCGGTGAGCGCCGCGACGACGACGTCGCCGGGCCGGATCTGTTCGGCGACGACGTGCATCATCCAGTTGTCGCCCGGATGCAGCAGCACCGTCACCGCCGTTCCGCACAGCCGGGCACTCGGGTAGATCGGCCGCATATACGGCTGCAGCAGCCCGACGCGGCCCATCGCTTCGTGGATGGTGGCGACGCCGAAATGCGCGAGGTGATCGACAGCGGCCTTGTCGGCGCGAACGATGTTTCTTTTGACGATTCCGAGATGGTTCATGCTCATATCTGATTCCTCAAGAATTGCTTAACCGCAGCGGGCACGGCGAACACGGCGAGAGGCAAAATCTTCAATCGCTTTTCTCGACACACTCACCAGTGAAGCAAGAAGAAAACACCTCAAAACAGAGGTTCTCGCGGTGCCCGCCGTGTTCGCCGTGGTTCAATTTCACTCTTCACCTACCCCGGGCTTTCAAGGCCGCGTCGAGACGCGGATAGACGCGGCGCGCGTTGCCCTCATAGACCTTGTAGCGGTCGTCAGCAGAAAGATTCCCCGTGCCTTCGATGTAGCGCTTGGTATCGTCGTAGTAGTTCCCGGTCTCGGGGTCGATGCCGCGCACCGCGCCGATCATCTCGGAGGCGAACAGGATGTTGTCGACCGGGATCACTTTGGTCAGCAGGTCGATTCCGGGCTGGTGGTAGACGCAGGTATCGAAGAAGATGTTGTTGAGCAGATGGTCCTTGAGCAGCGGCTTTTTCAACTCCTGCGCGAGGCCGCGGAAGCGCCCCCAGTGATACGGCACGGCGCCGCCGCCGTGCGGGATCACGAATTTGAGCGTCGGAAAGTCAGTGAACAAGTCGGACGTCAAACACTGCATGAACGCCGTCGTGTCGGCGTTAAGATAGTGCGCGCCGGTGGTGTGGAAACACGCGTTGCAGCTCGTCGACACGTGGATCATCGCCGGGATCTGGTACTCGACCATCTTCTCGTAGAGCGGGTACCAGCTGCGGTCGGAGAGCGGCGGCGACGTCCAGTGGCCGCCCGACGGGTCGGGGTTGAGGTTGATGCCGACAAAACCGTACTCCTTGACGCACTTCTCAAGCTCCGGGATGCACGTCTTGGGAGCTACGCCCGGCGACTGCGGCAGCATCGCGGCGCCGATGAAATGATCGGGAAAGAGTTGCGCGACGCGGTGGCACAGCTCGTTGCAGATCGCCGCCCAGGTCGAACTCGTCTGAAAGTCGCCGATGTGATGCGCCATGAAGCTCGCGCGCGGCGAGAAGATGGTGAGGTCCGAGCCGCGTTCCTGCATCTTGGCGAGCTGGTTGGCGACGATCGTCTCGGCGAGCTCGTCGTCGGAGATCGCAAGGTCGCCAACCTTGGGCGCCAGAGAGGCGTCTTTGAGGCTCGCCACCTGCTTGTTGCGCCAGTCTTCGAGCGCTTTGGGCGCCGTCGTGTAGTGGCCGTGGATGTCGATGATCATGATGCGCAATGTCCTTTCCAGATTGAAGCGGGAATCATCACTTCGCCGCGCATGATCAGGCGCGCGGTGCGCAGCAACGCGGCGCGGATGACGTTCTGTGTGTCGTTGGGGTCGAGTTCAAGCTCGACCGAGAACTCGCCGGTCGGGTGTTCGACGGCAACGGTCTTGACGCGTCCCGCAGGCATCAGCGCGACGCCGGCGGCGATCGAACCGTCGAGCACGCAGGCGGTGGCGACGGTGACCGCGGCGAGAACGCCGATCGCGTCGTGGCAGACGTGCGGAATGAAGCAGCGCGTCGCGATGCTGCCGCCTGCACGCGGCGGCGCGATCAGGCACATCTTCGGGTAGTTTTTCTGGCTGACGTCGCCGAGTCCCATCAGCACGCCGGCCTTGAGGCGCAGCGTTTCGATTCGCGCCTTAAGCTCTTCGTCAGAGTTCATCGCGGCTACGCTCTCGTTGCCGCTGCGCCCGACGTCGGCGGCGCGAAAAAGAACCATCGGCATGCCGTTGTCGATGCACGTCACTGGCAATCCGTCGATCGTGTCGAGCACGCTACCGGTCGGCAGCAGGCTCGCCGCGACCGAACCGGCGGTATCGAGAAAGTTGATGGCGATCGGCGCCGACGTTCCGGGAACGCCGTCGATGCGCGACTCGCCCTGGTACTCGACCTGGCCGCCGGGCGTCTGGACGGTGATGTCGCACTGCATGTCGGTGTTGAGCGTCAGCACGCGCAGCGTCGTCGTCTCGCCGCTGGCCTTGACCATGCCGGTTTCGAGCGCGAAGGGGACGACGGCGGCGAGCATATTGCCGCAGTTGGCGGTGGTATCGACCGTATCCTTGTCGGGCTGCAACTGAGCGAAAAGGAAATCGAGGTCGACGCCGGGCCGGCTGCCGCGGCTCACGATGCCGACCTTGCTGGTCAGCGGATGCGCGCCGCCCAGCCCGTCGATCTGGCGTTTGTCGGGCGAGCCGATGACCGCCAGCAGCACGCGGTCGCGCGTCGCGCTGTCCGACGGCAGATCCTGCGCGCTGAAGAACGGTCCGCGCGATGTGCCGCCGCGCATGAAGAGAGTCTTGATCGGTGTTTGCATGGGCCGAACTCTACGCCCGCCACTTTTGGCCGAAAGGGGCACAAGCGACTAGCAGATAGCGCCAAATGAGATAGCTGCTGGTGTCGAATTCAGTAACGGCAACGCACGGTAGAATCGAGCCATGGATATCAAGCAGCTTGAATATTTTGTCCGTGTCGCCGAACTGGGCAGTTTCACGCGCGCCTCGATTGCGCTCAACGTCGCGCAGTCAGCGCTGAGTCGCCAGGTGCGTTTGCTTGAGGTTGAACTGCGGCAGACGCTGTTGCTGCGCAATGGACGAGGCGTAACCATGACCGATGCGGGCAAAGTGCTGGCGGGACACGCACGCGGCGTCTTGCACCAGATCGCGCGCGCCCGCGAAGAACTGGGCCGCGTTCGCGGCACCCTGGCCGGACGGGTCGCCTTGGGGCTTCCGCCGAGCCTGACCAAGGTCCTTACCGTACCGCTGATTCACGAGCTCAGAGCGTGCATGCCCGAAGCCTCGCTTTCAATCAGCGAAGGCCTGTCGTTAAACATGCAGGAAGCGCTGGCCAACGGACGGCTGGATATTGCACTGCTCTTCAACCCTATTCTGTCTGCGGACGTCAACGTTTTCCCGCTGCTGGAAGAGGAGCTATTCCTGGTGAGAAAAAAGGAAAAAAGCTTCATTTCCGGTCCGATTCCTCTGCGTGCGGTTGCCGACGAGCCATTGGTGATTCCGCCTCAGCCCAATTCCTTGCGCATGATCATCGAAGTCGAATTGGCGAATATTGGCAGCCATCCAAAAATCGCTCTGGAAATCGGCAGCATCTCAGCCATTCTGGACCTGGTGGCCGATGGCGCCGGCTGCGCCGTGCTGTCTAGGAATGCGGTCACCAACCTGGGAGCGTCGGACGCTTTCAGCCTGCAGCCGATCGTCAAGCCGCGCTTGCGCAGCAAGCTATTGCTGGCGGTCAGTTCGCTGCGTCCGGCCACGCTGACGCAGCAGGCGGTGCAGGATCTGATCATTCGAACGGCCGGACCGCTGCTGTTACGGCATAAAGCCTAGCTGTCGCTCGCCAGCTCACGGGTCGCGGCATGGTTGCGAACGAATTCGCCGATCAGGCGATCCTCGGTGGTCGTGTGCTGGATAAACCAGTCGACCAAAAACACGAACAATGGCGCGTAGGTCTTGGCCTGCATTCGTGACGAGAGCTGGTCGATGAGCTCGATGTGCAGCATGCGGTGCCGATCAGCGTCCGGGTAAGCGAACTTGATCATCATGTTTTCTTCACTCACGAAATGAAAAATGGCGTATTTGGCGAGTTCATTCAACAGTCTCTGGCGATAATTCGCATCGGCGCACGAAGCGAGCTCCGAACTGAGGCGATTGATCAGCGCCAAGAAATACCGGTGTTGCAGATCGATTTCTTCGACGCCGGAGTCGTATGCTGCGTTCCAGACAAGTTCTGACACCGCATTGCCTCCATCGGCCATTTGAGATGCACCGAGTCTACTCGATTGCGCAGCCCGGCGTCGTGATATTGGAAGGCGCTTGAACCGTATCTGCTGCGCTTGCCGGCGCGGCGCCACGCCAAACCTGAACTTGATTCTTGCCTGAATTCTTGGCCGAGTACATCGCCATGTCAGCGCATTGCGTCAGCGTCTCAACGCTCGTCGCATGTTGCGGATAGAGCGCCACGCCAATGCTGGCCGAAACGTTCGCCAGCCCCTGCGGCAGGTCGAACGGCTCGGCCAGACTGGCGACCATCTGCCGGGCAATCTGCAGCGCGTCCTCGGGCTGGGTGATGTCCGGCATGATCACGGCGAACTCGTCGCCGCCCATACGGGCCACGGTATCGCTGTCGCGTATCCGACTCTTGAGCCGTTGCGCCACTTGTTGCAGCAACGCATCGCCGGCGGCATGGCCAAGGCTGTCGTTCACATTCTTGAATGCATCGAGGTCGATCCACAATACTGCCGCGCCACCTTGCCGGCGCTTGGCGTGGCGCAAGGCCTGCCCGATCCGATCCTGGAACAGGTTGCGGTTGGGCAAATCGGTCAGCGCGTCGTGGTGGGCCTGCGTCCATAGCCGCTCATCCTGCTGGCTGCGTGCAGTCGCGCTGCTCAGCACCATGATGGCGCCGTCCATCGAGTGATCGGCATGACGCAGATTGATCCAGTGCGCCGAGCACCGCTGATCAGTAAGACCAGGGCGGAATTCGAGCCATTGCACGCCATCGCTTTGGCGATTGATCTTGAGGACGAATTCGACGTGCGCGCGGTCGTCGGGATGAACGAAATCGAGGACAAAAGCACCTTGCGCCTGCTCCGGGGTAAAGCCGGTCAACACGCAGCCATTGACATTGATGAAGCGGCAGCGATGAGCATCATCGAACTCCAGCACGCCGACCGGTACAGCCGCCAACAACACCTCAAGATGCCTGTCCTTGACTACCAGTTCGCCATTGGTCTGACGCAGAGAACGGGTGCGCTCGGCGACTTCGCTGAGCAGATCGTCGTTGTAATTGCGCAGTTGCTCTTCCGCTTGCCGTGCCGTCGAGACATCGACGGCGCTACCGCGGTAGCCGCAGAACTCACCTGCGGCGCTGCGCACGGGCAGACCGTTGAGTTGAATCCAGAGCAGTTCGCCGCCGCTATTTTGCATCGCGATCGCCACCTGCCGAAACGGCTGTCGTCGCCTCAGGGCCTGGTCGAGTTCGGCCAGTTGCGGTTGTGCGCCCTGGTGCAACAACGATCGCCAGCAGTGTCCAGGGGTCAATACGAATTGATTGGCCAGCCGACCGCTGGCCTCGAGCAGACGGCCCTGGCTGTCGGCTTCCCAAAGCAGGTCATTGGAAACGCTGGCGAAATCACGGTAGCGGGCCATCAGCCGATTGCGCGCTTCCACCGCCCCACCCAGCCACAGGCCCATCAGCGCGATGGCGATCATCACCAACTGATAGTGGAGCGCCTGGCCTTGCTTGTCAAAAAGCGCGATCAAGATGACCATCCCGCCATCGAGCAAGACGACCGCGATGACCGCACCGCGCAGGCTGTAACGCAGCGCCACGAAGGCCAATGGCAGCAACAACAATAGCGTAATCAGCGGGAAATTCTGGTTAACGTCCAACTGCCATGGGATGCAGAAGACCAGCAGCAGCGCTGACAGCACGATCAGAATCGTCGGCAGATCCGACGACTTCGCGCTTGCCGCGGATCTGCGCTGACTGAGCCAGAATCCGCGCTGCAGATAGTTCTTGAGGCGGGGAACCACGGCCAACAGCAGCAACGGCGCCAGCGTGATGATGCCGACAAAGTCACCGGTCAGCCATTTGACAAAGACGTCTGAACACGCTGTCGCGCTGACGAATCCGAGCTTGAGCAAACCGAACGTACCGGCCAGCGCCGACAAGGCGCTGACGCCCAGGCTGGCGACCAGGAACAGCGCGCTGTGCGCGGGACGCGAGAAGTCCCACGAATCGCGCATCCACCAACGCAACGGAAGGATCAGCGCAGCGTTGGCCAACAGCGACGCCAGCAGGTTGTAGATTCGCCATAAGGCATGGACAGACAGGATCTCGGGAATCGGCACCCCAGCGAGCTGCGTCAGCTGCATCAGCAGGAACGCAAGCTGAACCGCCAGCTCCAGCAGCAGCCCGCGCCAGCCGAGAACCAGCAGGCAGACAAAACGCAGCCCCGCCGGCAGGAACCACAGGCTGACGACATCCAGATTGTCAAGCAGGCGTGCGGAGTACCAGGTACTGATCCACAGCGTGACGTAAATCGCACCGAACAGCAGGAAGCGCTGCTGTCGATTCAAACACCGCAAGGCCGGCGCGAGTGCTTCAGATGAAGTGTTCAACAGGCCGCACCTTTTGCACCGGGAATTGACAGGAAAAGACCGAGCCACGAGTATCCCTGCGCGCAGCCTGTACGTCAATCTCATATGACAATCTGCTCACGCGTCAGCGTGGTATCGACGAGACGAATGACGCCCGGGCCGCTTGGCGCCGCGCCAGTCAAATCGTGCCTGTGAAAAGCCGTCACCCTCTCGTTGTGAACTTTACATTGTGAAATTTCTATTTGTGAAATTTCCAGGACTGTGCGTCTAGCATGGTTCTACGCAATCAGCGCGTTGCTGCACAGACCATCAACCGACAGGAGAGTCATCATGCAAAACCAATTCGAGCGTAGAGCAGGAACCGATCGTCGCGGCGCCAACCGGTCTCTGACGGCTTCTGGACAAGAGTGGCGCTGGTACGAAAATGCCCTCGGCACGCTGGCGGGCGGCTCCTATGACCCTTACGACCCGTACTGGGAACCGGTGAATGGCCAGGATGATGATTGATCATCAGCAATTTGCTCGGCAATCGCTTAAATGCCTGGAGGGCATCGCATGGACCAAAGAGTCGACCTGGCGGCATTGATCAGAATGCTCGAGAGCGTCGTGACCGACGGCGCCGTGGCCAACCGCAAATGGAACCAGTTTGAGCAGATCGAGTTCTTGCTCCGGCATCTCAAATCCGGGCAGGCCGACCCGGAGCTGATTGAAGCCTTGTCGGCGTTCAACGCTGAAATCGCTGCGCAAGGCAAGCTCAGGCAACGGTCGACCGATTCGGACCAGCAAGCGAGAACGGGGCTGACTGCTCGAGCCATGCGGTTGGCGGACTCCCTGTTCGCCGACCTGTCGTCAAGCCAGAAAGATCGCTTGAGCTGGCATATGGCCGTCCACGACGGATCACCGCGGCCCTTGGAGGGGCGTCAAAGCTGAAGCTGCCGGCCCTGATCAGCTAGCGGCGATTGGGGCCAGCGACGCCGGCGCGGCCCCCTGACGTCATGACTGACATCGAGCGCTGTCGTGGCCGAAGCCCCCGGGCCGGGCGTCAGCCCCGGACCACCTGCTGCCGCTGCTGTCCGAGGCCGCCGATTCCCAGTTCGACGACGTCGCCGACCTTGAGGAATTGCGGCGGCTTGCAGCCCAGGCCGACGCCCGGCGGCGTGCCGGTGATGATCAGGTCGCCCGGCTCCAGCGTCATCACCTTGCTGCAGTAGCTGACGATGACATCGCACGGGAAGATCATCTTCGACGTGTTGCCGGTCTGCCGACGAACGCCGTTCACGTCAAGCCACAGATCGAGTTGCTGCGGATCGGGCACCTCGTCGCGCGTCACCAGCCACGGGCCGACCGGACCGAAGGTATCGAAGCCCTTGCCCTTGCTCCACTGCCCGCCGCTGCGGTCGATCTGGTAGGCGCGTTCGGAAATATCGTTGGCCAGGCAGTAGCCGGCGACGTAGTCGAGCGCGTCCGCCGGCGACACGTTGCGCGCGCGGCGGCCGATCACGATGCCGAGCTCAACTTCCCAGTCGAGCTTGGTCGAATCCGGCGGCATCACCGTGTCGTCGTTCGGCCCGCAGACGCAACTTAGCCACTTGGTGAACATCGTCGGCTCGGTCGGGATCGGGTTGCCCGATTCGGCGGCATGGTCGCTGTAGTTGAGGCCGATCGCCACGTACTTGCCGATTCCGCCCCACGGCACGCCGAGCCGCGGGCTTCCCGCGACTTTCGGTAGCCGCTCGGGATCGATCGCGCGCAGCACGTCGAGCGCTTCGGGCGCCAGCGTTTTCGGGGTGAAGTCGGCGAGCAATCCGGAGAGGTCACGAAGATTCCCGGCAGCGTCGAGCAGCCCCGGTTTTTCCTGGCCCAGCGGGCCGTAACGCAAGAGTTTCACGAATTTTCCTTGTCGATTGAGGGAAGGCGAGGACGGCAGACGACCATCCCCGCGCCGCTGCAGATTATAGGGCGCCGCCAGCGAAATCGGCCGAATTCGACAAACGCAATGCGGCAGCGCAGGCGACACGCCGCGCCACCACCAAACAAACCCCCATGACATATGCTATTGTTCTTTGCATCGCAATACCGACCAACCGAACAGGTCAGAGCACGCCGCCGGCATGGCTCGCAGCGATCCGCGAGCCAGAGACTCTTGGCCGCCTTCAGCGGGACTGATGCCATGAACGTTTTTGTGCTGACGCCGGCCCATTCGCCCGAGCAAGCCTTGCTGCACGAGATTGCCAAGATCAGCAAAGACGACCCCCTGGTTGGCGCCAAGGTAGGCAGCGACGAGCTGACGCACCGTCTGTTGACCGTGATGAAGGACGGACGCGGCGTCCATCTCGAATCGCTGCTCTGCGCGCTCGGCGCCATCGCGGGCTACGCCTGTCAAGCCAGCGTTCGCGCCGATGCCGTCGCCAAAGGCCTGCCGGAGACCGCGCTGTTGACGACCAGGCAGTCCGGCGACGGCAAGACGTACTACTTCGGCGATCAGCTCAACTACTCGCTTGCCGACTCGCCCTGTTCGGTCTGGGCGATCGCCAGCGCAGCGATGCGGCACGCGCACAGCAGCCGGCGTCCCGATCTGATGGAGATATTCAAACACAGCGCGACGGCAGCCGGCAGCGCGGCGTTCGGCAAACCTCGCGTGCCGCCAGAGAACGCCGCCCACGATTCCCCGCTCAACTACGTGCGAACGCTTTGGCCGACGCTGCAACCGCTGATCGCCAAGTTTTGCCCCAATCCCGAGCATTGGCCGATACTCATCGGCCTTTCGATTCAACAGGCGATCAGCAGCAACGAGTCGGCGCTTGATCCCGATCTTGCCTTGCAGCTGGTGATGGAAGCCGCCATCCCGATGTCCAGTGTCGACCTCAAAATCCCATCGCTTAAGCGGATGGCCCGCCAGCGGCGCTACCGCCGCTTGCATCCGAGGTCAGCGGTTTATGCCAAACAAAGCGCTTGACCGAAACCGTTGGCGACATTGAGCGCCGCCAGGAAAACGCTGCCTTGGCCAACAAATCGCCAATCACACGGCCCCCTTTGCGCTGGCGTCCGCTAAAGTAGCAGGCTTGGCAGCGCAGCGCTTTCGCCCGGCGCGCTTTGAAATCATCGCCACAGCACAATTTACGGATGGATTCATGGAACAGAAATGTCGCATCGCCCTGCTCGGCGAATGCATGATCGAGCTGCGCGGCCAGATGTTTGGCGCGATGCAGCAATACTTCGGTGGCGACACGCTCAACACCGCCGTTTATCTGGCGCGCCTCGGGCGCGACAGCGGCATCGACGTCGCTTTTGCCACCGAGCTCGGCACCGACGCCTACAGCGACGCGATGATCGCGGCCTGGGACAAGGAACGCATCGATACCAGTCTGGTCTTGCGTGAAGCGGGCCGGATGCCCGGCCTGTATACGATCCAGGTCGACGAGAGCGGCGAGCGGACTTTCTATTACTGGCGCGATTCGAGCGCCGCCAAACACTATTTCGACGGCGCGAGCAGTCCGCTCGAAGAGCGCATCGACGCGCTCGACGCGCTCTACTACAGCGGCATCAGCCTGGCCGTGCTTTCGCCCGCAGGTCGCGAGCGCTTGTTGAGCTGCGCCGACCGTCTGCGCGCACGCGGCGGCCGGGTGATTTTCGACAACAACTACCGGGCGCGGCTGTGGCCGGGTGGCCATGCCGAAGCGCGGCTCTGGTACCAGCGCGCCTTCGCCGCGTGCGACATGGCGCTGATCACGCTCGACGACCACCAGTCCTTGCTCGAGATCGCCGATGCCGACGCAGCGATCGACCATGCGTATTCGCTGGCCGCCGCCGAAGTCGTCGTCAAGCGCGGCGGCGAGCCGACGCTGATCCGCGTCGCCGGCGAGCCACCGCTCGCGGTGCCGACGTTCAAGGTCAGCCGCGTCGTCGACACCACCGGCGCCGGCGACTCGTTCGCCGGCGGCTATCTGGCGGCGCGCTTGCAGGGTCTGCCGCCAGAAGCTTCGGCCAAGTGCGGCAACCGGCTTGCGGCTATCGTGATCCAGCACGCGGGGGCGATCATCCCGGCCGAGGCGATGCAGGTGTTCGTCTTCGTGTAGGGTTGATTCGCCACACCGACGCATTCGACATTGCGCACAGGTATCCGATCGGATACAATCCAATCCATGATCAGCTTTGAGCGCTCCGACGAATTCAACGCCTGGCTCAGCGGCCTGAAAGACAAACAGGGTCGTGCCCGAATCGTTCATCGAATCCGGTCTGCCGAGCACGGCAACTTCGGCGACTGTGCGCCGGTCGGCGAAGGTGTCCACGAAATGCGAGTGCACGTCGGCCCCGGCTACCGGGCCTACTTTACTCGGCATGCCGAGGTGGTTTATTTGCTTCTGCTGGGCGGCGACAAGTCCTCTCAGAAGCGTGACATCAAACGTGCTATCGAGATGGCGCGGACTTTGAACAAGGAGTGAACGATGGTCAAATTTTCGACCTTTGATGCGGCCGACTACCTCGATGATGAGCAAACCATCGCCGAATACATCACCGCCGCACTGGAAGATCCCAATCCCGATGTGTTTTTAACCGCCGTACGCGACGTGGCGCGCGCCCGCGGCATGGCACAGCTCGCCAAGGATGCCGGTCTTGGTCGGGAAAGCCTTTACAAGGCGCTTACCCCGGGAGCCAAGCCGCGCTACGACACCATGCTCAAGCTGCTCCACGCGCTGGGCGTCAAGCTTTCGGCGACTCCCGTCAGCCGATGAAGAAAATCGCCACCGGGCTGATCGGCTTCGGCATGGGCGGGCAGGTCTTTCACGGCCCGCTGCTCGCCGGCGACGGCGGTTTCGCGCTCAAGGCAGTGAGCGGCAGCCGCTTTGCCGAGTTTGCCGGTGCCTATCCCGCAACGGCGCAGGCGAGTTGCGAGCAAATCATTGCCGATAGCCAGATCGAACTGGTGGTGATCACCACGCCCAACGCGACGCACGGCGCGCTGGCGAGGAGCGCGCTGCAGGCCGGCAAGCACGTCGTCGTCGACAAACCGTTCTGCCTGTCGAGCCGCGAGGCGCAAGACCTGGTCAACCTCGCGCGCGAGCGCCGATTGATGCTCAGCGTTTTCCACAACCGGCGCAGGGACGGCGATTTTCTGACGGTCAAGCAACTGCTGCGCGACGTGACGCTGGGAACGATGGTCAGCCTGGAATCGAACTACGACCGCTACCGCGTTGCCATCCGCGACAGCTGGAAGGAAGATCAAACGACCGGCGGCGGTCTGCTGTGGGATATCGGCGCGCACCTCGTCGATCAGGCGGTCGAACTGTTCGGCGTCCCGCGCAGCTGGTCGGGCGATTTCCGGCGCACCCGGCCGGGCGCGCAAACGCCAGACGACTTCGAGATCCGCCTCGACTACTCGCCCGCGCTACGCGTCACGCTGCGCGCCGCGATGGTCCGCGCCTGGCCAGGTCCGCGCTTCGTCGTCCATGGCCTCAATGGCAGCTACGTCAAATTCGGCAAGGACCCGCAAGAAAAAGACCTGCAATCGGGCAAGGCGCTGAACGCTACCGACTGGGGCCGGGAAGATCCGGCGCGGTGGGGATCGCTGTTGCTGGCGCAGCCAGAAGGAATCGCTGAGCGCCGGCTGCCGACGCTGGCCGGCGCTTATCCTTCCTTTTACCGCGGTGTGGCCAAGGCCATCCGCGCCGGGACACCGCCGCCGGTCGATCCGGCAAGCGTGATCCCGACGATCAGGATTCTCGAAGACCTGGCGCAGCAGGCCGACGCGCGGCGCGACTGAACTGCCGCGCGCGACCCAGCTTCAGCGGGCGACGAGATCGACCGCGGCGGCGAGCGATGCTTCGAGGATGTCCATTCCCTCGTCGAGCACCGCATCGGGGATCGTCAGCGGCAGCATCAGGCGCAGCACATTGCCGTAGCTTCCGCAGCCGAGCACCAGCAGCCCGCGTTTGGCCGCCTCGGCCTTGAGCGCGTTCATGATCTCCGGCGCCGGTCGCTGCACATCGCCCGGCTGGCAAAATTCGACGGCGGTCATCGCGCCCAGACCGCGAACTTCGGCGATGCAATCGAAGCGCGAGGCCAACGCCAAGAATCTGGCGCGCGTCTTTTCGCCGATGGCCAAGGCCCGCGCGCACAGCTGTTCTTCGTCGATCACGTCGAGCACGGCGAGCGCGCTGGCGACCGCCATCGGGTGGCCGGCGTAGGTCGATCCCAGCGCACCGGGAACCGCGACGTCCATCACCGCCGCCTTGCCGATCACCGCCGACAGCGTCAGGCCGCCGCCCAAGCCCTTGGCCATGGTGATGATGTCGGGTTCGATACCGGCGTGTTCGATGGCGAACATCGTCCCGCAGCGCGCCGCGCCGGTCTGGATCTCGTCGACGATCAGCAGGATGCCGTGCTGGTCGCACAGCGCGCGCAGCCGCTTAAAGAACTCGGCCGGCGCCGGCAGGTAGCCGCCCTCGCCCTGCACCGGTTCGACCAGGATCGCCGCGACGCGCGCCGCCTCGATGTCGTTCTTGAAGATCAGCTCGATTCCGGCGATCGCGTCGTCGACGGAAATTCCGTGCAGCGCGTTGGGATACGGCGCGTGATAGACCTCGGCCGGGAACGGCCCGAAGCCGGTCTTGTACGGATTGACCTTGCCGGTGAGCGCCAGCGTGAACATCGTGCGGCCGTGGAAAGCGCCGTTGAAGGCGATGATTCCGCTGCGTCCGGTCGCTGCGCGAGCGATCTTGACCGCGTTCTCGACCGCTTCGGCGCCGCTGTTCATGAAGAAGCTCTTCTTCGGCGTCTTGCCCGGCGCCAGCGCGTTGAGGCGCTCGGCGAGCTCGACGTAGCCTTCATAGGCGACGACCTGGAAACAGGTGTGAGTGAACTTTTCCATCTGCGCTCGCGCCGCGGCCATCACGCGCGGATGGCAGTGGCCGGTGTTGACGACCGCGATTCCGGCGCAGAAATCGATCCAGCGCCGACCTTCGACGTCCCATATTTCGGAGTTCTCGGCGCGCTCGGCAAACACGCCGTGTGCCTGCGAAACCCCGCGCGGCAGCGCCGCAGCGCGCCGCGCCATCAGACCATCGTTGGTTTGAGATTGAAGGTCGGTCATTGAATTCATGTGCTGTTCTCCTGAGATCGTAAAGTTGCAATTGGGAAATTCGATTCAAACCACGGCGAACACGGCGGGCACAGCGAACCTTTCAATCGACGGAGCTCTCTGCACTGGCTGCGAGCCTGCACGCTATCGGTCTTCGCCGCGTTCGCTGTGCCCGCCGTGGTTAATTTTTTGTCAGCAAATCAAATACCGGCGACGCAGACGTATTTGAGTTCGAGGTAGTCGCTAAGGCCGTGGCGCGATCCTTCGCGGCCCAGGCCCGATGACTTGACGCCGCCGAAGGGCGCGATCTCGGTCGAAATCAAGCCGGTATTGACGCCGACCATGCCGTATTCGAGCGCTTCCGAAACGCGGAAGATTCGACCGACGTCGCGCGCGTAGAAGTACGAGGCGAGACCGAACTCGGTGTCGTTGGCCATAGCGATCGCCTCGGCCTCGTCCTTGAAGCGGAAGAGCGGCGCCACCGGCCCGAAAATCTCTTCGCGCGCCATGCGCATTTCGGGGGTGACGTCGGCGAGGATGGTCGGTTCAAAGAAGGTGCGACCGAGCGCGTGCGCCTTGCCGCCGCAGACGACGCGAGCGCCCTTGTCCACCGCGTCGGCGACCAGATCGCAGACCTTGGCGAGCGCCGCCTGATCGATCAGCGGCCCTTGCGTGACGCCAACATCGACGCCGTTGCCGACCTTGAGTTCGCAAACCGCTTTCGCCAGCTTGGCGGCGAATTGCTCATAGACGCCATCCTGGACCAGCAGGCGGTTGGCGCAGACGCAGGTCTGTCCGGCGTTGCGGTATTTGGACGCCATCGCGCCGACGACCGCGGCGTCAAGATCAGCGTCGTCGAAGACGATGAACGGCGCGTTGCCGCCAAGCTCCATCGAGAGTTTCTTGACGGTCGGCGCGCACTGCGCGATCAGTTGCGAACCGATCTCGGTCGACCCGGTGAAGGAAAGCTTTCTCACGACCGGGTTGGCGCAGATTTCGCCGCCGATCGCCTTGGCAGCGCCGGTCACGACGTTGAAGACGCCCCTGGGAATTCCCGCGCGCTGCGCCAGTTCAGCGAGCGCCAAGGCGGAAAACGGCGTCTGACTGGCCGGCTTGAGCACCATCGTGCAGCCCGCGGCGAGCGCCGCGCCGGCCTTGCGCGTGATCATCGCGGCCGGGAAGTTCCACGGGGTGATCGCCGCGCAGACACCGACCGGCGCGTGCGTGACCAGCAGCCGCCTATCCTTGCCGTTGGGCGGAATGATCTCGCCGTAGGCGCGCTTGCCCTCCTCGGCGAACCACTCGAGATAGCTTGCCGCGTAGGCGATTTCGCCCCTGGCCTCGGCGAGCGGTTTGCCCTGTTCGCAGGTCATGATCAGCGCCAGGTCGTCCTGATTTTCGAGCATCAGCTCGTACCAGCGACGCAGCAGCCGACCGCGCTCGGCAGCGGTGCGCGCGCGCCAGTCGGGCAGCGCCGCATCGGCGGCGTTTATGGCGCGCCGCGTTTCGGCGGCGCCCATCTTCGGCACGGATCCGAGCAATTCGCCGGTCGCCGGATTGCGCACGGCGATGGTCGCGGGTTCGTCGGCATCGAGCCAGGCGCCGTCGATGTAACAACATTGGCGGAAGAGCGTCGCGTCCTTGAGCTTGAGCATATGCAATGTCCTTATCTAGTTCCAAAAATGGCGAAAATCGCCAACCACAACGTGCACAACGAAACCCTTTTTTGAGCCAATATCGACCGTCAATCGCAGAGGGGGCAACAACGTACTCAAGAAGGCGTTTTCCGTTGTGCTCTTTGTGTCGTTGTGGTGAATTCTGCTCCCTATCTCGCCGCGCTGCGCAGGCGTTCGCCGCGTCGGCGCAGCCATTCGAGCGTGATCAGCATCAGCGTCGAGAGTACCGTCAGGATCGTCGCGACGGCGGCGATCGTCGGGCTGATGTTCTCGCGGATTCCCGAAAACATCTGGCGTGGCAGCGTCGTCTGCTCGGGGCCGGCAAGGAACAGCGTGACGACGACTTCGTCGAACGAGGTGCCGAAGGCGAACAGTCCGCCCGAAATGACGCCCGGAGCGACCAGCGGCAAGGTGACGCGGAAGAAGGTGGTGAGCGGATTGGCGCCGAGGCTGGCGGCGGCACGCACCAGATTGAAGTCGAAGCCCTGCAGCGTCGCACTGACGGTGGTGACGACGAAGGGAACGCCGAGCGCGGCATGCACCAGGATCAGTCCGAGGTAGCTGCCGGACAGGCCGATCGGCGCAAAGACGAGGTAAGTCGCGACGCCGACGATGACCACCGGGACAACCATCGGCGAGATCAGGATCGCGGTGAGCAGCGCCTTGCCCGGAAAGTCCATTCGCGTCAGTCCCACCGCCGCCGGCGTGCCGAGCAGCATGGCCAGGATCGTCGCGAACGGCGAGACGATGCAGCTGTTGACGAAAGCCTGCTGCCACGCCGGCGAGGTCAGGAACTCCTGGTACCAGCGCAAGGAGAAGCCGGACATCGGATAGAGCAGGAACGAATCCGAGTTGAACGACAGCGGCGCGATCACCAGGATCGGCAACATCAGGAAAACGACGACCAAGCCGCAGATCGCGCGCAAGGCGTAGTGCCAGAGGCGCTCAAGCGGTGAAGCGTACGATGCAAGCATGACTTTCTCCTTCAACGCACGGCCGGCGTCGAACTGCCGACCAGCCGCGTATAGACCATGTAGAGCGCCAGCGTCGCGACAAAGAGGATCGCCGAGAGCGCCGCGGCCATTCCCCAGTTGATCGTCTGGTTGGTGTAGAAGGCGACGAAGTAGCTCGCCATCTGCTCCTTGGGGCTGCCGAGCAGCGCCGGCGTGATGTAGTAGCCCATGCACAGGATGAACACCAGCAGGCAGCCGGCGCCGACGCCGGGCAGCGCTTGCGGGAAGTAGACTTTCCAGAAGCTGCGAAACGGCGGACAGCCGAGCGACAGCGCGGCGCGCACATAGGTCGGCGAAATTCCCTTCATGACGCTGTAGAGCGGCAGGATCATGAACGGCAGCAGGATGTGCACCATCGCGATATAGACGCCGGTGCTGTTGAAGACGAGCTGCAGCGGATGATCGGTGATCCCGAGCCCCATCAGCGCCTGGTTGACCAGGCCCTCGGTCTGCAGCAGCACGATCCACGCCGCGACGCGTACCAGGATCGACGTCCAGAACGGCAACAGAACGAAGATCAGCAGCGTGTTGGCGATCTTCGCCGGCTGCGTCGCCATCATATAGGCAAGCGGAAAACCGAGCAGCAGGCACACCGCGGTGACCACCGCCGACATGCCGAAGGTGCGGGTGAGGACCTTGACGTAAATCGCTTCGTCATCGTCGGCCGCAACGATATTGCCGAAATCGTCGTACTTGCGATCGACCGAGGCGAGCAGGTAGCGCGCGGTATAGGGTGAGGCGTTGCGCGCCAGGTACTGCCAAGTGGCGACCTCTCCCCAGCGCTCGTCGGCGTCGATCAGCGCGGCGCGTGCCGAACCGTTGATTGCGACCGGCATCGCCTTGGCGGTGCGCATCATCAGCGTGCGAAAGCCCGGCAGCTCCATGTTGAGCCGTTTGGCGGCGCTGGCCAGGACCGGCGTCCCCTTGATCCGGTCGACCTCGCCGGCGAACGACGCATAGACGGCGTCGTCGGGCAGCGCCTGGCCGTCCCACTGGCGCAGCAGCGCGCAGGTGTCCGGAAAGGCGGCGACCACCTCGGGGTTGTCGACGCTACGCTTGAGCAGCGCGGCGATCGGCCAGACGAAGGTGAGCAGCAAGAACAGCGCGAGCGGCACGATCAGCGCGCCGAACTTGAGCTTCTTGAGTCGCTCGGCACGGCGCAGCTGGGCCTTGAGCGAAATCGGCGCCTCAACGGCCAGCGTCGCGGGCAGAGTTGCAGTGAAATCGGTCATGCCTGATCCTCAGGTAAGTCGTAAAGGCATTTCAACCACAGCGACACGGCGGCCACGGCGAGAAATCCGCTTTATTTCTATTGGAAATTCGCTGTGCCCGCTGTGTTCGCCGTGGTTAATTTCCTTACTTCGCCGCCCAGGCGTTGAAGCGTTGCTCCAAGTCCTCGCCGTGCTCGACCCAGAACGCCGTGTTGCTGGCCAGCGCGCCCTTCATGTTCTGCGGCGCGGTCGGCAGTTCGGGGACGACGGCCTTGGCGACCAGCGGCGTTCCCTTGACGTTGGTCGGTCCGTAGGGGATCTCGCCGGCGAACACCGCCTGATTCTCGGGCTTGCTGGCGAAAGCGATGAATTTGTACGCTTCGGCCTTGTTCGGCGTGCCGACCGGGATCGCCCACGAGTCGAAGTCGTAGATGTTGTTGGTCCACACCATCTTGAAGTTCTTGCCTTCCTTCTGCGCCGTCGCGATGCGACCGTTGTAGGCGCTGGTCATCACCACGTCGCCGGCGGCCAAGAGCTGCGGCGCCTGGGCGCCGGCTTCCCACCACTGGATGTTGGCCTTGAGCTCGCCGAGCTTCTTGAACGCGCGCTCGACGCCGGCCTTGGTGGCGAGCAGCTTATAGACCTCGTCGGGCTTGACGCCGTCGGCGAGCAGCGCGAATTCGAGCGTAAACTTGGCGCCCTTGCGCATGCCGCGCTTACCCGGGATCTTCTTGGTGTCCCAGAAGTCGGCCCACGACGTCGGCACCGTTTTGAGCACGTCGGCGTTGTAGGCGATCACCGTCGACCAGACGAAGACGCCGATGCCGCACTCGGAAATCGCCGCCGGGACGAAGTCGGCCTTGGGACCGATCTTGCTCATGTCGAGCTTCTCGTAGATGCCCTCCTCGCAGCCGCGTGCGAGTTCGGGCGATTCGACTTCGACGACGTCCCACGAGACGTTCTTGGCTTCGACCATGGCCTTGATCTTGGCCTGTTCGCCGTTGTATTCGCCCTGTACGATCTTGCCGCCGGTCGATTTCGTATAGGGCGCGTAGAAGGCCTTGATCTGGGCCTTCTGGTTGCTGCCGCCGAACGAGATGACGGTGACGTCGGCGTGGGCGGCGCCGGCCAGAAAACAGAATACGGCACAGGCGAGCGGACGAACTTTTGTGGTGAGGCGGGTCATGTGAGTCTCCTGATGAGTGAAACGGGCGCTGCGAAAAATAAGTGACGGGCTCATGCGCCGACGCTCGGGTCGAGCGCACGCAATTGCTCTGGAAGGATTCCGACATGGATCGCGTCGCCGGTGTCGAAGCGGTGTTTGTGCTGCGCTGCCGGGGCCTTGACGATGATTTCGCGGCGCCCGGCGAGTTCGACGCGAACGCGCAGGTGATCGCCCTGATAGAGGATCTCCTTGACGTAACCGCCGAGGCGGTTGGCGCAGCCGAGCGACTGGACGTTGAGCTGGACGCTCTCCGGGCGCACCGAGAGCACGGTGCGCTCGCCGACCTTGGCGACGTTGCCGACGCTGGCCTGGACTCGCGTGCCGTTGCTCAGGCGGACCTGGCAGGTGTCGCCATCGACCGACTCGACCGTTCCGTCGAGCGCGTTGTTCTCGCCGATGAAGTTGGCGACGAAATTATTGGCGGGCTTCTCGTAGATCGTCGCCGGCGAGTCGATCTGCTGGATCACGCCCTTGTCGAAAACGGCGATGCGGTCGGACATCGTCAGCGCCTCGCCCTGGTCGTGCGTGACAAAAACCACGGTGACGCCGAGCTCCTGGTGGAGATGCTTGATTTCGAGCTGCATCTGTTCGCGCAACTGTTTGTCGAGCGCGCCCAGCGGCTCGTCCATCAGCACCAGTTCGGGGTCGAAGACCAGCGCGCGGGCCAGCGCGACGCGCTGCTGCTGGCCACCAGAGAGTTGCTGCGGATAGCGGTCGCCGTAAGCGCCGAGCTGAACCATGGAAAGCGCACGAGTCACCTTGGCGTCGATTTCGGCGTTCGGCAGCTTGCGCACCGCCAGCGGAAAACGCAGGTTGTCGACCACCGTCATGTGCGGAAACAGCGCGTAGTTCTGGAACACCATGCCGATATTGCGTTGGTGCGGCGGCACCCGGTTGATGATCTCGCCGGACAGACGGATCTGGCCGCTGGTCGGCGTCTCGAAGCCCGCCAGCATCATCAGGCAGGTCGTCTTGCCCGAACCCGACGGGCCAAGCAGCGTCAGGAACTCACCGCGACGAATATCGAGGTTCAAGTCACGAACGATCAGATTGACGCCGTCGTAGGTCTTCTGAACCGAGCAGAAGGTCACGTGCGGCGCCTCGCTCTGGGCTCTATGTTCCTTGTTCATCATCGACTCCTTGCTGCCCGTCCAGAAACGACGAGCCTTGGGTTTCCGGTCAGCGAAATGCTGACGCCTTGCTGACCACGGCTTGATCATAGGCGGGCTATTGGTCAAAATGAGAACCAATTTATAACGGTTTGATGGAACCAATCCGAGGTCCGACCATGGAAGCGCATTTGATCACCGAGGTCATAGAGCAATATCTGGACCGGCAGCCCGCCGCCGAAAAAATCCGCTTGCGGCTCTACATGGCGCTGCGTCTGGCGATTCTCGACCAGGCGCTGACGCAGGGCACCAAATTGCCGCCGACGCGCAGCCTGGCCGAAGACCTCAAGCTGGGGCGCAACACCGTCGTTCGCGCCTACGAACAGCTGCTCGTCGAGGGTTACCTCGAAGGCCGCGTCGGCGACGGCACTTACGTTTCCGACCTGGTTGACCTCGCCAGCAAGCCGGCGCCGCCCAGGCGACTGATCGGCACGCGCCGCGAAGGGCTGTCGCGGCGCGGCACGATGATCGCCAGCAACGCCGCCAGCAGCGTGATCCAGCACGGCGCCTTCATGCCCGGCGTCCCCGACGTCGATCTCTTTCCGTTCAGCATCTGGCGCCGCCTGGTCGCCAAGTACATCACCCCGAGCCAGTCCAACCTGCTGCACTACACGCATCTGGGCTACGGCCCGCTCAAGGTGGCGCTGGCCAACTACCTGCGCGTGACGCGGATGATGGTCGTCGATCCCAAACAGATCGTCGTCATCAACGGCTCGCACCAGAGCATCGACCTGTGCGCGCGACTGCTCGCCGACCAGGGCGACCGCGCGTGGATCGAAGACCCCGGTTACTGGGGCGCGCGCAACGTGCTGCGCGCCGCCGGACTCGACGTCCTGCCGATCCCGCTCGACGCCAAGGGGCTGGCGCCGACGCTAGCCGACTGGGAGACGCCGCCGCGGCTGATCTTCACTTCGCCGTCGAGCCAGTACCCGACCGGAACAGTGATGGCGCTCGATCGGCGCCTCGAATTGCTCGAGCGCGCGCACCAGGTTGGTGCCTGGATCATCGAAGACGACTACGACAACGAGCTGCGCTACGACGAGCGGCCGGTCGCCTCGCTGTTCGGCCTGTGCCGCAAACAGCGCGTGATTTATCTCGGCACGCTCTCCAAGGTGATGTTCCCCGGCTTGCGCCTGGCCTACCTGGTGCTGCCCGAGGATCTGGTCGACGCCTTCGTGATCGGCAACTCCGAGCTCTACCGCGGCGGACGAATGCCCGAGCAGGCGGCGCTCGCCGAGTTCATCGACGAAGGCTATTTCACCGCGCATATCAAGCGCATGCGCGGCGTCTATCAGGAACGGCGCGACGCCTTGCGCTGCGCGATGGAGTCGCGCCTCGGCGACGCCGTCAGCGTCTCCGGCGGACACGCCGGACTGCAACTGCTCTACCGCTTCAGGCAACCGGTAGACGACGCATCGGTCGCCGCCGAATCACTCGCCAGAGGCGTCGTCTGCCGCCCCTTGAGCATGTATTACGCCGATCAGCAGCGCGCCGAACCGGGTCTCAATCTCGGCTTTGCCGCGGTACCGCTCAAAAACATCGGACCGGCGGCCACGACGCTGGCCGAGGTCATCGAGCATCATCTCTAAAACCGCCCAGAGGGGTCAGCGCGTGCCAAGAAAGAAGTTCAGCCCAAGGTCGATTTGCAGCCCCCCCCGAACGCCTTTTGCGGCCAACTTATCCAAGTCGTCTATGATGAGTCTTCGATCCACAAGTTAGGTCACCAATCCGGTCGATAGCCACCGGAGATACGCTGCAGAAGGGAGAGTCATGCGCTACTGGAGCTTGATTCTGGGGGCGTTCCTATCGATTTTTCGCCCGCCGTGCATGGCAGCAGATACGCCATTACGGCTAGCGACACTCGAGTACCCACCTTACATCACTAATACCGACCAAGGACCGCAAGGTCTGGCGGTTGATATCGTGAGCGCTGCCTTTTCGCGGATTGGCCGATCCATCAAGACCGAGTTATTTCCGGTTGCGCGCGGGCAAATCAGGCTTTTGAATGGCGATGCGGATGCATACTTCAGCATCAAGAAGACGCCCGAGAGGGAACGGGACATGCTGTTCACACAAAATGCGCTGATGACGCAGGATTATGTTTTTTTTGTAAATAAAGGCTCACGCTGGCGCTTTACCGGCAGTTTCGACTCGTTGGACAACGCCACTATCGGTGTGGTCATCGCTACCTCCTATGGAAGCCGCTTCGATACGGCGGTGAAGGCAGGCACGTTGAGGAAATTGGAGACGGTCGCCAGCCACGAATCGAATTTTCGCAAACTGCTTGCCCATCGGGTCGACGTCGTCATCTGTAGTCGCTTGGTCGGACTTTACTATCTTAGGATGTTGAACGGTCTGAACGACGTGGAGGTCAGTGGCCCCACCGTGGAAACCACACTCAGCTATCTTGTTTTCACCCGAAAAAGAGATTACACCGAGCTATCCAAACAGTTTGACCAGGCGCTGGAAAGCATGGAACGCGATGGCACCCTAAAGCGTCTGAATAATGCCTACCAACCACCGCAGGCGCGCATCCCGTCCAAATGAAAGAGGCGAAGCTCGGAGCCGTCGCGTTTCTCTCTGCGAGCAGAAAACGTAATAGGCAGTCGAGGATCACCTGCCGCCGCTGCCCGAATATTCCAACTCGATTTACCCTTGAAGCATCCGCTGCACTGCCGCGTTTGGCCACTCGCGGCGCAGAGCGTGCAGCGACACGAAAGAACCTCTGTTTTCCCGCTCCTTTTGCGAGTCCGGCGCTTGTCATGCATTCCCTTTGCTCGCCTGCGCTCATCTCTCGCACCCTGCGTCGAAACGGGTGTGTTCAGAATCCAGGCAGTTGCCCTCGACGATTGACCACCGACGCCACTTCCGGTGATACTCTTCGGCATGCAAATGGATTTCCGCCAGCGCACCTTCCTGCTCAGCGCAAGACCGGCCGCCCCATTCCCTGATTGAATCGACCAAGGAGTTGATCAATGCCTCGCCCCCCATCCCAGCTTGAAATCGTCGCTCCGCTTTCCGGAATCCTGGTTCCGCTCGATACCGTACCCGACCCGGTCTTTGCCCAGAAGATGGTCGGCGACGGCGTCTCGCTCGACCCGACCTCGGGCGAACTGCTCTCGCCGGTCGCCGGAACGGTGACCCAGCTGCACCGCGCGCACCACGCGCTGACGATCACCACCGACCGGGGAATCGAAGTGCTGCTGCACATCGGCATCGACACCGTCGAACTCAAGGGCGAAGGCTTCACGCCCAAGGTCAGTGAGGGCGAGCACGTTGAAGTCGGCCAGACGCTGATTGCCTTCGACGTCGATGGCGTGGCGCGCAAGGCGCGCAGCCTGCTGACCCAAATCCTGATCGCCAACGTCGAGAAAGTCGCGCGCTTCGTTCCCGCCAGCGGGCTGGCGGTCGCCGGCAAGTCGGTGGTGCTCACGCTCGAATTGTCTGACTCTGCCGAAACGGCTGCGCCGCTTGAAACGGCGTCGGGCAGCGCGCAAACCGGCGAGGCGATCAGCCTGCCCAATCCGTCCGGTCTGCATGCGCGCCCGGCGGCGGTTCTCGCCGCCGAAGCCAAGAAATTCAAGTCGGACATCCGCCTGCTGAGCGGCTCCGCTGAAGCCAATGCCAAATCGGTGGTCGCGCTGATGGGCCTGGCTACCAAGCAGGGCGACGTGATCCACGTCAAGGCCAGCGGCCCCGACGCCGCCGAAGCGATTCGCCGCCTGTCCGCCCTGCTCGCCGCCGGTTGTGGCGAGCAGCCCGGTGAGGCGCCGGCCGCCGCGCCCATCGCACCAGTGCGCGCGACCGCCGCTTCCGCCGACGAGCTGGTCGGCGTATCGGCGTCGCCGGGACTCGCCGTCGGCCGTATCGCGCACTTTCGTCACGAAGCGATAGCCGTCGTTGAGCAAGGCGAAAACCCGGCGCACGAACGCGCCAAGCTCGATAGCGCGCTGCACGAGGCGCGCGCGCAGATCGAACTGCTCAAGAGCCAACTCGCCGACCCGGCCAAGGCGCAGATACTCGCCGCGCACCAGGAACTGCTCGAGGACCCCGACCTGGTGGACCTCGCGATCGCCGGACTGGGCCAGGGAAAAAGCGCGGGCTTCGCTTGGCGCGCCGCGTTCACGCAATACGCCGAGCGACTTGAGAGCCTCGACAATGCGCTGCTGCGCGAGCGCGGCAACGACATCCGCGACGTCGGCCGCCGTGTTCTGGCACTGCTTTCCGGTATCAAGCAGGCACAGATCGTCGTTCCCGAAGGGACTATCCTGATCGCCGAGGAACTGACGCCGTCCGACACCGCGTCGCTCGACCCCAAACGCGTTCTCGGTTTCTGCACGACGACCGGCGGTGCCACCAGCCACGTCGCGATCCTGGCTCGCTCGCTGGGCATCCCGGCAATCTGCGGCATCGACGAGGCGGTGCTGGCGCTCGGTGACGGCACGCTGGTCGTTCTCGACGGAACCCGCGGCGTGTTGCAATGCAAGCCGAGTGAAGCCGAAGTCGAAGCGGCGCATCAGCGCGTCGCGCAGCAGGCGGCCAAACGCGATGAAGAACTGGCCGATGCGTCGGCGCCGGCGATTACCAGCGACGGCCATCGCATCGAAGTGGTGGCCAACGTGCGCAACGCGCAGGACGCCATCGACGGCGTCGCCAACGGCGGCGAAGGCGTCGGCCTGCTGCGTTCCGAGTTTCTCTTCGACGACCGCGAGAACGCGCCCGACGAGGACGAGCAGACGGCGGCCTACAGCGCCGTCGCCAAGGCGCTCGGCGCCGATCGCCCGCTGGTCGTGCGCACGCTCGACGTCGGCGGCGACAAGCCGCTGCCCTACCTGCCGTTGCCGCGCGAAGACAACCCCTTCCTCGGCCTGCGCGGAATTCGCGTCAGCCTCGACCAGCCGCAGATGTTCCGCACCCAGCTGCGCGCGATCCTGCGCACGGCGCCGCTTGCCAAACTGCACATCATGTTCCCGATGATCGCCACGCTCGACGAGCTGCGCGAGGCGAAAGCGATTCTCGCCGAGGAAGTCGCCGCGATGGCGATCGACGCGTCCAAGATCCAGGTCGGCGTGATGATCGAAGTGCCTTCGGCGGCGGTGATGGCCGAGCAGTTCGCTCGCGAGGCCGATTTCTTCTCGATCGGCAGCAACGACCTGACGCAATACACGCTGGCGATGGACCGCGGCCATCCCAAGCTCGCCAAGAAGGCCGACGGCCTCAACCCGGCGGTGCTCAAGATGGTCGAACTGACCTGCGCCGGCGCGCGCCAGCACGGCAAGTGGGTCGGCGTCTGCGGCGGCATGGCGTCGGATGCGATCGCCGTGCCGGTGCTGATCGGCCTGGGCGTCGATGAGCTGTCGGTGTCGGTGCCGGCGATCCCGGCGATCAAGGCGCTGGTGAGAAGACTGTCGCTCGCCGACTGCCAGGCGCTGGCGCAGGAAGTCATGAGAATGAGCACCGCCAGCGAAGTTCGCGAACGCCTGACCGCCTTCGCCAAATAATTCAAGCCAGCTAAATCCAGGAGACTCCAGCCATGTTCCAGAACTCTTTCGCAGTGCTGCAAAAGATCGGCAAGGCGCTGATGTTGCCTGTCGCCGTACTGCCGGTCGCCGGCCTGCTGCTCGGCATCGGCGCGACCGATTTTCACACCAGCAACCAAGTCGCGCTGGTCATCCTGTCGCTGATGAAAAACTCGGGTGACGTGATCTTCGGCAACCTGCCGCTGATCTTCGCCATCGGCGTCGCGCTCGGCTTTACCGAAAACGACGGCGTCGCGGCGATCGCGGCGACCATCGGCTTCCTGGTGATGACCGTGACGCTCGGCGTGATGGCTTCTCTGATGGGGCTCAAGCCCGATACCATCCTCGGCCTGCCTTCGATCCAGACCGGCGTGTTCGGCGGCATCCTGGCCGGCGGACTCGCCGCAGCGATGTTCAACCGCTTCTACCGCATCGCGCTGCCGACTTACCTCGGCTTCTTCGGCGGCAAGCGCTTCGTGCCGATCGTCACGGCCATCGGCGGCATCGTGCTCGGCGCCGTTCTTTCGATCGTCTGGCCGCCGATCGGCGGCGCCATCCAGACTTTCTCGCACTGGGCCGCGGTCAGCGACCCACGCACCGCGGCGACCATCTACGGTTTCTTCGAACGGCTGCTGATCCCGTTCGGCCTGCACCACATCTGGAACGTCCCCTTCTTCTTCGAAATGGGCTCGTTCACCGACGCCGCGGGCAAGGTGGTGAGCGGCGACATCAACCGCTTCTTCGCCGGCGACCCGACCGCCGGAATCCTGGCCGGCGCCTTCCTGTTCAAGATGTTCGGCCTGCCGGCAGCGGCCATCGCCATCTGGCACACCGCCAAGCCCGAAAACAAGGTGGTGGTCGGCGGCATCATGATCTCCGCTGCGCTCACCTCTTTCCTGACCGGAATCACCGAACCGATCGAGTTCGCCTTCCTGTTCGTCGCGCCGGTGCTCTACTTCATCCACGCCTGCCTCGCTGCGTCGACGCAGTTCGTCGCCAATACCCTGGGCATGCACATGGGCTTTACCTTCTCACAGGGCGGCATCGACTTCCTGATGTTCAACCTGATCGGCAACAAGGCCCAGCACGCCTGGTACGTGTTCATCCTCGGCCCGATCTACGCGGTGATCTACTACGTGGTGTTCCGCGTCATGATCCAGAAATTCAATCTCAAGACGCCGGGCCGCGAAGACGAAGTCGCCGGCGCCGTCCCGACCGTACTCAGCGAAGGCCAGCACGGCCGCGCACGCGATCTGGTGTTGGCCTTCGGCGGACGCGGCAACATCACCAGCCTTGACGCCTGCATCACGCGTCTGCGCGTCGCCGTCAAGGAACCGAGCCGCGTCGACCAGCCCAAGCTCAAAGCCATGGGCGCCTCGGGCGTGATGATGGTCGGCAACGGCTTCCAGGCGATCTTCGGGCCGCTGTCGGAAAACATGAAGGGCGAAATGGAAGACTACCTCAAGGTCGCCGGTGCCGAAGCCGATGGTCCGGTGGGCGCAGCCCCCGCGACCCCGGTAGCGCCGGCGGTAACGTCGCCCGCCGCGCCAGCGACGGTCGAGCCGTGGGTGCGCGAAGCGGCGGTGCCGCTGCTAGCAGCGCTCGGCGGTCGCGCCAACCTGCGCGCGCTCGACGCGGTGGCCTTGACGCGACTGCGCGTCGAACTTGCCGACGATGCGAAGTACGACGAAGCCGCCGCCAAGCTCGCCGGCGTCGTCGCCGTGATGCACGCCGCGCCCGGCGTGCTGCACCTGATCGTCGGCGACAAGGCAGGACAGTTCGCGAGCGTCATCAAGGCGGCCTGAAACGCGCGGCACGCAAACCCAAACGGGCGGCCGAGGCCGCCCGTTATTTTTTCGTTTTCGCGGCGAGCTTCGCCATCGGTTTGTCTTTTGCGCTCGCCTGATCGAGCCAGAGCAAGGTATCGACGTAAGACATGAAGCGCTCGAGGTAATCGGGCGAGATGTCGCGCATCAAGGCCAGCGAGCCGAGCACCAGCCGGTGCGAATTGAGCGGGCCGGCATTCTCGGGCGCTTGCTCGATGGCCTGCGTCAGCTGCCTGGCGACGGCAAGTGTCGACCAGGTCTTGCGGAAATAGCGCATGGCCTTGAGTTCGCCGCGCGACCCCGGCGCTTGCGCCGAACGGTCATCGCCCGCTGGCGCCGAATGCTGCGCGAGATAGCCGGTGAGATCAGCCAAGGAAGTCTGGCGCTTCTTGAGCCGGGCGACGAATCGATCGATCGCCTTGAAATCACTGGCGGCGAAAAGCCGCTGCAGTTCGTCGCCCGCCTCGGGAAATTGCTCAGCGACGCGCGCTATCGTTTCCCTGGCTTCGCCCTGCTGCTGCTCGAAGCGTTCGCGATAGATCGCCAGCGCTAGCGCCAGCTTGCCGTCGAGGAGGCGCTTGGCTTCCCCCTGGTGTTGCTGCGAACGCCTGGCCAGCGCTTCGATGAAGCGCCAGCGCACCGGGTCGAAGGTCGCCAGCGCCGGATCGACGGCCAGGCGATCAGTTTGCGCCATGCTCAGCGGCCTTGGCGGCTTTGGGCACCGGCGCCATCTCGACTCGCCGGTTGCGCGATCGCCCCTGGTCGTCGGCGTTCGACGCGACCGGCTGCTCGGTGCCGAAGGCCGCGGCAAAGACCAAGGGCGACGGCATCCCTTCGTCGATCAAGGCGCGGGTGACGGTCAAGGCGCGCTGCGCCGACAGCTCCCAATTGTCAGCAAAGCGATTATTGCTGCCCTGCACCGGAACGTTGTCGGTGAACCCGCTGACCATCAGCAATTCGTCGCGCTCGCCGAGATAGACGCGTAGCGGTGCGACCAGGCTCTTCAAGAGCAGCCTGCCGTCGGGGCGCAGCTGATCCGAATTCGACGCGAACAGCACGCTGCCGCTGATGCCGATGCGGCCGTTGTTCAAGGTCACCCGCCCGCTGGCGAGCGGAATCGCCAGCGCTTTTTCGAGCGCCATGCGCCGCTGTTCCTCGACCTGGCGCTTGTGCACTTCGGCTTCCAGATTGGTCGCGAGCTCGAGCTGAACGCCGAGCACACCGACCAGAATCAGTACGAAAGCGCCGAGCAGTCCCGACATCAGGTCGCCGAAAACGGCCCAGACCGGCGCCGCCGGTTCGCTACCCGCGTCGTCCATCAGTTCACCTGTGCGGCAAGCGTCTTGCCGCCGAGCTCGCGCAGCTCGTCGACGACCTCTTTTTGCGACATGATCGACAGGTCGATGATTTCGCGCGCCTGCGCGACGTAATAGGCGAGTTGCTCGTCGCTCCGGGCGCTCGACTTGTCCATCGCCTCTTCGATCTGGTGCAGACTCGCCATCAGCTTCTCGTTGCCCTCGGTGAAGCACTCAACGGCAAAAGCGAAGGTTTCGCCCAGGCTGGCGACTTCGACGGCGCTGCCGGTAACTTGCGCGGCGACGTCGTCAAGCCTCGCCGATTCGGCGCCGAGCTGCTCGGCGAAGCGGCTGCCGGCCTGGCCCAGCAGCTGCGCCGAAGAACTCACCAGCGAGTCGATCGTCGCGCGCTGTTCGTTTGAGGCGTGATTGATCGCTGCGAGCAGCGAATTGAGCGTGGCCATGATCCGGCTACGCTCGTCGAGCAGTTCGTTGTCGCGCGCGCTGCTGTTCGACATTTCCTGGCGCAGCTGCACGATCACCTCGGCGGCGGCGCGCGGCGCCGCCGACGCCGTTTCGATCAGCCGCGCCATCGGCGCTTCGAGCGCTGCACCCAGCGTCGTCAGATGCGCGGCCAGCCCAGCCTGCAGTTCGCCGAGCCGGTCGACGGCAGCTTGGCCATGCTGCGCCTGCTGATCCCTGAGCGCGGCAAGCTCGCTGCGCCAGAGACTGGCCAGTTGATCCATTCGCTCGCCGTGCGCTATGCTCCACTGCGCTTCAGCGGCGCTGCGCGCGCGCAGCTGCTGGTCGGCGCAAGTCAATAGTTGCGTTGTTTGCTCGAGCGTCTTGCCGGCATTGGCCTGCGCGTTGTCGGCGATACCGCACGCGGTCGCCTCCAGCGTTGCGCAAATGCGTTGCTGCTCGGCAGCGCGCAGCTCTCCCGCCTGCTGCCATTGATCGTTGAGCGACTCGGCCGTCGCTTCGAGCGATACCAGCCAGGTCTCGAGCCGCTGCTGATCGCCGGCGACCTGATTGGCGAGCGCGCTCGCAAAAGATTCGCCGACCGCGTCCAGCAGCGATCCCGAAGCTTGCTCGAAGCTCGCGTTAAATTGCACCAATGATTGCCCCAGGCCACTGGTCAGCTTCTCGCTCGTGCACTCCTGCCTGGCGAGCGATGCGTCCAAGCGCTGCGCGACGCGTTCGGCGCTCTCGCCGACGCGCGATGTCAGCGCGTCAAGCTGGCTTTGCGTTGATTCGATCATCTTCTGCTGCATCGACGTCGCCTCGCGGGCAATCCCAGCGAGCGCGAGCTCAACCGCGGGCTTGATGGTCTCGCCGGCGACCCGCGCGCTTTGCGCCAGAGCGTCCTTGAGCGATTTTTCGACCGAGCCGGCCAGGTCCGTATAGACGATGCTGACCTCGCGGTGGAAGTCCTGCTGGCTGCCGAGCAGTCGATCAGTGAGCGCTTCTTCGCGGCGCGTCATCTGCGCCATCATCGCCTGCAGCTTATCGACCACCTCGGGCAAGGCCCGGGCTTGGATCTGCAGCGCAGTGAACGTTTCTTGGCGCTGATAGGTCAGCGAAAAATCGCGCAATGCGGTGGCGATCTTGCTGTCGAGCAGTTGCGCCGTCAGCAGCCTTTCGCGTCGACAGAGCGCCGAAATCAGTCCGAGCATCGCCGACGCGGCGACCCCGGCCACCGACGTCCCGAAAGCGACGCCCAGGCCCTTGACCGGCGCCGCCAGCGCCGAACGGATCGCCTGCAGGTCGGTCGTCCCTTCGAGCGCGAACACCGCGCCGTTGAGCGTGACGACCATCCCGAGAAAGGTGCCGAGCATTCCCAGCATCACCAGCAGTCCGACCAGGTAGGGGGTCAGCGCCGGGCCGGGCAAAGCGACACGTTCGCCTTCGATGCGCAGGCGCACCGGGTTTTGCAGCGAAGGATGCAGGCCATCGAGCCAAGCGGCGAGCTTGGGCAGCGGTTCGGGAATTGCCGTCAGCGCGGTGGCCAGGCTTGACGTCGCGCGCCGAAACTCGACGAGTTCGAGCGTGCCGAACAAATAGACCGCAGCGATGATCGCCGTCATCGCCAAGGCCAGCGTATGCGAGCCGAGATAGCCGAAGCCGACCCACAGCACCGCCATCGCCCCCAACAGAAAGGCGACCCAAAAGATATTCCTGTTCATCTATGCAGCCTCGTTGCTCAGTGCTTCGATTAGTCCGACGGTCGGCTGCAGCCGAAGGTCGAGTTCGGCGAGCAGCACCATTTTCAATTCCTTGCCAAAGTCGGCGAGCCAGCCCGCGGGCTGCATCGACCAGGCGGGGTCGCCCAGCTGCTCGACCAGCCGCTGTCGATGCGCATTCGCCAACTGCGCGAAACGTTTTTCGAGCAGCACGGGCACCGTCGCCAGCAATTGACGCTCACGCGCGCCCAATGCCTGGTCCAGCGCCGCATCGAGCGATGCCAGCTGCCCAAGCTGCGAACCGGATCGCGCCAGTGCTTGTCGCGCCTTGCCGCGCAAAGGGCGAACGCTCGCTTCCAGTTCGCCTTGATGGGTCTGATAGAAGCGGCGATACGGCTCGTAGGCCACCGCCAAGTCGATCGCCGCAATGTCCGCGCCGGTTTTTGGCGTCGGCAACTTTATCCGTGTCTCGCCGCCATCGGCCGAACAGCTCGCCGTGATCGAATTCGCCAGAACCGTTCGTACCCTGGAAAATTCGGCTTCCAGCTCGGCCGCGTTGACCGGCAGCGCCGCGCCCGGTGCTGCCGGCGGGCGGGCTGGACCTTGCGCCGCATGCAGTGTAATCGCGTCGGCAAAATTCAACCAGTGACCCAGCCGTTCGGCGAAATCCTGCTTCGGCTCGCCATCGTCGACGACCGCCAGCTCAGCGAGCAAGCGGAAAAGTCTTGAGCTGTTGAAATTTGTACGCGGCAGTGCTCGCCCCATCCCAGTATGCATCATCCAAAGTGACCCAAAGCGGCGCGCAGGGTACTACACATTTGGCCACGCACAAACCGCGCCGACCCGGCCGATCAGCCGGCGCTCTCGGCTTTCGTCGCCGCAGCAGGACGCTGCAAGCGCAGCGCGCTGAAGATCCCGGCGATTGCCGAAAGGCCGGCCGCCAGCGTCAGCGCGATGAGCGGGCCGCGCCCATCGTGGGCATTGGTGAAGCTGAAGATGATGGCCATCATCACCGCGCCCAAGGTCTGCCCAGTCAGCCGCGCGCTGCCCAACATGCCGCTCGCCGCACCCGATCGCTGAATCGGCGCCGAGGTCACAATCGTATGGTTATTGGGCGATTGGAACAGTCCGAAACCGATACCGCACAGAATCAGTCGCCAGACGATGTCAACGTTGCCCGGCTGCGCCGGCAAGTGCGCCAGCAGCGCCAAGCCGATCGCGAGAATGCCCAAACCGATGGCGCCCAGCAGGCCATCCGGATAACGGCCGATCAGCAGGCCGGCGAGCGGTGCGACGACGACGATGGCCAGCGGCCAGGCGGTGATCAGCAAGCCGGCCTGAACCGGCGAATGACCGTAAGCGTCGAGCAGCAGAAACGGCAGCGCGATATACGCCAACATCTGCGCGGCGAAAGCCGTGACCGAAGTGCACATCGACAACGCAAAGACAGGAATGCGCAGCAAATCCACCGGGAAAATCGGAATCGGCTGTCGCCACTGACGACGCAGATAGATCGCCCCAAGCACGGCACCGGCCAGGAGCAGCGCGATTCCCGCCAGACGGCTCGAAGACGCCGCCGAGATATTCGGCTGGGCGCCAATCGCATCGACGCCCACAAAGACCAGGCTGAACATCAACGCGTTGAGCAGCACATCGAGCCAGCCGAACCGCGCGCCGCTGGTGCGCGGCGCGTTGTTTCTTGGTAACGAGCGAAAACCGAGCCACAGCACCACCGCCCCCAGCGGCAAGTTCACTGCGAACAGCCACGGCCACGCAGCGACCGACAGAATGCTGGCGGCCAGCGACGGTCCGGCCACCGAGGCGGTGGCGACGACCATCGAATTGATGGCGATGCCTCGGCCGAGCAAGCGTTCGGGGTAAATCAGACGCACCAGCGCCGAGTTGACCGACATCACCCCGGCGGCGCCCAGCCCTTGAACGGCGCGCGCGGCGGCCAGCGTCGGCAGCGAATCGGCAAACGTACAGCCGAGCGAGGCCAGGGTAAAAAGCACCAGTCCGCTCAAATACATTCGCCGGTAGCCGACAAGGTCGCCCAAAGTGGCGCAAGGCAGCAGCAATGCCAGCGTCGAGATCTGATAGGCGTTGACCACCCAAACCGAATGTGCAGCGCTGGCCTGCAGGTCATGGGCAATTCTAGGCAAGGCCAGGTTCACGATGGTGCCGTCGAGCACCGTCATGGTGATGCCGAGGAGAACGACCGCCATCGCGTAATAACGCGCAGGCGTGGGGAGGCCATCTTGAATGCTCATGGGGTTCTTGGTGAAAAGCGGGGGGACATCCTTAAATCGGCGGCAGCGATGGCTTTGCCGCGGGTGGTCGAGTCATTATACGGACTCGAAGACGCTTCGCTGCAGCGCCTAGCGAACTATGTTCTAGCGAACCCTGCCGCACCACGCCCGCCACATGTCGCGCCAGGCCGCTTCAAGATTGACGGCAAAGCGCTGCGCATCGAACAGCGGCGACGCCAATACCCGCGCGCGCAAGGACGCACGCAGCGCAGCCAGCGCCTGGCAATCGCTCGCCTGCCTGAGCGCGCAAGCGACGTAGTCGTCGTGGTCGACGGCAATCCAGTCGGGCAGACCGGCATTCATCAGCAAGCTGACGCCCTGGCGCGACATGAAGCGCTCGCCAGCGAGCGTGATCACCGGAACACCCATCCACAGCGCCTCGACGCTGGTCGTCGCACCGGCATAGGGAAACGGATCGAGCGCGATATCGATGCGCTGGTAGGCGGCGAGGTACTCAGCACGCGACGACGGTCCTTCGAGGATCAGCCGGTCACCGCCGATGCCTCGCGCCGCGAAGCGATCGACGACGCGGCGCCGCGCAGCGTCGTGCCCGAGCGCGCGGGCCTTGAGCCACAACCGGCTGCCCGGAACCGACCGCAAGACGCGCGCCCACAGCTCGACCACCGCATCGCCCATCTTGTCCAAACGGTTAAAACAGGCGAAGGTGACGTAACCTGCAGCCAGCGCCGGCAGCGGCGACACCGCCAGTGCGACATCGGGCGGCGTCAGGCACCACAGCGTTTCGGGCAGACGCCAGACCTTTTCGCTGAAATACGCTTCCTCTTCGGCCGCGACGGTCCAGCGGTCGGCGACGAGGTAGTCGATCGCGGCAACGCCGGTGGTGGCGTGGTAGCCGAGCCAGCTCACCTGCACCGGCGCCGGTTTCCAAGCGAACAGCGACAGCCGGTTGTGCTCGGTATGCCCGCAGAGATCGACCAGGATGTCGATATCGTCGGCGCGTATCTGGCGAACGAGGCTCTCGTCGGACATCCCGGCAACCGATCGCCAGGCGTGGCAATGGCTGCGGATTCGCCCGGTCATCGCGTCGTCTTGCCGGGAATTCGAATAGGCGAAGATCTCGACACCACCGCGTAATTTCAGCGCGCCGAGCACGCTGCCCAAAAAATGGCTCACCGGATGGTCGCGAAAATCGCCGGAGACCAGCCCGACGCGCAGACGTTTTTCCGGCGCCGGCTCGTTCGGCCAGTCGCTGCCGGCTTGCGCGCGCCGTGCGACGCACTCGCCGAAGCGCAGTGCATCGGCGAACATCGTCAGCGGGTTCTGATCGATGATCAGGTTGTGGGTAAACAACAGGCTGTCGTGCGCTGCGTAAAAATCGGGGTCGATGTCGATCGCGCGGCGATAGCAGTCAATCGCCAGATCGGCCTGCCCCAGTTCGCTGAGCACGCTACCCAGGTTGAGATGCGCCTCGGCGAAATCCGGCCGGATCGCCAGCGCCGCGCGATAGCTCGCCGCCGCTTGTTCGAGTCGCCCGAGACGCTTGAGCGCGTTGCCCAGATTGAGATGCGCCGGCGCATGACCGGGCGAATGTTCGATCGCGCGGCAGAGGCAATCGACCGCCGCCTGGTGCTGACCTGACTCGTGCAGGACGATTCCCAGGTTGTAGTGCGCGTCGGCAAAAGACGGATTGAGCTTGAGCGCGCGGCGATAGCTCGCCACCGCCTCGTCGCGAGCCCCTTGCAATTTGAGCAGATTGCCCAGATTGAGATGCGCCTCGGCGCAGTCTGGACGGATCGCCAGCAGCCTGCGGTAGCCGTCCGCCGCCTCGGCCAATCGCCCGAGGCAGGTCAGCGCGGCAGCGTGTTGCCTGAGCGAGTCGATATCGCCGGGAGAGATTTCCAGAGCCCGGGCAAAACTCGCCAGCGCGAGATCGAAGCGACCGGCCTGCTGCAAACCAACGCCGAAGTTGTAGTGCGCCTCGCCGTCGCCTTCCAGCAGCACGGTCGCCTGGTGCAGCGTCGCCAGCGCGTCCTTGCCGCTCACCAAGCGCGCAATACCCAGCACCTTCCAGGCGAGACCGCTGGCGGGGAACTGGCCGAGCAGCGCGACGGCGCGCGCTTCGACTTCGCTGTAGCGCGCCTCGCCGAGCAGTTGTGCCAGCTGGCGAAGCTCCTGATTTTCATCGATCAAGAGCAGCCGCCCCAAGTAAGGCCGGCCGCGTCAGAGACCGCAGGACGTATCGAGCGCCGAGCCGCCGGCACTGCGGCCCTGGGCGCCGTTGGCGGCGATCGATGGCGGCATGGTGACCTGGATTCCCAGCCCCGGCGGCACCGGCAGCGGCGGCGAATTCGGGCTGGCGACATAGCCGAACTGCCCCGCGGAAAACTGCTGCAACCCCGCCGGATTGCTCACGACGATCGCTCCCGAAGCCACATCGGTGTGCAAGCCGTTGGGCGGAGGACTTCCCGTCGTCGTCGGGACATGGCCACAGTCGTTCTGGCAAAGCAAGGCGCCGAAATGCGTTCCGCGAATCCCGATCGTCGCCACGGTCGTGCTGTAACCGACCTTGTCGCGCGAACGCCTGCCGATCAGCCCGCTGACCGCGCGCATGCCGCCCTTGACCAGACTGAAAAAGGCGTTGTCGCGGCCGGCGTCGGCCTCGTCGAAACTGTACTTGTCGACCTTGAACTGCGTGTTGGGGCGCAGCACGACCTCGCCGCCGTCGATGAACTTGACCCGCGCATAGGTCTCGTCCTCGGTGCTCAGCACATCGCCTTCGAGGACCTCGGACTTGACCGCCAGCATCTTGACCGAACCGCCCGCACGCAGCACCGAGAAGGTCCCCGACAGATGCGTCACGGTGCCGACCGCGTTTTCGCCGGCCAGCGCCGACCCGGCGAGCAGCGCGGCGCAAAGCAAGACCATGGTGTTCTTCATTGCTGAAACCTCACTCATTCGCTGGGCATCTTCAAAGCGCTTCTAGATTTTCTGGTCAGGCCGTGCACTTGCCGGGCTTGCGGGACTTCTTGTCATTTTTCCCCTCGCCGCCGCCCCCCGGCTCGCCGCTGTCAGCCGTACCGGACGCTGAGGCGGTCGGCGCCGAGCCGAAGGTATCGGGCGCCTCGCCGCCGACGACGCCGCCGGGCAGGGTTTGCAACGGCTTCTGCTGCGCGCCCCCGCCGCCCCCGGCGACCGGCGGCGGAAGCGCGACTGGCGACGAAGCCGCCGGCGAAGACGACGGCTGCGCCGTCGATTGGATGGTATCCATCGCGCTCGCCGTCTGCCCCTGAACCGCCTGCAGCGGCTCGGCGACAGCGGCGAGCGCCGCTACGGCATGCGTCGGGGTGGCTGTCGTTGTCGTTGTCGTTGTCGTTGTCGTTGCCGTTGCCGGCAATACCGCCGAACATCCCGGCGTCGTCGGTGCCGTCGTGCAAACCGCGATCGTCGGCAGCACCGCCGAACATCCCGGCGTGCTCGGCGTGCTCGTGCAAACCGCGATCGTCGGCAGCACAGTCGAACAGCCGGCGAGCGCAGGATTGGCAACGCATTGGTCAATCGTCGGCGTGACCACATTGCCGTTCGGGTTGAGGGAAACCTTGGGGCCGGCCTGCGGCACCTTGCTGCCGGTGATGCTGTTCCCGGCGGTCAATGTGATGTGGCCGTCCGTCGTGAGCGTACCGTTGATCGTCAAATCGTCGCCCGTCCCGCCCGCGGAATTGCCTGCGGTCAATAGGATGTCGCCGTGGGCGCTTACCCCGGAGCCGCCGATGGTCAGCGGGCTGTGCGCCACGATGGAAACGCTCCCGGTCCCGGTCGATACCCCATCGGTCAAGAGCGCTCCGGTGTTGTCCAGTTGGATGTCGCCATTGCCGGAATTGATTGCGCTGACCGTCGAGACCGTCATCTCGATCGCTTCGTTCTTGCCGATTCCTTGCTTGGCGGAAAGGGTCACCGTTGCCGCCGAGATATTGTTTGACGACCCGTTGCCGTCAAGGATAGCCCCGTCGTTGGAGGTCAATGAAACCGTTCCGCCAGGATTGCTGACGAGACCGAGGCTGATATTCTTGTCGGTCGTCACGGAGAAAGTCCCGCCCCCCGAATTCGAACCGGAAATTGTCACGTTGTTGCTGACGCCGCTTCCGGAATAGGCCACGTCGCCGCTCGTCGAATTGATAAGCTTGACCGTCGCCGCGCGGTTGCCGGATTGAGTCAGGTCGATCCCGGTCGCGGCGCTGGCGGTCAGCGTGCCGGCGACCGTCATCGCTCCGGCGCTTTGGCTGATCGCCCCGGCGCTGCTCGAAAGCGCGAGGTTGGCGGCGCTCAGCGAGGCGGCCAGCGTCAGCTGGTTTGCCGCGCGCAGCGCCAAATCGCTGGCTGTCGAGATGCTGCTGGCAATGAAGAGGTCGTGCGAAGCGGCGATATCGACGGCACTCGCATCTTTCGTATTAACCCGTTGGAGGATAGCGTTGCCGGTGTGGCTCAGGTACACCGCGCTCGGACCGCAGCACGATTCCGGGTAGCCGATGTAAATATCGGCGTTGCCGGTACCGCCGGGAGAGCTGGTTTTGAACGGCGAACCCGAGGAGCCGATCGCGCCGTTCGCGCCGCTCGCGATGTAGCTGGACTGAAGCTGGATCAGCGGCGCGCTGACCAGTCCTGAGGCGCCGGTGCTGATTGCCCCGGTCATGGCGTCGACGTTGGCGCTCGTCGCGCCTCGCAGAGCGCCGTCGATGACAATCGCACCGCCCGCGGTATAGACCTGGACGGCACCGCCGGTCACCGATTTACCCGTGGCCAGCAGCGCGCCACCAAGCCCGGTACTGACGCCGACCGTGACGCTAGCGACGGCTCCGCCAGCGACGTTCTCATCGACCGAGACGGTTTTTCCGCTCTCGTTCTCGCGGACGATGACGTTCCCGCTCGAGGTGACCCCGGTCGTCGAGCCGACCGTACCGACGACAAGTCCCGCCCCCGGCGCCTTGTTCTCAAAAGTGAAGTCGCCGGTCACGTTGGCGGCAATCTTTCCCACATGGTTCGATGCGTGATCGAGCGTCACATTGCCGCCCGCGATGACTTCCAACCCGGCAGCGGAGATCGCGTAGCTCTGCGTGATGTTTCCGCCCGAGTTGAGCGAGACGTTGCCCGTCGCGGCGATGCCTTGGTGGCCGATATAGGCGACGTCAAAACCGATCGAGTCCTTGAACGCCAGCGAGCCGCCGGTCACATTGGCCGACAGTGCGCCAACGGCATTATTGGTGTTGTTCAAAACTACATTTCCGACCGAAGTCACGTCCAGATTTTTGCCGGTAATTCTCCCGCCGACCGTGCTCGTTATCCCGCCAGAGCCGGCGCTCAACCTGAGCTGGCCCGACTCGGCGGGTCCCACCGTGACGGAGTTCTCGATCGCGAGCGTATTCACCGCGCTGAGACTAAGCGCCCCCCCAGTCCAATTCACCAGCCCGGCGACGGTCAGGTTGCCCGCCGAACTGACCATGCCGGTGCCTACCCCGGAGCCGAACAGGCTGCTTATCGTCAGCGACTTGCCATTATTGAATTGCAGGTTCCCATAATTGGGCATCGACGCCGAGAAGCTGTTGACCAGGTTGTTCGCCTGCAGATTGACGTTGCCCCTTGAGGCGACGCTGAGCGTATTGGACGTAATCGCCGCAGACTGCGAAACCCCGTCGGAACCGGCGTTGAGCGTGACCCCCCCCGAGCTGGCGGTGATCGCCCCGTTGATCGCGATGCCGGCATATTCACCCGACTTGAGCGTCAGTCCCGAGGCTGAAGACCAGGCAATCGGCGCATCGACGATCACGTTTCCGTAAGAACTTCCCGCCGAGGCATCGATCAGGACACTATTGCTTTCGAGCGCCGTTGCCAGAGTGGTCGAGTTCAAGATCGACGCGATGTTGTAGACTCCGTCGAATACATTGCCCGAGATGCTGCCGGTGGATGTCCCCGTCGAAATGGTGATGCCGTCCGGGTCGAGCAGCAGCGTACCAACGAGCCCCTGCGCCGCCGCGGTGCTGACCAGCCCCTGAAAGTCAAGATAGCGCTTGCCCGAGACTTCGACGAAGCCGCCGTTGCCTGACTGCGCGCCCCCCCTGGCCGAGATCCCGCCGTAATAACGCGTGATGTCGTCGGCCCAGACGATGACCTTGCCGCCGTTGCCGGCCAGCGTCGCGTCGGCCTTGAGCGAGGCCTGCGCTCCGACGTAGCTGATGGTGGAATTCTGGATATCGGCGTTGCTGCCCTGATAGTCGCCGCCGACGAGGATCGTTCCGCCGCCGTTCGCACCGCTCACATCGATGCTCGCCGCATCAAGCAGCGCGACGCGCTTGCCGAGCACCTCGACCGTTCCGCCGGTGGTTCCGGTCGCCTCGATGCTGCCGGCCTGCTCGACATAGGTATCGGCGGCGGCCTTGAGGAAGACCCGCCCGCCTTCGCTGCTCACGCTGCTCGCCGAGATCTTGCCGCTATTCCTGACGATCGCGCCGACCATGCCGACGCGTCCCGACTCGGCGAGGATCTGCCCGACGTTGAGCGCCTGCTCGGTGTCGGCGGCGAGTTCGACGCGAACGCCCGGCGTTCCGGTATCTATGAGCTGCGCGGTCTGGCCGGCGGCGAGCAGCACTTCGCCGTTCGGCGCGTTGATGATGCCGTGGTTGTCGACCTGCGCACCGACGAGGTAGACCGAACCGCCGCTCGGCGTGCTGATGGTGCCGTAGTTCTCGACCTTGCCGGCGCCGGGCGTTGGCGTGAAATTGAAGCGGCCGGCCAGGAAGTCGGCGTTCGAGAGATTGAGCGTCGAGGCGACGAAACCGGCGGTATCGACGAGCGCGCCGGCGCCGACCAGGATGCCGGCCGGATTGATCAGGAAGACGCGGCCGTTCGATTGCAACTGACCGAGCAGTTGCGAGGGGTTGCTGGTCACCACCCGGTTGAGCACCGCGCTCGCGGCCGACGCCTGGGTAAAACGCGTCGTCTCTCCCGCGCCGATCGAGAAGCCCTGCCAGTTGATGATCGCGCCCGGCGTGTTGGTGATCGTCAGCGTTTTTCCCTGCGTCGCAAAAGCCGCGCTGCCAGAAACCACCTGCGCGCCGACCGGGTTGGCATGCACCGGCGCCAGGCAGAAGCAGCCGGCAACGGCGATCGCCAGCCGGGAAAGAGAAAACACGGGTGTCCCAACGCGCTTTTTCATGAGCTACTGTCTCCTCTTCGGGGATCGATTCCTTCCCCGTACTGCCGGGCTCGCTTTTCGCTCCGTACTGCGTCCATCAGAAACCGATCACCACGCCGACGTGGCCGCGCAATTGCCCGGAATCGGCTGTATCCGTAGGTCCGCCTTCGATCACCCGGGCCAAGTCGGCACGAAACGAAACGCTGCGCCCCAGTGAATAGCGCAGACCGACGCCGACGCTGGCGACGTTTTCCTGCTCATAGAGCCCCGGCGGCGTCTTGTTGAACGAGCCGTGACCAAAGTCGTAGAAACCGAGCAGGCGCAGATTGCCGGAATTGCCGAAGGCCGGCGCCAGATCGGGGGTATAGATCTCGAGCGTACCGAAGTAGCCCTTGTCGGCGGTCACCACGCGCTCCTCGAAGCCGCGCACCGCGGTGCTGCCGACCAGTCCGAGTTGTTCGCCCGAAACCAGCGCGTCGCGGCTGTATTGCACATTGATTGCGGCGCGCGCCTGCCAGTCGTTGCCGACGCTGCGCGCATGGCTCAAGCCACCGCGCCACACCGAGTAATGCGCTGTGGCGTCCTGCCGGCTGGCGGCAAAATCCGCCGCGCTGCTGTTGGGACCGCCGGGCAGGTTGCCCGACGCCGAGAGCGTGAGCGTGCTCGAACTTCCCGGCGAATCGAGCTGCCCCGAATAGGTCAGGCTCAGCGGACGGACGGTGACGTCGGCGCCGCCGGCACCGCACACGTCCTGGCCGTCGAGCGCGCAGCTATTGTCGTATTCGCGCTGGTCGACGCCGACCACGAGGCGATGCGAATACTCGCCGCGGCGCGGCAGGATGTGGTTGTAACGCAGTGCATAGACCATGCCGCTGCCGGAGAACTGCAGCGGCCCGGCGACCGTCGCCGAAGTCGCCGCAGCGACATCCGACTTGCCGACGATGAGATCGATGCTGTCGCCCCAGTCATAGATCGGCAGACGATAGCTCAGGCTATAGACCTTGGTGCTTTGCGGGCGCTCGAGCGAGCTCGTGTAGGCGATCGTCGCGACCTGGTCGCGATTCCAGAGGTTGGCGTATTGCAAGGCGACGCCGGTCCGATCGCGCCCGGTATCCTGGGTCCCGGTGTTGTCCGATGAAAGGTAGATGGCCCAGGGCTTTTCGTCGCGCACCTCGACCTTGGCGTCGAGTTCGCCGTCGTTCTCGCCGACGCCGAGGACCACTTCGATCTTCTTGGCCGGGCTTTCGTTGGCCAGTTGCACGCTTTCGGAAAGCGTCCGCGCATTGGGCGTCACGCCAACCGCCAGACCCGGAACGCTGGCCAGAATATTTTGCTGATCAAAGTAGGTGTTGCCGGTCACGCTGATCCGGCTGACCTTCGCTTCGCTCACTTCGAGCCTGACCACGCCCTGCGTCAGCTCCTGTTCGGGCGCGCTGACTTGCACCGCGCCATAGCCGCGCGCTCGATAGGCGTTCTCGAGCGCTTCGAGAGCCTTCTGGATGTCGCCATAGACCCGCTTCGAGCCGGTATACGGCGCCACCAGCGCGGCCAGATCGCCATCGTCGAGCAGTGAATTGCCGGACACTTCAAAACGGGCGATAGCGAAGCGGACGGTTTCGTCGGCCTGCACCGGCGACGACAGCAACGAACAAAGACACGCCGCTACGACGGCCCGCGCCAGTTGCCCGGGCGCGGCAGGCGCCAACGAATCGGCAGCGGCGTCCACGGCGGTGGAGGCCTCGAGCTCGAAGGCACGCGCAAAAATCATCAAGGGGCCCGTTATTGTTATTGCCAGACGCCCGGCGACACTCCCTGACAGCAAAACCCGGGCAAACAGCCGGCATTATCGCAAATTAACCATTTCTAGAGTAGGTTTTTTGGTGGAGCACATAAACTATTTGCATATAACCTTAGTCATATTACCCCAGCAGCGGCCCGGCGCCGAGGCAGTCGCGCTCAGGAGATCGCCTGGGCGTCGGCGCGCATCAATGCGAGGTCGGCAGCGTCAAGGACGATGTCGCCGCCGCGCGCGTTTTCCTCGATCTGAGCAAGCTTGCGCGCGCCGCACAGCGCATTGACGTTGCTGCCGTTACCCTGCGCCGTCGTCCAGCCGATCACCAGTTGCGTCATCGTGCACTCGTATTTTTTGCACAGCGGCGCCCACTTTTCGCCGGCCAGCACCGACCCGGCGAGCAGCGCGGCGCAAAGCAGAACCATGGTGTTCTTCATTGCTGAAACCTCACTCATTCGCTGGGCATCTTCAAAGCGGCTCTAGATTTTCTGGTCAGGCCGTGCACTTGCCGGGCTTGCCGGGCTTCTTGTCATTTTTCCCCTCGCCGCCGACGACGCCGCCGGGAAAGATCTGCAACGGCTGCTACGACGCGACCCCGGTGGCCGGCGGCGGTGGCGGAAGCGCGACCGGAGAGGAAGCCGCCGGCGAAGACGACGGCTGCACCGTCGATTGGATGGAGTCCATCGCGCTCGGCGGCCGCGGCAATCTGCACACGCTCGACGCGGTGGCGTTCATGCGACTGCGCGTCGAACTCGCCGACGAAGCGAAGTATGACGACGCTGCCGCCAAGCTCGCCGGTGTCGTCGCCGTGATGCACGCCGCGCCCGGCGTGCTGCACCTGATCGTCGGCGACAAGGCCGGCGAGTTTGCCAGCGCCATGAAGTCTGCCTGAAACGCGCCCGGCGAAAACGGGAGGGATTAACTTGCCCCTCGCGCTAGCGCTCGTCGCCACCGGCCAGCGTGCCGGGCGCGTCGCCATTTCGCCATTCTTTGGGACTGGCACCGCTCCAGCGCCGGAAGGCCCGCACAAAAGCGCTCGGTTCGCTGTAGCCCAGCGCCTCGGCGACCTTACCGACAGTCATCGACGTTTCATCCAGCAACCGGCGAGCCAAGCCGTAACGGGCATAGTCGAGCAATTCCTGAAAATTCGTTCCGCAATCCCGCAAGCGTCGATGCAAGGTGCGCGAATGAACGTTCAGCAGATCGGCAATCTGCTCCGAGCGAACGGCGCCCGACGGGATGGTCGTCCGTAGCAGCTTCAGCACCTGCTCGGCAATCTTCTCGCCAACCGGCGCAAATTGCTCCAGTTGGCGACAGAGATAATCGCAAAGATCGGGGTCGTGTCGCGCCAAACGACGCTGCAAATGACTCTGGCGAAAAACCAGCCCGCTTGCGCTGCTCGAGAAAGCGACCGGACAGCCGAAGAACTGGTGAAAAGGCGCAGCGTCCCTCGGCGCCGGGGACGAAAAGACGGCCTGCGAAGGATTCCAGGCGGCGCCGAGAAAAACGCGCAGAACCGCGCACATGGCTGAAACAACGATGTTCTCCAGATGGTCGCGCGCGCTGACGTCGCCGATCCGGTAACTCAGGAACACCTCATCGCCCGCTTCGTGAAAGGCGATCTCGCCGCCCGCGACCTGGTAGCGCTGAAAGCGGATCAGGCTGCGCAGCGCGCCGCCGACGTCGGCCGAATATTTCTGCAACAGACCCAGCGCGCCGAGCGCGCGCAATTGGCAACGCGCGCCGACCAGCAAGCCCAGGTGCGCGCAGCCGACAGCACTGGCGCAACGCTCGATCAACTCGCACTGGGAACGAAACGGAATCTGCGCATCGAAGCTCTCGAACAACGAAAGCGAAAAACCCGCTTCACGCAAGACCGCTTCGGGGTCATATCCCAAACAGCGCAGAACAGCGGGGAGTTCAGAAAAAGGTCCGACGCGCAACATCGAAATAATCGCCTCCGGGCAAGAATTTCCGGATGAATTTCAGAACATAGTCGTTTTCCGACATGATATATCGGACGTGTCTGAAAATGTGAGCTTTTTGGCCGAATAGGTCAATGGGTTATCGGCCACGGGATGCTAGATTGACGCGCTTTGAGTCGGGGTGTTCTGAATCGGCACCGCATCGACGCCGCACCAATTTCACTAAACCATCGCAAGGAAGCATGATGAATCAGCTCAGCATCAGCCGTCGCCTTCAGATCATGGCCAGCGTAGCGGTCACCGCCCTGGTGGTCCTGGCGGCGTCGGGACTTTACGTCGCCAACAAGCTGCACGACAGCATGGACTACATCTACAAAAACACGCTGCCGAGCATTCAAACAATCGATTCGATCAACGAGGACTTCCTGCGGCTGCGCCTCTCCGTTCTCTACCATTTCGTGCAAAAGGACGCCGAGAAGAAGATCGCCGGCGAAGCGCAGATCGGCAAGCTCAAGGAGAAAATCCGCGCCGGTCTGGCCCGCTACGACAAAGAGCTGATTTCCGATGCCAAGGACAAGGAAATCCTCGGCCGCGAAGCGAAGGCCTTCGACGCTTACTTCGCTGACATCGAACAGCCCCTCGAACGGTCGCGGGCCGGCGATTACGATGGGATATGGGTCAATATCGTACGCTCCACCGCGGTGATGAATCAGCTTTCCGAAGCGGTCGCCGAACACAAGAAGTACAATGAGCAACTGGCCGAAGCGAGCTACCAGGACGCCGACGCCGGCGCCACTTTGGGAAAAACGGTCTCGCTGATTCTGGCGGCGGTTTCCTTGATCGTCGTCGGCGGAATCAGCTTTGTCGTCGTCGGCGAAATCCGCAAGCGCATGAACGGCATGAGTGCCTTCATCAACCGGGTGAACGAAACGCTCGATTTCACGCCGCGCGCAACGATTCGCCGAATGGACGAACTCGGGACCGCGGGCGACGCCTTTAACAAATTGCTCGACCGGCTCCAGGCCAACCTCAAGACCATCGCGCGCAGCGCCGAGCAGGTGGCCTCAGCGGCTCATCAAATGGCGACCACCTCGGGCCAGGTGGCGACGGCGTCGCACCAGCAGAGCGAGGCGGCTTCGAATATGGCGGCGACCGTCGAGCAAATGACGGTGAGCATCAACCATGTCGCCGACCGTGCCCAGGAAGCCAACCGCTTGTCGAGCGACTCCGGCGCGCTGGCTGTTACCGGAGAACAGACCATCGGCCAGACGGCAGGCGACATCCAGCAAATGGCCAGCACGGTACACGAGGCGGCCGAACTCATCCACAGTCTTGAACAGCACAGCCAGCAGATCGCCAACGTCGTCCAGGTGATCAAGGACGTTGCCGACCAGACCAATCTCTTGGCGCTCAACGCGGCAATCGAAGCCGCGCGTGCCGGAGAACAGGGCCGCGGCTTCGCGGTGGTCGCCGACGAGGTGCGCAAACTCGCTGAACGCACCGCCTCGTCGACGCAGGAGATCGCCGAATCGATCGGCGCCATGCGCAGCGGTGCCGGCAACGCCGTGGCCAGCATGGAAGGCGTTGTCGCCAAGGTGAAAATCGGCGTCGATCGCGCCCAGGAAGCCAATTCGGCAATCCAGAAGATCGGCGAGAGCAGCCGCCACACCGTCGCGATGGTTGAAGAAATCGCCGAAGCGATCCGTGAGCAGGGATCGGCGACCAACAATATCGCGACGCAGGTCGAACGCATCGCCCAAATGTCCGAGGAAAGCAGCGCGGCGGCGGGCAATAGTGCACAGTCGGCCAACGAACTGGACCGGCTGGCCAATGAAATGCACGACGTGGTGGCGGCCTATCGGCTCTAGCCATCGGACTTGAGCGGCGACACCAGAGGCAGCGAACGAAAACGCGAGCATCGGTCAACGCGGCGGGACGGGGCGCGAATAATCGTACTCGAGTCCGTATAATGTGGCCGCGCGGCGAATGAGAGGCGTCGTCGCCAGCGCTGCCGCCCAATCAAGCCGCCCTTCCCGACCCGATCCCGATGAACGTTCAATGATGTTCAGTCTGGTTTGAGTTTGCTACGCTTGCGCTATCCCGTCACGGCGCGCTAAAGCGCGCCGCTCAGGAGATCGCCTGGGCGTCGGCGCGCATCAATGCGAGGTCGGCAGCGTCAAGGACGATGTCGCCGCCGCGCGCGTTTTCCTCGATCTGAGCAAGCTTGCGCGCGCCGCACAGCGCATTGACGTTGCTGCCGTTACCCTGCGCCGTCGTCCAGCCGATCACCAGTTGCGTCATCGTGCACTCGTATTTTTTGCACAGCGGCGCCCACTTTTCGCCGAGCGCGGCGATCTTCGGCAGGAACTCGGGCTGGAACCACTTGATATTGCGCTTGGCGTTGGTCAGATCGACCTTGGTGTCGATGGTGATCTTGCCGGTCAGCGTGCCGCGCTCAAGCGGCGAGTAGGCCTGGAAAGTCACGCCGTGCGTCGCGCACAGGCCGAACAGCGTGGCTTCGGCGGCGCGGTCGAGCAGGCTGTACTTTTCCTGGATCAGGTCGAGTTGCCCGGCCTGCGTGTATTCGAGAAATTGCGCGGTGCTCAGGTTGGACGCGCCGATCGCGCGAATCTTGCCCTGCGCCTTGAGCCGCATCAGAAAATCCATGGTTTCGGCGATCGGACACGGAAAGTCGGGGTGTTCCTGCCAGTGCACGATGTAGATATCAAGGTAGTCGGTCTTGAGCCGGCGCAAACTCATCTCGACCTCATCGGCCAAGCACTGCGGGCGCGTATTGCGAACCAGACGAACGCCGTCGCGTTCCATGTGCAACGCGCCTTCCTTGATGTCCCAACGCAGGCCGCACTTGGTCGACAACACGTAGTCGCCGCGCCGGCCGGCGAGTGCGCGACCGACGACCTCCTCGCTGTGACCCAGGCCATAGGCGGGCGCCGTATCGAGCAGCGTGACGCCGAGCTCACGCGCGCGGTGGATGGTACGGATCGATTCCGAATCATCGCTCGGCCCCCACATGCTGTCGCCGCCGATCGCCCAGGCGCCGATCCCGACGACCGACGCTTCGATTCCCGACTGCCCTATTTTCATGGTCCGCATTGCATGCTCCCTTAAGCTGGAAAAAAGCCATTATCCGCCGATTTGTCGGCGCCACGCGCCACGATGCTTGCGGCAACCGACCTTGATCGTTACGATCCTGAGCTTGATCGAGACCGACCGGGGTCGCGCAGCCGCCCCCCCGCAGCCAAGCAAGGAGCCCTCATGCTGTTCAGACACAGTGACGAAATGTTCACGCAACAGATCGACCACATGCGCGGCGGCCAGGGAACCGTCACCGTCAAGCACCTGCTCAACCCCGACGAGATGCTCGGCAAGGGCCGGCTGTTCGCGCAGAACACGATTCCGCCCGGCGCGTCGATCGGCCTGCATCGCCATCAAGGCGACATTGAGGTGTATTACGTGATCGAAGGCAGCGGTGTCTATCGCAACAACGACCAGTCGTTTGCCATCGGCGTCGGCGACCTGGCCCAGGTCGACGACCAGAACCAGCACAGCATCGAGAATACCGGCGACGTTCCGCTCGTCTTCATCGCACTGATCCTGTTTAGCGGAGAGCAAAAATGAAAAAGGTCTATATCATCCAGACCAGCCTGGTTTCGCAGGCTGAACTCAACGCGCTGTTCGCCGAACTGGTTCCCGACGCCAAGGTGCATAACCTGGTCGACGACAGCCTGCTCTACGACGTGATGCAGAACGGCGGCATCACGCCGAATGTCATCGCGCGCATGTGCGCGTATGTCCAGGCCGCGGCCAACAACGGCGCCGACCTGATCTTCAACCAGTGCTCGTCGGTCGGCGAGGCCGCTGACATCGCCGCCAAACTGGTTGCGGTGCCGCTGCTCAAGGTCGACTCGCCGATGGCCGAGAAGGCGGTCGCGCTGGGCACCCGAATCGGCGTTGTCGCCACCGTCCAGAGCACCATGCAGCCGAGCTGCAAGCTGATCCGCGCCAAGGCTGCCGAAGCCGGCAAAAGCGTCGAGATTGTCGAGTACCTGGTCGACGGCGCGCTCGCCGTGCTGCTCAAGGAAAACGACCGCGCCAAGCACAACGCCATGGTGCTCGACAGCGTCAGGCGCGCCGAGGCGCAGTGCGACGTGATCGTCCTGGCGCAGGGCAGCATGACGGTGCTGCTGCCCGAACTCACGAACATCAGCAAACCGGTGCTGACCAGCCCGCGCCTGGGCGTCGAACGCGCCCGCGACCTGCTGCGCGGCGCCTGATCAGCCGGCCAGCACGCAGATCCAGACCACCAGCACGTTGATCAGCGCCAGCAGCACCGCGGCGCTGCCGATGTCCTTGGCGCGCTTGGACAGATGATGGCGGTCGAGCGAAACGCGATCGACCGCCGCTTCGATCGCCGAATTGAGCAGCTCGACGATCAGCACCAGCAGCACGCTGGCGATCATCAGTGCGCGCCCGACACCGCTGACCGGCAGCATGAAGGTCGCGGGAATCAGCAGCGCGGCAAGCAGCGACTCCTGGCGAAAGGCATCCTCGCCGCAGAAGGCGGCGTGCAATCCGGCCAACGAATAGTGCAAGGCATTCCAAACCCGCCGTACGCCGGTTTTCCCCTTGAACGGGCTTTCTTCGGACACAAACTTCTCCTGGGCGAAAACATCGGGCTATCGAGTATAAGGGCTAGCGCGAACAGAGCTTCAAATCCGGGACCAACAGCCGGTCGTGGCTGGCGACGATCTGCCGGTAAAGATCGGCCATCTTGCCGGCAAGCGTATCGTCCGACCACTCGCCGGCGTACTCGCGACCCTCGCTCGCGAGTCGCGCGCGAAGCGAGCGATCGCCAAGCAGCCGCACCAGCGCCTGCGCAAAAGCGTCGGGATGATCTTCGGGGACCAGCGCGCCGCGCCGCGCGCCGAGGATGTCTACCGTTCCCATCGCGGCCAGCGCGACCACCGGCAGCCCGGCGGCCATCGCCTCGAGCAGCACCAGCCCCTGCGTCTCGGTGCGCGAAGCGAAAACGAAAGCATCGGCCGCCGCATAGCACGATGGCAGCTCGCTACCCCGGTCGAGATAGCCGATGAACTGAACGCTTTGCTGCAAGCCGCGATCGGCGACGCTCTGGCGCAAATGCGGCAGCGCCGGTCCCTCGCCGGCGATCACCAGCAGCAGGTCGGGCAGCGCGACGCGCGCCGACTCGATCGCGTCGAGCAGAAAGCCGATGTTCTTTTCGTGCGCGACGCGACCGACGAACAGCGCGACCGGGCGCGCCTCATCGATGCAAAAGCGCTGCCGGAAAACGCGGCGGCCGTCGGGCACTGGCGTCGGCTTCGGAATACCGGTCGGCAGCACGTGCAGCGCAGCGCTCACCCCGTAAGCGCCCAGGCGCTCATGGATCGCGCGCGACGGGACGATCACCGCGTCGAGCGCGTTGCACTGGCGCCGCGAAAAGCGCCGCGCCAGGCCGCGCAGCCAGGACGCCGGAATCAGCGGTGCGTAGTGCTTGAGATACTCCTCGAACAGCGTGTGGTAGGTGGCGATCACCGGAACGCCGTAGCGTCGCGCCGCGCGGCTGCCCGCGTAGTGCGCGGCGAAAGGCGTCTGGATGTGCACGAGGTCGCAGCCCTGGCCGACGGCGTCATCGACGGCGTCGCGCAGCGCCCCCCAGCGCGCCAACCGATCCTCAGGATCGCCCGGAACGGCCCGCGCTGCGACGCGGGTGATCCAGTCTTCGGCTGGCTGACCGTAGTCGGGAGCGACCAGATGGACCTCTACGCCATGCGCGCAGAGCGCCTGGCGATAGGTCTGGATCGCCGTCGACACGCCATTGATGCGCGGAAAATAGACATCCGAGACCATTACGACACGCATGCGAGTTCCTCCGCTGGTGCATTGAAAACGAGTTGATCGGGGCGGCCCCAGGCGATCAGTTCGAGACGCCCGTCGAGATGTTCGACGATCGCCGTGCAGCTATCGACCCAGTCGCCGCAATTGACGTAGGCGACGCCGTCGACCTCGCGCAGCGTCGCGCTGTGAATGTGGCCGCAGATGATCCCGTCGAGGCCGCGCTGCCGTGCCGCGCGCGCGGCGCTTTGCTCGAAATCGAAAATGAACTGCAGCGCACTCTTGACGCGGCGCTTGGCGTAACCGGCGAGCGACCAGTAGCAGCGCATGCCGAAGCGGCGGCGAACGAAGGAAATTATCGAATTGAGGCGAACCAGCACGTCGTACATGACGTCGCCGAGCAGCGCGATCCAGCGATGGTGGCGGGTGATCTGATCGAACTCGTCGCCGTGCAAGAGCAAAAAGCGGCGACCGTCGGCGAGCTCATGGACGTACTCGCCGACCACCTCGATGTCGCCCAGCGTGATGCCCAGATAGTCGCGCAGCACCTCGTCGTGGTTGCCGGGAATGAACACCACGCGCTCGCCGTGCCGCGCTCGTCGCAGGATCTTCTGCACCACGGTATTCTGCTCGGCGGTCCACGCGACTGAGCGGCGCATCGACCAGAAATCGACGATGTCGCCGAGCAGAAAGACGTTCTGCGCGACATAGCTGCGCAGGAATTCGAGCAGCCGGTCAGCCTGACAGGCGCGGGTTCCGAGGTGGATGTCGGAGAGGAAAATCGAACGGACGGTAGGCATGGCGCCATGCTGCAGCGCGATCGTTACAGCGCCGTGTCAGCCGCGTGACATTTGCTGCTTCCCGTACCCTGCGACGGCGCCCGGCCGGAACGCGCAGGCCTTTCCGATTCAGGAGGTAGGAACTTGTGAGATACCGCGTCCTGTAAAATCCAAGGCACAGTGATCAAAAAATCCGTTCTTTGAGGGCCGCGCAGCAATCGCCTGTTTGCGGGTATCTTGCGCTGCCCGTACTACAGAGCAAACAGCCGACTCGTCTCGGATGAATTTTAGGCCGTCAAATAGCGGCAGATTTACATAAACCGGCATAGCGCCACATTCTTCAGGAAGAAAATGAAAAAGCTGCTCTTTGTAACCCTGCTCGTCAACGCTTCTGCGGTCCTCGCGGCCACCACGCTGCTGGAAGTCCCGGTCACCTATCACCCGAATGCAGGTGTTGTCGCGGCGGTGAAACAGGAGTGCCAGATTGAAAGCATGCTGTCGACTCGGGTGGGCTCCATGCTGGGCAAGCTGAACAAAACCGGCGACGGGACGATTGAGACCGGCCTTGAGGCATCGGACAACACGCTTCTTCGCCTGCAAATAACTCATATCCTTGGCGTGGGCGGTGGTGCCTGGACGGGTCCGAAGGCGATTACCCTGACTGCGGAGTTGCTGGAGAACGGCAAAGTCAGCCGCAAAACCAAGATCAACCGCTGGTCAGTCGGTGGTGTATTCGGCGCATTCAAAGGCTCTTGTACGATTCTGGAACGCTGTGCCGACGCTATCACCAAGGATTTGAGTCGCTGGGTGCAGAATCCGGCGTACAAGATTGTTGAACAGCCTGCGCCTAAAGAAGCGGTTGAGGCGGGGATTGAAGTTGAGAAACCGGCCGAGGTGATTCCGGCGATGGAAGCGCCACCGGCTCCGGATGTGCCGCAAGCCGCAGAACCTAAGGAAACGAACTGAGGTTGCCGATGGCGAGCCGAAAAATGCCGCGTTTGATGCCGACAGTCTTGGGTACTTTTTCATTTCAGCAATACAAGAAGAAATACCCCGCTGTCAGGGCGGAACCCTGCGTCAATCCCGCGCAACATCGTCTGATGATTCAAAAGCGGCTTCGTCGCGCCCCAGCGCGACAGCGCGCTGCCATTACCCGCGGCAATTGGCTAGAATGCTGGTCTTTCCCCCAGCCGACAGGATCCAGCGTAATGACTCAGGACGAACTCAAACAGGCGGTGGCGCGTGCCGCACTCGACTACGTGCTTGAAGGCCAGCTGGTTGGCGTCGGCACCGGATCGACGGCGCGCCTCTTCATCGAAGCGCTGGGTGAAATCAAACACAAGATCAGCGGCGCGGTGGCCAGTTCCGAGGACACCAAAACGCGCCTTGAGCGCCACGGCATCAAGGTCTTCGACCTCAACGAAGTCACCGATCTACCCGTCTATATCGACGGCGCCGACGAGATCAACGCCGAGATGCACATGATCAAGGGCGGCGGCGGCGCGCTGACGCGCGAGAAGATCGTCGCCGCGGTCGCCAGGAAATTCGTCTGCATCGTCGATGGCTCGAAGCTCGTTCCGGTGCTCGGCAGCTTTCCGTTGCCGATCGAGGTGATCCCGATGGCGCGCGCGCTGGTCACCCGCGAACTGACGCGAATCGGCGGAACGCCGGTGCTGCGCCAGGGCTTTGTCACCGACAACGGCAACCTGATCCTCGACGTCCGCGGCTTGCAGATTGTCGACCCGGTCGACCTCGAAACACGCATCAACCAGATCGCCGGCGTCGTCAGTTGCGGCCTGTTTGCCAGCCGCGCCGCCGACGTCTGCCTGCTCGGCACGAGCGACGGCGTGCGCACGCTGACCGCCGACTGAAACATTGCTGTAATGTGGCGGGGTTAAACTCGGCGACCATTTCCCGGCAAGACCATTCTGGAGCACGAAGCATGAGCGACCACACGTCCAAGAATTTCGACCTTGAGCTCGAAAGCCTGCGCACCCGCGTCCTGCAAATGGGCGGCATGGCCGAAGAGCAGGTGCGCAAGTCGATCGAGGGGCTCTACAACGGCGATCAGACGCTGCTCGAATCGGTGATTCGCGACGACGACCTGATCAACCAGATGGAGATGCAGATCGAGGCCTCGTGCTACCAGATCATCGCCAAGCGGCAACCGACGGCGGTCGATCTGCGCATGACCGTCTCGGTGCTCAAGGCGATTTCCGACCTCGAGCGCGTCGGCGACAAGGCGCGCAAGATCGCCCGCCTGGGCAGCACGCTGACCAGCCATCCGGCCACTGCGACGCTCAATGTCGAGCTCGGCCATATGGCCGAGACGGCGCTCAAGATGCTGCGCCTGTCGCTCGACGGCTTCGCTCGCCTTGACCTCAAGCTGGTCAGCGAAGCGATCCATCTGGACAGCCTGGTCAACACCGAATATCAGTCGGTGACCCGCCAGTTGATCACCTATATGATGGAGGACCCGCGCACCATCACGCGTTCGCTCGACATCCTGACCATCGCCAAGGCCATCGAGCGCATCGGCGACCACGCCGTCAACATCGCCGAATACGTGGTGTTCATGGTCAAGGGGCTCAACGTTCGGCACGACACCGCCGACGAGGTCGAAGCCAAGATCGCCGGCAGCCAGGACTGAGGCTCGCCGCCCGGCCAATAAAAAAGCCCCTGACGGGGCTTTTTTTGTTTCCGCTGAAGAAGACTCAGGCGCCCGGCGGCACGTAGCCCTGGACCTGCTCGGCGCCGTCGCCGAAGAAGTGCTTCTCGATCTGTTCGGCGAGGTACTTGCGATGCGCGGCGTCGGCGAGGTTCAAGCGATTCTCGTTGATGATCATCGTCTGCATGCGGATCCACTGCGCCCACGCTTCTTTCGATACGCTCTCGTAAATCCGCTTGCCGAGCTCGCCCGGATAAGGCGGGAAATCGAGCGCTTCGGCTTCGCGACCGAGTTTGATGCATTTGACCATTCTTGCCATGAGATTGACTCCGTAAAGCGACCATCAGATTCGTTGAAAAGAGCGCCGATTATACCCAAAAGCTCAGAGCGGCTTGGCAAACACCTTGGAACGGCGCTGCAGGTTATAGACCAGGCGCTTTTCCTCGGGCAACTGGGCGACCGGCTGCTCGGAAAAACCGCGCTCCTTGAACCAGTGCGAAGTCACCGTGGTGAGCACGAACAGGCGCTTGATGCCGACCGCGCGCGCGCGCACCTCGATGCGTTTGAGTAACTGCTCGCCGTAGCCCCAGCGGCGGTAGTGTGGATGCACGGCGACGCAGGCCAGTTCGGCCTGATCACCGCCGTACGGATAAAGCGCCGCGCAGCCGACGATCAGGCCATCGTGCTCGACCACCGAAAAACGCGTGATCTCGCGTTCGAGCAGTTCGCGCGAGCGGCGCACCAGCGTTCCCGCCTCTTCGAGCGGTTCGATCAGCGCGACCAGCCCGCTGATGTCGTCGGGACGCGCGTCGCGCAGAATCTCGAGCGATTCGCGCGTGACGATGGTGCCGACGCCCTCGCGCGAAAAGAGTTCGCGCAGCAAGGTGCCGTCCTCGTTGAAACCGATCAGATGAACGCGACCGACGCCGCTGCGGCTGGCGCGAACGGCGCACGGCAGATAACGCTTGAGGTCGGGCGACAGCCAGTCGCCGATGGCGATCAAGCGTTCGGCGGTGTCGGCGGTCATCTCGTCGAGCAACTGGCCGTCGATGTCGGTGACGCCCTGGCTGTCGGTCAGGAAGATCAGCTTGTCGGCGCCGATCGCGCTGGCCGTCGCCTCGGCGACCTCTTCCATCGCCAGATTGAAGATCTCGCCGGTCGGGCTGGCGCCCAGGCACGACAGGATCACGATATTGCCGATCGAAAGCTGCGCGCGGATCCCCTCGGCGTCGATCTTGCGAACGCTGCCGGCGTACTGCATGTCGACGCCGCCGAGCACGCCGAGCGGTTTGGCGGTGATGAAGTTGCCGGCGATCACGCGAATCGTGCTGTTGGCCATCGGCGTATCGGGCAGGCCCTGCGAGAGCAGCGCGTCGATCTCCAGATAAACGCTGCCGACGGCGTCGATCACGCAATCGAGCGTCGCTGCGTCGGTCACCCGATAGCCGTCGTGGGTGACCGATTTGATTCCCTTCTCGGCGAGTTCTTCCTCGATCTGCGGACGCGCGCCATGCACCAGCACCAGGCGAACGCCGAGCGCGGCGAGCAGGTTGGCGTCGTACGCCAGGGTACGCGCCAGCGGCCCCGAAATCGCCTTGCCGCCGAAGGCGATGACGAAGGTCTTGCCGCGAAACAGATTGACGTAGGGCGCGACCGAGCGGAACAGCGAAACGAAGTGGGCGGGACTCAATTCTTCGGACATCTATTTATCCTTAGGCTTCAGTTTTACGGCGTTGAGCGCGCCCTCGAGGCGCTCGCAGATGGTGCGCAGGATCTTGATGCGCGCGAAGTTCTTGTCGTTGGCCTCGACCAGCGTCCACGGCGCGGTGCTGGTGCTGGTGCGATCGACCATGTCGCAGACGGCGGCGTGATAGGCGTCGCCCTTGTCGCGGTTGCGCCAGTCCTCGTCGGTGATCTTGAAGCGCTTGAACGCTATCTTCTCGCGCTCCTTGAAACGCTTGAGCTGCTCCTTGTCGCTGATCTGCAACCAGAACTTGACGACGATCGCGCCGTCCTTGTGCAACTCGTGCTCGAAGTCGTTGATTTCCGTGTAGGCGCGCAGCCAGTCGGCCTCAGAGCAGAAGCCCTCGACGCGCTCGACCAGCACGCGGCCGTACCAGGTGCGGTCGAAGATGCTGACCCGGCCGACGCGCGGGATATGCCGCCAGAAGCGCCACATATAGGGCTGCGCGCGCTCCTCTTCGGTCGGCGCGGCAACCGGGACGATCTGATACTGGCGCGCGTCCATCGCCGCCGTGACGCGCCGGATGCTGCCGCCCTTGCCGGCCGCGTCCGAGCCTTCGAAAGCCAGGATCAGCGAGCGCTTGGCGAACTCGGGATGACGCACCAGTTCCGAGAGCCGGCCCTGATACTTTGCCAATTGGCTTTCGTAGGCTTTCTTGTCGAGCGATTGCGTCAGGTCGAGCGCCGTTAGCACGTCGAGCGAGTCGATCTTCGGCGCCAGCGGCGGCGCCACCGGGAAATTCTGGTCGCGCGTATCGGCCAAGCGCTTCTGCAAGGCGTCGAGAACGATTTTGCCGACGGTCAGCGAACGATAGCGGTCGTCGGTTCCTTCGACGACGATCCACGGCGCCCACGGCGTGTTGGTCATGCGCAACACGTGACCGGCCGCCTCCTGCAACTTGTCGTAGGTTTTCAGGCGCGCCCAGCTCTCCTTGGTCACCCGCCACGCGGTGCGCGGATTCTTCTCGAGCGCTTTGAGGCGTTGGCGCTGGCCGTCCTTCGACAGGTGGAACCAGAACTTGAGCACCAGCGCGCCTTCATTGACCAGCATCGCCTCGAAGCGGTTGATCTGGTCCATGCGCTGATCGAGATCGCCCTTGTCGAGATCGCCCAGGATGCGGTCGCGGATCGGGTCTGAATACCACGAGCCAGCGAAGATCCCGATCCGGCCCTTGGGCGGCAGCGCGCGCCAGTAGCGCCACATATACGGACGCTCGCGTTCCTCGTCGCTCGGCGCCGAAAACGCCAAGGTCGACAGAAAACGCGGGTCCATCCATTCGTAGAGCACGTTGATCGTCTCGCCCTTGCCCGAGCCATCGCAGCCGCTGACCAGGATCACCACCGGGATCTTGCCGTTCTCGCGCAGATCGAATTGGGCATCGAGCAGCGCGGCGCGCAATTTGGGCTCCTCGACGCGGAAAGTTTCCTTGGCTATCTTGTGCCCCAGCTCTGCCGATTCAAACATGACCAGCTCCCTTTCCGAAGTCACCCCATAGACATTCAATCGCCGCCAGCGCGGCGAGCCCTGCGGTTTCGGTACGCAGAATGCGCGGCCCGAGCCGTATCGCGCGATAGCCGACAGCGCCGGCCATCGCCACTTCCTCGGGCGCCAGCCCGCCCTCGGCGCCGATCAGCAACTCGACGTCACCGCCCGGCAGCGGCGGCGCCAGGTCATTCAAAGTCTGCGCCGCGCCCGGCGCCAGCATCAGACGCAACGCGCCGTCGCCGGCCGGCTGGTCAAGCCAGCGATCGAGCCCGATGAGCGAGGTCACCTCGGGAACCCGGTTGCGCCCGCACTGCTCGCACGCCGACGTCACCACGCCGCGCCAATGTTCGAGCCGGCGCAACGCGCGCTCGCCATCGAGGCGAACGACGCTGCGCCTTGAGGCGACCGGAACGATGCGCGAAACGCCGAGCTCAACGGCCTTCTGCATCGTCATGTCCATCTTCTCGCCGGCCTGCAGCGCCTGCACCAGCGTCAGCCGGATCGGCGCCTCGCACTCAACGTCGCGCCAGTTCAGCACCTCGACACACACGCGCTCGCGCGCCACTTCGCCGATGCGCGCCGCGTACTCGCCGCCGGACCCATCGAACAACACGAGATCGTCACCAACGCGCAGACGCAAAACGCGGCAGGCATGCCGGGCGGCATTCTCCGGCAAGTCGATGGTCGAATCGGCGGCCAGCGGCACGGGGCAATAAAAGCGGGGGGCAGTCATGGCGGTATTATAGGGACATCTGGCGACAATCGGCGGGTCAGCGAATGGCCGGAGGCGATTGAATTTGAAGCCAAACCGCCGGAACGAATCTTTCCGGCATCGCTTACTGAATCGTCAAGCGACGGGAATAGATTTGACGCTGTGTTCCGCGCCTGACGCGCGGGCTACTTTCTTTTGTTTCGCCAAAAGAAGGTAGCGAAAGAAAACGAAGTTTCGGCGAAGCCAAAAGGCGACCCCGGCTCCGCGGTCGGCTGCGCCGACTTCCCTGCGCTACTCGTCCAGCCGGGCGGCTGCGCAACTCGGGCCTACGGCCCTCAAACAGTGCTCGCCGACTTCCCCCGGCTGCCCTGTGTTGCTCGGCGCTCCACAGGGGGGAAAGCGTCTGAGCGCAACCGTCAGTGCCCGAAACTGCGATCGGTTTTACTCCTGCCCTCTGCGTCGTCGAGCAGCGCAGGGCGCAACGGAAAAAGGGCGAGCACTGTCTGAGCCCCGCAGGGGCGAGTTGCGCAGCCCCCGTTGCAACCAAGCAGCGCAGAGCACCCGGCATCGCCGGGCGGCGCAGCGGGCGCGATTTCTTCTTGGGTACTTCTTCTTGGCAAGACAAGAAGAAGTACCCCGCCGTCAAGGCGGAACCCAGCGGTTCAGGACAAGAAAACGCAGCCAAACATCGTCACCCATTGGTGCGCAAATGAGATTTGCGCACCCGCCCCTCCCCTTAATTGGCCTGCAACAGCGTCAGTTCGTTGTCGGTATGGCGCAGACGGATCGCCAGCGTTCGCGCGAGCTGCGAAACCAGCACGAAAGCGATGCGCTTGTGCGCTTCGGCAAGGTAGCTGAACTTCTCCTGCGTCAGCACGTAGAGTTCGAGATCGGTCGAGGCGATGGCGTCGTTGCCGCGTGGCTGGCGATCGAGAAACGCCAGACCGCCGAAAAACTCGCCGCGGCCGTAGGTGGCGATGTGGCACGGTCGCGAGCTGCCGCCGACACAGCCCATGATGCGCACTTCGCCCTTGCGGATCAGATAGAGCTCGGCACCCGGGTCGCCGCGTGAAAAAATGGTCGCTCCAGCCTTGAACGAACGGCTTTCCATACACGCCGCCAGATCGGTCAGCGTATCGGGCTTGCTGCCCTTGAACAGTTCGATTTCGTGCAGTTCGAGCGGCGGCAAATTGGCGTCGGCGGTCACCAGCCCGCCGATCAGCCGGTCCTCGACCCATTCGATCGCCGCTTCGAGCGTCGGCAGGATGATCACCTGCTCGCCATCGGCCACCAGCCCGGCGAGTTCGAGAAACTCGCGCAGATTTCTGCCGTTGGGCAGGCTTTCACGCACGCTGGAGATCAACAGCGGAACCTTGCGCTCGGCCAGTACATCGCGCACCAGCTTGAGCATGTGCGTCGCGGTGACATCGACCGACTGCACGCGCTGCAGGTCGAGGATCAGGTAGTCGGTGGTCGAAAGTTCGGGCTCGAGCGTGAGATAAAGCTGATGCGTGGTGCCGAAGAACAGGCTGCCCTGCAGCTCGAAAATCACCGCGCTATTGCCTTTCTGTTCGAGAATCCGCATCTCGGCTTCGGGCCGGTACCAGGTCGACGAGCGTTGGCCGACGAAACTCTTGCGCCGAACGACGTTGCCGCCGACCTGCTCGCGCAGAAAGAGGATGATCGACAGGATCACGCCGACCGCCGACGCGGCGATCAAACCGACGAACAGCGCGACGCAGACGACCGCCAGCACCACCGAGAAATCGAGCACCGTCGAGCGCGATTCGAGAAAACGCAGCGGATCAGTATCAATCATGCGCAGGCCGACGACGATCAGCACACCGGACAGCGTGGCGATCGGAATCCAGGCGACGAAGGCGCCGAGCAGCAGCGCGACGACCAGCGTCATGACGCCGGCGACGATTCCTGAAATCCGCGTCTTGGCGCCACTGGAGAGATTGACCAGGCTGGCGCCCATGGTCCCGGCGCCGGGCATGCCGCCGATCGTCGAGGCGACCACATTGGCGAGTCCCTGCGCCGCCAGTTCGCGGTTCGGATCGTGGCGCGTTCGCGTCATCTGATCGAGAACGACGCAGGTCTTGAGCGTGTCGATCGAGAGCAGCGCGGCCAGCGTGATCGCGCTGCCGATCAGACCCGCGACCTGCGCGAGCTTGAGCTCACCGATCTGGGTCCAGCGATTGGTGATCAGCTCGACATAGCCCTCGCCGGTCGCGCCGAGCGAACCGATGACCAGCGTGTTCCCCTCGAGTTCAAGCATGCTCGGATCGGTCGCGGCGATTCCCGCGTAGGCCAAGACGCCGGCGAAGATGCCAATGATCGTCGCCGGTACCGCGCGCGTGAGCTTCGGCGCGACCAGCATGACGATGACGGTGACACCGCCGATCGTCAGTCCCCGCCAGTCCCAGTGCTGCGGATTGATCAGCACGTCGAGCCACGGGGTATCGGCTGGCGCGCCGGCGAATTTGGGCAGCTGGCTGCCGATGATGATCAGGCCGACGCCAGAGAGATAACCGCTGACCACCGGATAAGGAATGTATTTGATCAGCCGGCCGATCCCCAGAAAACCGATCAGCATCTGGATCAGCCCGGTCAGGATGCCGAGTACGGTCATCATCAGCACGATGGCGACCGGCGCCACCCCCTGCCCGACCAGCTGGATGGCGAACGCCGAAAGCACCGCCGCGGCGGGCGCGCAGGGTGCGCTGATCAGGCGGTCGGTACCGCCGAAGGTCGGCGCGATGAGACCGAGCGCGGTCGCGCCGAGGATCCCGGCGAGCGCGCCGAATGCCGCGTAGTGCGGCGCGACCGCCGAATAGACGGTGACCCCGAAGGCGACCGCGGCCGGCAAGGCGACCAACATCGCCGCGAAGCCGCCCCAGAAGTCCCCCGAATGGCGCATCCATGTCCCGGAAAATTCGCGCATCGCCGTCGCTCCGAAGTAGGTGAACTTTTTATTACAGCAGAGGCAGGAACTATACCTCAGCGCTTGCGCCAAGCGCTTTTATTGGCCCCCGCCGCGCAGCGCGCGAGGCCCAGAAACCCGGCCGACTCAATGCCTTACGCATATTAATCGACCGATTTCTGGCGTGCCGCCAGCACTCGGCGAGAACCGCCTCCGATCGCGCTTGGCGGTTACCACAACTTATGTAATGCTATAACCCTTACAGGCCAAGCCTGACCCCGCGACAGCTGCTGTCAACGCTGGGGATCGTCCAAAAATATTCTGGAGTACCAGACCGATGTCCGATGCCAACAAAACCAAAAAGCCCAAGCTTGATGGCGAAGCGCTGCACGCCAAAGTAGACGAGAAGCTGCTCAAGTCGGTTGCCGCCGAACCGATCACGGCCAACACCAAGGAACTCTACAAGGCGCTGGCACTGGTCGCGCGCGAGAAGCTTGCCGAGCGCTGGGTCAAGACCCAGGTCGACGACCGCAAGAACAAGGTCCGCCGCATCTATTACATGTCGATGGAGTTTCTGGTCGGCAGATCGCTCAACAACGCGCTTTCGGCGCTCGATCTGCGCGATGCCGCCGACGCCGCTTTCTCGAAAACAGGTGGCCCGTCGCTCACCGATCTGATCGAATGCGAGCCGGATGCCGCGCTCGGTAACGGCGGCCTCGGCCGCCTGGCCGCCTGCTTCCTTGATTCGATGGCGACGCTCGAGCTGCCGTCGTGGGGTTACGGAATGCGCTACGAGTACGGCATGTTCGCGCAGTCGATCATCAACGGCGGACAGGTTGAACACCCTGACTCGTGGCTGGTCGACGGCACGCCGTGGGAATTTCCGAGACCGGGGACGCATTTCATCGTCAATTTTGGCGGCAGCGCCGAACACCACGGCGAATGGGCCGAATGGAACGCCGCCGAGGCGGTCGAGGCGCGCGCCTTCGATTACGTCGTTCCCGGCCACGGCACCGACCGCGTCAGCACGCTGCGCCTTTGGAAAGCCGGGGCGCCCGCGCAGATCGACCTCAACGCCTTCAACTCCGGCGACTACGCACGCGCCGCCGAATTCAAGAACCGCTTCGAGAACATTTCCTGGGTGCTCTACCCCAACGACACGACGCCCGCCGGTCGCGAACTGCGCTTGCGCCAGGAGTATTTCTTCGTTTCCGCGTCGCTGCAGGACATCCTGTTCCATCACCTGGAGGAATACGGCACGCTCAACAACCTCGCCGACCAGGTCGCCATCCACCTCAACGACACCCATCCGGCGATCAGCGTCGCCGAATTAATGCGCCTGCTGTGCGACGATCACGGCATGCTCTGGGCCGACGCCTGGGCTCAATGCACGCGCATTTTCTCCTACACCAATCACACGCTGATGCCCGAGGCGCTCGAAACCTGGCCAGTCGGCCTGATGAATTACCTGCTGCCGCGCCACATGCGGATCATCTATCGCATCAACCAGGACTTCCTCAAGGACGTCGCGCTGCGCTTCCCGGGCGACATCGACCTGATTCGCCGCCTGTCGCTGATCGACGACGGCGACGGCAACGAGGAAAACAAGCGGGTGCGCATGGCGCACCTGTCGATCGTCGGCAGCCATCGCATCAATGGCGTCTCGCAACTGCATTCGGACCTGATGGTCAAGACCATCTTCGCCGACTTCGCCAAACTCTACCCGGATCGCTTTGACAACAAGACCAACGGCGTCACGCCGCGCCGTTGGCTGGCGCAGGCCAACCCGGGGCTGGCCGGCCTGCTCGATGCGCGCCTGGGCTGCGACTGGCGGCTCAACCTCGACCACCTTGCCGAACTGCGGCCGCTGGCCAACGATCAGAATTTTCGCGCGCAGTTTTCCGCCGCCAAGCACGCCAACAAACTGCGCCTGGCCGACTACATCAGGCGCGAGACCGACGTCATCCTCGACCCGGACAGCCTGTTCGACGTTCAGGTCAAGCGCATTCACGAATACAAACGGCAACTGCTCAACGTGCTGCACGTCATCACGCGCTACAACGCGATCCTGCACGGCCTGGCCGACGACGCCGCGCCGCGCTGCGTGATCTTCGCCGGCAAGGCCGCCTCCTCGTACCACATGGCCAAGCAGGTGATCAGGCTGATTCACGACGTCGCCAGCGTGATCAACAGCGACCCGCGAACGCACGACAAGCTCAAGGTCGTCTTCGTCCCCAATTATGGCGTTTCGATCGCCGAGCTGATCATTCCGGCCGCCGACCTTTCCGAGCAGATTTCGACCGCCGGAACCGAGGCCTCGGGCACCGGCAACATGAAGTTCTCGATGAACGGCGCGCTGACCATCGGCACCGAGGATGGCGCCAACATCGAGATTCGCGACAACGTCGGCGCCGAGAACATCTTCATCTTCGGCAACACGACGCCGCAGGTCGAAGCGATCCGCAAATCGGGTTACGATCCGAAGTCGATCTACCTCAACAATCCGATGCTCAACGAGGCGCTCAACAAGATCGACGGCGGTTTCTTTTCACCCAACGACAAGAAGCGTTATCACGATCTGTTCAATAACCTGGTCAACTACGGCGACCACTATCTGCTGCTCGCCGACTATGCCAGTTACATCGAAACGCAGGCGCGCGTCGATACGCTTTTCCTCAATCCCGGTGAATGGCAGCGCAAGGCGATTCTCAACGTCGCCGGGATGGGCAGTTTTTCGTCCGACCGCACCATCCGCGACTACGCCAACGATACCTGGAACATGGGCTCACTACTGAAGAAAGCCTGAAATGCTAAGCAAAGCTGCAGTCACCGCGCTCTGTCGCGGCGAGCATGGCGATCCGTTTTCCGTCCTCGGGCTGCACGCCGACAGCAAGGGCAAGCTCTGCTTGCGCACCCTGCAGCCCGGCGCGCTGTCGGTCTCGGTGATCGACGGCGAGAGCGGCAAGGTCATCACCGAACTGCCGCAGCGCCAGCTCGACGCCAAGGGCAGCGCATCGGGATTCTTCGAAGGCGCCGTTGACGGCCGCAAACAGCCGTTCAGGTATCGCTTGCGCATCGTCTGGCCGGGCGGCGTCCAGGAGACCGCAGACCCTTACAGCTTCTCAACCGTGCTCGGCGAACTCGACGTCTGGCTGCTCGCCGAAGGTTCGCACCTGCGTCCCTTCGAGCGGCTCGGCGCGCATTTGCGCGAGATCGACGGCGTCAAAGGAACGGCCTTCGCCGTCTGGGCGCCCGACGCCCAGCGCGTTTCCGTCGTCGGCGACTTCAACACCTGGGACGGCCGCCGTCATCCGATGCGGCTGCGCCGCGAATGCGGCGTCTGGGAGATCTTCCTGCCCGATGTGGGCGAAGGCGCGTGCTACAAATACGAGATTCGTTCGCAAGAGGGCCATGTTCTGCCACTCAAGGCCGACCCCTACGGTTTTGCCGCCGAACTACGCCCATCGACCGCGTCGATCGTCGCGGCCTTGCCGCAGATCGCCTCGCGCCAGAGCCTGGCCGCCGGCAGCAAGCTCGATACCGCGATATCGATCTACGAAGTTCACCTCGGTTCGTGGAAGCGCGCTGAAGACGGCGGCTTTCCGGACTGGCAGCGGATCACCGAAACGCTGATCCCGTACACCGTCGAACTCGGTTTCACGCACCTTGAACTGTTGCCGATTTCGGAGCATCCGTTCGACGGCTCGTGGGGCTATCAGCCGCTCGGCCTCTACGCACCGACGTCGCGCTTCGGCTCGCCGCAGGGCTTTTGTGACTTCGTCGCGGCGTGCCACGCGGCCGGACTCGAAGTCATCATCGACTGGGTTCCGGCGCATTTCCCGACCGACGAGCACGGCCTCGCCCGCTTCGACGGACGACCGCTCTACGAACACGCCGACCCGCGCGAAGGAATGCACCAGGACTGGGGAACGCTGATCTACAACTTCGGCCGGCGCGAGGTGTTCAACTACCTGATCGGCAACGCGCTGTTCTGGATCGAGCACTACGGCGTCGATGGACTGCGCGTCGATGCGGTCGCCTCGATGCTCTACCGCGACTACAGCCGCGAACCCGGGCAGTGGATCCCCAACATCTACGGCGGCAGAGAGAACCTCGAAGCGGTTCATTTCCTGCGCCGCATGAACGAAACGCTGGGACAGGAATGCCCGGGTGCGGCGACCTATGCCGAGGAATCGACGGCCTGGCCGTCGGTCAGCCGGCCGCCTTCGATGGGCGGCCTGGGCTTCCACTACAAGTGGAACATGGGCTGGATGCACGACATCCTCGACTACATGAAACACGAGCCGATCCACCGCCGCTATCACCACAACCAGCTGACCTTCGGCCTGCTCTACGCGTTCACCGAGAACTTCGTGCTGCCGCTGTCGCACGACGAGGTGGTGCATGGCAAGGGTTCGCTGATCAGCAAGATGCCCGGCGACTATTGGCAGAAGTTCGCCAATCTGCGAACGCTCTACGGCTTCATGTGGGCGCATCCGGGCAAGAAACTGCTGTTCATGGGCGGCGAATTCGCGCAATGGAACGAGTGGAACGACGAAGGCTCGCTCGACTGGAGCCTGCTCGACTTCCCGCCGCACGAAGGCATCCGCCGGCTGATCTGCGATCTCAACCGGCTTTACCGCGAGACGCCGGCGCTGCACGAAATCGATTTCGAACCTTCGGGTTTCGAGTGGGTTTCGGCCAACGATTCGGACAACTCGGTGATCGCCTTCATCCGCCGCGGCCACGACGCATCGCACGCGATGCTTTGCATCAGCAACTTCACGCCGGTCGTCCGCCAGAATTACCGGATCGGCGCGCCCGGCGCGGGGCGCTACCGCGAACGGCTCAACACCGACTCCGAATATTACGGCGGCAGCAATGTCGGCAACGCGTTTGGCACCGTCGACGCCGAGCCGATTGCCCAGCACGGCCGTGAATGGTCGGTTTCGCTGACGCTGCCGCCGCTGGCCACGGTGTTCCTCGAATGGGAAGCGTAAGCCCCGATCCGACCGGCCTCAAGCATGGGCGCGCCTGGCCGCTGGGCGCGCAGTTCGATGGTGCGGGCGTCAATTTCGCGCTCTACTCGGCCAACGCGCTGCGCGTAGACCTGTGTATTTTCGACGGCGAAACGATGCATACGCTGCCGCTGCCCCAATGCACCGATCAGGTGTGGCACGGCTATTTGCCGGGCGCCGCGCCGGGCCTGCGTTATGCGTTTCGGGTGCATGGCCCGGACGCCCCCGGCAACCGTTTCGACCCGCAACAGCTGCTGCTCGACCCGTATGCGCGCGAACTTTGCGGCAGCTTTTCCTACCGCCCATCGCCTTCGTCGGCGCACGGCCTGACCGCCTGCGTCGTCGACGCGCGCTTCGACTGGGGCGACGACTCGCCGCCAGCGATCGCCTGGGCCGACTCGGTACTCTACGAAATCCACGTCAAGGGCGCCACGGTACGCCATCCCGGCGTTCCCGAAGCGCTGCGCGGAACCTACGCCGGCCTCGCTGCGCCGGCGATGATCGAGCATTTCAAGCACCTCGGGGTCAGTGCGGTCAATCTGCTGCCAGTGCATCTCTTTCTCGACGAAGAGCGCCTGGTCAAATCGGGCCTGAGCAACTACTGGGGCTATAACACGCTCGCCTTCTTCGCGCCCGAGCCGCGCTATGCGGCGCGTTTGGGCGGCCAGTCGGTGATCGACGAATTCCGCGCCATGGTGCGTAGCTTGCACGCCGCCGGGATCGAAGTGATTCTCGACGTCGTCTTCAACCACAGCGCCGAAACCGACGAATACGGACCGACGGTCTCGTTTCGCGGCATCGACAACGCCAGCTACTACCGCCTGCCACGCGACAACCGCAACGCTTACGAAAATTACAGCGGCTGCGGCAACACGCTCAACCTGGCCAATCCGCGAATCTTGCAGCTGGTGATGGACGCGCTGCGTTACTGGGTCGGCGAAATGCACGTCGACGGCTTCCGTTTCGATCTGGCGGCGGCGCTCACGCGCGACAGCGGTTTCCTCGCCGCGGTCAGGCAGGACCCCTTGCTGGCGCGCGTCAAGATGATCGCCGAGCCCTGGGACCTGGGCCCCGACGGCTATCATCTGGGCCGCTTCCCGGCCGGTTGGGGCGAATGGAACGACCGCTTTCGCGACCTCGCGCGCGCCTTCTGGCTGACCGGCGAAGCCGAACCCGCGGCCATGGCGCAACGGCTCGCCGGGTCGAGCGAGATCTTCCGTCACGGCGGACGCGCGCCGCAGGCCGGGATCAATTTCATCACCGCGCACGACGGCTTCACCTTGCGCGACCTCACGAGCTATCAGTACAAACACAACGAGCAGAACGGCGAGGACAACCGCGACGGGCACGGCCACAACCTCTCGTGGAATTGCGGCGAAGAAGGCGAAAGCGGCGACCCGGTGGTGCGACAGCGCCGCCATCATCTGCAGCGCGCGCTGCTGACCACGCTGTTTATCGCGCAGGGCGTACCGATGCTGCAGGGCGGCGACGAGCTTGGCCGCACGCAGTCGGGCAACAACAACGCCTACTGCCAGGACAACGCGCTGACCTGGCTCGACTGGGCGCATGCCGACGCCGGCCTGATCGACTTTACCGCCGGGCTGATCGGCCTGCGCCAGCGCTTCCCGGCGCTTCGGCGGACCGCCTGGCTGTGCGGCGAACGCAACAGCAGCGGACAACTCGACATCGTCTGGTGGCATCCGGGTGGACGCGAGATGAGCGACAACGACTGGCATACCCCACTGCGCGGCGCGCTGGGCTTCCTGCTGGCGCCCGCTGAGCCAAACGACAACGCGCCCGCCGCGAACTCGCAAACCCTGCTGGTGCTGATCAACCGCGACGCCGACGCACAGACTTTCCGCCTGCCGCCGGGGGCCTGGCAGCAGGTTTGCGACAGCGGCAGCGACGTTCCCTTTGCCGAGCAGCAGCGTCAGGAGAGCAGCAGCGTCGCGGCGCGCAGCGTGCAGCTGCTGGCGCAAGGCTGAACCGATGGCCTTTGCCCGACACAGCGGCATTCTGCTGCACCCGACCTCGCTTCCCGGCCCGCATGGCTCGGGCGATCTGGGACCGACAGCCCAGCACTTCGTCGATTGGCTGGTGGCCGCCGGGCAGACCCGCTGGCAGGTTCTGCCGCTCGGCGGCGTTGGCCCGGGCAACTCGCCGTACATGAGTCCTTCGGCTTTCGCCGGCAACGAACTACTGATCGACCTCGCCCAACTGCGCGACGCCGGCTGGCTGAGCGCTGATGAGATTGCGCCAGACCCTGGCTTTGCCGACACGCAGGTCGACTTTTCGCTGGTCGCGCCGTTCCGCATGACGCGGCTGCGCCTGGCGGCGGCCAAATTTTTCGCCGATGTCAGGCGCGACGCGCACCAGCACTTTGACGAATTCTGTCGCGCGGCGAGCGGCTGGCTCGACGACTACGCGCTGTTCATGGCGCTCGAGAGGAAGTACGGCGGAACCTGGCAGAAGTGGCCGGCAGCGCTCGCGCAGCGCCACGAAAAAGGCCTGCAGGCGGCACGCGTGACGCTGGCCAACGAATGCAACTTCTGGCGCTTCTGCCAGTGGTGCTTTTGCCGCCAGTGGGCGTCGCTCAAGACCTACGCCAACCAGCGCGGGGTTCTGCTGGTCGGCGACATGCCGATTTTCGTTTCCCCCCACAGCGCCGACGTCTGGGCCCATCAGGACCTCTTCGATCTGGATAGCCGCGGCCAGGCGCGCGTCGTCGCCGGCGTGCCACCCGACTATTTCAGCGCCACCGGACAACTCTGGGGCAACCCGCTCTACCAGTGGGCAGCCCATCGCGAGCAAGGCTATCGCTGGTGGATCGAGCGAATGCGCAGCACGCTGGCGCGCTGCGACATCGTTCGCATCGATCATTTTCGCGGCTTCGAGTCCTACTGGGAAATTCCTGCCGACGCCAAAACGGCGGTCACTGGCCGCTGGCAGCCGGGACCCGGAAGCGCGCTGTTCACCGCACTGCGCGAGGCGCTGGCACCCGCCGGAGGCAAGCTGCCGGTGATCGCCGAAGATCTGGGAATCATCACGCCGCAAGTCTCGGCACTGCGCGAAGCCGTCGGCCTGCCCGGCATGCGCGTACTGCAGTTTGCTTTTGACGGCCACGCCGACAATCCCTATTTGCCGCACAACTACGAAGCCAATACCGTCGTCTACACGGGAACGCACGACAACGATACCAGCTGGGGCTGGTGGACCGCGCTCGCCGCCGACGAAAAAGACCGCGTTCGCCGTTATCTCGGAATCAGCGGCGAGTTCTGCGAATGGGATTTGATCCGTGCGGCGTCATCGTCGGTTGCCGCGCTCGCCATCATCCCGATGCAGGACATCCTCGGCTTGGGCTCGGCGGCGCGAATGAATCAGCCCGGCCGCGCGCAAGAGTCCTGGGAATGGCGATTCAGTTGGCACCAGGTCGCGCCATGGCATGCCGATCGACTCGCCGAACTGACTCGCCTTTACGGTCGATTGCCGCGACGCCAGTCTGACCGGCCGGTCCTGGCAGCGCACCCTGGCTGAGTCGACGTCATGTTCGGACGGTTTGAACGGAGCAGCGCCGGCAAGTTCGAAATGATGCTTATGCATGTATAATCAAACCGCTGGTCTTATTTCAATCCAATATTTCCACACTCAACAGGACAAAATCATGGCCGAGACAGTGATCAAAGCAAGCCCCAAAAAAGCGGTAGCCAAGCCGGTTGTCAAAGCAGCAGCCGCCAAACCGGCAGCCTCGGCCAAACCGGCGAAAGCTGCGGCCAACGCCAAACCCGCAGCAGCCAAACCGGCAGCGACCAAACCCGCGGCAAAGAAGCCGGCAGCCGTCAAGCCTGCTGCCGTCAAGAAGCCGGCGGTCGCCAAGGCGGCAAAGCCGGCGGCTCAGACCGTGGTGAAAGTGATCGTCCTGAGCGATGAACAGCGTTATCGCATGGTTGCCGAAGCCGCCTACTATCGCGCTGAAAGCAACCAGTTCAAGAGCGACCCGTTACGCGACTGGATCGACGCCGAAATCGACATCGACCGGCTGCTCAGCGGCAACAACTAGCACGGCCAGCGCGAGTCCGCTTGCGCTGCTCAGGCAGCGGGCTCGTCGCCAACAGTCGATCACAGGCTGCGGTAGAGCGACTCGTAATGGGCAGCTGAATCGTCCCACGAGAAATCCTGGAGCATCGCGCGGCGCTGGACTTGCTGCCAGGCGCGCCGATCGCGATAAAGCGCACAGGCCTCGCGGATACGCTTGCCGATGGCCTGGCTCGCGGCGTCGGCAAAGACGAAACCGGTGGCTCGATCGGCGGCCAGATTTTCGGCGCTCGCGTCGATCACCGTATCGGCCAGACCACCGACCCGGCGCACCAGCGGCAACGTTCCGTAACGCAAGGCATAGAGTTGCGTCAGTCCGCAAGGCTCGAAGCGCGACGGCACCAGCAGGACATCGCCGCCGGCGATGAAGCGATGGGCCATCGCCTCGTCATAGCCGACAAAGACCGCGACCTGTTCCGGATTGACCGCCGCCGCCCGGCGGAAACCGGTTTCCAGGTCGTCGTCGCCGGTGCCGAGGACGGCGAGCTGGGCGCCTTCGCCGATCAGCTCAGGCAATGCAGCGAGCAGCAGATCCATGCCTTTTTGCACGAACAGCCGGCTGACGACGACAAAGAGCGGCCCGGCCGCCTCGCTGGACAATCCCAACTCGCTTTGCAGTGCAAGCTTGCAGGCAAGCTTTCCCGCCAGATCGTCGGCGCGATAGGCGCTGGCGATGTCGGGGTCAGCGGGATTCCAGACCGCGTAATCGACGCCGTTGAGAATTCCCGACAAGTCCGTCCCCCGATCGCGCAAGACCCCCTCCAGGCCATAGCCGAATTCGGCCGTACGAACTTCCCTGGCGTAGGTTGGACTGACCGTCGTGATTCTATTTGCATAGACGAGGCCGGCTTTCATGAACGATATCCCGCCGTGGAACTCGATTCCCGGCGGGGTCAGCTGGCCCACCGGCAAAGCCAGTTCGGCCAGGCAATCATTCGAAAAACGCCCCTGGAAGGCGAGGTTGTGGACGGTGAACACCGTCGCCGTCTTCAGTCCGGGGTTCTGGGCGATATAAAGCGGCGCCAGGCCGGCATGCCAATCGTGCGCATGGATCACGTCGGGACGCCAGGCGGCGTCGAGTTCGCCGCAGGCCAGATGCGCGGCGACCCAGCCGAGTAAACCGAAACGGCGATGATTGTCGCTCCAGTCACGGCCATCGGGACCGACATAGGTATTGCCTTCGCGCCGAAAGAGAAACGGCGCATCGATCACATAGGCCGACAGGCCACTATCCGGCAGGCGACCGCGAAGCAGCGTGACGACGGCTGCGCCGAACACCGGGCCAATCTGGAAGACCGGCTCAAGTCCGGTCATGCCGTTGAGAATACCTGGCAGGCCGGGCAACAAGATGCGGACGTCGAGGCCGCGTTTGACCAGCGCCGCAGGAAGCGCGGCGACGACGTCGGCCAGACCGCCGGTTTTGACCAGCGGATAGATTTCAGCGGCGACGTGGAGTATGCGCATCGTATTAGCCCGGATTGCCAAATGAACGCCGCTCGGGCAACTCGACAAGCCCTGCTCGAGCATAAGAAAAGGGAGCGGTCGCGAGAGCGCCCCGGACGCCGCCAAAGACCTGCATGCGTCGCCCGGGATCCCGCCCCAGGACTAGGCTGGAATCCGGTCGAGCATCTGCCGGGTGACCAGCGTGATGCCATTGTCGGTCCGCCGGAAGCGACGGGCATCGTCGTCGGGATCCTCGCCGATCACCATCCCCGCAGGAATGCTCACGCCGTGGTCGATGATGCAACGGTTGAGTCTTGCGCCACGACCGATTTCGACGTCGGGCAGCAGCACCGACCAATTGACCTTGGCATGCGAGTGCACGCGGCACGACGTAAACAACAGCGAGCGGTTCATCTCCCCCGAAATGATGCAACCGCCGGAAACCGTGGACTCGATGGCGATGCCGTGGCGATCGATCTGGTTGTGTACGAACTTGGCGGGCGGCAACTGCGCCTGGTAGGTCCAGATCGGCCAGTTGCGATCGTAAAGGTTGAGCGCCGGAAGCGTTGCCGTCAAATCGACGTTGGCTTCCCAATACGCATCGACGGTACCGGCGTCGCGCCAGTAATCTTCCATTCCCGGTCTTTCCTCGGGCGCGTGAACACAGCTGCGGTCGAAGGAATGAGACATCGCGCAACCGTTTTTGACGGCGCGCGGAATGATGTCCTTGCCAAAATCGTGGCTCGAGGTCGGGTCGGCGATATCGCGCAACAACTCAGCGTACAGATACTTGGCGTTGAAGATGTAAATCCCCATGCTGCACAGCGAGACATCCGGTTTGCCGATCACTGCCGGCGGATCGGCGGGCTTCTCGACGAAATCGGTGATCCGCCCGCTGGCATCGACCGCCATCACGCCAAAACCACTGGCATCCTTGCGCGGCACTTCGATACAGGCGACCGTACACTCGGCATTGCTTTCAACGTGATCGACCAGCATCGCCGCGTAGTTCATTTTGTAGACGTGATCACCGGCGAGAATCACGACGTACTCGGGTGCCGGCCGGTAGTTCTCGAGAATATCGATGTTCTGGTAGACCGCATCGGCCGTTCCGCGATACCAGGACTCTTCATCGACACGCTGCTGCGCCGGCATCAGATCGACGAACTCGTTGACTTCGCCGCGCAGAAAGCCCCAGCCGCGCTGCAGGTGGCGCAGCAGGCTATGCGACTTGTACTGCGTGACGACGCCGATACGACGGATGCCGGAATTGACGCAATTGGACATGGCAAAGTCGATGATCCGGTACTTGCCGCCGAAATAAACCGCCGGTTTGGCCCGGTTGTCGGTCAACTCGAACAAGCGGCTACCGCGCCCCCCTGCAAGTACCAGTGCAACGGCCCTGCCGGGCAACTGAAAACTTCGCCTCTCAATCATTTTGCCATGCTCCCCAAAAAAAACCGAATGACTCTCCAGCAGCCGCTGGCCTCTATTAGCTCATTACATCCGGGACGTTTCTCCCGGTGATTGCGGCGATACGCGCGACCTGCTCGGCGATTGCCACCAGCGGCGCCAGCGCCTGCTGCAAAGGAACCTCGTGGCGCGCCGGGTCAGCGACGTAGCGTTCGAGGTAGACGCGCAGCGTGGCGCCCTCGGTACCGGTTCCCGACAACCTGAAGACGACACGCGATCCGTCGTCGAGCAGAATTCTGACGCCCTGCTGCTCACTGCGCGACCCGTCGACCGGATCGATGTAGCAGAAATCGTCGGCCGCCTTGACGCGCAGGCCGTCGAACGTCGTTCCGGGCAGCGTCGGCAGCTTCTGACGAAGCTCGGCGAACAGCGTCGCCGCCAGGTCGCTGGCGATCCCCTCGTAGTCGTGCCGTGAGTAGACGTTGCGACCGAAATGACGCCAGTGCTCGCGGACGATCTGCTCGACCGATTCGTTGCGCACGGCAAGGATGTTGAGCCAGTAAAGGATCGCCCACAACCCGTCTTTTTCGCGCACATGATTGGAACCGGTACCGGCGCTCTCTTCGCCGCACAGCGTCGCCATTCCGGCATCGAGCAGCGTGCCGAAGTACTTCCAGCCGGTCGGCGTTTCGTAACACGGAATGCCGAGTTCGGCGGCGACACGGTCGACCGCGCAGCTCGTCGGCATCGACCGCGCGACGCCGGCGAGTCCCTTGGCGTAAGCCGGAATCAGCTTGTAGTTGGCGGCGATCACCGCCAGGCTGTCGCTCGGGCTGACGATGAAGTTGCGGCCGACGATCATGTTGCGGTCGCCGTCGCCATCGGACGCCGCGCCGAAAGACAGCCCGGACGTCGGATCGGCGAGCGCCGACACCAGCTCGGCGGCATAAACTGGATTGGGGTCGGGATGACCGCCGCCGAAATCGGGCAGCGGCGTCCCATTGACCACGGTGCCGAGCGGAGCGCCCAGCCGCTGCTCGAGAATCGCGTGACCGTAAGGTCCGTTGACCGCGTGCATGGCGTCAAAGCGCATGCGAAAATCGGGCCGTGCCAGGAGCTTCTTGATCGCAGCGAAGTCGAACAGCGACTCGAGCAGCTCGAGATAATCGGCGACCGGGTCGATGACGCAAACGATCATCTCGCCGATTCGCGTCTCGCCGAGACGGCCAAGGTCGATGTCGGCCGCTTCGACGAGGTGATAGGCGCTGATTTCCTGAGTCCGCTTGAAAACGGCGTCGGTAAAGGTTTCGTTGGCCGGCCCGCCGTTGCCGAGGTTGTACTTGATTCCGAAATCGTCGTCCGGACCGCCCGGGTTGTGGCTCGCCGACAGGATGATGCCGCCGAAAGCGCGCTGCTTGCGGATCACCGCGCTGGCCGCCGGCGTCGACAGGATTCCCTGGCGGCCGACCAGCACGCGGCCAAAACCCGCGGCTGCCGCCATGCGCAGGATGATCTGGATCGCCACGTCGTTGAAATAGCGGCCGTCGCCGCCAAGCACCAGCGTCTTTCCCTGTTGCCCCTCGAGCTGGTCGAAAATGGACTGAACGAAATTTTCGAGATAGCCAGGCTGAGTGAAAACGCGGACCTTCTTGCGCAGTCCTGAGGTTCCCGGCTTTTGCCCGGAAAATGGCGTCGTGCCGACAGTGGTAATCTTCATGTCATTTCTCGTTGGTAAGCATTGAGGGAAATAAAAACCGGGACGACGACTCAATCACTTGAGATGCTTGCGACTGAAAGACAGCAGCCGCTGCGTCGAGGCATCGAGAGAACTCGCCAGTTTCTGATCGTAGAGCGCGGGAAGAACGCGACTGGCCATCGCCTTGCCCAGTTCGACGCCCCACTGATCGAACGAGTTGATTCCCCAGATGATTCCCTGGACGAATACCTTGTGTTCGTAGAGCGCAATCAGCGAACCGAGCGTTGCCGGATCGAGGCTGGTGAGCAGCAGCGTCGACGACGGCTGGTTGCCGGCGAAAACGCGGTGCGGCAACAGCTCGGCAATCGCCTGCGGGGCCACGCCTTCCTGCGCCATGCCGGCGCGCACTTCGCCTTCGTTGCGACCGAAAGCGAGCGCCGCGCTCTGCGCGAAGCAGTTGGCGAGCAGCGCCTCCTGATGCGCCGGCAGCGGATAGTCGGAACGCACGGCGGCCAGAAAATCGCAGTGAACCAGGCGTCCGCCCTGGTGCAGCAACTGGAAGAAAGCGTGCTGGCCGTTGTTGCCCAACTCGCCCCAGACGATCGGCGCGGTGGCATAGTCGAGCGCTTGCCCGCCGAAGCTCACCGACTTGCCGTTGCTCTCCATTTCGAGCTGCTGCAGGAAAGACGGCAAGTACTTGAGCGACTCGTTGTAAGGCAGTACGGCATTGGTCTGCGCGCCCAGGAAATTGGTATTCCAGATGCCGACCAGCGCCATGATCACCGGCAGGTTGCGTTCGAGCGGCGTCGTGCGGAAATGCTCGTCCATGCGCTCGGCGCCGCGCAGCATTTCGTTGAAGGCGTGCGGGCCGATGGCGATCATCAGCGCCAGCCCGACCGCCGACCACAAGGAATAGCGGCCGCCGACCCAGTCCCAGATCGGGAAGACGCGATCGCTAGCCACGCCAAAATCGACCGCGCGTTCGGGTTTGCTGGAGACCGCCGCGAAATGGTTCTCCGAAACCAGATCGTCGCCGAGATTGGCGCGCAGCCAGTCGCGCGCCGTCTTGGCGTTGAACATCGTTTCCTGCGTGGTGAAGGTCTTGGAAACGACGATGAACAGCGTCGTTCGCGGATCGAGCGTCTGCAGCAGCGGCGCCAGTTGCGCGCCGTCAAGGTTCGACACGTAGTGCACGCCGAGCGTCGGATGGCTGATCGCGCGCAGCGCCTGACCCATCATTTTGGGCCCCAGGTCGGAGCCGCCGATGCCGATATTGACGACGTCGCGAATCGGCATTCCCTGATGCCCGGTACACTTTCCATCGCGCAAACGAGTCGCGAAGTCAGTCATCTTCTGCCGCGTCGCTGCGACTTCCGGCATCACGTCAAACGAACTGCTCGGAAAGGGTCCGGCGGAACGGCGCAAAGCCACGTGCAACACCGAACGATCCTCGCTCGAATTGATTCGCTCGCCGGCGAACATCCGCTCGGTCTGCTCTGCGACCTTGGCCTGCCTGGCCAGTTCAAGCAGCAGGCCGAGCGTTTCGGCGGTCAGGCGCTGTTTGGAGAAATCGTAGAAGATGCCGTCGAACGACAGAGAGAGCGACTCGGCACGCTGTGGATCGCGGCCAAACAAGTCTCGGAGATGGGTATCTGCGCAAGCCTGGCGATGCGCATCGAGGGCCGCCCAGGCGGGGGAAGCAGTGATCGTCATTTCGTTAATACCCTTTCTTGTTGGTTCGCGTTCTCGTGCTGGAAAGCACTGCAGCACCTAAGGTATTCAAGACCGATGAGCCTATTCTATGCGAAATATTTACCGTTCCGCGAGGCCCACCTCACAAAAAATCCTGGCCCGACATGGCCACGCAAAACACCGGGCGCGAACCGCGAGCATGGCGACCGACCGATGAACACCCGCGACCAGCAGCGACTTCGAGCCCGCCAGCGAGTTTTGATTTTCCTACGCACCAAGCTTGCACGATATAATTTCGCCAACGGCGCCACGCCGAATTATCTCTTTGTCATTATCGGCGATAAAGCATGGCCGGCGCTCTCCAGGTGGTTTTCAGCAATGCAAACAAGGGGTAATTAAAATGCGCGTTCTGTTGATGACTAACGAGTTCCCGCCGAACATCTACGGCGGCGCGGGTGTACACGTGGAGTACCTGTCTCGTGAATTGTCGCGGCTGACGCCGGTCGAGGTGCGCAGTTTTCAAGAGCAGGCGTTTACCAAGGACCAGCTCAAGGTGCTCGGTACCAAGCTCGACGCCGCGGATTACGATTGCCCGAAGGAGTTGGTCTCGCCGCTCAAGGCACTGGCCACCTGCCTGGCTTTCAACACCCAGGGAATCGACGCTGACGTCGTGCACTGCCACACCTGGTACGCTCACTTTGGCGGCATCGTTGCCAAGCTGCTCTACGGCATCCCGCTGGTGATCACGGTGCACTCGCTCGAACCGTTGCGCCCCTGGAAACGCGAACAGATCGGCCGCGGTTACGACTTGTCGAAGTGGGTCGAAAAAACTGCGCTGGAGATGGCCGACGCCGTGATCGCCGTGTCGACCAGCACGCGCGATGACATCCTGCGGCTTTTCGACGTCGATCCGGCCAAGGTTCCAGTGATCCCCAACGGCATCGACACCGACGAATATACGCAGACGATCGATCGATCGGTGCTGGCCAAATACGCGATCGACCCGGATCAGCCTTACGTGCTGTTCGTCGGCCGAATGACTCGGCAAAAGGGCCTGCTCTACCTGTTGCAGGCAATTGGCCAGCTCGATAGCGACACCCAGGTGGTACTGTGCGCCGGCGAGTCCGACACGCCTGAGCTGCAGCAGGAGTTGGAGAGCCTGATTGCCGAGCTGCGCGCACACCGCCAGGGAATCGTCTGGATTCCCGAAATGGTCAGCCGGCAGACGACGATCGCGCTCTATTCGCAAGCCGCGGTGTTCTGTTGCCCATCGATCTACGAGCCCTTCGGCATCATCAACCTCGAAGCCATGGCCTGCGGTACGGCGGTGGTCGGCAGCCGGGTCGGCGGCATCGCCGAGGTGGTCGTCGATGGCGAAACGGGGCTGTTGATCGACGCTGACATTTCGCCGGACATGCCGCACGACCCGGTCGATCCCGAAGGCTTCTCGGCACGGCTTGCCGCAGGCATCAACCGGCTGGTGCGCGACCCCGAGTTGCGCCGCAGGATGGGCGAAGCCGGCCGCCAGCGCGTGCTCGACAATTATTCCTGGCACAGCATCGCCGAAAAGACGCTGAGCTTGTACAAGAACCTGCCGCGCGACCAGTAAGCGGCAAGTCAGAAAGGCTCTGGGATGACTTGCGGACCACGCATCTACAACCTCTTCCCGCTGCTCTGCGGGTCGATCCGGCAGTGGGAAGATCATCTGCCGCGCATCGCGGCGATGGGCTTCGATTGGGTCTATCTCAACCCGTTTCACTACCCCGGTTTTTCGGGCAGCCTTTACGCGGTCAAGGACTATTACCGCATCAACGACCTGCTGTGGGATGGCGAGAATTCGCTCGAGGACCTGCTCGGTTCTTTTTGCAGCAAAGCGCGTGAACTGGGTATCTCGGTGATCATGGACCTGGTCATCAATCACACGGCAAAGGACTCGTTGCTCGCCGCCGAGCATCCCGAATGGTTCCTGCACGAGGCTGACGGATCGCTGCGCTCGCCGCGCGCCATCGACCCGGCCGACGCGCGCCAAGTCACCGTCTGGGGCGACCTCGCCGAGATCAATTATCACGACCCGGCGCAGCACGCGGGACTCGCCGCCTATTTCGGCGACATGATGGCGCACTTTGTCGCTTGCGGGATTCGCGGCTTCCGCTGCGACGCGGCGTATCTGGTGCCGCCCGAGGTCTGGTCGCGGCTGATTGCGCGCGCGCGCGCCGAGCGCGATGACGCCGTTTTCTTCGCCGAAACGCTGGGCTGCCGACTCGAGCAAGTCAGCGCGCTGCGCTCGGCCGGCTTCGATTACCTGTTCAACAGCGCGCGCTGGTGGGATTTCAAATCGCCGTGGCTGCTCGAGCAGTACAACGCGTTCCGCACCATCGCGCCGTCGATCGCCTTTCCCGAAAGCCACGACACCGAACGCCTGGCGACCGAACTGGCGCCCGCCGGCTGTCACCGCGACGACGCGGTGCTGGTCGAGCGCGCGTACCGCCTGCGTTATCTGTTTTCCGCCATCTTCTCGACCGGCGTGATGATTCCGGTCGGCTTCGAATACGGTTTTCGCGGCCGGCTCGACGTCGTGCGCACCCGCCCACAACACTGGGAACAAGCGCTGATCGACATCAGCGCGTTCATCGCCGCGGTCAACTGCATGCGCGCAAGCATCCCGGCGGTCAACGAAGAAGGCGCACAACGCCAGATCCAGTCCGGCGATCCAGCCGTCGTCTGCCTGCTGCGCCGGTCGCTGGCCGGACCGTCGTGGGTGCTGTCGGTGATCAACACCGACCTGCACCAGCCGCATCAAGCCCATCTTGCCGGACTCGATGCGGATATTTTATCGGCGCGAGAAGTCACCCCGGGCAGCCCGGGACAAACGCTCTCGATAGGCGACGCCCTGCTGCTGGCGCCGGCTGAGGCGCGCGTTTTCGTCAATGCTTGAAGACAGGAAATCCAATGAAAAAGGCCGCATCAACCCTCCCGCACCACCACGCACAGACGGTCAGTTCCACCTTGACCGCCGGGCTCAGGAGCCGCCCGATCGTGATCACCAGCGTCACGCCCGAAGTCGATGGCGGTCGCTATGCGATCAAACGCGAGGTCGGCGACGAGCTCGTCGTGCACGCCGACGTCTTCAAGGATGGTCATGACAAGCTCTCGGTGATGCTGATGCTGCGCCGCCGTGACGAGACGGCGTGGCAAGAGGTACCGATGAGCTGCATCAACGCTGGCCTCGACCGCTGGCGCGGACAAATCACGCTGACCGAGAACACGGCGTATTTCTACACCATCGAGGCATGGACCGACGTCTTCGAGAGCTGGCGTGACGAGGTCGGCAAGAAGCTCGGCGCCGGCGTCGACGTCACGCTCGAACTGATCGAAGGCGCGGGCCTCGTCGAAGAAGCAGCGGGCCGCGCCGACGCTGCCGAAAAACAGTATTTCGACGACGTCATCGAACGCTTGGCGACGATCGATTATGCGGCGCGCTGCACGCTGCTGATGTCAGCAGAATTGAGCCAGCGCATGGCCCGCTGGCCGGACCGCGGCACGGCCAGTCGCTATGATCTCGAACTCGAGGTCTTCGTCGACCGCGTCGCCGCGCGCTACGCCGCCTGGTACGAAATGTTCCACCGCTCGCAAGGTACGGTGCCGGGCCGCCCCGCGACGCTCAAGGATTGCGAGCGCCGCCTGCCGGAAATCCGCGACCTGGGCTTCGACGTGATCTATTTCGTCCCGGTTCATCCGATCGGCCGCTCGCACCGCAAGGGGCCCGACAACACGCTCAACGCCGGCCCCAACGACCCGGGCAGCCCCTACGCCATCGGCTCGGAAGAAGGCGGGCACATGGCCTTGCACAAGGACCTGGGAACGCTCGACGACTTCCGGCACTTCGTCGCTGCGGCAGCGTCGCACGGCATGGAAGTGGCGCTTGACTTCGCGATCCAGTGCTCACCCGACCATCCGTGGATCAAGGATCACCCCGACTGGTTCAAGTTCCGCCCTGACGGCACCATCAAGTACGCCGAGAACCCGCCCAAGAAATACCAGGACATCGTCAACGTCGACTTTTACACCGTCGATCAGGAAGGCCTGTGGAAAGAAATCCTGCGCTCGGTACTGTTCTGGGTCGATCTGGGCGTCAAGATCTTCCGCGTCGACAATCCGCACACCAAGCCGGTGCCGTTCTGGGAATGGCTGATCCGCGAAGTTCGCGCGGACCACCCCGACGTCATTTTCCTGGCCGAAGCCTTCACCCGGCCGCCGATGATGCGCATGCTGGCCAAGGTCGGCTACAGCCAGTCGTACAGCTACTTCACCTGGCGCAATTTCAAGCACGAGATCGCCGAGTACCTGACCGAACTCACGCAGTCGCCGGTCGCCGAATACATGCGTCCCAACTTCTTCCCGACGACACCGGACATCCTGCCCGAATTCCTGCAACACGGCGGGCGCCCCGCTTTTGCCACACGCTTTGTTCTTGCCGCCACGCTGTCGAGCGTATACGGCATCTACAACGGTTACGAATTGTGCGAGAACGCTGCCGTCCCGGGCAAGGAAGAATACCTGCACTCGGAAAAATACGACTACAAGGTGTGGGACTGGGATCGCCCGGGCAACATCAAGGCGCTGATTGCCACCGTCAACCGCATCCGGCGCGAAAACAAGGCCTTGCAGGAATTGACCAACCTGCGTTTCTACCGAACCAGCGACCACAACATCCTCTTTTACGGCAAGATGACTCCCGATCGATCGAACATGATCCTGATCGCCGTCAACCTCGACCCCTACGATTCGCACGGCACCGACCTAGAGGTTCCGCTCTGGGATCTGGGACTCTCCGACCACGAAGACTATATCGTCGAAGACCTGATCACCGGCAATCGGCATTTGTGGAGCGGCGCCTGGCACCACTGGCACCTTGGCCCCGACAACAACCAGACGATGATCCTGCGCGTCCTGCCCTGGCATCACGTCGACTTCGAGAGCCCGAGCTTCTGAGCGCGCTTGGCCGGCGTCAGCGTGGTGCTGGCGTCGACCAGCCCGGACAAGCCATCGGGCCGCTGTCGTCGGCGACCTTCGGCGTCGCCTTGGCCGTTCCGGCAAAGCCCTCCCCGTCAATTCCAACGGCATTTTCCTGTCCGAACAGCTGGCGGCGGAGGGTAGCGCGCGAAAAAACGTCCGGCCGCTCCGATGCCAGCGACGTATTGCATTGCCGGCACTGGAAAAATCCCCTGATATAGCGGATAATCATGCCTCTTGCTGGATCGCAAGGACCTTGGCGCTCAACAACGCATCTCTTGTCGCCCTTCGACCAGCGGTTGGTGCCATAGGATCGGACCAACCCCAGCTGCACGTTTTTTCGCGACGAACATGATGGCTCGCTGTGGTCGCAAGCAAATACATTGATTACCCAAGTGCGATTTTTTATAAGGAAAGTGAATCATGACTATCAAAGTAGGTATCAACGGTTTTGGTCGTATCGGACGCATGGTTTTCCGTGCCGCAGTGCAAAACTTCAGCGACATCGAGATCGTCGGCATCAACGACCTGCTCGAGCCTGATTATGTTGCCTACATGCTCTCCTACGACTCGGTCCATGGTCGTTTCAAGGGTACCGTTTCGGTCGAAGGCAGCACGCTGATCGTCAATGGCAAGAAGATCCGCCTGACCGCCGTCAAGGATCCGGCCGAACTCAAGTGGAACGAAGTCGGCGCCGACATCATCGTCGAATCGACCGGCCTCTTCCTGACCAAAGAAACCTGCCAGAAGCACATCACCGCCGGTGCCAAGAAGGTCATCCAGAGCGCGCCGTCGAAGGACGACACCCCGATGTTCGTGTATGGCGTCAACCACAAGGCCTACGCTGGCGAAACGATCATCTCGAACGCTTCGTGCACGACCAACTGCCTGGCGCCTCTCGCCAAGGTCATCAACGACACCTTCGGCATCAAGCGCGGCCTGATGACCACGGTGCACGCCGCCACCAACACCCAGAAGACCGTCGACGCACCGTCGAACAAGGACTGGCGCGGTGGCCGTGGCATCCTGGAAAACATCATCCCGTCGTCGACCGGCGCCGCCAAGGCCGTCGGCAAGGTTATTCCCGAACTCAACAAGAAGCTCACCGGCATGGCCTTCCGCGTGCCGACCTCGGACGTGTCGGTGGTCGACCTGACCGTTGAGCTCAACAAGTCAGCGACCTACGAAGAAATCTGCGCCGCCGTCAAGGCCGCTTCCGAGGGCCCGATGAAGGGTGTTCTGGGCTACACGACGGACAAGGTCGTATCGACCGATTTCCGCGGCGAAACGCAAACGTCGGTGTTCGATGCCGACGCTGGTATCGCGCTCGACGGCACCTTCGTCAAGCTGGTGTCGTGGTACGACAACGAATGGGGCTACTCCAACAAGGTTCTGGAAATGGTCCGCGTAATGTCCAAGTAATACCCGAACAAAGGGCACTTCCGGGTGCCCTTTTTTTTCAACACCGCTTTGAATCGAGTACTGCCATGACCTTCAAACGCCTTACCGACCTCGACGTCTCCGGCAAGCGTGTTTTCATCCGCGCCGACCTCAACGTCCCCCAGGACGACAAACTCGCCATCACCGATGACACCCGCATCCGCGCCGCCCTCCCCGGCATCCAATACGCGCTGGGCAAGGGTGCCGCAGTAATGGTCACCTCCCACCTTGGCCGCCCGACCGAAGGCGAGTTCAAGCCTGAAGACTCGCTGGCGCCGGTCGCCAAACGCATGTCCGAACTGCTCGGCAAGCCCGTTCGCCTGGTCCAGAACTGGGTCGACGGCGGCTTTGAAGTCAAAGCCGGCGAAGTGGTCATGCTTGAGAACGCCCGCTGCAACAAGGGCGAAAAGAAATGCAACGACGAACTGTCGCAAAAGATGGCAGCGCTCTGCGACGTCTGGGTGATGGACGCGTTCGGCACGGCGCACCGCGCTGAAGCGACCACCTACGGCATCGGCAAGTACGCCAAGATCGCCTGCGCCGGCCCCTGCGTCGCCTCCGAACTCGAAGCGCTGACCAAGGCGCTGGCCCATCCGGCACGCCCGATGGTGGCGATTGTCGGCGGCTCCAAGGTGTCGACCAAACTGACCGTACTCGAAAGCCTTTCCGCCAAGGTCGACCAACTGGTCGTCGGCGGCGGCATCGCCAACACCTTCCTGCTCGCTGCGGGCAAGAAGATCGGCAAATCGCTCGCCGAGCGCGACCTCGTCGATCAGGCCAAGGCGGTGATGGCCAAGGTCAAAGTACCGCTGCCGACCGACGTGGTCTGCGCCAAGGAATTCTCGGCAAGCGCGGTCGCCACCGTCAAGAGCGTCGATGACGTCGCTGACGACGACATGATCCTCGACATCGGCCCGGATTCAGCCAAGGCGCTCGCCCAGATCATCGCCAACGCCGGAACGGTCGTCTGGAACGGTCCGGTCGGCGTTTTCGAAATGGACTCTTTCGCCAACGGGACCAAGGCGCTGGCCGCTGCAGTCGCCAGCTCCAAGGCCTTCACGCTGGCTGGCGGTGGCGATACCGTCTCGGCGATCAACGTCTTCAAGATCCAGGACAAGGTCGGCTACATCTCGACCGCTGGCGGCGCCTTCCTCGAGTTCCTCGAGGGCAAGCGGCTCCCCGCTGTCGATATCCTCGAATCGCGCTTCAAGGACTAAATTGAACGCAGGCCGCCCTAGGGCGGCCTTTTTCATGCACCACCTCGCAAGCTGCACCGGTAACGAATGCAATACCGCGCTGGCGGACAAAGACCCACGCCTTGACCAGTTGACTGTCACGGCATCCACCCCGACCATGCCAAACGAGTACCCATCACGAACACCACCTGGCAAAGGCTAACATGACGATCAAACCTGAACTGATGGAAACCTTGCGCAAGAAACGCGCAAAGATTTCCCAACACATTGCCCCGGAAAAGCTCTCGACCATGCACGCCAAAGGCATGCTCTCGGCGCGCGAACGCATCGACGCGCTGTTTGACGCGGGAACTTTTCAGGAAGTCGGAATGCATGCACGGCACAACGCCGTGCATTTCGGAATGGAAGGAAAAGACCTGCCGGCGGACGGCGTGATCACCGGCTCGGGCTATCTGGGCAACCAGCAGATTGCCGCTTTTTGCCAGGACTTCAGCGTCATGGCTGGATCGCTGGGCAAGATGCAGGCGCGCAAAATCTCGCGCGCCATGCGCTATGCATTGAAGACCGGAATTCCGGTCGTCGCCTTCAAGGACTCCGGTGGCGCGCGAATTCAGGAGGGCGTCGACGCGCTGTCCGGCTACGGCGACGTCTTTTACGCCAACGTCCTGCTGTCCGGTGTCGTTCCGCAGATCGCCGTGGTATGCGGTCCCTGCGCCGGTGGCGCAGCGTACTCGCCAGCGCTGATGGACTTTGTCATCATGACGCGCAACAACTCGTACATGTGCCTGACCGGCCCCGAAGTCATCAAGGCGGTGACCGGCCGCACGACGACGATGAACGAAATCGGCAGCGCCGAAATGCATGCCGCGGTCAGCGGCAACGCTCACTTTGTCGCCGAAGACGACCAGCATGCCATCGATCTGGTCAAGCATATCCTCTCCTACCTGCCGTCGAACAATACCGAGGACCCCCCGCACGACCTGTCGACGGCCATCGAAGAGACCACCGACCACGGGATGAACGACCTCATCCCGGCCGATCCGTCGGAGCCGCTTGAGATGTATGCCGTCATCCGGCGCCTGGTGGACAATGGCGAACTGCTCGAAGTGCATGCCAGCTTCGCGCGCAACGTCATCGTCGGCTTCGCGCGTTTTTCCGGCGTCGTCGTCGGCATCGTCGCCAATCAGCCGATGGTCATGGCCGGCGCGCTCGACCTCAACGCCGCCGACAAGGTCGCACGTTTTGTCCGCACCTGCAATGTCTTCAACATCCCGCTGGTCACGCTGGTCGATGTTCCCGGCTTCCTGCCCGGCGTCGAGGAAGAGCGTGGCGGCATCATTCGTCACGGCGCCAAGATGCTGTTCGCCTTCGCATCCTGTACCACACCGAAGATCACCGTCATCCTGCGCAAGGCGTATGGCGGATCGTACCTGGCGATGTGCAGCCAGGAACTCGGCGCCGACATGGTGTTTGCCTGGCCGACCGCCGAAATCGCCGTCATGGGCGCCGACGCTGCCGTCAAGATGCTCTACCGGAAGGATCTCGACAAGGCCGAAGACCGCGCTGCGCGCGCCGCTGAACTGGCGCAGGAATACCGCGATGAGTTCGCTTCGCCGTACGAGGCGGCAGCCAATTTCTACATCACCGATGTCATCGAACCCGGCGAGACGCGATCGATGATCTCGCTCGCGCTACGCAAGACGCTCGGCAAGCGCGAACTGCGCCCGAGCAAAAAGCACGGCAACATGCCGATGTAACCCGGAGAAACGACATCCATGTTTAGCTTAGCGGTAATAAAATCGTTACAGGTTTACGGCATCGCCATCGTCGTTTCGTTGGTTGTCGCCGTACTGATCAAGCTGCTGGTCGTTCTGACGAGCCAGGTCAAGCCGGCGGCCAAGGTGGCGACCGTCGAGAAACCGGTCGAAAAACTCATTGCACCGGGCGTTCCCGACGACGTGGTCGCCGCGATCACGGCAGCGGTTGCGGTCGTTTGCGGACCGTACCGCGTTCTGCACATCGGCGAATCCAAGCGCTCGTGGGCCAGCCAAGGCCGCATCGCCCAACACTCTCATCAGCCAAGACACTAACCAGGGAAATATCATGTCCAGAAATTTCAAGATCACCGTCAACGGGACCGAATACGACGTCGCTGTCGAAGAACTCACCGACGGCGCCACGCAGATCATGCCGCGCTATACGCCGGCGCCGGTCGCTGCAGTCAGCGCGGCTCCCGCCGCAATCGCCGTCCCCAAGGCTGCGCCCGCTGCCGGCGGCGGTGCCCAGGTCGCGCAGATGGGTGGCGTCGTCACCCAGATCCTCGTCAAAGCGGGACAAAGCGTCAATGAGGGCGACAAGATCGCCGAACTCGAAGCGATGAAGATGAAAGTTCCGGTGACCGCCACCTGCTCGGGGACGGTGTCGGCCATCCACGTCGCCGTCGGCGACGCCGTCGAAGGCGGACAAGCGCTGCTGACCATCGCCTGAGGCGCTCGGGCCAAGGCCTGAAACCTTTCGTAATTTCACACAATCAGGCGGCCAAGGCCGCCTGACAACTGGTCAATCTCAAATGGAAAGCATCAGTTTTCTCGATCTCTTTCAGGGTATAGCCACCCTGGTTGCTTCCGAGCCGAAGATCATGATTGGTCGCATCGTCCTGATGCTGCTCGGCTTTCTGCTAATTTATCTCGGTTCGCGCAACGTCCTCGAACCGCTGTTGATGATCCCGATGGGTCTCGGCATGTCGTCGATCAACGCCGGCGTGATGTTCCTCGAAGGCGGCAAGATCGGCACGCTGTTCGTCGACCCTTTGATGTCCGACCCGACCGATCTCGTCAACATCATGCAGATCAACTGGCTGCAGCCGATCTACACGCTGACCTTCAGCAACGGTCTGATCGCCTGCCTGGTGTTTATGGGCATCGGTGTGCTGCTCGACGTCGGTTACGTGATGGCCCGACCGTTCCAGAGCATGTTCATCGCGCTCTTTGCCGAACTCGGCACCATCGTCGTCTACCCGATCGCCGTCGCGCTCGGTCTCACTCCGCAGGAAGCCGCTTCCGTCGCGACGATCGGCGGCGCCGACGGTCCGATGGTGTTGTTCACCTCGTTGGTTCTGGCCAAGCATCTGTTTGTGGCGATCACCGTCGTCGGCTACCTCTACCTCGGGCTGACCTACGGCTGCTACCCGTATCTCATCAAATGGCTGATTCCCGAGAGACTGCGCGGCATCAATATGTCAGACCAACGCGGACCGACGATCACTCGCTCGCAGAAGCTGATCTTCGCAGTCGTCGCCTGCACGTTGCTGTGCCTGCTGTTCCCGGTCGCCGCGCCGCTGTTTTTCTCGCTCTTCGTCGGTGTCGCGGTACGTGAAAGCGGCCTGGAAAACTTCTCCAACCTGATCGGCGAGACCTTCCTCTACGGCGCGACCTTCTTCCTCGGACTGACGCTCGGCGTGCTCTGCGAAGCGAGCACGCTGCTCGACCCGACGGTGCTCAAGCTGCTGCTGCTCGGCATGCTGGCGCTGTTGATTTCGGCGCTCGGCGGAATCGCCGGCGGCTACGTGATGTACTTCGCGACCGGCGGCAAATTCAACCCGATGATCGGCATCGCCGGCGTCAGCTGCGTACCGACGACCGCCAAGGTGGTCCAGAAGATCGCCACCGCCGCCAATCCGTCGGCGATCATTCTGCCGCAAGCACTGGGTGCCAACATCAGCGGCGTCATCACCTCGGCCATCATTGCCGGCGCTTTCATCGCCATGTTGCGCTGACAATACGTCAACAGCAGGGCGGTCAGCCGCCCTGCACCACTCCAGCCGGCGATCACTGCCCGAAGTCCGCTAACCCAAGCGCTCGCCAGTTCTTCGTGCCGCCAATGACATTGGCGCAAGCTCGCCCTATAATTGGCGCGCCAACCTACCTGCAGGCGGTGGGTTGAGCTATATTCCCAGGGACCGATTTACCTAATTGGTGTGATTGTCGATAACTTTATCGTGGGAAGGTTGGATTGCCATGACCGTTTATCTTTATTTTTCTCTGATTCCAGAAGCACTGATTGCGTCCAACCTTCCGCCGGAAAAATTCGGGCAGTATTACGCCACCGGAAGCGGATACAAATCCAAGGGACAGTGCATCTTCTTCGAAGTCGACGCCAACTTCCGCAGCGATTACTTCGATATCCAGGCCGCCATCGAGCGCTGCGTGCCGACCGCCGACGGGACGCCCAAGCACTCGGTCTATATTTCCGTCTACCGGGTACTCGAGCACATCCCGGTCAGCGCGCTCAACAAGCTCTACCTATCGACCGCCTACGGCCACACGCTGGGTCTCGAACGCGGCGAGCTGTCGGCGAAAATGGAGCAAGGCCTGCATCTCTATCAGGACCTGGCGCCGGTCAACAGCCTGGTGGTCAGCAATCTCGACCCGGCGTCCTTCTATGAAAGCGTCACCTCAAAGCCGACCAAGTACATCCGTTTTCCAGGACTCGTCTTCGTCGAACTCGAACTCGATGAATTGGCCAAAGATCCGGAAAACGGCCTGGCCAACGATCTGCCCTACCCCTACCTTCACCATTTGCGCGAGGCCTTGCTGGTTCTCAAGCCGAGGACCGATGAAAAGCCGAGCACCAAAGACAGCAAGATGGTCCATCGGGTCCATTCGCTCGAATTCCCGTACCGCATGATCAAAAAAGGTTTCTACGTCGGCAACGGTCCCGAGCTGGTCTTTTATCCGATGCTCAGCGCGCGCGAGCTACGCGAAAACCATAACCAGTGGTGGCGTTCGGCCAACCTCTGAGCGGCACTCCCGCGCACAAGTCAAACGCCGGCACTTGCGCCGGCGTTTGCGTTTCGATTGAGCCCCCCCCTGGCGCCGTAATGTGCGTGCAACAGATCAAGAACAAAATCGCCGTTTGCCGGCAACGCAAGGCCTTTCAACCACCGGACAGACGGCATTGAGTCGCGAAAACGGCCTCTACGGCGCAGCCTCGGCGGGCCGCCGCGGCGCAGCCGCCCGATATACGTTAAAATTGCACCTTGTAAGCCAATTTTTCACCAAAAACAGCCGGATTACACGGTTAGATCACAAAGGAAGTTCATGCCCCGCCATACCAAGATCGTCGCTACCCTCGGCCCCGCCTCGCGCGACCCGCTCGTCCTCGAAACGCTGATCCGCGCCGGCGTCGACGTCGTTCGCCTCAACTTCTCGCACGGCAAGGCGGAAGACCACATCGCGCTGGCCGCCAGCGTGCGTGCCATCGCGGCCAAGGTCGGTCGTCCGGTCGGCATTTTGGCCGACCTGCAGGGTCCGAAGATTCGCGTTGGCAAATTCGCTGAAGGCAAGATCACGCTCGAAGTCGGCGATCGCTTCATTCTCGACGCCCAATGCGAACTCGGCGATCAAGAGCGCGTCGGCCTCGACTACAAGGACCTGCCGAGCGACGTGAGTTCAGGCAACGTGCTGCTGCTCGACGACGGGCGCATCGTGCTCGAAGTCGACCAGGTCATCGGCCAGGAAATCTATACCACGGTACGCGTCGGTGGCATTCTCTCGAACAACAAGGGGATCAACCGCCAGGGCGGCGGTCTGTCGGCGCCGGCGCTGACCGCCAAGGACATGGACGACATCCGCACGGCGGCACAGATCGGCGCCGATTTTCTCGCTGTCTCGTTCCCCAAGAGCGCCTCCGACATGTATATGGCGCGTCAGCTGATGCTCGCCTGCGGCGGCCACGCGCTGACCATCGCCAAGATCGAGCGCGTCGAGGCGGTCGCCGCACTCGAGGAAATCCTCGACGCTTCGGACGGGCTGATGGTCGCGCGCGGTGACCTGGCGGTCGAAGTCGGCGACGCCGCAGTCCCGGCGCTGCAAAAACGCATGATTCGCATGGCGCGCGAAAAGAACAAGCTGGCGATCACCGCGACGCAGATGATGGAATCGATGATCCTGGCGCCGACGCCGACCCGCGCCGAAGTCTCCGACGTCGCCAACGCCGTGCTCGACGGCACCGACGCGGTGATGCTCTCGGCCGAAACGGCGGCCGGCAGCTATCCGCTGCAGACCGTCGAATCGATGGCACGAATCTGCCTGGCCGCCGAAAAATCGATCATGATCACGCTCGACCGCGAATTCCTCGATCGCCACTTCACGCGCATCGACCAATCGATCGCCATGGCTTCGCTGTTCGCCGCGTACCACCTCGACGTCAAGGCGGTCGCCGCGCTCACCACCTCGGGCTCGACCGCGCTGTGGATGAGCCGCCTCAACTGCGGCATCCCGATCTACGCGCTGACCCAGGAACCCAAGGCGCAATCGAAGATGACGCTTTACCGCGAGGTGTACCCGCTGCTCATGAAAGAAATGCCCAATGACCGCGACGTGCAGCGCTACGAAGCCGAGCAGCGGCTGCTTGAGGCCGGCGTCGTCGCCAAGGGCGATCTGATCGTGCTGACCTATGGCGACCAGATGGGACTCACCGGCGGAACCAATACGCTGACCATCGTCCGCGTCGGCGACCGGGCGGCGCCTACGCGTTAATTGCAGATGCCGTGGCACGACGAGCCGCGCCACGGCCAACAGCAACATCAAGGCTATTCGACAGCCGGCCGACCGGCTATCAGAACGGCGGAACCGACCGAGGCCATTGGCCAGTGATCGCGCCAAACCTGGCGGCGTCACCCGCAGCATTTGCCCTGGCCGACCAGGCGATGGGAAGTCATCATTTTTCGGAGCATCCATGCACGCCAGGATCAACTTTACCGAAATCGAAGAACACCCGCTGCGCGATCATCTCAATAACGAATTCCACGCGCAGGCGGCGATCCCGCTGACCAGCCCGGTGCTGGTTTCGCACCTGGCCTTTCACCACGAGGGATTGCCGACGCACGACGAGCGCGAAAACGTCTTGCGGCTGTGCCAGACCAGCGCCTGCCGCTTCATCGAAAACTCGGCGACGCATCTGATGTTCGACGCCGGCAACTTCCAGATGCGCTGGGAGCTGCACACCGAATACTCAAGCTATACCTTCTTTCGCCCGCTGCTTGCCGGCGAAGCGCTGCACCCCGACGCGACCGCGCTCGACGCGGTCTTTTCCGACTGGCTGACGGCGATTCCGGGCAAGCTGATCGTCGCCACCCACGTCGAGTTGCGCTCGACTTCCGACGTCTCGCCCGAATCGGTGCTGGCCGGTCTGTCGCCGACTTCGGGACGGCCGATGGTCGTCTCGCGAGTCGCCAACGGTGCAGCCTGGGTTTTTACCGATTTCGTTTTCGACAACGGTTTCTCGCGCTTCCTGCTGCTCGACGACACGATGGCCGGCCGCCAGCCCGGACGCGCCGTTCAGCGTCTGTTCGAGATCGAAACGTATCGCATGATGGCGCTGCTCGGTCTGCCGGTCGCCACCGAGGTCGGGCACTGGCTCAACGGCGCCGAGAGCCGCCTCGCCGAATTGATGGATCATATCGGCCAGGCCAACTCGCCCGAAGACGAACGCGCCGTCCTCGCTGATCTCTCGAAGATGGCCGCCGAAGTCGAGCATTCGGTGGCGCGCACCACCTTCCGTTTCAGCGCCACGCGCGCCTACAACAGCTTGGTGCAACAACGCATCGACGAGCTGCGCGAAATCCGCGTCCCGGGCTACCAGAAGCTTGCCGAATTCATGCAGCGTCGCTTCCAGCCGGCGATGAACACCTGCGCCGCGATGGCCAGCCGCCAGGACGACCTGTCCGGCCGCGTCGCACGCAACAGCCAACTGCTGCGCACGCGCGTCGACATCGAACTCGAGCGGCAGAACCAGGAACTGCTGGCGCAGATGAACAACCGCGCCAAGGTCCAGCTGCGCTTGCAGGAGACCGTCGAGGGCCTGTCGATCGCCGCCATCACCTATTACGGCTCGCAACTCGTCCAATACCTGACCAAGGGCGCCAAATACCTGTTCCCCATCCTTTCACCGGAAATCGCCACCGCCGTCTCGATTCCGCTGATTGCCGTCCTCGCGCTGTTCGGCATCAAGCGCATGCGCAAGGCGCTGGCGCTCGAAGCCGAAGAGACCCATTGAAACGCGATCTGACCTATAATTTCCCGCCGCCTTATTCCCGCCCACTTTCCCTTTTTCCGGACCCAGAACCATGACCCAAGCAATTTTCGAATCGAACATCAAGAGCCTTAAACTGCTCGGCCGCGGCAAGGTGCGCGACATTTACGCGGTTGACGCTGACAAACTGCTGATCGTCACCAGCGACCGCCTGTCCGCCTTCGACGTCATCCTGCCCACGCCGATTCCGAGCAAGGGCAAGGTCCTGACGCAGATGGCCAATTTCTGGTTCGACCGGCTCGCCTACATCCTGCCCAACCAGCTCACCGGGATCGACCCGGAAAGCGTCGTACTGCCCAGCGAGCGCGAGCAGGTGCGCGGTCGCGGGCTGGTCGTCAAACGCCTCAAGCCGTTGCCGATCGAAGCCGTCGTCCGCGGCTACCTGATCGGCTCCGGCTGGAAGGACTATCAGGACACCGGCGCGGTGTGCGGCATCAAGCTGCCGGCCGGTCTCAAGCTGGCCGCCAAGCTGCCGGCGCCGATCTTCACGCCGGCGAGCAAGGCCGAACAGGGCGATCACGACGAGAACATCTCGTACGAACAGGCCCAGGCCGACTGCGGCGCGGCGCTCGCCGAAGCGCTGCAAGGCACCGGCAAGAACGGTGCCGAACTCGTGACGCAGACGCGCGACGCGGCCATCGCGCTGTACTCGGCCGCGGCCGATTACGCGACGACGCGCGGCATCATCATCGCCGACACCAAGTTCGAATTCGGCATCGACGCGGCCGGCACGCTACACCTGATCGACGAAGCGCTGACCCCCGACTCGTCGCGCTTCTGGCCGGCCGACAGCTACCAGGAGGGCAAGAACCCGCCGTCGTACGACAAGCAGTTCGTTCGCGACCACCTCGAAACGCTAACCTGGAACAAGACGGCGCCGGGACCGGCGCTGCCCGCCGAAGTCATCGCGCGCACGCGCGACAAATACGTTGAAGCCTACGAAGCGCTGACCGGACTCAGACTGGTCGATTGAGAACCTTAGTCCCTCAGTCGGGTCGAACCGTACCTATTCGGCAAGACAGAGGGACCATGAGTGATTCATCGACCGGGAGTGACCGGCCCTGGCCGACGGTGCGTCGCATCGGCCGCTATCGCCCGCTGGCCTGGCTCAGGGCGGGCGGCGGCGATCTGCGCGCCAACCCGATCGCCAGCCTGGCCTATGGCCTGCTTTTCGCCATCGCCGGCGACGTCATCCTGATCTTCTCTTGGCGCAACGCCTACCTGTTCACCGCCGCGCTTTCCGGTTTCTTCCTGATCGCTCCGCTGCTCGCTGGCGGACTCTACGAGATCAGCCGGCGGCACGCCGCCGGATTGCGCAGCACGTTTTTCGATTCGCTCGCCGGCTGGCGCCGCAACGGCGAGTCGATGGCGATGTTCGGTTTGCTGCTGGCGCTCGCGGCGATCGTCTGGGAGCGGACCTCGGCGGTGCTCTTCGCGCTGTTCGTCCCGAGCCTGACCCCTGACGTCGCTTTCTTCGTCTCAGAAGTCCTGCTCAACCCCGATTATCGCGGCCTGACCTTCGTCTGGATTCTGTCGGGCGGCATGCTGGCGCTGCTTGTTTTCGCCGTCAGCGCCGTGTCGATTCCGATGCTGGTCGACCGCGAGGTGGACTTTGTCACCGCGATGATCACCAGCCTGCGCGCCGTCGCCAAAAATCCGCCCCCCTTGCTGCTGTGGGCGGCGCTGGTGGCCGTCCTGACGCTGATCGGTTTCGCGACGCTGCTCTTTGGGCTGGTCATCTTGATGCCGCTGCTTGGCCATGCCTCGTGGCATGCCTATCGCGACCTTGTAGAATAGCGGCTGCCGATCGTCGGCGTCCGACGCCGCCCCCTTATATTGCCCCCTAGAGAATCCATGAAAACCAACGCCTTGCTCGATTTTTCCGGCCTGCCCCGCTTCGACCTTATTACCCCGGACGACGTCAAGCCGGCGATCGGCGAACTGCTCGCGCGCAGCCGCGAACTCGTCGAACGCCTTTGCGCCGACACTGCGCCGGCGAGCTGGAACGGTTTCGCCGCGCCGCTCGCCGACGGCATCGAGCAATTCTCGCGCGCCTGGGGAATCGTCGGCCACCTGCACTCGGTCAACGACGTCCCGCCCTGGCGCGATGCGTACAACGCCATGCTGCCTGAAGTCTCGCGCTTCTTTGCCGAACTCGGCCAGAATCTGCAGCTCTTCGCCAAATACAAGGCGATCCGCGCAAGCAGCGAGTACGCCACCCTGTCGGCGGCGCAGCGCAAGATCATCGACAACGAAATCCGCGACTTCCGCCTCTCCGGTGCCGAACTGCCGGATGCCCAGAAGCCTCGCTTCCAGGAAATATCAGAAGAACTCGCGAGCCTCTCGGCCAAGTTCTCCGAAAACCTGCTCGACGCGACCAACGCGTTTGCCGAGATCGTTAGCGACGACGCCGAGCTTGCCGGACTGCCCGACGACGTCAAACAGGCGGCGCGTGAAGCGGCAGAGAAAGACGGCCAGCCGGGCTGGAAATTCACGCTGCACATGCCGTCTTACCTGCCGGTGATGCAATATGCGGACAGCCAGCGCCTGCGCGCCGCGATGTATCGCGCCTACGCCACCCGCGCTTCGGAATTCGGCCCCACTGAGCTCGACAATACGCCGCTGATCCGGCGCATCCTCGAACTGCGCCGCGAAGAGGCGCAGTTGCTCGGCTACGCCAATTATGCCGAGGTCTCGCTGGTTCCCAAGATGGCCGAATCGGTCGGGCAGGTCCTCGCTTTCCTGCGCGACCTCGCCGTCAAGGCCAGGCCCTTCGCGCAAAAGGACATCGCCGAACTCACCGACTTCGCGCGCGCCGAACTTAAGATCGAAGCGCTCGAGCCGTGGGACATCGGCTACGCGTCGGAGAAACTGCGGCAAGCGCGCTACGCTTTCTCCGAACAGGACGTCAAACAGTACTTCGTCGAAGACAAGGTGCTGGCCGGTCTTTTCCACGTCGTCGAGACGCTGTTCGGCGTTCGCCTCAAGCCCGATAACGCGCCGACCTGGAACGACGATGTGCGCTTCTTCCGCATCGAGACGCAGAGCGGCGAGTTGATCGGCCAGTTCTACCTCGACCTTTATGCGCGCGACACCAAGCGCGGCGGCGCCTGGATGGACGAGGCGATCACCCGGCGCCAGACGGCGGGCGGCATGCAGAAGCCGGTTGCTTACCTCAACTGCAACTTCTCGCGCCCGGTCGGCGACAAGCCGGCGACTTTCACGCACGACGAAGTGACGACGCTCTTTCACGAAACCGGCCACGGCCTGCACCACTTGCTGACCCGCGTCGACGAACTCGGCGTTTCCGGAATCCACGGCGTCGAGTGGGACGCCGTCGAACTGCCTTCGCAATTCATGGAAAACTACTGCTGGGAATGGAGCGTGCTGCAACAGATGACCGCGCACGTCGACACCGGCGCCGCGCTGCCGCGCGAGCTGTTCGACAAGATGGTCGCGGCCCGCAACTTCCAGAGCGGCCTGCAAAATGTCAGGCAGATCGAGTTCTCGCTGTTCGACATGCTGCTGCATGCCGACTTCGATCCGGCCGGGAAAATTGACGTACTTGACCTGCTGGCCGAAGTGCGGCGCGAAGTCGCGGTGATCATCCCGCCGGCTTGGCATCGCTTCCCCAACAGCTTTTCGCATATCTTCGCCGGCGGCTACGGCGCCGGTTACTTCAGCTACAAATGGGCCGAAGTGCTTTCAGCCGACTGCTACGCCGCCTTCGAGGAAGCCGGCGATCCCTTCGACGCGGCGACCGGCAGGCGTTTCCTTGACGAAATCATCGCCGCCGGCGGCGTGCGAGCGGCGCTCGACAACTTCCGCGCCTTCCGCGGCCGCGACCCTCGGGTCGATGCCTTGCTGCGCCACAGTGGTATGATAACGGCGTAAATTGGAGGATCGTGCCATGTCCGCCAGACCCCTATTTCGCCTCGCTCTGCTCAGCGCCGCGCTGCTCGCATCAACGCTCGCCAGCGCCCAAACCACCTACCGCTGGGTCGACCAGGACACGGGGAAAACCGTTTTCTCCGACCTGCCGCCGCCGCGCGGCGCCAAACAGGTCGTCAAGCAGACCGGCGCAGCACCGGCTGAAGACCAGCAACTGCCTTACGCGACGCGCCAGGCGGCGGAAAAATTCCCGGTCATTCTCTATACGACAGCCAACTGCGTCGAAGCCTGCCAGCAGGCACGCAGCCTGCTCAACGGCCGCGGCGTCCCATTCGCTGAAAAGATGCTCAAGAGCGACGAGGAACTCGCAGAATTGGCCAAGATCCTGGGCAGCGAGGCGGGCGTTCCCAGTCTCTCGGTCGGACAACAGAGCATACGCGGCCTCTCCGACGATGCCTGGAACAACCTGCTCGACCTTGCCGGCTATCCAAAATCTGCCGCCTACGGCGCCAGGCCGTCGGGGGCATTCGCCAAATGAAGCTTGCCGCCTGGAACGTCAACTCGCTCAAGGTTCGCCTGCCGCAGTTGCTCGAATGGCTCGCCGCGACGCAACCCGACGTCGTCTGCCTGCAGGAGACCAAGCTTGAGGATCACAACTTCCCGCAGCAGGAAATCGAAGCCGCCGGTTACCAGGTCGTTTTCAGCGGCCAGAAGACGTACAACGGCGTCGCGCTGCTGGCGCGCGGAACGATCAGCGACGTCGTCTGCGGCAACCCGCTTTTTCCCGACCCGCAAAAGCGCCTGATCGCCGCGAGCGTCGGCGGCGTGCGCGTGATCTGCGCCTACGTTCCCAACGGCCAGGCGGTCGGCAGCGACAAATACGCGTACAAGCTGGCCTGGCTCGACGCGCTGCATACCTGGATCGGCGAGCAGCTCGCAGAAAACCCGCGACTGGCGCTGGCCGGCGACTTCAACATCGCCCCAGAAGACCGCGACGTCCATGACCCGGCGGCGTGGGCCGGGCAGATCCTGTGCTCGGACGACGAACGCGCGGCCTTTCAGCGGCTGCTGGCGCTCGGACTCAAGGACAGCTTCAGGCTCTTCGCACAGCCCGAAAAAAGTTTCTCGTGGTGGGATTACCGGATGCTCGGCTTCCAGCGCAACCAGGGGCTGCGCATCGACCACATCCTGCTCTCGGCACCGCTCGCCGAACGCTGCGGCGCCGCCGCAATCGACCGCGCGATGCGCAAGCGCGAACGCCCGTCCGACCACGCGCCGGTGATCGCGGAAATATCCTGACTAATCCTGAAAACACCAGAATTAACCACGGCGACACAGAGAACACAGCGAGAGACAAAAAATATTTCGCCGTGCCCGCCGTGTCGCCGTGGTAGGCAGTTTTTTTGCGATCTTCGCGCCGTTGCGGTAGGCTTTTGGGGTTGAAGGATACGCTCCCGGCGTGACCGTCTCGCCCCTTCCGCTACTCCTTGGGAAAATCGGCGCCGCGCGCGACGCTTTCCCAGGCCGCGAACTCGCGGCTCAGCTCGGCGACCTTGGCGGTCGCCAGTTCGTACGCCGCGTTGCCGAGCAGCAGGCGGTGCGGCGGATTGGCCGACTCAACCGCCTTGACGATCGCCTGCACGGCGCGCGCCGGGTCGCCCGGCTGCTTGCCCGAAACGGTGCGCAACTGACTGCGCTTCTCGCCGGCGGTGGCCGCATAATCGGCGATCTGCTGTGCGCTCTCGTTGGCTGAACGCCCGGCCCAGTCGGTGCGAAAACCGCTCGGTTCGACGATCATCACCTTGATGCCGAGCGGCTCGACTTCCTGCCACAGCGCTTCGGACAGCCCTTCGACCGCATGTTTCGTCGCGTTGTAGTAGCCCAGTCCCGGGAACGAACGAATCCCGGCGATCGACGACAGATTGACGATGAAGCCGCTGTGCCGCTTGCGCATTCCGGGCAGTACGGCGCTGGTCATGCGGCCCAGGCCGAAGACATTGACGTCGAACATCCAGCGCACCTCGTCGTCTTCGCTCTCCTCGACCGCAGCGAAATAGCCCAGGCCGGCGTTGTTGACCAGCACGTCGATGCGCCCAAAATGCTCTTCGGCCGCCTTGACGGCAGCGTCGATCTGGCCCTGGTCGGTGACGTCGAGCTTGAGCACCAGCGCGTTCTGGTGGCCGCCCAGGTCCTTGAGCGAGTCGGGATTGCGCGCCGTCACCACCGTACGGTAGCCCGCGTCGAGAAGATGGCGGGCGAGCTCTCGACCGAAGCCGGTCGAGCAACCGGTAATGAACCAGACGGGTTTTTCGCTCATCGCAGATTTTTCGTTCGACATTCTTTCAACTCCTTCGGTGGTTTCGGGACGCCTGCTCAGTGCAGCGAGTTGGCGATGCGGATGTAGTCGGCGACCGACAATTCCTCGGCGCGCGCCGTCGGCGCGATGCCCAGTTGCGCAAAGCCCGAATCGCCGAGAATTCCCTTGAGGTTGTTGCGCAGCATCTTGCGCCGCTGCGCGAACGCTGCCGAAACGAGCGCTGCAAAGCGCGCTTCGTCCCGGGCAGAAAGCTCGTCGGGGGGGCGCGGAATCAGGCGAACCACCGCCGAATCGACCTTCGGCGCCGGCGAGAAGCACTCGGGCGGAACGTCGAGCAGTTGGTCCATCACGAAGCGGTACTGCAGCATCACCGACAGGCGGCCGAAATCCGAGGTCCCCGGCTCGGCGACCAGGCGCTCGACGACTTCCTTCTGCAGCATGAAGTGCATGTCATAGACGCAACCGGCAAAACCAGCCAGGTGAAAAAGCAAGGGCGTCGAGATGTTGTACGGCAGATTGCCGACCACGTGCAATTTTCTGCCCGACCCATCGACCAGCGACGAGAAATCGAAATCGAGCGCGTCGCCTTCGTGAATCGTGAGCTTTTGCGGCGAGTAGCGCGGCCGCAGCCGGGCGACGATGTCGCGGTCGATCTCGACGACGTGCAGATGATCGAGCCGTTGCAGCAGAGGATCGGTGAGCGCGCCGAGCCCCGGACCGATCTCGACGACACAATCGTCGCGCTTGGGCGCCACCGCACTGACGATGTCGGAGATCACCTGCCGATCGACCAGGAAGTTCTGCCCAAAACGCTTGCGCGCAATATGCATGCTCATTGCACCGACCTCAATACAAGCGTTTCAGTGCAGGCTAACTCGCGCCAGCGAGTTACGCCGGAACTAAAGCACCCATCAACGACGTGTTGGCTCATACCACGACCTTAAACGCAAACGTTTCAGTGGAGGCTAACCTGCGAAAGCAGGTTATGCCGAAACTAAAACGCCCATCAGCGACATGCAAACTCATTTGATGACCTTTAACGCAAGCGTTTCAGTGCAGGCTAACTCGCGCCAGCGAGTTACGCCGGAGCTAAAGCGTTTGCGCGCGACGTGCTGGCTCATCAAAACGCTCCCGCACGGCTCGCCATTTCGACCGCCTGGTCGACGGCGACGAACAGGCTGCCCGGGTCGGCGCGACCGGTGCCCGCGAGCTCAAGCGCAGTACCGTGGTCGACCGAGGTACGGATGATCGGCAGGCCAAGCGTCACGTTGATTCCCTGCCCGAAGCTCGCGTACTTGAGCGCGGTCAATCCCTGGTCGTGGTACATGGCCAGCACGCAATCACCCTGCGCCAGCAGCGGCGGGGTGAACATCGTATCGGCGGGCAACGGGCCGATCAGCGTCATTCCTTCGCCGCGCAGCCGGTCGAGCACCGGCGTAATGACGTCGATTTCCTCGCGCCCCAGATAGCCGCCCTCGCCGGCGTGCGGGTTGAGCCCGGCGACCAGAATGCGTGGACTCTCGACGCCGTACTTGCGTCCCATCTCGGCATGCAGGATGCGCAGCGTCTGTTCGAGCGATTGCTGGGTGACCGCCGCCGGGACGTCCTTGAGCGGCAGATGAGTGGTCGCCAGCGCGACTCGCAAACCGCCGCCGGCGAGCATCATCACCACCTGCGCCGTCGCGGTTTTTTCGGCGAGGTACTCGGTGTGTCCGGTAAAGGCGACGCCGCCATCGTTGATCACGCCCTTATGCACCGGCGCCGTGACCATCGCGGCGAACTCGCCGCGGCAACAGCCAGCGACCGCCCGGTCGAGCAAAGCCAGCACGTAGCTGGCGTTGGCCGGATCGAGTCGGCCCGGATGCGCAGCGCGCGCCAGCGGAAGGTGCAGCACGTCGAGCACGCCCGGCGACGGTGATGCACCAGGCGTCCAGTCGCGCAACTGAACTGAGGAATTGAGCGCCCGAGCGCGTTCGGCGAGCAGCTCGCGATCGGCCAGAATCACCAGCTGAGCGCTCCCTGCATGATGCTCAGTCAGGCGCAGGCAGAGCTCGGGGCCAATTCCGGCCGGCTCACCCGAAGTTACGGCAATCAGCGGCATCATGGCTCAACGCTCCTCGAGACGAAGCTCGACGTAAGCGCGATCGCGCGCCTGGCGCAACCAGTCCTGATAGGCCTCGTCCATCTTGCGGTCGCGCAGGATCTGGCGCGCCGCCGCGCGCTGACGATCGGACGAGACGTCCTGAACGCGTCGCTCGAGCACCTCGATCAGGTGAAAGCCAAAGGGCGACTGGATCGGCTTGCTGACTTCGCCGGGCTTGAGCTCATTCATCGCGCGCTCGAAATCGGGCACCGTATCGCCCGGATAGATCCAGCCCAGATCGCCGCCCTTGGACGCCGAACCATCCTGCGAAAAGAGCCTGGCCAGTTCGGCGAAGTTGCCGCCGTTCTTGATTCGCTCGTAGAGACCCTCGAGCTTGTGTTTGGCATCAGCCTCCGAAACTACTTCGTTGACCTTGATCAGGATATGCCGGGCATGCGTCTGCTGGACCGTCGCCGCCGCCGCGCCACCGCGCTTGGCAACCAGCTTGATGATATGGAAGCCGTTGGGACTGCGCAGCACAGGCGCCACTTCGCCGACCTTGAGTTTGACCACCACGTCCGAAAAAATCGCCGGTAATCGCTCGCTAGGACGCCAGCCCAGATTGCCGCCCTGCAATCCATCGGGCGCATCCGAAAACGACGCCGCCAGTTGTGAAAAATCTTCGCCCTTGCCAACCCGCTCAAAGACCTGATCGGCCTTGGCCTTGATCCGCTGGATCTGCTCCGGGCTCGCCGACTCGGGGGTACGCAGCAGGATGTGAGCAACTTCGTACTCTTCGCTCCCACCGTTCTTGGCCGAATCGTCGGCCAGATAATTGTCGATCTCGCCTTCCGAGATGGTGATCTTGTTCTCGACTTCACGCTCGCGGACTCGTGCGATGGTCATCTCGTCACGAATTTCCTCACGGAATTTCGGATACGCAATGCCGTCCTTTTTCAGCGCTTCGCGCAGCTGAGCAAGCGACATCTTGTTGCTGGTGGCAATGCGCTGCAGCGCCTGTTCGAGCTGGGCATCGTCAACCTTGATCCCGGTTTCCTTGGCATGTTGCAACTGAACCTTGTCCATCACCAGACGCTCAAGCATCTGCTTCTCGAGAACGTCGCGCGCCGGTAGAGGCGTACCCTGCTTCTGCAACTGCCTGACGGCCAGATCGAGCCGCGTACGCAACTCGTAAAGCGTCACGACTTCTTCATTGACGACGGCGACGATGCGATCGGCGGGCAACGGATCGGCGGACTGACGCCGCGGCGCTTGCGCCGCCGCCAGGCCAACGCAGCAACAGGACAGGATCAGGACTCGAAGCAGTAGCATCATGCGTAACACCTTCTATTGACCAATGACAGCGTTGGCTGTCGGCTGATTGATCAGGCTGTAACCCTGAATATTGCGGCTCAGAACGCTCAGCGGACTCGAACCGATGCGCGAGAAACCGGAAAGTTCAAGCTGCAGGAAAAATCCCGTCGAAGTCGTCGCTTCGGTCAGCGCGATGCGCTGGACGACGCCGCGAACGAGCCAGCAACCGCCATTGTATTCCAGGCCGCCGACCGCCTCGATCATCCGCCCACTGGTGGTCGTCGTCGAGACGTTGCTGGCGTCATCCTTGAACGAGTAGTTGATGCGGCCAACGCCATACCAGCCGCCGCCCAGCGGCCACTGCCCGGAGAAGTCGACCTGGTCGATCGGCGCGCTCGAATCGCGGTTGTAGCGGTAGGCGGCGTTGAGCACCTTGCCCGGCTCGGGCTGATAACGCGTGCCGATCGAAAAACGATCGACCTGCCGGTCGGCGCCGTTGTATTGTATCGCAGTATCGGCATAGACCCTGGGCAAGACCTGACCGCTGAACGCGGCGAGCCAGGCGGATTTCTCCCATTCGCCGGTGGCCAGCGTACCGCCGGGCAGCAGCACCTTGTTCTGCTCGAAATAGTAACGCTGACCGAACATCGCGCGCATGATCTCGTTGCCGGTATCGGGCTCGAGCAGGCGGGTCGTCGCCGCCGCCGTGAGCTGGTTGGCGTTGCTGACGCGGTCCCAACTGGAAAACTGGTTCTCGGAGAAAATCGTCGCAAAATTGAAGTCGGCAAGGCCCGTATCGAAAACCGGGATCTGGCTCTGGTCCTTGTACGGCACGTTGAGGTAGTAAAGCCGCGGCTCGAGCGTCTGCGTGTAATCGCGACCAAACCAGTTGCTTGAGCGCTCAAAGGTCATTCCCGAATCGATGCTGACGATCGGCAGCGTGCGGCTGATCGAACTGGGGATGGTCGCTGCCTGATCGGTAAGCGCGTAATTGGTGACATTGACGCCGACCTTGGGCGTCACGTACCAGCCCGGTGTCACGTAAGGCAGTGCGAGCTGCGGATAAGCCACAGTGCGTTGTCCGTTCGGATAGGGATCGCCGTTGGCCAGCGTTAACGCAGCGCCATTGTACGTTTGCTCGGGCTTGGTGAAATTGGTGTACTGCCCAAGGAAGGTCGCATCGGCACCCCAGATATCGTATTTTCGCGCGTTCAACGAGATCTGCGGCAGCATCCGGTACGGATTGACATTCACTGTCGACGAATCGGGCTGCAGCGTCTGGTACGACAGGAAATTGACGTTCGCGTCCCACCACCCGGCGCTGTAAGCCAAGCTGGCCTGTTGCGTAAGATTGACCTGCGAGGTACTGGCAATGCTGCTCGACAGATCGGTGTAATAGGTGTCGTCGGACACCTTGGTGTAGTTGATCGACCCGGAAAAACCGTTGGCCGTCGTCTGCGTATGCAGTATCGAGACAGCATAGCGATTGTCGCCGTTCTGCAGTTTGTCGTTGGGCAGGACTTCGAGGCCCAGCGTCGACGTGTACGAACCGCCGAACGCCGTATTGAGATAGCGCGCCTCGCCGCTGAGCAGTATGCCGCGCTTGGTGAGCTCGCGCGGCGTAATCGTCGCGTCCATATTGGGCGCGATATTCCAATAGTAAGGCAGCGCGAACATGACGCCATTATTGGTGCTGGTCCCGAAGCTCGGCGCCAGGAAACCCGATTTGCGTTCGTTGTTGAGCGAGAACGACATCCACGGCGAATAGAGGATCGGCACATCCTTGAAATAGAGGGTGCCGTCGCTGCCGTCTGCGACTTCGCGGTCGTAGTCGAGCTTGAGGTCGGTGGTCTTGAGATACCAGTCGTCGTTTCCCGGCGCGCAGGTGGTGTAGGTCGAGTTGCTCATGCGGTACTGGTTCTCGCCCTCGAAATCGAGACGATCGGCGTCGCCACGCCCCTCGGTCATCCCCTTGGGCATACCGGTCGTATCAATCGACGTCTGGCCGGCGGCGATATTGAGGACAGTCGGCGAGGCGAAGCCGGAGTTCCACAACGACTTGTCGGCGCGCAGTTTTTCCGAAGATTCCGCGGCATAGGCCTTGTCGGCGGCGGCCTGGCTGCCGGCTTGCGGTTGTCGCTTGATGGTGTAGGAAGGTTGCTCGAAGTAGCCGACCTGGTCTTCGAGTTTAAGTCGCATCTTCGGGCCGGTCATCAGGTCGGCGCCCTGTTCGAGACGAACGTTACCCTCAGCCTCCATCTCGTCGTCGATCGGCCAGTAGGTCAAGCGATCGGCATTGAGGACGGTACCGATCTTGCGCAACTCGGCATCGCCCTCGGCGATGAACTCACGATCGACATCGCCGCCCATTCGTAGCGCGCTGATAAACGTGGGACGTGGCACCGCACTGTCTTTCGGCGGCATCACCATGGCTTTCGCGCTGCGCAGGGCGAGCGGCGGCTGCGCATCGGGAACAGCGTCCGCGTCGCGCGAAGCGGCGGCCGGCAGCTGCTGAGCAACGGTTTGCGCGGGCGCGCCGGGGCCAGCGGCAATCCCCCCCCCCGGCGCCGTGCCCGGACCGGCTCCCAGCGCCTGGGCGGAACCGGTCTCCAGCGCCGGGCCGTAGGGTACGCGCTGCGCCAGCGGCGTCGCCGGGACGGGATTGGCGATTTCGATCGGCGCCGGACGCGCCGGCGTGCCGACGGCTTCTCCGGTCTTGCCCAACTCCCATTTGGCCCAGAAGAAGAGGACGTTGCCGGCATCACCCGACGGCGGAACGTACGTCCCTTCCAAACTGAAGTTCTTGTACGACACCGACGCCATCGGCAAGATGACCGGGAAGGGAAAATAGTTGATGGTGTCCGAGCGCATCATCAGGCCGCCCATATAGCCCAGGCCGACGCGAACATCTTGGGCCGGGCGCCAGATCGCTTTCCAACTGTAACCCGCGGTATACGAGGGCTTGAAGTGCGAATCCTGGAAGGCCATCGCAAAGACGCCCTGCCAGTTGCCGTACTCGTTGTACAAGCCTTTGCCGACACCGAAACCCACCGGGTTTTCCTGATAGTCGGCAATTTGCTCCGCGGAATAGCTGCTGCGCGAGTGGTAGGTCTTGAACGGCAGATAGAATTCCCAGGCACCGTTGTCGTAGGCGTTGGCGACCGGATCCCATAAGCGTTGGTACCACGGCTTCTTGACACCCGACTTGGCGGTGCTCGGCGCGCTTGCCGCGGCTGGACCTGGCGCGCTACCGACGACGACCGGACTCGGCGCTGCGGCGGTTTGCGGCGACAATGAAACGACGATCGGTGCAGCAACAGCAGTCCCGGCACTGGCGCTCGGCGCAACGACGACCGGCGAAACGGTGACCGCGACCGGCGCCGGTGTCGCCACGGGAACTGGCGCGACGGCGGGGCGCGCCAGCAGCGCCGGATCGACGCGCAAGGCCTGCATAGCGGAAGAAGTCACTGGCGAGAGCGCCGCCGACCTTGCTGCGACCGGCGCGGCCTGAGCCTGAGCCTGAGCCTGAGCCTGAGCCTGAGCCTGAGCCTGAGCCTGAGCCTGAGCCTGAGCCTGAGCCTGAGCCTGAGCCTGAGCCTGAGCCTGAGCCTGAGCCTGAGCCTGAGCCTGAGCCTGAG